>LNFM01000295.1_pt1 | contig 128085 bp, 106 predicted proteins | sample 596031 | NCBI WGS metagenome assembly LNFM01 (sample SAMN04254537, study PRJNA301005) | activated carbon metagenome | isolation source: dual media filters at the Ann Arbor, Michigan drinking water treatment plant | place: USA: Ann Arbor | reverse complement strand
ATCAATTTACGCCCGCGAAAACGCCTGGGCTGGAAGACGCCGTACGAAGTTTATGCAGGGGTGAGCGTTGCACTTATGTGTTGAATTCAGGTGAGGCATAACAGTGATTAGACGGAATTCCTCACTAATCCGTTATGAGAGAATTCCACATAACTACGCCGCCTATCCCTTGCGGCTATTTAAAAATTCCTTTTATATCAATTGCATACCGCTTTCGTCTAACCCTGGCACGTATTCGCGTGACTTCCACATTTCACGCAGCGGCGCTGTACACGACTCGTCCATGCTCGCAAGAGAGCCGGGCTGCGGTGTGAACCAGAGCAGGGGAAAGGTGAGGGCGTTATGCGTATGGGGGACGGTGTGCGGCGCATTCCAAGTTCCCTTTGGCTACGGCTGGTTTCGCTGCTGGCCATTGGCCGGCTGGTTGGTTCGACCATAGGCATTTGCCGGGTAAACGGCAAGCGGGTTGTGTGGGGTGTTGGGGATGTGTGTGTTGAGCGTGAGGTGCCAGGAGCGGGCGGTCGGCGGTTTGTTTGGGGCGTGAGCTATGCGGTGGTTTTGCGATTTATCGCGAATAAATTCGCTCCTACAGGGCAGGGCAGGGCAGGGCAGGGCAGGGCAGCAGCTAATGCGGCTGCCTTTTTAAAGCGTCCAGCAACGACAAAGCGGGCCGTAGCCCGCTTTGTGTGTAGCGCTAATGCTTGGGCTTATTTAAGCCATTCAGCGACGCGTTCTGGGTTTTTGGCGATCCAGTCTTTGGCGGCGTCTTCCGGTTTGGCGCCTTCGCGGATGGCGAGCATGACGGCGCCGACTTCTTCGCCGCTCCAGGAGATTTTCTTCAGGAAGGCAGCGGCTTCTGGCGCTTTGGCGGTCAGGGCCGGGTTGGCGACGGTGTCGACGTGTTCGTCATCGCCGAAGACTTTTTTCGGGTCTTCGAGGAAGCGCAGGTTCCACTTGGCAAACATCCAGTGCGGGATCCAGCCAGTGACGACGATGGCTTTCTTGTCGCGTTCGGCGCGGGTCAGGGCGGTGGCCATGGCCGGGCCGGAGCTTGGCATCAGTTTGATGCTGCTCAGGTTGTATTCCTTGATGGCTTCTTCGGCACGGCGCATCACGCCGGCGCCAGCGTCGATGCCGGTGATTTTGCCGTCGAAGTCTTTGGCGTAGGTTTCCAGGTCGGCAATGGTTTTGGCTTCGACGTAGTCGGGCACGATCAGGCCGATTTTCGCGCCGGCGTAGTTGGTGCCGAGCACTTCCACCTTGTCTTTGAGCTTCTCGAAGTATTCACCGTGGGTGGCGGGCAGCCAGGCGGAGAGGGTGGCGTCGAGGTCGCCGCGGGCGACGCCCTGCCACATGATGGCCGGCTCTACCGGTTGCAGGGTGACTTTGTAGCCCAGGCGGGTGGTGAGGATTTCGCCAGCAACGTGGGTGACCGCCACGCTGTCGTCCCAGCCGTTGACATAGCCGATCTTCAGTTCTGGTTTGTCGGCGGCCATGGCGGTGGACATGCCGAGCGCCAGGGCGGCAGCGCTGAGGCAGAGGGTTTTGAGTGTACGCATTTTGGGGTGTGCTCCATCAGTGAGTGGCAGTTCGTAAAGGGTTACTGGCTCGTTCTGACTGCGGGCCTTGCGTTGCTAGCCGTGGGTGACGGCGGAGGCCTTTTTTTCGAGGTGATGCATGAGTTAGCTGTAGGAGCGAACGGGCGGCGTTCCGCTTTATTCGCGATATTCGCGAAGGAATCGCGAATAAATTCGCTCCTACACAAGCCGTATCGGGCCGCGTTAGCAGCAGCTAACCCAGGCATTACCTTTTTCAACGCGCAATCGCCCCCGCACTAGCAGCCGAGGCCACCAGCGTTGTGCTGCGTTAGGGAAGCGACTAGCGCTGCCCGCCGGGTGTTGGCCCGGCGGGCAGATCAGGCTGGTTTAGAGCCCGACGTGTTTTTTGACGGCTGCAACGCCGTCCTGGCCGTCGAAGGTGGTGACGCCGGCCAGCCATTGTTCGAGGATCTGCGGGTTGGCTTTGATCCACTCTTTGGCAACGGTCTGCGGGTTTTCCTTCTCCAGCACTTTTTCCATCAGCTGGCTTTCGATCTCGACGCTGAACTGCAGGTTGTTCAGCAGTTTGCCGACGTTGGCGCAGCGTGCTTCGTAATCCGACGGGACCACGGTGTAGACCTTGGCAGCGCCGAAGTCCGGGCCGAAGACGTCATCGCCGCCGGAGAGGTAGGTGATGTCGTACTGGGTGTTCATCGGGTGCGGTGCCCAGCCGAGGAAAACCACCGGCTCTTTGCGCTTCACCGCACGGGAAATCTGCACCAGCATGCCGGCTTCGCTCGACTCGACCATGCGGAAACCACCGAGGCCGTACTGGTCGCCCTTGATCATGCCGTCGATCAGCAGGTTGCCGTCGTTGCCCGGCTCGATGCCGTAGATCTTGCCGCCGAGCTGGTCTTTGAACTTGGCGATGTCCTGAAAGCTTTTCAGGCCCGCTTCAGCCGCGTAGGTCGGGACCGCGAGGGTGTACTTGGCGCCTTCGAGGTTGGCTTTGGGCAGCACCTTGACGCCGTTGTCTTTGAGGAAGGGTTCGATCACTGCGTCCATCGACGGCGCCCAGTAGCCCAGGAAGACATCGATCTGGCCCTTTTGCACGCCGGTGAAGGCAATGGGCACCGAGGCCATGATCTTGCGCGGCTGGTAGCCCAGGCCTTCGCTGAGGGTCATGGCCACGCCGGTGGTGGCGGCAATGTCGGCCCAGCCAATCTCCGCGAAGCGCACCTGTTTGCAGCTGTCCGGCTCTTGCGCCCAGGCGTTCTGCAGTAACGCGCAGGACAACAGGCTGACACCTGCAATGGTCTTCATCGTGTTCATCTGCGACTCCCCGTATATGGTGATAAACGAATTATTGGCGTTGGAGTTTGGCGCTGATCCAGCTGAACCAGCCCGCGCGGTTGGCCGTTTGCGGGGTGCCGAAACTCTCGGTAATACGGTCGAGGATGATGGCAAGCAACACCACGGCCATGCCGCTCTCGAAGCCTAGCCCGATATCCAGACGTTGGATGCTCGCCAGCACATCATTCCCCAAGCCGCCGGCGCCGACCATGGAGGCGATGATCACCATCGACAGGGCCATCATGATGGTCTGGTTGACCCCGGCCATGATCGACGGCATGGCGTTGGGCAGTTGCACCTTGAACAGCAGCTGACGGCTGGTGCAGCCGAACGACTGACCCGCCTCGACGATTTCCTTGTTGACCTGGCGAATCCCCAGGCTGGTCAGGCGCACGGCCGGCGGCATGGCGAAGATCACCGTGGCGATGATGCCGGGCACGCGGCCGAGGCCGAAGAGCATGGCCGCCGGGATCAGGTAGACGAACGCCGGCATGGTCTGCATGAAGTCGAGAATTGGCCGGGTGATGGTCGCCACGCGCTCGCTCTTGGCCGCCCAGATGCCCAGCGGAATGCCCAGCAGCAGGCTGATCAGCGTGGCGGAGAAGGTCAGGCCGAGGGTGACCACGGTCTGCTCCCAGAAGCCGGTCATGACGATGAGGATGAACGACACCGCCGTGAAGGCGGCGAAGCGCAGGCCGATGCGCCAGACGCCGAGGCCAACGAAGATGGCGATCAGCAACCAGGCCGGTGGCAGCATGAGCAGAGCTTCGATGGCTTCGGAGAAGCCGGCGACCACGCTGCCGATGCTGTCGAAGGCGCCGCTGTAGTTGTCCAGCAGGTGTTGCACCACGTCGTTGACCCAGCTGCCCAGGTCGAGCTTTTTGTCACTCATGGGTTTCTCCCTGCAGGCGGGTCAGCAGGCGGCCTTTGCTGATGGCGCCGCAGTAGTGGCCGGCGTGGTCGATCACCGGGATCGGGCCTTCGTTGTCCACCAGGCGGTTGATCACCTGGTCCAGGGGCATGTCTTCGCGCACCGGGTCGATGGTTTTCAGCACCTGGCTGTCGAGGCCGCAGGTTTCGCCGCCCTCGACCAGCAGGGCGATCTTCTCCAGGCTGATCGAGCCCTTGAAGTTGTTGTCCTCGTCGACGACGAAGGCGTAGTGCTTGTCCAGCGCCTGCAGCTCCTGGCACACGGTCTGCGCATCGGGTGCTTTGCCGTTGTGCACGTAGAGCGGCACGCTGTCGGCCATCAGCTGGCCGGCGGTGAGGTAGCGGCTGGTGTCGACGGTGTCAAAGAAGTTGCGCACGTAGTCGTTGGCCGGGTGGTCGATCAACTCCTGTGGGGTGCCGACCTGGATCAGCTTGCCGCCTTCCATGATGCCGATGCGGGTACCGATGCGCATGGCTTCTTCGATGTCGTGGGAAACGAAGATGATGGTGCGGCGGTGGGTCTTTTGCAGCTCCAGCAGCACGTCCTGCATCTCGCGGCGCTTGAGCGGGTCGAGGGCGGAAAACGCCTCGTCCATGATGATCATCGAGGGGTCCACGGCCAGGGCGCGGGCCAGGCCGACGCGCTGCTGCATGCCGCCGGACAACTCGTGGGGGTACTTGTGGGCGAAGGTGTCGAGACCCACCTGCTTGAGCACTTCCATGGCGCGCTGCTCGCGCTCCTTCTTGCTCTTACCGGCGACTTCGAGGCCGAAGGCGGCGTTGTCCAGCACGGTGCGCGAGGGCATCAGGGCGAAGGACTGGAAGACCATGCTCATGTCGCGCCGACGCAGGTCGATGAGCTGCGCGGTGGGCAGCTTGGCGACGTTTTGTCCGTCAATGAACACGTTGCCACCGCTGGGTTCGACCAGGCGGTTGATCAGCCGAATCAGCGTGGATTTGCCGGAGCCGGAAAGGCCCATGAGCACGAAAATTTCACCTTCCTCGACGCTGAATGACACGTCGCTGACGCCGATCACTGCGCCTTTTTCGGCGAGGATACGGTCTTTGCTCCAGCCCTGCTTGAGCAGGTCAATGGCTTCTTGTGGCTGCGGGCCGAAAACCTTGTAGAGGTTTTCGACCACGATTTTTCCAGACTGCATGGGAGCGTTCCCCTTCAGTACACAGCCAGCCCCGTGCTGCACGCCCCGACGTACGCAAACCGCGCATCCATCAGGTACTGCCCCCGGTTCTGCCTGTGTGGGTGTTTACGTGGTTCGAGATTAATCCGACGGTTTGGACAGCGTTCTGCGGGACAGCGCGGCGTGATCGGTCAGGCACACAGCGGGTGGCACGACGCAGCTCCTGACGGAGTACTGGCGTGAACGCGATGAGCGGGTAGACGAATCTTGCGTTGCCGTGATGCAAACTGCTTTCCAAACCCTCTGGCAGTGTTACGAAACCCAGTCCTTGGGAATTTCACACCTCACTCCGAGGTGCGCGTACATCCGAAATTTCTTGTTCGACGCAGTCCATGGCGGCTGCGCGTTTATCTGTTCTTCGGTCCAGGGCGGTGAGCCCTGGTCTGTCGACCCTGCGGGTAGATTGGAGCAAGCTCTGCGCGGTGCCGGGTGGTGCGGATCGATCAATCCTGCAACCGCCTGACGGCGTCTGTGTCCTGCTCTGCAATCGACCTGTTTTCGACAGCGACGAAATCGGCTGACTCAACGATATAGTCTTCGAACCGTCGCAATTATCGGTTTGCGACGTTGACGTGTTACGCGACGACATACCACCAGCCGGAAAAAACCATAACAGATAAACACCCCCCTTGGCTAAGGCGCAAACCCCCGCCAGCCGGGGTTTGGCGTCTCCCGAATAGGCGCAACGGCAGGGCCTGCGAGGGCTGCAGCGGCGTACGAAATCACGCGATCATTGCGCGGTGATCGGGCTGCCATCGCGCCGTGTAACCCCCACCAACCAGCTCGCACGCGCCTGCGGATTGGCTTTGAGCCAGGCTTTGGCTTCGCGGCGGCGGTTGGTGCTCTGGTTGAGAATGGCGCCCATCAGGTGGTTCTCCATTTCCAGGCTGAAGCGCAGGTTGCGCAGCAGCCTGCCCAGGTTGGGGCACTGCTCGGCAAAGCCGGCGCGGGCGTTGGTGTAGACGGTCGCGCCGCCATAGTCGGGGCCGAAGAAATCATCACCGCCGTCCAGGTAATGCAGTTCGAACTGGTTGTTCATCGGGTGCGGCGCCCAGCCGAGAAACACCACCCACTGGCGCAGGTGATCGGCGCGTTTGACCTGGGCGAGCATGCTCGCTTCGCTGGACTCGACCAGGGTGAAGCTGCCGAGACCAAAGGCGTTCTTGTCGATCATCGACTGAATCAGCTTGTTGCCATCGTTGCCCGGCTCGATGCCATAGAGCTTGCCGCCCAACTCCTTGTGGTAGCGCGCCAGGTCGGCGAAGTCGCGCACGCCGCCGTCGTAGGCCGCCTGGTTGACCGCCAGGGTGTACTTGGCGCCTTCCAGGTTGGCGCCCAGGGTCTCGACGCTGCCGTTGTCCAGGTAGGGGCGAATGTCCGCCTCCATGCTGGGCATCCAGTTACCGAGGAACACGTCGATCTGCTTTTCCTGCAGGGCTTTGTAAGTGTCAGGCACGGACAGGCGTTTGACCTGGGTGCGGTAGCCCAGCTCGCTGAGGATCACCCGGGTGACGGCCGTGGTCACAGTGATGTCGGTCCAGCCGACATCGGCAAAGCGCACCAGGTCGCATTCGGCAGGGTCCGCCGCCCAGGCGGTGGATGTGGCAAAGGCAGTGGCCAACAAAAGGTTCAGGTGTCGGTTCATCGGCGTTTCCCCAGGTTCCGGTGTGAACGTACCTGCCGGGCAGCACGCAGCCCGACCGAGGCGTCAGCGGCCGATCATGCGCAGCCTTGCGCGCGGCTGACTATCGAATGCGTCGCAAGCGGAACGCTTTTGTCGTGGCGAGCGTCGGTGCAGTTACCCGGCGCATGGCAGGGGCGTTAGCCGCGACCCGTGTGCAAGGCGACCGCTCGCCGGGGATGCCACGGCCCTGACGGCCTTGGGCATGAGTGAGTCGGTGTGGGGCGTGTGGGCGGCGGCAAAACCCTGATGATGCGTGCATAACGAGAGCCCGTACGCGGGCCGGCATTCCCACCACATCAGGAGACCGTTGTGGCAATTAGCGTATTCGACTTATTCAAAATCGGCATTGGTCCGTCCAGCTCCCACACCGTTGGCCCAATGCGCGCGGCGGCGTTGTACGTCGGCGCGCTGCGTGAGCGCCGTTTGCTGGCGCGCACCGAGCGGGTGCAGGTGCGCCTCTACGGCTCGTTGTCGGCTACCGGGATAGGCCACGGCAGCGACCGTGCGGTAATCATGGGGTTGATGGGCGACTGGCCGGATCAGATCGACCCCGCTGAAATCGAGCCGCGTATTGCGCTGCTGCTCGAACGCAATGAGCTGCTGCTGGGTGGCGAGCGAACGTTGCCATTCGTATGGGCGCGCGACATGCAGTTACTCGATGAGAACCTGCCCTATCATCCTAATGCCATGACCTTGAGCGCGTTCGATGCGGCCGGTGAACTGCTGCACGAAAACACCTATTACTCGGTCGGCGGCGGCTTTGTGGTCGACGCCGAGCAGGCGGCCACCGGCCAGCTCGACCAGGATCACACGCGTCTGCCCTACGACTTCGACAGCGCCGAGCAACTGCTGCAGCTGTGTAAGGCCAATAACCTGCGCATCTCCGAGCTGATGATGGCCAACGAAAAGGCCTGGCGCAGCGAGGCGGAAATCCGCAGCGGCCTGATGCGTTTGTGGCAGGCGATGCGCGATTGCGTGGAGCAGGGCCTGAAGCACGAAGGCATCCTGCCCGGCGGGCTCAACGTCAAACGCCGCGCCGCCAAGCTGCACCGCAGCCTGCAGGAAATGAGCAAACCCAATGTGATCGGCTCCACCCTCAGCGGCATGGAGTGGGTCAACCTGTTTGCCCTGGCGGTGAACGAGGAGAACGCCGCCGGCGGGCGCATGGTGACCGCACCGACCAATGGCGCCGCGGGCATCATCCCGGCGGTACTGCATTACTACGTGCGCTTTAGCCCGGCGGTGAGCGAGGCGAATGTGGTCGACTACCTGCTGGCGGCGGCGGCCATCGGTATTCTGTGTAAAAAGAACGCCTCCATCTCCGGGGCCGAAGTTGGCTGCCAGGGCGAAGTGGGGTCGGCCTGTGCCATGGCGGCAGCCGGGCTTGCGGAGATTCTGGGTGCCACCCCCGGGCAGGTGGAAAACGCCGCCGAGATCGGCCTGGAGCATAACCTCGGGCTGACCTGCGACCCGGTGGGTGGGCTGGTTCAGGTGCCTTGCATCGAGCGCAACGCCATCGCAGCGGTGAAGGCGATCAACGCGGCGCAGATGGCTCTACGTGGCGACGGTGAGCACTTCATTTCACTGGACCGGGTGATCCGCACCATGCGCGACACCGGCGCCGATATGCACGACAAATACAAGGAAACCTCGCGCGGCGGTCTGGCGGTCAGCGCTATCGAGTGCTGAGTGAGTTGAACCGATTTCGCTCACGCTGCCAGCTTTTGGTGCGGCGTGAGTCTGTGCCTGTCAGGTCGTCTTGATGGCACAAGAGTGACTGACCGGTTTCGTAGCTGACCGCCCGTCCGTTACCCGATGAGACGCTGCGCGTAGCGGGGTGACAGGTGTCTGGCCACGCGGTGCTACTGAAATGCTCAGGTGCCCGTGGTTAAAGGTGTGGCTGTCGTGAACAGAATGCTTTCGTCGCTCTCACACCATGCCGCTGCGGCGCGGCGGAGGGCACCCTGGCCGTTATTGATTGAATGACCAATCAATTTAGGCATGACCTTTGCGTTGGCATTACGTACAGGCTGGGAGCCTCGCTCACCAGCTCCAAGAAAGGGGCACAAATAACGCCCCACACCGTGTATTGCCTAGCGTGAGGTTTCACCCATGTCGTCGTTTAATCAGGGCACTCAATCCCAGCAGCGCGTCGTCCAGTCCATTGGCTTTCTGCTGCTGGACAACTTCACCCTGATTTCTCTGGCGTCGGCGGTCGAGCCGCTGCGCATGGCTAACCAGCTCTCGGGCAAGGAGCTGTATCGCTGGCACACCCTGACCCAGAGCGGTCTGCCGGTGTGCGCCAGTGACGGCTTGCAGATCACCCCGGATGCCAGCATAGCCACCGCGCCGCAGCTGGATGCAGTGATCGTCTGCGGCGGTGTGGATATTCAGCACAGCGTTACCCGTGAACACATCCAGTGGCTGCAAAGCCAGGCGCGTCAAGGCCGTCAACTCGGCGGCGTGTGCACCGGCAGCTGGGCGCTGGCCAAGGCCGGGCTGCTTGACGGCTTCGATTGCAGCGTGCATTGGGAGTGCCTGGCCTCGATGCAGGAAGCCTTCCCGCGTGCGGCCATCACCACCCGGCTGTTCTCCATCGACCGCAATCGCCACACCAGCTCCGGCGGCACCGCGCCGATGGACATGATGCTCCACGTCATCGGCCGTGAGCACGGCCGCGAACTGGCAGCGGCGATCTCCGAGATGTTTATCTACGAGCGCATCCGCAACGAGCAGGATCACCAGCGCGTGCCGCTCAAGCACATGCTCGGCACTAACCAGCCGAAGCTGCAGGAAATCGTCGCGCTGATGGAAGCCAACCTGGAAGAGCCCATCGACCTGGACCAGTTGGCGGTGTACGTCGACGTTTCGCGGCGCCAGCTCGAGCGTCTGTTCCAGAAGTACCTGCATTGCTCGCCGTCGCGCTATTACCTCAAGCTGCGCCTGATCCGTGCCCGACAGCTGCTCAAGCAGACCAGCATGTCGATCATCGAAGTGGCCTCGGTGTGCGGCTTCGTCTCCACCCCGCATTTCTCCAAGTGCTACCGCGAATACTTCGGCATTCCGCCGCGCGACGAACGCGCCGGCCAGACCTCGAGCAACGTTGTTGCCCTGGTGCCCATGCCGGAAGACCTGATGCGCCCCTCCACCTCGTCGGCCATGGCCGCGCTGACCCGCGCCCAAGGTGAGTCGACCTTTGCCAGTGTGCGGCTCTGACGAAGCTGCTAGGTGATCCTTGGGCAGTTGATGCACCGCTAGTTGCTTGCGTAGGAGCGAGTTTATTCGCGATTGTGCGGCGAATGTCTCGAATGCATTCATGGCGCAGCTGCGTAGGGTGGAAGACGCTATTTTCTTTCACCCTGGCGGTGTGAGCGTTGGTGGATGGGTGAAGCGTCATCCACCCTACGGGCTGAATAGACAACGGGGCGCTTTAGGCGCCCCGTTTCATTTGCCGTGCTGCAATCTCGTAGAGTGCGCTGTGCGCACCGCAAGGTGTGCTGTGTCAGCGTATTTTCGAGGGGATTGCGAGGGTGCTGGTGCGCACGGCGCACCCTATGTAGGGCATGCGTCGCGCGCGCCCGAGGTGTCGATCAGGCTTGGCGCGGCACCAGGGCCGGTAGCAAGGTGCGCGAGATGGCTTCGCGCACACAGGGCAGCAGGGTGGCGCTGCCGCCCAGCAGCTCCTCGACCATCCGGCGCAGCGCCACGGCGCGCTCCGGGCACAGACCGCTGACGGCCAGCTCGCAGGCGTGTTCGGCGGTTACCCCGCTGGGGATACTCAGGCCGAGGGCCACGAGGCGTTCGCGCAGGTCATCCTGGTCAATCAAGTCGGCGTGCATCATGGCGTCATTCTCCTTGGCGGCTCAGCGCAGCACGCCTTCTTCGATTAGCAGGTTGAAGATAGCCTCGGCGCCGGCTTCTGGCGAGACATCCTTGAGCACCTGACCACTGCCGCCGGCCGCTTTGGCGGTGGCTGCTTTCATGCGTTCGGCGCCGGTTTTCGCTTTGATCACCTTGAGGCGTTTGGGCCGTGGGCGGGCGGGCTGGAATTGTGCGGCTGTCAGCAGCGGGTCGGTCTGTGCAGCCGCTGGCAGCGCCTCCAGGCTGCCGCGCCGTGCCGGGCCAAAGGCGCTTTGGCGGGCCAGCGGGCCGGCGTTGTCGACGCTGGCGAGAAACGGCAAACGCACTCGCAGCCGGCGGCGCTGACCGCGCTGCAGGGCCTGTAGCACTTGGGCTACGCCGTGGTCGACGTGCTCCACTTCGACCAAGCCGACCACCAGCGGCCAGCCCAGGCGCTCGGCCAGCAGGTAGGGCAGCATGCCGGAGCCTTCGCCGGTTTCTGCCTGGGTGCCGGTCAGCACCAGCTGGGCGCCGCAGCCACTGAGGTAATCGGTCAGTACCGGCAACGCATCGTCCCCGGCGTCTTGTTGCAGCACACCCAGTTCATTCAGGCCCATGCCCAAGTAGCTGCGCAGCGCCTCAGCGTCGGCATCGCCGGCGTGCAGCACCTGCAAACGCTCACCGGCCAGGCGCAGGCCCAGCTCGACTGCGCGGGCGTCCTGCTCGGCACGGCGTGGCCGGCCGGAGGTAGGGTGGGCGCCAACCGAGACCAGCGTAATCACCTGTAAGTCAGTCATGGCGCAGCTCCGTAGGGTGGAAGACGCTGTTTTCTTCCACCATGGCGGTGTGGGCGTTGGTGGATGGGTGAAGCGTCATCCACCCTACGAGTTGTTTAGGCTGCATCGCGGGCGCCTCTCTGACGGTGGGCGGCGACGCGGTCGATCAGCGCCTGGAGGATCGCGGCGGATTCGCCGATCACCGAGAGATCCGCGCGTTTGATCATGTCGCAGGTCGGGTCGAGGTTGATCGCCACCACCTTGTCGCAGGCACCGATGCCTTGCAGGTGCTGGATTGCTCCGCTAATTCCCACCGCCACATACACCCGCGCGGTAACCCAGATACCCGACGCGCCGACCTGGCGCTCGCGGCCCATAAAGCCATCGTCCACCGCCACCCGTGAAGCGCCTTCGGTGGCGCCCAGCGCCGCAGCGGCCTGGTGGAACAGCGCCCAGTCCTTCACGCCATTGCCGCCAGAGAGAATAAATTCGGCCTCGGCCATGGGGATCTGCGCCGGATCGACCGCCACGGCGCCGAGGTCCTGAATCCGTGGCAAATGGCTGACCAGCGCTTCACTAAGCGTTAGCGGGCGCACTTCATGGCGTGTTTCGCTGACCGGCTCGGCGCATTCCACCGCCGCCAGAATCAGGCGTGGCGCTTGTTGCACCAGGTCTTCACGACCGGCACCCGCACGCCCGCTGGCCATGCCCTCAGCCACCTGCCAGACCCGCGTGGCTGGGCGCTCGCCGAGCTTCGCGGCCAGGCGCCGGCCCAGTTCGCCGCCACCGCTGCGGCTGTCGGGCAGCAACCAGTGGCGCGGCGACAATTGCCGTTCTACTGCGCCGAGTGCCAGCACCCGGGCTTCCGGGGCGTAGCCGTCAAAATTGTCACCGGTGAACTGCATCAGGCGATCCACGCCATTGCTATCGAAGGCGCTTTCCTTGTGCTCGCCAAAGATCACCGCCACCACCGCACCGTCGCGGCCGGCCAGTTTGTGCGCCAGGCCGAGCAGGTCCTTGTCGTGGGCACTCAGGCGGCCGCCGACCATGTCCGGCACCACGGCGATATAGAACGCTGGCTGTTCGATGATATGCAGCGGCAACTGCACCACGGCACTGGCCGTGCTGCGTTTCTGGCTGCCGGCTTGCTGCGTGCCGGAGCGGTCGATGCGCTTGAGGCCATTGGGGCCGATAAAGCCCACGCCATGCGGATTCTTGCGGATCACGCCATTTGGCCCCATCCAGCTCACGGCCGCTGGCTGCGATGCCGCATGCAGTGGGTGCAGGCGGTTGCGGGCGATCCACTCGGCGCGTGGGTCGCGACGGATAAGGTCACTCATGGGTGGGCCTCCATAGCAGGTGATCTCTCTGTGGGAGGGGCTTGTTCATAAGGTGCGTCGGCATCACTGCACCTCCGCCATCATAAGTTTTGCCTGCGCAGGCTGCTTCGCCTGGACCACATCCTCGATCAATACAGCGGCCACCAGCTCGGCTATATCCTTGACCTCCGGACGCACGCCGACCACACCTTCGAGCATCGCTGTGCACTGTGGGCAGCCCACGGCGACCAGTTCGGCGGCGGTTTCCTTGATATCGACCATGCGCATATCGGGAATCCGCTGCTTGCCGGGGATATCGGTGATCGGCGCGCCGCCGCCACCGCCACAGCAACGGGAACGGAAGCCCGAGCGCTGCATTTCCTTCACTTCGATACCGATGGCATTCAGCACATTGCGCGGCGCTTCGTACTCGCCGTTGTAGCGGCCCAGGTAGCAAGGGTCGTGGTAGGTGACCGAACCGCCTTTATGTTTGCCGAGGTTGAGTTTCTGGCCAGTGATCAGCTCATCCATATAGGTGCTGTGGTGCAGCACTGAGTAGCCGCCGCCCAGCTCGCCGTATTCGTTTTTCAGTACATGGAAGCTGTGCGGGTCGCAGGTGACGATGCGTTTGAATTGGTACTTGGCCAGGGTGGCGATATTGCGTTTGGCCAGCAACTGGAAGGTCGCTTCATCGCCCAGGCGACGGGCCACGTCGCCGCTGTCGCGCTCTTCCAGACCGAGCACGGCGAAGTCGACCTTGGCCGCTTTCAGCACTTTGACAAAGGCGCGCAAGGTGCGCTGATTGCGCATGTCGAAGGCACCGTCACCGACCCAGAACAGCACGTCTACGTTCTGCTTGTCGCTCATCAGCGGCAGGTTCAAGTCCGCCGCCCAGTTCAACCGCCCACCCGGTGCGAAACCGCCGGGGTTGTCGGTGGCGATCAGGTTGTCCAGCACCTCGGCGCCCTTATTCGGCGTAGCGCCTTTCTCCAGCGTGAGATGGCGGCGCATATCGACGATGGCATCGACGTGCTCGATCATCATCGGGCACTCCTCAACGCAGGCGCGGCAGGTGGTGCACGACCACAGCGTCTCGGCATCGACCAGGGCCTTGCCATTCAGATTTACGATCGGCAAATGCGGGCCGCCGCTGTGCTCGCCCACCGGCTTACCCGGATAAGGCGAACCGGCGAATTTGGCATCAGTGCCGCCCGCCAGACCGACCACCATGTCCTGAATCAGCTTTTTCGGGTTGAGCGGCTGGCCGGCGGCGAAGGCTGGGCAGGCCGCCTCGCACTTGCCGCACTGCACGCAGGCATCGAAGCCAAGCAACTGATTCCACGTGAAATCGGTAGGTTTTTCCACGCCCAGCGGGGCGTTCGGATCATTCAGATTCAAGGCCTTCAGCCCGGTCGAACGGCCGCCGCCGAAACGTTCGCTACGGCGGTGCCAGGCCAAGTGCAGCGCACCGGCGAAGGCATGCTTCATCGGCCCGCCCCAGGTCATGCCAAAGAACAGCTCGGAGACACCCCAGGCCACGCCAACGGTCAGCAGCAGCGCCAGTACCCAGCCGCCAAAGTCTGCAGGCAGAATCCCGGCCACTGGCAGGGTGGCGATAAAGAAGCTGGCGGAGAACATCAGCAGGCTTTTCGGCAGACGCATCCACGGGCCTTTCGACAGCCGTGACGGCGGGTCGAGGCGGCGTTTGGCGACAAACAGTGCGCCGACAAACATCAACGCCGTCGCCGCCAGCAGGGCGAAGCCGAGGATGCGACTCTGCAGGCCAAAGCCGTGCACCAGAATCGCCAGCACTGCCGCCAGAACAAAGCCGCCGGCCGTGGCGACGTGGGTGTTGGCGATGTATTTATCGCGCGCCACCACATGGTGCAGGTCGACCATATAACGACGCGGCATAGCCAGCAGCCCGCCCAGCCAATCGACTTGGGCCGGGCGGCCGCGGCGCCACATCAGGAAGCGTTTGACAGCACCCATCACCGCCAACACCAGCGAGGCGAACAACAGAATGGGCAGGATGGTGTTCAGCATGGCCGCACCCTTTAGATGATCCGTAGGGTGGATGGACGAAGCCATCCACCGTGTTCAATTGCGCGTTGACCCGTGGTGGATAAGCAGAGCGTTATCCACCCTACGCATGCCGCATCGCGTCAGCCGTTAAGCTGCGTCGGGGAATGACCGAAGCCATCTCCATGCCCTGACTTAGAAGTCCTTGCACAACCGCAGCGCGTCATAGATCGCCGCATGGGTGTTGCGCTGGGCCACGCAGTCGCCGATGCGGAACAGCAGATAACCGTCGCCCGCCTCGGATAAACACGGCTGCGGCTTGATCGCAAACAGCGCTTCCACGTCGATTTGGCCCTTGTTGCGCGAGCCTTCCTTGAGCGCGTAGTACAGGCGCTCGTCAGGGCGCACGCCGTTTTCCACCACTACCTGATCGACCACGCGCTCTTCTTTCGCGCCGGTGTATTCGTTCTCCAGCACCGCCACCAGCTTGTCGCCTTCGCGGTAGACCTTCTCCAGCATCATGTCGCCGGTCATGATCACTTCTTTCGGGTACATGCTGCGGTAGTAAGTCGGGAACGTGGTGCCGCCCATGGCAACACCCGGCTTGATGTCGTCGGTGACGATCTCGACCTTGGCGCCCTTTTCGGCGATAAAGTCGGCCACCGACATACCGCCGAATTCGCAAATGGTGTCGTACACCAGCACGTTATTGCCGGGTGCAACGGTGCCATCGAGGACGTCCCAGCTGCTGACTACCAGGCCTTCAGCGGCGCCCCAATGTTCGTTTTGCTCGATAAACGGATGACCGCCGTTGGCCAGCACCACGATATCTGGGCGCAGGTCGAGGATGCTCGCTTCATCAGCACCAGTACCCAGGCGTAGGTCGATATTCAGGCGGGCCAACTCCAGCTGGAACCAGCGGGTGATGCCGGCCATCTGGTCACGCTGCGGTGCCTTGGCGGCCAAGGTGATCTGCCCACCGAGTTGGTCCTTCTTCTCGAACAGAGTCACATCGTGGCCACGCTCGGCGGCGACGCGCGCTGCTTCCATCCCGGCTGGGCCACCACCGACGATCACCACTTTGCGCTTCGGCCCAGTGGTCTTCTCGATGATATGCGGCAGGCCCATATATTCACGGCTGGTCGCAGCGTTCTGGATGCACAGCACATCCAGCCCTTGGTACTGGCGATCGATGCAGTAGTTGGCACCGACGCACTGCTTGATCTGATCGACCTGGCCCATCTTGATCTTGGCGATCAGGTGCGGGTCGGCGATGTGCGCGCGGGTCATGCCGACCATGTCGACGTAACCGCCCTCCAGAATCCGCGTGGCCTGATTCGGGTCCTTGATGTTCTGTGCGTGCAGCACCGGCACCTTGACCACTTCCTTGATCCCGGCCGCCAAATGCAGGAACGGCTCCGGCGGGTAACTCATGTTGGGGATGACGTTCGCCAGGGTGTTGTGGGTGTCGGCGCCAGAGCCAACCACGCCGATAAAGTCGATCAGGCCGGTGGCATCGTAATAGGCGGCGATCTGCTTCATGTCTTCGTGAGAGAGGCCGTCCGGGTGGAACTCGTCACCGGAGATACGCAGGCCCACGCAGAAGTCGGGACCCACCTCGGCGCGCACCGCTTTGATCACTTCCAGGCCGAACTTCATCCGGCCTTCAAAGGTGCCGCCCCATTCGTCGGTGCGTTTGTTGACCCGAGGCGACCAGAACTGGTCGATCATGTGCTGGTGCACGGCCGACAGCTCGACGCCGTCCAGGCCGCCGGCTTTGGCCCGAGCCGCTGCCTTGGCGAAGTCACCGATGACGCGCCACATTTCCTCCGGCTCGATGGTCTTGCAGGTGGCACGGTGTACCGGTTCGCGGATGCCGGACGGCGACATCAGGGTCGGCCAGTCGAAGCCATCCCAGCGTGAGCGGCGGCCCATGTGGGTAATCTGGATCATGATCTTGACGCCATGCTTGTGCATGGCATCCGCCAGGTTCTGAAAGTGCGGAATGATCCGGTCAGTCGACAGGTTCACCGAGCTCCACCAGCCGTGCGGGCTGTCGATGGAGACCACCGAGGAGCCACCGCAGATGGCCAGACCGACGCCGCCCTTGGCCTTCTCTTCGTAGTACTTGACGTAACGCTCGGTGGTCATGCCGCCGTCGGTGGCCATAACCTCGGCGTGCGCGGTGGACACGATGCGGTTACGAATAGTCAGCTTGCCGATCTGGATCGGCTGGAACATTGCTTCGAAAGCCATTACGGCACCCTCACGGAACTAAGGATTGTGGGAGGCGCTTTAGCGGCGATAGCGGTAGGCCAGTCGCGGCTAAAGCCCCTCCCACACAGGGTTGTCTTTAGCGTGGCTTGACCACAAACAGGCCATCGTCGTGGCCCTCTTCGGAACCGCCATAGACCTGCTCGGCCACGGTGCGCAGCGCGCTGCCCTGGGCCTGGAGAATCTGGTCCATGGCGCCGGCAAACCAGCCGGTGAACATGTAGTCAACCTTGCGCCCGCACTTGCCGTAGACGTAGACGAAGGCTGAGTGCTTGAGCTTTACCGAGGCGGTGCCAGCCGCCAGGTCGATGGCTTCGATCTCGAACAGCCCCCAGCCGCGTTGCGACAGGCGCTTCATGTAGTGCTCGAACACTGCCACGCCAGACAAACCGTGGCATTCGGCCTCTTTCTCACACCAGTGCCAGGCGGATTTGTAGCCGGCCTTGTAGAGAATCTCGGCGTAGGCATCGGCACCCAGGACTTCCTCGATACCGATGTGGTTGTTGACGAAGAAGTGCCGCGGCACGTACAGCATTGGCAGGGCGTCGGTGGTCCAGACGCCGGTTTCGTCGTCGACCTGGATAGGCATTTCGGGTGCGTGGGTGGCCATGTGTTCAGTGCTCCAGAAGCTTGTTTGGTTTGTGGGAGGGGCTTTAGCCGCGACTCTGGTGAGCAGCGCTGCCCTTAAGGGGCAGGTCGCGGCTAAAGCCCCTCCCACATTGATCGTGTTGTGCTCGGGGCTTACTCGCCCCAGACGTCGGCCAGTACCCGCACCCAGTTCTCGCCCATGATCTTGCGCACCACGCGCTCGGGATGGCCGCGCTTGAGCAGGGTCTCGGTGAGGTTGGGGAATTCGCCGACGGTGCGGATACCCAGCGGGTTGATGATCTTGCCGAAGCTGGTCAGGCGGCGGGCGTAGCCCTTGTCGTGGGTCAGGTACTCGAAGAAGTCCTGGCCGTGCCCCTGGGTGAAGTCGGTGCCGATGCCGATGGCGTCTTCACCGACGATGTTCATCACGTACTCGATGGCCTCGGCGTAGTCGTCGATGGTCGAGTCGATGCCTTTGGCCAGGAAGGGCGCGAACATGGTCACGCCGACGAAGCCACCGTGGTCGGCGATAAATTTCAGCTCGGCATCGGACTTGTTGCGCGGGTGCTCTTTCAACCCCGACGGCAGGCAGTGGGAGTAGGTGACCGGTTTTTTTGATTCGAGGATGACTTCTTCCGAGGTCTTCGAGCCCACGTGGGAGAGGTCGCACATGATGCCGACGCGGTTCATCTCGGCGACGATCTCGCGACCGAAGCCGGACAGCCCGCCGTCGCGCTCATAGCAGCCGGTGCCAACCAGGTTCTGGGTGTTGTAGCACATCTGCACAATGCCCACGCCGAGCTGTTTGAACACCTCGACGTAACCGATTTGGTCCTCGAACGCGTGGGCGTTCTGGAAGCCGAAGAGGATGCCTGTCTTGCCCTGCGCCTTGGCGGTGCGGATGTCGGCGGTGCTGCGCACCGGCATCACCAGGTCGCTGTTCTCGCGGATCAGCTTCTGGCTGGCGGCGATGTTGTTCACCGTGGCCTGGAAGCCTTCCCACACCGACACGGTGCAGTTGGCGGCGGTCAGGCCACCTTTGCGCATGTCTTCGAACAGTTCGCGGTTCCACTTGGCGATGATCAGCCCGTCAATAACGATGCTGTCGGCGTGTAATTCGGCTGGGCTCATCAGGCAGTCCCCTGGGTTCTGATTACCGATCTGAAGCGTCGGTGCTTTGGAAAGAGCTTATCCCTGGGGGGCAGGGCGACCCGGTGCAAAAACGACTGAGGGTTTGCCGAAAGCGTCAAGGCGAGGTCGCGAATGGATAGGCTGCGTAGGGTGCGCCGCGCGCACCGGGACACAGCGTTAACCGAAGAGGCCCGTAACGCCCGGTATTTGGCGGTGACAGCGGACGCGGAGCCTGGGGCTGATCAAATGATCAGCCACGTAGGGTGCGCCGTGCGCACCGGGACACCGCGTCAACCGAGGATGCCTGTAACGTCCGGTATCTTGCGTTGGCAGCGGGCGCAGAGCGCCCTGGGCTGCATTCTCACACGTAGCCTGGGGGCAGGCGGTGAGTGCGCTGTCGGCATAAAAAAGCCCCCGCCAGGGCCAACTCCTAGCAGGGGCGAGGGTGGCCCGTAGGGGCCTCAGTGTGAAGAACGATCGGGCGGTGGGGCGTGCGCGCGGCATGCGCTCAGGCCGTAGATTGTCAGTGCAATCACCAACCACAGCCCCAGGGTCATGCCGGCTTACTCCGCGCCAACTTGGCGCAGATAGGGCGCGGGGGCTGCGCCCAGGTTGTTGAGTACGCGCTCGCTGTACCAGTCGATAAAGTTGACCACGCCGAACTCGTAGGTTTTCGAGTAAGGGCCGGGCTGGTAAGCGGTGGAGTTGATGCCGCGCTGGTTCTCTTCGGCCAGACGGCGGTCCTGGTCGTTGGTCGCGTCCCACACCTGGCGCAGGCGGGCGATGTCGTAATCGACGCCTTCCACGGCATCTTTGTGCACCAGCCACTTGGTGGTGACCATGGTTTCCTGGGCGCTGATCGGCCACACCGTAAAGACGATCATGTGATCGCCCATGCAGTGGTTCCACGAGTGCGGCAGGTGCAGGATGCGCATTGAGCCCAAGTCAGGATCAGTGATGCGGCCCATGAGTTTCTTGCAGCCCGGCTTGCCGTCCATGGTCATGGATACGGTGCCCTTGAGCAGCGGCATGCGCACGATGCGGTTGCGCAGGCCGAAGCTGGCGTGGGCGTAGGGGATGTTGTCCTTATCCCAGCGGCCGGTGCATTCAGCCACCTGATCCTTGAACGCCTGGGTGGCGCGCGGGTCGGTGACGTCATCCCATTCCAGCAGGGTATTGAGCAGCTCGGGGTGCGAGCCGTTGCAGTGGTAGCACTCGCGGTTGTTCTCCAGCACCAGCTTCCAGTTGGCCTTCTCCATCAAGGTGGTTTGCACCGCCACCTTGGTGTTTTCCATGTCGTACGGCTCCATGTAGTGCGCCAGGGTGCGCAGGAAGTCGTCGATGGCCGGCGGGTTTTCTGCCAGGGAAATAAAGATGTAGCCACCTGCGACCTTGCAGTTGACCGGTTTGAGGCTGTAGTCCTTGAGGTCGAAATCCGCGCCCATTTCGCTGCCGGCAAACAGCAGGCGACCGTCCAGCTCGTAGGTCCACTGGTGGTAGGGGCAGACCAGCTTGGCGACCTTGCCTTTGTCGCTGGTGCACAGGCGCGAGCCACGGTGACGGCAGACGTTATGGAACGCATGCACCACGCCATCGGCGCCGCGTATCACCATGATCGGGTTGTCGCCGATCTGCAGTGTCAGGTAGTTGCCCTTGGTGGGGATCTCGCAGGTCATACCGGCGATCAGCCATTCCTTGTGGAAGATCTCCTGCATGTCGATCTTGAACAGGCGCTCGTCGTTGTAGAACGGCTGCGGCAGGGAGAAGGTGCGCTCGCGGTTCTGCAGCATCTCGGCAGTGGCCTTGCGTGCCGGTTCCAGCGGGTCGCCCAGACTCAGGGTGGCGGTGACGTCCATCGGTAACTCCTCAATGACCGATCGCTGGGCGATCGTCGCAAAAGTGGGGGTCGCGGTTACTACGCAAGGCGGCGTGTCTGTGCGCTCGCCACCTCGCCAGAGGGCGGTGCGGCAGTCTGCGTGGCACGCTCTTATCCGTTGTGTTGGGGCAGAGTTTGGGGCGCGGCGCGGGGCATACCTTATCTACGGGCGACATGGTCGCATCCGTTTCCGACGCGGTAAGCCGCGCCTTTACTGGCAGGTCGCGATAAGCATGTATATGTCGCGGGTGGATAAATGAGCGGGGTGGGCGTTGCGCACAATCGAGCCCAACAAGCCGCCCCGACAGCCCTTCGTGCGCGAGTAAATGACATGTCCAACGAATTCCTCAACCCGGTCACCACCCAGACCTGGAGCAACGGCCGCCACCTGGTGCGTTGCGTCAAGGTCATACAAGAAACCTGGGATGTGCGCACCTTCTGCTTTATGGCCGACCAGCCCGTGCTGTTCTTCTTTAAGCCGGGGCAGTTCGTCACCCTGGAGCTGGAGATCGACGGCCAGCCGATCATGCGCTCTTACACCATCTCCAGTTCACCTTCGGTGCCTTACAGCTTCTCCATCACCATCAAGCGGGTGCCGGGCGGCAAGGTCTCGAACTGGCTGCACGACAACCTGCAGGAAGGCCAGGAGCTGCCGGTGCACGGGCCGGTCGGGCTGTTCAACGCCATCGACTTTCCCGCCGAGAAGGTGCTTTACCTCAGTGGCGGCGTCGGCATTACCCCGGTGATGTCGATGGCGCGCTGGTTCTACGACACCAACGCCAATGTCGACATGGTCTTCGTGCACAGCGCGCGTTCGCCGAAGGACATCATTTACCACCGCGAGCTGGAGCACATGGCCGCGCGGATTAACAATTTCAGCCTGCACGTGATCTGCGAGAAGCATGGCCTGGGCGAGGCCTGGGCCGGTTATCGCGGTTACCTCAACCAGAAGATGCTGGAGTTGATGGCGCCGGATTACCTGGATCGCGAAATCTTCTGCTGTGGGCCGACGCCCTATATGAGCGCGGTCAAGCGTCTGCTCGAAGCCAATGGCTACGACATGGCGCGCTACCACGAGGAAGCCTTCGGCCCAACGCCACCCGAGGTGCGTGCCGAGGTCAAGGAGTTGGCTGCCGAAGCCGCCGACGCGCCGCCTGTACCCTTGGCCGACCAGCACCAGGTGGCCTTTGTCGCCACCGGCAAGAGCATTCGGGTCGACCCGGGCGAAACCGTACACGCGGCAGCAGCCAAGCTCGGTCTGCATATTCCCAAGGCCTGCGGCATGGGCATCTGCGGCACCTGCAAGGTGATGAAAACATCCGGCGAGGTGACCATGGAGCACAACGGCGGCATCACCGATGAAGACGTGGCCGAAGGCTACATCCTCTCCTGCTGCAGCGTGCCCCAGGGCGATGTGAGCATCGACTATTGAGTGATCAAAAAGTGATCGCATGGCTGCGGGCACCGTATTTACTGGCCTGCAGCCACTTCATGACAGCTTATGCACAGCCCCATCCACCTCGTCAGGGGATAACCGGGGGCTGTCGCAATAAGCCTTCACTGCCGCACGGGCGTCCCACCTGGACATCCCGTGATCGCTGGGCTCTAGGATTGGCATCTGCCCGGCGCGCAGTCGAGCAGTACCTAGCCTGTTGGTTGATTAAAATTTAAACAGCTCTCTCAAGCCCTTGCAGTTATTGAGCTACAGCCTGTTCCCTACAGGTTGTCCACAGGCGGTTCCCCGTAAAACGGGGACAAGTGGCGGTGTTCCAAGGCGAAATCCCTCGGCTGTTCTTTTTCGGTTTTTCGCAACACAGGCCTGCACACCCTTTCTATGGCTCTAAATCAATGACTTAGGCTATTTAGCGCGGCTGCTCACTTAATGATCAATCGCCTCTAGGGCACGGCTGATAACGTGTGCAGCCACTGAGCTACAGGTTGTCCACAGGCTTGTGCTACCTGGCCAGGGGATAACCAGCATTCCACCTGCGGTACCAGGCAACCTAAATTGAGACAGCGCAGGTCATGTTGAGCTGTCTATAAACTGATCAGTTAGCTGAAGGCATTGATATACGTGACTTACAAGCCAAGGCGCACAGCTTATCCACAGCGACGTACAGATTTTCTGTGGTCAACTTACACGCGGGTTAAAGGTGTTGATCATTTTTTGAGCGGATCGCTATAAGCCTTTATTCATAAGGCCTGTAGGCGTATCAGTACAGCTTGTCCACAGTATCATCCACGGGAAGTGGGGGTAATTCACAGGGGCGTCGTGTGAAGCGTTCCCTCTAACGCTTACCCTTTGCGCTGCAGTTTGAAGCGTGATGAGGCTGTGTGAAAACTGATCAATTCTCTCTAGGCCATGCAGTTTATGGCCTACAGCGCTAAGGACACAGCTTATCCACAGTCAGATGCAGGTTTTCCGGGGGTAAGCCTGAGGCATCTGAAGGGGCGTTGGCTGTTATTTGAGCAATGCTCTGCAGGCCACGCCCAGTAAGCGCTACAGCCCATTCGCTACAGCTTGTCCACAGGCTGGTCCACGGCGAACGGGGATAAGCTTGGAGTTGTGCACAACCCGCGTGAGACATATCCCGCAACGGATTATGAAGTAAACCTTGGCGGCACATCCTGGCACCAAACCTGTGAGTCACGTGCAACACCTTACTTACTTGTTACCAGGAGGTTTCACCATGACCTACAAGACACTGACCGCCCTGACCTTTGCGGGCCTGTTTGCTGTGATGGGCAGCGCCGTCAACGCGGCTGACGCCGATCATTCCCAGCATCAGACCCCCGACGCCACGACCGGTACACCAGATGGTTCCACCAGTGGCCGTGGTGCCGGTGTTAACACCGGCTCCGACCAGAGCGTTGAAGGTTCGGGCATGCCCAAGCATGACGACAACCGCGGCAGCGATGCCGGGACCGGTGTGGACAGCGACATGGGCACGGGCAGCGGCACGGGTACTGATATAACGCCAAGCTCGACTGGCGACGGCACCATGGAGTAAGCCCGTTGCGTCTTGCGAGGCTTATGCTGTGCTAGAGGCGGGTAGCCTGGGTCGAGCGAAGCGACACCCGGGATAGGCACCCGCCAGCCCCGTCGCTGCGTAAGACGGCGCCTGGCGAAGCCATGAAGCCCTGCACTCGGTTAACGAGGCAGGGCTTTTTTGCGGGTTATGCAGAGGGCGTTGGACAAGAGGGAGAGTTGCGTTTGACCGCTAGCCTGATCGCGGCTCAACCCATTGCAGGGTTTCCCCCCATCCGCCGATCAGCAGCCCGCCATGGCCTCGCGGATATCCAGGGCCAGTTGCTCGACCCGCTCGATATCGGTGTCCCAGGAGCACATAAAGCGCGCGCCGCCGGCCCCGATAAAGGTGTAAAAGCGCCAGCCTTTGTCGCGCAGGGTCTGCAGCGCCGGTTCGGCCAGTTGCAGGAACACACCGTTGGCTTGCACCGGGAACATCAGGCTGACGCCCGGCACGTCGCGCACGCGCTCGGCCAGCAGGCGGGCGCAGTGGTTGGCGTGGCGGGCGTATTTCAGCCAGGCGTCGTCCTGCAGGATGCCGACCCAGGGCGCCGACAGGTAGCGCATCTTTGAAGCCAACTGGCCGGCCTGTTTGCAGCGGTAGTCGAAGTCTTCGGCCAGCTCGCGGTTGAAGAACAGGATGGCTTCACCCACCGCCATGCCGTTTTTGGTGCCGCCGAAGCACAGCACATCGACGCCGGCTTTCCAGGTCAGCTCGGCGGGGCTGCAGCCCAGGGACGCGCAGGCGTTGGAAAAGCGCGCGCCGTCCATGTGCAGGTGCAGGCCGAGCTCACGGCAGGTGGCGGCGATGGCGCTGACTTCGTCGGGGCTGTAGACGGTGCCGACTTCGGTGGCCTGGGTGATGGTCACCACGCGCGGTTTGGGGTAGTGGATGTCCAGGCGTTTGAGGGCGACCTCGCGGATGCTTTCGCTGGTCAGCTTGCCCAGCTCGCTGCGTGCGGTCAGCAGTTTGGAGCCGTTGGAGAAGAACTCCGGCGCGCCGCATTCGTCGGTTTCGACGTGGGCGGTCTCCGAGCAGATCACGCTGTGGTAGCTCTGGCACAGCGAGGCCAGGGCCAGGGAGTTGGCGGCGGTGCCGTTGAAGGCGAAGAACACTTCGCAGTCGGTTTCGAACAGGCGGCGGAAGTGGTCAGCGGCCCGCGCTGTCCAGGGATCGTCGCCGTAGGCACGGGCGTGGCCTTGGTTGGCCTCGGCCATCGCGGCCCAGGCTTCCGGGCAGATGCCGGAGTAGTTGTCGCTGGCAAATTGCTGGGTGGTGTCGGTCATGGGAAGTCCTTGTCGTTGCTGCGCCGGGCACTGCCGGCTGATGCGTACAGTTTACCCGTCTGCGCCGACGGGCTGGGGGCTGCGCGACAGTCTGCTCCAGGTCGCTCAACGGCCGCCCGGCAGTTTGAAGGAACTCTGTGCGGTCCACGGTGCTCAGAACTTACAGTGGGCCGCGTTGTGTCGGCCCGGTGTTTAGTCGAACAAGGAGCCACCCCATGCGCTACCGCCATCTGATTGCACTCTTCGCCCCTCTGGCTTTTGCCGTACCGGTTGTCGCTGCCGAATGGGCGCCCGATGCCAAGGCCACCTTCGTGCGGGAATGCGTCAACGGTGCCCAGGGCGAGCACACCCCGGCGCAATTGCAGGCGTTCTGCGGCTGTGCGGCCGACAAGGTCAGCAGCGAGTTCAGTGAAGCCGAAATGCAGGAAATGAGCCGCCAGTCGCCGCCTGATCCCGCGTTGCAGCAGCGTTTGGTCAGCGCGTCGAGCAGCTGCAGCACGCACCTGCAAGAGTAAGCGCAGCCACTCAAAGGCTGCACCTTTTTGCCTCTCGCCAAGGGCCCATGCGAGCGTTTGTTGATGTTGGGTTCGTGGCCATGCGGCTTGCGGCAAAACGGCAACAGACCCTAGAGTCGTCGGCCCGATGATCTTCGACCGGCCTGTGCATGCCTGATACCGCCCTTACCTCATCGCCCCGCGACCGCGCCCTTGACCTGATCAAGTGGCTGGCGCTGGGGTTGATGCTGGTCGATCACCTGCGTCATGTCTGGCCGTCGTTGTACTTCCTGTACGCGCCGGGGCGCCTGGCGTTTCCCTTCTTCTGCCTGGCCATTGCGGCGAATGCCCTGCGTTCTGCGCAGCGTCCGTTTGCCTGGCGCTACCTGGGCTGGTTGCTGGTATTTGCGCTGCTCTCCGAGTGGCCGTACCGCGTGCTGTTGCCCGGTGCACAAAGCCTCAATGTGATGCCCACGCTGTTGCTCGGTCTGCTGATTGCCAGTGGCTTGGGGCAACCCTGGGGTGCGCGTCGCTGGGTGGCGCTGGCGGCCTTGCTGGTCGCAGGGCTGGCTCATCCCTGGCTGATGTTTGGCTTGCCCGGTGCGTTGCTGCCGGCAGGCTTTGTCTATGCGCTGCAGCAGCCGGCCCAGCGCTGGCCAGTGCCGGTGCTGCTGTGCCTGGCCGCCAATTACTGGCCGCCGTTTTATGTCGACGCCCTGCGCGGCGACCTGTTTGCCTGCACGGTGATCCTCACCTGCATCGCGGTGCCGCTGCTTGGCCTGTGGCTGCTGCGCCAGTCGCTCAGCCTGCGGGTGCCACCTGTGCGGCGCTGGGCCTACCTGTTCTACCCCGCGCATTTTCTCCTGCTCGCCGGCGTGCGTGCCTTGCTGCACTGACGCCGCAGCCTTCTACGCTGCATATGCAGGGGCGACACCTGCATGTCGCGTACGCGCATGTCGCAAACGCAATCCCCCGTGGCGTGCATAGGCATCTGGGGGGGCAGGGCGAGTCATACCATCAGCGGCAACTGGGTTTATTCCCCGACCGACCAGATGCGCCGCAGCGATTGCCGCAGGAGACTCGCGATGTTCAGCAAGCACGACCAGATCCAGGGTTACGACGATGAATTGCTCCGTGCCATGGACGCCGAAGAGGCGCGCCAGGAGCACCACATCGAGCTGATCGCGTCGGAGAACTACACCAGCAAGCGCGTGATGCAGGCCCAGGGCAGCGGCCTGACCAACAAGTACGCCGAAGGCTATCCGGGCAAGCGTTATTACGGCGGCTGCGAGCATGTCGATGTGGTCGAGCAACTGGCCATCGACCGCGCCAAAGCGCTGTTCGGCGCCGACTACGCCAACGTGCAGCCGCATTCGGGGTCGTCGGCCAACAGTGCGGTGTACCTGGCGCTGATCAATGCCGGCGACACCATTCTCGGCATGAGCCTGGCCCACGGCGGCCACCTGACCCACGGCGCCAAGGTGTCGTCCTCGGGCAAGCTGTACAACGCTGTGCAGTACGGCATCGACACTGCCACTGGCCTGATCGATTACGACGAAGTCGAGCGCCTGGCCGTCGAGTGCCAGCCGAAGATGATCGTCGCCGGCTTCTCCGCCTACTCGAAGACTCTGGATTTCCCGCGTTTCCGCGCCATCGCCGACAAGGTCGGGGCGCTGCTGTTCGTGGACATGGCCCACGTCGCCGGTCTGGTCGCCGCCGGTCTGTACCCCAACCCGATTCCCTTTGCCGACGTGGTCACCACCACCACCCATAAGACGCTGCGCGGCCCGCGTGGCGGCTTGATCCTGGCCAAGAGCAACCCGGACATCGAGAAGAAACTCAATTCGGCCGTCTTCCCCGGCGCCCAGGGTGGCCCGCTGATGCACGTTATCGCGGCTAAGGCGGTGTGCTTCAAGGAGGCCATGGAGCCTGAGTTCAAGGAATACCAGGCGCAAGTGATCAAAAACGCCCAGGCCATGGCCAAGGTGTTTATCGAGCGTGGCTACGACGTGGTCTCCGGCGGCACCGACAACCACCTGTTCCTGGTCAGCCTGATCCGTCAGGGCCTGACCGGTAAAGACGCCGATGCTGCCTTGGGGCGCGCCGGCATCACGGTTAACAAGAACGCTGTGCCGAACGATCCGCAGTCGCCATTTGTCACCTCGGGCCTGCGTATCGGTACGCCAGCGATCACCACGCGCGGCCTCAAAGAGGCGCAGAGCATCGAGCTGGCCGGTTGGATCTGCAACATCCTCGACCACCTCGGCGATGCCGATGTGGAAGCGCAGGTGGCGACCTTGGCGGCAGGGTTGTGCGCCGACTACCCGGTTTATCGCTGACGCGTGTGGCGGTTTAGGTGGATCGGTGAAGCGTGATCCACCCTACGGCCTGATTGATTTGTAGGGTGGATGTCGCTTTTTACATCCACCGTTGCGGCCGGGGGGATGGATAAAGCCAGATCCATTTCACGGGCGACAGAGATTGCACGACCCCGATTTCAGGAGCATCCCATGCAACGTTATTCCGGCTTCGGCCTGTTCAAGCACGCGTTCAGCCACCACGAAAACTGGCAGCGCATGTGGCGCAACCCCACGCCCAAGCCGGTATACGACGTGATCATCGTCGGCGGTGGCGGCCACGGTCTGGCCACGGCCTATTACCTGGCCAAAGAGTTTGGCGTGAAGAACGTCGCGGTGATCGAGAAGGGTTGGCTGGGCGGCGGTAACACCGCGCGCAACACCACCATCGTGCGTTCCAACTACCTGTGGGATGAGTCGGCGCACCTCTACGAGCACGCGATGAAACTGTGGGAAGGCCTGTCCCAGGACCTCAACTACAACGTCATGTTCAGCCAGCGCGGCGTCTACAACCTCTGCCACACCCTGCAGGACATGCGCGACTCCGAACGCCGCGTCAGCGCCAACCGCCTCAACGGCGTGGACGGCGAACTGCTGGATGCCAAGCAGGTGGCCGAAGAGATTCCTTATCTGGATTGCAGCAAAAACACCCGCTACCCGGTGATGGGTTCTACCGTGCAGCGTCGCGGTGGCGTGGCCCGTCACGATGCCGTGGCCTGGGGTTATGCCCGCGCCGCCGATGCCCTAGGCGTCGACCTGCTGCAGCAGACCGAAGTGATCGGTTTCCGTAAGGAAAACGGCGTGTGCATCGGCGTGGAAACCAACAAGGGCTTTATTGGCGGCAAGCGCGTCGGTGTGGTCACGGCCGGTAACTCCGGGCACATGGCGGGTCTGGCTGGCTTCCGCCTGCCGCTGGAATCCCACCCGCTGCAGGCGCTGGTGTCCGAGCCGATCAAGCCGATTATCGACAGCGTGATCATGTCCAACGCCGTGCACGGCTACATCAGCCAGTCCGACAAAGGCGACCTGGTCATTGGTGCCGGTATCGACGGTTACAACGGCTACGGCCAGCGCGGCTCCTACGGCACCATCGAGCACACCCTGCAGGCCATCGTCGAGATGTTCCCGGTGCTCTCGCGGGTGCGCATGAACCGCCAGTGGGGCGGCATAGTCGACACCTCGCCGGATGCCTGCCCGATCATTTCCAAGACCCCGGTACCCAACCTGTTCTTCAACTGCGGTTGGGGCACCGGCGGCTTCAAGGCCACGCCGGGTTCGGGTCACGTGTTCGCGGCGAGCCTGGCCAAGGGCGAAATGCACCCGCTGGCCAAGCCGTTCTCCATGGACCGTTTCCACACCGGCGCACTGATCGACGAGCACGGCGCTGCTGCCGTGGCTCACTAAGAGGGCTTACCCATGTTGCATATCTTCTGCCCTCACTGCGGCGAACTGCGCTCCGAAGAGGAATTCCACGCCAAGGGCCAGGCGCACATTCCGCGCCCGCTGGACCCGGCCGCCTGCACCGATGCCGAGTGGGGCGAGTACCTGTTCTTCCGCGATAACCCGCGCGGCATCCACCATGAGCTGTGGGTGCACGCCGCCGGTTGCCGCCAGTACTTCAACGCCACCCGTCACACGGTGACCTACGAAATTCTCGAAACCTACAAGATCGGCGAAAAACCGCGCTTCACAGCTGCAGGTGGCGCCGAGCCGCAGGCTGTCGACCAAGGAGTAACGGCATGAGCCAGGTCAATCGTCTTGCCACCGGTGGCCGCGTCGACCGCAGCCAGCCCGTGACCTTCACGTTCAACGGCCAGACCTACCAGGGTTTTGCCGGTGACACTCTGGCCGCTGCGTTGCTGGCCAATGGCGTGGACATCGTCGGACGCAGCTTCAAGTACTCACGCCCACGCGGCATCGTTGCCGCCGGCGCGGAAGAGCCGAACGCTGTGCTGCAGATCGGCAGCACCGAAGCGGCGCAGATCCCCAACGTGCGCGCCACCCAGCAGGCGCTGTACCCCGGTCTGGTCGCCACCAGCACCAACGGCTGGCCAAGCGTTAACACCGACATGATGGGCATTCTCGGCAAGGTCGGCGGCAAGATGATGCCGCCGGGCTTCTACTACAAAACCTTCATGTACCCGCAAAACCTCTGGCTGACGTACGAAAAGTACATCCGCAAGGCCGCAGGCCTGGGCCGCTCGCCCACCGAAGTGGACCCGGACAGCTATGACTACATGAACCAGCACTGCGACGTGCTGGTGGTCGGCGCCGGTCCAGCGGGTCTGGCCGCTGCCCTGGCCGCTGCGCGCAGCGGTGCTCGGGTGATTCTCGCCGATGAGCAGGAAGAGTTCGGCGGCAGCCTGCTCAGCACCCGCGAAACCCTCGACGGCCAGGCGGCCAGCGAGTGGGTCGACGAGGTGGTGGCCGAACTGGCCGGTATCGCCAACGTCACCCTGTTGCCGCGCTCCACGGTCAACGGTTACCACGACCACAACTTCCTCACCATCCACCAGCGCCTTACCGATCACTTGGGTGAAGTCGCGCCGATGGGCATGGTCCGTCAACGCATGCACCGCGTGCGTGCCAAGCGCGTGGTGCTGGCCACCGGCGCCCACGAGCGGCCGCTGGTGTACGCCAACAACGATGTGCCGGGCAACATGCTTGCCGATGCGGTGTCCACCTACGTGCGCCGTTATGGCGTGGCGCCGGGCAAGCAACTGGTGCTGTCAACCAACAACGATTACGCCTACCGCGTGGTGCTCGACTGGCTCGACGCGGGCCAGCAGGTGGTCGCTGTCGCCGATGCGCGTAGCAACCCGCGTGGTGCCTGGGTTGAAGAGGCGCGTGCGCGGGGCGTGCGTATCCTCACCGGCAGCGCGGTGGTCGAGGCGCGCGGCAGCAAGCGCGTGACTGGCGCGCGTATCTGCGCCATCGACGTCAACGCGCTCAAGGTCACCAGCCCTGGCGAGGTGCTCGATTGCGACCTGATCGTCAGCTCCGGCGGCTACAGCCCGGTGGTGCACCTGGCCTCGCACCTGGGTGGCAAGCCGACGTGGCGTGAGGACATCCTGGCCTTTGTGCCCGGTGAAGGCTTACAGAAGCGCGAATGCGCCGGTGCTGTGAATGGTGTGTTCAGGCTTGGCGACGTGCTCGCTGACGGTTTCGAGGCCGGCGTCAAAGCCGCCGCCGAAGCCGGTTTCACCCCCGTTGAAGGCAGCCTGCCGGCTGTTGAAGTACGCCACGAAGAACCCGCGATTGCGCTGTTCCAGGTACCCCACGATAAGCCGACGGCACGTGCGCCCAAGCAGTTCGTCGACCTGCAGAACGACGTCACCGCTGCCGGTATCGAACTGGCCACCCGTGAAGGTTTCGAGTCGGTTGAGCACGTCAAGCGCTACACCGCACTGGGCTTCGGCACCGATCAGGGCAAGCTGGGCAATATCAACGGCCTGGCGATTGCCGCCCGTTCGTTGGGCATCAGCATCCCGCAGATGGGCACCACCATGTTCCGCCCGAACTACACCCCGGTGACCTTCGGCGCGATTGCCGGCCGCCATTGCGGTGCGTTGTTCGAGCCCAAGCGTTACACCGCGATGCAAAGCTGGCACCTGCAGAACGGCGCCGAGTTCGAGGACGTCGGCCAGTGGAAGCGTCCCTGGTACTTCCCCAAGGCCGGTGAAGATTTGCACGCTGCTGTGGCCCGCGAGTGTCTGGCCGTGCGCAATGCGGTGGGCATCCTGGATGCCTCGACGCTGGGCAAGATCGACATTCAAGGCCCGGATGCCCGTGAGTTTCTCAACCGCGTGTACACCAATGCCTGGACCAAACTGGATGTGGGCAAGGCGCGCTACGGCCTGATGTGCAAGGAAGACGGCATGGTCTTCGACGACGGCGTGACCGCTTGCCTGGCCGACAACCATTTCCTGATGACCACCACCACCGGCGGTGCCGCACGGGTGATGGAATGGCTGGAGATCTACCACCAGACCGAGTGGCCGGAGCTGAAGGTCTACTTCACCTCAGTTACCGACCACTGGGCGACCATGACCCTGTCCGGCCCCAACAGCCGCAAGCTGCTGGCGGAAGTGACAGATATCGATCTCGACAAAGACGCCTTCCCGTTTATGAGCTGGAAGGAAGGCCAGGTCGGCGGTGTGCCGGCGCGGGTGTTCCGCATTTCCTTCACCGGTGAGCTGAGCTACGAAGTCAACGTGCAGGCCGACTACGCCCTGGGCGTGTGGGAAAAGATCATTGCAGCCGGCAAGAAGCATGGCCTGACGCCTTATGGCACCGAGACCATGCACGTACTGCGCGCCGAGAAGGGCTTCATCATCGTCGGCCAGGACACCGACGGCTCGGTCACCCCAGACGACCTCAACATGGGCTGGTGTGTGGGTCGGACCAAGCCGTTCTCCTGGATTGGCTGGCGCGGCATGAACCGCGAAGACAGCCTGCGCGAGGACCGCAAGCAGCTGGTCGGGCTCAAGCCCATCGACCCGAACCAAGTGCTGCCGGAGGGCGCGCAACTGGTGTTCGACCCGAAACAGACGATCCCAATGCAGATGGTCGGCCACGTCACCTCCAGCTACATGAGCGCGGCACTGGGCTATTCCTTCGCCATGGGCATGGTCAAGGGCGGCCTCAAGCGTGTCGGCGAGCGGGTGTTCGCGCCCCTGGTCGATGGCAGCGTGATCGAGGCCGAGATCGTCAGCTCGGTGTTCTATGACCCGAAAGGGGATCGCCAGAATGTTTGACGTCGAGCTGCACGCTGCACGCGACAAGCCGCAAGAATTTCAGGGTGCACTGCGCCAGGTAGGTGAAGCATGAATGCCATAAACGTTTACAAGCAGCGGCCTGACGCCGCCCAGGGCGAGTCGCCGCTCTACCACGCCGGCCTCCATGAGCTGGCTGGCAAAGGTCCCAAGCATGCGGGTGTGAGCCTGCGTGAAAAGAAACTGCTGGGCCACCTGACCCTGCGTGGCGATGCTGACGATGCGGCCTTTGCCAGCGCCGTTGAACAAGCCACCGGCATGGCGCTGCCTGCTGCGCTGGCAGTGGTCAGCGCAGGCGATCAGTCGCTGCAATGGCTCGGCCCGGACGAGTGGCTGCTGATCGTGCCGAGCGGCACCGAATTCGCTGTGGAGCAGAAGCTGCGTACAGCGCTGGATGGCCAGCACATCTCGATCGTCAATGTCAGCGGCGGCCAGACCCTGCTGGAGCTGAGCGGCCCGAACGTGCGCCAGGTGCTGATGAAATCCACCAGCTACGACGTGCACCCGAGCAGCTTTCCGGTGGGCAAGGCCGTGGGGACCCACTTCGCCAAGTCGCAACTGGTGATCCGCCACACCGGCGAAGACACCTGGGAACTGGTGGTGCGCCGCAGCTTTGCTGATTACATCTGGCTGTGGCTTCAAGACGCCAGCGCCGAGTACGGGCTGGCCATCGAGGCCTGACGGCTAATCCCCTGTAGGAGCGAATTTATTCGCGATATTCGCGGCCTCATCGCGAATAAATTCGCTCCTACACAAGCCCAATCGTGGCCACCTACAACATAGCCAACGCGACTAAAACAGATCGCGCCTAAAGCGGAGCGCCGCCCAGCCTCTGCCACCCGCTCCACCGAGGGACCGACCATGAGCCGCACCCCCGACACCTGGATTCTCACTGCCCACTGCCCAAGCGTGCTCGGCACCGTGGATGCGGTGACGCGCTTTCTGTTCGAACAGCGCTGTTACGTCACCGAGCACCATTCCTTTGACGATCGCCTGTCGGCGCATTTCTTTATTCGCGTGGAATTCCGCCAGCCCGATGGCTTCGACGAGCAGGCCTTTCGCGCCGGCCTCGATGAGCGCCTGAGCGCCTTCGGCATGCAGGTCGAGCTGACCCCGCCGGGCTACCGGGCCAAGGTGGTGCTGATGGTCAGCAAGGCCGACCATTGCCTGAACGACCTGCTCTATCGTCAGCGCATCGGCCACCTGGCCATGGACGTAGTGGCGGTGGTGTCCAACCACCCGGACCTGGAGCCGCTGGCGCGCTGGCACGACATTCCTTATTACCACTTCCCCCTCGACCCGAAAGACAAACCGGCGCAGGAGCGCAAGGTGCTGCAGGTGATCGAAGACACCGGTGCCGAGTTGGTGGTGCTTGCCCGCTACATGCAGGTGCTGTCGCCCGAGCTGTGCCGCCAGCTGGATGGCTGGGCGATCAATATTCACCACTCGCTGCTGCCGGGCTTCAAGGGTGCCAAACCCTATCACCAGGCCTACGAGAAGGGCGTCAAGCTGGTTGGCGCCACCGCGCATTACATCAATAACGACCTCGACGAGGGCCCAATCATCGCTCAGGGCGTGGAGTCGGTGGATCACGCTCATTACCCCGAAGACCTGATCGCCAAGGGCCGCGACATCGAGTGCCAGACTCTGGCCAAAGCCATCGGCTATCACCTTGAGCGCCGCGTGTTTCTCAACGACGGCCGCACGGTGGTGTTGCACGCCTAAACCCATTTACGGCCCGTAGGGTGCGCCGCGCGCACCACGGGTAAGCCGAATCATCGGTGTGCATCGCGCACGCTCCGCCGGAGTCCGGCAACAGACGAATAACGCTCCAGTGCAAGGCCGCGTGGCCGCAGGTCGCGCCTTTGTATCAACAACAAGAAAGGAGAAGTACGTATGTCTGGTAATCGTGGCGTCGTCTATCTCGGCGCTGGCAAGGTCGAAGTGCAGAAAATCGACTATCCGAAAATGCAGGACCCGCGCGGTCGCAAGATCGAGCACGCAGTGATCCTGCGCGTGGTCTCCACCAACATCTGTGGCTCCGACCAGCACATGGTGCGCGGCCGTACCACGGCGCAAACCGGCCTGGTGCTGGGCCACGAGATCACCGGTGAGGTGATCGAGAAGGGCCGCGACGTGGAGAACCTGAAAATTGGTGATCTGGTCTCGGTGCCGTTCAACGTAGCCTGCGGCCGCTGCCGTTCGTGCAAAGAGCAACACACAGGCGTATGCCTGTCGGTCAACCCGGCGCGTGCAGGCGGTGCCTACGGCTATGTCGACATGGGTGACTGGACCGGCGGCCAGGCCGAATACGCCATGGTGCCGTACGCCGACTTCAACTTGCTGAAACTGCCGGACCGCGACAAGGCCATGGAGAAGATCCGCGACCTGACCTGCCTCTCCGACATCCTGCCCACCGGCTACCACGGCGCTGTGACGGCGGGTGTTGGCCCAGGCAGCACCGTGTATATCGCCGGCGCTGGCCCGGTTGGTTTGGCCGCAGCCGCTTCGGCGCGTTTGCTGGGGGCGGCGGTGGTAATCGTCGGCGACGTGAACCCAGTGCGTCTGGCCCATGCCAAGGCGGTCGGTTTCGAGATCGCCGACCTGTCCAAAGACACCCCGCTGCACGAACAGATCGCCGCGCTGCTGGGTGAGCCGGAAGTGGATTGTGCGGTGGATGCGGTGGGCTTTGAGGCGCGCGGGCATGGTCACGCAGGCGTGCAGCACGAGGCGCCGGCCACGGTGCTCAACTCGCTGATGGGCGTGGTACGGGTTGCCGGTAAGATCGGCATTCCCGGCCTCTACGTTACCGAAGACCCGGGTGCGGTGGACGCAGCGGCGAAGATGGGCAGCCTGAGCATTCGCTTCGGCCTCGGCTGGGCCAAATCCCACAGCTTCCACACCGGCCAGACTCCAGTGATGAAGTACAACCGCCAACTGATGCAGGCGATCATGTGGGACCGCATCAATATCGCTGAAGTGGTCGGTGTGCAGGTGATCAGCCTGGACGACGCGCCGCGCGGCTATGGCGAGTTCGATGCCGGGGTGCCGAAGAAATTCGTCATCGACCCGCACAAGCTGTTTAGCGCGGCTTGATCGTCGGTCGACAAAGCCCTCACAGCTCCGCGCGGATTGCCGCAATCCGCGCATCCTTGTCTTCCCACATTTTCGTGACCCAGGCTTGCACGAACTGGCGAAACACCGGGTCATTCTCGTAATCGCCCTGCCATAGCGCCGGGTCGAGGTCGCGGGTCTGGATATCGACGATCACCTTGTCTACCTGGCCGCTGATCAACGCCCAGAAGCCGGGAATGTGCGTGCTCGGATACACCACGGTGACATCCAGTACGGTGTCCAGTTGTTCGCCCAGTGCCGCCAACACAAAGGCCACACCGCCGGCTTTCGGTTTAAGCAGGTAGCGATACGGTGAGCCTTGCTGTGCCTGCTTGGCCGGCGTGCAGCGGGTGCCTTCGAAGTAATTGACCACGGTCACCGGCAGGTCCTTGAACTTCTCGCAGGCCTGTTTAGTGATGGCCAGGTCTTGGCCCTTGAGTTCGGGGTGCTTGGCCAGAAACGCCTTGGAATAGCGCTTCATAAAGGGGTAATCCAGGGCCCAGAACGCCACGCCGAGAAACGGCACCCAGATCAGCTCCTGCTTGAGAAAAAATTTGAAGTAAGGCGTCTTGCGGTTGAACGCCTGCACCAGCGCCGGGATGTCGACCCACGACTGGTGGTTGCTGATCACCAGGTACGACGTGCTCTGGCGCAGGTCGGCGCTGCCGCGTATGTCCCATTGCACCGGCAGCAGGGTGGCGAAGATCAACTTATTCAGCTCGGCCCAGGTTTCCGCCACCCACATCACGCCGCGCGAGCTGGCGGTTTTCAGGGCTTTACCCGGCAGCACGAACTTGCCGAGGGCGATCAGCAGCAAGGGGCCGATCAGGATGAGGGTGTTGAGCAGCACGAGAACAATGACACTGAAACCCGTAAATAGGGGGCGCATGGCAACTCCTGGCTGGAGACGGGGCAGCGCCATGATAAACAGAGCGTCGTTCGGGCTCCAAGCTGTTGCGCCGTGCCAGCTCATAGCCATTATTCATGGGTCATGTTGATCGCTATCAAGGCACATGCCTTATCATTGTCCGACAGTTTGTTTAGCGGGTCCCTTACCTCAGGTGCGAGATGCTCAAGCGCATAGCCGTGACCGACGTGCGCGTCGGGATGTATATCCAGGAGTTCTGTGGGTCATGGATGGACCACCCGTTTTGGAAGGCTAAGTTTCTGCTCGACTCACCCAAGGATCTGCAACGTATTCGCGCCAGTGGTGTGCGCGAGCTATGGATCGATGCGAGCAAGGGGCTGGATATCGAGGCCGGTACCGAAAGTGTTTCCGAGGCCGAGGCCGAGGCGCAGACCCAGGCCCGTTTGCTGGCTGTCGATCAGAAACCAGCCTGTAAGGCCAGCTCGCTGGAAGACGAGTTGGAGCGTGCCGCCCGGCTGTGTGCGCGCTCAAAAAAGGCCGTGGCGAGCATGTTCAATGATGCGCGCATGGGCCAGGCGCTGCAGTTTGAAGCGGCGGAGCAACTGGTTGAGGAAATCTCGGCGTCGGTGATGCGTCACCCCAATGCCTTGATCAGCCTGGCACGCCTCAAAACGGCCGATGAATACACCTACATGCACTCAGTGGCCGTTTGTGCGCTGATGATTGCCCTTGCTCGCCAGTTGGGGCTGGCCGAGGCTCAGGTGCGTGAGGCCGGGCTGGCCGGGCTGCTGCACGACGTGGGCAAGATGGCGATCCCGCTGGAGGTGCTGAACAAGCCAGGCAAACTGACCGATACGGAGTTCGACTGCGTGCGCCGGCACCCCGAGGCTGGGGGCAAGATCCTGCTCGAGAGCAAGCAGGTCAGCGCACTGGTGCTGGACGTGTGCCTGCACCACCACGAAAAGGTCGACGGCAGCGGTTACCCGCATCGCCTGGAGGGCGACCAGATCAGCCTGTTCGCGCGCATGGGCGCAGTGTGTGACGTGTACGACGCCGTCACCTCCAACCGCCCCTACAAGCGTGGTTGGGACCCGGCCGAGTCGATTCGCAAAATGGCCGAGTGGACGGGGCACTTCGACCCGCGCGTGTTCCAGGCATTCGTCAAAGCCGTCGGCATCTACCCCACCGGCTCGCTGGTGCGCCTGGAGAGCGGGCGCCTGGGCATGGTGCTGGAGCAGAATGCGCAGTCGTTGCTGGCGCCCAAGGTCAAGGTGTTCTTTTCGGCCAAGCTCAAGGTCGCCATCCCACAGGAGGTTGTCGACCTGGCCAAGCTGGCCGGGCGAGACAAAATCGTGGGCCGCGAGACGGCTGCCGATTGGGGCTTTCGCAACCTCGATGAAATCTGGACGGGTATTCCCTCGCGCTAACACGCACGCTGTTTGCCATATGCCGAAGCATTTTTCTGCGAACCATCGCGCCACGCGTCAGTCGGAAGTCCTGTCTTTTTTAAAGAGGTACTTCCCGCGTGAAGAAGGTGTTGACCGTTGCTCTACTGACCGCCCTCAGCCTGCCCGCGTTGGCCAACCAGCCAACGCTCTACGGGCGCTACGAAAACATCCGTGTGCCGCAGATTGGCCAGACGCTCAAGGCCAAGATGGACACCGGCGCCGTGACCGCGTCGCTGTCGGCCAAGGACATCGAGCGCTTCACCCGCGACGGCGATGACTGGGTGCGTTTCCGCTTGGCCACCGAGGATGCGGACGACACGCTGTTCGAGCAGCCGCTGTCGCGCATCAGCACGATCAAGAACCGCGCTGAAGAGCAGGGTGCTGGCACCGAGCCGACCTACGCCGAGCGCCCGGTGGTCGACATGGACATCTGCGTGGGTGACGAGCTGCGCACCGTGGAGGTCAACCTGACCGACCGTCGCCATTTCGACTATCCGTTGTTGATTGGCGCCAGCGCCTTGCGCGACCTCAATGCCGCCGTTAACCCGGCTGCGCGCTACACTGCAGAACAGCCCCAATGCTGATCGCGTAGCACCGGTCGTACCTCGACCCGCGGCGCGGTTCTTGCTTAGTAAGGCGCTTTGCTATTAGCGCCGCCAAGCGAGTGGCGCGTTGAGGTGTCGTGATGACTGGAGTACTCAAACCGGGTGTGCGGTTGCTGGAGCGGTTCAGCTTCGCCCGCAAATTTCAGCTGCTGTTCGTGTTGTTTGTCCTGCCACTGGCCTATGCGCTCTGGGTGATCAGCAGTGATCACCTGGGCCGCCTGGCGTTGATCGACAACGAGCTGGAAGGCATGCAAGGCGTGCAAGCCATTGGTGCAGTGCAGCGCGCCGTTCTGGATCAGCGCACTTTGTTGGCGCGCTGGAAGGGTACGGATACGGCCGCCGAGGCGCTGCTGCGCGAGCGTGAAGGGGCCTTGGACGAGGCCATCAGCGCGGCGTCTGCACAGTTGCAAAGTGAGATGCTCAGCACCCAGACCCAAGAACACCTCAACGCGCTGCAGGCATTGCGCGCCGATCTGGCGGCAGCAGGCCTGAGCAAGGTGCCGTTACCGGATGCACTGGATCGTTACCAAAAGACCCTGCTGCAGGTGATGACCCTGCGCGAACAGGTCGCCACCGACAGCGGGCTGATCCTCGATCCCTACCTGGACAGCTACCTGATGATGGAGCAGCTGAGCTTTACTCTGCCGCGTCTGCTCGACAACCTCGGCAGCTTTGTCAGCCAGGGCTATGGTGCGGTGTTCTCCCAGCACTTCACCTTACAGAGCCGTGTGCTGATGCGTGACCTGCGGCGTGCGCTGGATGAGTCGCGCAGTCAGTTGGTCAAAGCGCGCACCACCCTGGCGCAGGAAGCGCCACGGGCCATGCGTAATCTTGAAGCGCCATTCAACGCCGCCGAACAGGGGCTCGACCTGTTTCTCAGTGAAATCGACCGTGACATGTTCCAGGCCAACCCGATGACCCTGACGCCGGCCCAGTTCATTGAGCGGGTCGCTGCGCTGGAGACCCATCTGGTGGCCCTGCAGAACGCGCAGTACCGCCAGTTTGCCGACACCCTTGGCCGCTACCGCGACAATGCGCAATGGAAGATGACGGAAATCATCCTCGCCTTCGGTGTGCTGACGCTGCTTGCGCTCTATGTCCTGCTGTGCCTGAATGCCTCGATACGCCGTAGCACCGCCGGCATCATCACCGCTGCCGAAGGGTTGCGTGACGGGGACCTGCGGGTGCGCATGCAGGTGCATGGCGAGGATGACCTGGCGGCGATTGCCAGCGCCCTCAATACCGCCGTGGCGCAGTTGCGCAGCTCCTTGCAGGGTGTTGACCAGGAGAGTCAGCGTCTCGGCGGTACGGTGCAGAGCCTCAGCCACGAGGCGCAGACCGCGCTGGCGGCGGTTGAACAGCAGCAAGGGCAGATGAGCCAGATCGCCACCGCTGCTACGGAAATGGCGGCCACCGCCCTGAGCGTGGCGCAGAGCTGCGAGCAGGCGGCGGTCGAAGCCGGGCAGACCCGTGAAATTGCTGAGCAGAGTAATCAGCGCAGCCAGCGCACCAGCGCCAGCATGCGTCAGCTCAGTGGTCGTCTGGGCGACAGCGCGGCGACCCTGCAGCAGTTGCGCCAGCAGACTGAACAGATCACCCGCGTGGTCGATGTGATCAAGGGCATCGCCGAGCAGACCAACCTGTTGGCCCTCAATGCGGCCATCGAAGCCGCGCGGGCGGGCGAGCAGGGCCGCGGGTTTGCCGTGGTGGCCGACGAGGTGCGCTCGCTGTCGCAGCGCACGCAGAACTCCACGGCGGAAATCGCCCAGACGGTCGCCGACCTGCACAAGGTGGTGGGTCAGTCGGTCAGCCAGATGGAAGAGGCGGTGCGTCAGGCGGAGGGCGATGTGTCCAGCGTGTTGGCCATGGGTAACGACCTGAACAGCATTGTCGAGTCAGTGCAGCTGGTCAGCGACCGCCTGGCGCAGATTGCCACGGCGGCCGAGCAACAAGCGGCCACCGCCGATGAGGTCAGCGGCAATATCCAGCAGGTCGATCAGGCCGCCAGTACTCTGTTGGAGGGTGCCCAGGCCGTCAGCCATGCTGCTGAGCAATTGCGTCAGGGTAGCCAGGTGCTGACGCAAAACACTGCGCGCTTTACGCTCAATTAGCGCGGGCGTCGCTGCTGAGTGTGCTGGCGATGCGCGCAGGCGTGATCGCCAGGGCGCAACCACCGCGGTTGTCGCAGTGATCGGGATTGACGCCTGTAAGCGCCTGCCGCAGGCTCCCAGCCGAGTTGCCACGAGCAGGACGCCATGCCGCACATTTTGATTGTCGAAGACGAAGCCGCGATCGCCGACACCCTGATCTTCGCCCTGCAAAGCGAAGGGTTTACCACCACCTGGCTTAGCCTGGCCGAGCAGGCCCTGGCTGAGCAGCAGCGTAACCCCGCCGACCTGCTGATTCTCGATGTCGGCCTGCCGGATATCAGCGGCTTCGAGGCCTGCAAGCGGCTGCGGCGTTTTTCCGAGGTGCCGGTGATGTTCCTCACCGCGCGCAGCGAGGAAATCGACCGCGTGGTTGGCCTGGAAATCGGCGCCGACGATTACGTGGTCAAACCCTTCAGCCCGCGGGAAGTGGCGGCGCGGGTCAAGGCCATTCTCAAACGCATGGCGCCGCGCGACATCGCCGCCGCGCCCGTACCGCAAGGGCCGTTCCAGGTGGATGGCGAGCGGGTGCAGATCCACTACCACGGCCAACTGCTCAGCCTGACCCGCCATGAGTTCCGCCTGCTGCACAGCCTGCTGGCGCAGCCCGAGCGGGTGTTCTCCCGCGAGCAACTGCTCGACGGCCTGGGTGTGGCCGCCGATGTCGGCTATGAGCGCACCATCGACAGCCATATCAAAAGCCTGCGCGCCAAGCTGCGTCAGGTAGCCGCCGCGGCTGAGCCGATCCAGACCCATCGTGGCCTGGGCTACAGCTACTCGCCGAGGCACGCCTGATGCCCTTAGGCGTACGCATCTTTCTGGTGTATTTCTTCTTCGTCGGGCTGGCCGGCTGGTATGTCCTGAGCACGGTGATGGATGAAATCCGCCCGGGCGTGCGCCAGAGCACCGAAGAAACCCTGGTGGACACCGCCAACCTGCTGGCCGAGATTCTGCGCGATGAGGTCAAGGCGGGGCGCCTGCAACAGAGCCGTCTGCCGGAATTGCTGCGAGCCTACGGTCAGCGCCAGCCCCAGGCGCAGATCTGGGGCGTGGCGAAAACCCAGGTCAACCACCGCATTTATGTGACCGACGCCCAGGGCATTGTCCTGCTCGACTCCACCGGTACGGCGGTGGGCCAGGATTACTCTCGCTGGAACGACGTGTTGCGCACCCTGCGCGGTGAATACGGCGCGCGCTCGACCAAGGAAGACCCGAGCGACCCCGACTCCTCAGTGATGTATGTGGCCGCGCCGATCAAGGACGGCACGCAGATTATCGGCGTGGTCTCGGTGGCGAAGCCCAACCGCACCCTGCAGCCCTATATCGAGCGCTCACAGACGCGCCTGGCGTGGCTCGGTGGTGGTTTGATCGTGCTCGGTCTGCTGATCGGCGCGCTGCTGTCCTGGTGGCTCAGCGCCGCCCTGCGCACGCTGACCCGCTATGCCCAGGCGGTCAGCGCTGGTCAGCGCGCCGAACTGCCGAGTGTGCGCGGTGGCGAGCTGGCGCAACTGGCTGAGGCCATCGAACGCATGCGCACCGAGTTGGAGGGCAAAGCCTATGTCGAGCGCTATGTACACACCCTCACCCATGAGCTGAAAAGCCCCCTGGCGGCGATTCGTGGCGCGGCGGAGCTGCTTGAGGGTGAGATGTCCGCGGCGCAGCGGCAGCGCTTTGTCGCCAATATCGAGCAGGAAAGCGCGCGCATGCAGCAACTGATCGAGCGCCTGCTGCACCTGGCCCAGGTCGAGCAACGTCAAGGCCTGGAGGAGCAGGTGGAGGTGCCGCTGCGTGCCCTGATCGACGCGCTGCTGCAGGCGCAAATGGCACGCATCGAAGCCGCCAGTTTGCAGATAGAAAACCACGTTCGCGCTGGGTTAAGCGCCGTCGGCGAGGCCTTCTTGCTGCGCCAGGCCCTGGCCAACTTACTGGACAACGCGCTCGACTTCACGCCAGCCGGCGGGCTGATCCGCTTTGACGCTGAGATTCGCGCCGGGCAGATCGAACTGCGCGTGTTCAACCAGGGCGAGGCCATTCCCGACTACGCCCTGGCGCGGTTGAGCGAGCGGTTCTACTCCCTGCCGCGGCCCGGCAGTGGTCGTAAAAGCACGGGGCTGGGGCTGAATTTCGTTGAAGAAGTGCTGCAACTGCACGGCTGCGCGCTGGTTGTCGGTAATGTTGAGGGCGGCGTTGAGGTGCGTTTGACGCTGCCGATTGGCTGATCGCGCTGCGCGTGTTTGCTCGGGTTTGCTGGCGTGACGCTGGGTGTGACCTTGATGCAGTTGCACTGCGTTCACGCAGATGCTCTGATCGGCATGTTGGGTTGGCAGCCAACAGCTGTTCCACGCACTATCCTTAAGGCCAAATAAAAAGCAGAGCAGGAGCCGCCCCATGAAAACCGTCGCCGAAATCATCCGCGCTAAACCCCAGGCCGCCGTCTACAGCGTCAGCCCCGACACCACCGTGCTGGATGCGATGAAGATGATGGCTGAAAAAGGTGTGGGTGCGCTGGTGGTGCTGGATGACAAGGGCCGCCTGGCGGGTATCGTCAGCGAGCGCGACTACGCCCGCAAAGTAGCCCTGCTCGAGCGCCCCTCGTTCAATGTGCCGATCAGCGAAATCATGACCGCCGATGTGCTGACCGTTAGCCCGCGCGACACCTCGCAGGAGTGCATGCAACTGATGACCGACCGCCACCTGCGCCATCTGCCGGTGCTGGCCGAAGGCGAGCTTATCGGCCTGCTGTCGATCGGTGACCTGGTCAAACACACCATTGCCGACCAGGCCAGCCTGATCCAGCAACTGGAGCAGTACATCCGCGGTGAGTAGGCTGTCCGGGCGCTGAACGGCGCCTCTACCACCAGCCGTTATCGTTAAGCAGCATTTTCTTGTAGTAATCGATATTGGCGCGGCTGGCGAATATCGCACTGATGCCGTAGCCCAGCGCGTTGGCGATCGTGCTGTAGCCGAGGTAGTCGAGGCCTAAGCCGAGCGGGATGACCACTGCGGCGCAAACGATGAACAGTGCCAGGCCCTTTTTCCACATGCCTTTGATCGCGTAGTAGATCGGCCCGAAGAGAAAGGCCAGGACGTTAAAGCTATAGGCTTTGCGCCGTTCTGCTTTGGGCAGCTCCTTGAACTTCGGCATCTTCACGCCGCCGGCATGATGAATCGCGCTGAAGCGTTGTTTCCACTTATCCGAGATGGGCAGCGCGGCGATTTGCGCGTCGGACACCGGGGCCTGTGGCTCGGCAACGCTGGCGTTCGGGGTGGCGTAGGGGTTGTGTTGGGTCATGGCCTGTCATCCGTAATGGGCAGTCAGCGGCACGCTACGTATTTCCCCGCGGGCTGTCCATGCGCCAGTTGGCCGTTTGCACACACTCTCCACGCTATCTCCACCTGAGCTCCATAAAACCACCCCGCACGCCGCCCAGACTCTGCCTACCTAAACCGTATTGGAGAGTTGCACCATGGGCCGCATCTTGGGTTTTAAGCTGGGCGCTATCGCCTTACTCATTCTGTTATTGCTGGTCCCGCTGACGATGATCGACGGGCTGGTGAGCGAGCGGCAGTACCAGCGCGCCGAGGTACTGCAGGACATCGCGCGCAGTTCCAGCTACCGCCAGCAGCTCACTGGGCCGATTCTGGTGATGCCGTACACCAAGGTCTGGCACCTGTGGAAAACCCATCCCAAGAGCGGCGAGCGCTATATGGAAGAGCAGCGCACCAGCGGCCGGCTGTACTTCCTGCCAGAGCGCTTTGTGCTCAACGGCCAGGTCTCCACCGAGGAGCGGGCGCGCGGCATTTACAAGGCGTTGCTGTACCGCAGCGATAACCAGGTCAGCGGCGCCTTCAAGCTGCCGGCGCGGCTCGGGCTGGGCGACGATCTGGGCCTGTACCAGTTCGACCGGCCCTTCCTCTCGGTCGGCATCAGTGATATCCGCGGTATCAGCAATGACCTGCAACTGCGCTTTAACGGGCAAACCCTGAGCTTCGCCCCCGGCAGTGCAGAGGAGCGTTTCGGCTCCGGTGTGCATGCGCCGTTGCCGACGCTGGATAGCCAGGGCGGGCAAACCCTGGAGTTTGCCTTCGACCTCAAACTGCAAGGAACCGAACAACTGAGCATCACCCCGGTGGGCCGCGACAGCCGCGTCGAGTTGACCTCCACCTGGCCGCACCCAAGCTTCGTCGGGGAATACCTGCCGAGCAGCCGTGAGGTGTCGGATAAGGGCTTCAATGCGCACTGGCAGACCAGCTTCTTTGCCACCAACCTGGAGGAGGCGCTGGTCGATTGCGTGCGCAGGAACGCGTGCGATGCGCTGACCGCGCGCAACTTCGGCGTGAGCTTTGTTGATCCGGTGGACCAGTACCTGAAGACCGACCGGGCGATCAAATATGCCCTGCTGTTTATCGGCCTGACCTTCGCCGTGTTCTTTCTCTTTGAAGTGCTCAAGCGCATGGCCGTGCACCCGGTGCAGTACGCCCTGGTGGGCATGTCGCTGGCGCTGTTCTACCTGTTGTTGCTGTCGCTGTCCGAGCACCTGAGCTTTGTCCTGGCCTACGCCATTGCAGCGACCGCCTGCGTGCTGCTGATCGGCTTCTACGTCAGTCATGTGCTGCGCAGCGCGCTACGCGGTGGGGCCTTCGCCGCCTTGCTGGCGCTGCTCTACGCGCTGTTGTTCGGCCTGCTCGGGGCTGAGGACTATGCCCTGCTGATGGGCTCGGTACTGGTGTTCGGCGTGCTCGCCGGGGTGATGGTGCTGACCCGCAAGCTCGATTGGTACGGCGTCGGCCGGCTGCCGATGACGATGCCAGGCAGCAACCGTTGATCAGCGGCGGCGCCAGCCAGGCCCGCGCCGCCTACTCAAAAACTCTAGGAGTTCCCCATGATGCGTTTACTGATGCAGTTCTGTGCCTGCTGTGCCCTGGGCCTGGCGGTGGCGTTGCTGATACTGCTGGGGCTGATGTTCAGCGGCCAGTTCGACTTGATCAAAGGCCTGCAATTGACCGGGGAGCCGCTGGCGCAGTTGAGTCTGGTGCTGTTGCCGGAGGTTTTCTGGGCGCGCCTCACCGGCGTGGCCAACGCTGCGCAGAACACCGATGTGCACTCCTTTCTCAGCCTCTGCACCGCGCTCGGCCAGGTTGGCCTGTTGCTGGCGCTGGGTTTTATGCGCCTGTGGTACCGGGCATGAGCGGGCATATTGGGTTGCGTGAAGAGAAACGCGCCGGGCGTTTGCTGGCGTTACGGATTGCGCGACTGTTTACGCCCCTAAGCCGCTGGGCAGAATCGCACACGGCGAGTACAGCTAACAGGCTTGGTCAGCTTGACGGCAGCAAGCCGTTGGGGCGCCCGGGTTCAGGCAGTTCGTTCTGAGGGCGTCGGGCAGGGTGCGCGAGGTGCGTTTTAGGGGGCGATCAACCTGTAGGGGCAGCGTTTACGCTCATGCGCTGCGCGCTGCTTGCAAAGCCCTGTAAGCCAGCTAATACCAATGTCTAGCTGTCGGCTTGCAGTGGCCTGCTGATAGCTTGAACGTGCATGAGAATAACAATAACTGGAGAGGTTTATGACTTCTGATAAAGCTAACGCAGCAGCGTACTGGAAGGCGAACGTCCGGCTGATCACCTGGAGCCTGATTATCTGGGCGCTGGTGTCTTACGGGTGCGCCATGTTACTTCGCCCCATGCTGGCAGGCATCTCTGTTGGCGGCTCCGACCTTGGGTTCTGGTTTGCCCAACAAGGTTCGATCATCACCTTTATCGGTCTCATTTTTCACTACGCGTGGAAGATGAACAAACTCGACAAAGAATTCGGCGTCGAGGAGTAAGGTCATGAGCCAATTCGCAATCAACATGCTGTTCGTCGGCGCGTCCTTCGCGCTCTATATCGGTATCGCCATTTGGGCGCGTGCCGGGTCTACCAAAGAATTCTACGTCGCGGGCGGTGGTGTTCACCCGATCACCAACGGCATGGCGACCGCTGCTGACTGGATGTCGGCTGCGTCGTTCATCTCCATGGCGGGCCTGATCGCCGCTGGTGGTTATGCCAACTCCACGTACCTGATGGGCTGGACCGGCGGCTATGTGCTGTTGGCGATGCTCTTGGCGCCCTACCTGCGCAAGTTCGGCAAGTTCACCGTGCCAGACTTTATCGGCGACCGCTTCTACAGCCGTGGTGCGCGTCTGACAGCCGTCATCTGCCTGGTCATCATCTCGGTCACCTACGTGATCGGGCAAATGGCCGGTGCTGGCGTTGCCTTCTCGCGCTTCCTGGAAGTGAGCAACTCGGCCGGTATCTGGATCGCCGCTGCTGTAGTGTTCGCCTACGCCGTATTCGGCGGCATGAAGGGCATCACCTACACCCAGGTGGCGCAGTACGTCGTACTGATCGTTGCCTACACCATCCCGGCGATCTTCATCTCCCTGCAGCTGACCAACAACCCGATTCCGCCGCTGGGCCTGTTTGGTGATCATGCCGATTCTGGCCTGCCGCTGCTGCAGAAGCTGGATGAAGTAGTCCGTGAACTCGGCTTTGCCGCGTACACCGCTGACGTCGACAACAAGCTGAACATGGTGCTGTTCACCCTGTCGCTGATGATCGGTACTGCCGGTCTGCCGCACGTAATCATTCGCTTCTTCACCGTGCCCAAGGTGGCTGATGCGCGTTGGTCCGCTGGTTGGACCTTGATTTTCATCGCCCTGCTGTACCTCACCGCGCCAGCCGTGGCCTCCATGGCCCGTCTGAACCTGGTCACCACGATTTACCCGCAAGGCGCTGAAGCACCGGCACTCGCTTATGAAGAGCGTCCGGAGTGGGTCAAGACGTGGGAAACTACCGGTCTGATCAAGTGGGAAGACAAGAACAGCGACGGCCGCATCCAGATGTACAACGATGCTGCACCGGCCTTCACCGAGACCGCCCAGGCACGTGGCTGGAACGGTAACGAGCTGACGGTAAACAACGACATTCTGGTACTGGCTAACCCGGAAATCGCCAACCTGCCCGGCTGGGTAGTTGGGCTGATTGCGGCAGGTGCCATCGCTGCGGCGTTGTCCACGGCAGCAGGCCTGTTGCTGGCAATTTCCTCCGCCATCAGTCACGACCTGATCAAAACGCTGATTAATCCGAAGATCAGTGAGAAAAACGAGATGTTGGCGGCGCGCTTGTCCATGGCAGCAGCGATTCTGTTGGCGACTTACCTGGGCTTGAACCCGCCAGGGTTTGCCGCGCAGGTGGTGGCATTGGCCTTCGGTATTGCGGCGGCCACGTTGTTCCCGGTGCTGATGATGGGGATTTTCTCCAAGCGCATGAACGATAAGGGCGCCATCTGCGGCATGGTGGCTGGCCTTGTAGTGACGCTGCTGTACATCTTCACCTACCTGGGCTGGTTCTTCATCCCGGGCACCAACAGCCTGCCGAACACCCCGGACCAGTGGTTCATGGGCATATCCCCGGCGTCCTTCGGCTCGGTCGGTGCCCTGATCAACTTCGCCGTGGCGTACGGCGTGTCGTCGGTCACCGCTGCGCCGCCTCAGGAAATCCAGGACCTGGTGGAAAGCGTACGTACCCCTAAAGGTGCTGGCGGTGCTATCAGCCACTGAGCATAATCCAGCCTGACTGAGCGGTACGGGTCAGGGCTTACTAGCGGGCCTCCTTGGGAGGCCCGTTTTATTTTCGGGAGTGGGTTAATGCTGTGGACAATACTTGCCATCGTGACCTCGGGTTTGGGCGCCGCAGGCATTGCCCTGTTGCTGCGCAAGCTGTCACGTAATCGGCTGCCCAAATGGATCATTCCGGTGTTCGCCGGGATGGGCATGCTGGCGTACCAGATTTACTACGAGTACTCCTGGTTCGACCATCAGCTCGCGCGCCAGCCGGCGGAAGCGGTGCTGGTCTCCAGTGAGGTCGGCCATGTGTTCTGGCGCCCGTGGACTTACCACTGGCCGATGATTACCGCCTTCACCGTGCTCGATACCAAGAGCTTGCAACGCCAGGAGAGCGCCGGTAGCACGGTTGCGGCGTTCAACTTGTACCGCTTTGAAAAGCAGCACGTTGATCGCGTCAGCCACCAGCCGTACCTGCTCAACTGCAGCACTGCTGAATTGCTGCCGCTCAATGCACAGAACACCCCGCAGCTGGACCAGATGAAGCGCATCGAGCGTGAGGAAGCGCTGTACCAGCGAGCGTGCTCCTGAGCGCTACGCGATTAAACAACGGGTGACGGCAAGGCATAGACGCAGGTCAATATCACCCGTTGAGCGGCACCCTAGAATCGCGGGCTCTTTGCTTTTCGAGCCCCTGGTTTATGGCCATCCAGCCCCTGCGTCCCGAGTTGCTTTCACCTGCTGGCACCCTCAAAAACATGCGCTACGCCTTCGCCTATGGTGCGGATGCGGTGTATGCCGGGCAGCCGCGTTACAGCTTGCGGGTGCGCAACAACGAGTTTGACCTCGACAACCTTGAGGTGGGCATCCGTGAGGCCCACGCCCAGGGCAAGCAGTTTTATGTGGTGGTCAACATCGCCCCGCATAACGCTAAGCTTAAGACCTTTTTGCGCGACCTGATGCCGGTGCTGTTGATGGGGCCGGACGCGCTGATCATGTCCGACCCCGGCCTGATCATGCTGGTGCGCGAGCACTTTCCGCAGATGCCGATTCACCTCTCGGTGCAGGCTAATGCGGTGAACTGGGCCAGCGTAAAGTTCTGGAAGCAACAGGGCTTGAGCCGGGTGATCCTCTCGCGTGAGCTGTCGCTGGAGGAAATCGCCGAGATCCGTAGCGAAGTGCCGGACATGGAACTGGAGGTGTTTGTCCATGGCGCGCTGTGCATGGCCTATTCCGGGCGCTGCCTGCTGTCGGGCTATATAAACAAGCGCGACCCCAACCAGGGCAGTTGCACCAATGCCTGCCGCTGGCAGTACAAAGCCACCCCAGCGGGGGAGAACGCGCTGGGCGAGGTGGTGCAGATCGCTCAGCCAACCCTCGGCGTGGGCGCGCCAACCGAGCAACTGTTTCTGCTGGAAGATGCCAGCCGCCCCGGCGAGCAGATGGCTGCGTTCGAGGACGAGCACGGCACCTACATCATGAACTCCAAAGACCTGCGCGCAGTGCAGCATGTTGAGCGCTTGGTGCAGATGGGTGTGCATTCACTGAAGATCGAGGGGCGCACCAAATCCCATTATTACGTGGCGCGCACCGCGCAGGTGTACCGCAAGGCCATCAATGATGCCGTGGCCGGCAAACCGTTCGATAAGCGCCTGATGAACACGCTGGAGTCCCTGGCCCACCGCGGTTACACCGAAGGCTTTCTGCGCCGCCACGTCCATGACGAATACCAGAATTACCAGCGCGGCAGCTCGGTCTCCGAACAGCAGCAGTTTGTTGGCGAGCTAACCGGTGAGCGTCGTGGCGAGCTGGCCGAGGTACGGGTGAAGAACCGCTTCGCCTTGGACGATGGCCTGGAGCTGATGACGCCCCAAGGCAACCTGCGGTTTACCCTGGAACACTTGGAAAATGCCCAGGGCCAGGCCACGTCCGTAGCCCCTGGCGACGGCCATGTGCTTTTCCTGCCGGTGCCAGCCGAGGTACAGCTGGAGTACGGCTTGCTGATGCGTGATCTCTAACCCCGTAGGGTGCGCCGTGCGCACCGCGTTTGTTTACGCACCTTGTTCCCACTGGCGTGCGATGCAGATTCCCGGTGCGCGCGGCGCACCCTACGCACCGCGTGCGCCCGACATACTGCCGCGTCGACCTATCAGGCTGCCGATGGAGCTGGAATATGGTCTGCCGATGCTCGATCGCTAGGGCCGTAGGGTGCGCCGTGCGCACCGCGTTTATTTACGCACCCTGTTCCCACTGGCGTGCGATGCAGATTCCCGGTGCGCGCGGCGCGCCCTACCGGCCGCGTTTGGGCAGCAAAGGCCAGGCGCCCAGTACCGCAGGTAGGCCCAGCCCCAACCAGGCCATGGCATCCCAGGCGCCATCGCCGAGCAGTGCGCTGAGCAGGCCAACTGCGCTGAGCAGTCCGATCAGCAGGGGCAAGGCGAAGGTCGATTGGCGTCCGTTCATGCCGTCGCCTCTGCGCGCTCACGCGCATTGGCCGGGGCGCGGCGGCGTACCCACCAGAGGTACAGGCCGCTGCCAAGCACGATGATGGTCAGCACATCCAGCACCGCCCAGAGCACTTTCATCGGCATACCGCCGTAGTCGCCAAAATGCAGCGGCTGCGACATCGACAGCGCGTCCATGTACCAAGGCCGTTGGCCGATGGCGGTGACCTCAAGGCTGCGCGCATCGATCAGCACCGGCGTCCACAGGTGGGCGGTGAGGTGCGTATTGCCCTTCATAAACACGCTGTAGTGGTGTTCGCTGGAAAACCGCGTGCCGGGGAAGGCGATAAAGTCCGGCTGCATGCCAGGTGTGGCCTTTGCTGCTATCGTCAGCACCTGGTTGACCGGTGCGCGCTCGGTCAGCGGTGGGGCATCGCGGTAGGGCTCGACCATCGCCGCCAGGGCTTCGGTGCGCCAGGCACTGATCAGCAAGTCGGCACTGGCGCTGATCACGCCCGTCACGCCCACCACCAGCGCCCAGGTCAGGGTGACGATGCCGATCAGGTTGTGCAGGTCGAGCCAGCGCGTGCGGGTGGATTTCTCCCGGCGCACTTCGGCGAACTTTAGCCGGCGCATAAAAGGCGCATAGAGCACCACGCCGGAGATGATCGCCACCACGAACAGCAGGCCCATAAAGGCTAGCAGCAGCTTGCCCGGCAGGCCGGCGAACATGTCCACATGCAGGCGCAGAATGACCATGAGGATGCCGCCATTGGCCGCGGGCATCTCCACCGCCTCCCCACTGCGTGCATCGAGCATAAAGGTGTGCGAGGCGTTCGGCTCAGTGCCGGCGGTGGCCGCCGTGATCGCGACCAAACCATTGGGCTCGTCGTGCTCGAAGCCGAAGTACTGAATCACCTCACCCGGCCGATGCCGCTTGGCCGCGTCGACCAGTTGCTGCAGGCTCAGGTGCGGCGTGCCCGCTGGCAGTTCACGCAGCTCCGGCGCTTCGCCGAGCAGGTGCTCCAGCTCGTGGTGAAAGATCAGCGGCAGGCCGGTCAATGCCAGCATTAGCAGGAACAGGGTGCAGATCAGGCTGGTCCAGGTGTGCACCTGGGACCAGCGGCGGATGGTGGTGCTTTTCATCGGCATATCCAGAAATGCCCACGCCGCTCTAGGTGGCGGCGTAGGGTCACTGCGTTAGGTGCTTACCAGGCGTAGTTAAGGCTGGCGGTTACGCGGCGTGGATCACCTGCGTAGCAATAGAAACCGTCGCAGGTGGCCAGGTATTCCTTGTCGAACAGGTTGCTGGCATTAAGTGCCACGCTGGCGCCATTCAGGCTGCTGTCGAGGTGGCCGAGGTCATAACGCACGGCGGCGTCGTAGACGGTGTAAGCGCTGGAATGGCCATCCGATGGGTCACGCACGAAGCCCATACTGCCTACCGAAATGTTGTCGGTGGAGCCGACGTAGCGCGCACCGAAACCAACGCCGAAACCGGCCAGGGCACCTGCTGTCCAGTCATAGTCAGCCCAGAGCGAGGCCTGATGTTCTGGCGTCAGCGGTAGCGCACGGTTCTTGTCGCGCGGGTCGCCGACCTTGGTCATCTTGCTATTGGCATAGGTGTAAGAGGCGGTCAGCTTGAAATTCTCGGTCACGTTGCCGACTGCTTCCAGCTCAACACCACGGACTTGCACTTCCTCCAGAGGCTGGGTGGCTCCCAAGGTGTTGGTGCTGACGATGTCCTGCCGTTTCAGGTCATACGCTGCTGCGGTGAACAACATGTCGCTGCCCGGCGGCTGATACTTGACCCCCAGTTCATACTGTTTACCTGTGCTCGGCTGGAATGCTTCGCCCGCACTGCCACCCGCTTCTGCCTGGAAGGATTCGGCGTAGGAAATGTAGGGGGTGAAACCCGAGTCGAAGACGTAGCTGAGCGCCGCGTTACCGCTGAATTGGCTGTCGCGACGGCTGTCCTCAGCGTTGCCGGCGTTGTAGAACACCGAATCGGTATCCAGGCGATCCCAGCGTCCGCCCAGGGTCAGGCGCCAGGCATCCAGGGCGATCTGGTCTTGCAGGTAAAGACCCGTGCTGCGGCGTTTCTGGTTGTAGTCCTGGAAGGCCGTATAGGTGACATTGCTGAAGTCCTGGCCGTAAACCGGGCGAATGATGTTGCTGCTGGGGGCCGTGCCGTACAGCCAGCGGTAATCGGTATTCACCCGCAGATAGTCCAGGCCCACCAGCAGAGTGTGAGTCACCGCGCCCGTGCTGAAATCGGCCTGGAAATTGTTGTCCACCGCGAAGTGGCTGATGTTCTCGTCGTAGACGTTGGCGCCGCGCGCCACCGTGCCGTCATCGGCTACGGCGGTTGCCCAGCCGCCGGCGGTGATGATCTGGTTATCCAGCTCAAGCTTGCTGTAGCGAAGGTTCTGGCGGAAGTGCCAGACATCGCTTAAGCGGTGCTCGAACGCATAGCCCAGTGCGTAAAAGGTCTTGTCGTAAAACTCCCACTCAGGGTCGCCCAGGTTCTTGTTGTAGTCGACCTTGCCAGCCGGGGTGCTCAGCTTGGTGCCCTGCAGCGGCAGAAACTGGCTGGTGCCACCGGTATCGTCGCGGTTGAACTGGCCTAGCAATGTCAGCGTCGTCTCGTCGGCGATGTTCCAGGTCAGGCTCGGTGCCAGGTTGAAGCGCTGATCGTCGATATGTTCAATGGCCGTGCCGCTGTCACGGCCGGTACCGCTGAAGCGGTAGAGAAAACGGCCGTCGTCATCGATTTTGCCGGTGCTGTCGAAGCTGATCTGCTTGTGGTTGTAGTTACCGACCTGCACCTGGACTTCATGGCTGCTTTCGTACTGCGGGCGGCGGCTGACGGCATCCACCAGGCCGCCCGGCGGGGTCTGGCCATAGACCGAGGACGCTGGGCCGCGCAGGACGGCCACCCGCTCCAGGTTCCAGGTTTCCAGTTTGGGCATGGTGTAACTGCCTTTGGGCAGTGGCAGGCCATCGAGCATCTGGATGGGTTCGAAACCACGAATCTTCATCCAGTCGGCGCGACTGTCGCTGCCGTAGCTGCTGGCGATGACGCCCGGCATGTAGCGCACGGCATCGTCGAGGCTCTGCACTTTGCGGTCCTGCATTTGCTCGCGGGTGGCCACCGAAATCGAGCGCGGCGCTTCGAGCAGCGGGGTATCGGTTTTGCTGCCGGCAGCGGTGCGCGAGGCGAGGTAACCCGGCGCTTCGCCCCAGGCACTTTCCGCCGGTTGCGCGGATGCGGTGACGGTGGCGTCCGGCAACGCGACAGCCGCTGCCTGGTTCTGCGGTACCAGGCTGTAAGCGCCGCCGCTGCCGGGCTGCAATTGCAGGCCCGTGCCACGTAGCGCCTGGTTCAGTGCGCCAATCGCATCGTAGTCACCCTCGACCGGCGCGGACTGTTTGCCGGCGGTCAACGCGGGGTCGATGCTCAGCACGACGCCAGCGTCTGCGGCGATTCGGGTCAGGGTGCTGGCCAGCGGCGCAGCCGGCAACTGATAGGGCGCTGCCAGCACGCTGGATGCGGCGCTGCCAAGGGTGATGGCCAGCGCCAGCAGAGTGGGACGAAACAGGGGTGAAGTGGCGCGCATTGCGAATATCTCCCGGGCGATAATAGATCTCATTGACCTGTTGCCGAAGGAGATTGCAAAAGTGACAGGGGGTCGCCGAAATAAATGTGCGGCCGCTGTTTCAGGGTGATGCCGGAGCGGCCGGTACCACGCGCACCCACCAGGGCTGCACACGCTCGATACGCACCGGCAGGCTCAAGGCCAGGGCGTCCAGGGCCAGGTCGCTGTCATGCAGCGGGAAGCTGCCGCTGATGGTCAGGCCGGCGATACGCGGGTCGACGCCCAGATAGCCCGTTCGGTAGGGGCTCAGCTGCGCAAGCACCTGGTCCAGGCGCTGCCCTTCGACGACCAGCATGCCACGGCTCCAGGCATCGGTCGCCGGAGCGGCGGGCTGGCTGCTGCCCAGCCCGGTCGACAGCATGTCCACCTGCTGGCCCGCCTCAATCACGCGGGTTTCGCCACTCTTGCTGGGGTGTGCGGCCACCGCCGACTGCAGCACGGTCAGGTGCGTACGATCACCGTCGCGGCGCACCAGAAAACGCGTACCCAGCGCGCGTAGGCGGCCCTGGGCGGTGGCGACGACAAATGGACGCTTATCGCCCGGCGCTGTCTGCACCAGGATCTCGCCACTGCGCAGGGTCAACAGGCGCTGCTCGGTATCGAAGTCGATATCCACGGCGCTGGCGCTATTCAGGGTGACCTGGCTGTTATCGCTCAGGCGCAGTTCGCGTTGCTCGCCTACGCCGGTGCGAGCGTCGGCCAGGTAATCCGTGAGGGGGCGTTGGCTGGCCAACAGGCTCAGGGTCAGCGCGCCCAGTAATGTGAGGCTGAGTAGCGCACGTGGTAGGCGGCGGGGGCGAGAACGGCTGAGCAGGGCGCGGCGCATCAGGGGTGCTGCAGCCGGGGCCAGGTGTGTGCTGAGCGCGTTAAGCTGATGCCAGGCGCGGGCATGTTCGGGGTCGGCTGCCAGCCAGGCATGAAAGTCCGCGGGCGCTTTAGCCTCTGGGACGTCATCCAGGCGCAGTTGCCAGTCGATAGCAGCATCCAGCACCCGCGCTGAGACCGCGCTCATTGCCCCTCTCCATAGACGGCGATGTAGCACTGTCGCAGGCCCTGGGCCAGGTATTGACGCACCCGTGACACTGACACGCCAAGGCGCGCGGCGATTTCAGCGTGGCCCAGGCCATCGAGGCGATTAAGCAGAAACGCCTGGCGTGCCTTGGCCGAGAGATCGCCCAATAGCCGATCGACTTCCTGCAATGCTTGCAGGGCCACGGCCTGTTCCTCAGGGCTGGAGTGATAAGTCTCAGGTTGCGCCTGCAGGGCATCGAGGTAGCTGCGCTCCAGGGCGCTGCGCCGAAAGTGGTCGACCAGCAAGCCGCGGGCGATGGTTGTGAGCAGTGCGCGTGGCTCGCGCACCTCGGCCAGGTCGCTGCGCCCGAGCAGACGCACGAAGGTGTCCTGGCTCAGGTCTTCGGCACGTTCGTGGCCGTACAGGCTTTTGCGCAGCCAGCCGAGCAGCCATTCGCGGTGGTCGCGGTAGAACAGGCCGAGCACATGCTGTTGAGTGGGATCGCCCGCGGACACGCTGACCTCGGCGGCTGGATAAGAAACAAATCGAGAATTATTCGCATAATCGCAGAGCGGGCCAGCATTCTGCAATCGCGGCTTGCGTGATAGTCGACGGGTGGTGGGGCGGCGCGCTGAGCTGTAGCGGCTTACACAGTGACCCGTGCTACAGCGAATGGGCGCGCTGGCGACGACGGCTGTTGAGGTGCTGCTGCAGGGCCGGGAGAGTGTCCATACCCTGTTGGCGCGCCTTGCTGAACAGGATCAGCGCCAGTTCGGCGGTCACCAGGGCGTCGGCGCTGGCGTGATGGCGCTGCAGCACCTGCAGGCCGAAGTGCTGGGTCCAGCCGTCGAGCCCGTGCAGGTTTGGATTGGCCTTGGGGCACAGCAGCGGTGCGATTTCGGCGACATCGAAAAACGTATGGTGCAGGCGATAGCCCAGGCTCTGCTTGAGCGCACGGGCGAGCATGCGCTGGTCGAACTCGGCATGGAACGCCAGCAGCGGGCTGTCGCCGACGAACGCCATAAACGCCAGCAATGCTTCGGCGGGCTCCTCGCCCTTAGCAATTTCGCTGGGGGCGATGCCGTGGATCAGCGTGCTGGCGCTGGCCTGATGACCGTCGCGCTGCAGGGTGCATTCGAACTGCTGGCCAAGGTCGATGGCCCCATTCTCGATCACCACCGCGCCAATCGACAGCACTTGGTCACGGCGCATGTTCAGGCCGGTGGTTTCCAAATCGAGGACGACAAAGCGTTGCTCACTCAGCGCGCGCTCATCGATCCGCGATGCTTCTGCCAGGGCCTGTCGGCGTTCGATCTGGGCTTCGGTTAGCGCGGGGCTGCGCCCGGTGAACCAGGTGAAGGTGCTCATAGCTGGTACCTCGTGGCCAGGCTGCTTTGCAGCCGTTGCGCCTGCCTGAAGGACTCCCGCAGGATGCGCCGATCCAGGTGATTGAGATGATCCGGGTCGACCCGGTTGGAGTAGGGTTGGGCGTTGCGTGCCTGCAACTGGTGTTGCTGCATGCGCGCCTGCTGGATGTAGTGATACGCCTCTTCATAGGCGGCGCCGTCCAGCGCCTCGATCACCCCTTGCTGGACCAGCGCGCGCAGGCGCTCCAGGGTGTTGCAGGCGCTGACGCCGTGGGCCAGGGCCAGTAGGCGGGCACCGTCGACGAAGGGTGTGAGGCCCTGCACCTTGAGGTCCAGGGTGTCTTTTTCCGCGCCTTTGCGCGCCACCACGAAGTCGCGAAACATGCCCACCGGCGGGCGCTGGCGCAGGGCGTTCTCGGCCAGCATGCGCTGGAACAGGCTATTGCCAGATACCTGCTGCAGCAAGCCCACGCGCAGTTGTTCACAGCCCTGGGATTCACCCCACACCGCGCGCAGATCGAAATAGATACTCGAGGCCAGCAGGTTCTCCGGCGTTGCCTGCTGCACGAAAGAGCTGAAGCGTTGCGCCCATTCCTGGCGTGACAGACACAGCTCGGGGTTGCCGGCCATGATGTTGCCTTTGCACAGGGTAAAGTCGCAGGTGGCCAGGCGCTGGTTGATCTCCTGGGCCAGCGGCAGCAGGCGTGCGCGAATGGCCGCGGCCTCGGCGGCGTTGGCGGCCTCGAACAGAATGCCGTTGTCCTGGTCGGTGTGCAGGGTTTGCTCGCTGCGCCCCTCGCTGCCGAACACCAGCCAGGTGAAGGGCACGCCGGGGTCGCCCAGGTCTTCCAGGGTCAGCTCGATCACCCGGCAGACGGTATGGTCATTGAGCAGGGTGATCAGTTGGGTGATCTGCGTGGAGCTGGCGCCGTGGGCGAGCATGCTGTCGACGAGTTGGCGCACGTCGCCGCGCAGCGCCGCCAGCGTTTCCACCCGCCCGGCATGGCGAATGGTGCGCGCCAGGTGCACCAGGTCAACGCGCTGCAAGCTGAACAGATCACGCTCGGAGACCACGCCGCAGAGTTGCCCGTTTTCCACCAGGCAGACGTGGGCGATGTGCCGCTCGGTCATGGCGATGGCCGCGTCGAAGGCGCTGGCATCTGGCGCGAGGTGGAAAGGCTCCGGGGTCATCAGGCTGTCGATGGGCTGGTCCATGGCGCTGCCGTCAGCCACAGCGCGGCGCAGGTCACGCAGGGTGAAAATGCCCAGTGGCTTGCGCCCGGCATCGACGATTACCACGCTGCCAACGTGCTGCTCGTGCATCAGCTTGACCGCCTCGCGCAGCGGCGTGCCAGGTGCACAGCTGATCGGTTGGCGCATCGCCAGGTCGCGCAGGCGGGTGTCCAGCGAGTACTGCGCGCCCAGGGTTTCCACAGCGCGCAGCTGCACCTGCTGGTTGACCTGATCGAGCAGGCTGCTGACCCCGCGCAGGGCGAAGTCGCGCAGGGCATTGGACTGGGCGAACAGCTTGATAAAGATGGTGCGCGGCAGCAGCAGGCAAAAGGTGTCTTCAGCGGCCAGGTGCTCGGTGCGGGTGGCGCGCTCGCCGATCAGCGCCGCCAGCGGGAAGCACTCGCCGGTGGTGATCTCGAAGGTGGTCTCGGTGCCGCGGCGCGCCGAGTGGGGGCGCTCGCCATGCACACGGCCCTGCTTGACGATAAAGAAGTGCTCAACCGGGCCATCGGCTGGTTTGATGATGGTCTCGCCTTCGCCATAAAAGCGCAGCTGGCAGTTCTCCACCAGGTAGGCGAGGTGCGCCATGTCCATCTGGTTGAACGGCGGAAACTTCTGCAAGAACTCCACGGTGCCGTGGATGTTCTGCAGCACGGCCGTCTTACCAGCCTGGGCGAAGTCGTCTGCTTTGCTCATGGCGCGTTCTCGGGTTGCTCACTGGTGTGCAGTGTCCAGGCACTTGGCCGCCCTGGCCATTGCACCTAAGTAGGGGCGCGAGAAGAGCCTAGACGTTCTCGCGACTTGCGGCCATGAGGGTTCGGTCTCGCAACGTCTGCGGCGCATTCAAGAGCTATCGCGAATAAATTCGCTCCTACAGATATAGACGTGCTGCTCAGGCGTGCGGCTGAGTTCGAGCGCGGCGACACCTCGGGTATTTTTGTCCGGTATCACTGGGGGGCAGCGGGTTAAACAGTCTTTGTAGGAGCGAAGGGGGCGCCTAGCCTTTATTCGCGATTGGATCGAAAGCATCGCGAATATATCCGCGGCTACAGGGCGGACTCATTAACGGGGACATTGCCATAAAAAAAACCGCCCCGAAGGGCGGTTTTTGGTGCTGCGTGGCTGCGGGTTACAGGCCGTTGGCGGCTTTGTACTCGCGGCGGCGGCGGTGCAGGACCGGCTCGGTGTAGCCGTTGGGCTGCTTGGCGCCTTCGATCACCAGCTCCAGGGCGGCCTGGAAGGCGATGTTGCTGTCGAAGTCCGGTGCCAGTGGGCGGTACAGCGGGTCGTTGGCGTTCTGCCGGTCGACCACCGGGGCCATGCGCTTGAGGCTGGCAACGATCTGCGCCTCGGTGGCAATGCCGTGGCGCAGCCAGTTGGCCAGCAGCTGGCTGGAGATGCGCAGGGTGGCGCGGTCTTCCATCAGGCCGATGTCGTTGATGTCCGGCACCTTGGAACAGCCGACGCCCTGGTCGATCCAGCGCACCACGTAACCGAGGATGCCCTGGGAATTGTTGTCCAGTTCGTTCTGGATTTCCTCGGCCGACCAGTGGGTGTTGGCGGCCAGCGGGATGCGCAGGATGTCGTCCACCGAGGCCGGGGTGCGGCTGGCCAGTTCGGCCTGGCGGGCGAACACGTCGACCTTGTGGTAGTGCAGCGCGTGCAGCGCAGCGGCGGTCGGCGAGGGCACCCAGGCGGTGTTGGCGCCGGCCAGCGGGTGAGCGATTTTCTGCTCGAGCATGGCGGCCATCAGGTCGGGCATGGCCCACATGCCTTTGCCGATCTGCGCGCGACCCGCCAGGCCACAGACGAGGCCGACGTCGACGTTGTTGTTTTCGTAGGCGCTGATCCAGGTCTCGCCCTTCATCGCGGCCTTGCGCACCACGGCGCCGGCTTCCATGGAGGTGTGGATCTCGTCGCCGGTGCGGTCGAGGAAGCCGGTGTTGATAAACACCACGCGCTCGCTGGCGGCCTGGATGCAGGCTTTCAGGTTGACCGTGGTGCGCCGCTCTTCGTCCATGATGCCGACTTTCAGGGTGTTGCGCGCCAGGCCGAGAACGTCTTCGACGCGGGCGAAGATTTCGCTGGTGAAGGCGACTTCTTCCGGACCGTGCATCTTCGGTTTGACGATGTAGACGCTGCCGGTGCGGGTGTTCTTGCGGCTGGTGTTGCCCTTGAGGTTATGCATCGCGGCGAGGCTGGTGAACAGCGCGTCGAGAATCCCCTCGGGGGTTTCATGGCCCTGGGCATCGAGGATCGCCGGGTTGGTCATCAGGTGGCCAACGTTGCGCACGAACAGCAGGCTGCGCCCGTGCAGGGTCAGCTCGCCGCCGGTCGGGGTCTGGTACACGCGGTCCGGATTCATGGTGCGGGTAAAGGTTTCGCCGCCCTTGGTCACGCTTTCGGCCAGGTCGCCCTTCATCAGGCCCAGCCAGTTGCGGTAGATCAGGGTCTTGTCGTCGGCATCGACGGCGGCGACCGAGTCTTCGCAGTCCATGATGGTGGTCAGCGCGGCTTCCATCAGCACGTCTTTGACGCCGGCGGCGTCGGTGCTGCCGATCGGGCTGCTGGCGTCGATCTGAATCTCGAAGTGCAGGCCGTTGTGCTTGAGCAGTACGGCGCTTGGCGCGCTGGCCTCACCCTGGAATCCGAGCAATTGCGCGTCGTCGAGCAAGCCGCTGTTGCTGCCGCCTTTGAGGCTGACGACCAGCTTGCCGGCTTCGATGCGATAACCGCTGGAGTCGACGTGGGAGCCGGCGGCCAGGGGCGCGGCTTCATCGAGGAAGGCGCGGGCGAAGGCGATGACCTTGTCACCACGCACCTTGTTGTAGCCACGGCCTTTCTCCGCGCCGTTGTCTTCGCTGATCGCGTCGGTGCCGTAGAGGGCGTCGTACAGCGAGCCCCAGCGGGCGTTGGAGGCGTTCAGGGCGAAGCGCGCGTTCATCACCGGCACCACCAGCTGCGGGCCGGCCATGCGGGCGATTTCTTCGTCGACGTTGCCGGTGCTGACCTGGAAATCAGCCGGCTGCGGCAGCAGGTAGCCGATTTCCTGCAGGAAGGCTTTGTAGGCGGCCGCGTCGTGGGCCTGGCCGGCGCGAGCCTGGTGCCAGGCGTCGATCTGCGCTTGCAACTGGTCACGTTTGGCGAGCAGCGCGCGGTTCTTCGGCGCGAGGTCGTTGAGCACGGCTTCGGCGCCGGCCCAGAAGGCCTCGGCACTGACGCCCGTCCCTGGGATGGCTTCGTTGTTCACGAAGTCGAACAGCACTTTGGCGACCTGCAGGCCACCGACTTGAACGCGCTCAGTCATCACTTGCCTCACTCTCTGTTCTGCTCTACGAATAGCCGTATCGGACCCGGAATGCATTCTTGTAGTCCACGGCGCGGCATACTACATGAAGCTATTTGGAAAATCAGCGGATGCGCGTCAAACGGCGACCCGATGGGCTGATCTGGTCACGCGGCCGCTTTGGTAGGCCACGCGGATCGAAGATTGTTCCAGATTAAGTCTTAAATTGCATACAGTTTTATGGCTGCCTTCTATCCTGTCGGAGTGTCTGCGATGCCCGTACGCCAAGCCACTGTGAACGACCTCGATGAGTTGGTGCCGCTGTTTGGCGCTTACTTGCAGTTCTATCAGGTGCCGCGCTCGCCCGCCGAGGTGCGCGCGTTTCTTGAGGCGCGCTTGCGTCAGGGCGATTCGCTGCTGCTACTCGGTGAGGATGAGCAGGGCCAGGCCCAGGGCTTCGTCCAGCTTTACCCGTACTTTGCCTCCCTGGCATTACAACCGGCCTGGTTGCTCAGTGATCTCTACGTCAGCCCCGAGCAGCGTCGCCTGGGCTTGGGCGCAGCGTTGATGAATGCAGCGCGCGCCCATGCCGAGGGCAGTGGCGCCTGCGGCCTGCAACTGGAAACCGCGCACGACAACCTGGCCGGGCAGGCGCTCTACGAACGATTGGGGTATGTTCGCGATCAACAGTTCTACACGTACTGGCTTGGATTGCCCGAGCGCTAAGGAGCACGACATGGATCATCTGGTATTGACGATTATTGCCGACGACCAGCCCGGTCTGGTGGAGCGCGTGGCCCAGTGCGTCAGCGCGCAGGGCGGTAACTGGCTGGAGAGCCGTTTGGCGCGCATGGCCGGACAGTTCGCCGGGATTGTGCGGGTGGAGGTGCCGGTGGCCAGCCATGCTGCGCTGATCGCCGACTTGGAGGGCTTGAGTCGCCAGGGCATCCGCGTGCTGTTCGCCGCAGGCGGTGCGGAGCCTGCGCGCGCCTGGACGCCGGTGCTGCTGGATCTGGTGGGCAACGACCGGCCGGGGATCGTGCGTGATATCAGCCGCCTGCTGGCTGAGCTGGGGGTGAACCTGGAAAGCCTGGACACCGATGTGGCCCCTGCGCCGATGAGCAGCGACCTGTTGTTCCATGCCGAAGCGCGCCTGGCCCTGCCACCGACGGTAAGCCTGGATGCCCTGCAGGCGCGTCTCGAGGCGTTGGCCGACGACCTGATGGTCGAGCTCAACCTGCGCCCTGAGGGCTGAGCAGATATCCCCGCCAAGCGTGGATCAGCCTGTGGATAAGCTGAGGGTTATGGGCTGCAGCCCTTTCACAGTGGGTGTTTGCGAAGGCTGGCTGTTTTTTGCACAGTGTCTTGAGGTTATTCACGCTCGGCGGGGATGAGGCTGTGGATAACAGGTGGGTCGGTTGCTGCGCCCTAGAGACCGTAAGGCCTGCAGGGCGCTGCTCGTTTTTTGTACAGTCAGCTGCGTCGGCGCAGGGTCCGCCAGGCATCCACGCTGTACAGCGCCAGGCCGGCCCAGATAAAGATAAAGGACAGCAGTTTCGCCGGGTCCAGGTGCTCATCGAAGACAAACACCGCCAACAACAGCACCAGGGTCGGGGCGATGTACTGCAAAAAGCCCAGGGTGGTGTAGGGCAGGTGACGCGCCGCCGCGTTAAAGCACACCAGGGGGATTAGCGTGATCGGGCCGGCGGCCATCAGCCACAGCGCTTCAGGCGTGCCCCAGAACGCGGGCTGCGTACTCATGGCGGCCGGGTGCAGCAACAGCCAGCCAATCGCCAGGGGCAGCAGCAGCCAGGTTTCCACCACCAGCCCCGGCAGCGCGGCAACTGGGGCCTGCTTGCGGATCAAGCCGTAGAAGGCGAAAGTCAGCGCCAGCACCAATGACACCCAGGGCAGGCTGCCGACCTGCCACAGTTGTTGCAGCACCCCCAATGCCGCCAGCCCGACGGCCAGCCACTGCAAACGGCGCAAGCGCTCGCCGAGGATCAGCATGCCCAGCAGCACGTTCACCAGCGGGTTGATGTAGTAACCCAGGCTGGCCTCGAGCATGCGCCCGCTGTTTACCGCCCAGACATACACCAGCCAGTTGGTGGCGATCAGCAGACCGCACCCGGCCAGCACCAGCAGGCGTTTGGGGTTGTCGCGCAGCTCGCGCCACCAGCCAGGGTGTTTCCACACCGCCAGAAGCGTCGCGCCGAACAGCGCTGACCAGAGCGCGCGATGGACGATGATCTCCAGCGCCGGGACGTTCTGGATGGCTTTGAAGTACAGGGGGAACAGGCCCCAGATGATGTAGGCACTGAGGCCGAGGATGTACCCGCGCTGCGGGTTGGCGGTGGCCATGCAGGGTCCTTGGGAGGCGGCTGGATAAACAGGTGCCGATTCTAAGCGGCGTGGCAGGGGCTTGTCTGGATGGCCAGGTTTATCTGCCGGGTCGCACCGGCTGTTTCTGTAACGCCTGCTTTACGGGGCAGGGCGCAACTGTTGCGCTGTACTGCCGGATTCGCTCGGTGAACCGCCGGTAGGCTGCGCTGTGCGCGCCGCGTTCAACCAAGGGTCTGGTGCGCGCGGCGCACCCTACCTGGGGTTCTAGAACAGCTTCAGCGGCTCTTCATCCAGCGCCGACAGCTGCTCGCGCAGGATCAGTATCTGCTCGCCCCAGTAACGCTCGCTGCCGAACCAGGGAAAGCTGATGGGGAACGCCGGGTCATCCCAGCGCCGTGCCAACCAGGCGCTGTAGTGCATCAGGCGCAGGCTGCGCAGGCCTTCGATCAGCGGCAGTTCGCGCGGGTTGAAGTCATGGAACTCCTGGTAGCCGTCCATCAATTCCGACAGCTGACCGAGACGTTCGTGACGTTCGCCGGCGAGCATCATCCACAAATCCTGCACGGCCGGGCCCATGCGGCAATCGTCCAGGTCGACCATGTGGAAGCTGTCGTCACGGCACAGCAGGTTGCCGGGGTGGCAGTCGCCGTGCAGGCGGATGGCCTCGACCGGGTGCGCGGCGAACAGGCTGTCGAGGCGCTTGAGCACATCGCGGGCCACCGACTCGTAGGCCGGCAGCAGGCTGCGCGGGATGAAGTTGCCGTCGAGCAGGGTGGCCAGGGAGGCATGGCCATAGTTGTCCACACGCAGGGATTCACGGTGGGCGAACGGGCGCAGCGAACCGACTGCATGCAGGCGCCCAAGCAACTGGCCAAGGCGATAGAGCTGATCCAGGTTGCCTGGCTCCGGTGCGCGGCCGCCGCGGCGTGGGAACAGGGCAAAGCGAAAGCCGGCATGCTCGAACAGCGTCTCGCCATCGCGCACCAGGGGCGCCACCACCGGCACCTCGCACTCGGCCAGCTCGAAGGTGAAGCTGTGCTCTTCGCGAATCGCCGCATCACTCCAGCGATCCGGGCGATAGAACTTGGCGATCAGCGGCGTTTCATCCTCGATGCCGACCTGATAGACGCGATTCTCGTAACTGTTGAGGGCCAGCACGCGGGCATCACTGAGGTAACCGATGCTTTCCACGGCATCCAGCACCAAGTCGGGCGTGAGTGCGGCGAAGGGATGGGACATGGTCGACTCCAGTCAGATGGCCGTCGAGTGTACCGCGTTCGGCCTGCCGCCTGCGGCTCAGTCGCCCGGCTTGGGCGTGCGCGCCAGGCAGTACACATCCACCCGCGCCGCGCCCTGGCGTTTCAGCAGTTGGGCCAGGGTCTGCGCGGTCGCGCCGGTGGTCAGTACATCGTCGACCAGGGCGATATGCAGCCCGCGCACGCCCGCCTCAGGGGCCAAGGTAAACGCTTGGCGCAGGTTGCGCCGACGGGTGGCAGCGTCGAGTTGCTGCTGTGGCGGGGTGTCGAGTACCCGCCGCAGCCAGGTGGTTTGCTCGGGCACATCGAGCGACTGGCTGAGCCAGCGACTGAGCATCTGCGCCTGATTGAAACCGCGCTGGCGTTCACGGCGCGTGGCCAGGGGCACGGGCAGCAGGGCGTGTGGGCGCGGCAGGCCATCGGCAAAGGCGTGCGCCAGATGCTGGGCCAGCAGCACGCCAAGCAAGTGGCCCAGGGGCCAGTTGGCCTGGTGCTTGAACCGAGTGATCAGGCTGTCGATGGGGAAGGCGTAGCGCCAGGGCGTTTCTACATGGTCGAAGGCGGGTGGGCGTTTCAGGCAACTGCCACATGTCAGGCCGCTGACCGGCAACGGCAGGGCGCAGTGCTGGCAGCGTCCGTCCAGCCAGGGCAGGTCGGCCTCGCAGGCGCTGCACAGGGCGTGAGGCGTGTCGGTGGTCTCGTCGCAAAGCGAGCAGTTCTGTTTGCTTTTTAGCCAGTTGTAGACTTTGAAAAGGCTGGTGAGTTGACAGTGCATGCGCCTTCCTTAACTATGCCGAGCATCCGTGTTCTGCTTGCCACCGCAGCCCTGTGGCAAGCCGTTGTCCTAATAAGGAATAGCCCATGAGCGCCACCGCCGCCCACCTGCGTCATGACTGGACCCTCGCCGAGGTCAAGGCGCTCTTCGAGCAACCCTTCAACGACCTGCTGTTTCAGGCGCACACCGTGCACCGCCAGCACTTCGATGCTAACCGCGTGCAAGTTTCCACCCTGCTGTCGATCAAGACCGGTGCCTGCCCGGAAGATTGCAAGTACTGCCCGCAATCCGGCCACTACAACACCGGCCTGGAAAAGGAAAAACTGCTCGAAGTGCAGAAGGTGCTGGAGGCTGCCGCCGAGGCCAAGGCCATCGGCTCGACTCGTTTCTGCATGGGCGCGGCGTGGAAGCACCCGTCGGCCAAGGACATGCCCTACGTGCTGAAAATGGTCGAGGGCGTTAAAGCCCTTGGCTTGGAAACTTGCATGACCCTGGGCAAGCTGGATAAAGAGCAGACCCAGGCCCTGGCCGCTGCCGGCCTGGACTACTACAACCACAACCTGGACACCTCGCCGGAGTTCTACGGCAACATCATCACCACCCGCACTTATGCCGATCGCCTGGAAACCCTGGCCCACGTGCGTGATTCGGGGATGAAGATCTGCTCCGGCGGCATCCTCGGTATGGGCGAGTCGCTGGACGACCGCGCAGGCCTGCTGATCCAACTGGCCAACCTCCCGGAGCACCCGGAGTCGGTGCCGATCAACATGCTGGTGAAAGTCAAAGGTACGCCGCTGGCCGATGAGCAGGACGTCGATCCGTTCGACTTTATCCGCATGCTCGCCGTGGCGCGGATCATGATGCCGCAGTCCCATGTGCGGCTGTCCGCCGGCCGCGAGGCGATGAACGAGCAAATGCAGGCCTTGGCGTTTTTCGCCGGCGCCAACTCGATCTTCTACGGCGAAAAACTGCTGACCACCGCCAACCCGCAGGCCAACAAAGACATGCAACTGTTCGCCCGCCTCGGCATCAAGCCGGAAGCGCGCGAAGAGCACGCCGACGAAGTGCACCAGGCGGCCATCGAGCAGGCGCTGGTCGAGCAGCGTGATTCCAAGCTGTTCTATAACGCCGCTTCGGCTTGATCCGTTGATCTGATGTAGGCGCGAATAAATTCGCGCCTACAGGTGTTCTGCCATGCCTTTCGATTTATCCGCCCGCCTTGCCGAGCGCCGTGCTGCCAACCTGTATCGCCAACGGCCGCTGCTGGAGTCCCCACAAGGGCCATTGGTGCAGGTCGATGGTCGGCAGCTGCTGGCCTTCTGTTCCAACGATTACCTCGGCCTGGCCAATCACCCGCAGGTGATCGAGGCCTGGCGTGCGGGGGCTGAAAAATGGGGCGTGGGCGGCGGCGCCTCGCATCTGGTGATCGGCCACAGCACGCCGCATCACCAACTGGAAGAGGCCCTGGCCGAGTTCACCGGACGACCGCGTGCGTTGCTGTTTTCCACCGGTTATATGGCCAACCTCGGCGCGGTGACCGCGCTGGTCGGGCAGGGCGATACGGTGCTGGAAGATCGTCTGAATCACGCCTCCCTGCTGGATGCCGGCCTGCTCAGCGGTGCGCGTTTTTCCCGTTACCTGCATAACGATGCTGTAAGCGTTGCCAACCGTCTGCGCAAAGCCACGGGCAACACCCTTGTCGTGATGGACGGCGTGTTCAGCATGGATGGCGACTTGGCTGACCTGCCGGCGTTGTGCGCCGAAGCACGTGCGGCCGGCGCCTGGGTCATGGTCGACGACGCCCATGGTTTCGGAACGCTCGGCGCCACCGGTGGCGGCATCGTCGAGCACTTCGGCCTGGGCCAGGACGACGTGCAGGTACTGGTCGGCACCCTGGGTAAGGCGTTCGGTACCAGTGGCGCCTTTGTCGCCGGCAGCGAAGCGCTGATCGACACCCTGGTGCAGTTCGCCCGACCCTATATCTACACCACCAGCCAGCCCCCGGCGCTGGCCTGCGCCACTCTGAAAAGCCTGGAATTGCTGCGCAGTGAACACTGGCGGCGTGAGCACCTGAGTGCTCTGATCAAGCGTTTCCGCGAAGGCGCCCAGGCCATCGGCCTTGAATTGATGGACAGCGCCACGCCGATTCAGCCGATCCTGATCGGCGACAGCGGCCGCGCCCTGCAACTGTCACAGATGTTGCGTGAGCGTGGACTGCTGGTCACCGCGATTCGTCCGCCCACCGTGCCGGCTGGCAGTGCGCGGTTGCGTGTGACCCTGTCAGCCGCGCACAGCTTGGAACAGCTTGAATTACTGCTCGAAGCCCTGGCCGACTGCTGGCCGCTGCTTACGCAAGAGGGCGTCGCAAATGACTGATCGACTTATTCTGCTGCCCGGTTGGGGCCTCGGGACGGCGCCCCTGCAATCGCTGGCTGAGGCGCTGCGTGGCCTTGATGCGCACCTGCAGGTCGAGATCGAAGCGCTGCCTGTGTTGGACTCCAGCGACCCGACCGACTGGCTGGACGCCCTTGACGCCCACGTGCCGCACGACACGTGGCTTGGCGGCTGGTCCCTGGGTGGCATGCTCGCCACCGCGCTCGCGGCACGCCGTGGCGAGCGCTGTCGCGGCCTGCTGACCCTGGCCAGCAACGCCTGCTTTGTGGCCCATGACGCGTGGCCGCAGGCGATGCCTGCGCCGACCTTTGCGACTTTTTACCAAGGCTGCGAGGCGAGCGTCGGCGCCACCCTCAAGCGTTTCGCCATGCTCTGTGCCCAGGGCAGCGCTGAGGCGCGGGGTTTGTCCCGGCAGCTGCAGGCCCATTTGCTGCTCAGCGACGAGGCATCAGCACTGGCGGGGCTTCGGGTTTTGGCCGCCATCGACAATCGCGCAGCGCTTGGTGGCTTTGTCGGCCCGCAGCTGCATCTGCTCGCCGAACAGGACGCCCTGGTGCCCGCTGCGGTCAGTGACGCGCTGATGGCGCTGCTGCCGGCAGGCGAAGTGGATGTGCTGGAAGGCTGCGGCCATGCCTTTGTGCTGGAGCAGGCCGCTACCCTGGCGGCGCTGATGCGCGATTTTATCCGCGAGGCCAGCGATGTCTGAGCTAGGTAGGGTGCGCCATGCGCACCGTGAAACGCAGATAACTGATGCGTACAGCGCACCCTACGACGTGGTGCAGCAGCGCGCCGGCCTGCCGGACAAGCGTCAGGTGGCGTCGTCGTTTTCCCGTGCCGCGCACAGCTACGACAGCGTGGCGGCCCTGCAACGCAGGGTCGGCGAGCAGCTGCTGGCGCAGTTGCCGGCCTCGCTCAGCCCCGCGCGCTGGCTCGATCTGGGCAGCGGCACCGGTTATTTCAGCCGGGCCCTGGCGGAGCGCTTCCCCGCCAGCCAGGGCGTGGCCCTGGATATTGCCGAAGGCATGCTGCAGCACGCCCGGCCTCTGGGCGGCGCGCAGCAGTTTATCGCTGGGGATGCCGAACGTTTGCCACTGCGCAGCGCATCCTGCGACCTGTTGTTTTCCAGCCTGGCGCTGCAATGGTGCGCGGACTTTCCCGCTGTGCTCAGCGAAGCCAAGCGTGTCCTGCGCCCCGGTGGCGTGCTGGCGTTCAGCAGCCTGTGCGTCGGCACCCTGCAAGAGTTGCGCGACAGCTGGCAGGCGGTGGACGGCTTTGTTCACGTCAATCGCTTTCGCGACTTCGCGACCTATCAGCGCCTATGCGGCAGTAGCGGCCTGGCGCTGCTCAGCCTGCAGGCGCAGCCCGAAATGCTTCACTACGCGGACCTGCGCAGCTTGACCCATGAGCTCAAGGCCCTTGGCGCGCACAACCTCAATCCCGGTCGCCCCGGTGGTTTGACCGGTCGCGCGCGCATGCTGGCGCTGCTCACGGCCTACGAACAGTTCCGCCAACCGCAAGGCCTGCCGGCGACCTACCAGGTGGTCTACGGCGTATTGCGTAAAGAGGATTGAAATGAGCGCGGCTTTTTTTGTCACCGGCACCGACACCGAAATCGGCAAAACCACCATCGCCGCCGGCTTGCTGCACGCCGCTCGGCAGCGCGGGCTGTCGACGGCCGCTGCCAAACCGGTGGCCTCCGGTTGTGCGCGCACGGCGGATGGCCTGCGCAATGATGACGCCCTGGCATTGCTGGGCGAATGCACCCTGGCGTTGCGGTATGAGGAGGTCAATCCGCTGGCCTTCGAGCCGGCGATTGCTCCGCACCTGGCGGCGCGCGAGGTCGGTGTACAACTGGATGTTGCAGCGTTATTGGCGCCGGTGCAGGCCATTTTGGCAAAACGTGCCGACCTGACCCTGGTCGAAGGGGCGGGCGGCTGGCGAGTGCCCCTGGCGGGGCAAGCCTCGTTGTCGGATCTGGTGATCGCCCTGCAATTGCCGGTGATTATGGTGGTAGGCGTACGCCTGGGCTGCATCAACCAGGCGGTCTTGACCGCTGAAGCCATTGCCCGTGATGGGCTGGTACTGGCCGGCTGGGTGGCCAATGTGGTCGATCCCCATACCGCTCGTCTGGAAGACAACCTCGTAACCCTGGCCGAGCGCCTGCCTGCACCGTGCTTGGGGCAGGTGCCGCGCCTGGCGGCTGCGGGCCCAGCGGCAGTTGCCCGTCACCTCAACCTGAATGCCTTGGGGCTATAAGCAGACTCGCAGACATAGCCTTTTGCTTGTACGTTTTTTGAGCACGATCTGCTTCAATAGAGGCACATAGGTTTCGCTTCACGGGAGTGAATCATGGACATCCTTGGCAGCGCCTTCAATTCGGGCGTTAACACCATCCAGTCTGGTCAGCGTCGCGTCGATCAGGCCGCCGCTTCGATTGCCGGTGCACCGGCCAATACACCGCCGTCACCGCTGCAAACGCCGCCTCAGCAGCAGGTTAACCCGAGCGCTGAGATTGATCCGCGCGTGCGCCCGGATCTGACCGAGAGCCTGGTTGATCTGCGTGTTGGGCAGAATGAAGCGCAGCTTGGCGCGCGGGTTGTGAAGACAGCGGACGACTTGCTCGGCACGCTGATCGACACCACCGCCTAAGTTGCCCGCGCGAAGGGCGGCGCTTATCTGATGCAAATCGGCGCTGCGCTTGCACCCAGTTTTCCCCTGTCGCGGGCGTCTCCAACGCCCGCATCAGTCCCCTCTGCCGAACAGCCGCTGACGGCGCAAGAGACGGCGACAACGCCTGTTGTCGAGCAGACGCCCAAGGGCGAAGCCTCAGGCAGCAATGATGATCCGGCCCAGCGTGAGAGCCAGGCTGTTGCTGACAAAAGCGAGCAGTCGCAGCAGCGCGTAGAACAAGCAGAAGTCGCCGCACTGGCGCGTACCGATCAGGAGGTGCGCACCCACGAGCAGGCGCACGCGGCCGTGGGTGGCGCCTACGCCGGTTCGCCCAGTTACACCTACACCCGTGGCCCTGACGGCAAGCGCTATGCCGTGGCCGGGGAGGTCAGTATCGATACCGGCAGCGTGCCCGGTGATCCTGAAGCAACGCTGCGCAAAATGCAGGTGGTGATTCGTGCAGCCCTCGCACCGGCCGAGCCTTCTGCTCAGGATCGCCAAGTGGCCAGTCAGGCGCAGATAAAACTGGCAGAAGCACGGGTCGAGCTTGCCGCGCAGCAGCGTGAGGCGGGGCGTGCCGAGCCGCAAAGCGAAGCGGCGGACGAGGAGGGCGACAGCGCCTCAGCGACCGGTGAAAGCTCGACCGACAGCCCGTCGGCCAATGCCCAGGCCGGGCTGGCCACCTACCAGATGATCGCCAGTGCAGAGCCCGAACGCGGCCAGATTGACCTCAGCGCCTGATCGGCCATTACGTAATTCTTTGTTGTAGTTGGCAGACACCTGGGCCGCGCATGGGTGCTTGACAACGTCTGGGCGTAAACGTATGTTTCAAACGCCTGTTTGATTGCTCGATTGCTACGCTGTAGCTAACGCAGTCGAGTGGCTGCAAACGACCGATATCCCGGTCCACCCATACAAGAGTCCACCGCAGAGGTTAACCGCTATGCCTGATTACAAGGCCCCCTTGCGTGATATCCGTTTCGTACGTGACGAGTTGCTCGGCTACGAAGCGCATTATCAGAGCCTGCCTGGCTGCCAAGACGCCACTCCCGACATGGTCGATGCCATCCTCGAGGAAGGCGCCAAGTTCTGTGAGCAGGTGCTTTCTCCGCTGAACCGTGTGGGTGACACCGAAGGTTGCACCTGGACTGCTGAAGGCGTGAAAACCCCGACTGGCTTCAAAGAAGCCTACCAACAGTTCGTCGAAGGCGGCTGGCCGAGCCTGGCGCATGACGTCGAGCACGGTGGTCAGGGTCTGCCTGAGTCCTTGGGCCTGGCGATCAGTGAAATGGTCGGCACCGCCAACTGGTCCTGGGGTATGTACCCGGGCCTGTCGCACGGCTGCATGAACACCATCTCCGAGCACGGCACCGACGAGCACAAGCACACCTACCTGACCAAGCTGGTTTCGGGTCAGTGGACCGGCACCATGTGCCTGACCGAGCCGCATTGCGGTACCGACCTGGGCATGCTGCGCACCAAGGCCGAACCGCAGGCCGACGGTACCTACAAGCTCAATGGCACCAAGATTTTCATCTCCTCCGGTGATCACGACATGGCCGAGAACATCGTCCATATCGTACTGGCGCGTCTGCCCGATGCACCGGCCGGCACCAAGGGGATTTCCCTGTTCATCGTGCCGAAGTTCCTGCCCAACGCCGCTGGCGAAGTGGGCGAGCGCAACACCGTGACCTGCGGTTCCATCGAACACAAGATGGGCATCCACGGTAACGCCACCTGCGTGATGAACTTCGACGGCGCCACTGGCTTCCTGATCGGCCCGCCGAACAAAGGCCTGAACTGCATGTTCACCTTTATGAACACGGCACGTCTGGGCACTGCGCTGCAGGGTCTGGCTCACGCTGAGCTGGGCTTCCAGGGCGGTCTGAAGTATGCCCGTGAGCGTCTGCAGATGCGTTCGCTGACTGGCCCGAAAGCGCCGGAAAAAGCCGCTGACCCGATCATCGTCCACCCGGACGTACGTCGCATGCTGCTGACCATGAAGGCCTTTGCCGAAGGCAACCGCGCGATGGTGTATTTCACCGCCAAGCAGGTCGACATCGTCAAGTACAGCCAGGACGAAGCCGAGAAGCAGGCGGCTGACGCCCTGCTGGCCTTCCTCACGCCGATCGCCAAAGCCTTTATGACCGAAGTGGGCTTCGAAGCTGCTTCCCATGGCATGCAGATCTACGGCGGCCACGGCTTTATCGCCGAGTGGGGCATGGAGCAGAACCTGCGTGATTGCCGCATCTCCATGATGTACGAAGGCACCACCGGTATCCAGGCCCTCGACCTGCTCGGCCGTAAAGTGCTGATGACTCAGGGTGAAGCACTCAAAGGCTTCACCAAGATCGTGCACAAGTTCTGCCAGACCAACGAAGGCAACGCCGACGTCGCCGAGTTCGTCGCGCCGCTGGCCAAGCTGAACAAGGAGTGGGGCGAGCTGACCATGAAGATCGGCATGGCCGCCATGAAGGACCGTGAGGAAGTCGGTGCGGCATCGGTCGACTACTTGATGTACTCCGGCTACGCCTGCCTGGCTTACTTCTGGGCCGACATGGCTCGTCTGGCTGCTGAGAAACTGGCTGCCGGTACTGAAGACACCGCGTTCTACACCGCCAAGCTGCAGACCGCGCGCTTCTACTTCGGTCGCATCCTGCCGCGTACCCGCATGCACGTTGAAGCCATCCTCTCGGGTGCCAACAACCTGATGGACATGCCGGAACAGGATTTCGCGCTGGGCTACTAAGCGCTTCACCCTGTATAAAAAACCGCTGCTTCGGCAGCGGTTTTTTTATGGGCGCTGATTATCCTGTTCAATCTGCGCAGTGCGTCGATGCCAAGACGCGGCAAAGCAGGCAAAATGCCAGCCTTCGTCGTGTGCCCCCAATCGGAGCCTTATGTCGCGCCTCGCTGCTGTGCGCCTGAGCCACTTTCTGCCGTCCGCGTTGCTGCTGGGTGGTGCGGTGCTGGTTGGTAGCCTGGTCACGCTGAGCGACTTTTTCACCGCCCTGTTCAACGTCTTGCCGACCCTGCTGCTGTTGCTCGGCGGCACCTTCTGTCTGGTGTACGGGCGCCAGCGCGAGCTGTTTTTGTTGCTGGTGCTCTACGGCGCGTATTACCTGCTCGACACCCAACTGGACCACTTCCGGGAGCAGGGCGAAGTGCGCGCGGACGCAGCGCTGGTGTTTCACCTCAGCAGCCTGCTGCTGCCGCTACTGTATGGCCTGTATGCGTTGTGGCAAGAGCGCACCCACCTGGTTCAGGACCTGGTTGCCCGCGCTGCGGTGCTGCTGGCGGTGGCGGCCGTCAGCATGGGGCTGGCCGAGCGTTACCCAGAGGCCTTGACTCAGTGGCTGATCAGCATCCGTTGGCCCAGCCTGCATGGGCAGTGGATGAGCCTGGTGCAACTGGCCTACCCACTGTTTGCCATCGCCTTTGTCGGTTTGCTGGTGCAGTACCTGCGCACGCCAAGGCCGCTGCATGCCGCGCAGATTCTCGGGCTGTGCGGCGTGCTGTGGATGCTGCCGAAGATCTTCCTGCTGCCTTTTGCCCTGCATGTCATGAGCAGCCTGGTGATGTTGATGCTGGTCGCCGCCGTGGCCCATGAGGCCTATCAGATGGCCTTTCGCGATGAGCTGACCGGGCTGCCGGGGCGGCGCGCGCTGAATGAGCGACTGCAGCGCCTGGGGCGTAGCTATGTCATCGCCATGGCCGACGTTGATCACTTCAAGAAATTCAACGACACCCATGGTCACGACGTCGGCGACCAGGTGCTGCGTGTGGTTGCCGCGCAATTGCGCAAGGTCGGCGGCGGCGGGCGCGCCTATCGGTATGGCGGGGAGGAGTTCACCCTGGTATTTCCCGGTCGCACCTTGGAGCAGTGCCTGCCTTATCTGGAGCAGGTGCGCCAGGCGATTGAGGGCTACCCACTGCAGTTACGCGACAAGCAAAGCCGGCCTCAGGACGACCTGCAGGGCCGGCAGAAGCGCGCTGGTAGCGGCGCCAGCCAGGTGTCGGTGACCATCAGCATTGGCGTGGCCGAGCGCGGTGATGCACGCCAGCCCGAGGCGGTGATCAAGGCTGCCGACAAGGCCCTCTACAGCGCCAAAAGTGCCGGGCGCAACTGCGTGCGCAGCCAGGGGCAAGGCCGCGGCGCTGTGCGCTTGAGGCGCTGACCCGGCTGGTTTATGGCGGCGCATTCAGCGCACGCACGATCGTTGTTCGTCAGGCCGTACAGGTCCAGGCTCAGGGTCTACCTTCGCGCCCTGCGCGCCTGCTGACGGAGAACGATCATGGCTGACTACAAAGCCCCGCTGCGCGACACGCGCTTTCTGATCAACGAAGTATTCGACTTCCCTGGTAGCTATGCCGCCATCGGCGCCAACGATGCGACCCCGGACATGGTGGCGGCGATCCTGGAGGAAGGTGCCAAGTTCTGCGAGCAGGTGCTGGCGCCGCTCAACCGCAGCGGCGATGAGGAAGGCTGTCAGTTCGACAATGGCGTGGTCACGACTCCCAAGGGCTTTAAAGAGGCGTTCGCTCAATACGTTGAAGGCGGCTGGAACGGCTTGGCTGCCGACCCGAGCTACGGCGGCCAGGGCCTGCCGCACTCGCTGGGCTTGCTGATCAGTGAAATGGTCGGCGCCAGCAACACCTCCTGGGGCATGTACCCCGGCCTGACCCACGGCGCCATGTCGGCGATCCACGCCCACGGCAGCGAGGCGCAGAAGCAGACCTACCTGACCGCACTCACCGAAGGCCGCTGGACCGGCACCATGTGCCTGACCGAACCGCAGTGCGGCACCGACCTGGGGATCATCAAGACCCGCGCTGTGCCCCAGGCCGACGGCAGCTACGCGATCAGCGGCACGAAGATCTTTATCTCCGCTGGCGAACACGACCTGAGCGAGAACATCGTCCATCTGGTGCTGGCCAAGCTGCCGGATGCACCGGCGGGCACCAAAGGCATCTCGCTGTTTATCGTGCCCAAGTTCCTTCCGGACGACCAAGGCAATGCAGGCGCGCGCAACACCCTGAGCTGCGGCTCCATCGAGCACAAGATGGGCATCAAGGCCTCGGCCACCTGCGTGATGAACTTTGACGAAGCCACAGGCTTTCTCATCGGCGAGCCGAACAAGGGCCTCAACTGCATGTTCACCATGATGAACCATGCACGCCTCGGCACCGGCATGCAGGGGCTGTGTCTCGGTGAGGCCAGCTACCAGGGCGCGCTGCGCTACGCCAATGACCGTCTGCAGATGCGCGCCCTGACCGGTGCCAAGGCGCCGGACAAAGTGGCCGACCCGATCATCGTGCACCCGGACGTGCGGCGCATGCTGCTGACCATGAAATCGCTCAACGAGGGCAATCGTGCCCTGGCCTATTTTACCGCCCAGCTGATCGACCAGGCCCATGGCGCCGCCGACGCCGAGCAGCGCGCCGAGGCGGAAGACCTGCTGGCGCTGCTGACGCCCATCTGCAAAGCCTTTATGACCGAGAGTGGCCTTGAGGTCACCAACATGGGCATGCAGGTGTATGGCGGCCACGGCTACATCCGCGAGTGGGGCATGGAGCAGCTGGTCCGTGACTGCCGCATCGCCCTGATCTACGAAGGCACCAACGGCATTCAGGCCCTCGACCTGCTCGGGCGCAAGGTGTTGGGCAGCCAGGGCAAGCTGCTGCGCGGTTTCACCAAGATCGTCCATAAATTCTGCGAAGCCCAGGGCGACCACCCGCAGTTGGCTGCACAGGTGGCCGAGCTGGCGACGCTCAACCGCCAGTGGGGCGAGCTGACCCAGCGTATCGGCATGGCGGCGATGAAGAACCCCGATGAAGTCGGCGCTGCGTCGGTCGACTACCTGATGTTCTCCGGCTACGTGATCCTCGCGTACTTCTGGCTGCGCATGGCGGTGGTGGCACAGGCGCAACTGGATGCCGGCAGTGGCGATGCAGCGTTTTACCAGGCCAAGCTCGCGACCAGCGCGTTCTACTTCAAGCGCGTGTTGCCGCGCACCGCCGGTCATTTGGCTGCGGCGGACGCGGGCAGTGCCTGCATGATGGATCTGCCGGCCGCACACTTCGGCGTTTGACCGTTCGTCGGCTTTTATGGGCCCGCTTCGGCGGGCCTTTTACGTTCAATGTACTGGAACACTTTATGGATTGGCGGTCACAACGCGACCCTATGTGTCTTAAAAGTTGTTCGGGTAGACTCTGATTACTGCAGCAAATCCGCTGGTTCGTTCGAGGATAGGTTCATGGCTGACTACAAAGCTCCGCTGCGCGACATGCGCTTCGTACTCAATGAAGTATTCGAGGTTTCCAAGCTATGGGCCCAGTTGCCGGCCCTCGCTGAGGTGGTGGATGAAGACACCGCCAGCGCCATTCTCGAAGAAGCCGGCAAGGTGGCCGCTGGCAGCATCGCTCCGCTCAACCGCAGCGGCGACGAAGAAGGCTGCAGCTGGCACGACGGTACCGTGCGCACCCCGGCTGGTTTCGTCGAGGCCTACCGCACTTACGCCGAAGGCGGCTGGGTGGGCGTGGGCGGTGATCCGGCGTTCGGCGGCATGGGCATGCCCAAGGTGATCGGCGCCCAGGTCGAGGAGCTGGTCAACTCGGCCAACCTGTCGTTCGGCCTGTACCCGATGCTCACTGCCGGTGCCTGCCTATCGATCCTCAACCACGCCAGCGAAGAACTGAAGGAACAGTACCTGCCGAACATGTACGCGGGCGTCTGGGCCGGCTCCATGTGCCTGACCGAGCCCCACGCCGGCACCGACCTGGGCATCATCCGCACCAAGGCCGAACCCCAGGCTGATGGCAGCTACAAGATTTCCGGTACCAAGATCTTCATCACCGGCGGCGAGCACGACCTGACCGAGAACATCATCCACCTGGTGCTGGCCAAGCTGCCCGACGCGCCGGCAGGCCCGAAAGGCATTTCGCTGTTCCTGGTGCCCAAGGTCATGGTCAATGCCGACGGCACCCTGGGTGAGCGCAATGCCCTGAGCTGCGGCTCGATCGAACACAAGATGGGCATCAAGGCCTCGGCCACGTGTGTGATGAACTTCGACGGCGCCACCGGCTGGATCGTCGATGCGCCGAACAAGGGCCTGGCCGCCATGTTCACCATGATGAACTACGAGCGTCTGGGCGTCGGTATTCAGGGCCTGGCCTTGGGCGAGCGCAGTTACCAGAGCGCGGTCGAGTACGCCCGTGAGCGCATCCAGAGCCGCGCGCCGACCGGCCCGCAGGCCAAGGACAAAGCCGCCGACCCGATCATCGTGCACCCGGACGTGCGCCGCATGCTGCTGACCATGAAAGCGCTGAACGAGGGCGGCCGTGCCTTCTCCAGCTACGTGGCGATGCAGCTGGACACCGCCAAGTACAGTGAAGATGCCGCCACCCGCAAGCGCGCGGATGAACTGGTCGCGCTGCTCACTCCGGTGGCCAAAGCCTTCCTCACCGACATGGCGCTGGAAACCACCGTGCATGGCCAGCAGATCTTCGGCGGCCATGGCTTTATCCGCGAGTGGGGCCAGGAGCAGCTGGTGCGCGACTGCCGCATCACCCAGATCTACGAAGGCACCAACGGCATCCAGGCCCTCGACCTGGTCGGGCGCAAAGTGGTCGGCAGCGGCGGTGCGTTTTACAAGCACTTCGCCGAAGAGGTCAAAGCCTTCACCGACAGTGCCGACGCGTCGTTGGCCGAGTTCGTTAACCCGCTGAAAGATGCCATCGCCAACCTGGAGCTGATGACCGCCGACCTGCTGGAGCGCGCCAAGGCCAACCCGAATGAAGTCGGCGCTGCCTCGGTCGAGTACCTGCAGGTATTCGGGTACACCGCCTACGCCTACATGTGGGCGCTGATGGCCCGCGCCGCCCTGGCCAAGCAGGATCAGGACGACTTCTACGTCAGCAAGCTGGGCACCGCGCGGTTCTTCTTCGCCCGTCTGCTGCCGCGTATCCACTCGCTGACGGCCTCGGTCAAAGCGGGCAGTGAGTCGCTGTACCTGCTTGATGCCGCGCAGTTCTAAGCGCACAGGCAACACCCAGAACCCCGGCCTTGTGCCGGGGTTTTGCGTTTTGCGGTATTGCTAATTCAGGTCGGGCCTATCTGTCGCTCGGGTGGAGTGCTGCGATCCCTGGGTTCTGATGGCGAGGATTGATAAATGTATATTCATTTGTGCGATTTTGGGTTTGCTAGGCGCCTTTGTGAAAAGTGTTGATGCCGGATTTTCACGTTTATTTCCGCTATTTTTGTTGTCTTTCGATTTATCGCGAATAAATTCGCTCCTACAGGGGCATACGTTCGGCCTGGTACAGGCTTGATTTCGGTGTTGTTTAGGTTTATTTGTATATACAAATAGATCGGAAGCGCTTCCATGTTGCATTCATCCCCTGTTCAGCTCTGGCGTGACCTCGTGCTGTTCGACGGCGAGCAAACGCTGCCTGAGCCCATGGCCCTGTGGATAAAAGACGGGCGCATTGCCGGGCTCTGTGCGGAGGCAGCGTTCGATGCGGCTCTGCTCTCGGGTGTTATCGAGGCAGGGCGTGGCGGCGTGATGACGCCCGGTCTGGTCGACTGCCACACCCACTTGGTTTACACCGGTAACCGCGCTGGCGAGTTCGAGCAGCGCCTGGAGGGTGTGAGCTACGAGGAGATCGCCCGCGCCGGTGGCGGCATTCTCAGCAGTGTGCGCGCAACACGCGCCGCCAGTGAGGACGAATTGATTGCCGCCAGCCTGCCGCGCCTGGATGCGCTGCTCGCCGATGGCGTGACCACGCTGGAGATCAAGTCCGGTTACGGCCTGACCGTCGAAAGTGAGTTGAAGATGCTGCGCGTGGCCCGCCGCCTCGGCCAGCTGCGCCCGGTGCGCGTGCTCACCACGCTGCTCGGTGCCCATGCCTTGCCGCCAGAATATGCCGGCCGCGCCGACGACTACGTCAGCCTGGTCTGCGACGAGATGATCCCGGCCGCTGCTCGTGAAGGGCTGGCCGATGCGGTGGACGTGTTCTGCGAAGGCATCGGCTTTTCCCCGACGCAGTGCGAGCGCATCTATCTGGCAGCCCAGGCCCACGGCCTGGCGATCAAGGCCCACGCCGAGCAACTGTCCAACCTCGGCGGCAGTGCCCTGGCCGCGCGCTACGGCGCGCTGTCCGCCGACCATATCGAATATTTGGAGGAGGCCGGCGTGCGCGCCATGGCCGATGCCGGCACCGTCGCCGTGTTGCTGCCGGGCGCCTTCCATGTGCTGCGCGAAACCCAGTTGCCGCCCATCGAGCTGCTGCGCCAGTACGGCGTGCCGATGGCCGTGGCCAGCGATGCCAACCCCGGCACCTCGCCGATCTGCATGCCCACACTGATGGCCAACCTGGCCTGCACCCTGTTTCACCTCACCCCGCGCGAAGCCCTGGCCGGCATGACCGCCCACGGCGCCCGCGCCCTCGGTCTGCCGGAACTCGGCCGTATCGCCGTCGGCGCACCGGCGGATCTGTGTCTGTGGGATATCCAGCAACCGGCCGAACTGGCCTATGCGGTGCAGGCCGGGCGCCTGCGTCAGCGCGTGTTCAACGGAGCTATTACCTATGCTCGCTGATCGCCACTCGATGGCCGCCTGGAGCGGCCGCACCGACCCGGAAACCGACAGCGCGCGCTGGCACCAGCGCATCCAGGCGCTGGCCGAAGACAGTCAGCCGGGCCTGGCCCTGCTCGGCTTCGCCTGCGACGAAGGCGTGCGCCGCAACAATGGCCGCGTCGGCGCGGCTGCTGCGCCGCAGAGCGTGCGCAAGGCGCTGGCCAACCTGGCCTGGCACCGCCAGGCACCGGCTTACGATGCGGGGGACGTCACCTGCGAGGATGGCGATCTGGAAGCAGCGCAGGCCCGCCTGGGCCGTAACGTCTGCGCATTGCTGGACGCCGGTCATCTGCCGCTGGTGATCGGCGGCGGTCATGAAGTGGCGTTTGGTAGCTGGTCTGGACTGGCTGAGCATTTGTCCGGCAATCCGGCCCCAAAAATTGGCATCGTCAATTTCGACGCCCATTTCGACCTGCGCGACCCGGCCCATGTGCAGTCTTCCGGCACGCCCTTCGCCCAGATCGCCGAGCAGTGCGCCGCACGCGGCTGGCCGTTCCGCTATGCCTGCCTCGGCGTCAGCCGCGCCAGCAATACCCGGGCGCTGTTCGCCCGCGCCGCAGAGCTGAACGTGCTGGTGCGCGAGGATCATGAGATTCGCGAGTCGACCCTCGATGCCATCGGCGCCGAGCTGGACGCCTTCGCCGCCGATTGCGATGCGCTCTACCTGACCATTGATATCGACGTGCTGCCGGCCTGCGAGGCGCCGGGCGTCAGCGCTCCAGCAGCGCGTGGCGTGCGCCTGGAACTGCTCGAACCGCTGCTCGAACGGCTCAAGGCCAGCGGCAAGCTGCGCCTGGCCGACCTGGCCGAGATTAACCCCGCATATGACATCGACAACCGCACCGCCAAGGTGGCGGCGCGGCTGATTCATCTGCTCAGCCTCTGAGCCCCGAACAACAAGAGGAAACCGCTGTGACCACCCAATACCGCGACACCGAAATCCGCGCCCCGCGCGGCAACACGCTCACCGCCAAGAGCTGGCTGACCGAAGCGCCGCTGCGCATGCTGATGAACAACCTCGACCCGGACGTGGCCGAGAACCCCAAGGAGCTGGTGGTGTACGGCGGCATCGGTCGCGCCGCGCGCAACTGGGAGTGCTATGACAAGATCGTCGAGAGCCTGACCCGCCTGAATGACGACGAGACCCTGCTGGTGCAGTCCGGCAAGCCGGTCGGCGTGTTCAAGACCCACAGCAATGCGCCGCGCGTGCTGATCGCCAACTCCAACCTGGTGCCGCACTGGGCGAGCTGGGAGCACTTCAACGAGCTGGACGCCAAGGGCCTGGCCATGTACGGCCAGATGACCGCCGGCAGCTGGATCTATATCGGCAGTCAGGGCATCGTCCAGGGCACCTATGAAACCTTCGTCGAAGCCGGCCGCCAGCACTACGCCGGCAACCTCAAGGGCCGTTGGGTGCTCACCGCCGGCCTCGGTGGCATGGGCGGTGCCCAGCCGCTGGCCGCGACCCTGGCTGGCGCCTGCTCGCTGAACATCGAATGCCAGCAGACCAGCATCGATTTCCGCCTGCGCAGCCGCTACGTCGACGAGCAGGCCACTGATCTGGACGACGCCCTGGCGCGCATCGCCCAGTACTGCGCCGAAGGCAAAGTCATCTCCGTCGCCCTGCTGGGCAACGCGGCCGAGATCCTGCCGGAGCTGGTACGCCGTGGCGTGCGCCCGGATATGGTCACCGACCAGACCAGCGCCCACGACCCGCTCAACGGCTACCTGCCGATTGGCTGGACCTGGGCGCAGTACAAGGACCGCGCGCAGACCGACCCGCAAGCGGTGGTCAAGGCTGCCAAGCAGTCCATGGCCGCGCACGTGCAGGCCATGCTCGACTTCCAGAAGATGGGCGTGCCGACCTTCGACTACGGCAACAACATCCGCCAGATGGCCAAGGAGGTGGGCGTGAGCAATGCTTTCGACTTCCCCGGTTTCGTCCCGGCCTATATCCGCCCGCTGTTCTGCCGCGGCATCGGCCCATTCCGCTGGGCGGCGCTGTCCGGCAACCCCGAGGACATCTACAAAACCGACGCCAAGGTCAAGGAGCTGATCCCGGATGACGCCCACCTGCACCGCTGGCTGGACATGGCCCGCGAGCGCATTGCCTTCCAGGGCCTGCCGGCGCGTATCTGCTGGGTCGGCCTGGGGCAGCGCGCCAAGCTCGGTCTGGCGTTCAACGAGATGGTGCGCTCGGGTGAGCTGAGCGCGCCCATCGTCATCGGCCGCGACCACCTGGACAGCGGCTCTGTGTCCAGCCCCAACCGCGAGACCGAAGCGATGCAGGACGGCTCCGATGCCGTGTCCGACTGGCCGCTGCTCAACGCCCTGCTGAATACCGCCAGCGGCGCGACCTGGGTATCGCTGCACCACGGCGGTGGCGTGGGCATGGGCTTCTCCCAGCATTCGGGTATGGTCATCGTTTGCGATGGCACCGACGAAGCTGCCGCGCGTATCGCCCGCGTGCTGACCAACGACCCGGGCACCGGGGTGATGCGTCACGCTGATGCCGGTTACCAGATCGCCATTGATTGCGCCCACGAGCAGGGTTTGAACCTGCCGATGATTGGCAAAGGAGAATAAACGTGACTGCCCTGAATCTGCGCCCCGGCCACCTGACCCTGGCCGACCTGCGCGCCGTCTACCAGGCGCCCGTGCACCTGACTCTGGACGCCAGCGCCCATGCGGCCATCGACGCCAGCGTTGCCTGCGTCAACCAGATCATCGCCGAGGGCCGCACCGCCTACGGCATCAACACTGGCTTTGGCCTGCTGGCCTCGACCCGCATCGCCAACGACGACCTGGAAAAACTGCAGCGCTCGCTGGTGCTGTCCCACGCCGCCGGCATTGGCGAGCCGCTGAGCGACGCCATGGTGCGGCTGATCATGCTGCTGAAGATCAACAGCCTGGCGCGCGGTTTCTCCGGCATCCGCCGCCCGGTGATCGAGGCGCTGATCGCCCTGGTCAACGCCGAGGTATACCCGCATATCCCGCTGAAAGGCTCGGTCGGTGCTTCCGGTGACTTGGCGCCGCTGGCGCATATGTCGCTGGTGTTGCTCGGCGAAAGCCAGGCGCGGCATAACGGCCAGTGGCTGCCGGCCACCGAAGCGCTGGCCATCGCCGGCTTGCAGCCGATGACCTTGGCGGCCAAAGAGGGCCTGGCCCTGCTCAATGGCACCCAGGTTTCCACCGCCTATGCCCTGCGTGGGCTGTTCGAGGCCGAGGACCTGTACGCCGCCGCCAGTGTTTGCGGCAGCCTCACTGTCGAGGCGGCGCTGGGTTCGCGTGCGCCCTTCGATGCACGCATCCATGCTGCCCGTGGTCAGCGCGGGCAGATTGACGCGGCGGCGGTCTACCGGCATCTGCTCGGCGACAGCAGTGAAGTTGGCCGCTCCCACGCCGCTTGCGACAAGGTGCAGGACCCATACTCGCTGCGCTGCCAGCCGCAGGTCATGGGCGCCTGCCTGACCCAGCTGCGCCAGGCTGCCGAGGTGCTCGGCGTTGAGGCCAATGCGGTGTCGGACAACCCGTTGGTGTTCGCCGCCGAGGCCGAGGTGATTTCCGGCGGCAACTTCCACGCCGAGCCGGTGGCTATGGCCGCTGATAATCTGGCCCTGGCCATCGCCGAAATCGGCGCGCTGAGCGAGCGGCGTATCTCGCTGATGATGGACAAACACATGTCGCAGTTGCCACCGTTTCTGGTGGACAACGGTGGGGTCAATTCCGGCTTTATGATCGCCCAAGTCAGCGCCGCTGCCTTGGCCAGCGAGAACAAGGCCTTGGCCCACCCGCACAGCGTCGACAGCCTGCCGACCTCGGCCAACCAGGAAGACCATGTCTCCATGGCTCCCGCGGCTGGTAAACGCCTGTGGGAAATGGCCGCCAACACCCGTGGCGTACTCGCCATCGAATGGCTCGGCGCCTGCCAGGGGCTGGACTTCCGTGAAGGGCTTAAAAGCTCACCGGCCCTGGAGCAGGCGCGACAGGCCCTGCGCGCCCAGGTGCCATATTACGTTGAAGACCGCTTCTTCGCGCCGGACATCGCCACCGCTGATGCCCTGCTCGCCGAGCGCGTGCTGACGCCGTTGCTGCCGGCCGGGTTGTTGCCGTCTGTGGGGTAAGGCACATCGTCGGTTGATGCCGCTATTACGTATGGACGCGCCCGCAGGAGATGCTCTTAGCGGCTTATCGCCTGCAAGCGGGCTCCTACGGATGTGGTGTACGGCGTGGGTGCTTGGGGATGTCGGGGGTTGCGGCAGCTGCTTAGGCGAATCAGCGGTAATCCAAGAAACGAACGTGCGGCTGGGTGGTGCCACTAACGCGTAGGCGCCCGCTTGCGGGCGATACGTTTGCCACTAGGTTACCCGCAAGCGTATTGGGTAAACGACGCTGTTGCAGGTGGGCGTTGCCTGCCTTGGCGGCTATTATCCGCGCACTGCGCATGCCCTAGGAGTTGCCGTGACCATTACCACCCCGCGCTACAAGGCCATTGAGGCGTTTTTGCTGGAGCGTATCCAGAGCGGCGTGTTTCCGGTCAATCACCAGATCCCGCCGGAGGAGCAGCTGGCGCGCGATTTCGGCGTGAGCCGCATGACGGCGAACAAGGCGATCCAGCACCTGGTGCAGAAAGGTTACCTGATGCGCCAGGCTGGGCATGGCACCTTTGTGACCGATCGCAAGGCCGAGTCCCCGTTGCATGAGGTGATGAACATCGCCAGCGAAGTGCGCGGGCGTGGCCATGTCTATGGCAACCGCGTGCTGCGTTGCGAGGCTGTTGCCGCCGATGACGAGGTGGCCCTGCGGCTGGGTGTGCGCCTGGGGGCGGAGGTGTTCCATAGCATCCTGATTCACCTGCAGGATGGTCTGCCGATCCAGCTGGAGGATCGTTACGTCAATCCGCGCTGGGTGCCGCATTACCTGGATACCGACTTCACTCAACACACGCCCAACGAGGTGCTGGTGGCCAGCTGTCCGATCTCGGATGTCGAGCACGTGGTCGAGGCGCTGCTGGTCGATACCCGAACGGCCGAGCAGCTTGAAATTGACGCAAGCATGCCGTGCCTGAGCGTGATCCGCCGCACTTGGTCGGACGACCATCTGATCAGTTATGCGCGGCTGATTCACCCCGGCGAGCGTTACAAACTGCGCTCGCTGCACACCCACCCAAAGTAGGGTGCGCCGTGCGCACCTGGCTGCGTCAGTCAGCCGTCAGCTGATCGGCCAACGACGGGTCATCGATAAAGCGATTGCGGGTGCTTTGCACCGCGCCGATGCGTTCATTGCGCGCGTGTTCTTCGGCGTCAGGCGGGTCCATGCGGTTCCAGCGCTGCAGCATCGGCAGGTCGCCGATTAGCGGCAGGTCGTATTCCTGGTGCATGTAGAACAGGGCGCGGGCAATGTTGCCCTTCGCCGCATCGCGTGGCTCGATCACCTGAAAGCCGGTCTTCATCTCGCAGTCGCGGTCGGTGAACGTACCGGTCTGGTTCGCGGCGACCTCGCCAAACTGTGCGGTGCGCCGTGCCTGTTCGGCGGTTTTCAAGGCGGGGTAGTAGTTGTGCAGGTCAGCCATGATGAACGGGTAGCGCGGGTTCATGATGCTGCACTGGCGGTCGGTGACGCAGCGCAGCGCGCTTTTCATCTGCCGAGCGCTGTACACCGCACTTAGCGTGACTTGCTCTGTCTCGCCCTCGAAAGGCCGGGCGCAATACAGGGTGTTCCCGCCGGTGGCGTAGAGCTTGCTCCAGAACAGCTGCTCGCTGGTGTCCGCGTCGGGAATGCGGTCCTGGCCGGCGGCCAATGTGTGGGTACTGACGACGGCTGCCAGGCAACCGAGGGCGAAGACAACTGCGCGCATGATGGGCCCCGTTGGACTGCCAATTCTGGCGGTCTTCTGTTGTTTTTGTAGGACAACTTCGAGTCTACCAACAGCGCAGGGGCAAAACAAAGGCGCAGGTCCGCGCATGTAAGCTTTGGCTTACACGCTGTGCTGCTGTTCGGCTCTATGAGCGGGCAGGGCCTGGCGATAAGATTTGTTACAAGGACGTCGCGCAGGAAGCGCAGTATTTAAAACGGACACGCTGGACAGCCGCCAGGATGGCGAGCAGATCAAGGATGTCAGGACTCAGTCTGCAAAACCCCGCTTCGGCGGGGTTTTTCTTTTTCTGGCGTACGTCAAAAGATCCTAGCAACAGGCGGCCACCCGGCCGCGCTGCTGCCTGTACTCACCCCTTGGCGTGTTGCGCGACCCAGCCGGCATAGGCGTCGATAAACTTCTGCAGGAAGGGCTTGATGCTGTCGCTCAGCACGCCCTGCTCATCGAAGAACGCGCCGGCGCCACCCAGGTAAGCTTCGGGTTGTTGCAGCACCGGTACGTCGAGAAACACCAGGCACTGGCGCAGGTGATGGTTGGCACCGAAGCCGCCAATCGCGCCGGGCGAGGCGCTGAGCACGGCCCCGGGTTTACCGCTGAAGGCGCTTTTGCCGTAAGGGCGCGAGCCAACATCAATGGCGTTTTTCATCGGTGCCGGAATCGAGCGGTTGTACTCCGGGGTGACGAACAGCAGTGCATCGGCTGCACCGACCTGCTCACGAAAGCGTTGGTAGGCCGGCGGGTAGGGCGCCACGTCGGTGTCTTCGTTGTACAGCGGCAGATCGCCAATCTCGACGATGTCCAACTGCAACGAGGGCGGTGCGAGCTCGGCCAGGGCCAGGGCGAGTTTACGGTTGATCGACGCGGTGCGCAGGCTGCCGACCAGGACGGCGACGCGGTGGACCTTGCTCATGGTGAACTCCTTGGGTGCAGGGCGGGACGAGTGACTATAGACCGTGTTGATCTGGCGAAGGTCCCGGCCGCCCGGTTTCTCACTACCCATAGCGCGCAGCTGCGGGTTCAAGGCCCAGCGTAGGTAAAGTCGAGTGCTGCGAACGCAGCAAAAAAAACGCGAGCCCAAGGACGGGCCCGCGTGTTCGCTCAAAGGTTAGAGGGCGTCGCGCAGGCCCAGGCGCTCGGCCTGGAGCAGTCGGACGTCCATGGGTTTTGGGTTACGCACGATGGGCATGAAGTCCATCCGCGCGAGGATGTCGCGCTCGATGTCCACGCCGGGCGCCACTTCAATCAGCTCCAGTCCTTCGACGGTCAGTTGGAACACACAGCGTTCGGTGACGTAGAGCACCGGCTGGCCGCGCTCAGCCGCCAGCCGGCCGGCGAAGGTGCGGTGCTCGACCTCAGCGACGAACTTGCGCGTGGCGCCGTCTTTGATGATGCGCAACTGACCGTTTTCGATGCGAATGTCCTGCTCGCCTGCGCTGAAGGTGCCGACGAACACCACCTGCTTGGCGTTCTGGCTGATGTTGATAAAGCCGCCTGCGCCTGCCAGCCGGCTGCCGAATTTCGACACATTGAGGTTGCCGGCCGCATCGGCCTGAGCCAGGCCGAGAAACGCGATATCCAGACCGCCGCCGTCGTAAAAGTCGAACTGGTAGGGCTGGTCGAGCAGGGCGCTGTGGTTGCTTGCCGCGCCGAAGTCCAGGCCCGAGGCAGGTACGCCGCCGATCACGCCGGGCTCGGCGGTCAGGGTCAGCCGGTCGATCACGCCTTCTTCAGCGGCCACTGCGGCCACACCCTCTGGCATGCCGATGCCGAGGTTGACCACCGCACCGGCACGCAACTCCAGGGCGGCGCGGCGGGCAATCAGCTTGCGCACGTCCAGCGGCATGGGCGCCAGGCTGTCCATGGGCACGCGGATTTCGCCGGCAAACGCCGGGTTGTAGGCGGTCGCGAAGGTCTGTTGGTGATTCGCCGGCTCGGCCACTACCACGCAGTCGACCAGGATGCCGGGGATCTTCACGTTGCGGGCATTCAGCGAGCCGCGCTCGACGGTGCGTTCGACCTGGGCGATCACCAGCCCGCCGGAGTTGTGCGCGGCCATGGCGATGGCCAGGCTCTCGATGGTCAGCGCCTCGCGCTCGAAGCTCAGGTTGCCGTCGGCATCGCTGCTGGTGGCGCGCACCACGGCCACGTGAATGGGGAATGTCGGGTAGAACAGGTAGTCCTCGCCATCGATGGGCATTAGCCGCACCAACTCGGTAGTGGTACACGCATTGAGCTTGCCGCCGCCGTGGCGCGGATCGACATAGGTACCCAGGCCGACCCGCGACAGCTGCCCCGGCTTGCCGGCGGCGATATCGCGAAACAGCTGGGAGATCACCCCCTGTGGCAGGTTGTAGGCTTCGATGCGGTTCTCCACCGCGAGCTTCTGCAGCCCCGGCACCAGGCCCCAGTGGCCGCCGATAACCCGCCGCACCAAACCCTCATGGGCCAGGTGGTTAAGGCCGCGGCCCTTGCCGTCGCCTTGGCCGGCGGCATACACCAGAGTCAGGTCGCGTGGAGCCTGTTCAGCGAGAAAGCGCTGCTCCAGGGCGATGGCGATCTGCTCGGCGAAACCGATGCCGACAAAGCCGCCCGTGGCCAGGTTGGCGTTATCGGGGATGCGCGCCACCGCAGCGGCGGCGGTCATGATCTTGCTCATAGCGGGTACTCGAAAGCGATTGAACAACATTGAGTAGAGGCGGCATGGCGCACAGGGGCGCCATGCCAGGCCCGTCAGAAACTACCGAACAGCGTGCCCAGAGTGATGACGACCACCAGCGCCACCATCGGGAACGCCACGGTGTTAACGAAGATAAATTTGTACGACTCACGGTGCGTCAGCTTGCAGATCGCCAGCAGCGAGATCACCGCGCCGTTGTGCGGCAGGGTGTCCATGCAGCCAGAGGCCATGGCTGCGACGCGGTGCAGCAGCTCGGGGCTGATGCCGGCGGCATTGGCCATGGTCAGGTACTGCTCGCCGAGGGTTTTCAGCGCAATCGACATGCCGCCGGACGCTGAACCGGTGATGCCGGCGAGGATGTTCACCGCCACCGCTTCGGAGATCAGCGGGTTATCGGAGACGCCGAGCACCAGGTCGCGAATGATCACGAAGCCGGCCAGCGAGGCGATCACGGTGCCATAACCCACTTCAGCAGCGGTGTTGAGGATCGGCAGCATGGAGCCGAATGCACCGTCGTTGACGCTCTTCTTCAGGTCCATCCAGCGCTGCCAGTGCATGGCGATTAACAACAGGATGGCCGCGCTCAGGGCGACGATGATCGACCAGATGCCGATCAGCGATTTGGCGTCTTGCAGGCCGCCGAATTCCGGCTTGGCCAGGTAGCTGGTGTCGAGGTTCGGCAGAATCTGCTTGGCCATCAGGAAGTTCAGCACGATCACCACGAAGATCGGCAGCAGCGCCAGCCAGAAACCCGGGATCGCCCGGTTGTCCTCGGCGACCGGGTCATCACGGTGCGCGCCATAGCCTTCGCCCGCCGCCATCAGCTTGCGCGACTGGGCGGTGAGCCACCATGTGCCGAGGCCGAACATGATCAGGCCGGCGATCACCCCCAGGCCCGGCGCGGCGAAGGCGTCGGTGCCGAAGAACGGGTTGGGAATGGCGTTCTGAATTGCTGGCGTGCCGGGCAGCGCGGTCATGGTGAAGGTGAACGAGCCGAGGGCGATGGCGCCGGGGATCAGGCGCTTGGGAATGCCCGCTTCACGGAACAACGCCGCGCCAATCGGGTACACGGCAAACGCCACCACGAACAGCGACACACCGCCGTAAGTGAGGATGCCGCAGGCCAGCACGATGGCCAGGATCGCCCGCTCGCTGCCGACTTTGGCGACGATGCCCTGGGCGATGGCGCGGGCTGATCCTGAGTCGTCCATTAACTTGCCGAACAGCGCGCCCAGCAAGAACAACGGGAAAAACTGGATCACGTAGCCGCCCATGGCTTTCATGAATACTTGGGTATAAGTGGGCAGTAACAGGCCGATATCGCCGGCAAACAGCAGGGCCAGCAACGCGAGCAGGGGAGCGAGGATGAGCACGTTGATGCCGCGGTAGGCGAGGTACATCAACAGAGCGAGGGAAATCAGAATACCGAGGGTACCCATGGCTGGTTCCTTTTGTTGTTGTTTTAAACGCCGCTCTGTGGCGACGCTGATAACCGGTGCAGCGCGTCAGGCAACGGCTGCACGGGGTGTACAACGCTAGAGCGAAAGCTGTGCCAGCTTGCCTTCGACCTTGGTCTGACTCCCTGAAAACCCCGAGCTACGCGGCCCGCCGATGTTTTCCAGGTGCAGGCGGCGCGACTGAAGTGAAAGTGACTGTCTGTAATGCTGGAATTAGTCCAGTTATCTGGACGATCCATGTGTGGATATTCCATTTTTTTGGAATTTAGCAGGCCTTGCGTGGGGCAAGCGTTTTCAGGGCGCGAGCTGAGCGGTAAGCGTGCGTCGCCTGCCGTGCCATCGCTGTGGTGTGCTGCTCAGCGCAGCGCCGTATTCGATGGCGGCGGTGTACCGGTTGATGCGCGTGATGATGCAGACACAGGGGCGTTAAGTGGCGTATTTTCGTGGCGTGCGGGGGTGTACAGGCCGTGTCGGCCTGGAAAGGCGCCATCGTTTTCGGGCACAGTGCTCGCTCTTCTAATCACTCATGTAGCGCCTGGGTATGTTCTTTCGATCACGCGGCAAGGCGGGGCGTGATACGGGGGCGGTCGCCGAAGACTTTCAGGACGTCGGCCAGCGTTCGTTGATTCGCATCATCTTCACCGGCACCGGGTTGACCCTCGGGGTGTTCTGCGCGCTGCAGTTTGTGGCGGGCAACTACCTGTTCGCCAGCTTCGAGCTGGTCGCAAGTGTGATACTGGTGTGGGGCGGCTGGCGCATCGGCACGGCGCGTAACGTGTTGCCCTGGGTCTACCTCTACCTTGTACCCACCTTCAGCTTTCTGCTGTACATCATCGTCATCCCCAACGCCTCGAAGACCGCGTTTGTCTGGGTTTACAGCATGCCGGTGCTGTCGTACCTGCTGCTGGGGCGCAAGCGCGGCAGCCTGATATCGCTGCCCTTTGTCATCGGTGCCTTGGCGCTCTACCTGTACAACTTCCCGATCAGCCACGACGCCGAGGGCCTGATTGATCTGGGCAACGCCGTGCTGTGCGGGGTCATGATCATCATCTTTGTGTTCCTCTATGAAACCCGTCGCGCCCTGGCCCATCAGCAGTTGCACAAGATGGCGCGTACCGACGCGCTGACCGGCGTGGCCAGCCGTGGCAGTTTTCAGCAGAGCCTGGAGCGGGGCATTCATGAGGCGCAGCGCGACCAGACCCCGCTGGTGCTGGTGATCCTCGATGTCGACCACTTCAAAGCGGTGAATGACCAGTATGGCCACGATGTGGGTGATCAGGCGCTGCGGCACATCTGCCATTGCCTGAGTCAGCGCTTGCGCAACACTGACACCCTCGGACGACTAGGCGGTGAGGAGTTCGGCTTGCTGCTGCATGACACGGATTACCGGGTGGCCGAGCCGCTGGTCAACATGCTGCGTGAGCAGATCGCCAGCAAGCCGCTGCACCAGGGTGACCTGCGTATCGACCTGTCGGTGACGTTGGGGCTGGCCGAGTGGCCCACGGACGGCCACACCGCCGAACAGCTCTACCGCTGTGCGGATCAGCGCCTGTATCAAGGCAAGCAGCAAGGCCGTAACCGCCTGATCAGCCTTGGCGATGTCACCGCGTCACCCTGCACCGAGTGATGACCAGGCGTTAGCGCCTGATATCGTCGCGTGCCTAAACGCTAATCCACGCCCGTTAGTCGCGTCGGCCCAGGCCGTGTTGCGCCAGTTTGGCGTAAAGCCCCGCGCGGGAGATGCCCAGGTGTTCGGCCGCCAACTGACGATTACCGTGGGTGGCCAGGAGTGCGTCGAGCAGCGCCTGGCGCTCGGCCTGCGCGAGGCGATCGGCCAGGCGTTGCAGCGGGCTGTGGGGCAGCGTTGCAGCCGGCGGTTCAGCCGGCGTGACCGGGTCGTGCAGCAGGGCATGCAGCATGTCGGCATCCAGGCGGCCCTCGGCGTTGAGCTGAGCGCGCTCCAGCAGGTTGCGCAGCTCGCGCACGTTACCGCGCCAGGGCTGGGCGCCGAGCAAGTTCAGGGCATCGGCGGTCAGCTCCATCGGCGCCAGGCCCGAGCGGTTGGCCAGGTCATCGAGCAGGTGCTCGACCAGCGCGGGGATGTCGCTGGCGCGCTCGCGCAGCGGCGGCACGCGCAGGGCAAGGACGTTGAGGCGGTAGTAGAGGTCGTCGCGAAACTGCCCGGCGGCGACCTTGGTCTCCAGGTCGATATGGGTGGCGGCAATCACCCGCACGTTGAGCGGTTTGACCTGGTTGGCGCCCAGCGGCTCCACTTCCTGCTCCTGCAGCACACGCAGCAGTTTGGCCTGCAGCGGCAGCGGCAGGTCGCCGATCTCATCGAGAAACAGAGTGCCGCCGTTGGCCACCTCGAACTTGCCGATGCGGCCCTTGCGGTCGGCCCCGGTGAAGGCGCCCGGTGCGGTGCCGAACAGCTCGGCCTCGACCAGGGTTTCCGGAATAGCCGCCACGTTGACCGCGACGAAGGGACCGTTGGCCCGTGGCGAGAGGTTGTGAATGCCCTGGGCCAGCAGCTCCTTGCCGGTGCCGGTCTCGCCGCGCAGCAGCACCGTAGCGTCCAGCTGCGCCGCACGCCTGGCCTGGCGTTTGACCTCGCTGGCCGCCGGGCTTGCACCGATAAACCCGGCGATGGTGTAGCGTGCCCGGCGCGCCTTGGCCAGCTCGTGCTGGGTGGCGAGCAACTGGCTTTGCAGGGCGTCGTACTTGGCCATCAGCGGCTTGAGGTGGCGGGCGCGGTCGAACAGCACAAAGCCCAGTGCGCCGACCAGAGTGCCGTCCTCGTCGCGCAACGGAATGCGCGTGACCACGAAATGCTCGGTGCCGAAGGCCATCAGGTCGAGCATGCTCGGCTGGCCGCTCTCCACCACTTCGCGCAGGCGGCTGGCCGGCAGCACCTCTTCGATGGCCTTGCCCAGAGCGGTGCGCGGGTCGGCGATGCCGACCTTCTGCGCGTACTTGTCGTTGATCCAGACAATCCGTGCCTGGCGATTGACCGCAATGGTGCCCTCGCACTGGGCATCAAGGTGGTCGAACAACAGCGGCATGGCTACCGCGCGAAAACGCTCGGGCGATACACCGATGATCAGGCCGTGCTGGTCGAGATCGTCGCGGGAGATTGCCATGGCGAAGCATCCAGAATCAGGTGCCGGCGATTATGGGTGGCGCTGCGCGCCTGGGGCAAGGCGCGCAGCGGACGTCGCTCACGCGTTGGCTTGCAGCTGGTAATGGCGCTTCTTGCCCAGGCTGATACGCGCTCCCAGGTGGTGTGGGGTGAGCGGCAGCTCGGCATCGTGCAGCGTTGTGCCGTTCAGACGCAGGCCACCACCGGCGGCCAGACGCCGCACCGCGCTGGCGGAGGGCAGCAGGTCATGGTCCAGTAGCAGCTGCAGCAGGCTCAGATTGCCGTCCAGGCGCTGGCGGTCGAGGAACAGCGCCGGTACTGCGGCAGCGGCGCCGCTGCCCGCGAACAGCTCAGCTGCTGTCGCCTCAGCGGCCTGGGCGGCGTGCTCACCGTGGGCCAGGGCCGTGGCGGCATTGGCCAGGACGATTTTCGCCTGGTTCAGCTCGGCACCTTCGAGCGCGCTCAACCGCACCACGTCGTCCAGCGGCAGCTCGCTGAACAGGGCGAGAAAACGACCGACATCGGCGTCGTCGCAGTTACGCCAGAACTGCCAGAAGTCGTACGGAGAAAGCTTGTCGCCGTTGAGCCACACCGCACCGGCGGCCGACTTGCCCATCTTGCGCCCGTCGCGGGTGGTCAACAGCGGCATGGTCAGACCGAACAGGGGCGCACAGCCCTGGCGCCGGCCCAGCTCTACGCCATTGATGATGTTCGCCCATTGGTCGGCGCCTCCCAGTTGCAGGGTGCAGCCGTTGCGGCGTGCCAGTTCGGTGAAGTCGTGGGCCTGCAGCAGGGTGTAGCCGAACTCCTGGAAGCTCAGCGAGTGCTCGCGATCCAGGCGGTTGCGTACGGCATCGAAGGTCAGCAGGCGGTTGATGGAAAAGTGTCGACCCACCTCATCGAGAAACTGCAGGTAGCCGATACCGTCCAGCCAGTCGGCGTTGTTCACCATCTGGCCATCGCTGGGGCCGTCACCGAGACGAATGTAGCGCGCGAAGCACGCACTGATGCCGGCGATGTTGTGCTGGATCTGGGCCTCGCTCAGCACGGGTCGGCTGCTGTCGCGAAAGCTCGGATCGCCGATGCGCGTGGTGGCGCCACCGATCAGCAGGAGCGGCCGATGCCCGGCGCGCTGCAGATGGCGCATCAGCATCAGCGCCTGCAGGTGGCCAACGTGCAGGCTGTCGGCGGTAGCGTCGAAGCCGAGGTAGAAGGTCAGCGGGCCCTGTGCGAGCGCCTGGCGCAGGCCGTCGAGATCGGTGCATTGGTGGACGAAGCCGCGCGCACTAAGGTGCTCAAGTAGATCGGGGGAAGATGTGGACATGAAAGTCTCCTGGGCTTAATTAAGAGCCTGAGGAGACTGGAATGAGGGTGTAATCGACCGAGCCGCCTCAGGCGGATCGGGCATGCAACGACGCAGCTACCACCTGGTGAAAGGAGGCAGGCGGTAATAGAACGCGGCGATGGGTTGGATATGACGTTGCATGGGGCCGCACTCTAGCGCCTGCGCCTGGCAAGTCAACCGGCGGCGATCAGCGGCCTTCGACCAATGGCAATCGCCGCGCGCTTCTGGAATAGTTGGGCGGCTCGCGTAACCCGCTCGCATCTGCCGCTGACCCACAAGGTCTGCCTGGCAGCCGTGACACCTGCTGTGTCCCTCTTTGCGTGCCGACCTGGCGCGCTTGGCAAGCCATCCGCTCGCCGCTGGATCCGTCTCGGTGTGTCCGAGGCCATAACGACAATGATCAAGATCCATACAAGGACGCCCCCATGAAACTCAAGCAACTCGTTTGCGCGCTCGCTGCCGGCGCTGCGTTGACCACCCTGTGCGTCACCGCCCAAGCCCGTGAATACTCGGTATCTACCGTGTTGTCCGACGCCTTCCCCTGGGGCCAGGCCGCGCAAAAGTGGGCCGACCTGGTCAATGAGCGCTCCGAAGGGCGCATCACCCTGCGCGTTTACCCCAACGCGCAATTGGTCGCCGGTGACCAGACCAAGGAATTTTCCGCCATGCGCTCTGGGCTGATCGACATGGCCGTGGGCTCGACGATCAACTGGTCGCCCCAGGTGCCGGAACTCAACCTGTTCTCCATGCCGTTCCTGATGCGCGACAACGCCGACCTGGACGCCATCACCCAGGGCGAGGCCGGCAAGCTGGCGTTCGCCGCCATCGAACAGCGCGGCATCATGCCCCTGGCCTGGGGCGAGAACGGCTTTCGCGAGCTGTCCAACTCGGCCAAGCCGGTGCGCACCCCAGCCGACCTGAAGGGGCTGAAAATTCGCGTGGTCGGCTCGCCGCTGTTCCAAGACACCTTCAGCGCCCTGGGCGCCAACCCCACGCAAATGAGCTGGGCCGACGCCAAACCGGCGCTGACCACCGGCGCCGTAGACGGTCAGGAAAACCCGCTGTCGGTGTTTGACGTGGCGCGTGTCGACCAGGTCGGACAGAAGTACCTGACGCTCTGGCACTACATGGCCGACCCGCTGATTTTTGCGGTCAACCAGCGCGTCTGGAAAACCCTGCCCGAGGCCGACCGTGAGCTGCTCGAACAAGCCGCGATTGACGCCGGCAAGTGGGAGATCGAGCTATCGCGCGGTCAGCAGGCCCAGCGCCTGGCCGATATCCGCAGCCGCGGTGTCGAGGTGGTCGAGCTGAGCGATGCCGAGCGCCAGGCGTTCGTCGAGGCCACCCAAAGCGTGCACACCCAGTGGGCCGATAAGGTCGGCAGCGAGCTGCTCGACGCCGCCCGCAGCGCCATTGCCAAGCCCTGATCTGCCGTCCGGGCGCCCCTACGCGGCGCCCGCTGGTTGCGAGAACTCCATGACTACAAAAACGGACGCGCCATTCGAGCGCGTACTGGCCACCCTGGCCTTGGTGATCATCAGCCTGATCAGCCTGGCCAACGTGGTGGTGCGTTACTTCACCAATGCCTCATTCGCCTTCACCGAGGAAATCTCGGTGTTTATGCTGGTGATCCTGACCTTTGCCGGCGCCTCGGTGGCGCTGCGGCGTAACCGGCATATCCGCATCGGCTTTCTCGAGCGGCTGTTCCCGCGCTTGCGTACGCCGCTGATCCTCCTGCAATGGCTGGCCAGCATGCTGGTGCTGGGCCTGGTGCTGTGGTTTGGTGGGCAGTTTGCCTGGGAGGAATACCAGTGGCAGTCCGAGTCCCCGGGGCTAGGCTTGCCGAACTGGTGGTACGTGGTCTGGCTGCCGATTCTCGGCCTGTGCATGGCCGTGCGCCTGAGCCAGATGACCCTGGACCGCCTGCGCGGGAGGGTCGGCGATGAGCCCTGATTTCTGGTTGATCGCCAGCTTCCTGGCCCTCTTGCTGCTGGGCGTGCCGGTGGCCTTCGCCCTGGGTTTGTCTGGCGCCATCGGCATTCTTGCCGGCCTCTCGCCGGACATGCTCGCGACCCTGGGCACCAACACCTACAACGGCGTGGCCAAGTACCCGCTGATCGCCATTCCGCTGTTTATCCTCACCGGCCTGGTGTTCGAGAAAGCCGGGGTGGCGCTGCGCCTGGTACGTTTCGCCCAGGCCGTGATCGGCCCACGCCACGGCGGCCTGGCGATGGTCGCGGTGCTGGTCTGCCTGATCATGGGCGGCATGAGCGGCTCCGGTCCGGCCGATGCCGCCGCGGTGGCCATGGTGATGCTGCCGAGCATGACCAAGGCGGGTTATCCCAAGCCGTTCTCGGCCACGCTGATCGCCGCATCGGCCTCCACGGCGATTCTGATCCCGCCGTCGATTGCGCTGATCCTCTACTCCATCGTGGTGCCCGGCGTGGACCTGCGCGCGCTGTTCGCCGCTGGCCTGTTCCCCGGCATTCTCGCTGGCCTGGTGTTGCTGCTGCCGGCCTGGCTGCTGTCGCGCCACTACGGCTGGGAGTCGCCCGAGGCGGCCGAACGCCCGCCGCTGTGGCCGAGCTTCAAGCAGGCGTTGCCCGCGCTGTTTGCCCCGGTGCTGATCTTGGGCGGCCTGCGCAGTGGCCTGTTCACCCCCACCGAAGCGGCAGTGGCCGGGGTAGCCTATGGCGTGCTGGTCGGCCTGCTGGTCACCCGCGAGCTGGACTGGCGCAGCCTGTGGAAACTCTGCGGCGAGGCGGCGATCATCTCCGGCGTGGTTATGCTGATCATCGCCCTGGCCGGCATTTTCGCCTGGGCCGGGACCATGCTCGGCACCTTCCGCCACCTCGCCGAATGGCTGATTTCGCTGTCAGACAATGGCTGGGTGCTGCTGGCGCTGGTGATGCTCGCCGTGCTGCTGGCCGGCATGCTGCTCGATGCCATCTCCATCTACCTGATCCTGATGCCGATCCTGATCCCGGTGATGCAGCACTTCGCCTGGAACCCGGTGTGGTTCGGCATTCTCCTTGCGATGAACATTGCTATTGGCCAGTTCACCCCGCCGGTGGCGATCAACCTGATGGTCACTGCCGAGGTGGCGAAGATACGCCTGGAGCAAACCATCGGTTGGGCGCTGCTGTTCGTCGTTGTCATGGGCGCGGCGCTGCTGCTGGTGGCGATCTTCCCGGAAATCGCCCTGTGGCTGCCGCGTACCTTGGGCTATACCGTGGAGTAGAGCGCGCGATCGGGCGTATCAGGACGTGTTGCCTGAACCCTTTGTGAGGCTTCGCTGTCTGATTCGAGACCCGCCCGGCGCCAAGCGCCGGGATTTACTGAACAAGGAGTTTTTTCATGGACCTGATCCGCATTCTGATAGCCGTTCTGCTGCCGCCGCTGGGTGTCTTCCTGCAAGTCGGCTTTGCCGGTGCGTTCTGGCTGAACATCCTGCTGACGCTGCTGGGTTATATCCCCGGCATCATTCATGCGGTGTACATCATCGCCAAGCGCTGATGCTGCAGCGGCCAAGCCGCGCACACGAATGCCGGGCACCTGAACAAGGTGCCCGGCATTTTTTATGGGCGTGCTGGTGGCTGTCGTGGGCGGAGTGCGAGCTATGGAGAAGAGCCTGCGTTTTCATCGTTTGCAGATATAAAGCACGGTGGGTTATTTGCTGCTAGAAATAGGCGGATTAAGCAGCAAAATGCTTGCATGATTTCTTGTACAAAACCTGGACAAAGTTCAATTTTTGTCCACTATAAGTATGTGGAGATCTCCATCAATCATGGAGAGGACACTCGCCTGGAGCGCGCCATGTGGTTACGCAAGAATAAGCCGGACACGGACACTGCCGTGGTCGGCCATGCCGACGAAATACGTGCAATCAAGCAACACATGGCGGTGATCGAGTTTACGCCTGATGGCATCATCCTCGACGCCAGCCCGGCGTTTCTTCAGGTGGTGGGCTACGAGCTGAATGAAGTCGTTGGCCAGCACCACCGCCTGTTCTGTAGCAAGGCCGTCAGCAGCAGTGCGGCCTACGAGCAATTCTGGCGCCGCCTGCGCGCTGGCGAAGGCTTCAGCGACCGCTTTATGCGCCTGACCCGTGACGGCAAGGACCTCTGGCTCGAGGCGACGTACCTGCCCGTCACGCGCGCGGATGGCGGCATCAGTAAGGTGATCAAAGTCGCCACGGATATCTCTGAGCAGATCCACGTTGAACACCGCCATACCAGCTACATCAATGCCATCAACCGCTCCATGGCGGTGATCGAGTTCACCAACCACGGCCATGTGGTCAGCGCTAACGATAACTTTCTCAAGCTGATGGGCTATGAAGCGCGGGATGTCATCGGCAAGCACCACAGCCTGTTCTGCACCGCCGAAGATGCCGCCAGCGCCGACTATCAGCAGCTATGGTCACGGCTCAATCAGGGCCAGTACCTTTCCGACCGCTTCCGGCGAGTCACCCGCAGCGGCCAGGAAGTCTGGCTGCGCGCCACCTACAACCCGCTATTCGATGCGGCCGGCAAGCTCTACGGCGTGGTCAAGTTCGCCAGTGATGTCACCGCGCAGGTGCAGCGGCGTGACACCGAGGCCGCCGCCGCACAGCTGGCCCATGACATCGCCAAAGAGACTGACGTGTCAGCTGACCGTGGTACCCGTACCGTGGCCGAAACCGTGCAGGTGGTGACCGAGATTACCCGTGACCTGGATGCCATGGCCGGGCAGATCGCCGGGCTGAACAAGCAGTCCGAGCAGATCAACAGCATCGTTCAGGTGATCCGCAGCATCGCCGACCAGACCAACCTGCTGGCGCTCAACGCCGCCATCGAAGCCGCGCGAGCGGGCGACCAGGGCCGCGGCTTTGCCGTGGTTGCTGACGAAGTACGCCAGCTGGCCTCGCGCACCAGCCAGGCGACCCTGGAAATCAACAATGTCGTGCAGCAGAACAACAACCTGGCGCAGAGCGCTGTTGCCGGCATGAGCCAGACTCAGGAGCGGGCGCAACGTGGCGTGGAACTGGCCAACCAGGCCGGCGAGGTGATCAACGAAATCCGCAACGAAGCCCAGCGTGTGGTGGATGCAGTCGCGCAGTTTTCGGTGTCGTTCAACGATTAAGCCTAAGCGCATCACCCCGTTGCAGGAGCGCCTCAGCCGTTGCAGAGGCGCTTGAGTAACGCCAACACGGCGTCCGCCGTAGCCCCTTGTTCGCTCGGATCGGGCGATACCAAAGCCTCCCCGCTGTGTATCACGCTGTGCAGGTTATCCACCGGCAGGCCTGTATTGAGCACATCGTCTGTTTGCACCAGCAGCACAACAGCCTCCACCTGAGTGTCGGCAAGCAGTGCCAGGCAGCGGTTGAACAGGCCGTCCTGGGCAAGGTGCAGCACATGGCCAGCCGGGGTGAGCGTCAGGTTGTGGCTGGTCAGGTAGCAGGCAATGCCTTTGTCGAGCCACGCCTGCTGGCGCTCGCGGGCCATCACCCACGCATGCTCAGTACCTACGCAGGCCTCGATAGGAATACGCCCTCGTGCGGGCAGCAGACGCGTTAACACCTGCGGCAGCGTGCGCCGTGAGCTGTCGCTTTGCCCCAGCACCGGCGCCGAGTTGACCTCGTTGATGATGGCCGCGTTGCTGTGCCAGGGCTGGCTGATGTCTGCTGAGATAAGGTCGATGCCTGCCACCTCAAGGCCGAAGAGTGCGGCGGCGCGGCAGGCCAGCGCGGCGTTATCAGGGTGTATGCGGGCGAGGCAGTCTTCATCCAGACCGCCCCAGCTGGTCGACTCGATGGGCCGCAGCGTTGCCCACACGCCCGCGTTCAGCACCGACTGCAGCGTCAGGCCGGCAAGTTGCAGGCAGGCTATGGTCAGCTCATCGCAGGGGTACAGCGGTGCGCGCTCCCAGCTGGGGAGCGCCAGTTGCTCGCTGTTGGCGGCGTGGATCAGCTGTTCCACTGTCTGCTGGCCATCACCGCACACGGCGATGGGCAGGCGCTTGACCACGTAGATGACTTCGCCGCGCACAACCAGTATCCGGTGACAGACGCCGCTGGCCTGGCACTCGACCAGGACCTGCGCGCTCAAGGCGCGGGCTTGGCGGAACGCGCTCAGCAGCTGTGCCGGGTCCGTGATATCCACCACCACGCCCTCGCCGCGATCGCGGTCCGCAGGCTTGACCACCAGCGGCCAGCCCAATGCGGCCTGGGCTGCTAGCGCTTCCTGCTCGTTGTTCGCCAGGCGATTGTGCGGCGCGGGCAAGCCGGCGCGGCGCATCCACTCGGCGGCCACCCATTTGTTCTGCGCCACGGCCACGCCCAGGGCCGAGTCTGTGCTGACTTTGCTGTTCTGCACGTTCAGGCTCTGCGCGCCCCAGCCCAGGCGGAAGACCCCCGCGCCCAGGTGGCGCCACGGGATACCCCGCTCATGGGCGCAGGCCAACAAGGGCAGCGCCGACTTGCCCACGGGCATGGCCGCGCGCAACGGTTGCAGGACTTTCAGCTCCAGCTGTTGGTAGAGCGGCTCCACGGTTGCGAAATTGCCGGGTGCGGCCGCCAGGCTGAGGACCAGCAAGGTGGCGGCGTCGTAGGCCAGGCGTGTCTTGTCCTGCGGTATATAGTCGATGTGCGCAACACGTACCTCAGCCAGCCAACCTCCTGGCGTTGAGGCATCGGCCTGCACGCTGAGCAGCCGCCCTGGCTCGAATACCGGGATACGGGCCGCCCGCTGCAGGGCCGCTGCCACCTGCATGATCCGCCAGCACAAGCGCGCGACGTTCGCGGCCGCACCAGCCTCTGTGGTGCTGGATGACTCGGGCAGCGACGACTGCAGGGCGAGGCCAAGGTTATCGCTCAGCCACTGGTCCAGCGCGGCCCACTCAATCGGCTCAGGGCAATGGCTCAGACACAAGCGCAGGCATTGCTCAGGCTGGCGCACGTGGCCGTGAAAACCGGCGGCAGGGAAGAAGGGTTGGCTCATACGCAGCAAGGGTTCCACTTGGCAGTGTTTAACAGACGATGGCGCAATCTGCCCGTGGGCGCAAAGGGAGCGCCTGGGCTGTCTTCGCCAAAATCGCGAATAAGTTCGCACCTAGCCACGTTTAAGCAGCGTTGTAACAACCATCTGGTACGTCGCCAACAAGGGCACGGCTTCCTGGCGACTCAGTCGCCCCACATGCGTGTCAGCTCTTGAATGCACTGCGTGGTTTGCGTGGAGAGGGCCGCGTATTGCGGATCCTGGCTCAAGGTGCGTGGGACCAGGCTGAGCTTGGCGATGATCTCGCGCTGATGGGCATGGCGGATGCGACTCTGCAGCCAACCCACCACAGCGTGCCGCGCGCCCTGGGTCACGGGCGCCACCCGGTGCAGTTCGCCCGCTGGGTAGAGCACCATGCTGCCGGCGGGCAGTTTAAAGGTGAAGGTTTGCGCCGTCGTGGTGATGATCAGTTCGCCGCCTTGGTAGCTGGCCGGGTCGTCGAGGAACAGGGTGAATGACACATCGGTGCGCACATCCTGAATATAGGCGGCGTCGGTATGCAGCCCATATTCCATGCCCACTTCATAACGATTGATCAGCGTACGGCCCATGGCGCGGGGCAGGGCGAACGCCTGGACCACCGGGTGGGCCTGGATCGTCGCGGCCACGCTGTCGAGCAACTGGGCGTGTGCCACCATGGACAATTGCAGATTGTGCTTGGCAGCCTGCGCCAGCCCCTGCGCCGTGAGCTTGCCACTCTCGAAGGGGCCGGCCTGAATAGCCGCCGCAATGGCGCGCAGGTGCTCGGCAGGGAGGGCATTCTCGGTAACGATGTAGTTCAAAACTGTGCCCTGTCAAAAGAGGGGGGTTGCATCGTACAGCTTTAGCACACGGGGCTGTCGCAGGCCTAAACGCCCCCTGGTTCAGCGACCTTTCAGGCGAAAAAATATAGACCTGAAGGTGGGTAAATAATCTTGGTGAGCACGCTGGCACATCGATACTATCCTTGCCACTGAACGCCAACAATTCAAATAAAGGACACCCCTCCATGCCCAGCGCTCGTTCGACTCGCCCCCAGTGGCAAGCCGCTGCTTTGAGCAGCGCCATTGCGGCCTTGTGCGCCAACGGTCTCTTCGTTTCCCAGGCGCAGGCTGCTCCCGGCTGTGGCCCGACTGTCAGTGCCAATCAGGGGCAGTGCGTCGCCTTTGATTTGGACGACATTGTCGTGCAAGAAGGCGTTACCGTCACTGCCACCGACGCTCCGGCTGTGTTGTATACCAATAACCTGGGCGAAGACTCCGGTGGCTCTGGGGTGCTGGGTAGTTTCACCAACAATGGCAGCATACTTTCCGGCGGGCTGGGTGAGGATTCCTTTACCTTCAGCGGCAGGTCGGTTGCAGGCGTACAGATCAACGGCAACCTGCTGGGTAACCTGACTAACAATGGCCTGATTAGTGCCACCAGCACGGATGACGTCTACAGAGTGGTCGCGGGCGTGAATATGCAAAGCCTTTCGGGCACGCTGGATAACCATGGCACCATTACTGCTGACGTAGCCGGTTCGGGCGGTGGCCAGGCAGTTGGCGTCAGGATTTCTAACATGTCGGGCGGTGAGCTCAATAACTACGGCACGATCGAGGGTGTTGTATCCAGCGCTGGTGGCGGGCAGGCCTACTCGATTGTGGCGGATAACACCGAAGGTGGCGGCACCATCAACAACATGGCCGGCGGTGTGCTGCGCGGCGCCCTTTCGGTCGGTGGCAGTTCGGTCAACGTGACCAACGCCGGCACCATCGATCTGCCCAAGCAACGTGTTGCAGCTTACGTTAACGGTGACTTCACCCAAACCGACTCTGGCATGCTGCGCCTTACGGCGTCGGGCACCGGTGAAGATGACTACAGCCAAGTGTTCGTAAACGGCACGGCCAGCATCGCTGGTAAGGCGTTCGTCAATGTTCAGGAGCTTAATACGCTTGAAGTTGGGCAGACGCTGAGCCGCGTAGTCAGTGCGTTTGAGCTGACCGGCAACTTTGCCGAGGTCGAGGACAACAGCGCACTGTTCAACTTCCAGAGCATCGCCACCGAAGGCGAAGACGGCTATATCGATTTCCGTCTGGTGCAGAACCTGAGCGTCGTCGACGCGGTCACGAGCAATAACAACCTGAGCGGTTTGGGCGCTGCCGGTGCACTCGACTCCATCATCGGCCGCGGCACCACTAACCCGAACATGCAGACGCTCATCAATGCGCTGGGGGAATTGGGCACGACCAAGGAGGTGTCTGATGCGGTTGCCCAGACCACGCCACTGCTCGCTGCCAATACCGGCCTCGCCTCGCGTGCCGCCCTGGGTGGGATCAACCGGGTGATTCAGTCGCGTATCGAGTCCAACCGCGGCATGTCCTCGGGCGACACCTTCTATGGCGACAGCAAGCTGTGGCTCAAGCCGTTCGGCTCGTGGGCAGACCAGGACGACCGTGGCGGCGTATCGGGCTTCGATGCCAGCACCGCCGGCCTGGTGCTGGGCGCTGACGGTACGCTGTCGGAAAGCACACGCCTCGGCGTGGCGTTTGCCTACGCCAACTCGAATATCAACGGTAATTCGAACATCGCGCCCAACAGCGCGGATGTCGATATGTTCCAGGTGCTCGGCTACGGCAGCCACAGCCTGGATGCGCACACCGAGCTGAACTTCCAGGCCGGTGTCGGGCAGAACAACACCGACGGCCAGCGGGACATCCGCTTCCTGGGTGAAACCGCCAAGGCGGATTACAGCAGCTTGGTGGCCACTGCCGGTATTGGCCTGGCGCGCACCTTCGAGCTGAGCGAGCAAACCGCCTTCGTCCCCTCCATTCGCACCGACTACACCTGGATCAAGGACGAGGGTTACACCGAGAAGGGCTCCAGCGCCAACCTCAAGGTCGACTCACAAAGCACCGACCAGATGATCGTCGGGCTCGACGGCAAGCTGAGCCATGCCATCCTGCCGGGCACTACGGTGTCGGCCAACCTGGGTGTGGGGTATGACGTCCTCAATAGCCAGTCCAGCATCACCTCAGCGTTTGCCGCCGAGGCCGGCACGTCTTTCCGGACGCGCGGGCTGGATTCAAGCCCCTGGTCGCAACGCGCCGGCCTTGGCCTGACCCACGAAACCGGCGACGGTGCTGAAGTCTCGTTGCGTTACGACGTCGATCACAGCGAAGGCTTCAATAACCAGACCGCCTCCGTGAAGCTGCGCTGGGAGATCTGACCCCGCCTGCGTCACCCGAACCCCTGCCGTGTGTAAGCGCGGCAGGGGTTTTTTGTGGGCTATCCCAATTGGCTGTCGCAGGCGCAGCGCTCATTGACGTGTTGCCTGACATCGTAGGGTGCGCCGTGCGCCGTGCGCACCAGCACCGGCGGTATAGTCCGGCTTTGCACACCTGCGCTTCAGGGCGCCACGTCGACAGCAGGCACTTAGTCGCCTAAGCGTGGTGGGACTTGCTGCGCGGCCTCCTTCAGCAGCGTCGGCCACTGCTCGACCCAGCAGCAGTGGTGGTCGAAGGCGTCCAGCGTTTTGATGCGCAGCGGCGCGCCCGCTGGGAAGTGCGCTGCATAGGCGCGCGCGATGGCCGGGCCGATAACCCGGTCCTGGCCGCCGACAAAATGGGTCTGTGGCAGGGCCTGCAACTGCGCCCAGGCATCGGGTGGATTCAACGACCCGGTCAGGGGCGAGAGGCGCAACTGCTCGGTCCAGGCGCGGTGGTCGAGGTTACCCGCCACCGTGATCAACTGCTCGACATCCCCGCGCTGCGCCGCCACCAGGCTCGCCACTGCGCCGCCACCGGAATACCCCACCAGTACTAGCCGCTGTGCGCCGTAACGCTGTTTGAGTTGGCTGATCGCCTCCAGGCTGGCGGCGATCACCACAGGCGAAAAGCGTTGCTCCGTCCAGTACGCGCGTGCGCACTCGCGCTTGTCCGGCGCGGCGACAAACTGGCAAGGGCGCGCCAGGTACACCGCGGCCCCCGACGGGTCGCGCAGGGCCAGTTGCAGGGCGAGCGGATTCACCGGCGTCGGGTCGCGCGACGGCGTAGAGCGGGTTAGCCACGCCAGGCCATCGCCCTCGATGTAAACGGTCAGGGTCTCAGTCTGCTGCAGCTTCGGCGGGACAAAGGCCGTCAGCACAAACCTGTCAGCATCCAGCGTGAGAGGCTGCCAGCCGGCAGCGGGGGCGATCAGCGCCGCATCCGCCTGGCGCTGCTGCAGCCCGGTGGATGTGCAGGCGGCCAGCAGGGCGAGCAGCACACCGAGCCCTGCGCGGGCCATGTGCAGGCAACGAGTAGTGGAGGTCATAACGCGCCACGCCAGTGAGTAAAGGGTAAGCGCAGGCGTCAGTGACCAACCCATTACCCAAGGATGCGGCTAGTTTAGCCCCGGGCGTTCCCATGGCTTTATGCTTTATTTCGCGCGCTTGTCCCGGTTGATTAGCGCACCGCTGATCACGCTCTGGGGCTGCGCCTCGGTCACGTTGTATTCCTCGGCAGCGCGTGCATGGTCGTCGCGCTCCTTGATCAACAGCCACTGTTCCTTACCGCCACTGCCTGGCAGGCGAGTACGCACCAAGGCCCAGTCGCCGGTCAGTTTCTCGCCGAGCAAGCTGAACCTGAGCCGGCCGGCCGCGTAGGCCGTTGCGGGGTCGTCGTGGGGCTGCCAGACGCCGCGGTCCCAGACGATCACCTCGCCCGCGCCGTAGCGGCCCTCGGCGATACGTCCCTCGAAGTCGGCGTAATCCAGCGCATGGTCGGCCACCTGCACGGCCAGGCGTTTGTCACTCGGGTCGAGGCTCGGGCCTTTGGGCACCGCCCAGCTTTTCAGGGTGCCGTTAAGCTCCAGGCGAAAATCGTAATGCAGGTGTCGGGCATCGTGCTTTTGCACCACGAAGCGCAGGGCCGCAGATGTGCTGGAGTCGCCACGGGGTTGCTTGGCAGCTTGCTGATGGGTGGGCTCGCTTTTGGTACGGGCCATGGTCGATAGCCTGATTGAGGTAAATGGTTTAGGCAGCCGTTGCCGGCAGCGTGTGCAGTGGCTCGCGCCGTCAGGCCTCGTTCATAGCGCCCTCGGGTGCCAGTTGGGCGGCCAGATGCGCGAGGTGTTCGCCAAAGCCTGCGCGGGCGCGGGGGTGTTTGCGCGCGCTGGTCACCACCCGGTTCTCGCCGGTCCAGACGATATTCGCTCCGGTGCCTTCCAGGGCCTTTACCAGGCCAACGTCTTCGTGCGCCGCCAGCGCAGGGAAGCCGCCGACCCGCTGATAGGCCGCCGCGCAAACCCCCAGGTTGGCGCCATGGATGTGCCGGTGACCGTCCTCATTGCAGTACTGCCGTTGGTAGGCAGTCTGCACCGCGTGGCCGTAGCCTTCCCAGTCCTCCACATGCACGGTGCCGCACACCACCTCGGCGCCATGGCGCAGTTGCTGGTAGAGCCAATCCGTCGCGACGTAACTGTCGGCGTCGGTGCAGGCCAGCCAGCGCGCGCCTAGCGCAAGAGCATGGGCTGCGCCGACGCGGCGGGCCTGGCCGACGTTGCAGGCGTCGATCATCAGTGCGCTGACGCCGAGCGCTTCAGCGATCTGTGGCGACTGGTCGCTGCAGGCATCCAGCACCACCACGATCAACACCGGCTCCGCCAATAGGCCAGGGTGCCGGGCGGCCTCAAGCACGGACTGCAAGCAGCGACCCAGCAGCGCCTCCTCGTTATGGGCAGGCACCACCACCGCAATCACCGCGCTGCCTCGCTCAGGTTGATGGCGCCGGAATCCGTGCCCCACAGCTCCAGCACAAAGTCCCGCTCGCGGTGGCAGATGACCCGACGCAACGGTAGGTGGCGGTGTAACAGGCGATGCACCTGGCGGCCATTCAGTGGGCCGTCGTCAATCGGGTGTTGCCAGTGGCAGGCGAGCACGGCGCCGTCGTCCGCCAGGCTGGCGATGCAGTGCTGGATCAAGGCATGCAGCCCAGGCTCGTCGAGGTAGTAGCCGATCTCGCTCAGCACGATCAAATCAAAGGTTCCCGCCGGCCAGTCAGCGGGCAGTGCGCCGACGTAAACCTCGGCATGGGCCGCGTCGCTTAGGCGATCCTTTGCAAGCGCCACTGCAGTCGGGCTCACGTCACAGCCCAGCAGCTGAGCGCAGCGCTGGGCCAGGGCATGGCTGAGTTCGCCGTTGGCGCAGCCGGCCTCAAAAATACGGCGGTAGTGTTGGCGGGGCAGCGCGGCCAGGGTCAGCTCACGCTTGCGCTTCTCGTACCAGCGGTGGCGAAAGCCCCAGGGGTCTGGGGTGTGCTGAAACTTTGCATCGAAGTGCTCGGCGGGGCGACTCATAAGAAGAACACCTCGTAAGGCTGGGCGAAGCGCGCCAGGGTCGTTTGCGTTAGGGTCGGCTCGGCGCCGGTCGATGGGTCGGCCAGCAGTTGCGAGCGATGGGCGTGAATGGCCGCCTGCTTGCGCCCCAGTGCGTCGTTGTCCAATAGCAGTTTTCTCGCCCTGGCCCAGGGCAGGCGGGCATCCTCGGGCGCGGCCCAGTGCCTGGCCCACACCGGCACCTCATACAGCTGACAGCCCTGCTGTTGCGCGGCTGCGGCGCAGGCACGGCCAACCGCCTCGTGGTCGCAGTGGCCGTCGTGGCGCCACGTGGTGATCACATGGCTCGCGCCCGCGCAGCATTGCGCGAGCGCCTCCAGCAGATAAGCCTCATCGCGCGCGACCTGGCTGTCGTCCAGGCGCAGGCGCGTCCAGTGCACATCCTGCGGGGCGAAACCCAGGCGGCGCAGGGCCAGCTGGCTTTCCCGGGGGCGCTCACGGCGCAGCAGCTGCGTTGGCCACACCGTCGAGTGCACATGGCTGGCTTCGCCATCGGTCACCGCGACAATGCTCACCCTGACGTCCTGCCAGGCGATGTGCGCGAGCAGGCCGCCACATGCCAGCACCTCATCATCCGGGTGCGGCGCCACGACAACCACGTGCGAGCCGGGCGGCAGCAACTCGCTGGCGGTCATCGAGGGCACCCTGGCGAGCTGCACCGAGCGTTGCCAGGCCTCAATCGGCGTGCCCTGGCCCTGGATGGGGTTGTGCGCGGCGTTCATAGGGCCCAGTGCTCAGCCGACTGTTCCAGCGTGAGCTGGCCCAAGCGTTCCAGGTCGCGCTCGGCATGGCTCTGGCGCAGGAACACCGGCAAATCGGCCATCAGGCGTGCGAAGTGCGGATCGCGGCAAAATGGCGTGGCGCCGAGCGCCCGGCCAGCGTGGTGCATGACCGCCTCCATGGCCGCCTCGACCGTTGCGCGCAGCCGCCGCGCCTCAAACTCGGCATCGTGCCGAGGGTGCTCATCCACCCACAGCGCGCAGGCGCGCAGCGCGGCCTGGGCGTTACCAAGTGCAGCTTCTATCGCGCCTAAATGCGCCAGGCTGTGGGCATCACGCCTGGCCTGCTGGTGCACCTGGCCGGCCAGCGCTACGCCTGCACCAAACCAGCAGGCGGCAATACCCGCCGCGCCGTGCCAGAAACCGGGGCGGTCTATATACACGGAGCTGTCGCCAATGCACTGGGCCTGCGCGCCCTCGAACACCACCTCGACGCTTTCGGCGGCGGCCATGCCCACCGCCTGCCAGCCGTCTGTGGTCACCCTGATACCGGGCTGCTGCATGGCCAGGATCACCAGCGCCGGCTGGTTGTGCTCGTCGCGCACCGTCATCAACGCATGGTCGACATGGGCCGCCCCGGAGCACCACGCCTTGCGCCCGCTCAGCGTGACCTGATCATGGGTGCGCGAGGTAATACCCACCTGCGCATAGGGTGGCTCCGCCGCCCACACTGCCCACAGCCCGGTAGCCGAACACGTCTCGATGCCCAGCTCATGGAGGATCGACTGCGCATCCGCATGGGCCTCAAACAGCTTCACCAGCGACAAGTCCGCCGCCGCCACCTGGGCCAATATCTGCCAGCGCAACAAGGTCGCGCCCTGGCCCGGCTGCGGCAACTCTGCCAAACCGGCCGCCAGCAATACCTGCATCTGCTGCGCCACCGCCAACCCACGCGGCTCACTGCCGCGCCGGCTGAAGTCGCGCAGCATGGTGTCCAGTCCAATCAAATGGGCGCAGGTCATGGGGTGTGTCTCTTGGCGCAGTGATCTCCTAATTCATGACCCAGCGGCGGGCTGTGGGGTTCAGGGAGAAAGTTATAGGCGCGTCAGAAACACAAAAGCCGCGCAATGCGCGGCTTTAAAGGTGGTGGCCCACACGGACTCGAACCGTGTACCAAAGGATTATGAGTTGCCTGGAAACGCTGCAAGCCCAGTGAAATCGTGCGTAGCTAAGCGCAGGTACAGTTAGCTGAAAGTAGCGTCGTAGAGCGGGTTAAGCGTAATTTGGCGAAATCTGTAAAAGCTGGGCACTGTACGGCCAGTGTACTGTTTTTTGTAGCGCGAAACGGTCAGGTTTTGATTTCCCATCAGGCTATTCACCTTTCGATGAACCTATACCGGTCATGTGATTGGCTCGAAAGCTCCTTCAGCGAGAGCGATGAGGGGGCGCGTAGAGGGTAGCTCTACAGAGGTTTTTGATGTGGGCTTATCCGTAGAGGAAAAGCCTGCCAATTATATCGCGCATATTTTCTGGAAGCTTTTTACTTATTATGTATGGCGTTAATAGCTTTCTTGATTTGTAAGAATTTAGCTCATCTATGAATTGTTCACTTTTCTTTAAAATTTTCAGGCTCTTTATGTGTGGCAGGTGGGAGTGTGTGCTGCGAAGCGCTAGGGCTTCCGCAATAGATTTATTTGCTTTGCTGTCATCCCAAAATGACCAGGCTGCATTTATGAAGTATATGGTTGATAGTTTCTCAAAGCTCAGTCTTAAGGTATTCCACTTTGGGGTGTATGTGGTTTTTCCTGTTCCTAATGTTTTTTTTATGAAATATTTTGGATGGAGTTCGGCTGCGTCACGGCAGGCTTTATCGAAATAAGGTTTTTGCTGGATGGATGTCTTTATAAGGTTTTCGTAGTTTGCAATTCTTTCTTTGGCTTCTTGAATTGTTGCCTGTGATGGGTTTTGTAATGGTAGAAAATGGTTGCCATATTTGGCTATGTTACCTTCAAATAATACGTCTTCTGGAGTAATGTGCTGAATAGTCTTTATAATTGTCCCGTAGTGATTTGTCATTGACGTTGGAAAATAGCGCGCAGCAAGAGCTGTTCCGTGTACTGAGTTCAGTAGTTCGTGCTCTATCGCTTCTTTTGTATATCGGATTACTTTTATTTTATGCTTCTCGGCTCCAGATAGACGGCTGTCAACTGTCGTACTCGGGGCCGTTGTATAGAAGGCAATGAAGCCATCACAATCCCAATCTCTTACTCTCTCGATGATGCTCTCTTCCCTGCTAACTGGTTGGTCAGAGTGAGCATAGTGCTTGCAGCTAACGAGCCATCGTGTTCCATCTGAGGAACTTTCCACACCAAGGTCAATTCCATCGTCAGGGCCGTTAGAGACTGACTTGAAAATAGTCATCTTCTTTACAGTCAAGAAAAATTCTTGAGCGAATAGTTCAAAGTCATCTACCGAATTTGATTTGCCGACCTTGTTGTTTGATGACTTTGTGTAATTCCGATTGGGTGAGGCGATTTCTCGGAAGTCAAGTATTCCCATGCTCTTCTCCTTGCGCGGCAAATAAATTACTTTTTCTTATTGGGGAGTCAAGTTCCTGAGTTTCTAGTTTGGCTTCTCAGTGATTCCACAGCTTTAGTTAGTGCTGTTACATCAGGTGCTTGAGAGCCCCAGTCTTTCCAGAAGTCCCTAGTTGCACTGTCTGGCTTGATAGTCGGTAAATCTAATTTGATACGTGATGGTAAAAGTACTGCGTCACCAAGCATCAACGCCTCGCCTGTGTCCAGTAGGGGAAGAATGCTGGTTAACCCAGCTAGAGAATCAGGCATTAATCGTTTGATGACGCTTTGATCCGTATCGTTTGTGAGCCGAAGCGATAGAAAGTTGTTGCACTGACTCAAAATGGTTCGACTGACATCTGAGGGGCGTTGACTGACTACAAGTAGTGAAAAACCATACTTTCGCCCTTCTTTGGCAATTCTCTCGAAAGCTCCGAGGGCTTGCCGTTGAACTGCATCAGCATCGTCGCGAACGGGTAAGTACAGATGAGCTTCGTCACAAAGCAAAGTAACGGGGGTACGCTTCTCTGCGGCCATCCAGAACTGCACGTCATACAGCAGTCGCGCTAGTGTTCCAGTTACCACTGGCAATACATCAGAAGGTACTTCTGAAAAGTCGATGATCTTGATGCCTTGACCGCCTGCCGCACCAAGGAGTCGGACGATTTGCGCTGCCAACCATCCATACGTATTTGCCACTGGAGGGGGCGTGAACATGAATCCGTAGCGGCGGTCATCAAGCTTTGCTTCCATTCTTGATATGAAACGAGTCAGCTTGTTTTCCCACTCTCCTATGATCGGTGCACCGTTCTTTCCTACACCCTTTGTAGTGTTGTCTGTGTTCAGAACGGCAAGCAGATCGTCGATTGCATAGGGTATTGGTGAGTCTACGGTGAAAGTCTTCGCCACATCGACCTGCCCCTCAGTTTCAAGGGTTTTCTGCTTCAATGCACGTACATGAGACGTGAATCTTGACGCTTGATTCGGTGCGTTTTGGTCGCTGCGGTCGAGAATCATCGACAACATCTCGTCGCGGTTCAGCAACCAGTAGGGTAGGAACAATGCATCGTCACTTGGGGCTGCCAAATCACCAGGCCCGGCGATGCGCAGGCGTGTCGCGAAGCCGCCGTTGGGTGCATCGGCGAGCGGGGCATATTCCCCATGCATATCAAAAACAATAATATTCGGGTACTTGAGTTGAGCTGCGCGTTCCAGAATTAGCGCCACTGCATAGCTTTTACCTGAGCCTGTGCTACCCAGAATTGCTGCATGCCGCTGAAAAAATTTATCGCCGCTAACAATCGCTTCAGCTGTACGGTCAGCGACAAAAAAACCTAGCTTCAGACGTTCGTTTTCAGGGTAATCCGCGCCAAGGATGCCCATGAATCGTTGAAGGTTCGCACCTTCAATTACATAGCACTCTCGATCGATCTGCGGAAAGCTATCAGCTCCTCGTTTAAACGTGTTGCTCTTAACCCCGTCGACTGTCCGAAAGGTTCCAATCAGTGCCCCCCGAACCGTGTCTGTCGGTAAGGCCGTTAGAGACAGCTCTTCACCCTCAGGAGGGAACTCGTCAGGAAGGTCATCGCTCAGCGTTCGTGTAACGCGCTCGGCAATCGCGATTAGGAATTCACGTTCAGTACTGCCTTTAATGGCGATGAGGTTACCGATACCAATTCGTGTTAGCAGTGTGGAGTTCGAAACGTCGATAGCGACCCGGCTTGTATCAACAGAAGAAACTCGACCGAGCAAGTCAGCATCAACAAATTGCAGCGCGGCAGGAATAGCTGTCATGGTTCCAAAACCTCCGTTACAAATAAACCTACGTCCCACATTCCGGTTTTCGGAAAGAAGAACTCCTTTTTTTCAACAATGGCAGCTGTACCTTCGATCCCATCCACTACTGAGTATTCAAGTGCGATTACATTCGAGTGTGAGAGCGCAAGGTGTCTTGCCGTGTGCGACAAAGATCGTGTGAGCATCAGTGTGGGCTTGCCACTTTTAATGCCAGGTGTCAGGTGTGTTTCAAGATGGTCATCATTGAAGCCGTAACCAAGAATCAAGTAGCGGCCAGCACGATCAATTGCATCATTAGCCCGAGTACGATGAAGATCGAATGGGCTTTCATAGCCGTTTCTAAATTTATTCTGACCTGGTGTAATAATTAGCCGAGTAGCTCCTGGTAGGTCACCTGCATAGAATACAGGGCGGCCAGCTCGAACATACCAATCAAGACTTCCATGCGGTTTACAGATTAGTGCTCGTGGCCGGTACTGCAGTGAAACTATTTTTGTGCGGGGTTTGATTGTCGCCTCGCGGCAGAAGCTCATTCGACTCTCGCGTTCGTTTAGCTGCCCTGCAAATCGGCCGACAAACATTGTGTCTGCACCAATACCCGCTTCCTCTGCAGCTATCTCGACGAGGCGATCATAATTTGTCGTTACGATTACCATGCCTATTGCTGGTTTGATTAAGTGGCCCAGCAGTCGTGTCAGCCTTAGCGTTCGAGTCCCTGCAAATAACTCAGAAACAACGGCACGCTCCCGCTCTGATATAAGTTGGCCTGTTTCGGCCGATATCGATGCCTCAAGCGGTGGTGTGGGTGGCGCAGCTAATAACGCTGCTTCCAAACCTTTGGTCGTTATAAGCTCCGCTGCGGCCTTCCACGCAGCAGCGTCAGCACCGGTCAATGCATTACCGACGGTTTCGAGCAGGTGATCAGCAAGCTCACCCATACCAGGCAAGCCCTCTGCACAAGAAAGCCCTGATCCCACAATAGTGACAAGTCCATCACTTAAATGGGCTTGTAGGCGGGCCTTCAATGTATGTAGGTCCATTTTTCTTAACCGTCTATCGCTGGTATTTCGTTCTCTAAGGAATGGCTGACCGAGTGGCCAACCACTAACTGCAAATGATGGATAGGTGATTTGGGGTCATTCTTCATCGAAGTAATCGCTATCCAGCTTCGGTAACTTGAGCAGTCGCGAGGTGACGCCAACCTCGTGATCCATCATCAGGTTTACCAGCCGACTGCCATCAACCAGCACCATGCCCTCCACTGAACGTGAGAAATCGATTGCCTGGGCCGTGAAGCCTGAAGTTGTGATAAACACGCCACGCTTGGCTTTCTGTCCGGCGAGAGCGCCATAGAAGGCTTGCAGCTCTGGGCGGCCAACCGTGCCTTGCCAGCGTTTGGCTTGGACATAGACTTTTTCCAGGCCGAGCTTGTCTAGCGAGATCACCCCGTCGATCCCACCGTCGCCGCTGCCGCCGACGCGTTGCAGGTCGTTGCGACTAGCGCCGTAGCCAAGGCTGTGCAGCACATCCAGCACGATGACTTCAAAGCGGTTGGGGCTGACTTGCAGAAGGTTATCTAGTAGGTCTGCAGCCGTTGCCTCGCGTAGCTCACGTAGAGCCTGTTCCAGGCGGTCGTCAGGGCTAACAGTGGCTGAGATGAGCGCCGGTACAGGCCGTTCTTGCCCATCGAGGGGGATGGCGTCGTTCGGGCTCTTGAGTTTCACGTCCATAAAGCCGATGGCGAGCTGTTCGACCTTATCCGCAGTCAGAGGGGCGGGGTGCTGGGCGGCATAGGTAATGCCTGCGTCGGTCAGCTTCCAATACCCACGCTTGGCACTGCTGGACAGGCCGGCGCGTTTGAGGCGGTCATGGGCCCAGCCGGCGCGGTTCTTGTACGTGGCTTGGCCGCTAGCAATTAGCTCTTGGCGCTGAGCTTCTGAAAGGTTCAGAGCATCCGCAGCGGCTTCATGGGCGTCACGTGCTGTCGCGCCTTCGGGCGTGGCGGCCAGGTAGCGCAGGATCGGCTCAATAAACTGGTCGTAGGTAGGGACGGACATTGCGACTCCAGGCGCAGGATTGATGTAAGGGCCGCGTGCTAAAGGCTCTGCATGGTTTTGCATTTGGGGAAGGTTGAGCAGCCCCAGAATTGTTGGCCGACATTGGCCCCTGTTTTGCGGGTGCGAATAACCAGGGCACTACCGCATTTCGGGCATTGCCGCTCGGCTGTCGGATCACTACGGCGCTTAAGGTTTTGCACATGCTCGCGCTGGGTGGCGCGGGTTGGCGCGCGGCGGCCGGTTTGCAGCGCTTGCAGCATGGCGTCGACTTCCGCCGCGCTGAATGCCGGCTGCTGGAATGACTTGATATAGCGGATAAAGCCGATGCCCTGGGTGACGTTGGCCGGCACTTCGGTTTTGAAGGTGCTGCCGCCGACAAAGGTGATGACCGAGTGCAGGTGCTCCGTGCTTACGCCAAGGGTGGCTTCCAGGGCTTTGAGGTGCTTGTAGTTCTGCCGTAGCGGATTCTGGAATTTGAAGGTGCGTTTGTAGAGCTTCTGCGTCCACTGCGCCTGCTTTTCGCTGCCGAAGATCCAGCCGCTCATGTTCTTCGTTTCCAGCACGAAGATGCCGTAGGGCGAGAGGAATACGTGATCGATCTGCGTTGTGCCGTCTGGCGTGTTCAGCGTGACGTTGTGCAGACGGCGGTAGGTCTGCTTATCCAACTGCCAATGGGCAAACAGCCGCACCAGCAGTTCGCCAATCTGCCCTTTGGCCCAAGGTGACTTGAGCAGGCCGAGCAGCAGGGCTGCCGGGATAAACCAGGCCAGCATGCCCCAGACCTGGGCGACTATCGGGCTGTAATCCATTTTCTTCCTTGAGCCGAGCTGCTTGAAAGGCGCCCGTATCGCGGGCGAGCAGGTGTGCCGAAATCCAGATGCCTGGCACAGGCTCGGATAATGGCTAATTGATTGCAATGGCTCAAGGGCTAACGAGCATTGTCCTAGGGCCGTTGCTGCGCCAAGGACTGATGGTTTGGTTCGGCGCGTTGCTCAGTGTGGCCCGTCGGGCTGCTGTCAGATTCAGGTGGAGGCATTCAAGGGTTTACTCGCCGGTGAGCCGATTAGCGCGCGTATTCGGCTCATCAAGTGAGCCGATAGTGTTGGCTATTCGGCTCAGTGTTGGGGCTTGGGGCTGCGTCGGGTCAGACGGTGTGTGCCAGTAGTGGTAGGCAGTGGCGTGGTGCGCGCGGCGCACCCTACGGTGGTATGCCTGGTGATGATGTCTTTGATCGCTAGGTATTTGGGGTTTGCGGGGGCGACGCTGCGGGCTCTGCGGGTGGCAGGCGTAGCCAGCCGAGTACCCGTGGGTGTTCGATAGACCAGCGGCCATCGCGTTCGCTCAGGGGCAGGTCTTCTCTTGAGCTGGCAAAGGGGCCGGGGTTTTGTTGGGCGATTTGCAGGGTACCGCTGCCGACGCTGGCGATGATCGCGACGTGGCCGTAGCGGTTAAGCAGTGAGGGGGCGAATACCAGCAGGTCTTCGGCTTGCGGCGGTTCGCTGCTGCCATTGTGGAACTGGTGCATGGCCCGTTTGGCGTTCAGGCTGCCGTCGCTGAGGCGGGGGTCGAAGAAGTCCTTGGCATGGCCGTAGGTGTCGGGCATACGGTGGCCATGGCGCTCGAAGTAGTAGCGTTTGATGAACTCGACGCATTGATAGCGCAGGCCCAGGTTATAACCGTCCGCGCTGAGGTTTCGGCCTTGGACGGTATTGACCCCACCGTTGTAGTAAATCGCCACGCCATTGAGCGCATCGATTTGCTCGCCGACTGCATGCTGGTTGTTAGGGTTGATGCGAGTGCCTGCGGCATACAGTGCCAGGGCGAGCAGGGGCAGCAACGCGCCGGTGGCGAGCAGTGTGAGTCTGCGTTTGTTCATGCTGGTCCCTGTCCTTGGGTGGTGGTGTTAAGAGCGGTCAGCGCGTTTTACGTTCGAGCGCTTCTATTTCGGCAAAGGCTTGCCGATGTATGGCTTGCGAAGCGTAATCGCCGACTATTTCCTTGGCGCTCTTGCCGGTGAGATTGCCGCCCGTTTGGGCATCGCGCGAAAACGTGATGGCAAAGCGTCTGCCCGCCAACTCCAAATAGAGGTAGTGGTAGTCCTCGGGTTTGTTGGGTTCGGCGAATGCGCTGTAGGCATAACGAATGCGTTGGCTAAGGTCGGGAGGGCTTTCGAGTAATACCCCCCTGTCCAGCTCTGTGAACTCGTCGCGCAGTTCTCCACTGGCTATCAGGGGCAGTTCGGCATATTGGGCGGCTGTGAACGGCAGCGGTTTGTTGCGCAGCATGGTGACATTACTGGCACCACCATCGGCTTCGATATGGCGTGGTTTGTACATGCCGCTCGTAAACCACTGGCTAGCGTCGAACATCTCTTCAATTTCAAAACCGCCGTAATACATCATGATCTTCTTGGGCATCTCGCCCTCCTTGGCATATAGATAGAGCCCGACCGTCAGGCTTGCGAGCAGGGCGATGCTCCATAGCAGTGGCTTGTGCAGCTGTCTCATAGCGGCGTGTATTCCCGCAGCGTGGCGGGTACTCCGGTGGGCGAGTCACCAGCGCGTACAGGGCGCACCGCGCCTTCAGCGTCGAGCGGATAGCCAATCGTACGGTCATTCGTATCACGGCTTTTTGCGTGCCGTGCGAGGACTTCATCCTCCGCGCTGGCTGTTTTTATAGGTCGTGAGGGTGGTGTCTCGTTCGGCAACTGGGCGTTAGCGTTCCCGCTGGTCTGACGATGCGCCGCTAAGCGCATTTGATAATTGTGGACTTGCTGCTCGTAGCTATTCATGGCGAGTTTGTCTGCCTGAACTCTTTGCATTGCCCCTCCAAGATTGGCGCGGTCTGTGGCGTTGCCATAGGTCTGGTCATAGTTGCTGCGCCGCGGGAACGCCCACACTGTGGCCCTGCTGGTGTTGGCGATAATCTGTGCCAGGCTTTGCTCGTACAGAGGGTCTTCACCTTCGCGCACGTAGACATCGGCATCAATGCCTAGGCCAGTACGGCAAGCGTAAGAGTAGATCTTGGCCCTCAGGTCGAAGGCTTCGGGGTTGAGCATCTGGGCTTGAGCATCGCGCATGCGATAGCTGTCGGCCTTGTCCAGCTCATAACCAAACTCGATGGTGCCCACCAAGCCATGGGCAAACAGGTCGAGCTGCTTGATCTCACGATTTTTGCTAATGCGTAAGTTGATGAAGTCGATCAAGTGGGCGATGGAGTCTAGCTCGCGGTATTTAGCGCCATAGCGGGTTTCAACCAGCTCTTTCACTGCATCGAGTAAGGGGCGGTCGTAGTCGTCGGTGAAAATCAGGAAAATGCGCTGGATGGCGTCGTTTGCACTAGCCGGCGGGTAATGGCGAATTTGCCGGATACCCTGATTAATAAAGCGCATCTTGTTGCCTTTTTGCCCCCGCATCCGCTCCATTAGGGTCATGTGCGAGGCACCGACTACGGTGATGAAGTCTTGCTGCAGAGCAACGGGGATTTGCTGTATCCCATGCTGGGCGCTGGTCTGGCCCTGGTGAGGTGCTGTCATCGCATCCGTCCTTAGAAGCTAATGCCCTTTTGTTTGAGGTAGGTGGCCGCGTCTCGGCCCCAACGAACGATCACGGCTTGTGGGTCTTTGGTAAAAACCCGCTCGGTATTGCCGTAAGCATTGGTATACCCCACGAATCGTTGGCCATCTGCGCACTCCACGCAGTAGAGGGCGTCCTCGACGGGCTGGCCGCTATTGCTGTCGATCAATTGGTACTGCTCGCTGTGCCTCGGCAGGATTTCAGGCGCTACGAACGGGGCGCTGCCCCACTGTACGCCGACGAGGACATCGCCCGAACCCGTGACGATGAGCCCGCCGTGTGCGGTGGCGCTGCCTAAAAAGGCAATGGGTTTGCCATTGACCAGAATGTTTCCGATGCCTTCGGTCACCGCATCACCGCAGGCCGTACTGTCGCCTACCCTCAGCGTGGGCAGGTTGTTGATCAGTACGTCGGGTGAGCCGCTGGTGGTTGGGTTGGTGCCATGCCCTGGACGCGGGCATGCATTCAAATCGCTGAGGCGGGAGGCAGGTTTGGCCATGGTCGAACATCCGTGTAATCAGAGCAGGGCAGTGTGCACCAGAGTGGGATTTTCTTACTGTGGGTAAGTTCACTGTTGGGCAGGGTTAATGCCGTGAATGGCTCCCGCTCTAGTCTTTCTCCGTTGCCATCTGTGCAGCTTTAACTGCGAGCGGCTGCCTGGGTGGGCAGAGTTGTTTTCCATGGCTTGCTCAAATCTGAGTAGCGACTGACAGTTTTGCTGCGCCATTGACGTACTCCAGGGAAGGCTATGATCTTTATCGAAACCCCGATCTCTCCGAGGGCGCGAAAGCGCTTTTAAGCGATGACGAATACCGGGCGCTTCAGCAGTTCATGGCCCAGAACCCGCAGGCGGGTGATGTGATCACCGAGGCCGGTTGGCCTTCGGAAGGTACGCTGGAAGCTTGAGGGCGGAGGTAAGCGTGGCGGCGTGCGGGTAATCTACTTTCACGTCGTCGCGGCAAGTCAGATCCGGCTGGTGATGATCTACCAAAAAGGTGTGAAGGACGATCTGACCAAGGATGAAAAGAAGGCGCTACGCAAAGTCATCGAAAGCGGGAAATGATGGACAAGAACCTGTTTAACCGGCTCCTGGAAAGCACCACGCAGATGGATGAAATCGCCCGTGGCGAGCGCCAGCCGTCCCGCGAATTCCACGTCGATGCTGCCCAGGTTCGTATCATCCGTAAGCGCACGGGGCTGGCCCAGCCGGCTTTTGCTGCGGCTATCTGTGTGGCGGTGGGGACGCTTCGCAACTGGGAGCAGGGGCGAAGCGATCCAGAGGGCCCCGCCAAGGCTCTGCTCCGGGCGATCAACAACGATCCAAAGAATGTGGTAGCCGCGCTGCGGCAATGAAGCCAGGTTGTGTGGCGCTCCGAATGTCCGTAATCCCAGCACCCAGACGAACAAAAGCCGCGCAATGCGCGGCTTTAAAGGTGGTGGGCCCACACGGACTCGAACCGTGGACCAAAGGATTATGAGTCCTCTGCTCTAACCAACTGAGCTATAGGCCCTCAGAGGCCGGCGGATTATACCGGGGCGTTGGCAGCAGCGCCAATCGTATGACGCGGTTGCAGGAAGTTGGCAGCAAAGGCTTCAGCGCTGACGGCGCGGCTGAAGACGAAGCCCTGGATATGTTCGCAGCCCTCGGCGGCGAGGAAGCCTTCCTGGGCTTTGGTTTCGACGCCTTCGGCGATCACTGTCAGCTGCAGGCTGCGGCCGAGGGCGATGATGGCGCGGGCGATGGCGGCGTCGTCGCTGTCGTCGGGTAGGCCACGCACGAAGGATTGGTCGATTTTCAGTGTGTCGAGTGGCAGGCGTTTCAGGTAGCTGAGCGATGAGTAGCCGGTGCCGAAGTCGTCGATGGCCAGTTGCACGCCCAGGCCTTTGAGCTGGTGCAGCAGGGCCAGGCCTTCTTCTTCTTTATTCATGATGAAGCTTTCGGTGATCTCCAGTTGCAGCAGGTGCGGGGCGAGGCTGTTGTCTGTGAGCAGTTTACTAATGCGTTCGAGCAGTTGCGGTTGGCGCAGCTGGTTGCCGGCGAGGTTGACCGACAGCGGGCCGAATGGGGCGAAGTTGTTCTGCCAGTCGCGCATTTGTTGGCAGGCGTGCTGCAGTACCCAGTCGCCGAGTGGGAGGATCAGGCCGGTGTCTTCGGCCAGGGGGATGAAGCGATCAGGCGGCACTTCGCCAAAGACCGGATGCTGCCAGCGCAGCAGTGCCTCGGCGCCCACCAGGCGCTGGTTATCCAGGCTGATTTTGGGTTGGTAGAACAGCTCCAGCTCGCCGCGTTCCAGGGCGCGGCGCAGTTCCTGCTCAAGGGCCATGCGCTCGGTGGCCTGAAAGGTCAGGTCGCGGGTGTAGTGTTCGACCCGATTGCGGCCTTTGGCCTTGGAGCGGTACATGGCGGCGTCGGCGTTTTTCACCAGGGTGGCAACGTCCAGGCCGTCTTCGGGGTACAGGCTGACGCCGATGCTGGCGCTGATGAAGAACTCGTGTTCGTCGATCTCGAAGGGCTGGGTGAAGCAGGCAAGCAGTGTGTCGGCGATCTGGCTGGCATCCTCGCGCTGCTGCAGGCCCGGCAGCAGGATGATGAATTCGTCACCCCCCAAGCGTGCGACGGTATCGCGGTCGCGCAGTTGATCTTTCAGGCGCAGGGCGATGCTCTTGAGCAGCTGGTCGCCGACCGGGTGCCCCAGGCTGTCGTTGATGTGTTTGAACCGGTCGAGGTCGAGAAACAGGACGGCGCCCTGACGGGTGTGCGCGTGTGCGTCTTCCAGGGCTTTTTGCAGGCGAGTTTCGAACAGCAACCGATTCGGCAGGCCCGTCAGTGGATCATGGTGGGCTTGGTGGTCCAGCCGTGCCTGAGCATGTTTGAGCGAGGAGATATCCGCGAAGACGCCAACGAAGTGCGTGGTCTGCTGCGCTTTATTGCGCACGGCGTTGATGGTGATCCACTGGGGGAACAGCTCGCCGTTGCGGCGCCGGCTCCACAGCTCGCCTTGCCAGTGGCCTTCGTTATTGAGCCGCTGCCAGATGGCATCGTAGAAAGCGTTGTCGTGCTGCTCGGAGGCGAGCAGTTCAGGGGTTTGACCCAGTGCTTCGGCCTCGCTGTAGCCGGTGATTTCGCTGAACGCGCGGTTGACGGCGACGATGCACTGCTGGGTGTCGGTGATCATCACGCCCTCGGCGGTGCTCTCGAACACGGTGGCCGCCTGCTGCAGTTTTTCTTGCAGCAGTTGGCGCTCGGTGACATCGCGGGCGATGGTCAGCATGCAGGCTTCGCCGTCGATCGGCATCATTTGCGCGGACAGCTCGCACAGGCGCAGGGCGCCGGCCTGGTTGCGGATCGGCACGGTAAAGTCATGCACGCTGCCGTTGGCGCGGATTTGCTCGATCATCCGCTCGCGGTCGTTGAGGTTTTCCCACAAGCCGAGGTCCAGGGTGGACCGCTCGCGAATCTCGCTCAGGCTATAGCCGCTGATCCGTGTGAAGCCGTCGTTGGCTTCCAGCACGCGACCGTCTGCAACGCGGGTCAGCAGCAGGCCATCGGGCGAAGCATGAAAGGCCTTGGCGAATTTTTCTTCGGAAATCTTCAGTTGCTGCTGGGTGGCTTTGAGCTGGCTGATGTCGCGGATGATGACCACCAGGGCCGGTGTGTCGGCATGCTGGAACGCCTGGGCGGAGATAAGGCCGGTGAAGAATTGGCCGTTTTGGCGGCGAAATAACAGTTCCAGGTTGCGCAGGCTCTCCTGCTGTAGGCGGTCGATGAGGACCGAGCCGATTCCCGGCGTGCCCCAGATGTTCAGCTCGGTTGCGGTGCGGCCCACGGCTTCGCGCGCGCTGATACCGGTTTGTTGCTCGAAGGCGCGGTTGACCTCAAGCAGGCAGCCATCGGCGCGCCGGGCGATCACCAGAATGTCGGGGCATTGCTGGAAGACCGAGGCGAATTTTTGCTCGGAGAGGCGCAGGGCCTGTTCGGTTTGTTTGGCGTCGCTGATGTCGATCATCAGGCCGCGCATGATCTGCCGTCCGCCCTGCTGTGACAGGGTGACGATGTCACGTATCCATACCTGGCGCCCGTCTGCGGTCTGCATGCGGTAGTCCAGGCTGTGGCTGCGGCCGGCGGTCGATTCCTGGCGGCAGAAGGCTTCGGCGCGTTCGAGGTCGGCGGGGTGCACGCAGCGCTGCCAGAAACCGGGTTGTTTCCAGTCGTCGAGCGGGTAGCCGAGCAGCACTTCTGCTTGCGGCGAGACGTAGGTGTAGGTGAAGTCGTCGGGCGTTGCTTCCCAGGTGATGGCTGAGAGGCTTTCCACCAGGCTGCGATAGTGCGCTTCGCGCGCGCTGAGTGTCTGTTGCAGCTGGTTGCTGCGGTTGATTTCTGCGCGCATGCGCGTGTTGATGCGCAGGGCCATGAGCAGAATCAGTATGGCGGGCAGGCCGTAGAGCAGGCTGCGCCAGGCTTCCAGGTCGAGTCCGGATGGCGCAGTCGCGCTGTCGGGTGAGGCCGCCAACGCAGCTCCACTGCAGACCAGCAGGCACAGGGATATGGCGGCCAGTCGTCTCGGCATAGCGGTCTCGGACAAACGAAAGAGGGTGTCAGTGTAGCCGTGCCGTTGCCAGGAATAAACGCAGCGTTGTGGCACTTTGCTATTCATCAGCGGCGGGTTGTGCGCTGGCGCACGCGGGCATAGGTCGCATGCTAAACGGGGGGTGCAGGCGGTGCGGGAGAGGATGGCGTGCGGCGTGCAGTCGGCGAGGGCTATTCTCTGTTTGCGGCTGTGTGAGCGCATAGTGGGCTGGCCGGAGTTGCGTGTTGTCCGCAGAAGCATCGCGAATAAATTCGCTCCTACAACGGAGTGCTGCTGCCGCCAATGCAAAACCCCCGGCATGGGCCGGGGGTTTTGGTGTTACTCGTCGAGGAAGGAGCGTAGGTGCTCGCTTCGCGTCGGGTGGCGCAGCTTGCGCAGCGCCTTGGCTTCGATCTGACGAATCCGCTCACGGGTTACATCGAACTGCTTACCGACTTCCTCGAGGGTGTGGTCGGTGTTCATGTCGATGCCGAAGCGCATCCGCAGGACCTTGGCTTCACGGGCGGTGAGGCCAGCCAGGACTTCGCGGGTCGCTTCCTTGAGGCTTTCGACCGTGGCAACGTCGATCGGGGACTGCATGGTGCTGTCCTCGATAAAGTCGCCCAGGTGCGAGTCTTCGTCGTCGCCGATCGGGGTTTCCATGGAGATCGGCTCTTTGGCGATCTTCAGTACCTTACGGATTTTGTCCTCAGGCATTTCCATGCGTTCGCCCAGCTCTTCCGGGGTCGGTTCGCGACCCATTTCCTGCAGCATCTGCCGCGAGATACGGTTGAGCTTGTTGATCGTCTCGATCATGTGCACCGGAATACGGATGGTGCGGGCCTGGTCGGCAATCGAGCGAGTGATCGCCTGACGGATCCACCAGGTGGCATAGGTCGAGAACTTGTAGCCACGGCGGTATTCGAACTTGTCCACCGCCTTCATCAGGCCGATGTTGCCTTCCTGGATCAGGTCGAGGAATTGCAGGCCGCGGTTGGTGTACTTCTTGGCGATGGAAATAACCAGGCGCAGGTTGGCCTCGACCATTTCCTTCTTGGCACGGCGGGCTTTCGCTTCGCCGATGGACATGCGGCGGTTGATGTCCTTGATCTCTGCCAGGGTCAGGTCGCACTCGGCTTCAAGCGCCGTGAGCTTCTGCTGGCAGCGCTGGATATCAGCCTGCAGGTTGCCAATCGCTTCGGCGTACTTACCTTTACCCTTGGCCAGGCCTTCGGCCCAGCTTTGGTCGGTTTCGTTACCCGGGAACAGACGCAGGAAGTCAGCACGCGGCATGCGGGCATCACGCACACACAGCTGCATGATGGCGCGCTCTTGGGCACGCAGACGCTCCAAAGCACCACGTACGCGAACAACCAGGGCGTCGTACTGCTTGGGCACCAGCTTGATCGGCATGAAGAGTTCAGCCAGGCCGAGCAGCGCTTCGGTGGCTTGCTTGCTGCCACGTCCGTGCTTCTTCAGCGCTTTTTTGGCCAGCTCGAGGGCGTCGCCAATCGCGGTGAAGCGGCGCAGGGCCTCTTCAGGATCCGGACCGCCGTCGCCTTCTTCTTCCTCGTCGTCGCTGTCGCTTTCTTCTTCCTCGTCGTCCTTGTCGTCAGCAGCGTCACCGTCCTTTGCCGGAACCGGTGCGGCCGCTTCGGCCGGCAGGGTGCCGTCATCAGGATCGATGTAACCACTGAGCACTTCGACCAGGCGGCCACCTTCGGTGGTGACGCGGGTGTACTCGCCGAGGATGCTGTCGACGGTGCCGGGGAAATGGGCAATAGCGCCCATGACTTCACGGATACCTTCTTCGATACGTTTGGCGATTTCGATTTCGCCTTCACGTGTCAGCAGTTCGACCGTACCCATTTCACGCATGTACATGCGCACCGGGTCGGTGGTACGACCGATATCGGTCTCAACGGCGGCGAGCGCAGCAGCAGCTTCTTCAGCGGCAGCTTCATCGGTGTCGGCCTCGGCCAACAGCAAGGCGTCGGCATCCGGCGCACTCTCGAATACGTTGATCCCCATGTCGTTGATCATGCGGATGATGTCTTCCACCTGTTCCGGGTCGGAAATATCCTCCGGCAGGTGGTCATTGACCTCCGCGTAAGTCAGGTAACCCTGCTCACGACCACGGCTGATCAATTCTTTCAAACGAGACTGTTGTTGCGCTTTTCCGGACATAACACCCTATCCACTGAAGGTCTTGGCGGGCTAAAAACAAGCCGCGGATTATACCCGAGTAAGACCCTTAGGCGCCAGTTAGGCTCGGGATTACTGGTGAAGTATTACGATTGAGCAGGTTGCGCAGCTGGTCTTTTTCCTCTGCGCTCAGCTCACTTTGACGTGCTTTGCGCAGTAGATGTTCCAAGCTGCGCTCACGTTGGCGGGCTACAAGACTAGTTATAGTGTCGAAAAACTGTTGTTCAAGGTTGTCAGCTGAAATCAGCCATTCCTTTTCCGCCAGCGCCCGCAATAAGCGGCCTTGCTCGGTGCCATGCCAGCGTGCGATCAGTTGCAGTGAGCGCAGGTTGGGGTTTTTCTGCAGGGCGCCGAGCAAGGCGACCAGCAGTTGAGCATAGGTGTCGTCTTCAGCCGCGAAGTGGCTGACATCTTCGACATTCTGCGCCAATTGGGGATGGTGCAGCAGGGTTCGCAGTGCGCTCAGGTGCGGTGATTCGACGCTCACCGCCGTGCGCGGTGCGCGCGGGGCGAACTCGCCCTGGCCCTGACGGCTCCACTTGCCACCGTCTTTTTTCCAGTTGCCCTTGCCTTTGCCCGCGCTGCGCTCGAAGGCGGGTGCCGGGCTGGGGTTCTCGTATTCGTTATTGCCCGGGTGCGCCTCGTAGTAGGCGCTGTCCGGAATATCGTAGTGCGGTGGCGCATCCGGGCTGTTGCTGTGGCTGGGCGCTGTCGGGCTACGCGGGGTGGCGGCCAGTTGGCTGAGGGCTTCGCCGTTGAGGCCAGTGATTTCGCTCAGGCGCTGGCGCATCAGGGTGCGCAGGTTGTTGCCGGGTATCTTGTCGATCAGCGGCGCGGCCAGGGTCACCAGGTGGGCTTTGCCTTCCAGGGAGCGAGGGTCCGCTTCTTCGCTCAGTTGCTGGAAGAAGTAGTCGGCCAGGGGCTGCGCATGCTGGTTGATGCGCGCGCGGAAGGCGTCGGTGCCCTCGCTGCGCACCAGGGTGTCCGGGTCTTCGCCGTCGGGCAGGAACAGAAAGCGTGCGCGGCGGCCGTCCTGCAGGCTCGGCAGGGTCGCCTCAAGGGCGCGCCAGGCGGCGTTGCGTCCGGCGGCGTCGCCGTCGAAGCAGAACAGTACGCTGGGCACCAGGCGGAACAGGCGGCGCAGGTGCTCTTCGCTGGTCGCGGTGCCCAGCGTCGCAACAGCGTTACGCAGGCCTTGCTGGGCTAGGGCGATCACGTCCATGTAGCCTTCGACCACCATGATCTCATCGAGGTCGCGGTTGCTCTTGCGCGCCTCGTACAGCCCGTAGAGTTCCTGGCCCTTGTGAAACACTGGCGTTTCCGGGGAGTTCAGGTACTTGGGCTTGTCGTCGCCCAGTACGCGGCCACCGAAGGCGATGACCCGGCCACGGCTGTCGCGAATAGGGAAGATCACCCGATCACGAAAGCGGTCGTAGCGCTTGCCGCTGTCGGCGTTTTCCACCAGCAGGCCGGCGTCGATCATCGCTTTCTGTTGCAGCGTGTCGCTGGCCAGGTGTTTGAGCAGGTTGTCCCAGCCCGGTGGGGCAAAGCCCAGGCCGAAGTCGCGGGCAATCTCGCCGGTCAGGCCGCGGCCTTTGAGGTAGTCGACGGCGGCGCGGCGCTGGGGGTGACCCTTAAGTGCCTGGCGGTAATAGTCGGCAGCAGCTGTTAGCAGTGGGTACAGTGGTGAGTCGGTGGGCTGGCGTGGCTTGCTGGGGCGGCCGTTTTCCTCGCGCGGTATTTCCATGCCGGCGCGTTTGGCGAGGTCCTCGATCGCCTGGGGGAAGTCCAGTTGATCGTGGTCCATGATGAACCCCAAGGCGTTGCCGCCGGCGCCGCAACCAAAGCAGTAATAGAACTGCTTGTCCGGGCTGACGCTGAACGAGGGGGTTTTCTCTTTGTGAAACGGGCAGCAGGCGGTGTAGTTCTTGCCGGCTTTTTTCAGCTGGATACGCGAAGACACCACGTCGACGATGTCGGTGCGGTTGAGCAGGTCATCGATAAACGACTGTGGGATCAGGCCGGCCATAGGTGCTCAGAATACTGCCGTGCGAGGCGGCTGGACAGATCAGGCAGAAACTAAAAGACTCCGATCGTCACCCGTGGGTGGCGCGGAGTCTTTGAGCGACGCCCGGACAAGCCGAGCGTAGTGCGTGACGCGTGTACTGAATTAGTACAGGCGGACGCTGCGACGCTGTTCGCGCTGAACTTTCTTCGCGTGACGCTTAACTGCGGCTGCAGCCTTGCGCTTACGCTCGGAAGTCGGCTTTTCATAGAATTCGCGGCTACGAACTTCAGCCAGAACACCGGCTTTTTCGCAGGAGCGCTTGAAACGACGCAGAGCTACGTCGAAGGGTTCGTTCTCTTTAACTTTGACGGCTGGCATCCAGGGCGTA
>LNFM01000392.1_pt1 | contig 128100 bp, 134 predicted proteins | sample 596031 | NCBI WGS metagenome assembly LNFM01 (sample SAMN04254537, study PRJNA301005) | activated carbon metagenome | isolation source: dual media filters at the Ann Arbor, Michigan drinking water treatment plant | place: USA: Ann Arbor | reverse complement strand
CGGTACATCGTGACCAGCCACGCCGTCGCGGTACCCACGACGAGGCTCGTCGCAGCCGTGCCTGTGACGAGCAGCAGCGTCGACCAGATACTTGTTGGCAAGACCGTGCGGAGGAGATGCGGCCATTCGTTGTTGGTCGACGAGAACGCCAGGACGACAATCGCTCCCACCGGCATCAGCATCAAGCCAGCCAGTACGAGCGCGATCGCCGTCCACCATCGCTGATCGGAACCAAGCCAGCCGGTCTCACTCACGGCACGCCGCCAAGCATCCAACCGTCTCGCCGCCGGGGCCTGAGGAGGTCCGCCTGGCCGCATAGGCTCCAGCAGTGCGTCAGGCATTCGGGTGCGTCCGCCCCGCCCTGTAAGGCATTAATGCGAGCGCGTTGCATACGACGTCGGCGGGCAAGGTGTAACCCGTTTCGCTGAGAGCATCACTGAACTCGGCGGCGGAACGAACGCAGGACTCGACCTCGCCATTCTCGATCAGGGCGAAGATACACGCCCGCATGGCCGGGCAGACCCCGAGTTGGGACGCCGCGATGATCGACACGGCCAGGCATTCATCCCGGCACAGTCCGGGACACCCTTTCGGCAGCACTTCGATTTTTCGTGCGGCCGCCGCATCGACGCTGGCGACAAAGCCACCCAGCGCCTTGAAAAGCCGGTCGGCCGCCTGCGATCCCATAACACCGGCTATTTCCTGCCACGCAAACGACCACGCGATTTCCGACTTCTCGCGGCGCGCATGAATGCCGCAACGAAACGAGCGTCCCACCATTTGCGCAACGCGAAGATCCGAACGCGGCAACTGATGCGCCGCGCGGTTCAAGTTTGCGTCCGCTGAATGCGTCCGAGCCATTGCAACCCTCCCGGCATTATGATCCAGGACCGGCGTCGAATTGCACTTTGTCGACAAGTTCTGAAGCCTCTTTTCGCAGTCGCCCGACTTCGGCGAGCGGCAATGTGTCGGGCTTGAGTTCGCCCCAGCTGCGCACGAGATCGCTCGCATCGATCCCAGGCACCACCGGATATTCGAGATCGTCTGCGCGGTCGGCGACACGAGATAAGCCATCAACTTTTCCGCACCGGCTTTGTTCGGCGCATGCGCCGCCAGTGCCATGCCGGAGACATTGACGTGCGTTCCCCGGCCCTCGGCATTGGGGAATACGATGCGCACCGCATCCGCCCAGACCTTTTGCTCCGGATTTTTCAACATCGCGGCCATGTAATAGGTATTGCCAACTGCGACGTCGCAAAGCCCGGCCTGAACGTCGCGTACGGCTTCGCGGTCACCACCGGCCGGCTTGCGCGCCAGATTGGCTTTCAAGCCTTGCAGCCAGGCTTCCGCCTGTTCCTTACCGTCATTGGCAATCATCGACGCGACCAGCGCCACGGAATAGGTATGCTGTCCCGAACGCATGCAAACCCGCCCCTTCCATTTCGGATCGGCCAGTTCCTCATACGTCATCGCCGTTTCCTTGACGCGGTCCTTGGACACGTAGAACACGCGCGCCCGCCGGGTCAGCGCATACCAATAGCCTTCAGGATCACGCAGCGTGGCGGGAACCGCAGCGACAAGTTCGGGCGACAGGTTTGCACCCGTAACGCCGGCTTCTTTCGCCCGCGTCAGCAATCCGAACTCCGGCGTCAGCAGCACGTCGGCCGGACTGTTGGCCCCTTCCGCCTGCATACGTTCGATCAGACCATCTTTCGCAAAAATAAAGTTGACCTGAATGCCGGTCTGATCCGTGAACGCTGCGAGCAACGGCTTGATGAGGTCTGGCTCACGATACGAATAGACATTCACCTCGTCGGCCATTGCTGGCACGGCGTTGAAAGCGCTTACGGCGGCGAGAGAAATCATGCAGCGCGTGGCCCAAGCCAAGCGTGGCGAAGAGACAAAGAACATCGGCTATCTCCAATGGTCCAGGATACAAAGTCCCGGTATCGGCTTCGTGGAACGCTGCGGATCACAGGCCCGGTCAATCGAATAGACGCGCGCCAAATCACATTAGAAATTGTCTAATTCCAATGCGTTACCAGTTGCAACGCCGTGTCGATCAACGTCAGATCGCGATCAGCGTTCTGCCGCGAAAAGTGATTGTGACGCGCGTACCCTGGTTTGGTACTGCGTCGATCGTCAATTCCGCGCCAATCAGTTCTGCCAAGGCACGCGACAGCGGCAAGCCGAGCCCGAGACCACCGCCATCGCGCACATTGGGCACATCGATCGGCACGGGCTGCATGGCCGCAGCGATATCGGCGGCCGACATGCCGGCCCCTGTATCTTCGACGGTAAGCGCAGCCGCGCCGCGGCGGCTGCCAACAGTCGAGACCGTGATCATACCGCCGCTCGGCGTGAATTTGATCGCATTGCTGATGAGGTTCAACACGATCTGCTTCAGCGCTGTCACATCGGACGTGACGATGGCCGGCGTTTCGGCGCGCCGCGATTTCAGCCCCAACCCTTTCGCCGCCGCCAGCGGCTGAATCGTGGAACGGCACGACTCCGCCAGATCATCTAGATCAATGCGCTCGAACTTGAATTCGTCGTCATGCTGAAGTGAGGCATCCACGCGGCGGCTGAGCATACGATCGATCAACGTGAGTGCGTGCTGCGCGCTGGCGTGAATATCGGCGATATATCCAGCGTATCGTTCGTTGTCGATCGCACCGAAACGCCCGTCCTTCATGATTTCGGATGCCACGGCTATGGCACTGACGGGAGTCTTGAGTTCGTGCGCCAGCTTCGCCAGATCGATCCCTCGCGGCGCCTCGATGGATGTGCTGGCTGCAATGGCATCTGCACCCGCAGCTGCAGCTCGCAACTGCTGTTGTCCATCACGAATGCGCTGCGCGATGAGCAGGAGAATGTCAGCATCGCTGCGCGGCGCAACGTCGGACGCCCGCATGACCGGCGCGGCCGCCACCGAGCCCTCGGAATTCGGCGTTGCCTGGACCAGCACCATGTCCTCGCCCTCTGCTCCTGGCAACCGCGACACCTGGCAATAAAGAGTGCGAATGCCGAGGACGCTCCAGAACACGAGTGAGACAGGGTCCCGCAGCGCGCCGCTGTTACGTGGCATGTCGCGCAGTATCCGCACGGCTGGCATCGCGCTGTCGAGGCTCAGCGACTGCCCTGCCAAAAGCGATGGAAACAATGCCCGCCCGGACGCATTGCCGGCAATCAGCCGGGCCGCGACCGGATCGATAAGGAGCGCAACGCCCGGCCACGTGTCGAGCGCTGACCGCACCGCGTCACTGATGGCGGGCGCTGGCGGAGCAGAATGGGGCGACGGCGGTTCGAACGCGGACATACTTAAAAATATCACACCTCTGGCTGCTTAGCCCCACATGCTCGCGAGCAAGGTGAAGCCGACCACGCTGGCTGCCCGCGGCCGGCTCGGTTTCACCAACGGAGCGCAATCTGGGTGAGACATCAAGAAGATGGCCCGATGCCGCCGGCAACGGTGGCGGTGTCCGCGAAGCCACCCATCTGCCAGTTTTCTCTTGACGGATCGGGCCGGGAGCGGTTCTTACGGGGTCCGCGCGTCGATGCGCGTTCCCCCGATGCCGCCTTAGCTCAGCTGGTTAGAGCGCTAGATTGTGGATCTAGAGGTCCCCTGTTCAAGCCAGGGAGGCGGTACCATCACGTCTAACGGGTCCGCAACGGCCAAATTCCACAACGTGCACACCGCATATTAACGCTACTCGGCATAGCATCGGTTGAATTACGACGACCGGAGCCGGGAAAATGCTGGAAGTTATTACGCATACATTGTCGGTCATTTCTTTACTGACCTGCTTCGCGATTTTTTTCTGGCTCATCGCCCAACGCCTGCACAAGCCGGAAGGCAAGACCGAAAATCTACGCAACTTTCATTGCGCGCATGATCCGGTGTTCTTCAATAAGGAACTCAAGTGCGAGGCATTCTACCCCGCCATCTCGATCATTCTGACCCAGCCAATCATCTTTTTCGTCGTCGTGCAGCTGCATGGGGTCATGAATACCGTCGTGCCCTATCAGATGTTCGACAAAAGCATCGAAAACCTGCCCGTCGTTGTTCAGCTTGTGCTGGGATTGTTCGTCCTCGATCTGGCACTGTGGGTCCGTCACAGTTTCGTTCACAAATATTTTTGGCCCTTCCACGCTGTGCATCATAGCGCCGAGGAAATCTCTTGGTTGACCACGAAGCGCCTGCACCCGGTCGACGATTTTGTCATGGGCATCATTGATTTTGGGGTTCTGTTTATTATCGGCTTCTCGGCCGAAGGAATGGCCATCGCGGTTGTCGTGAAGTCCCTGCACAATATGTACATCCACAGCAACATCGTGCTCGATTATCCAAAGCCGTGGAAATACATCTTTGTCAGCCCGAACATGCATCGCTGGCATCACGCCACGGAAAAAGAAGCCCACGACAAAAATTTCTGCGTGCTTTTCGCCTTCATCGATTATCTGTTCGGCACTTATTACGTGCCCGACAATGCGCTGCCAAAAGCCTACGGCAGCGGCCATAACGAGATGGACGACATCGCAAACAAGAATATTCTGAAAGAACTCTGGCTGCCCTTCAAGATGGCGAGCGAGACATCTGTTGCCCCAGCGTCCGCAAGCCCGAACGGCGCCGAAATCGCTCGCGAAACACCCTAGTCCAACCGCACATGGCTGGTTCAGTGGCTGTGGCCCAAGGCCATCAAAGTATGAACTTGGACAAGTCGGCGTTCTTCGCCAATTCGCCGATACGCGACGTCACGTAGGCAGCGTCAATCGTAATGCTGTCGCCGGAACGGTCGGAAGCTTCGAAAGAAATTTCGTCGAGAACCCGTTCCATTACGGTCTGCAGTCGGCGGGCCCCAATGTTCTCGACGGTCGAATTGACAAGAACGGCCGCATCGGCGAGCGCATCGATGGCATCGTCAGTGAACGACAGCGTCAGACCCTCGGTCTGCATCAACGCTACGTACTGCTTGATCAGAGAAGCTTCAGGCTCGGTAAGGATGCGGCGGAAGTCTTCGCGTGAGAGGGCCTGCAATTCGACGCGGATCGGCAGGCGGCCTTGCAGCTCCGGCAGCAAGTCCGATGGCTTTGCGACGTGGAACGCTCCCGAAGCGATAAACAGCACATGGTCGGTTTTAACGGGGCCGTATTTGGTGGCAACCGTTGTACCTTCGATCAGCGGCAATAAATCCCGCTGTACACCCTCTCGACTGACGTCGGCGCCGCCACGGATGGTATCCCCGCGCGAGCAGATCTTGTCGATTTCATCGAGAAAAACGATACCCGCGTTCTCCACCGCGCGGATCGCCTCGGCAGCAAGGTTATCGCTATCGATGAGCTTGTCGCTCTCTTCGGCGATGAGCACATCGTAACTCTCGCGAACGGACATGCGCCGCGACTTGAGACGGCCGCCCATGGCTTTTTGCAGCATTTCGCCGATGTTAATTCCGCCACCGCCCATACCAGGACCCATGCCCGGGATTTCGAACGTCGGCATGCCGCCGCCGGTGTCGGCGACCATCACTTCGATTTCGCTTTCGTTGAGTTCATTATTGCGCAACTTGCGGCGAAAGCTGTCGCGCGTGCCGGGGGACGAGGTCGCGCCGACCAATGCGTCAAGCACGCGCTCCTCGGCCAGCTTCTCCGCCTTGGCGCGAACTTCCTTGCGCTTGGTCTCCTTGATCAGACCAAGTCCGACTTCGACGAGGTCGCGGACAATACTTTCCACGTCGCGGCCGACGTACCCGACCTCCGTAAACTTCGTCGCCTCCACTTTTAGAAACGGCGCGCCGGCAAGCCGTGCAAGTCGTCGCGAAATTTCGGTTTTGCCGACCCCCGTCGGCCCGATCATCAGAATGTTTTTTGGCAATACCTCATCGCGCAGATCGCCGGTCAATTGCTGCCGGCGCCACCGATTGCGCAGCGCGATGGCGACGGCGCGTTTGGCGTCGTTCTGTCCGACGATGTAGCGGTCGAGTTCGGATACGATCTCGCGCGGAGAAAAATTGGTCATGGGTCTCAGCTCACTTGGCGGCGGCGAGCTTCTCGACCACCAGATTGGAGTTTGTATAGACGCAGATGTCGGCGGCGATGCCCATCGCCTTGCGGGCGATTTCTTCCGCCGACAGCGGCTGGTCAAGCAGTGCGCGGGCCGCGGCGAGTGCAAACATGCCGCCCGATCCGATCCCCATGCAGGCGAACTCAGGTTCCAAAACGTCACCGGTGCCGGTCAGCGTCAAGCTGACATCCTTATCAGCCACGAGCATCATCGCTTCGAGGCGGCGCAGGTAACGATCGGTGCGCCAATCTTTTGCAAGTTCCACGCACGCTCGCGCCAATTGGCCGGGGTAAAGTTCGATCTTGGCTTCGAGCCGCTCAAAGAGCGTGAAGGCGTCGGCGGTTGCACCGGCAAAACCGCCGATCACATCGCCACGTCCCAACCGACGAACCTTCTTCGCGTTCGATTTGATGACCGTCTGGCCGAGACTCACCTGACCGTCGCCGGCAATGACCACTTCGCCGCCCTTGCGGACAGTGAGAATTGTCGTGCCGTGCCAGGTTGGGACAATTGCGGGGGAATAATCTGTGCTCATCGTCGATGTGATCTAAGCGTGCTGCCGATCTAAATCAAGAACTGGCGATCAAGGTTACCGAAGCTGGAAGGAATGTCCAAAGGCTGGTAGAGGCTATTCTACTCGGTAACCGGCCGGCTCCTCGCCAGGGGCGTCGGCCGCGCAACCGAAACTCTACCCGCGACCGGCCGGCTCCCCGCAAGGAGAGTCGGTCGCGCCATCAAAACTCTCCCGCGCGACCGGCCGGCTCCTCGCCAGGGGCGTCGGCCGCGCAACCAAAACTCTACCCGCGACCGGCCGGCTCCCCGCAAGGGGAGTCGGTCGCGCCATCAAAACTCTCCCGCGCGACCGGCCGGCTCCCCGTCAGGGGAGTCGGTCGCGCCATTAAAGGCATCGGTCGCGCCATCAAAAAGAGGCGATCTTGAAACGGCAGGCTACGATTTCGCGCAAAACGAAGGAAACCGAGATCCAGGCGACGATCGACCTGGATGGCACTGGCGTGTTCGAAATCAAGACGGGCATCGGTTTTCTGGATCACATGCTGGAACAGCTGTCGCGGCACGCGCTGATCGACATACGGCTCGTGGCGAAAGGCGATCTGCACGTTGATTATCACCACACGACCGAAGACAGCGGTATCGTTCTCGGCCAAGCGGTGGCGATGGCGCTCGGCGACAAGGCTGGCATTACGCGTTATGCGGACGTCCATCTGCCGATGGACGAGACGCTGACACGCGTCGCAGTGGATGTGTCGGGACGGCCGTACCTGATCTGGAACGTCAAGTTCAGCCGCGACAAACTGGGTGAAATGGACACCGAGCTTTTTCGCGAGTGGTTTCAGGCGTTCGCCCAGAACGCAGGCATCACGCTGCATGTGCAGAACCTCTATGGTGAAAACAATCACCACATCGTCGAAACCTGCTTCAAAGGTCTGGCCCGAGCCTTGCGTTTGGCCATGACACCGGACCCGCGGCAGGCGGGACGGGTGCCATCGACGAAGGGAACACTCAGCGTATGATGTGGTTACTGGTGCGTGCGAGAGACAATGCCGACGTCAGTGTCTTTACGGTGCACGAGCCCCCGCGACCACCGCTCGACCGCATTGATCGCGCTGCGTCACTGGTTTTTATCCGCGACGGATTCTCCTGGGGTGCTGCACTTTTTTCACCGGTTTATCTGATCGTGAAAGGCCAGTGGTTCGCCTTTGCTGCCTATCTTGTGCTCGCGTTTGTAGCGGCGGCGGTGCTGTGGTCTGTCGGTCTGCTGGAAAACTGGTTCACCTTCATGATCATCGGCCTAAACATTTATTTGGGCCTTGAGGCATCCACCCTTGAGCGAATGTGGCTGGGCTATCGCGGCTGGACGGAACTTGGCACGGTAGCAGGCCGCAATCTGCCTGAATGCGAGCGCCGCTTCTTCGACAGTTGGCTAAGCGCCCTTCCCCGCGACGATGGCCTAGTGACCCTGGGGTCCGAACCGGGCTTTTTCGGCGGCTCTTGGTGGCGGCTGTTTGGCAGCCGCGCCTGACGTTTGAGCGGACACGAGCGAGAATGCAGCGCGTCGCCATTATAGATTACGGTTCGGGAAACCTGCACTCGGCGGCCAAAGCCTTCGAACGCGCGGCCCGCGATGGCGGAACCCAGTGCCAGATCGTTGTGACCTCTGAACCCGACGTCGTCCGCGCTGCAGATCGCGTGGTGCTGCCGGGTGTCGGCGCGTTCGCTGATTGCAAGGCCGGACTCGAAGCGGTCCCGGGAATGCGGGACGCTATGGAATACGCCGTGCGCCGCAGGGGACGACCGTTCCTGGGCATTTGCGTCGGCATGCAATTGCTCGCCACCCGGGGCCTCGAACACGGCACTACGGACGGCCTCGACTGGATTGCCGGCGAGGTGCGTGCCATCGCGCCCACCGATCCAGCGCTCAAGATCCCGCACATGGGATGGAATACGCTCAACACCTTGAGCAAACATCCACTCTTTGACGGATTGCAAACCGGCCCGAGCGGGCTTCACGCCTACTTTGTGCACTCGTATCAATTTTTGCCCGCCAACCCCGCCGATGTGGTGGCCGAGACGGACTATGGCGGGCCGGTGACGGCGCTCATCGCGCACGACAACATGGCCGGCACGCAATTCCATCCCGAGAAAAGCCAGTCGCTAGGTCTCGACCTGATCGGGAATTTCCTGCGTTGGTCACCGTAGCGGTCAGCTCCGTCGGTTTACGACGAAACGTGCCGCTGCGCGCAGCACATCAGCCTTCGCGCCAAAGATCGCAAGCGCATGGTTGGCCTTCGCCTCCGTCTCTGCCAACATTGCCTTAGCGGCGGAAAGGCCCAGCAGCGATACCAGCGTCGCCTTGTTGGCTGCCGCGTCTTTCGCAACCGCTTTTCCAACGGTCGCTGCATCGCCTTCCGCATCGAGGAGATCGTCAGCGATTTGAAACGCAAGGCCGAGCGCGGCGCCGAAGTCGGCAAGTGCCTTGCGTTCGATCGTGGACGCTGCGCCTAGGATGCCTCCGGCCTCGCAGGCAAAGACCAACAGTGCTCCCGTCTTCATCGCTTGCAGACGGCGGATGTGATCGACGGATGCAACGGCAGGATCGCCGAGTTTGTCGGCCATCAAGTCGAGCGCTTGGCCACCCACCATGCCCGCCGCACCCGAAGCGCGCGCCAGCGCCGCAACGAGCGCAACGCGGATCTCGGCGTCGGCATGCGTTTCCGGCCGGGCAAGAACGTCGAAAGCCAGTGTCAAGAGGCCATCGCCGGCCAGGATGGCGGTCCACTCATCGTAAGCCGTCCACACGGTCGGCTGCCCGCGGCGCAAGCTGTCGTTGTCCATTGCGGGCAGATCATCATGGGCGAGGGAATAGCAGTGGACCAGTTCGAGAGCCGCGGCAGTCGCCGCCGACCTCTCGGCTGGCACCCCGAACAGCGTAGCACTTTCAATCACCAGCAGCGGTCGAACGCGCTTGCCCCCGCCAAGTACCGCATGACGCATGGCCGCGATCAATCGCCCTGCCTGCGGTTCAGGTGCCTCGCCGGTCAACGATTTTTCGCTCAGAATGCGCGCGAGCGCCGCCTCCGTGAGGCGAGCGGCGTCGGCAAGGCTTTGCGCGAATGTCATGAACGAATTACCTAGTCGGCAGGGAATTGGGCGGTCGCGGGGGCGAAAGCCTTATCATGCACTTGGCAGGCGGGCGACGGATGCCCTGAAGAGGGGGCGCACGATCGTGTTCGGTACTGCTGACTGCGGGATTAATCTCCCTATGGCTAGAACTGACGTGCGGCCGCCGCCTTGCCGGCTAATCGCGCGCCGCCACTCAAGAACGGGCCACACAAGAACAGGCCACACGAGAACAGGAATGTTGCGCAGGTGAGTGATGGGGATGAAGCAGACATGGATGCGGACGCCCCAGCGGCGGGGGTTCGAACCATGTCCTCCGCGCAACCCAGCATCGACGACTTGATTGAGGCGGCTGTGCACCGGATTGCCCGTGCGATCCCACCGCCCCCAGCAGCACGACTGCTTCCGATACCCCCGCCGCCGGCCTTGGATGCCCCCCCGGCAGCACCGAGCGGCAGGTTCGCTCCCGACCAGATGAGTGAGCGGCCGGCGCCGCCCGTCGATGTAGCCCTGACCCCGATATTTGAGGATGAGCACGCTGCCGACGCGCAACCGCTGGCTGTTGAGCCTACGGCGGAACGGTTACAACACGACACACCCACACCCTCCTTGGCCGAAACGGCGGCGGCAACGGCCGCCTCCGCCGCTCCAGCACGAGCCACCTCGGACCCTCCGGCAATCGCCGTCCCCGAGGTCCGTCCCGCTTCCGGGCCGCGCGTCTGGTCAGGCCTGTTGCAAGGCGCCTGGACATGGCGACGCGCCGCCCGCTTGGCCGGACTGGCTGTCGCCGCGTACTTCGCCGTCGTTCTGAGCCTGATCGTGATCTACCGCTTCATCAATCCGCCGACCACAACCTTGATCGCCTACCAATGGCTGACCGGCACCAAGATCGAACAGGATTGGGTGCCCATCGAAGACATTTCATCAAACCTCCTTCGCGCTGTGGTGGTCTCCGAAGACTGGGGCTTTTGTGATCACTACGGCATTGATCTTGTGGCGATAGAGGCCGCGCTCGAACAGGCCGGTGAAGGCAAGATGGTGCGCGGGGCAAGCACGATCTCGATGCAAGTGATCAAGAACCTCTTTCTTTCGCAGTCGAAGTCATTGTTGCGCAAAGCCGTCGAAATTCCGCTGACGTTTGCGGCGGAAGCCGTGTGGCCGAAGTCGCGCATGCTCGAAATTTATCTCAACATCGCCGAATGGGGTCCGGGTGTGTTTGGGGCCCAAGCAGCCGCGCGGCATCATTTTTCAAAACCCGCCTCGCGATTGACCGAACGCGAGGCGGCCCTGCTTGCAGCTGCACTTCCAAACCCGATCCTGCGCGATGCCGGTGATCCCTCCACGCGGACGGCGCGCAAGGCGAGTATCATTCAATCGAGGATGCGGGCCGCGGGGCCGGTTGCAGATTGCGCGATGACCGGGCGGCAACGCTCATCGAGCGCTGCTGGCGACAATGAACCTGCCAACACGTCCGGTTGGGCCACAACGGTCAAGAAGAGGGCTGGCGCACGGCAAGGTTTGTAGTATAAGGCGCGCTCTGTGGCCTGGACTGCCCGCGCCGCACCGCCTGTTATTGCGCGGGTCCGGGTAAATCAAGAGGCCGTCCCATTCGGGCAATTCTTCTGCGTTTACAGGTGCTTCGCGCCCTAAATCCGCAGGGGTGTCAGCCCATCGAACGACGAGCGGAGTATTCGAAGTGGCCGTACCCAGGAAAAAAACGTCGCGCATGAAGAAGGGCCAGCGTCAGTCGCATGATGCCCTCGCCCGCCCGTCCTACATCGAGGATAAAGACAGCGGTGAACGTCGCCGTCCGCATCACATCGATCTCAAGACCGGGAAGTATAAGGGCCGCCAAGTTCTGCCACCGAAGGCTGAGGCTTGATCTGCGTCCCGGCAACGGCCTGATGCCGGCCGCGTTCTACAGTCACACATGACGGCCATACGGCGGGCGACCACCCTGGTTTGATGTGATACTGCTAGGCCGTGTTTGCCGGGCCGCGCCCGGGGGGCCGGGCATCAAGGCCCAGGGATCAAGTCCGAGGGATTAAGGGGAGACATCGATGTCGCTTGCAGCACTTCCGCTGACGATTATTCCGTTCATTCTCTACAATCTGTTGGCCCTCATGGGGATCGATCTCAACGGTTCGCTGGTTGGCGACGGGATCACCATGATGAGTGGCGGCGTCTGGAAGCTGACATGGGGCGATCTGCTACTCTTGATCGGCATCGTCGTCCTCTTCATCGAAATCGTTAAGGCAACCTACACCGGCACCGCATCGATGATCGATCACGGCCTGTCGATGGTCGTCTTCATCGCCTTCCTGGTCCAATTCCTCCTTGTCAGCCAGGCGGCGACATCCGTTTTCTTCCTGCTGCTCATGGTTGCATTGATCGATGTGATCGCCGGTTTCACGATTGGCATCCGGGTCGCCAAGCGCGACATCGGCTTTGGTGGCGGCGACCAATAACCCCGGAAAAATCACGCAAAAAAGCGGCGCGTCGAACAGGCGGGCCGCCTTTGCTTTGCGGCATCCGCGACGAGGCAATGATCAACGCCGCGTTTACCTCCCGTCGTTTACAATTTTAAATGTTCTTAGGAATTTGCGCTTAATTTGAAACGGTGGCGTTCGCAGCTATGCGCGCCACGCGTGTTGTCGTGTGGGCGCGGGGACCCCTGTGATTCAGTCGCATCAGCCGATTATACCGTTCCCCAGCGCGGAGCCATCCGTGTCGGATTTCGAAGCGCTGACCGAAGAGGAAGCTTTCGATTTCGTGGGCGGACCGCCTCGCATCGACGAAACCGCCTACACATGGGACCTGGCCACCGATCAAATCGCCTGGGAGAGCAATGCAGCTACGGTTTTCAACGTCGCTGACGTTGCCAGTATTTCATCGGGACAAAACTTTGCAGCACTGATGATGCCGGAAGACGCCGGTCAGCGCAGCCGCATCTTCGAAGTCGCAACCGAACACGCGCAGGCCGGCGGCATTCCCTATCGACTGCAGTATCGCATCCAGTCGGCTGGACCACGCTCCGTTTATGTTTGGGTTGAAGACCACGGCCGATGGTGGGCGGCCCGCGATGGCCGGCCGATGCGTGCGCGCGGCGTAATCCGGCTCGTTGCCGACAGCTACATCGAAGAACAGCGCCTACTATATCGCAACGATCACGATGAGCTGACGGGCCAGCTCAACCGGACGCGTCTGACCGACGCGCTGAATGCGGTCATCTTGCGTTGCGCCCGATCACACACCCAGGCCGCGTTCCTGATGGTTGCGATCAACAATCTGACCACCGTCAACGAGACGTTAGGTCACCAAGCGGGCGATGAAGTCATCGCCAGCGTTGTCAACGCCATCAAAAGCAAGTTGCGCGGTGGCGACACGCTCGGACGCTACTCGGCCAACAAGTTTGGCATCATCCTGAATGACTGCGCCCCCGGCGCCATGCAGACCGCGGCAGAGCGGTTCATGCGCTCAGTGCGAGAGTTGACGTTGCGCACGAGCGGTGCGCAGGCGCAGGCGACGGTTTCCATCGGCGGCGTCATCCTGCTCGACCACGCCCACACCGTTCATCAAACTCTGAGCTGTGCATTGCAAGCCCTCGACAAAGCCAAGCAGCATCGGCTGGAGGGCTTTGTGGCATACGAGCCGAACACGTTCACGGAAAGCGCCCGTCAGCGCAACATCGCCATGGTCGATGAAGTGATCTCCGCACTCGAAGCCGGACGCATGCGCCTCGCGCTCCAGCCCATGATCGACACGCGCACCGGCAAAGCCCAGATATATGAATGCCTCTTGCGAATGGAGCGGCCCAATGGCGAGCTCGTCTCCGCCGGCCGGTTCATCGAGACCGCCGAACAACTCGGCCTGTCGCGCGTCATCGATCGGCGCACACTCGAAATGGCTGTCGCACTCTTAAAGCAGCACCCGGAACTGACGCTATCCGTCAACGTATCGAGCCTGACGGCGAACGAGCCGGATTGGCTGGCCACCCTGCGTCAGCTGATCAAGGACGACGCCAGCATCACGCCACGCATGATCGTCGAGATCACTGAAACGAGCGTGATTGTCGATATGGACCTGATGAAAGCATTCGTCGATACACTGCGCGAAATGGGTTGCCGTATCGCGATCGACGACTTCGGCGCCGGCTATACGTCATTCAAAAACCTGAAGGCGCTGAAGGTCGACATCGTAAAAATCGACGGTGCATTCGTAAAAGACATCATGGACGATAAGGCCGATCAGGCCTTCATTAAAACAATGGTCGAGCTGGCCCGGACCTTTGAGATTGAAACGGTGGCCGAGTGGGTCGGCGACGAACGCGCCGCCCGCTTCTTGACCGACGCCGGGATTGACTATCTCCAGGGCTTCCACTTCGGGTTGCCCATCTCTGCCGACGACTACCGCGCGCCCACCGCTTAAAGTTCATTGCAGCAACGGGCCCGCCGCCGCGTTCCGGTCAGGACCGGTCTTTGGTCAATTTTTCAAGACTGCGCTGCATGGATTCCAGCTGCGCCTTAAGTTCCGATATCTCGTCGCTTTTGACCGCCGAGGGCACCGCCTCGATCTTTGGCTTGTCACCCGTAGCCGGAACGTCGGGTGGTCGCGAACCGGGTTGGGCCGCCGCTCCAAACGACGTCCACATGGCCACAGCCTGCTCGAACATCACCATGTTCTTGCGGGCCTGCTCCTGGTAGGCCTCGAACGCAACCGCTGGATTTGTAAATGCCGCCGTGAACTGCGAGCGGATTTTCTCCTGCTCTTTCACGAGATTTTCCAGACTGAATTGCAGGTAGCTCGGCACCATGCGTCCGATCTGATCATCATAGAAGCGGATCAACTGCCGCAAAAACGGCGTCGGCAGCATGTTCCGCCCATCGTTGCGGCTTTCCTGGTCAACGATGATCTGCGTGAGAACAGAGTGCGTCAGGTCATCGCCCGACTTGGCGTCATAGACGACGAAATCCTTGTCCGCGCGCACCATCGCGCCAAGGTCGTCAAGCGTCACATACTGGCTCGTCTCGGTATTGTAGAGCCGCCGGTTCGCGTACTTCTTGATGACGATCGCTTCGCGTTTCTCTTGCTGCTGTTCGAACTTGTTCAGAGTTGACATACCTGCGACTTCCAACTTTTTGCGGTGCGGCATCGTAACACACGCTCGACGTGGCATACCAGACAATCCTGCACCAACTTTGGGCTCATTTGCCGCCCGCGTGGGCATTTGCGATTAATCAAGTGTTGCTGCTATGGGTGTGCCTAACTTCGTTCGGCGCAAATTTCTAACCAAAGACGGCGCTGTGAAGTGTCTCTGACGCCACTCATGCACCCCCCGGGAGGAGGCCCGATTTTATGAGCCAGGATACCGATATCGTCATTGTCAGTGCTGCGCGCACGCCCGTCGGCTCGTTCGGCGGCACGCTCGCCTCGCTCCCGGCCCATGAACTCGGTTCGGTGGTCATCAAGGCCGCTCTGCAGCGCGCCAATGTCCAGCCCGGCGATGTGTCGGAAGTCATCCTCGGACAAGTTTTGACCGCGGCCCAGGGCCAGGGACCGGCCCGCCGCGCCGCCATCGGCGCGGGAGTGCCGGTCGATGCGCCGGCCTGGGGTGTCAACCAGATCTGCGGTTCGGGTCTGCGCGCCGTGGCGCTTGGCGCTCAACAAATTCAAACCGGCGCTGCGACGGTGGTCGTCGCTGGTGGTCAGGAGAGCATGAGCCAGTCGGCGCACGCGATCCATATGCGCGACGGTGTCAAAATGGGCGACGGCAAGCTCATTGATACGATGGTGCGCGATGGCTTGTGGGATTCCTTCAACAACTACCACATGGGCTCGACCGCCGAGAACGTTGCACGCCAGTGGCAGATCAGCCGCGAAGAGCAGGACAAGTTCGCCGTCGCATCGCAAAACAAGGCGGAAGCTGCGCGCAAAGCCGGCAAGTTCAAGGACGAGATCGCGCCCGTCACGATCAAGGGCAAGAAAGGCGACACGGTCGTCGATACCGACGAATACATTAAGGACGGGGTGACGATTGAAAGCGTCGCCAAGCTCCGGCCCGCGTTTGATCCCAAAGAAGGCACCGTTACAGCCGCCAACGCGTCAGGCATCAACGACGGCGCCGCCGCAGTTGTCCTGATGTCAGCCGGAGAAGCCAAAAAGCGCGGCTTGAAACCGCTGGCCCGGATCGCTTCGTGGGCTCAAGCCGGCGTTGATCCCTCGATCATGGGTACAGGCCCAATTCCGGCCTCGAAAAAGGCGTTGGAACGAGCTGGCTGGACGATCAAGGACCTCGATTTGATCGAAGCCAACGAGGCGTTTGCCGCGCAGGCCATTTCGGTCAACAAAGGTCTCGGCTGGGATACCGACAAGGTGAACGTCAACGGCGGCGCCATTGCAATCGGCCATCCGATCGGTGCGTCGGGTGCCCGCGTATTGACGACGCTTCTGTACGAAATGCAGCGTCGAGACGCGAAAAAGGCACTTGCCACGTTGTGCATCGGCGGCGGCATGGGCATCGCAATCTGCCTCGCCCGCGACTGACAACCGCGACCGTATCAAACCGGGCCCGCTTAATTGAAGCGGGCCCGGTTGTCGTCTTACCCAGCCCACGTCGAACAATTCAAACATAACAATCAGGGAGGAATAACATGGCACGGGTGGCCCTCGTTACCGGCGGCACGCGCGGTATCGGTCACGCGATTTCGGTCGCGCTCAAGAACGCAGGTTATCGGGTTGCGGCAAGCTATGCCGGCAACGACGCCGCCGCGCAGCAGTTCCAAGTCGAGACAGGCATTCCCGTCTACAAGTTTGACGTCTCGAACTATGAAGCCAGCGAGAAGGCCGTGAAGCAGGTCGAAAAGGACATCGGTCCGATCGACGTTCTCGTCAACAATGCGGGCATCACCAAAGACACGATGTTCCACAAGATGACCAAGGAGCAGTGGGACGCCGTCATCGGCACCAACCTCAACGGTCTGTTCAACGTCACGCGCCCGGTTTGGGAAGGCATGCGCGCCCGCAAATTTGGCCGCGTCATCAACATCTCTTCAATCAACGGCCAGAAAGGCCAGATGGGCCAGGTGAACTATTCCGCCTCGAAAGCCGGCGACATCGGCTTCACCAAGGCGCTGGCACAGGAAGGCGCCCGTGCCGGCATCACGGTCAACGTGATCTGCCCCGGTTACATCGCCACTGAAATGGTGAAGGCCGTGCCACAGGACGTGATGGAAAAGACCATCCTCCCGCAGATCCCGGTGGGCCGCCTCGGCGAGCCATCGGAAATCGCGCGCTGCGTCGTGTTTCTTGCCTCCGACGACTCTGGCTTCATCACCGGCTCGACGATCACGGCGAACGGCGGTCAATACTTCGCCTAGCCCCGACCCGTGCGGCATTCAAAGCAAAACGCCCCGATCGAAGATCGGGGCGTTTTGTTGAAGTCGACGGATAATCAGCCGCGCAGCCGGTTGCGAACGATCAGCGGCAACTGCTCGTCTGAGCCACCGGCATACTGCCGGCCCTCTTCGGCGCTCCACCAGCGATCACCTTGCGCATATCCCGTTTGCGCGGGCTGAGCCGGCGCGCGTGCGGCAACAGGCGGAAAGTCGGCTTCGGCCGGACGGCTGGAAGTCGGCGCAATTGCCGGTCTATGCGCCATGGGTGAACCGCCGAACCAAGCGTCGATCAGATCCAACTCTTCTGCCGACAACTGCAGCCCCTGGCTACGGCAGCGGGCAATCACGAAGTTGCGAACAAATTCGGCGACGCGCCCTGCTCGAACCACGGATCGGTCTCGCTCACGACTTCGAGAACGAACCGCACATCATCCCGCTTGATGGTCACGCCCAGATCGGCGGCACGATGCGTGATGTTGGTCAGTGTCTGCGCGCCAGTCAGACCGTTTGAATTGATCTCCTGCGCCATCACCTCAAACAATGCCCGATACTCCGGCGGTGCCAGAGGCGGCGCCTGACACGCATCATGAATACGGGTGATCGACTGCTGGATCGAAGGAGCTTGATCGGTACGCGGAGCCGCAGCCTTGGGCGCCGCGGGCGCAACAGTGGGTGGCGGCGCGGTACGGCCGGCCGCCGGCGGAGCATCCGGGCGCAGCGAATCTCGCGCGGAAGGAAATTGCTGCGCTCGCGACGTTGATGACAACGGCAGCGTCGGCTCTTGGCGATAGGGATCCTGACGCGGCGATTCATGACGCGGCGCTTCCGCCCTCGCCGCATCCTGACGCGGCGGCTCGATCCGTGCAGCGGGTTCACGCGCGGCGGGAGCCCGCCGGGGTTCCGGCTGAACGGCCAGCTGACGGCTGGCGTCAAAAACATAATAGGGCGCCTGATCCGAAAGCCGGATTTCGGCCGGAAGCCCCTTGGTCAATAGATTTGAGAAACTTCCCGCACCGGCCCAGCCTGTACCGACGGTGCGATCATGACCCAGCGTGCGCACCGCACGGTCGGCAAGTGCTTCCAGGGGGACCGGCTGACCAGCGCTTTTCACCCAGCCGACAACCTCCGCCAGAATATCGCGGCGAACAGCTTCGAGCGACCGATCGCGGGCACGGCATCGGCGTCCGCAACCAGAGCGCTGCCCTCCAGAAGCAGACTGATGAGGCTCGATTCGCGAATCTCACCATCGGCAATCGCCGTATAGGGCGCGGCTGTATGATCGTTGGCAAAAACCACCGTGCGCCGGGCATGAGCACGCAGGCGATGCAGCAGTGGCGTAAAGTCGGCGTCACCCGACAGAATAATGAACTCGTCGAAGTAGGTATCGTGATTGAGCAGATCGCGGACATCCATGACCATGCGAATGTCGGCGGAATTCTTGAGCTGCGATGTCAGCGGAGGGCAGTCGATCGCTTCCATTCCGGCCCGCAGGAAATGGTGGCGCACGAAAGGATATGAGTTCATATCGGTCGCGTTGTCGGATGAATTCCGGCGGGGGACCGGATTGCCGTAGCAGCGGTTCATCACGATACGGCGCGGAGCGGTCGCAGCGAGCCCGTTCGTTGCCGTTATCAGGCGGCCGCTTTCGATTTCCCGCAGCCAATGTCCTGCATCTTTGGCAAAACGCTTCGCGGCCTCCTCGCTCTTTCTCTTCAACGACAAGTAGATATTGTCGTAGTCGATAAAGATCGTGCTCAACAGCGGTCCAGTATCCTGGGCCTTCATGTCCGCAACCCCCGTTATGCGAATCAAACAGTTGCCGCTCACTGTTGATGAGTCGTATTGGAGCGGCAAGGATGGTTGCGTTGCACCACGGCTGGCGGCAAAAAATTCAATAAAATTCAATGGCTTGAATACATGCGCTCAATCTAATTAGTGGTGGAAAAGTCCGCGCGCCACATTTGATGGCTGCAGCGGGGCTTTGCGGCACATGCAAGCGTGATGCTCAAGGCAACGGCGGCTCCTTGCCGTCAGGGGACAGAACAAAGCCTTGAAAATTAAACCCTGGCGCCACGGTGCAGCCGACCAGCGTCCAAGCTCCCAGACTGCGCGCCTGCTGCCACCATCCGGCCGGCACAACGGCCTGCGGAGCCATGTCGCCGTCAGCGTCAAATCCCAGCTGCAGACGCTCGGCAGGCTGGCCCGGCGCTGCAATGCCAAGCTCCAGAGGAGCGCCCGCATACCAGTGCCAGATCTCGACGGCGTCAACCGCGTGCCAGCGTGACACCTGACCTTCGAGCAATAAAAAATAAATCGCCGTCGAACGAGCCCGTCCGTCCGCATCCGTGGCCTTGTCTCGAAACGTCTCGCGATAAAAGCCGCCTTCCGGATGCGGCATCAAATCGAGCCGGGTGATCAAGGACTGGGCGTCCGCTGGCATCGGCCGCAATGCGGTCATGCCTTATTCTTCCGATCGCGCAACTCTCCAAAAACCCGCCAATCGGCAACGGCACCCATGCCAAGGCGGCGGCGGGTCCCAAGATTGTGCGGGCGCAGAAACACGTTCGTCTGCAATTCGCAATCGAGCACGGTTGGCACGTTCAGCCGTCCAGCGGCAACGGTCTGCTCCGCATTTTCAAGCCGATTGCGCAACATCGCGTTGTCCGGCTCAACAGAAAGCCCGAACCGCGCATTGGCGAGAGAATATTCGTGACCACAATAGAGCCGCGTCTCGGCGGGCAGCGATGCGATGCGGCACAGCGAATGCCACATCATTTCATTGTTTCCTTCCAGCACGCGACCACAACCCATGACAAACAGCGTGTCGCCGACAAATGCCACGCGCTCACCCGGCATGAAGTAGGTCACATGACCCATGGTATGGCCCGGCGTTCCGATCACCTCGACCCGGTGCGCGCCGAGCGTGAAACTATCGCCGTCATCGACGGACACGTCGATACCGGGGATGCGGGCGGCCTCAGTCTGCGGACCGATGATCCGGCAGCCCGTTTTAGCCTTCAACTCTAGATTGCCCGCAGTGTGGTCCCCATGATGGTGGGTGACGAGAATATGGCTGAGCGACCAGCCCTTCTCCTGCAACGCGGCAGAGATTGCATCGGCATCGGGAGCGTCGATCGACGCGGTTGTACCGTCCTCGCAATGAACGAGGACACCGATATTGTCCTTACGGCAGAGAAAAGCGTGAATTTCGAGGGCGGACATGCGGTCGATAGGCGCTCGGTTGACCAGTGGAGGGGCTATAAGAGAAGCAAGTGAATGAGAGTAGCGCTGAGCCTTGCCGAGTTCAATGCAGCTCTGCTCAGTCCTACCGTTTGGGATGATCGAGGCGACCCGCAGGCATAAAGACCGACAGTGAAGCTTGGGACTCATGGAACTCGACGTCGTCGATCTCAGGGATTTCTACCAGACGCCGCTCGGCCTTACCGTGCGCCGCATCGTCGGCAGCGAGGTGCGCGCGCGCTGGCGCGGCGTGCGCGGCGGAATGGTCGTAGGTCTGGGGTATGGCGTCCCCTACCTGGGCCCCTTCCGGCAAGACGCGACACGCATTGCAGCTCTGATGCCGGAGACACAAGGCGCTCTGGTATGGCCTGCCGCTGGCCCATTGCTCAGCGTCCTGGTCGAGGACCGGCAACTCCCCCTCCCCGACAATTCGGTCGACCGCCTTCTTCTGGCTCACAGTCTTGAGGCGACTGACCGACCGGCGACACTGCTGCGCGAAGTCTGGCGTGTACTCGTCCCGGAAGGACGCCTGCTCATCGTGGCCCCCAACCGGCGCAGCATCTGGGCGCGGATCGACGCGACGCCATTCGGACACGGTCGCCCCTACAGCCGGTCACAACTGCAGCGACTGCTCATCGACAATTTGTTCACGCCCGTCTCGTGGGGCACAGCTCTGCATATGCCGCCACTCGATAGCCGCATGCTGCTGAAGTCTGCTCCGGTGTGGGAACGACTCGGACAAAAGCTATGGCCGGGCTTTGGTGGGGTGCTGCTCGTCGAAGCGCGCAAAGAGGTCATGGCGCCGATTGGGGGCAAACATGCAGCCGCACGCGCCCTGCGCGAACTCGTTGCCGTCAGGCGGCAAGTGTCGGATGCCGATACTTAGCGGCGGCACGATCATGTTCTACCCCGCGGGGCGAGTAGGAACACCGCCTTTTCGCCAAGCAGGTTTTGCAAAGACAGCGACTTCTTGATCGCGAGCCTCTGCCCGCGGCTGTTGAAGGCAACCGCATCCTCCACTTCCGCATCGAGGATCCCGACGAGATCGGAGAAATCCTTGATCGTACACAAGTGCGAATCCTGGCTTTCGTACCAGGTCTCGGGAAGGTTCGGCGTGCGCGGCATGCGGCCAGTGAGCAGAAGACTGGAACGGATTTTCCAATGCCCGAAATTGGGAAACGAAACGATTGCGCGCCGTCCGATCCGCAAAAGGTTCTCCAAGACGACCCGCGGCTGCCGCGTCGCCTGGATGGTGAGCGATAGGATGGCATAGTCGAACGCCTGATCGGGATAGCCGGACAGATCCTGGTCGGCGTCACCCTGGATCACCGAAAGCCCGCGTGCCACGCAGGCGTTGACGTTGTTGCGGATCAGTTCGATGCCGCGCCCGTCGACCTTCTTTTCCTCAATCAGCAATTCGAGCAGCGCCCCGTCGCCGCAGCCGACGTCGAGAACGCGCGCACCCGGCGTCACCATTTCCGCGATCAGCAGATGGTCGGCGCGAACGGCCCGGTTGGGGTGTTGATCAGGCAATGTCATGATTATTGATCACTCACGCGATCCCGCGCTTCTTTGCTGCCGCGTTGAGAAAGCCGTTCACGGTGGCGGAAAAGACGTCTTCTCTCAGCAGAAAGGCGTCGTGCCCCTTGTCGCTTTCGATCTCGACGAACGACACGTTGGCAGCGACGCCGTTCAGCGCCTTCACGATCTCCTTGTTGTCGCGCGTCGGGTAGAGCCAATCGCTGGTGAATGAGACAACGCAGAATTGCGTTCGGGTGCCGGTGAAAGCATTCGCGAGCCGGCCGTACTCAGCCTCCAGATCGAAGTAGTCCATCGCCCGCGTGATGTAGAGATAGCTGTTGGCATCGAACCGGTCGACGAACGTCGAGCCTTGGTGGCGCAAGTAGCTCTCGATTTTGAAATCAGCATCGAACGAGAACGAATGCTGGTCGCGATTCTGCAGGCCGCGGCCAAACTTATCCTGCAGCGCCTTTTCCGACAGATACGTGATGTGCGCCGCCATCCGCGCCACCGCCAGACCGCGCGAGGGCCGCGCTTGCGTGCCGTAATATGCGCCACCCTGCCAATCGGGATCGGCCATAACGGCTTGCCGTCCAACTTCGTGAAAAGCAATGTTCTGCGCCGTATGCCAGGGCGCGGTGGCGATGGGCATCGCGGTGAGGACCCGGTCCTTGTACCGCGCGCACCACTGCAACACCTGCATGCCGCCCATGGAGCCACCGATCACCGAAAACAGCTGGCCGATGCCCAGGTGATCGATCATCCGCGCCTGCGCGTTGACCATGTCACCGATGGTGATGACCGGGAACTCCACGCCATAGGGGCGCCCGGTGGCCGGGTTCTTCGAGGCCGGCCCGGTCGAACCCATGCAGCCGCCTAGAATATTCGAACAGATGACGAAAAACCGGTCCGTATCGATCGGCTTGCCGGGCCCGACGAGTGTTTCCCACCAGCCGCCCTTGCCAGTGACGGGATGGGTGTTGGCGACATGCTGGTCGCCGGTCAGCGCGTGGCAAATGAGGATCGCATTGGATTTGTCGGAGTTCAGCGTCCCGTAGGTCCGGTAGGCGATCGTGAACGGCCCGATGTCCCGCCCGCTGTCAAGGCGCAACGGCTGATCTTCAGGAAACACCACGACCTGACTGTCCGGCTCGGACACCTGACGCAGAGCGGCATCCGCCACGCTTTCCTGGCGAGCCTTGGGATCGATCTGAGGTTCGGCGGCGGACATGCGCGCGTTTTCCGGCTCCGGCCCGGCGCGATTGCCGGACCAAAACAAATAACCCGGCCGGATCACCCTTGCCTCATGGCCGGGCCCATCCGTTACCGGGTGCGCGCGGCCCTTTAGCGAGTTGTTTAACGTGGCTGCAAGCCGACCGGCCAAATCACCACGACGTCGGCAAGTTAAATACTCAAGGACCGGTTCGGGCGCAAGGGCGCCGGATGGACGAACGGGCGCCGTACATCCATAAAGACAGCATTCCGATGGACGATTTCGCGTCTTTTCGGCGCTGGCCCGGTCGTATACCAAGCAGCCTCGGCGCTCACGTCGCCCCGATCCGCCCAAGCCGAGAGATTGCAACGCTGATGTCGACCCTAACTCCCACTCCCCGCCCCGGCGTACTTGCCATCGAAGCCTACGTGCCCGGCGAGAGCAAGCTTCCCGGAGGCGTGAAGCCGATCAAGTTGTCGTCGAACGAGACGCCGCTGGGACCCAGTCCGGCAGCCATCGAGGCCTATAAGGCGGCCGCAGCAGATCTTGAACGCTATCCGGACGGCCAGGCAACGGCCCTGCGAACCGCCATCGGCAACCGCTACGGTCTCGATCCGGCACGCATCGTTTGCGGCGCTGGCTCGGACGAGCTGCTGACCATGCTGGCTCACGCCTATTTAGGCCCCGGCGACGAAGCCATCTACACCCAGCACGGCTTCCTCGTTTACCGCATCGCCATCCTCGCCTGCGGAGCAACGCCCGTTGTAGCGAACGAAACAAACCTGACTGCGGACGTGGGCAAAATCCTGGCCAAAGTCACGCCGCAAACGCGGATGGTGTTTTTGGCCAACCCGAACAACCCAACCGGCACCTATCTGCCGATCCAGGAGGTGCGCCGGCTGCGCGCCGCTCTGCCTGACAATGTCATTCTCGTGCTCGACGGCGCCTATGCCGAATACGTCCGCCGCAACGATTACGAATCTGGCATCGAACTGGTGGCGACCACCGCCAATACGGTGATGACGCGAACCTTCTCCAAGATTTTCGGGCTGGCGGCGTTGCGCATCGGGTGGGCTTATTGCCCAGCGCCCGTTGCCGACGCTTTGAACCGGATCCGCGGACCCTTCAACATGTCCAACCCATCGATTCTTGCCGGTGCGGCGGCCATGCACGACGTCGCGCATACCGAGGCAGCCGTCGCGCACAACGATGAATGGCTGGGGTGGCTTGCCGCCGAACTCGAAAAACTGGGGCTTCTGGTAACACCGAGCGTCGCCAACTTCCTGCTCATCCACTTTCCGCCCGCCGCGGCGACAGGCGCGGCCGCATGTGATGAGTACCTGAAGTCGCGCGGGATCATCCTGCGCCGCGTTGTCAGCTACGGATTACCCGATTGTCTGCGGCTGACGGTCGGGACAGCCGAAGAGAACCGCGCCGTCGTGTCCGCCTTAGCGGCGTTTCTCGGAAAGGCCGCGTGATGGCCGATCCGGCGACCCCATTATTCGAGCGCATCGCGCTGATCGGCATCGGCCTCATCGGATCCTCGATCAGTCACGCGGCCCGCCGCGCAAATCTCGCCAAAACGATTGTCGGGTCGGCGCGAACGCCAGAGACAATCGCAACCGCACTGAAACTCGACATCATAGATCAGGGCTACGCGACTGCGCGTGACGCGGCAAGCGGCGCCGATCTCGTGATCTTGTGCGTCCCGGTCGGCTTATGCGGACCAATCGCAAAAGAGATCGCGCCCGTGCTGAAGCCGGGTGCAATCCTTACCGACGTCGGCTCGGTCAAAGGCTCAATCGTTCGCGATGTGGCGCCGCATGTGCCGCCGGGCGTGCACTTCGTCGCGGGACATCCGATAGCGGGAACCGAACAGTCGGGGCCTGAATCGGGCTTTGCCGAACTGTTCGACGGGCGCTGGTGCATCCTGACGCCGGAAGCCGGAACCGAGACCGCGGCAATCGAAAAACTGAAGACATTCTGGGAAAAACTCGGTTCCCACGTCGAGATCATGGCGCCCGACCACCACGATCTCGTCCTCGCAATTACCTCGCACTTGCCCCATCTCATCGCCTTCAACATTGTCAACACCGCCGCGCATCTGGAGCGCGTGACAGACAGCGAAGTCATCAAATTCTCGGCCGGCGGGTTCCGTGATTTCACGCGTATTGCCGCGTCGGACCCCGTCATGTGGCGCGATGTCTTCCTCAACAACAAGGACGCTGTGCTGGAAATGCTCGGTCGCTTCAGCGAAGATTTGACCGCGCTGCAACGCGCAATCCGCTTCGGCGACGGCGAAACACTGCACAAGCTGTTTTCGGATGCACGCACGGTGCGACGCGGCGTGATCCAGGCCGGACAAGACACGTCCGCACCGAACTTTGGCCGAACACCCGACCCTGCTGCGGGCCTCAAGAGCGGAGCCGACAAGGCGTGAGCGGCCAGCCAGATACGCGGACCCTCTGGGTCTTCGGATATGGCTCTCTCATGTGGCAGCCGGGCTTTGCCTTCGTCGAGGTGCGCCGCGCCCGGCTGGTCGGCTATCACCGGTCTTTCTGCATTTATTCTCTCCATTACCGCGGAACGCCCCAACGGCCAGGTCTGGTTCTCGGGCTGGCACGCGGGGGAACGTGTCAGGGCGTGGCCTTCCGTGTCGCCGAGGCCGATGCAGCTGCGGTCCGGTCATACCTGCATGCACGCGAGTTGATTTACGGCGTCTATCGCGAAGCCATGCTGACGGCTGAGATCGAAAGCGAGCGAGGCCCAATCCAGACGGATGTGCTGACCTATATCGCTGAAACCGGGCATCCAAGTTTTGCCGGCACCGGCACCTCGTTGGCGCGCAGATCTGCGATCATCCGCGCAGCACGCGGCAAGGCGGGCAGCAATCTCGCCTACTTTGTTGCAACCCTGTCCAAGTTGCGCGAACTGGGCATTCGTCAACCGGATCTGGAACGGCTTGCTGTCGCCGCTCGTGCCGCCGGTTCATTCGCGCACTCCGCGTCACCGCGAATTCTGGAAGCGCGCCACCGCGCGTTCGCGTGGCGCCCTTGCGCGCTCAAGAGCGCGGTGCGCAATGACCGCCGTCACGCCTTCGCCTACCGCCGGCGTCTGAACCCTTGAGCAAAGCAAAACGGCAGCCGTTAGGCCGCCGTTGACGGATACGGACAGATCACAAAGCTCACATGCTGGCGGCGACGTCCGCGATGATGCCAGTGCACTGGCCAGAGCGCAGATCTGTTTCAATGAGGCGGCTGAGCTTCGCGTTCGGCGCCAGCAGATGGACGTGCACTTCGTTGGCGCCAAGTTCGGCACCACGGCGGCGGATTTCAGCCAGGTTCAAAGATGCAGCGGTGTTGCCGACGCGGCCGATGGCCAGCACGAGACGGCGGCCTTCCGCGTCACGATGAACGAGAATATAATTGCCTGCCGGAACCGCCGGACAATCGACAAGACTATAGATGGTGTGCACGTAGCGCCGGCCCGAAGCACCGCTCCAGAAGTGAAAGCGCTGCGCCAGATCGGCGGCGCCGTCGAGAAAAGCCTGTTCGCCGCGAAGCGCGAGCGCAACGGTACGATCCGACTTGTACTCTGCGAGAGAAATGATCTGAGCTGCCATGCTGCCCTGCCGCTTTCCGAACCCGACCGTTGACCGGCCCATGACGTCACGCGTAACGCCACGTGATCCATGACGCGGATACTCGCCCAAAAGTCTGGATGAAGTGTGGCTCCAGCATTGAGATATTGTGGCAGGGTGAACGACCGGTTAGCGCGTGTGCTTACGTAAAACGCTCGACGATTAAAATCACCAGCCGGTTAGGCTGAGCCACGCAAAAACGGACATAAGCCCTAGTTGCAACGTGAAAATCCGCAATTCGAACAGTCCCAGCAGCCGTCTCGGCGAATGAGCGTCGCCTGACCGCACCGCTGACACACCCGTCCGCCTGCCACTTTTCGGGCATTTTCTGCCTCTCCCACATCCGGGATCTGCTCATCGTGCGACCCGGCGTTGGACGGCGCAAGAAAGCCGATACTGCGCAGATGCGTTTCGATGACATCACCGATCGCCGCGAGCAGGCTCGGCACATAGCGGCCGCCGATGAAGCGGCCGCCCTGGGGATCGAAAACAGCTTTAAGTTCCTCGGCAACGAACGCCACGTCGCCGCCGCGCCGGAAAACGGCGCTGATCATGCGGGTCAAAGCCACGGTCCACGCGTAGTGCTCGAGGTTGCGCGTATTGATGAAGATTTCGAACGGCCGCTTGCGCACCGGCTGACCCGGATCGCCCCCCTCCGTTTCGATGTCATTGATCGTGATGTAAAGCGCATGGTCACTGTCGGGCCAGCGCAGTTTGTAGGTCGCACCGGATAAAACGGGTGCGCGCTCAAGCGGTTTTGAGAGATAGACAATATCGCCCGATATGGCCCGCGTGGCAGAAGCGGCCGGGACGAATTCGACGGGCCCCGCCACGGGCACGGCAACGGCCTCTGAGCGCGCCACGGTCACGGGCGATAGAACCGCTCCGGTGACCGCGTTGGGACGATAGGTGGTGCAGCCCTTTAGCCCGAGACCGTAAGCCTCGCGATAAATCGACATGAACGTGTCGAAGGAAATATCTGCAGGACAGTTGATCGTCTTTGAAATCGAACTGTCCACGTGCTGCTGCACGGCCGCCTGCATCCGCAGGTGTTCGCTGGGGGTCAGATCGCCGCTTGAGACGAAAGCGTCCGGCAGCGCCGCAATGTCGCCGCCGCCTTGACGGTAACGGGCATAGGCGAAATCTTCGAGCATCTCGTCCCGCGCCGCGCCGGAAGCATCCAGAATGCGCCGATTCATGCGAAAGTCGAACACGGGCTCAATGCCGCTCGACACGTTGCCGGCAAAAAGAGAAATGGTCCCGGTCGGCGCGATCGATGTCAGGCACCCGTTGCGGATGCCGTGCTTGCCGATCGCCTTTCTAACATCCCCGTCGAGTGCAGTGATATGGGGTCGTTCGAGATAGCGAGCGGCATCGAACAGCGCAAACGCACCCTTTTCACGCGCCAGTTCGGCGCTGGCCATATAGGCGGCACGCGAAATCGCCGCCATCCAGTCACCGGCCAGCTTTACGGCGCGATCCGACCCGTAGCGAACCCCCAGCATGATCAGAGCATCGGCAAGCCCCGTGATCCCAAGACCGATGCGGCGCTTGGCTTTCGCTTCTCGACGCTGCGCCGCGAGCGGGTAACCCGAAACATCGATGATGTTATCGAGAAAGCGCAAGGCCGTGCGCGCCCGTTCTTCCAAGGCGGCAATGTCGACGGACGCATCAGATGCGAACGCGCGCGTCACGAATTGCGTCAGGTTGATCGAACCGAGCAGGCAGGCCCCATAGGGCGGCAACGGCTGCTCGCCACACGGATTGGTGGCATGGATGGTTTCAAGATATCCCAGATTGTTCTGCCGGTTGACACGGTCGATGAAGATGACGCCCGGTTCGGCGTAATCGAACGTGGCCCGCATCAGCCGTTCCCACAACCCGCGCGCGGCAACCTCGCGATAAACCTTTCCTGCAAAGGTGAGCGGCCACGGCGCATCGCGGTCGACCGCGTCCATGAAGGCATCGGTGACCAGAACCGACAGGTTGAAATTGCGCAGCCGCGACGCATCCGACTTCACATCGATGAAGGTCTCGATGTCGGGATGGTCGCAACGCAGTGTCGCCATCATGGCTCCACGCCGCGCACCGGCCGACATGATCGTGCGGCACATCGCGTCCCACACATCCATAAAACTGACCGGCCCGGAGGCATCCGCCCCGATGCTATGGACGAGCGCGCCCCGGGGACGCAGCGTCGAGAAGTCGTGACCGATGCCACCGCCCTGCTGCATCGTCAGAGCGGCCTCTTTGACATTGTCAAAGATGGCGCCAAGATCGTCGTCGATCCGGCCCATGACGAAACAGTTGAACAGGGTGACTTCGCGTCCCGTTCCAGCCCCCGCCAGAATGCGGCCGGCGGGCAAAAAACCGAAATCTGAAATGGCGTCAAAAAATCGTGTTGCCCAGGTCGCGCGCGCTTTCTTACCGTCTTCAACCTTGGCTGCCGCGACCGCCACGCGCTCGAAGGTGGCCGCAAGATCCACGTCACTTGGCACCGATGTCGCCGTGCCGGCTGGCACTTTGAAGCGGTACTTCTGCTCCCAGATACCACGCGCGACAGGGGCCAAAAATCGATTACGCTCTTGCATCGCTCAGATACTCAGAAGCCGGAGGTCTTAACCCTCGACCAAACCTTATGAAAAATGAAACATAGATCTACCACGTCATGTCTTAATTGTCAATAAATGTTCCGCTATTGTTTTTGTTATGTTCTCAATAGTGTCACTTTGCCGATGGCAAGTTGCAAAAACGGAAAAAATCCTGACCTCCGCTAGACTTCCGCTTCCGAGTTCAACGCCCGGCTCTCTGTTTCAATTGCATCTTCAATTCGTTGTTTGGCGATTTTGCGCGGCAGGCCGGGCGGCACTGGCGGCAAAATCGAAACGACGATCGTGCCCGGGTAACGTCTCAACTGACGCCTTGGCCAGAAGTGACCCGAATTCAACGCCAGAGGGACCGCGGGCACGCCAAGGGCGTCGTACAGCGCCACGAAACCCGGCTTGTAGTCGGGCTCGGCACCCGGCGCCATGCGCGTACCTTCTGGGAAAATCAGGATCTGACGGCCGTCGGCCACGCGGTCTTTTGCATCCGCGACCAGCGTTTTCAATGCCACGGCCGCCTTATCGCGACGCACGAGGATGTGCCGGAACTTGACGCAGAACCAGCCGTAGAACGGGATCCATTTGAGTTCGTCTTTGAGAACGATGGCCGGATCGGCAAAGAGCGGAATGAGCGCGAACGTGTCCCAGGCCGACTGATGCTTGGCCACGATGAGAACCGGGCCCGGTGGCAAGTTTTCCCGGCCCCGCACCTCCATTTTGGTGCCGACGATCGTTTCCAACAGCCAGAGGATGATTCGGGCGTGCAGCTTCAATCCGGCCATCGCCCAGCTACGAGGCGCCAACAGAAGCCACGACAAGCCGATCAGCATGAGGCCCGTGACAACGTAGAATGCAGCGGCGAAAATAACTGAGCGCAGCATGAGAGGTCCGCAAATTGGCCGTTGCGGCGCGGCCGTCAGGTTCTGGAGCCATCGCCGCCGTTGGCGGTCGCGACCGCCCCGCTATCGAACGGCATCACCGCGCGATGCAGGGCAAAGCGCGCCGCAGAAGGCAGGAACTTGACATACTCTGCAACCAGATTCCGCATCGTGACCGGCGATAGCCACCATGCTTCCGTATCGAACGCCGCCGGCGTGACGGTATGCGGGATGAGCCGAACATTCGGCAGCGTGCGGGACAACTCAACCAGCGTGCGCGGCATGTGATAATTCGAGGTCACAACGATCAATGAGCGATAGCGGTGCTGACGAGCCCACGTCTGCGTCTCGGATGCGTTGCCGATCGTGTTGAGCGCGGTGTAGCCCAGATCAACGCAGCAGTTGAACGTCCGATTATCGAGACCCGAAAGCCGGACGAGATCGCGTTGGCCAGTCTGCGCATTCACACCAGAAATCAAAAGCCGCCCACCGAACCCGTCTTTGAGGAGCCGAGCCCCCTCCTTGATCCGTGACTGGCCCCCGGTCAGCACGACGATGGCATCGGCCCTCTCAACGGCGGCGACCGGTGCGCGCATGACATTGGCGGCAAAAAGGACAAAACCCAGGGCGCCGGTCCAAAGAACCAGCGCTGCCAAGACAGCCAACGCTTTCCCAAATCGTGACATGGACCCATCAAGGCGCCGGCCAGCGCCGCCATCTCCGTTAGGCTCCATCAGCCCTGCCCGTAAACTAGCCGATTTGACTACGGCTGTGACGGCAATTTTGGACCGCGCCGAAGCATCTCTGGTTGCTCATAAAAGCACTGAAAGATGGCGGAAATTGACCCGTGCGGGTTCGAGACGAAGCTTAACGCTTGGCATTGAGGATGCTGTACACGCCAAGCCTGCTGGTCAGCATGCACAGCGCCGAAATGATGACGACCACGATGCCCAGCAGCACAAAGCCCGCCATGTCGAGGCTGCCGCTCCCAATCAGGCGGTGCATCTCGGCCATCATGACCGGGCCACCGCCGAGAATTTCAAGGACGATCGGCATGGTGATGAAAACGAACGCTGCGAGCGCTGCCCCGACACACCCTGCGCGAATACCCAGGCGGAGAAAATGCTTCTCGAACTCGCGCGATATGAAACGGTCGTTGGCACCCACGAAATGGAGCACCTCGACGATTTCACGGTTCGAGGCCATGGAACTCTTGGTCGCCGACACAATAATGGCCGTCGTGGCCGCGGCAACCAGCGCCAGGATGGCGATGCCGCCGAGCGCGAGCGAACGTGTGACGGTTCTTATCTGACGTTGCCACTGCCTGTGATCGTCAAGTGAGACGCCCTCGAATTTGTCCGTCAGCGCTTTGCTGACAGCCGCCAGATCAGCGCCACTATCCCGGCTGATGCTAATCGCGATCAAGCGCGGAACAGGGAGCGCCTTCAGGGCATCGGACTTGCCAAGCCAGGGCTCCAGGAGCGCCGTGGAGTCGTCGAGTGAGAGAATGCGCGTTCCGGTCACCCCTGGAATTTGATTGATCAACGCAGCAACGTCCCGCAGCGTCGTCTCCGTATCAACACCATCGCGCGGGGCCACCTGCACGGTGACTTCACTCGAAAGATCCTTGAGCCAGGCATCGGCCGACTGGTTGATCATGTACACGGCGCCCGCCGTCAGGCAGGCGAGAAAACACATGATCGCGATGACGAGCGTGAGCGACCGGCCGGTAACCGAGCCAGCCGGAACGATCGGTGCATTGACCTGCGGCTTGCCTCGCCGAACCGGCTCGGCCGGCCCCGGCCGAACATCGGGTTCAAGCCGCGGCACAGGTGTTTCAGGATAGACGCCGTAGCCGCGATCGTCGGCGGTCGCCGGATAGGTCCGCGCGGGCGCCGGACCGGTGGTCGGATCCTCATCGTAGTAGGTCGGCTCCGCGGGATAGGCGCCTTGCGGCAGCGGACGACCCGGCATCTTGTCATATGATCCGGACATGACCGTTATGAAGTTCCAAGCGCGGCGCTTTAAACTGCCGCATAAGTTGATGATCGTGGGTTGCGATGACGACGGAAGTGCCGAGACGGTTCAGTTCGATGAAAAGACGCAAGAGTCGGCGCGCCATCTGCGGATCGACGTTGCCCGTCGGCTCGTCGGCCAGAAGCACCTCCGGTTTGCCGATGACGGCGCGCGCGATGGCCGCACGTTGCTTTTCACCGCCCGACAGAACCGAGGGATATGCGTGCATGCGATCGCCGAGTCCAACCCACTGTAGCAGGTCCGTCACGTCCTCGCGGTAGTCATCGATGTGTTTGCCCACGACGCGTAGGGGTAGGGCGACGTTTTCCCAGGTCGTCAGATGATCGAGAAGTCGAAAATCCTGGAATACGATGCCGATACGGCGGCGCAGCTGTGCGCGCTTCGAAGGTGTGACGCGACTGATGTCCTGGCCGAACATCTCAATGCGGCCGCGCGTTGGGTGGATCGACATGAACAGCAGCCGCAGCAACGACGACTTGCCGGCACCCGAGGCGCCGTGAAGGAAGTGAAACGAGCCGGGTTTCAGCTCGACGTTCACTTCGGCGAGCACATCTGGTCCGCGATCATAGTTGAGCGCAACGTTCGTCAGCCGGATCACGTGTAAGTTCCCGCCAAGTATGGTCCTGCCGCCGGAGGCAGCGAGTTATGCCGCTAAAGCTCCCGGACGATCAATCATTTACGATTGTGGCGGCGTCGTGTGCGCCTCCAATGCGGCGGCGATTTGCCTTGGCAACGCTTGAACATTGCGGGCAACGCCCCGATACCTACATAGTCGAATCAAAAGTTTAGGCAACGGAAAGGGCCGGGCATGACGGCGGAGGCTACCACCACCGACAGCGGCGTGGAGATCGTCTATTCGGACGAAGAGATCGCACGCCGGCTCGAAGAGCTGGCACTAGAAGTGAAGTCGGCTGGCTTGAAGAACATGTTGATCGTGGCCATTCTGAAAGGCAGTTTCGTGTTCGCAGCCGACCTGATCCGTGCGTTGCACCGCGTCGGCCTTGAGCCGGAAGTCGATTTTCTAACCCTGTCGAGCTACAAAAAGAGCCGGACGTCATCCGGGCGCGTCGAAATTCTGCGCGATCTCGACCTCGGCGTGGAAGGTCGCAATGTGCTGATCGTTGACGATGTGCTGGACAGTGGGCGGACACTGGCTTTCGCCAAAGACCTTTTGTCGGCCCGCGGCGCCAACATGATCCGCACCTGTGTTCTCCTGGAAAAACAGGTGCCGCGTGCGGTCGACGTAGAAGCCGATTTTGCAGCCTTCGAATGTCCGGACGAATTTGTTGTCGGGTATGGCATGGACGTGGCTCATCGCTACCGCGAATTGCCGTTCGTCGGCCGCATTACCAAGCATTGAATGGCTGCGGCCCAGCGGGCTGAGGGGGAACAATGGCACGTATCCTGCTGGCGGATGATGATGGCACCGTGCGCGAACTGTTCCAGCGAGTCCTCGCTTCCAGCGGGCACGAGGTTCGCATCGCTCAGGATGGCCAGGAAGCGTTGGGGCATGCCGACACCGGCGGCCCTTTCGACATTCTCGTCACGGATGTCCACATGCCCGGCATCGACGGCATCGCCCTCGCCAAGGCCCTCTCGGCCAAGCAACCAGGATTGAAGATCCTCCTGATGAGCGGTTTCCCCGAACAGTTGCAACGCGGCAAGAGCGAGCTGACGGGCCGTGTCGAGACGCTGACGAAACCCTGCTCCATCGAAGACATTCGCGCAAAAATCGCTGCTCTCACGGTCTAGCAAACCGCACTTACGCGCCGCCGAACCGCCCCATCCGGAAGAGGGAGAGGTCAAACGCCGGCTGCCGACCCATGGCAAGATCGGCAAGAATTTCACCCATGACCGCGGCAAACTTGTAGCCATGTCCCGAACACGGCGATGCGACGACCACCTCGGCAAAATCGGGCAGCGTGTCGACGATGAAGTGCTCATCGGGCGTGTTTGTAAAAAGGCAAGCTCGGAGCGCCAGACAATCGCCATCGGCCTCCGGAAAGAACCGCCGCAGGCCCTCGCGAAGAACAGCCTCGTCGGCGGGCGTCGGATCGCGCGACAGGTCATCGGCGCTGCCCGTCTCCTGCAAATGATGATAGAGGCCGATCTTGAAGCCCGGAACGTGCCATTCCGGAAATTGATAAAAATGACCGAGATCGCATTTCAGATTGGAGACCGGAAAGCTGCCCAATCGAAAGTCGGCCGGTGCTTTGGGTCGAAACCAGCCGAGCACTTGCCGCTCGGGCACCGCTGTGCTGCTCAACCGAGGCACGTGATCGCCGATCCAGGCCCCCGCCGCCAAAATGAGACGACCGGCCTCGTAGATACCTTTCGACGTGCGCACCCGGACGCCTCCACCGGCAATCGGCGCATAGTCGATCAGTGGCTCGCGGGCACGGATGACGGCACCATTGTCCATGGCGAGATTGACCCCAGCGACGATGGCTCGTTCGCTGGCGACGAAGCCGCCGTCCGGCTGTAACACCGCCTCGTAGTCCGCCGGAAGATTGTACCCCGGAAAGCGACGCATCACCTCCGCGGCATCGAGCAGTTCATGGGCAAGATCGTGCTGCCGGCAACTGGCCAGCGACCCGCTGACAACCGCAGAGCCCGCCGGACCGATGTCCATCGAACCAGTCACAAAGAGAAGCTGTTCATCCGCACGCCGTTGCAGATCCCGCCAAAGTTCGTACGACCGGCGCAGCAGCGGCACATAGCTGGGATGTTCAAAGTAGGCGAGCCGGATGATGCGGTTGAAGCCATGCGAGGACCCGAACGTGTGGGGGATGTCGAACCGTTCGAGGCCAAGGACGCGTTGCCCGCGTTCGGCCAGACGCAGGCAGGTTTGCGCGCCCATCCCGCCGACGCCGGCCACGATGACGTCGAACGCCGTCGCTGTCATGGCGAGGGGGTCGCCGTTACCGAGGGGCGAGTGTCAGGTGACGCCGCTACCGGTTCCGACGACGCAGCAGGCGCGACCGGGGAAATGGGAGCAACCGAACCCCCCGGTGCGGTGGCCACCGGCGGCGTGGCGGGGGGATCGGGCGGCCGCGTACACGCTTTTGCAATCCGCGCCTCGGCCCGCTCCGGGCCTTCGCTCAGTTGAGCTTCAAAAGGAATGAACGAAAGCTTCGTCAGCTTGTAGACTTCGTTGGTGAAGGTCGCCCCGCAGTCGAGCACGAACTGGTGCAGCTCCGGCATCCGGCATTGAACCAGGATCGGCTTGGGGTCCTGGTCCGCAATGCGCGCGTCATAGGCTTTCGTCACGCAGCGATCAACATCGGCCATGGCGGCGACGAGACCGTCCTGAAAATGCCCCTCGAGCTTGGACAGAAAATATTCGCCGGTCACTTCGCGGATAGCGAAAATGTTCTGCATGATCGACTTGTTCCAGTCGACGTACGCCTCGTCATACGCACGTTTCCTGAATTTCACTTCTTCGAGGTCCGCCCCGCGCCGCAGCGACGAGGCGACCATGCCGGCGCGTGTTCGCCGCTCATAAACGAGATGCACCAGCGTCTCGATGGAATCCTTGCGGGCTTGATACTTGGCGTAGGTCTGTCCAAGCCAGGCGCCCACCGACGCCGTGATAATGCCATTGATGCCAGCGGAGACGAGCGCGAACATGATCAATTGTCGCCGCGTCAGGCGCGCCTGCCGCAGCATTCCCAGCATGCGCTGTGACGTCATTGGCCCCGTCCCCCAATCCCCGCGGCCAATCCCCTAGCCGCTGCCTCAGCCGCCCGTGACGCTCATATGACGAGCGACGGCCGGCTTTCTCGTCGTCCGGTCGATAATGAAATCGTGCCCCTTCGGTTTGCGCGCAATCGCGGCTTCAATCGCCTCCGCCACGACGCCATCGTCGGGCGAAGCCCGCAGCGGGGCGCGCAAATCCGCGGCATCGTCCTGACCAAGGCACATATACAGCGTGCCGGTGCATGTGAGGCGAACCCGGTTGCAGCTTTCGCAGAAATTATGCGTCATCGGCGTGATGAAACCAAGCCGTCCGCCGGTTTCCTTGACCCGCACATAGCGCGCCGGACCGCCCGTGCGATACGCAATATCTTCCAGCGAAAACGTATCGAGCAATCGTGCGCGCACGATCGACAGCGGCAGATATTGATCCGTTCTGTCAGCTTCGATATCGCCAAGCGGCATCGTCTCGATGAATGTGAGGTCGGCGCCACGGCCGTGAGCAAAGCGGATCAGATCCGCGAGCTCGGCCTCGTTGACCCCCTTGAGCGCCACCGTGTTGATCTTCACCTTGAGGCCGGCCCGTTCCGCAGCGGCAAGTCCCGCCAGCACCGTGTCGAGATCGCCCCAGCGCGTGATGGCTTTGAACTTCTGCGGATCAAGCGTATCGAGCGAAAGATTGATCCGCTCGACACCGCAAGCCTTCAGGTCGGCGGCATATTTGGCAAGCTGGCTTCCGTTCGTCGTCAGGGTCAGCTCGTCAAGCGTTCCGGCATCGAGGTGGCGCGACAGCGCGCGAAACAGCCAGAGGATGTTCTTGCGCACCAGCGGCTCTCCGCCCGTGATCCTCAGCTTGCGCACTCCACGCGCGATGAAGACGGAGCAAAGGCGGTCGAGTTCTTCGAGCGTCAACAGGTCCTGCTTCGGCAGGAACGTCATGTGCTCGGACATGCAATAGACGCAGCGAAAGTCGCACCGATCGGTCACCGACACGCGAAGATACGTCACCGCTCGCCCGAACGGGTCGATGAGGCCAGGCTTGCGGTCAAGGATCGAAACCGTATCCACAGGATGCCTATTGTTTGGGGAGCGCCGACGCAGCGGCTCTAAGCCTATTTATCTAACAACGGCGCGGCTGAGTGCAAGGGCCATCCCCCCGGCCGTCAGGACACAGGGCCATGTCCCTATCACGTTGCCAGCCTGTGCCAGCTTGTTCATGTCGGTTTGCCGGGCTAGTGATAAGGCAAATTCGAACGATCCCGGTGCGATAGGTTCAAACCGCCGCCGCGGACGAGGGGGGATGGAATGTCCGACACAAGCTTAACGCCGGCGGCAACCGGCGCGGGGGTCCTTGATCGTGAGCGGATCATCGCCGGAGCTGGCTTTAACCGTTGGATGGTGCCTCCCGCCGCTCTGTGCATCCATCTCTGCATTGGTATGGCCTACGGCTTCTCGGTATTCTGGAAGCCCTTGGAAAACGTACTGTCGGGACCCGACGGTAAACCTTTGCCGCTCTGCGCCGCTGGCGCCACGACGTTTTCAGAAAAAGCCGCCGGCACGCTGACAGCGCTGACCGCCACCGACTGCAACTGGAGCCAGTTCGACCTCGGCTGGATGTATACGTTTTTCTTCGTGCTGCTCGGTATTTCGGCGGCCATCTGGGGTGGCTGGCTCGAACGGGCCGGCCCGCGCAAAGCCGGTTTCGTCTCAACGCTGTGCTGGTGCGGCGGCCTGCTGATCTCGGCTCTCGGCATTTATCTGCATCAGCTTTGGATGCTTTGGCTCGGCTCCGGAGTGATCGGCGGCATCGGACTTGGACTTGGCTACATCTCGCCGGTTTCAACGCTGATCAAATGGTTCCCGGATCGCCGCGGCATGGCCACGGGAATGGCAATCATGGGCTTCGGCGGTGGTGCCATGATCGGCTCGCCGCTCGCCACCGCGCTGATGGGCGCATTCAAAGGTCCAGGTAACGCGGGTGTCTGGGAAACATTCGTAGCGTTGGCCGCGATCTATTTCGTGTTCATGATGATTGGGACCTTCGGATATCGTATTCCGCCATCCGGCTGGAAGCCCGAAGGCTGGTCACCGCCGGTCAACGCGAGCGTCATGATCGCAACAAAGCATGTGCACCTCGACAACGCTCATAAGACGCCGCAGTTCTGGCTGCTGTGGCTGGTCCTGTGCATGAACGTTTCGGCCGGCATCGGCATCATCGGGGCCGCTTCGCCCATGCTCCAGGAAACCTTCGGCGGCACACTCGTCGGCGCTGCCGGCGTCGGCTACCTCGACATGAAGAAGGATGCGACCCTGGCGGCCGCTGCCGCAGCGGTCGGCGCCGGCTTCGTGGGACTGATCTCGCTGTTTAACATTTTTGGCCGCATTGTCTGGGCCTCCTCATCCGACAACCTCGGACGCAAAGTCACTTACGCCATTTTCTTTGTGCTCGGCGGCGCACTTTATGTGCTGGCGTCCTTTGCTGCCGACTGGAAAATCCTCGCTCTGTTCGTGGGCGCGTTCTGCATCATCGCGTCGATGTATGGCGGCGGCTTCGCAACCATCCCGGCTTATCTGGCCGACATCTTCGGCACCCAGTTCGTCGGCGCCATCCACGGCCGGCTGCTGACGGCGTGGTCAACCGCCGGCATCGTCGGTCCGGTGATCGTCAACTATTTGCACGACACCCGTCTGGCGAGCGGCATCTCCCCGGATCAGGTCTACGGCCCCATCTTCTACATTTTAGCCGGAATGCTCGTTGTCGGGTTCGTAGCCAACCTGTTGGTCACTCCGGTTAATCCGAAATGGCAGATGACCGATGAAGACGTCGCCCTAGAGCGCGCCAAGCTGCACGAGAAGAACGCGGCGACAACCTCCGGCTCCTTCGGCATCGGCACGGGCGGACTTGACGCCAAGGCCGGTGCATTTTGGCTCTTGGTTGGCATTCCCCTTGCTTGGGGTGTTTGGAAAACGGTGGAGAAGGCGCTCGTGCTGTTCCAGTAATGACTGGCGCTTGGTCAGCCTCGTCCGCGTTCACGTGAGGCTCCCGCATGCCAGCTACAGCCTGTCGATGGATCGTCCCGATAGCGTTTCTGGCCCTGTCCGCGCCATTCCCCCCGCCTGTGCTGGCCGCGCTCGATTATGCGGCATCTGCGCAGCGGCCGCGCCAGTTTCAGGTCTTACCGTTTGACAACCCGGTACTCCGGCGCAACGCCCGAATAACGTCTCCGCTGCACCGGCCGATCATCGTGAAATCTGAAGCCGCAGCGGCCTATATCAGGCAGGGGTTCATCAACGCCGTTCTGTGCACCATCGCAGGGGCGCTCGGCCTCGTTGTCATAGGCTTCCGCCTCTACGGCAATCGGCACGGCAGTGCCGCCACATAGCTGATCATTGGACTTGCCGGGTCGAGCACAGCGTTGCCGTCCGCTGTGATGTTGGGCAAACCGAGATCACGCGGATAGACGGCTTCACCCGGCGCCAAATCGGGACACCCGCGCACCGCGATCCTCAAGTCAGAAAAGTAAGCCACAGCACGGGTGAACGTTTCCCACGCCACCTTGTCCGACGACCACATGGGCACAATCACGACGCGCGCCGGCGTTCGGCTGGCAAATGCAAGGCCCTTCGCCAGTGACGCCGGATCGGCCGGATCGACCCGCACGGGCAATAGCGAGACGGGTGCCGTCGCGGCCAACGCTCCGGCAAGGCCAGCCATCAGGTCCGTGTCGCCTGCGGCGTCGTACGGATAGCGGTCGTCACCGGGAATATCCCAGGCGATAATCTCGCCCTCGCCATCACGTGCGAGCCGGGCCGCGATCTCCGGCCGCGTATAGTCGAACCCGACAGTCAAGACAGCCACCGGGGTCCGGCCCGCGACGTCGCTGGCGGGGGGAACTTTGGGGTCGGCAGCACGAGCGATCCCGATGGGTATCAGAACGCCGGCCACGGCGCCCAGACACCAGGAACCGCGCCACAAAATGTTTCGACTTGTCATGCGCCCTCTCAGCCCTGCATTCGGGACACGTTTCTGACCGGCCCAGTAAACCTTACGGCGCGGGCTTCAATCCGTCACGCGGGACGACGCCTGTTAGGTCCACCCTTGGAGAACAGCACGCTCCGCCGCTATAAGAAGGCCGACCGGCGCAAGCCAGTCCGGAGTGAAGACGAGGGGGCTTTCGTGACACGCATATCTCGCCGCAATTTCGTTGCTGGTGCAGCCACCGGCGGCGTCGGGCTCGCTGCAGCCGCGTGTGATCAGCAAGGTCCATCCGCGCCGGCGGTCATCACGCAGCTACCCGAATTACGCTGGCGAATGACGTCAAGTTTTCCACCCTCCCTCGACACCATTCACGGCGCTTCAAAGGTCTTCGCGAAAGTCGTCGCGGACATGACCGACAACCGGTTCCAGATCCAGGTTTTCGCTGCTGGCGAAATCATCGGCGGTCTGCAAGCCGCCGACGCCGTCACCGACGGAACGGTCGAGAGCTGCCAGACTGCGTCCTACTATTACTGGGGCAAGGACCCAACTTTCGCATTGGCGACCGGCATCCCGTTCGGCCTCAACTCGCGCATGCAGAACGCCTGGATGTGGGAAGGCGGCGGCATCGAACTGATGAACGACTTCTACCAGCGCTACAACATCTACGGTCTGCCCGGCGGCAACTCTGGCGCCCAGATGGGCGGCTGGTACCGCCGCGAGATCAATACCCCCGCTGACTGGAAGGGCCTTAAAATCCGCATCGGCGGATTTGGCGGTGCGATCCTCGCCAGGCTCGGTGCGGTACCGACGCAGATTGCCGCCTCCGACATTTATCCAGCCTTGGAGAAAGGCACGATCGACGCGGCGGAATGGGTTGGACCCTACGACGATGAGAAGCTCGGGTTCGCGCAAGTGGCTCGTTACTACTATTACCCAGGTTGGTGGGAAGGGCAGGCGATGCTGCACTTTTTCTTCAACCTGCAGAAATGGAACGAGCTGCCCAAAAACTATCAGGCCATCCTGCGGGCGGCGGCCCAGACCGCCAACACCATCATGCTGGCGCGCTACGACATGCAAAACCCACAAGCCTTGCGCACTCTCGTGCAGAATGGCGCGCTACTTCGCCCGTTTTCGAAAGAAGTACTGGACGCGTGTTTCGCCGCCTCAAACGAGGTCTACGCCGAACTCTCCGCCAAGAACGCTACCTTCAAGACCGCCTACGAAGCCATGACGAAGGTCCGCCGCAACGGCTTCCTCTGGCACCAGCTTTCCGAGCACACCATGGACACCTACATGATGATCCTGCAGCGCGAAGGAAAGCTCTAGGCAAAACGCTTCACTTCAACAGCGCGTAGCCATCCGTGTGGCATTCCCCAAAGCCGCATTGCACGAAGACAGAAACGAAGTTGATAGCGACGAGCGCGATGACGTACAGGCTCAGCGCACCGGCGATCCGCGACAGCACCGGCGTCTCGCTGATCGCCGACTTGCCGACATGATCATCATTGCCGAGCACGATGAGCTTGACTGAGTAGGCCGTCAGGATAGCAAGCGCGATGAGGATCGACCAAACCGGCATGTGCAAACCAAACACCGCCGAACCGATGTAGGCGTGTCCTGGCCTGGGGTAGATGTCGAGCAAGGACTGGCGAACCGAGACGACCAGAAGAAAAATTGCAAACAGCAAGCTGACGCCTGTGTTGCGATAGCTGAAGCCGTGGCGAAAGTTGAGGATGATACCGAACGCGACGCCGAAGAGAGCTACGCGCTCGAGAAGACAAAGCGGACACGGCAGTTCGCCGTAAACGTACTGCAGCGTCATCGCGGCGGACAGAATGCCGGCAATCACCGCCAGCATCAGAAGCAGGAAAACCGCGTTCAAAAACACCGGCAAATCGAAAGGGCCACGTTCCAGCCTCATGTCAGCACGCCCGTCCGAGGGGGCGTGTCCGGCGCCTCCGTTGAAATCCACGGCATCCGGAAGCCATACTCGGGACTGTAGACTTCAAACAGGAACAGCCACACAGCGAGAATGAAGGCCGCAGCGATGGCTGCAAGTGCCGCCCGATCCCGACCGGCCCAACCGAGAATCAAGGCGAGCGTCATCACTGCAAAGACAGCCAGCATCATGCACGCACCTCACGACCGGTTTGCCCGGCACTGCGGACGCAAGGGTCCGCCGGAGCCATTGAGCGGCATCCGCAGTCAGATGCAAGGGGGACGCTTCGCGATCGCGTCCCGTTGTAAACGGACGCTGGCCAAATTCACCGATCGTGCGAAAATCATGTCCCGACCGACAGATCGAAGGTGCAGCCGCCATGCAGTTTAGGAAGCCGATCCACATCGCGCTCACCGTGTCGTTTTGCGTGGGATGGATGACATCGCCGGCGACTGCCGCCGAGGACACCGGTGTCGCAGCCGAAGTTCTCGCCAGATCAAAGCCAGGAACGATCTTTCGCGTCTGGCCGATGGAAGGCGGAGTGAAACCCGGGATCAAAGGCTACCGCATCCTCTATCGATCAACGAATTACGACGGCCGCCCCGTCGCCGTCACCGGTGCACTCATTTTTCCAGCGCAAGCCGCTGCCGGTCCGCGAGCCGTCGTCGCCTGGGCACACCCGACAACAGGTGTTGTATCCAAATGTGCACCGACCCTGCTCCCAAATTTTTCGCAAGTCATCATGGGGCTGGACGAAATCACCGACCGCGGCTGGGTCATCGCGGCGACCGACTATATCGGCCTCGGAACCAACAATCCGCACCCCTATCTGATCGGCATTGCAGAAGCCAACGCAGTGATCGATATCGTTCGCGCCGCCCGCCAGCTTACCGATGTCGCCGCCTCGGATCGTTTCGCCGTGTGGGGTCATTCGCAAGGCGGCCACGCGGCGCTGTACACAGGTCTGCACGCCAAAACCTATGCGCCGGAATTAACGCTCGTTGGCGTGGCCGCGGCCGCGCCGGCGACCAAGCTTGCCGAGTTGTTCAAGGCTGATGAGAATTCATCCAGTGGCCGCAGCCTGTCCGCAATGACGGTTCTGGCATGGTCGCGCCTGTTCGGCTGGCCGCTCGGCGAATTGGTCGAACCGGCGGCAATGCGCCCCTTCGAGCGGCTCGCCAGCGACTGCATCGAAGACCTGCCGCAGTTCCTGCGCGAAGACGACGACGAAAACGACCTGCCGCAAGTCTTCCTCAAAATCGATCCCCTGACCGACCCGAAGTTCACGCCCATCATCGCTGCGAATACGCCGGGGCCGATGCCGGCCGGCACGCCAGTGTTCATTGCGCAAGGCACGGCCGACACGACGGTGCGGCCCGAAATCACCAAGCAATACATCAATGAGTTATGCCGGGGCGGTGCCAAGGTGCACGTCAAGTGGATGCCCGGCGTCAGCCACGTTACCGTCGCGCTCGATAGTGCATACGACGCGGTCGAGTGGATGGCGCAACGGTTTGCCAGCGCGCCAGCGCCAAATCAATGTTGAGCGCCAGCGCCCAGCGAATTCAGAGACATCCGCAGTCGCAATCAACCTGGCCGGATCTGCCCGCTGCCGCGCACCACATATTTGAAGCTGGTCAACTGTTCGACACCGACCGGCCCGCGCGCGTGCAATTTACCGGTCGCAATACCGATTTCCGCCCCGAACCCGAATTCGCCACCGTCGGCAAATTGCGTCGACGCGTTGTGCAGCACGATGGCGCTGTCGACTTGCGTCAGAAATTGGTTCGCAGTGGCCGCGTCGCTCGTAATGATCGCGTCTGTGTGTTGCGAGCCGAGCCGCGTGATGTGATCGATCGCGCCGTCGACACCCTCGACCGTCTTGAGCGCGATGATACTGTCGAGAAATTCCTTCCCGAAATCGTTGGTCGCCGCCGGCTTCACGCGGGCATCCACGGCGCGGGCCGCTTCGTCGCCACGTACTTCGCATCCCGCGTCGAGCAATGCCGTCACCAGCCCAGCTAGAAGCTCACTGGGTGCTGCGCGATCAACTAGCAAACATTCGGTCGCCCCACACACACCGGTGCGTCGCATTTTGGCGTTGACCACGATATCTTTCGCCATGACCGGGTCTGCGGCCTTGTCGACGTAGGTATGACAGATGCCCTCCAGATGCGCGAAGACCGGTACGCGGGCGTCCGACTGGACGCGCTCGACGAGCGAGCGCCCACCGCGCGGCACGATGACATCGACCGCGCCATCAAGCCCCGACAAGAGATGGCCGACAGCGGCACGGTCCGTCGTCGGAATCAACTGGATGGAATCTTCCGGCAATCCGGCTGCCTTCAGTCCCGCGACCAGACAAGCATGGATGGCGCTCGCGGAGCGAAAGGCATCCGAACCCGTTCGCAGTATGGCCGCATTGCCTGACTTGAGACACAGCCCGCCAGCGTCAGCGGTCACATTCGGACGGCTTTCATAGATGATACCGATGACGCCGATCGGCACGCGCACCCGAGCAATGTTCAATCCGTTCGGACGTGTCCACTCGCTGAGAACCGCACCGACGGGATCAGGCAGCTCGGCAATATCCTCAAGCCCGCGCGCCATCGCTTCGATGCGCTCGTCCGTCAGTCTCAGCCGGTCAATGAACGATGCAGCCAACCCGGCCGCTTGCGCAGCCTCTGCATCGGCCGCGTTTGCCTTCAGAATAACGGCGCTATCTTGCCGCAAATGGGCCGCCATGGCGCGCAGAGCCGCATTCTTCGTTGCCGTTGGAGCAAGTGCCAACGCGCGGGCGACGACACGTGCCGCGCGGCCGATGGCAAACATCGCCTCGCGCAAATCCTGCGATTTCTGTTCGGGCCGGGCTGCCGACATCTACTTCCTCGATAGGGCCATGTCGTCACGGTGGACGAGTTCATCGCCGCCATTGTAGCCCAGGATCGCTTCGATGTCGGCGCTGCGTTTGCCGACAATCCGGTCGGCATCTTTATTGGTATAGGCGACGAGCCCGCGTCCCAGTTCGCGACCGTCAGCGGAACGGATAATAATGGCATCGCCGCGGTCGAACGTCCCTTCGACCCGCGTCACGCCCGCGGGCAACAGGCTACTGCCGGAAAACAAGGCCTTTTCGGCCCCGGTATCGATATGAAGAACTCCGCGCGGCTCAAGTTGACCGGCGATCCAGCGCTTCTTCGCCGTCACCGGGTCTTGTTTGGCCAGGAACCAGGTCACCGTCGAGCCTTCACCGATCGCCCGCAGCGGATTCATCAGGTTGCCCGCGGCGATAACCATATGCGTGCCGGCACCGAGCGCAATTTTTCCAGCCTCAATCTTGGTCTTCATCCCGCCCTTGGAAAATTCCGTCCCCGGCGCGCCGGCCATGGCTTCGATCTCCGGAGTGATCTCGGTCACAATAGGAATGTGCCGCGCCTTGCGATCGGCGTGCGGGGGCGCGGTGTACAGCCCGTCGATATCCGACAGCAGTACGAGGCAGTCCGCCGAGACCATCGAGGCGACGCGCGCCGACAGACGATCATTATCGCCGTATTTGATCTCCGCCGTGGCAACCGTGTCGTTCTCGTTGACAACAGGAATGGCGCCAAGTTCGAGCAAGGTCTCGATCGTGTGCCGCGCATTGAGATATCGGCGCCGCTGCTCCGTGTCGCCCAGCGTCAACAGGATTTGAGCAACCGTCATACCGTGCTCGCCAGCAAGCGCCTGATAGGCTGCCGCGAGGCTGATCTGCCCGACCGCCGCCGCCGCCTGGCTTTGCTCCAGTTCGAGCGTTCCCTTCGGCAGCCCCAGCTTGTATCGCCCAAGCGCCACCGCACCAGATGATACGAGGACGACTTGCCGGCCTGCCTTGCGCAAACTGGCCACGTCTTCGATGAGCGACGCCAGCCACTGCGACTTCAGCGTACCGGTCGTCCGGTCCGCGAGCAGCGCCGAACCGATCTTCACCACAATGCGCCGCGCCCGATCCCACTCGGGACGGGCGGCGCTGGCATGCGCGGCGGACGGCGGCGTGGGGGACATAATGGAATAACCTGCGGATGAGGTTGCTGGATTAGCCCTCAACCCGCCCGCGGTGCAAGCAGGATTATGGCCGCGCCGGCTAAACACGTTGCAGCGCCGAGCGCGTCGAAACGGTCGGGTCTCACACCCTCGACAGCCCACATCCACGCCAGCGAGGAAACAATGTAAATGCCGCCATACGCTGCAAAAGCGCGCCCGGCCGCTTCGGTAGGGATAAGCGTAAGCAGCAGCGCGAATGCAATGAGCAAAGCCGTTCCAGGCACGAGCCAAAGCGAGCTTGCACCCGACCTCAACCATGCCCAAAAGGCAAAACAGCCTCCGATTTCCGCCAAGGCCGCCAACCCGTATACAAGCAATGATTGCATCGATTCAGTCCTTGCCACGGACAGGTCGGCACTTCCCCGCCGGCTTTTGCGCCAGCGTGGCGATGCCATCGAGGAGGATCTCGATCGATGTCTCAAACACATCGCCCGCATCGAGCGTACGCAACGTCGGCAACAGTCGAGGCATGGTCGACAGACCGGGTGTGGCCTCGATCTCTTTCAACGCATCCGCGTCCGGCCGGCTTGTCAAGCCGCCAGCTTCACCAGCGCACAGCCCAAGCAAAGCGGCATAGAGACCGCATTCGACGGCCGGTAAAATCGAATCCGGCAAGCCGGCGTCGGAAAGTGCAGCGAACGTGTCGTCCGCCAGGACAAGATCCTGCGAACCGGTGGTCCAATACCGCATCAAAATCGGGAACGTGCGCGGATAGGTCTGCGCCACGGCCCGGTATTGTCGAGCCATGATGAGCAGCCGGTCGCGCCACGGCAACGAGCGGTCCGGCCGTTCGATACCCGCATGCAGCCGGTCCGCAACCGCGCGCTCCAATCCTTCCCGCGAGCCAAAATGATAAATCAACGCCGCAGGATCACAGCCGATTGCGCGAGCGGCCGCGCGCAGCGAGAAATTGTCCACTCCCGTGCGCTCCATCTCGGCGAGCACGGACGCAAGCAGCGTCGCGTCGTCCAAGCCGCGCTGACCCCGTGGCTGCTTCTTTTTCAACACTGTTGAAATAAGACCCTTGCCATCTGCTTCTGACCATTCTATTTCAACACTGTTGAATAAAGGCAGTGGACCATGAGCGCAAGCATTTCAGGGGTTAGGTCGGCGACAGAGCGCCGGAAAAGCCTGACCGCCGTCATCCTGTCCTGCTTCGGTGTCGGCATAGCCTTTGGCCTGGGTTATCCGCTGACCGCTGTGGTGCTGGAAGGCCGGGGAGAGCCGTCTTGGGTTATCGGCCTCGCCGGCGCGGCGCCCTCGCTTGCCATCCTGGCCTTGCTTCCAATACTGCCGCTCGCGGTCGCCCGTATTCGCCCTGCGACGGCAATTATCCTGGGCTGCATGTGCTGCGCGGCAGCCTATGGATCACTTTACTTTCTCGAGTCCACCTGGGCCTGGATCGCGCTTCGCTTTCTCATGGGGGCGACCATCGCACTGCCGTGGATCGTCGGTGAAACATGGGTCAATCACATCGCCGACGACAGCCATCGCGCCCGGGTGATCTCCTTTTACGCCGTGTCGTTCTTCTCCGGCTTCGCTATAGGGCCGATTTTGCTTGAGCACTTTGGATCTGACGGGCCTTGGGCCTTTGTCATCGGGGCCGGTGGTGCACTTCTTGCGGCGCTGCCGATTTATATCGCCCGCGATCTGGCGCCCGATTTGGCCCATGAGCCCGCCACCGGTTTAATCGGCGGCATGCGGCTGGCGCCGGCGGCAATGGCCGGCGCGTTCCTCGGCGGCTACCTTGAGACGTCGCACTTTGCCTTGCTGCCAAACGTGGCCATCGCCGGCGGCATGGACGAGGCGACAGCGTTACGGCTCCTCACCGCTTTGATCGTCGGCGGGCTTTTGACACAGTACACCCTCGGCTGGCTTGCGGACCGCACGTCGCGCAAAACTCTGCTGGTGGCTCTCGGGCTCATCTATGCCGCGCTGATCATCCTGCTCCCGCTCGTCCTCGGCACCCCCCGCCTCGCACTAGCCCTGATTTTCATCCTCGGCACCACCGTGATCGGTTTCTACATGCTGGGGCTCGCAATGCTCGGCCAGGAAGTCGAACCGAGCCAACTTGCGACCGCCAACGCAGCGTTTATTCTCATGTACACCAGCGGCGGCATCGTCGGCCCGGCCATCTCAGGCGTTGTCATGACCGGCGGTCCCGTGTTCGGCTTCGTCACCTCCACCGCGATCGCCGCCCTCGTGTTCACAGCTGTCATTGCCTTCGCTCGCAGCCGCCCGGCATGAAGCCTTGCCGCCGGCCGTCCACCTGCGCTAGTTGACGCAACATGAGCCTGAAAATTCGCATCATTCCCTGCCTCGACGTCAAGGACGGCCGCGTCGTCAAAGGGGTCAACTTTGTCGATCTCGTCGATGCCGGTGATCCGGTGGAGGCCGCGGCCGCATACGACGCGGCCGGCGCGGACGAGCTATGCTTCCTCGACATCACGGCGAGCCACGAAAACCGTGACACAATCTTCGACATCGTCGAGCGCACGGCGGAGCGCTGCTTCATGCCCTTGACGGTCGGTGGCGGCGTGCGCACCGTCGATGATATTCGCAAGCTCCTGGAAGCTGGCGCCGACAAGGTTTCGATCAACACCGCCGCCGTGTTCGATCGGCAGTTCGTCAAAGTCGCGAGCGAAAAATTCGGCGCCCAGTGCATCGTAGTCGCCATCGATGCAAAGAAAGTCTCTGCACCCGGCATGCCGGATCGCTGGGAGATCTTCACCCACGGCGGCAGGAAGCCAACGGGCATCGACGCGGTGGCGTATGCAAAGGAGGTCGTCGCGCTTGGCGCGGGAGAACTATTGCTGACCTCGATGGACCGAGACGGTACCAAAGCCGGCTTCGATATTGCTCTGACGCGGACCATCGCCGACGCCGTGCCCGTCCCCGTCATTGCCTCGGGAGGTGTCGGAACACTCGATCATCTCGTCGACGGCGTGAAAAGCGGACATGCCAGCGCCGTGCTCGCTGCATCCATCTTTCATTTCGGCACATATACGATTGCCGAAGCCAAGGCCCATCTGCTGCGCGCGGGAATAGCTATCCGGACTTGAACTAGATCATTGATGCGGGCAATAATTCGCATCTAAACAATCAATTTCCATAATCTTTATCGCAGCGTGGTAACCCCCCATGTTCAACTCATGGAGGTCCGCTCATGAAGTACGCTGCCTGTCTAGCCACCGCCCTGCTCATTCCACTGCCAGCCTTGGCGAATGAACCCGCGACGGCTGCAAAGACCGCGACATGCTCACCTGTAACGGAAAGTGAGATCGCCGCCCTTTTCGATAAATGGAATGCGACGCTCGCGACGAAGGACCCGACCAAGGTCGCGTCGCTATATGCCGCCGACGCCGTCCTTCTGCCAACCGTGTCCAACACAGCGACAACGCCGGACGAAATAAAGACCTACTTCGTCAACTTTCTGAAGCTCGAACCGCAGGGCAAGATCAACACCCGCAAGATCGACATCGGCTGCAACCAGGCTTTTGACGTCGGCACGTACACGTTCTCGGTCAAATCAAGTGACGGCAAGCCGTCCACGGTCGCCGCCCGCTACAGCTACTTCTACGAAGTCAGAAATGGCGAGTGGAAGATCGTGCATCACCACTCGTCTAAATTGCCCGCCGAAAAAACAAACTGACAAACCTGATCCCAGGCCGGTGCACGAACATCGGCCTGCCGGCCTAAATCCGCTTGTCTCGCGAAAAGCACAGATCGGAGATAACGCACGTCTCGCACAGCGGTCGCACGGCCTTACACGTGTACCGCCCGTGCAGAATGAGCCAGTGATGCGCGTGCATCATGTAGGCCGTGGGCACTATTTTCACCAGATCGGCTTCGACAGCATCCGGCGTCTTGCCCCGCGACAGCCAGAGGCGATGCGACACGCGAAATACGTGCGTGTCGACGGCCATGGTCGGCTCGCCAAACGCCATGTTCAGTACGACGTTGGCGGTCTTTCGTCCAACACCCGGCAGCGATTGCAACAGATCCCGATCATGCGGCACCGCGCCGCCATGCTCCGCAATCAGCTTCTCCGATAGGAGAATGACGTTCTTGGCTTTGTTGCGAAAAAGCCCGATGGTCTTGATGCAATCGCGGAGCTTGTCTTCTCCCAACGCCAGCATTTTCTGCGGGCTGTCCGCCACCTGAAACAGCGCCCGCGTCGCTTTATTGACGCCGGCATCGGTGGCTTGTGCCGAAAGCACGACGGCCACGAGAAGGGTAAATGGGTTGGTGTGTTCGAGTTCGCCTTTGGGTTCCGGGTTCTTTTTGTAAAATCGGAAGAAAATGTCGCCGACTTCCTCCGGCGTGCGCCTGCGTGGCCGCGGGCGCGGCCGCGCCTTGACCTTGCCAACACAAACTTCTTCCGTCTGAATGGCCCCAGAAACGTTCCCTCGTAAAGTGGACTTCCCTTTTCGCGCGGACAAGCGTTTCATGTCGACGAACCTTTGAGCAACGTGCCGCGACATGACGCAAATCTCAACACCAACGCAAGAACCCCGGCTCTTCAGCGCCATTTTGCACCCGCACCGGTCGCTGTCGAATACGAACTTCCTCATTTTGCTGGGCTTCATCGGCGTCGTCAGCTTCGTTACAGGCGTGGCTTTCACGCTGATGGGCGCCTGGCCGGTCATGGGGTTCTATGGTCTCGACGTTCTGGCGATCTACTTCGCATTCAAGATCAATTATCGCGCCGGCAAAGCCTACGAACTGATCGAGCTGTCACCGGAACTTCTAAAGATCACGCAGGTCCAGCCCTCAGGCCGCAGCCGCAGCTTCGATTTCAACCCCTACTGGGTGAAAGTGCTGTTGAACGAATGGCCGGACGGCAGCGCCGATTTAAAGCTGGCGCTGCACGGTAACGAGTTCGAATTTGCCAGATTTCTCAACGCGGAGGAAAAGAAGGATTTTGCTCAGGCCCTTCGCGGGGCGCTGACCAACGCGCGCTCCGCGCCGGCAGCAATGGGCTAGTCGTCGAGCATGGCCAGTGCAGCCCGCCGCTCATTCGGCTTGAGCTTGAGAAATTGAGCCCGTGCAGCCTTCACGTCCTTCTCAGTCCCGGTCTCGGCAGCTTTCTTAAGTGCGACCGTCGCTGGATGGTCCGCGCTGCAGATAAACGTCAGCGCCTGACCAAGCCGGCCCATCATGGCAGCATCGAATTTGGGCTCATCGCTCACTTGAACCGGCCGCGGCGCTGGAGCACTTCGATCTTGTATCCGTCCGGATCATCGATGAAGAAGAACCGTCCGAACGGCTGCCCGTCGTGTGTCATCTCCTTGATGTCCTTCGGCTGGAACCCCGCAGCCTTGATCCGCGCGTGTTCCGCTTCGAGATCGTCAACGACAAAGGCAACGTGACCGTATCCATCGCCGAGTTGATACGGATCGGCACGGCCCTTGTTGACCGTCAATTCAACTTCGAAATCGTTCTCGGGATTGCTCATGTAGGTCAGCGAGAAATCGGGCCATTCGCGGCGGTCTGCAACGTTCAATCCAAAGCACTTCGAATAGAAGTCGACCGACCGCGCCTCATCGAGTACCCGCAGCATCATGTGAACAGTTTTGGCCATGTCGTTTGCTCCGCTCAAAGCCAGGGACGTGTCGAGGCGGCCCTATCCTCATATGATTTGATCGCGTCCTGCTTCTGCAATGTCAGACCGACCGCGTCGAGACCGTTCAACAGGCAGTGCTTCCGGAAAGGATCGACGTCGAACTTGATCACGCCGCCGTCCGGCCCGCGGATTTCCTGAGCTTCGAGATCGACCGTCACGGTCGCGTTCGACCCGCGCTGCGCATCGTCCATCAGCCGGTCGACGTCCGCCTGCGGCAGCTTGATCGGCAGAATACCGTTCTGGAAGCAGTTGTTGTAGAAAATGTCGGCGAAGTCCGGCGCGATGACACAGCGAATTCCGAAATCAAGCAGAGCCCACGGCGCATGCTCACGTGATGACCCGCAGCCGAAATTTTCGCCCGTAACAAGGATCGTCGCGTTGCGGTAGGCCGGCTTGTTCAGCACGAAGTCCGGGATCTCGGCCCCCGTCGCATTGTCATAACGCATTTCGAAGAACAGCGACGTCCCAAGTCCTGTGCGCTTGATTGTTTTCAGGAACTGTTTGGGGATGATCATATCGGTGTCGATATTGCGCAACGGCAATGGAGCGGCAACACCGGTGAGCTTGACGAATTTGTCCATCGCGTCCTCTTGTGCAGGCGCGGATGTCACGCCCTCAATGCATCGGCCAGTGCCCGAAAGTAGCCCTCCGCCGCCGTCAGCCTGTCAACGGCAGCGTGGTGCCGATTGGCTGGAAGCATGACCGGATAAACCATACCCGTCTCGGACGGGCGCAGCTGTTCAAGGCGCCTTTTAACGCCAGCGAGCTTGCGCCCGTCAAGATGGCGTTGCAGCACGCCGACAATCGTCTCGAGATAACCCGACAACCGGCCGAATTCCCGGACCAGCGCCCGTTGCGCCGGACCGTTCACCGGCTCCGCTTCCAGCAGGTGATGTGCTTCGGCGGCCCGCGCCAGCGTCGCCGCGATTTCTTCGGCGTAAAGAGCAACCTTCTCCCGCCGCACGCCGTCCAGCTTCATCAGCTGCCCGATCCAGCGATGCAGCACCTCAGCCAATGCCAGAATACGCTTTGAATAGTCAGGAACCCGCATCGCGTGCCTCGCCGCAAAGCCGGCCGGCGGCCGGGATCTATGCGGCCAGTCTAGAAGCGCGGTCGTAGGCGGGGACAACCTCAGCGGATCGTAGGGTCTGCGTAGCACTTGCGCATGTACTCGCAGCGGTGCGAGCCAGACAGATGCATGCTGGATCCCTTCGCCGGCGAGATGAACTTACAGACCTCGTCCAGCCCTTCTTCCGTCAGCCAGCCTTGGCGCCGCCCGCGTTGCACCGCAAAGCAATCGGCCGTCTCCTCATCGGGGCCCCGAAACTGATGCCCGCATTCGTGGGCATAGATCCACATCTTCACGGGCGTCGAGACCCGATCGACCAGTCTTGGGTTGATAATGAGAAACCCCGGAAAAGCGGCGCCGTAATCGTCCAAATTGTTGTCGATCACCGTCGGACGCTGTCCACAAACCTGCCGGCGCCCGTCGAGCTTTAATTCGCCGGGTTTTAAGATCGGCGCACCGCCGACATGCGCTGCATACTCCTCCGGCGTTGGAATGGGATCGTCCGCAAAACATGGACTTGCCAAAACAAGCATCGCTCCAGCGACGAGCACGACGAGCGATTGGAGGCATAAAGTCATGATAAACCCGGATAATTACGAACTAAGACGGCCTACCGACACCGCTGCGATCTAGCATCGCCTACCCGCGGTTGCGGTGCAAGAGGCCGCCGCCGTGATAGCCTGGGTGTGGCGACAATGTCGAACTTGGCTCACCCAAGCGCCTCGTTCTCAATCTCTTCCATGTCGCCGTCCGAAAACCCGAAGTGATGGCCAATTTCGTGCACCAGAACATGGGTAATGAGATCGCCAAGCGTTTCCCCCTCGTCCGCCCAATAGTCGAGGATCGCACGTCGATATAAAAACACCATGTCGGGCTCGCGCGGCGTATCGGTCAGGCTTTTTTGGTCCAAGCTGACGCCCTGATAAAGCCCCATCAGGTCAAAGGGGCTTTCGATGCCCAATTCGTCGAGCACTTCGTCAATGGCAAAATCTTCGCACCGTATAACGAGATCCCCACACATCTGCCGGAACTCCGCCGGCAGACGGTTCCATGCCAGGGTCGCTAACCGCTCGAAATCGGCTAATGTCGGGGCCGTGGCTGATCCCCAGTCGAAGTCGTCAGCCATGGCGATGTCTGCTCCTCAAGCGGCCCGGGCAGGAGTTTCTGCGGCGCACCCTGGCCGGGCGCTGCCGGGGCGCGCGCCTTAGCACCATGTCAATCAGGCAACAAGAAGAAGCTGGGAACGGCGTCACGCATCGCAGGCGGCAGGGGCTGCGACCGCGCGCCTCCTCCCGGCCCGCGCGAGAGTGGTATTGTACCATTTCTCGTCCGGGAACTCCGGTCGCAAGTGGCGGTTTCTTCCGTATGTTACAAAGTATCGAATTCGCACCGTCGTCAGGCCGGCAAACTGTGTTGCCCCACAAGCGCGTTATTGGCCCTCCGCCTGGCCCTCGTGTATGGGCCCCGGTGGAAGTCCCCGACCTCTCCGATCTGAGCCGCCGCTCGCCGCAACGAGCCGGCGACATGGCGTTTCGCAATTTCTGTGAACCCAATCGGTCGGAGCGCCGCGAGGCCGGTCATGCGTTTCTCGTCCGGCGCGCACGGCGCTTCCTAAACGATGCGCGCAGGCTAACAGTCGCCTCACCACATGGCGAGATCCCGGTCTACGTCTTTGAACCCGAAGATAGGCCGCCTCGCGCAACCGTTCTCGTAGCGCATGGCTGGACAGCAGAAGCATCCTTTATGACGCTGTTCGGCGAACGTTTGCGCCACTTGGGTGCTCGCGCCGTGCTGCTTGACGCCCCTGCACATGGCAAATGTCAGCGCACCCGCGCGAGCCTGGTCGACTACACCCAATCTGTCCTTCGCGTCGCCGAAGCCTTTCAACCAGATTTTGCGCTTGGCCACTCGATGGGTTGTTTCGCCGTTCTTCATGCAGGCGGCGGCGGCCCCCCATTCCGTCGCAAGTACGACTTCAAGCGCTACGTTTTGATCGGTCCACCCAACGAGTTCGGCCAGATTACACGGGAGTTTGCCGACGCCCGCCATATGACGGATGCGGCTCGCACGACCTTCGAACGGCATTTGGAGCGCGTGGCCCATCGACCTTTGCCGACGTTTACAGCCTCGCATCTGCTGCGTAGTACCAACCGGCCGGCACTCCTCATCCACTCCAGGGACGACGCCGAAGTCCCCATCGCCAATTCCGAGGCGATTATCTCGACCTACCCCGCAGCGGAACTCGCCGCATTCGATGGGCTTGGACACCGAAAACTGCTGTCCGCACCGCCGGTTGTGCGCGCGGCTGTTACATTTCTGATGAACCCCTGACCGGCCATTTGCCCGGGGCTCGCGAATCCGCCGCCACAGCGCTATATGAGCGGACGCGAAACTCGATCCGTCGCACCAACGATCCGTGTGGCGGGGTGTCAAACGCGGGGCTTTTGCCGCCACGCCGCCGGGAACTCATCATGTCGATCGCCAAACACTCCAAAGTCATCATCCTCGGCTCCGGTCCAGCCGGGTACACAGCCGCTATTTATGCCGCCCGAGCGTTGCTGAAGCCGGTTATGATCCAAGGTATTCAGCCTGGCGGTCAGCTGACCATTACGACCGACGTGGAAAATTACCCGGGTTTCGCCGACGTCATCCAGGGGCCGTGGCTGATGGATCAGATGCGCGCCCAGGCCGAACATGTCGGCACTGAGATGATCGTCGATCACATTGTGAACGTCGACCTCAATATCCGTCCGTTTCGCCTCGTGGGCGACAGCGGCGATGTTTACACGTCAGATGTGCTGATTATTTGCACCGGTGCGCAGGCCCGCTGGCTTGGCATCCCATCCGAAGATGTCTTCAAGGGCTTTGGCGTCTCTGCTTGCGCAACATGTGACGGCTTCTTTTACAAGGGCAAGGAAGTCATTGTCGTCGGCGGCGGCAACACGGCGGTCGAAGAAGCGCTGTTCCTGACGAAGTTTGCGCGCCGCGTGACTGTGGTCCACCGTCGCGACAGTTTCCGCGCCGAGAAAATCCTTCAGGATCGCTTGATGAAAAACCCAAAGGTCGAAGTCATCTGGGATTCGGCCATTGAGGAAATTGTCGGCACCGCTGATCCTAAAACTGTGACCGGCGTCCGCCTTAAAGACGTCAAGACCGGCAAAATTACGCACCGCCCGACCGACGGCGTATTCATCGCTATCGGCCACTCGCCCGCGACTGAGCTCTTCAAACATCAGTTGCCGACGACACCTGGCGGCTACCTCATAACCAAGCCCGACTCGACGGCAACCGACATTGCGGGCGTTTTCGCCGCCGGCGACGTCAAAGACGAGGTTTACCGCCAAGCCGTCACCGCCGCTGGCATGGGGTGCATGGCGGCCCTCGAAGCCGAACGCTTCCTCGCCCATACCTCTAGCCAAGCCGCTGCCGCGGAATAGACGTGACGCGACAGCAAGATCTAAGCCCGGTTTGGCCAGTTCGGGCGCGCCGGATTACTTGACTTTGAACGCGTACAGCATCCCAGTCTTCATCTGCGGGATATAGGCCGTTGCGGTCAGTGGATCATAACCAAGGTCGGCAGTTCCAGGCCCAAGCTCAGCGAGAATGTTCGCCTCGCCATTGGGCGTGATCCGGAACACTTTGCCAGCTACCCAGTCACTCACTAAGTACGCGCCACCTCCGAGTGGCTCAATCCCGTCGAGATTGCCGAGCGGTGAGCCGTCGCCATGCGAGGCAATGGTTTTGTCAGTCAGCGACACGCGCTTCAAATGACCCGGCACCTTAGTTTCCATGCCGTTGGTCATGACGCCCCACGCAGCAACCCAAAGCGTGTCATTCTCGACGAGCAACCCATTCGGGCCTTCAAGCTTGGCGTCGTTGACGAACACCTCGAACGTGCCGCCCGATAACCGCCAGATCGTGTTGGTTGCCATGTCGCTGACATAGATGTTCCCTGCCGCATCGGCCGCAACATCATTGAGGAATTTGGCCCCACTTGCGGGATACCGTTTGGCAATGGTGGCCGATTTTATGTCGATTTCGACGAGCTCGTCGATATCCGCGACGTACAGTTTGCCACCGGCACGCGCCAATCCTTTGGGTCCATTCAAGCCCTTGACCCACTCAAGCGTCTGAACTTTGCCGTCCAGCGAGACTGTCGACACGAACCCATTGCCGTCCTTCCCAGTCGGCACGCCATTGACGTTGCTCACGTAAACAACGCCCGCATTACTGTCGAAAAGTGCGGATTCAGGATTTTTGAAACCCGCCGTTTCCCAGACCTTCGTTGCCGAAGCCGCTGCGTTTGTGGCGGTGGCCGCGGTTGCAAGGACTAGCATGACGAGAGCGTGACGGACGGACAGCATCTAGGGGCCTCGATACTTGTAAAAAATTGCGCAGACTCAATCGACAACGCGCGGGACGCCACGAAGTTTCGCCGACGTGCGGCTACCCGACACAAGCAGTTCGGACGGCCAACCCGCTATCCTGAGTTGTCAGACGCAGGCAACCGGTTGCGTCGGCAGGCTCTGGACGGACTATAGCGAAAATGGATTGGGATAAGCTCCGTATTTTCCACGCGTCCGCCGCTGCCGGTAGCTTTACGCATGCAGGCGACACACTGAACATGAGTCAAAGCGCCGTTTCACGTCAGGTTTCCGCGTTGGAAAAGGACCTGAAAGTTACACTTTTTCATCGCCATGCGCGCGGCCTCGTTCTCACGGAACAAGGCGAGCTCCTCTACCGCACTGTCGCGGAAGTGATGAGCAAGCTGCAAACAGCCGAACTGCTACTCAGCGACACGACCACAAAACCGTCTGGAGATCTGCGCGTAGCTGCCCCCGTGGGCCTCGGTTCGGTTTGGGTTACCCAGCGCATTCGCGAGTTCATGGATCTATATCCCGATATCCGGGTCGATCTGATCCTGGATGACGAGCAGATCGACATCGCCATGCGCGAGGCCGACGTCGCCATCTGGACCCGCGAGCCCGACCAGCCTGAACTGATACGCCGACCCCTCTTCACCGCCAAAGTTCGCGCTATGGCCTCGACGCAGTATATCCGCCGTTTTGGCCTACCCGAAACCTTGGCCGACCTTGAGACGGGCCACCGGATTATATCCTATTCCGGCCAGCCATCTCAGCACCTGCCCGCAATCACCTGGCTCGAAACGGTCGGTCGCGAAGGTAAGGAAACCCGCCATGCCGCCTTCCGGGTCAACTCCGTCGTGGCCATTAAGCACGCCATCATCGCCGGAGTCGGGATCGGCATGATCCCCGACTACATGACGGAACAGGAAACAGATTTGGTCCACGTCCTGACCAAAGTCGAATTCTCTAAGCCGTCGTTGCCGATACTCTTCGTCTATCCCGAAGAGCTGAAAACGTCCAAGAAAGTCCAGGTGCTACGCGATTTTCTGGTTTCCAAGGCGCGTCAGCTGCAATATTGAAACGATCATCGCCTTCACGATGGCGTGATCCACCTTCGTCTCCGGACGTTTACATGACATCCGGTGTTGTGGAGTTGACTGGCCAATTGCCACCGCCAGTTACCTCACCAAGTTCGGGTAGGATCAACTATTCAAAGCCGGGCCTTGTGCCCGGCTTCTTTTTTGGCTTATCGACCAAAGCGCACCTCGGCAGGCGCGGTGTATCGGACGTTGCCGGCCGGCCGATTTGCGAACCAACCGCGACAGCGCTATCAAACCACCAGCACCCGACGAGACGTCTCCACTCTTTCTGGAAAGTATGACGCGCGCCATGGCCGATAACGCTCCAAAGACGCTTTACGACAAGATCTTCGACGATCATGTGGTCGATCGCCAGCCGGACGGAACGTGCCTGCTCTACATCGACCGCCACCTGATCCACGAGGTCACGAGCCCGCAGGCATTCGAAGGATTGCGAATGGCCGGCCGCAATGTCCATGCGCCTGAAAAGACGCTGGCCGTGGTCGATCACAACGTTCCGACTTCGGACCGCTCCCAGGGCATCGACGATGCCGAAAGCCGCACCCAGGTCGAGACCTTGGCGCAGAACGCCCGTGATTTCGGCATCGAATATTTCAACGAACTCGACAAGCGCCAAGGCATCGTCCACGTCGTCGGTCCCGAGCAGGGCTTCACGCTGCCCGGCACGACCATTGTCTGCGGTGATAGCCACACCTCGACCCACGGCGCCTTCGGCGCGCTCGCCCACGGCATTGGCACCTCTGAAGTGGAGCACGTGCTCGCCACTCAGACGCTGATCCAGAAGAAGGCAAAAAATATGCTCGTCCAGGTGGACGGGGTGGCTCCGAAAGGCGTAGGCGCCAAGGACATCATCCTTGCCATCATCGGTGAAATTGGCACAGCCGGCGGCACGGGCTCGGTGATCGAGTATGCCGGAGAGGCGATCCGCGCCCTGTCGATGGAAGGCCGCATGACAGTCTGCAACATGTCCATTGAAGGCGGCGCACGCGCCGGCATGATTGCCCCCGATGGAAAAACCTACGCCTTCATCAATGGCCGGCCCAAAGCGCCGAAAGGCCCGGCTTGGGACATGGCGATGAAGTACTGGGAGACACTGCAAACCGACGACGGCGCCCATTTCGATCGTGTGGTAACGCTGGATGCAGCTCAGCTCCCGCCGATCGTATCTTGGGGAACCTCCCCGGAGGACGTGGTCGCCGTGACGGGTGCCGTTCCCGATCCGGCTCACGTGGCGAATGACAACAAACGCGCGTCCATGGTCCGCGCCCTGGACTACATGGGTCTCCAGCCCGGAACGAAGATCACCGACATTGCGCTCGATGTGGTCTGGATCGGGTCATGCACAAACGGTCGCATCGAAGACCTGCGCGCGGTGGCAAAAGTCGTCGATGGCAAGAAAATTTCGGCCAATCTCGCCTACGCGATGATCGTTCCCGGGTCGGGCCTCGTTAAACAGCAGGCCGAAGCCGAAGGTCTCGATACAATCTTCAAGAACGCTGGATTCCAGTGGCGCGAGCCTGGCTGCTCCATGTGCCTGGGCATGAATCCCGACCAACTCAAGCCGGGTCAGCGTTGCGCTTCGACCTCGAACCGCAATTTCGAAGGCCGCCAGGGTTACAAAGGACGGACCCATCTCGTATCACCGATCATGGCCGCCGCCGCCGCTATCGAAGGCCGGTTCGTGGACGTCAGGACGTACACCGCGTAAGTACCCTGGGCCAAGAATTATGGAACTTGAACATGTTTGCCGCATTGGTCGTCCTGGTGCGCCGCCGCACCATTTCTTCGGTCAATGACCTTCCGCACTAGGATTGACTTGCAAAAGCATACCCTAGCCGCGTAGGAACGCGGGCTGGGTGATGGCTCATTTTCGACGCGTTAGAGACCAGAGAAAGCATGTCAGAGATCATTCCATTAGGTCGTGGGACGCGTTCTAATAGTCCACAAGATCCCCGCAATAATGCTGATGCCTTCGAAATTCGGCTCCTGACCCGACCCTCCGATATCTCGGAAGCTCTGCGACTGCGCTTCAAGGCCTATGCGGCGCAGGGCTATGTCGCGCGCGCTGATGGGGCGGAGTATCGCGACGCCCATGACGACATGTCGACCACAGCCATATTCGGCGGCTACGACAATGGCCGGCTCGTTGCGACGATGCGCTTGTGTTTCAGCCTGCCCGGTGAAGAGCTCTCGAATTTGCCCTGCGCGGCGTATTATCCGGCACTCGCAGCTTACAAAACCACGGCCATCGACGGCCTCGTCGAAGTGTGCCGGCTCGGCATCGAGCCGGCCATCGGCAATACCTCCTACCGAGCCACACTTTATGGATTCATGGTTCGCTCGGCCTTGGCTGCGGCCCGCGCGGTAGGTGTATCGGCCATCGTGGTCGCGACCAAGCCCGATTGGGTTCCATATTACAAACATCTGCTCAGCTTTGAACAAATGGGCGAGCCGGCGTTCTATCCGCCTGGTGACATTCCAATCACCCTTTTGGCAGGCCACATAGATCAGGCATCGCACCGGGCTCGGATGCGCAATCGGTTCTTCCGCGTCAGCGACGACGACATTGCTCGCATGCGCCGGACGCTCGCGCCAATGTTGGCGCCTGAGGCGGGTGCGGTCGCCAGTGCCGGCGAACGGTAAAGCAGCCCCTTTCATTCCGTCAAAGTCTTCCTATTTACTCACCAACACGGGCGCTGGCTCGCAGCTCTCGCTTGAAGAGGCAAAGACCGATGTTGAACTGCCCCGTCTGCGCGACGGCTATGACAGAAATCGACAAGGCAGGGGTTACTGTTGACACATGCCCCAAATGCCGCGGCGTTTGGCTTGACCGAGGCGAGTTGGAAAAAATCGGTGAACGACTGGGCCGCGACGATGACAGTTCACGCCGTCCCGTGGCCGCCGAACCCGTTCGTCCGGCTGTTTTCCGCGATGACGACCGATATGACCGCCCGCGCGACGACGATCGTCGACGTTACGACGATGACGATGATCATCGTTACGGCCAAAAAAAATCCGGCGTACGTCGCTTCATGGATTTTTTTGACTGATCCCAGTCGCGTTTTGCCGGGCTGAGATCAGCAAAAAAGCAGTATGCATAGGCGACACCGGCGCCTTTGAGACTGTCTCGTGAGCAACCCGTTCGCCACCCGATTTGCTCCTAGCCCGAACGGGGATTTACACCTCGGACACGCCTTGTCGGCGATGACCGGATTTGAACTGGCGAGGCGCCAGCGTGGCCGTTTCCTCGTGCGTATTGAAGATATCGATCTCAATCGCACGAGCGAAGATTACGTCAGCCGCATTTTTGATGATCTGCATTGGCTTGGATTGCAGTGGGAAGAGCCGGTCGTGCGCCAGTCGAGCCGCTTCGTCGCATATCGCGCGGCAGCCGCCGACCTGCTCGATCGTGGCCTGCTTTACTCCTGCTATGCCACCCGGGCTGAAATCGAGGCCGCCGTAGCAACGGCACACCCGCGGGGCTGCGATCCCGACGGGGCACCGCTTTACCCGGGCTTATATAGAGACGCGACCGCACAAGAACTCGTTCGCCGCAAAGACGCCGGCGAACGTTATTGCTTGCGCATAAATATGCGCCGTGCGCTTACGGCGGCAGCGGCGATCCTCGACGGTGAGCCGCTGACATTTTGTGAATGGACCGGCGAATCCGCCAAGACACCAACGGTGGTCGCTGCCGATCCGGGCCGCTGGGGCGATGCGGTCATCGTGCGCAAAGATACGCCGGCAAGTTACCATTTGGCCGTCGTCCTCGACGATGCCGCACAAGGGATCACGCATGTGACGCGCGGCCGGGATCTATATGCCGCCACCGACTTACACCGCTTACTGCAAGTCCTTCTCGGTCTGCCCGCGCCCATCTATCATCACCACCGTCTGATCCTCGACCCCACCGGACGCAAACTCTCAAAAACTCTGCGTGACACTACACTTCGAACGCTGCGGGCGGAGGGAGCGACCCCGGCCGATATTCACCGCTTGATCGGATTTCCCGCCGCGCCCGCCTGACAACAGGCTTTTCACCATCTCACTGGCGGAGCCGCTTTGCCATGGCCCGCCCGTCACTTACGCGATAAAGTGATAAAGGTTTTGCCTGGGAATCAGGTGCGAGGCGCGCGACTGTGAAGAAGCAAAGGAAGCCCAAATCGCAGTCGACCAAGCGCCAGCGGACCGCAACTCCACTGCCGCTCGACACGTCCCGCATCCCTCGCCCTTCGACGACCAAGTCAGCCGCGACACCGTTGCGGCGCCCGGCGATCCGCCGAGCGCCACCGCAAAGCCCTTACCGTGCCGTGACGTCGGCATTGAGCGCGGCATGGCAGCGGCTCATCACCATGGACCGGGCGGACCGCGCCGACGCGGTCATGCTGGCACTGCCGGTCGTGCTGGTCGCCCTGACGATTGGTGCTGCCCGTTACACCCAATCAGCCGGCCCGGCCGAATTGACGGGCCTGTCGCCAGGGGCACGGCACGCGCTGATCGGCTTGCCGGCAAGCGCCACGCCGGTTGTCGTGCTGTCCCCTGACAAACCAAATCTGACCGCAGTCACTCTTGAAACGCCGCCGCTATCGAAAGCCATAACCGCCGTAGGCCAATCGACCGACGTCCAACCCTCGCCGACCACCACGGTGGCCACAGCACCTGAATTTGGCAGGGCAGCCGAGATCCGACCCCTCGCCGATCCGGTCGCAACGACGCCGGTCCGACCCGCCCCGGCTACGCCGAGCCCGAAGCCCTCCGAAAGCCCTGGGGTGGACGTTCCCGCCGACGTGATCCCGCCCGTTTCAGCCCGCACCGCACAGGTCGCAGCTCTCTTGCCGCCCGCGACTGCCGTGACCCCTCGGAAGCCCGACGTCACGGCTCCGGTGTCAGAACTCGCCGACGGCCCCGAGGACGTTCAATCGGTCCTGACTCAATGCCGCTTTGAACGTGCGCCCACTCGCACGCCCCGACCCGTCTCCTGGACACCCGCCGACCCGGAAAGCTTCGGGCTGGCGCTCGCCGCATCTGCCCGCCGCCAACTGCAAAGTTTTGTCATTTACAACGACCGATATACCCGGCTCAAATATCCGATGGGCGACGTTCACCCCATGTACGGGGTCTGCACTGACGTCATTATTCGTGCCTACCGCGATTTGGGAATCGATTTGCAGGAATTGGTGCAGACGACGAAAACCGGGTCCGGCGATCCAAACATCGACCATCGAAGGGTCGACACCTTGCGCAAATTTTTCTCCCGTTTCGGAGAAAGTCTCCCAATCTCGAGTTTTGCGGAGGATTATAAACCGGGTGATATTGTGAGTTATTGGCGGCCACAGAACCGTCACTCGCGAACCCACATTGCTGTCGTTTCCGATCAGACCGGACCGTCGGGCCGACCCCTCATCATCCATAATCGCGGCTGGGGGCCGCAGCAGGAGGACGGCTTATTTGTTGATGCAATCACCGGCCACTACAGGTTTTCGGGACTTCGGCCCAGACGCGATCCTCCCTCAGCGGTGTCCCCGAACCGGCTAAAACCAGCCCGCGAAGCTCGATCAACCACTACACTCGGCAAGCCGATACTAAACACGGGAATGACGACCGGCAGTTCTCAGACTCCCCCTGCGCCGCGGTAATCGCTTCGCGCTTGCGAAATAGAATTCAATAAAAAATAAATAAGTTGCACGGAATTGGTCTTGTGGAAAACCGCGAATAGAGCGATTTTAATTCCATGCCCAGACTGAACCGGCGAATTTAAGCCGGTCTTGAGCGTATTGCACCGCATTTTGCCCTCCGCAAATGCGCTCATTTCTGCTCGACTGGTCAAATCGCGCTCGAAACAACAACACCATGCGCTCTTTATTTCCGATCAAAGACTTACCTCAACAGGCTGCGAAACGGTTTCGCGCGGCTGTCAAGGGTCTGCGCGCCGGCCAGGATGACAATCAGCCGATCGCCTCTACCCCACTGCCACCACTCCGGTCTGCTGGCGATCAATGGGCCTGCATTGCGGGCGTACTGTTCGATGCCCAGGCCCGGTCCACTCGCGCGCTGGCCAACCATCGCACCGCAGCCGCCCAGGTCGATGCTGCCACGTATGCGCTTCAGCGCCTGCGCGAGGAGATGGCCCCGGCTTTGCTTTATACGGTGCAACGTCCAAGTCCGGCCCCGCCCGCGCCCACGGCCTTCCGCCGCGAACAGTTCCGCCGTCGCGATCCCATCGCGGCCTGACAATTGAAAACACGGAATTGGCTGGCACTCTGGGCGTGGGCGGGCGACACAGCCGTTGCGGGCTTTACAGCGTCCGCTTTTCGAGGCGGCGCCGATGAGCAGGGACGACCCGATCGCGGATATGAACCGCGCATCCAATGACACCAGCGGGGTTGTGACCCGGGTGACGGCCGAACTCGCGCGCCACCTCGGCGATGCTCTGGCACCGGGCCTCTATCTGATCGCCACACCAATCGGCAATCTGGCCGACATCTCGTTGCGCGCCCTGGCCACTCTTGCCAAATCCGACGTCATCTACTGCGAAGATACACGACACAGCCGTACGCTCGTGGCCCACTACGGCATTGGCCGCACCTTGCGCCCATACCACGAACACAACGCCGAAGAGCAGAGGCCCCGCATCCTGGCAGACCTTGCACGCGGCGCCCGAATTGCCCTCATCTCGGACGCTGGCACGCCGCTCGTCTCCGATCCCGGGTACAAACTCGTCCGCGATGCCATCGCCGAAAGCCACACCGTCATCGCCATACCCGGAGCCAGTGCGGTTCTGACGGCTTTGTCTGTTGCCGGCCTGCCGACCGACACATTCCTGTTCGCTGGGTTCTTGCCGCCCCGCTCCGGCGCCCGCCGCAGCCGCATTTCGGAACTGGCGACGGTACCGGCAAGTTTGATCTTTTTCGAAGCACCGACCCGCGTCGCCGAGACGCTGGCCGATCTTGCCGAGACACTCGGTGATCGCCCGGCTGCGATCGCGCGGGAATTGACGAAATTGCATGAGGCCGTACGGCGCGGCCCATTGACGGCTCTCGCTGAATTGTTTGCGCAATCAGAGCCCAAGGGCGAAATCGTCATTGTCGTTGGGCCACCCAGCGCGACGACGGCCACCGATGAGGTCATCGCCGCTGCCCTCCAGGCTGCACTGGCGCACATGAGCCTGCGCGACGCTGCCAAGGCCGTGGCCGACAGGCTGTCGGTCCCCAAGGCGCGCGTGTATGAGCTCGGCTTGAAACTCAAGTCGGACAAGCCGCAATGACGTCCGACAAGCCGCAAAAAGACGCCGGTCCCAGCGGCGAACGGCAAGCCCGCTATCGCGCCGGCTTGCGATCCGAATGGATCGCGAGCGTCGCCCTTCGTCTGCGCGGCTATCGCATTCTCGACCGCCGCTGGAAATCCAATGTCGGAGAAATAGATCTCGTTGCCGTCCGCGGGCAATGCCTATCCTTCATCGAGGTCAAGCGCCGTCTGGATGTGACGGACGAGGAAGCACACGCGGCCGTCGGTGCAGCCCAACGCGCCCGTGTCCGTCGTGCGGCAACCCTCTGGGTCGCGCAGCACAGAGCCTACAGAACACATGAGATCCGGTTCGACCTAGTTCTGATCGCCCCTCGTCGCTGGCCCCGCGTCATTGAGAGCGGCCTATAGAAACTCAGCGAGAACTGATGGCCGCTCCACCAAGCACGGTCTGCGCCCGCCGGTTCTGGGACCAGCATGAAATATCATCACAAACCGCGACCGGCCTCTCCTTGCCGAAGGAAATCGTCCGCAGTCGCGCGTTGGCGACACCTTGCTGGGCTAGAAAGCGACGAACGGTCTGCGCGCGGCGGGCGCCGAGCGCAAGATTGTATTCCCGCGTGCCCCGTTCGTCCGCGTGCCCTTCGACCATGATTTGATGTTGTGGATACTGTTGCAGCCAGCGTGCCTGCTCGACGAGGGTCTGCTGCGCTTCGGGCGTTAGATCTGAACTGTCGCTCGAAAAGTAGACCAGATCCCGCGTACCGGATTTGAAGTCCTCAGCCGTCCCAGGCATCGCGCGGCCTTTGCCGAAACCTGCGCTCCCGTCGCCACCCAACAGGCTGGCCGAGCCGCCATCGGCAGACTTGTTGGCGCAAGCGCCGAGAAAAGCCGTCAACATGGCCACGCAGGCGACGACAACAAAACGGTCAAACATCAGGAAACTCCACGCCACACTGGGGTGCAACAAAGGCTGACCACGGTTAACAACCCGTGAACGACCCCGTCGCCGCGATTGCGTTTCCCCGCCGCACCGCTATCCCTGTGCCAGTCAATTAGGGCGGCGCGTAGGTGAGACGTGGGCAAGACGCTGAAGATCGCATGTCAAATGGATCCGATCGATCGGATCGACATCCGGGGCGACTCGACGTTTGCAATTCTGCTCGAAGCGCGCCGCCGCGGGCATGAAATCTTCTACTACACCCCGCAAAACCTAGCCCTGCACGGGAACACGCTTTATGCGCGCGGGTCCACGCTCAACGTTTTCGACCGCATCGGGGATCACTACGCACTGTCCGAACCGCGCACCGTCGATCTCCTGTCGCAAGACGTTGTCCTGCTGCGTCAGGACCCGCCGTTCGACATGGCCTACATCACATCGACACACCTGCTCGAACGCATCCATCCCGAAACACTCGTCGTCAACGATCCGGCTAATGTGCGCAACGCGCCCGAAAAAATCTGGGTGCTCGACTTCCTCGACCTGATGCCGCCGACACTCGTCACGCGTTCATTGGAGGATGTGCAAGCCTTCCGGGCCCAATATGACGACATCATTTTGAAGCCGCTCTACGGCAACGGCGGTGCCAGCGTTTTCCGCATCCAGCCGGGAGATACCAACCTCGGCTCTCTCGTCGAACTGTTCCAGACGGTGTTCCGCGAACCATTCATGGTCCAGCAATATCGTCCCGAAGTCCGCAACGGCGACAAGCGCATTATCCTGGTCGACGGCGAGGTCGCCGGCGCTATTAACCGCGTACCGTCGCAGGGCGAAACCCGCTCCAACCTTCACGTTGGCGGCACAGCAAAGCCGACCGAACTAACCCCGCGCGAGCGTGAGATCTGCGACCGCCTCGCGCCTGAGCTCAAAAGACGCGGCCTGATCTTTACCGGCATCGATGTCATCGGCGACTATCTGACCGAAATCAACGTGACCTCCCCCACCGGCATTCGCCAGGTGAAGTCCTTCGGCGGCAACGACATCGCCGCCATGATCTGGGACGCGATCGAGAAAAAACGCGCCGTGCGCTAAGCCCGCGACGGATTGAGCGCGGCCCGCCGTTTCCATCCCAAGGGACGTGTGGGGAGTGGGTGGATGTACAGTCAGATTGCGACGTTGGCGTTCGTCGGCGTCGAAGCCCGCGCGGTGGAGGTTCAAGTCCGCATCACGCCCGGCAATCCGGCTTTCGCCATCGTTGGCCTCGCCGATAAGGCCGTTGCCGAAAGCCGCGAACGGGTTCGCAACGCCCTCCACTCCGTCGGATTGGGCCTGCCGTATAAGCATCTCACCGTGAATCTCGCCCCCGCCGACTTGCCCAAGGAAGGCAGTCACTACGACCTCGCCATTGTACTGGGGTTGCTCGTCGCCATGGGCGTCATTTCTCCCGAGGCCGTGTCAGGCTTTGCCGCGATCGGTGAACTGGCGCTCGACGGGTCGATCCGCTCAGTCCCCGGCGCGCTGCCGGCTGCAATCGGGGCCAACGCCATCGGCAAGGGTTTGATCTGCCCCGAAGCGTGCGGACCCGAAGCCGCTTGGGCCGGCGAAGACGTCGACGTCCTTGCCGCCCCGCACCTCCTCTCTCTCGTCAATCATTTCAAGGGCCTGCAAACGCTCCCGCGCCCAAAACCAAATCTCGAACGGACATCGACACCGCTTGCGGACCTGAAAGACGTGCGCGGCCAGGAAAGCGCCAAGCGCGCGCTGGAGGTCGCCGCCGCCGGCGGACACAACCTGCTCATGGTTGGCCCGCCAGGATCCGGCAAATCCATGCTCGCCGCCCGCCTACCATCGATCCTGCCGCCATTGACACCCGAAGAAATGCTCGAAGTTTCGATGGTGCACTCACTCGCCGGCGAACTGATGGGTGGCAAGCTGTGCCTCGACCGCCCGTTCCGTTCGCCGCATCACTCAGCCAGCATGGCCGCCCTCGTCGGCGGCGGCACACGTCCCAAGCCCGGCGAAGCCAGCCTTGCGCACTTGGGCGTGCTCTTCCTTGACGAATTACCCGAGTATCAGCCCAACGTTCTCGACGCGCTGCGCCAGCCGCTCGAAACCGGAGAAATCATTGTCGCCCGAGCCAACCACCGCATCCGCTATCCGGCTCGCATTCAGCTCATCGCCGCCATGAACCCGTGCAAATGCGGCGGCGGACCCGGAATGACCTGCCGCCGCGGCCCCCGTTGCGCCGCCGAATACCAGGCGCGCGTTTCCGGCCCCATGATGGACCGCGTCGATCTACACATCGAAGTTCCCGCCGTCACCGCTGCCGACCTGGTTCTCCCGCCATCGCTCGAAGGCAGCCGCGAGGTTCGCGCCCGCGTCATTGCCGCCCGCGATCGCCAGCGCGCCCGGTTCACAGCCCGTGGCGTCAAAGGCGTGCGCACCAATGCCGAGCTGTCCGGCCAGCTCCTCGACGAGATCACCGCACCCGACCCGGACGGCCAGACGCTTCTCCGGCAGGCGGCCGAGACGATGAAACTCTCAGCCCGTGGTTTTCATCGTGTCTTGCGCGTCGCCCGTACACTCGCCGACTTGGACGGCGCTGACGGCGTCGGACGTGTGCACGTGGCCGAAGCACTGTCCTATCGTGGCGAAGCCCTTCGCCAACGTCAGAACGCCTGAGCCGAACCCATCAGAATGCCGCACGTGATAAAGGCGCCGGATCGCTCCGGCGCCTTCAGAATGGTCATTGGTCCGGCCGCCGTTTTACTGCGCCTCCACAACCTTTGGTTCGGGCGGATCATTGCGCGTCTTCCAAAGCGACAAGAGAATACCGCCGAGCAGGATCGAGACGGTAATGCTAAGGGTGATGGCGGGATCAATCTTGCCGATGAACTGCTGTATGAAGATTTTGCTGCCGACGAAGACGAGCACAAGCGACAGGGCATACTTCAGGTAGTGGAAGCGGTGAACCATGGCCGCCAACACAAAGTAAAGCGCGCGCAGGCCCAGGATCGCGAAGATATTCGATGTGTAGACGATGAACGGGTCCTGCGTGATCGAGAAGATCGCGGGCACGGAATCGACCGCGAAGATCAGATCGGCAAATTCGATCAGCACCAGCGCGACGAACAGCGGCGTCGCCCAGCGCACGACTTTGCCAGTCTTGGGATCGGGCGAATGTATAAAGAACTTCTCGCCATCGATCTTGTCGGTGATGCGCATATGTTTGCGCATGTATTTGAGGATTGGGTTGTTGGCGATATCCGGCTTCTGGTCGGCCATGATGAACATCTTGATGCCCGTAAACACCAGGAAGGCCGAGAAGATGTAGAGGATCCAGTCGAACTCTTGGATCAGCGCCGCGCCAAGCCCGATCATGATGGCGCGCAGTACGATCACGCCGAGGATGCCGTAGAACAGCACACGATGCTGATACTGCCGCGGAATGGCGAAGTATGAGAAGATCATCGCCATGACAAAAACATTGTCGAAGGCCAGAGTCTGTTCGACGACCCATCCCGTCAGATAGAGTTCCCAAGCGGTCCAAGCCCGCTGACTGTCGCTGGTCGCATTGATGATATCGTCGTCGAGCGACTGCGGAATGCCATTGTAGTAGAGCCACCAAACGACGGCCGAAAATGCAACACCCAGCGTCATGCATGCGCCGGCCAGAACCATGCTTTCTTTCAGGGTCGGTTCGTGAGCCTCTCCGTGCAGCAGACCTAAGTCGATGGCCAGAATGACGACGACAGTCGTAAGAAATGCGAGCCAAACCCAAACGGGCATACCTAGAAACAGGCTGCCGAAAATTTCAACCACGTCGCGCTACTCCTGGCTTGCAAGGTTCCGAATTGGCCACGTGGGTGCCACCGCCACCGACTTCAAGGTTGCCGGTCGCTGATAACACGTCACGGTGGCTGAAGGGCCGCAGCATGGGTGCGCCAAGTGCGCTTTCATACGCATTTCTACGTGTCCCAGAGAGCCGTCGGCGAGGAATGAGACAAACATGGCGGAAACGCATCCAGGCTGACACGATCGCGTAAGCGCCGCGGCGCAATGCGACGCAACGATCGAGGTGCGGGAGCCGTGAACCCGATTAGCGATCGATGGTGAATTTGTAGGTCAAGCCAAGGCCGCCGAAAAACTGGCTCTCGCTCTCGACGATCGGGCTGTCGCTGGCATCGCCAATGAGGAGCGAATACTGGCCAAGGAGTTTAACGGTCCAGCGGTCATCCAGCGGCACATCGGCACTGAAGCCAATATAGACGTCTTTGAAACCGGCCTCCGCGTCGTACGCGCCAAGTGGCGACAGCGCGGCCTGAGCGGCATTCACAGAGAAAAACGCGTCCATATACTCATCGTCGGCATACGTCGCACCGATCTGGCCGGTCATCTTGACGCCGCCGATCATCGTCACTGGCGCTTCCACGCCGAACCGCAATAGACCGCCCGTGTCGTCACCAGTCACCTGATGACTATAGGAAACGAACGGGGTAGCAAAACCCAGCCGGTAGGCCGCATACCCGCCGAAAACAAGTCCGCCGTCCACATCGCCGAGACCATTCAGCGTCGAAGAATCGCTTTCATCGCGATCAAAGCGCCAGCCGGTCAGCGGCCCCGCTTCAAAACCGTTGAAGTTGATCAAACGCGCCCGAATATCTTCTGGGCCGCGAAACTGAACGATGCCCAATTCGTTGGAACCGGCCGGAGCGGCAAAGGGCACACCAAAGACGTCATAGTCCTTGGAGCCTTCGTACTTTGGCGTGACGATCACCAGTCCACCGACCTGCACGTCCAGAGGTCCGCTACCGAAAAGGTCCGTCGCGCCCGCAGGCGACGAAGCGAGAACGCCGACAACTGCGGCGGCCATGACAACGTGCGACGTCGAAAGCTGCATCTGCGGAATGATCCAAAAAATCCTGACTAAAACTTGTAGCGCGAGAGAATGAGCGATGGATTACTTTTCGCACCCCATGCTCGTCGCCAGCCATCAGCTGTGGCAAGCATGTTACACGCGGCAAGGCGCCACCCGTAGGCGTTAGCCCTTATTTCGCTTGCCGAGCGTCCTCAAGCGCAGCGCATTGAGCTTGATAAAGCCCTGGGCATCCTTCTGATCATAGGCGCCTTTGTCATCTTCAAACGTCACCAGCGTCGGCGAATAGAGCGACTTGGCGCTCTGTCGACCGGTGACGATAACGTTCCCCTTATAGAGCTCCAGCGTCACCTCACCCTCGACATGCTCCTGGCTCTTGTCGATGGCGGCCTGCAACATCTCGCGCTCGGGCGAAAACCAAAAGCCATTATAAATCAGTTCCGCATACCGTGGCATCAGCTCGTCTTTCAGGTGCGCGGCGCCGCGATCGAGGGTCAGGCTCTCAATCGCCCGATGGGCGGCGAGCAGGATCGTCCCACCGGGGGTCTCATAAACGCCGCGCGACTTCATTCCGACGAAGCGATTTTCGACGAGATCGAGACGGCCAATCCCATTATCGCGGCCAAGATCGTTGAGCGCCTTCAACAAAGTCGCCGGCGAAAGCGCCTGACCATCGAGCGAGATGGCATCGCCTTTGGCAAATCCAATGCGAATCGTCGTGACCTTGTCGGGCGCATCGACGGGAGAAATCGTCCGCTGATAGACGAGTTCTGGCGGCTTCGTATCAGGATCTTCCAAAACTTTGCCTTCGGACGAGGAATGCAGCAGGTTTGCATCGACAGAGAACGGCGCTTCGCCCTCTTTGTCCTTCGCAACAGGGATCTGATGCGTGCGCGCGAACTCCAGGAGTTCATCGCGGCCCTTGAACGACCACTCGCGCCACGGCGCAATGATTTTGATACCAGGCTCCAGCGCGTAATAGCCCAGTTCGAAGCGAACCTGATCGTTGCCCTTACCCGTCGCACCATGGCAGACGGCATCGGCGCCCATTTTGCGGGCGATTTCGATCTGCTTCTTGGCGATCAACGGCCGCGCGATCGATGTTCCAAGCAGGTAGACGCCTTCGTAGAGCGCGTTGGCCCGAAACATCGGGAAAACGTAATCGCGCACGAACTCTTCGCGCAGGTCTTCGACAAAGATGTTTTCAGGTTTGATGCCAAGCATCAAAGCCTTCTTGCGCGCCGGCTCCAGTTCTTCGCCCTGACCAAGATCTGCGGTGAAGGTAATGACCTCGCAGCCATACGTCTCCTGAAGCCATTTCAAGATGATGGATGTGTCCAAACCACCCGAATAGGCCAGCACGACTTTCTTGATGCCGGATGCCGTGCCTGAGGTGACTGCAGTTGCGGCCATCGTGATGTCCTGTCAGTAAATATGAAACGATGTCGGGAATGGAAAGCGCGCGCACTATAGGGGGCAGCGACGACACATCAAGCCGATGCGGCGATCGGCCGGAACGCAATGCTGCGCTGCAAACAGACTGTGTCGCCCATGCACGCCGCGAGGTTTATTGCGCCCTGCCGCCCCCAGTTGATGAGGAAAACATCACTTTGCCCCCTTCCCGACCATGGGATTGCGATATTTGTGTCGTCAACGAATTAGCGATTGGGGAGCGTGGCATGCGAGACGGGAAGACGAGCCGATCGGCTCTGACAGTGTCTTGGTCTGCTATTTTGCTCACTGTTGTGGCAACATCCGCGGCCGTGATCGCCGCAACAGCCGCCCACGCACAAGCGCCGTGGTCGGGACCCGATGAGCAATCCGCCGCGCCTGCGGCACCGGCGGCAGCCTCTCCAAAAACCGAAGCGGAAGATTTGCCGTGGCTCGCCACCACGAACTCCGCTGGCACGCCGGCACAAGCCCCATCCGACAAGAACCCCGCCAAGGCAGAAACAAAACCCGGCGCCAAAGTCGACGGCAAGAAAACGGCGAACGCCGCGCTAAAATGTGAGGCCCAGGCGGAAGACGGCTGCCGAGCCGTTAAAACCTGCGCCTGGGTAGCGGCCATTCCACAGCCCGACGGCAACATGATTCCGGCCCGTTGCGCTGAGCGTAAAGTGAATGCCCAGGAGAAGAAGCCAAAACCGATCGTCGCGGCCAAGCCAAAGCCCAAGCCAGAATCGACCGGCGCCGTACCGAAAAACGAAACCACCATAACCGAAGCGGTTCCGCCGAAGGATGAACCATCAGCGCAGCCTAAAAGCGAGGCAAAGGCCGCAACCCCGCCAGCTGTCACCGAGCCCGTCGTACCGCCGGTTGACACGGCCGCACCGCAAGCAAACACAGCCGCGCCGGTTGCAGCCGAAGCGCCAAAAACCGCTGACGTGCCATTTGTGATGCTGCCCCGCGCGCCGGTACCGTTCCTACCGCCAGAGCCGGCTCAATCGGCCGTACCGGCCGTTTCGCCCACAACCGAAGCCACCCCGATCGCCGCACCGGTGGCGGCAGATCCCGCGCCAATCGCGACGCCGGCAGTGGCAATCCCTGCTCCGGACCCACAAGCCGTCGCTGCCGATGCGCCACAGTCTGCCGCACGGCCGCTGAGCGTTCCCGGCCTCGTCATAGTCGAATAAAACCGCTTATACGGTCCGTTCGATCCACGGCCACAGCAGCGCCGTGGCCGGTGCGAGCGTTACGAACGATTTTATGAGCGGCGATCCCATCCAGACCTGCGCCGTGGCGAAACCGTTCGCCGATTGGTACGCGGGAAATCCGGCGGGCGCGGCTGCTTCGGCTGTCTTTTTTGCCGCATCGAGCAGCGCCACATTAGCTTCCGCCATGGGCCATGCGACCGAGCCCGGCACGCCCGAAGAGATCATGCCGTAAGCCCATGGCCACGTCGCTGGAACCGCGGTTTGCGGCATCCAGGTCCACCAGTCAAAGGGCGAGGGCGCCCCTTTCATCCAAGTCTTATGACTGACTTGCATGAGGTTGCTCCAAGCCGCGAAAGAGTTCATGGCCGGTTTTGTTGGCGGATGGTCAATGGCGAGCAACGTAGAATGCGGCCGTTTCGGCGCTCCCGACCACTCCCACACCTCGTCCTTGACCGGTGCCTTGGGCAGAACTGTTTCGGCAACCTGCGTCCAGACCGAAAGCGTGCGAGCGTTGGTTTCGTACACAGCATTGATGGCCGCCTGCGTGTAGCCGAACGCCGCGTCCATACTGCGCTTGGCGATTTCGACCTGTTTGGCTGGCGTGAGCATGGCGAAACCCTCGTCCAATTGACGTTATGTTGCACCGCACAACGTACGCGGACATGGCCCGCTTCACAATCGAATTTCCGGTCTAACGACGAAAAACGTCATGATTTCAGTCGCTGGTTAGGATGCTTGGCCGTGACGGCGAAACAGCCGACCGGCGCTACGCCCAGCCAGCACCCAATAAACAAGACCGGCAATCACGCCTGAAACGAAAAAGGCCCGCACCGCGTAATCATTGCGCAGGGTTAACCCGCCTCCCTCACCGGCGATGACGGTCAGATACCCCGATATCGCGACCAGCCCTCCGGCAATGACGAAGGTCAACCAGCCGCGCAGCGCAAACCATTCGGTCAGCATTACGACGATAGCAGCGAACGGCAGCGCAAACGTCGCGGCCTGAGTGGCCGCCATCGCCGTCAGCAACCCTGCTGCGGCTGTTGCTTCAAGCGTAGCAAACAATCCCGTCGGGTCGACGACGAACAGCACCTGCGTCGCCCCTGCCGCCAGACAGGCTGCCGCGTATCCGGCCACAATGCGCAAAGCCGACCGCAGCATTCAACCCCACCCGTCACACCGCCGACGCTCAACGGATAGCCCACGCTTCTGGTCTGGTTCAACTGGATTGCCGGCCTTAGGCCGTGCGCCCGGCCAGCAGCCAATAGACCGATCCTCCCGCGAACCCCGCCGTTGCGAGGACCTGCCAAAGTGCAGCCGGAGGCAGGGCCGCGCCGTCGGGCGCGCCCGCGATTGCCGCAACCGGCAGCAGTCCCAGCGCCAGCCCGCCACCGATCATGTAGTAGAGCCAGGAACGGATTCGGGCGACTTCTCCGACAACGACGAGGGCCAACCCCGGCACGATGGTCAATCCCGCTAGCAAAAGACCGCCCTGCATCGCGATGTCCCAGTAGGCTTCAACGGTGGTGACACCGCCCTCATGGCCGCTCATGGCGGCAGCTACTTTTTCCAGCCCGAGGATCAAGGCGACGAATACTGCAACCCCTCCAGCAATCAGAAAAGCAACGGGCACCAGAAGAAGTCGGCCCAGCGTGCGCAAAATCATATCAATCACCCCCGCCGTCCTGCACGTTATTTGCCGCACCGCGCTCGCTGGCTCGCAACCGCAAGCTTTCCGACTTCAACTGACCACATGCCGCCAGAATATCGCGTCCACGCGGCGTTCGAACCGGGCTGGCATACCCTGCCTTGTTGACCACATCGGCGAACTTCTCGATCTGCGCCCAGTCCGAACACGCGTAGTCGGTGCCGGGCCATGGATTGAACGGTATCAGGTTGATCTTGGCCGGAATACCCGCGAGCAACCGCACCAGTTCGCGGGCCTCGGCAAGACTGTCATTCACGCCTTTGAGCATCACATATTCGAATGTGATGCGACGCGCGTTCGACACGCCGGGATAGTGGCGGCATGCGTCCAAAAGCTCGGCAAGGGGATACTTTTTATTGATCGGCACCAGCGTGTCGCGCAGATCATCGCGCACCGCATGTAGCGAAATGGCAAGCATCGTGCCCGCCTCCTCGCCCCAGCGTCCGATCTCCGGCACAACGCCCGATGTTGACAGCGTGATCCTCCGCTTCGACATCGAAAGCCCCTCGCCGTCCGACGCCACATCCATGGCATCGCGCACATTGTCGAAGTTATACAACGGCTCACCCATGCCCATCAGCACGATGTTGGTGATCTTTCGCTCGCCAACCGGCAGCATGGTCCCATCGGCTGGGGCGCTGGCTCCCGGCCAGTCTCCGATCCGATCTTTGGCAACGAGGATCTGCCCTACGATTTCTTCCACGTCCAAGTTGCGGACGAGTTTTTGCGTGCCCGTATGGCAAAACGTACACGTCAGGGTGCAGCCGACCTGGGACGAAAGGCAAAGCGTGCCGCGATCTTCCTCGGGAATATAAACACACTCGACTTCCGGCGCGCGTGCCTCGTGCCCACGCTTGGGCAAGCGCAGAAGCCACTTGCGCGTCCCGTCGATCGAAATCTGCTCGGTCACGATTTGCGGCCGCGTCAGTTCGCAGTATTCTGCCAAACGGACGCGGAGATCTTTCGACACGTCTGTCATGGCATCGAACGACGACACGCCAGATACGTAGATCCAGCGCCACAACTGGCTGACGCGCATGCGGACCTGCTTTTCGGGCACCCCGGCCGCGCGCACGACGTCCGACATGCGCTCTCGCGTCAGGCCCGCGAGCGTCGGCTTTGCGCTCTCGGCCGGATGATCCGCCGAAAGGCCGCTTGCGGCGCGCGTGGGAAGAACGGCAACCATTGCTTCGAATCCAGGCGTTGTTCAGGAACAATCTGCGCTGACTTTCTAACGCGTTCTGCCATCTCGGGAAAGCCTTCGGCTGATGCAGGGTCGTCGCGGCCAACGCACGCGTGAAAGACCGTGTTGCGCGAGCGTGATTGGCGTCAATCGCTGCGTCGGGCGAGATGCCGGAAGCCGGCGTCGCAGCCGTTAGAATCAATTGCGATGTCCTGTGGGCCCAACGCGACGCACTGCAGCATGCCTACGTCGACGGTCAAATCCCACCAGGGGCGTGGCATCCGGACTTAGCGCTCAGGATGCATCGCCGCGATGGCCGCTGGTGCCGTGGCAGCCGTTCCCAGTGGGCGGTGCAATGGGCGCAGACGATATCCCAAGCCATCCACGGTGCCATACCGCGTCGAAGGCTTGATTTTGCTTGCCAACAAGCCGCGGGTGGGGCTATCCCCTGCAACCTATCCTTTACCCGACCCTTTTAAAAGGGCGGGATAAGCCGCCTTAGCTCAGCCGGTAGAGCACGTCATTCGTAATAGGATTTCGTGCTATTTCCTGACGCCTCGCTGAGCCTCCCCGCCACTCACGTTCAAATCAGACGCCACACGATTACAAGAGCTTGAAGCCTTGTGACGTGATCCCACATCAGCTTCAGGTCGTCCCGAAACACCAATACGTCTCAGCCATTCTGTGCTACGGGCGTGCTATTTAGGGAAGGGGGCACAAAGATCAATCGAGAAAAATTAAATGCTCTTGTGCTATTGATTATGTGCTCTAAATCAGTCAGGGTGTGCTTGTCGATTTGTGCGAGCGTTCCTGAGGGCATAGGCCATGGCGACCAACTCACTGCCGTTCAACACACTCGCGCTTGAGAAGGCCGCACCGCGCAACGGCAAGCCCACCGAGTACAAGGTGGAGGGCGTTCCGGGGCTGACCCTGAGGGTGGAACCATCGGGCGTCGGGACGTTCTACGTGCGCTACACGGCGGGCAAGGGTGCTGACCGCAAGTTCCGGCGCGAGAAGGTTGGCCGCAGAGACTTCAAGGTTCTGCCACTGGCTGAGGTCCGTAAGCAGGCGCTGGCTATCATGTCGAACGTGGCGAAAGGCGAAGACCCGGTTGCTGAGGCGGCGGTGGCAGCGAAGGCCATGACACTTCAAGCTCTGTTCGAGGAACGGCTGGCCAAGGACACCGACCGTGCCGGGAACACCCTGGCCAATTACAAACGCGTCCTTGAAAACGATGTGTTTCCGACCCTTGGACATCTACCGGCCAAAGACATCACGGCGGACCAGATCGCGGATGTTCTTGAGGTCGTGGAAGCGCGGTCGAAACACGTCGCGCACATCGCCCGGTCTGGCCTTGGTTCCACGTATCGATGGGCGGTCAGGCGTCGGGCGGGTGGCGTGCGCGTCAATCCCACCGCTGGCCTCGGCTTCATCGTGCGCGCGCCAATCCGCGAACGCCGATTTTCCGACAAAGAACTCGCCAAGCTGTGGACTGCAATTGACGCAACACCCGCCATTTCGGAGCCGGTGCAGATCATCCTCAGGCTCTCAGTTCTTACGGCCCAGCGCCGGTCTGAAGTCACGGGCGCACGGCGTAGCGAACTGACCTTGGACGGCGACAACCCCGTCTGGCGGATCGCGGGCAGCCACAGCGCAGAGGGGAAGACAGTCGAGGGGCGCATGAAGTCGAAGCGGTTGCAGGTGGTGCCCCTGAGCACGCAGGCCGTGGCGTTGTTCCGGCGTGCATTGGAGTTGGCGGGCAATAGCGACCATGTGTTCCCGGCCGATGCCCAGCGCGCCCACGGCACCAAGACCAAGCTGAAGCACATCGCCCCAACGTCCGTGAGCCACGCCATGAGCAAGGTCACGACACATGCCGGGATCACGGACGCACGGTTGCACGATCTACGAAAGGTTGCCGCGTCTTGGCTCTTGGAGAACGGCGTCGGGTTGGATGTTGTAGACCTCGTACTGCACCATGCGCGCCAGGGCGTGACCTCGACCCACTACGACTTCTCCAACCAGCTACCGGCCGTGCGCAGCGCCCTTCAAGCGTGGGCCGATCACGTCTGGAAGATCACAAAGCAAACCAGTGGCCGGACCAACGTCGTGGCGATGCGGGCATAGCGGCTGACCCTCCCTCTCGCGTACGCGCGGGCGGGTTCGGCTTTGCGTGGCGTGTTTACCGGTTTCCTGTGAGGAATAATCTAGCCCGCCAATGCTGAAATCAGAATTATATTTTATTCTCATCAGTGAATATCGCCGCTCACGTTGAGTATTCGGTTCAGTGAATACTTGCGCGATTATTGCCCGAAGCGGCGTCGTTACTATCAGATAGGGCAGGTAGAAGCACATCCGCAGACGGGCGATGCTACTCATTCTACTCGACCTAAGCCTTTGAAAGAACGCGGAACTCAGGTGACTTGGTGCCCGAAACTCATCCGGTCAGTGAGCTATTAGGTAGGGACCGCACGACAACGCCGCGCCCGTGCAATGCTGCGTTGTGTCTGCGGCGGGGTACACTGGCGGAACTGCACCCAAGCCATTGCCAACGCAGACAAATCGCCGAAGAACGTGCCTGAAAGTCTTCCCGGTGTGCAGCTATTAGGTAGGGCACGATGCAGGCCCACGAAACTAGGCCAAGCATCGGTTGTATCTGCTGCCGGGTCTACTGGCGGAACTGCGCCTAACCATCTGATTTGGAACGACATTCACGGTATTGGGTGCCCGAGTTTCATCCGGTAAGTGAGCTATCATATAGGGGGGCAGAGTTCAGACCGCTCGACCGCCAGCCCTCAAGAACCGCACTTCGGTTTCAGTCCGACCAGTTCAACCGCGCCGACGACTTTCATCTTGCCGCTCACCGTCCCCTCCCGGTTCGAGCGCAGTGAAATCGTTGGCGCGGTCGTTTTTTGTCCCGGCAATCACCGTGACAGCAATCATCCGACCAATCCCACGACGAAAGGAATTTGCGAATGACGACCATAATCCCGAACGCACCGGGCTATCTCACGACCATGGCACTCGCTACCCGATACGGAGTTTCAATTGAGACCGTTCGCCATTGGGTGAACTGGCGAGGCTTTCCGGCAGATGCTCGCCAGAGAAAGGGGCAATTCATGCTCTGGAATGTCGAGAAGATCGACGCATGGCTTCGCACCCGTCCAGTCGGAAACCAGGGCGCAAAACCGCGTTGGCTGGCAATTGTAGGCCATCCCGCCGCGTGAATGCCGATTACTGCCCCATTAGCGGGTGCTGTGGCGGTTTATTTGGGTGGGCCGCTACCATGGCCGCCAAATACCTATTCGCGTCTGTAGCGCGTTCTCTGAAGATCTGATCTATCCCCAATTCCGAGGCCTCTGAAATGCAAACCCGAAACAACGGCCCGCCAAACTGGCGCGACGCCGAACGCCCCGGCCGTGTCAGCTACCTGCCGCCTCGCGTGATGACCAGATCGTATCGGTCTGAAATACGACGGCGGGCCATGATGGCGGCTGAGGCTGCGGACTGGCGGCGGCTCGATACCGAAATCCTTGAACGACTGCGAAGTGAAGCGGCCTTTGAAAGATTGACGGCGGCGTTTGTCGATTGTTTTGCGTCCCCAAATTGGGCTGATCCCACTGCCGATGCGGCGGACGGCCATCATATCAAACCAGGAAATGATTATGGACCGCGAGAATGACTTGGACGACACCGAAGACGATAACTGGGAAACTGATGCGAAGGGCAATCGCATTCAGACAACGGCGAAGCGGCCAATCGAAGGCCAGCGCGAAGCAAGTGCAGTCGTGCACGTCGGTGAGCCCTCACCATACCAGCGCACGACGCTCGGAGTACTGCACGCTCAAGGCCTGGAAGACGCCTTGGACGAAGCAGCATCAGGAAACCTTGGCCGCTTATTTTCTGACGACGTACTAGGCCAAGCGGAGAAGTTGAGCCCTGGCGCGGCGGCCGAAATGCACCTCAAGCTGAAGAAGCTCGGCCTCACAGGTCAGTTCAAAGCGGCACAGGTCAAATTCAGAAAGCAGGAGCGAGACGAGAGAGCGTTGTGGGTCCGCTCAAACGGCAAGGCCCCTACCATCGACGTTCTACGATCCGCACTACTTTACGTCACCCCAACCAGCCAGGAGGACTGCCTCAACGTTGGCGTGGCGCTCAAGAACGTAGACCCGGAAAAGGGGCTTAGCGTTTTCCAGGAGTATTGCGAGGAGCACGGCTACTTCAAAAACGAAGACCTGGAAGCAAAGTACGTCGGGATAGACCCGAATGCTAAGACGGACCTTAGCGCGACGACCATTGTAACCATCGCGAAGAAAAACGGTTGGGAGACGGGCTGGTCGGAGAAATCAGCCGTCTCGAAGATCAGGTTTCCCGACATGCGGGGCGAACTCCCTGACCCGAACTCTAAAAACAACATCGTCGCCTATATGGAGGCCGAACGATTGGTCCCGTGCACCAACGAGTTCGATGGCCACCCGTACGTCCACCAAACCAATGGCGACCTCATCAAGTTTGACGAGATATTCGCGCGTGACTTACGGATGAGAATGAACAGCGAGGGCCTGCGTGTCGCTAAGGAATTCTTCTACGACGCCATTTTGTGGATGGCGGACCAAGTGAAGTTCCACCCGGTTCGTAAGTACCTCGAAAAGCTGGAATGGGATGGAAAGCCGCGATTGGACTTGATGCTGCACACGCATTTCGGCGCGGCCGACACGCCCTATACCCGGCTCGTAGGTCCGAAGTTCATGATGGGGGCTGTGAAGCGAGTGAGGGAGCCCGGCTGCAAAGTCGATACCATGCTGATCTTGTACGGCCCGCAAGGCACGAACAAATCGACCGCGTTCCGAATGCTCGCATCGTCTCCATTCTTCACCGATGGGGTGTCGGCAGGCGCAACGTCACAAGAACTCATCGAGCTAACCAGCGGTAAGTGGATCGTGGAGTGTGCCGAATTGGTCGGGATGGGCACGCGGAGCAGCGCAGAACTCAAGCAGTCTTTGTCCAAGCAGACCGACGTTGCGCGCCTCCCCTACGCCAGGGCCGCGACAGAGGTGGCACGACAATTCGTACTATGCGGGACAACCAATGACGCGCAGATACTGAGCGACCTCACGGGCAATCGCAGGTTTTGGATAGTAAGCACCGGCAAAATCGCCCTCGCAGCAATCGAGAAAGACCGCGACCAACTTTGGGCAGAAGCAGTAGCGCGAGAGGCCGAAGGCGAACCGATCTACATGGTGGGAGAAGGGGAGGAAAAGCTAGCGTCCGATGCACTGGCAGCGTTCCAGATCGACAATCCCATGGAGGTCGCTATCGAAGGTCTTCTCGCAGACTTGGGAGACGGGCTGATCAAAAAGTCTGACCTGTATGCGGCTTTAGGTGCTGAAAATTCTCCCAGAGGCGGCGGCTTGGTAGGGCCCAAGGTCGCCCAGATCATGCGGAACCTCGGTTGGCGCGATTGCCGGGGACCGGAAACTATCGGGCGGCAACGGTGCTTTGCCAAGGGCAGCGAGACGCACGTCTTCAAGACCTTCCAGCCAAGCGACAAGCGCACGCCAGTATTCATGCCACGGCTCGACAGGCCAACCACAGTCAGAGTGGTGCACTAGCCAGGGGTAGGCAGGAATGCCAGAGGGTGGACAGGGTGGGCGGCATTACGGGCGTCAAAAACGCTTTGTTTGTTGCGTTTTTCCACCCTGTCCACCCTGTCCACCCTTATAGAAAAGAGTACCAGTAGGAGTACACACACACAGCGCACGGCGCACTACAGCAATGGCATTGTGTGTGTGTGTGTGTGTCCCGCTACCGCCTAGTAGGAAACAGGGTGGTTTGGCCGGACAGGTCGGACAGGCCCTTAATTCTTCAATGTTTGCGGGCTTTTCGCCGCCCACCCTTGCCGCCACTTGCCGCCTTCTGTCCGGCCTCCGCCATGGTTTTGAGCCCCTGACCATGGCTTGACCGCCCCCACGACCCCCAGTCCAGCGTCCGAAGTAACACCCGCCCCGACCCGCTCGCGCCGTCCAACACGCCCGCAAAAGCGTGGTGATGCCGTGTGCCCAGCGCGTCGTGGCTACCCTGGAAAACCGAAATGTCCCGAAGAACGAAGACGCCGAAGGACCCGAAAGCTGCCGTCGCCGCCAAATCCCGGAAGTTCGAAGCTGCCTTTCCACGCCACCCAAGGCACGACCAGTTGATCGCCCACGCCACGGTCCGCCACGCCGAAGAACTCCGCCGATCCGAGGATGGAACGCTATCAACTGAAGCTGCCGCCCAACGCGCCGCCGACGAGTTCAATGCCGCCATCCATGCCGTGATCTTTCCGCCAGCCGAAGACCGCTTCTATTTCGTCTGGGCCAACGTGCCGACTGTCGCGACCCTGGCGCAGCACGTCCAGGCTGAATGGCGCGCTGCATCGCTCGGCACCTATGGCAGCACGCCGCCCCTTAATTACACCGCGAAACTCTAACGGCCACTGGCCAGAAACACCCGAGTACGAAATGTCAAAAGTCACAGTACCCGAAGTCCACGCCTACTCCCCCGGCCCCGCGATCCTCAAGACCCGCCCGCATCTCGCGAACGTCTGGTTAGTTCCCTGCCCCTTCTGCAACCGCGTTCACAGTCACGGGGCAATGGAAGGCCGTCGCGTACCCCACTGCCCAGCGCAAGACGGCCCGCACGCCTACTTGTTGGAAGGCAGAGATCGGCCGGCCGCCTACACGCTCGTCCACGCGGGAGAGACCAATGACGCTGACATCTTCAAAAAGGAAAGCGCCCGCCTGCGCGCAAAGGAACGCGCCTACGTCCGAACCTTCCGTGACAATGCGGCTGCGAAAAGAGCAGCTTCGCGTTCATCTTACTGACACCCGAGCCTCGACCATCCAAGGGTTCAATCTCAGTCACCGTGGGCGCACCCTCAGCCTTCGAACATGGGCACGGCGGACGCAGGCTGGTACGCCAACCGAAATCTGGGCTCGATTGCGGATGGGCTTCCCGACTGACGAAGCGTTGGGCGGGAGGGAAGTGGTGGCACGGGCGCTGGCCTACCGGACCTTCAAGCAGAAGCGCGATGGCGACGCTCGGGCTCGCAGGGAAAGTCTGAAGCGGCGCACCGTCAAAGCACGTCCCACGAAAACGTCACGCTAATAGCCCACGAGCGCGTGATTGAAACACGAGCGCGTGAAATTCGTGGCGGAAAATCCACGGTGAATTGAGTAGCATGAGAATTACCGCTCACCGCCACGAATAAACTTGCGCAAATGGTTCCGACGCAGGTTTAATTGTCTGGCCCAAAGACCTGACATAGCGAAACAAACCCTGAGGACGAAACAAATGCTGGCTCAATTACGCGACAAACTGAATGGCGGGCTTTTGCCTTTAAGCGCTACTCGCGGCGAAACCGGTGGCGAGAAGTGGACAGCGCAGACCTGGTACACCCTCGCACTCGCCCTCGAAAGCCTATCCGCCAACCGCTCGCTGCCCATGGCCCTACGCGATTGGCTGGACGCAAGGGCGGAAGCGGCATGGGTGACGGGGGATTGGAGGCGGGGCGTAAGTCCGGCCGACTGGGAAGCCCAGTGTGCGATCTATCGTGCCGAGGATGAGGAAAGGCTGGCGCGTAGGTCGGTGGCCGACTGCCCAGCGCAAGCTCAGTTCGATCTCGTTACGGCCTGAACGGATGCGCATGGACTATTAACCACGACGCAGGCACCATCTACCGGCCTACAAAACGGCGAAAGTGGCCGGACCCTGGCAGGTTCGACCACTTTCTTGATCCATCCTTGTATGAGAAGGACGACCCATGGCCTACAACACCACGCAACCTATGAGTTGTAAAGGCGCACTCAACTTTCCAAGCGCCGACAACGATCTACCTACCGCCACCTCACACCGCCGTCAGCAAATCACCCCTAACCTCTTGGCGAACATCGCAGCGGTTGCACTCGTTTCGGCGTCAGCGGGCTTTGGTGCGCTCTACGCGTGGCAGATGGGCAGTGACCACGGCCTCGCCTTCGCACTCCTTGCCGTCGTCATGGCCCTCGGACTGGAAATCGCAAAACCTCTGGCAGTGACCGGCGCTCTGGAAGCCTTCAGATCGTGGAGCCTAGTACGCGGTCTCGCCCTGGTCTTAGTCGCGGCGGTGGCCGTCACCTACTCCCTGACCGCCGAACTGTCCCTCATGGCTGGCGCACGCGGCGATAAAGTTGCCGAGCGCGTAGCATCTAACGTCGTGGCCTCTAACGCCGACGCCGACCGAACGCGCCTCACCATTGACCTTGCTGCCATTGGTCAGACCCGGCCCAGCGCTGCGATCAACTCCCAGCTTCAAGCGATCTTGACCGACAAGAGGTTGCAGGATTGCGAGACGTGGTTGGAAAGCACCCGCCTTCGTACTCGCTGCATCGAGATAGTCGCGCCGCTCAAAGCCGAATTGGCCACGGCAGAGAAAAAGGAAAAGCTCGAAGCCGAACTCGCGACCCTACGCACCACAGCGAACAGCTCTCAAGTCAAAGCCGACCCCGCCGCCCACGCCCTGGCCACCTACCTTTCCGCGCTCGGCTTTCAGGTTGAGGCGAACGTGCTCAGCGAGTGGCTTTTCCTCGTTCCGGTTCTGGCTCTTGAGATCGGCAGTGCGTTCGCAGGCTTGCTGGCAGGCGGCATGGCGGCGAACACCGATCTCAAGCCGCGTTCAACAACCGCCCCCGACAAGCCCGCCAAAGCCCAGGAAACATCGGTTGCCGACAGCGTTCAAGCCACCGTTCAAACCATCCCCCTCCGGCTGGCAGTATCGAACGTGCCCGCTGAACGCCTTGTCCAGTTGCTCAACCAGAGCGGCGGCGAGGTGCTCGCGGGGCAAAGAATGCTTGCACGGGCGCTAGGCGTAAGCACGGGTGCCGTGAACGCCTTGCTTCACGACCTCGCTTCCACCGGCCGCGTCATTCTTGAGGCTGGCAAAGGCGGCACGCGGGTAAGGCTCGCAGCCGCGTAACAAACACTCGCCACCACCGACACAACCACAGGCTCGCAGGGAAATCCTTGCGGGTCTTTTTCGCGTCCTGTGCGTCCAACGAACTGCATCCAACGACCTCAATTCTCCAACGGCATAGCCCGAGAAAGACTTACCAAATGACCAACATTTTCGACCCCGCCGCAGCACTCGCAGACACGAAGCCCAACACCTTCGCCATCGCTACCGTCCACGCCGACAATGCACGCACTCAGGCCGCAGTTGCCCCGGTCAACATCGTGGCCCCTGGCTTCGACACGCAGGCCCTCGCAGCGCAGATGGATAACGCCTACCGCTCGGCATTCGAAAACTCCCTCCCCAAACCAGAGGCCGACGAACCGAGCACCGGGGAAATCATCGGTGCAGCCTTCCGCGTCGGCAACGTGGTCGGCTCTGCACTCTCGAACAAGAGCTTGCGTTCGATGTTCTCGCCACCGTCCGAGCCCGTGCCCATCACGGATGAAGACATCATCGCCCGCGTGACCAAGGAAGGGATGCTGCCACTGCTTCAATCCTTCCAAGGCGTGACCACCGAACAGCAACTCACCGACAAGCTGGCGGACGTGACACGGCAGATCAAAGACCGGGACATCATGGAAGCGTCGGGTCTGACGGGCGTTGTCGCGTCACTCGCTGCTGGCGTGATCGACATTCCGACGCTCATCCCCGTAGGCAAGGCTCTCCAACTCGGCAAGGCAGCCATCAGCACCGGAGAAGCAGCACTGCGGACGGCGGGCGCGGGTGCCATCGACGCCGCTATCTCTGAAGCCGGACTGCAAGCCTCTCAGGACATCCGCACGACCGAGGAAGGCGCGGTAAACATTGCAGGCGGTGCGATCCTTGGCGGCATCCTTGGTGGCACGGTACATTCGTTCGTCGGCCGCGAGACTGGCGACAACATCGTGAGGGAGTTCGAGAACTTCAAGGCTGAGGCTGCACAGGGCTTTCCGCGTGAAGCCTCTGCCGGTGCAGCAATGTCGGACGAAGCCATGGCAGCCAACGCCAAGGCCGCCACAGGGGCATTCAACAATGCACCGGCCCTCGGCTTCGACAAGATCAACTCAATCTTCACCGCGCCGACTGAGTACGTGGCAGAGAAGATCGGGAACACGACGCTGTTAGGTCGGCCGCGTGAAGTCATCCGCACTTCGAAGATCGACGCCGTGAGGGAGTTCGGACGCAGGTTCTACGCAAGCCCGGAAGTGACAGAAGCCAACGTCGCCGGTCTGCCAAACTCCAAGGCCATGACGGTTGAAGATCACATCGGGGCGGACAGGGCGGAGCTTGGTGTCTTCCTGAATGAAGTGGATCGCGTGTACCGTGCCAACAAGGGCCGCTTCAAGTCCGTCAACGACATTGCCGAGCAAGCGTACTATGCGGCGGTGACGGGTGGCTTCGACAAGGTTCGTGGCGACCATGCACTCGAAGCTGTGGCCCGCGCCTTCAACCGCTACGCCGACTTTCAACACGCCAAGCACGTCGCGAACAACCGGGTTCTGGACGACACGGAAGTCATGGGTTCGGAAGGTGGCTACGTCCGCCGCGTCTACAATCAAGCCGCCCTACGCCACGACCAGGACCGCGCCAAGGACATGCTCTACGCGTGGGCTCTGCGCAAGGTCCAGAAAGACTTCGACGAAGCCAACGACCTGACGGGCTACGGTGCCAAGCTGGACGCCTTCAACACGTCCCGCGCCACGTACAAGGACCGCGTTGCCCAGCGCGCGATGGACCACGAAACGGCCATGGCGGACTGGGAGGCGCACAAGTCTGCGGCCATGTCTGATGCGGCTGAGGACTTCAGGGCGGCGACGGCGAAATGGCGTGACGACGTTTCCGAGTGGGCGTCCAGTCCGAAGAACGACGGCAAGGCTCATCCGTATGGACGTGCCCCCGCCAAAAAAGACTTTGCACCGTCGATACTGCCCAAGCCCGTGAAGGGAGCACCACCGACAAAGACAGACGGCAACGCAAAGCCCGCCCGTCCGCGTGGGATGGTGAAAAAAGAGAATATCGAGATCGAAGCCGGGATGCTGGCCAAGGATGTGTTCCATACCATCGCTGGCATGAACTCGAACTTCGCTACGGCCTCCACGTCCCGCATCGGCGTCAAGGCTGGCTACCTCAAAGGCCGCGTGATCGACATTCCAGACGACGCGTTGGCTGAGGCGTTCTTCCTTCACACGAACCTACTCGAACACGCCGAACTCATGCATCGCACGTCGGGCAGACAGGCGGCGTTCGGGTCGGTCTTCAAGACCACCCGTATGGTCCAAAATGATGATGGCACGGTGGATCACATTGCGGTCGGTGACTACGATGGTTCGTCCGTCCTTCGCCAGATTGAAGCCGAGACGCAGCCCTTGGTGGAAGCATCGTTGGGCAAGGGCGTGGATGAGGCCATTCGTGAGCGCGACCGCATCCTTCGTGGCGTGCAAAACGAGATCGGGATTGCGCTCGGATCGTTCTCGACAGGCGGCACGCTCATCAAACCCGAGCTGGCCCACATGGCGGCGGGCATCTCGTATGCGGTGCGGCTTGGCGGCGTCACTCTGTCGTCTGCCATGGACCCTATCAAGGTCACGATTGCACACGGGCTCGGTGACACGTTCAAATTTGGCGTGCTGCCGATGCTTCAGAACTACCGCCAGACCATCGGCCGCAACGGTGCCATGCGCGAGCAAGGTATCCGCACCGGCAACGTGATGGAAATTCTCCACAGCGTGCGAATGATGGAAGCGTTCGAGCTTCACAATCCCTTCGTCACTGGCAACCGGCTGGCGGCATTCATCCAGAAGGGCACGAAGCTCGCTACTCAGTTGTCCATGATTGCGCACTGGACGGACATCAATAAGCAGATCGCCCACAACATCACGTCGTCACGGTTGCTGCGTTACGCGGAAATCGGGAACGAGCGTTTGTCGGGTCGAAATAGGGCGTGGGTGGCAAACCTTGGCCTGAGCGAAGACGACATGGTTGCCGTTGCCGACGAGTACGCGAACCAGGAAACGAAGCATGTCGCTGGCGTTCTCTATGCCGACCTCGACAAGTGGGCCGACCAGGAACTCGCTGCGAAGTTTGCGGCGGCGTTTCGTCGTGAAGGCCGCAACAACGTCGTGACACCTGGCCTTGGCGATAAACCTCAGTTCATGAGCACGCCGGAAGGGATGCTGATTGGCCAGTTCAAGTCGTTCATGCTGGCGGATCAGATCAGGTTCTTCGCGCGTCAGGCTCAGTTAAGCGGGATTGCGGACAATGGCAGCGAGGCATTCCGTCAAAGGATCGCATTCGGTGCCGGGCTATCGTCTCTGGTACTGGGCTCTGTGTTCGTGGATGCGTTGAAGCGTGCGGCCTCTGACAACGATGCGGACTGGGAACAGTTCACCAAGCGCTGGTCCGACAATCCAGGCGGCGCGATGTACGACAGCGTAGACCGGGCTGGTATCCTTGGCGCGTTGTTCGATGCGAGCAACACGGTCGGGAAGGCTACGGGCAACGTCGTGTCCATTCGCAATGCAGCCGGTACTCTTGCCGGTGATCGTGTGCGTGCGGATGCCTCGAAAACTCGCAACGTCAATCCACTTGGGGCGCTCGCTGGACCATCAGTGGGAATTGCCGCCGACGTGTGGGAGACGGGTGTAATGCTGCCCTTGCGACTGAGTGCGGGCGGTCGGGCGACGTATGCCGACATCAACCGCGTCAAAAACCTCATCCCGTTCCACGCGGTCCCCGTGTTTCAGCAGGGTCTTAACTGGGCGCGGGATGATTTCGCAGAGCGTTGGGGCATTCAGACACCCCCGCCGCGCCAGTGAGTTTGTTGTTGTCGAGGCCAGGGGGTCGCCCTCTGGCCTCGTCTACTTTTCAGGAATGCTTCGCGGAAGGATCACAGAAATGAGCACAGAACTTTTGAAGGCCCTGACCTACTTGGCAGGCATACGTGGCACCACGCTTGAGCACGAAGTCGGACGGCACAACATCAGGATTGTCGAGGCGGAAAGATTGGTGCCACCACTGAAGCGCCCGGCTAGGTCTGAGGCGGAGCGTGTGGCCCGCGAGAAGGCTTCGCGTGCGAGGTCGGTGGAGAAGGTGCGGGCGAAGCGGGCAGCGGCGCGTCAGGAGAAGCGGTCGGTTAATTCGGTTTGATGAGGCCGCGTACCTCTGTTCCCTCAGGTCCAAAGCGTGCCAGAAGATCGGCGCACAATGGCCCTGCCTTTGGACCACCGCGCGGCACGCTTTCGACTTCATTTTCCAGACGGGCTTTGATGTGCGCCGCTTCGTCCGCCACGAGCGCTGCCCATATCACCGTGGATGCTGTTTCCGAAATTTCGAACGACTGATCTCGGCTGGCACCACAACTGACTTGCGCAACGGCACCGATCTCCGCCAGCTTCCCAAGCCTCTCCACATCACGACGAGACAAGCAGCCTCGATATGCCTTCTGAGCGTCTGTGGCCTTCACTACCTTGGATGCGTTAGAGCCCTCGATACACGCCACCAAGTCTGCGAGGCTCGTGAAGTCGCGCGCTGCAAAACCGCTGCCTCCAGTGGTCAATTCCGACGTAGGCAAGAGGCTACGGTCAATGGCACCAACGGGCGCACCCTTGAACCATGGATCGTTGCCGGTGGAGTTGTCGGAGACGTGAAGCTCGTCGCCAACCAACTTCGCAGACACACGATCCGTGCCACTGCCATCAGCCTTGAACGTGCCAATTTCGCTTATGGAGTAATCGCCTACCAGCACGCCGCTCTTGGACTTGCGAAGCCGTGTCCGCCCATCGCCGCCACTACCATCCGTGAAATGGGTGCTCAGCCATAGAAGACCATCGCGGACAGTGAGTGTCATGGTGCCAGGGAAATCATTGGCGTCCGCCCACGTCCCTATGACCTTCTCACCAGGGGAAAGCGAAGTGGCAACAGCACCCGCCGCCACGTCCATCTGCTCTTTACCGGCTTGGATAAATCGAATGGTGTCTTGGCCATCCCAATATAGCAGCCAACCGTACTGCCCCTTCGCATCGCCCGCTTGACGGAAGCGCACGCCGACGACGTGGAAGAAGCTGGCTTGCTCTCGAACGGACGCGGCAATGGCGTCGATTTCCTTCTCAGATAGGGCGCCACGAGTGATGACGTTGATCGTGGTCTTCGCGAGGAACTTCGGCCCTGGCTTTCGCAGCAATGCTTCCGGGCTGAGGTTGACGTGAGTGCTTTCGGGAACGACAGCGACGACTTCCGGATGGTCCAAGGTGATGCGTGGCGGTTCAATCTTTTCGCCGCCCCACATATAACTTTCGCCTTGCGCCTCGTTCATCCGTGGGCCAGCGAAGGCGTCGGAGGCCAAGAGCACGGCGAATAGGAAAACGACGAGTGGATTTCGCATCTGACTTGGCATCACCGGATTGATCTGCGCTGTTATTTGGGCCACGGTCGTCTGCACCTGTCCGTAGTTCATGCGCGCGTTGAAGCACGCCTATATTAGCTCGTGTTTCACCACGGTCGATGAGGGTTTAACCTACAATGAAAGCTGGCACAGGATGCTGAGTTTTCTTAAACGGGCGAACGCAGAGACAGCGGTGAGCTTGCAGATGGAGCAGGTTGGCGCGCATCTCAACGACTTCTGCGGCCCAGTCTCTGCGTCGGTGTGGGATGACAGGTTCTTACTGGGATATTTGACTGGCGCATTCCACGTGTTGCTGAAAGTCTCCAACCCTCAAGACACGAAGCCGGAATACAGCAACCTGCAATCAAGCCGACTATGGAACCGGTTCACAGGGCGTGATCCGTCTAAATTCCTGCGAGACGTTTTCGTCCTGACAGATAATGGTGACGTGGATTATCAGAAAGGTTTCGACAGAGGGTATTTGTGGGGCGCGATGGTCACCGGCAATGTGAAGCGAGACCACTCCGAGGTAGCCGGGTTGCTGCGCGCGGCCAGGGTTCACGGCAAAAGCTACGAAGCGGTCCATGGCGAGCCAAGCCACGACATGGCGAATGCTGCTTCATTGGTATTGATTGCGGACTTCTTCCAGAAGGTCGCCATGGTCAACCAGTTTGCCCGCTGAAATCCTTTGAGTTTTGGTGCAGGTACATCATTAGACGGAGTGAGGCGTTATTTTTTTGCGGGGAAACGAGCGCCGTGTGTGTCGCCACCGATATAGAGATTGGGCCCGGTCGTTTGCGCTTTGGCCCCCACCCCCGTCCTCTATCAGTTTCAGAAGGGGGTGTAGTGTTCCCTATTGGTTGCGCGCGACGGCACGGGCGTCAGTCGTTGGCACCGCGCTTCGCCAGCCACGCCTTCACCGCCGATACAGGTATCCCGACACGACGCTTCGATAGCTGGACCGGCTGAGGTAGCGAGCCATCGTCAATCCGCCGCCGCACCGTGGCTAGGCTCATGCTCGTGCGATCCGCGATCTCGTCCAGGCTCAGCATCTTGTCGCCGTCTTCCTCGATCCTGAGCGTCACAGCGGGCACGGCCATCACGGCGGGCTGACCATCCGGCGTAGTGCAGACCTCGCCCTTGCCATTGATGAGCAGCGCGTAGACTTGCTGCGCCGCCTCGTCCGGCCCGCTCTCTGGCAGCACAAGGGCACGGGCAGCGAACTCTGTGGCACGACCATCGGCCGTTAGCACATGGACGACGGGGCTCTTGTGCCCTGGCCTGCCCGTGGCACTGAGCTTCAAAAGGGCTTCAGCGGCTTCGATGACTGGGGATAGGCGCGGCGATGTGCTGCGAGCCATGGGTGCGGGCGTCCTTTGTGTCTTGCGAGGATGGGGATGGTGCGCTAGGACGCTCGAACGAAGCACGGCCTTTCATTTTACCACGATTTGCAGCCTTCGACCGCTTGCAGATTGCGGACCTCAAAGTGAGGGGTTATAGACCCAAGTGTGCTACGGGCGTGCTATTTCAGGAAGGGCGCACACGGACTGAAGACAGAATAAAGTCGATTTAGTCCAATGTTTGCAGTAGTTTAGCCGCCTTAGCTCAGCCGGTAGAGCACGTCATTCGTAATGACGGGGTCGCGTGTTCGAGTCACGCAGGCGGCACCACCCCGCCGCAACGAATACACACCCATCGCGTTTTTCATGCAGCGCATCGACAAACCGCCGCACTTAAGAGCCCTATTTCGCGGCTCGATAATTCTTCGAAAGGCGATTGCTATTGAAACCGCAACCGATGGGCGAACGCCGGCATAGGGAGCTCGCTTTCAAATTTCCGCCACCATCGGTCGGTGACGAAACAGCGCCGCCGCGCCGTCGACAAGTCGCGGCGCTTGTTCATCGAATGGGCGACAAAGGCCTCGAAATTCTGTTGATCACAAGCCGTGACACGGGCCGATGGATTATTCCCAAGGGCTGGCGACACAAAGGTCGCTCGCGCGCCAAATCCGCGTTGATCGAAGCGTACGAAGAAGCCGGTATCCGCGGAACTGTGCGCCGCAAGCCCGTGGGCACATTCATCTACGCAAAATGGATCGACAAAAAAGGGCGCAACTTCGACTGCCTTGTCGATGTGTTCAGTGTTTCGTTCAAGAAACTAGCAAGGTCGTGGCCCGAGCAAAACGAACGCAAATATGTTTGGTTACGACCTGACACGGCCGCCCGACGCGTTTCTGAAGTTGAGTTGAAGCAACTCATTCGTCACATGGGCGATGCTAAACCACGAGCGCTCCGCAATGCGAAGCGCCCGTCACCAAACCAACATCAATAACCGTAAGAACGGTACGATCGATTACGCCCGTTGTACCCATAACCCGGCACCACATAGATGCCGACACCGGGACCACTGTTATAGCTATATCCGCCATTATAGCCGTACCCGGTGTAGTAACCGTCATCGTTACCACCATACCGGCGCAGCTTTTCACGTTCTTGCCGGGTGAGGTATCCGCCCTGCCGCTCGTGAGCGCGCGCACCTTCAACATCTCCAATGCTGTCGGCCTGTGCGGGCGCAGCAGAGGCCAAAGCCGTCAGCATTCCGACAATCAAAAATATCCGCTTCATGGCAATCTCCAGCAACATTCCACTGGCTTGTAAAACGTTTCGGACGGCCACACGTTCCGGTCGGTGAGCCTAGCCTAATTCCCCTGTAACTCCATATCGTCTCGCATACCGGGTGAGACGATATTGCGGTCGTCGCGGCGCTCTTCCAATTCTTTGACGTCTTCGCTGGTCAAGTCGCGGTTTTCAAAATCTTCGTAGCCTGGAGCAATTTCCGTACCGGAGAACTGTGCCTTGGCGTCGGTTCCAGGCACTGGCGTGACGTCCTGCGCGTCGGCGTGAAACGACACGAGCGACAAGCCGATTGCCAACACGATCTGCTTCATATGCGTTTCCCTTTACGCTCGGGTTTTCAATCTTCGGCTTTGATTGGCCGCTGCATCAACCTTGCAATCGCGTCATCGACCGCCATGCGGCCTTCAATAATGGCGTGCACCGCTTCGCTGATCGGCATCTCGATGCCCTTGTCGTGTGCCAGCCGAACCGCGGCGGCCGCCGTGTAGACACCTTCGGTCACGGCCACGCGGCCATCAAGTATCTCAGCCAAACTCCGGCCCTGCCCTAGGGCCCGCCCGAGACTCATATTGCGTGATTGCGGCGAACCGCATGTTAAAATGAGATCGCCAAGGCCCGATAGACCCATCAGCGTTTCCGGACGAGCACCAAGCGCCTCGCCAAGCCGTCGCATCTCAGCAAACCCGCGGGTTACCAGCCCTGCGTGGGCACTGGCGCCAAGGCCTTTCGCGTCGACGATGCCCGCCGCAATCGCGAGCACATTTTTGAGCGCGCCACCGATTTCGACACCGACGGTGTCGCTCGACCAATACAATCGAAATTGCCGGTAACCCATTCGCTCGGCGAGGTCACGGCCGATCTCCTCTCGCCGACACGCGATCGTCAGCGCCGCCGGCAGCCCGCGCGCCACATCCGCCGCAAAACTCGGCCCCGACAGAACAGCAAGCGTTTGCTCCGGTAGCACTTCCGCCAGAACATCGCCCAGCATGCGTCCCGAGGTTTGCTCGATACCTTTGGCACACAACACAATCGGCTGCCCGGGCCTCAGCGCAGGTCGCAGCTGGCGGGCGATGTTGCGAACATGCTGCGCCGGCGCGACCATCAGGATTGCATCGAACGCCGCCATGGCAGCTAAATCGCCGGTCGCGGTGAGTCCCGCATCAAGAGCGATGCCCGGCAGGAAAGTCCGATTGACGTGCCGGACGTTGATGTCATCGACGGTTCCGGGCTCACGGGCCCAGAGCATCACGCGGCGTCCGCCGAGACGCAAGGTTTGCGCCAGTGCCGTACCCCAGGCCCCGCCTCCGATCACACCGATGCTGTCGATCGCCATACAACGTCCCCGTGTCCCTCCACTGACCCTCTAGCACGTCCGGGTCACCGCCGCACCCGCGGACGCCATTCACAAATTCGACGCCAAAAACATCCAAAAATCCCCAATACTGTTTGGACACAAGCCACTTGGTACATCCACATGACCCCGCCGTTGCAGACAATCCTGCTGCCCTTTACGCCGCGTTTCATCTTGCTTACGGCAGCGGTGATCGCCACCGCGTATTTCTCCTGGCTTAACCTGACTGAGCTTCAATTCAACGTGTGGTCCAGCTTGCTCCTCATCGTGTCGAGCAGCTTCACGGCGCTTGGTATTCGTGATCTCGTCCAGACGAAGCACTCGATCCTGCGCAACTATCCAATTGCAGCCCACCTGCGCTTCATTCTTGAGAACATCCGTCCCGAGATGCGGCAATACTTTTTCGAAGCCGACAAGGAGGGCGCTCCGTTTCCGCGCGACAAGCGCGCCATCGTGTACCAGCGCGCCAAGCGTGAACTTGATAAGCGGCCGTTCGGCACGCAGCACGACGTCTATGATTCCAAATTTGAATGGCTACAGCACTCGCTGGCGCCGCATGAGCCGCCCGATCAACCATTTCGGATCTCTATCGGCAGCGAAACATGCCTCCAGCCCTACTCCGCATCCATCTTCAACATCTCTGCCATGAGTTATGGCGCTCTGTCAGCCAATGCCATCCGTGCACTCAATCGTGGCGCCAAGTTGGGAGAATTCGCACACGATACGGGAGAAGGTGGCGTCAGCTGTTATCACAAGGAATTTGGCGGCGACCTGATCTGGGAGATCGGCTCGGGCTACTTTGGGTGTCGCAAGACGAACGGCAAATTCTGTCGCGATCAATTTGCCGCGACAGCAGCCGATCCACAAATCAAGATGATCGAACTGAAGCTCTCGCAGGGTGCAAAGCCGGGTCACGGCGGCGTTCTGCCCGGTGCCAAGGTCACTGCCGAAATTGCCAGGATTCGTAGCGTACCCCAAGGACGCGATTGCATTTCACCCGCGCGTCACTCAGCCTTTTCAACGCCCCTCGAACTCATCCTGTTCCTCAGCGAATTGCGCCGGCTTTCAGGGGGTAAGCCCGTCGGGATTAAATTGTGCGTCGGACACCCGTGGGAACTTATGGCGATCATCAAGGCCATGCGGGAGGTCGGCGACACCCCGGACTTCATCGTTGTCGACGGGAAGGAAGGTGGCACCGGTGCGGCGCCGCTTGAGTTCATGGATCATGTCGGCATGCCACTGCGTGATGGCCTCAACATGGTCCACTCGGCCTTGACCGGGGCCGAACTGCGCCACCGCATCAAGATCGGCGCATCCGGCAAAATCGTGTCTGCATTCGATATGGTGCGTACCATGGCGCTCGGTGCCGACTGGTGCAACTCGGCGCGAGGCTTCATGTTCGCCGTCGGCTGCATTCAAGCCCAAGCGTGTCACACCGACCGCTGCCCGACCGGCGTCACAACCCAGGATCCAACCCGATCCCGCGCCGTTGTCGTCGCTACCAAATCCGATCGCGTGGCAAGTTTTCACGCCCAGACCGTCAAGGCACTCGCCGAATTGATCGCTGCCGCTGGGCTCGATCATCCAAGCAAATTGCAACCTCACCACATCATGCACCGCATTTCGTCGGATCGCGCCGTTTCCTTCGCCGACCTGTATCCTGTAGCAAAGCCCGGCGCGCTTCTATCGGGCATGGCCGATCCGCGCCTGCAAGCGGCATGGAACATCGCCACGCCTCTAAGTTTTGCGCCCGCTTCGATGCCTGAGATCACGCCCGTGACATTGGCCGTCGGGTAATTCGGCTCAAGCTTTGACGCCCGCTCCAATCGCAGGCGGCGCGTTTTCATCCAATGGCCAGCGCGGCCGCGCTTTCGCGGTCAAATCATCGACCTGACCAAGCGCCAGCCGTTCCGCACCGGCCCAGGCGATCATGGCGCCATTGTCGGTGCACAAACCCGCCGGCGGCACATGCAGCGTGTACCCGCGCCCAGCAACCAGATCTGCGAGCCGCGTTCGCAGCGCTTTGTTGGCCGCCACACCCCCCGCGACCACGAGGCGCCGCGAAGCATCCGCGCCCAACCGATCCTCGGCGATCTCCATGGCCCGCCCGACACGATCGGCGACGGCGTCCATGGCTGCGGCCTGAAACGAGGCACACAAGTCCGCGATGTCGACATCGCTGAGCGGCACCAAGTCCATCGCGCGCCGCCGCACCGCCGTCTTCAAACCTGCGAAGGAAAAATGCGCTTGCGCTCGCCCAGCCAACGGACGCGGAAAGTCGAACCGTCGCGGATCGCCACCTGCCGCCATACGTTCCACCGCAGGGCCACCGGGCTGAGGAAGACCCAAAAGCTTTGCTGTCTTATCGAACGCTTCGCCGAGCGCATCATCGATCGTCGTGCCCAGCCGCTCGTACTGGCCGACACCGCGCACCAACAGAAGTTGTGTATGCCCGCCTGAAACGAGCAGCAGCAGGTAGGGCGGCCGAAGTCCGTCCGTGAGGCCGACGGTGAGGGCGTGCGCTTCGAGATGATTGATGGCCAAGAACGGTCGACCCGCCGCCATCGCCAGCGTCTTGCCCGTCACCATGCCGATGACCAGCCCGCCAACGAGGCCAGGCCCCGCCGTAGCCGCGACGGCCGAGAGGTCCGAAAGCCCCTTTCCGCTGATACTCAGGGCCTCGGCAATGAGGATGTCGAGACAAGAAACATGGGCTCTGGCCGCGATTTCCGGCACGACGCCGCCATATCGCCTGTGCTCGTCCCATTGCGAGCGGACCACATTGGCCAGGATAAGCCCGCCGCCATCTGCCGACCGTTCGACAACCGCCGCCGCGGTTTCATCGCAGCTCGTCTCGATCCCGAGCACGATCAGCGGCGAACCCGGAGGTGGGACGTTAACGGACACGGGATTGCGACGATCCATGAAGGCCGGCACGCCGGCGAGTTTGCAAACGAGGTGGAGCCGGGTCTAGAAAGGCGGCCTGACGACGTGTTGATCGTCCGCCTCGCCTACCACCCGGAGAAACGAACTTGCAAGAGCGCCTTGTCCGCATTGGAACGCGCGGTTCCGCCCTGGCGCTCGCCCAGGCCCATGAAGTCCGCGCACGCCTGATGGCCGCACACGATCTGCCGGAGACGGCATTCGACATCGTCATCATCAAGACGACCGGCGACATGATCCTCGACCGGCCGCTGTCGGAAGTCGGCGGCAAGGGGCTCTTTACCAAAGAGATCGAAGAAGCGCTGATCGAAAAACGTATCGATCTGGCCGTGCATTCGATGAAAGACATGCAAACCGCACTCCCCGACGGTTTGATGATCGGCGCAACGCTGCCGCGCGAAGACGTGCGCGATGCCTTCATCAGCCTGAAACACACAAGCCTAGAGGCCTTGCCCGAAGGCGCAGTCGTCGGAACTTCATCACTGCGCCGACAGGCGCAAATCAAGCGTATCCGCCCTGACTTGCAGATCGTCGGCTTCCGCGGCAACGTCCAGACCCGCCTGACGAAACTGCGCGATGAGGTCGCGGAGGCAACGTTCCTCGCCTGCGCCGGATTGCGCCGGCTTGGCCTTGCCGATCACATCACCGCTCCCGTACCGACCACGAGCATGCTGCCCGCCGTCGCCCAAGGCGCCATCGGCATCGAAATTCGTGTCGACGACGAGGACACCGCCGCCCTGATCGCGCCCCTCGACGATAAATCGACCGCCTTGTGCGTGACGACCGAACGCGCCTTCCTGGCAACGCTTGAAGGCTCCTGCCGCACCCCCATCGCCGGTCTGGCCCTTCTCGATGGCGGCATCCTGACATTCAAAGGCGAGACGCTGTCGCCAGATGGCCGTCGCCAGGTCGTCAGCACCAAAACCGGCCCTGCGAGTTCGGCAGCCGATCTGGGCGTGACGGTAGCCGACGATATTTTGAGCCGCGGTGGACGCGAGGTCCTGCAGGGCTGACCACAATGCACATCCTCGTCACGAGACCGGAGACGGAAGCATCGAGGACCACGCGCAAACTGCAAGCGATGGGGCATCAAGTGACGATCGCCCCTTTGCTATCGATCACATTCGATCAACCCATGATTGCAACATCCGGCGTACAGGCCCTGATCCTGACCAGCCGCAATGCAGTCCACGCGCTGGCCGCCCATCCCCAGAAGACCGCCCTGAAGACGCTGCCGGTCCTCGCAGTCGGCAAGAGCACCGCCGCCGCGGCCAGCGAGGCGGGGTTCACAGTGGCGCTTCAAGGAACGGGGGGTGGCGCCGAATTGGCAATGCGGATTATCGAGTTGATCAAGCCCGATGCCGGAACCCTGCTCCACCTCTGCGGCGAAGTGGTCGCGTTCGACTTGGAACCGGCACTCAAGCTGGCCGGTTTCACGGTCACCAACGCGGTCGTCTATCGCAGTAAAAAGACTGACACCTTGCCGGCCGGCATCGCCGCCCTCCTCCACAACGGCGCGCTGGACGCAGTGCTCATCATGTCGCCGCGCACCGCTGCGGCCTGGCGCGACGTCGTGGCAGCCGCCGGGCTTCATCAGGAAGCCAATCGTCTCGTGCATCTGTGCCTCTCGTCCGGCGTGGCCGACGCGCTGGCACCCCTTGAGCCGGCTGTCGTGCGGATTGCCGTTAAGCCCAGCGAGGAAGAAATGCTTGCCCTGGCCGCCCGCTTGTCGTCAAGTTCCGCCGATACGACCTAACATAGGGCAAGGACAGGCTTTTTCCGGCACGGCAATTCGAACCTGATGGCCTGCCACGACCGTCCGCGCGCACCATGCCGCTCTCCACGTCCTCCAAGGCAATGCCATGACCGACAAGCCCAGCGATAAAAAAGAGCTACCGCAGCCGGATCCGAAGCGGCCGCATGCGACCCTCGACTTGAAGGCGACCGAAATGAAGGCCGCTGCGGAAAAGGATGCGGCAGCCGCCAGCAGATCGCCGAGCCAGCCGGCGGCCAACGGTCAACCCGCAGGCTCGCCAAAGCCCGAGCCACACAAGCCGAACGACCCGGCCGCCGCCATTCCACGCCAGCCATCTGCGTTGACACGCCTCGTGACGCATCTGGCGGCCGGCGTATTGGGCGGTAGTGTCGTGCTCTTTGGCGGCGAGCGCCTCGCCCAGATTATCGGCATGCCGACGCCGGGCGTGCAAATCGACACGATCGCCGCCGATCTCGACAAGCGCCTCGCCATTCTGGAAGCCTCTCCGAAGTCGGATGCCTATGAGGTCTTGAAATCCGCAGAGGAACGGCTCGCGAAAATTGACAATTTCGCCTCCCAAATCGACGGTGTGCGCGCCGACCAAACCAAGCTTGCCGAAAAGACGGAAGTCCTGTCGACCTCCGTTGGCGGTGCGCAAGGTTTATCCGCTCTCAACACGCGCCTGGCAGCGCTCGAAGACCAGCTGAAAACACTGTCGGCGGCAGCGACATCTGAGACCGGCGGCAGCCGCATCGCCGATATCGCCGTTGTCACATCTCGGATCGCTGCAACGGAATCCCGCTTCTCGAGCGAGGTCTCCAACATTCGCGATGGTCTGGCCCGCGACATCGACCAACGCCTCGCCATTCGCGAAGACAGCTCCAAGGCTGATCTCGCCCGCTTGACGCAATCGCTGGAAAAACTGAAAGCCGATCAGGCCCGGTTGGATAAATCCGTCCAGGCCGCCCAGGAAGAGGCTGGCACGGTTGCAAGTGCCGTCGGCGAGTTGAAATCAACTGTCGATCAACAGGCCAAGACATATGCCAAGACCGCCGATGTCGCCGCCGCAGTGACACCTGTCACAGGGCTCATCAGCAAGCTCGAAGGTAGCCTCGACGGCGTGTTGAAAAAAGAACAAGAGCGCCAGTCGAATACAGAGCGGATCGTGACCGCGCTCGAACTTGGCAACCTGAAACGTGCCATCGACAGCGGACAAGGCTTTGCCAACGAGTTTGACGCCGTCAGCGCGTCTTCCGGCGGCCGCCTCGATTTGAGGCCGCTCGAACCGTTCAAAACCTCCGGCGTGCCCTCACCGGCCGAACTGAAGCAGGAGGGGCGCCCTGTCCTTCTCGCAGCTCTCGACGCCGGCACGTCCAACCCCGACGCGTCAGTCTGGGACCGCTTGCTGACGAGCGCCAAATCGGTGGTTCGTGTCCGCAAGATCGATGCGGTCGATGGCGATGAGAGTTTCGAAGCCGTCATCGCGCGCATCGAAAAAGCATTGACCGAAGGTCGCCTCGGCGAGGTACTCGCTCAGGCCAAAAAACTGCCACCCGAGGCAGCTGCCAAAATCGATCCATGGCTGCAAAAAGTCGACGCTCGCCACAGCGTCGATGAAGCCATCGCAACAGTTGAAAACGAACTAAAAGCCACTCTCACAGCGCCAGCCGCGGCAGTGCCCGCGGACAGCAAAGAATAGGATCGCGACCAGATGGTGCGTCTCATCCTATTTTTAGTTTCCGTTTTCTTGCTGGCCTCGGGTCTGGCCTGGCTGGCTGACCGACCGGGCAACGTGCTGCTGACGTGGGAAGGCTATGAGATCGAAACCAGCGTTTTCCGCGCCATCGTCATTTTGGGCTTGCTCATGGGTGCCGCGGTTTTCGTCTGGTCTCTCGTGCGCCAGATCTGGTCGAGCCCAGCTATCATCAGTCGGCAATTGACGCGTCGCCGTCAGCAACGCGGCCTTGACGCCTTGTCGAGCGGCATGATCGCAATCGGCGCCGGTGACCGCGCATCCGCAGCACGTGCCGCTATTCAGGCACGCAAAGCCATTCCCAATGAACCGCTGACACATTTGCTCCGCGCCCAAGCGGCGCAGTTGACCGGCGACCGCGCAACGGCGCGGCGAATTTTCGAAGCCATGCTTGGCTCGCCCGACACCGAACAGCTGGGCCTTCGAGGGCTCTATCTGGAAGCCCGCCGCGAAGGTGAACCCGAAGCCGCAATGCAGTTCGCCGAACGTGCCGCCCGTATCAATCCGCGCCTGGGATGGCCACTCGAAGCGCAATTCGAAATGCAGCTCAAGACCGGCAATTGGGCCGGGGCCGCCGATACGGTTGCCCTGGCCAAGCGCAATGGCCATCTCGAACGGCCGACCGCCGACCGCCGCCGCGCGCTCATGCTCGCAGCCGAGGCCCTGCGAATTGAAGACAGCGATCCCGATAAAGCTCTTGCGGCCGCGATCGAAGCCCACGCACTCGCCCCTGACTTGATTTCCGCCGCCGCGGTAGGCGGCCGTATCCTGGCAGCGCGCGGCCAGACAGCGAAAGCGGCCAAGATCATTCAGCGCACGTGGTCGAAAAAGCCCCACCCTGATCTCGCCGCCGCATATGCCTACGCCCGCATCGGCGACAGCCCGCATGATCGCCTCGATCGCATCAAGCAATTGGCATTGCTGAAGCCGCATGATGTCGAAAGCGGTGTTGCCTGGGCGGGCGCCGCCCTCGAAGCCCGCGAATTTCGCGTCGCACGTCATGCGCTGCAACCATTCTTGAAGGAAAAGCTGACCCGCCGCGTTGCGCGGCTCATGGCGCGGATCGAGATCGCCGACAAGAACGATGCGGGTCGCGCACGTGAATGGATTGCACGCGCGGCAACTGCGGCCCGCGACCCGGTTTGGACCGCTGATGGCGTTGTCCTCGACGCATGGTCACCCGTCTCACCCATTACAGCAACTCTCGATACCGTGGAGTGGCGCACCCCGATGTCAGGGCCGGATGGGCCAGGCGACACATTGGCCGCGGAAATCGCCGATCTTCTTGCAATCGATAACAACGATCCAAAAACAATCGAAGCTTCGTTGCCTGGTAAAGCGTCAACCGGCGCGCCGGCGGCCAACACCAAAGAGCTCGACCGGCCAATCGCGCCTGACAATCCCGGTGCGGACGACGAAGAACCCGTCACGCAGGTCCGCCCCACGCCAGCCAACGGACCAGGCTAGTCTGGCGGTGCAGTCAAAAGCCCATTTCTGAACAAAACGTCAGCCGTAAATCGGTCGAATTATCCGCCAAGATGAAACCTGTTGAGCGTAAAATTTCGCACGAACAAACGTTGCGGATTGCAATCGAACAGGATCGCGGCTACGGCCCCGACAGGACCATGTACAAAGCCATCGACGGAACCGACGCAGCGCCGCTCCACCCTGGCGAAATTCTCCGCGTTGATATTCTGCCTTGCCTCTCGATGACGGCTGCTCAACTCGCAACCTATATCGGACTTCCGCGCTCCGAACTTGACCGTCTCCTGACCGAACGCGCGAGCATGACACCGGACTTGGCGCAAAGGCTGGGTCTGGCGTTGGGCCACGGTGCTCATTACTGGCTGGCCCTGCAAATGCAGTATGATCTCTGGCAGGCCGCGCAGATTCAATCCGAAAATATCCGGCCGATTTCATGGAACCGCCGCCGGCCGTCCCATCGCACGCGTTTGTCGAGTGCCGGTACAAATCCGTAATCCCGGCGGGTTGTGTCTTGCCGGCTCATCGGCACTATACCGATGATGATGAACCTTCTCGAACGACTTGCGACGACATGGATCGGCCGCTCAGTCAGGACACACCCGGCTGCGCTGACAGCGGCACGGGACTTAACTCCCGCCGTTGTCATCACGGGCGGGGCGAGCGGTATCGGCCTGGCGCTCGCTGCCGAATTCGCCCGTCGTGGCGAGGTGCTTGTCCTCATTGGCCGCACGCAGTCGCGGCTCCACGCGGCGGTCGACACACTGAAGCAGTCCCATGCCGGTGTTCGCGTCGATACCCTGCTGCTGGATGTCGGGCGCCCGGAATCGACCGGCGTTTTCAGCACGTGGCTTGCGGCTCACGGTCTGTATTGTGATGTCCTCGTCAACAACGCCGCCGTCGGCATTTCGGGACCGTTCTCGGTGGCGGCCCCGGTCCAACTTGAAACCCTTGTCGCCACCAATGTTGCAGCCGTCGCCCGTTTCACACGCGCCGTTCTGCCCTCGATGCTCGCGCGCGGCCGCGGCGGAATCATTACTATAACGTCTCTGGGAGCATTGATCCCTGGGCCCAACCAGGCCGCATACTATGCCAGCAAGGCATTCGCTCTATCGCTGAGCGAAGCCATTGCATCAGAGACGTCCGGCCTCGGTGTCCGCATCACCGCTGTCATCCCTGGACCCGTGGAAACGCGGTTTCACGCCCGCATGAACGCCGAAGGCTCTCTCTACCGCCACGTCCTCGCATCGGCCACACCTGAACGCGTTGCCCGCTTGACGATGCGCGGGTACCGCCTCGGCCGCCGCGTCGTTGCCCCGGGCTTTTTGCCCACGCTGGCAACCGTAGCTCTGCGCTGTCTCCCGCATGCCTTAACAGTGCCGATAGTCCGCTGGCTTCTCGCCAACGGATACCCTGCTCACCCGCCCGCCTCCGACGATTTTCCGCCGCGCTTCTGATTTTTTGGTTTTGTTTGCAGCTTTGAAACGTTTTTGCCCCTTAATGCCTCAAGCGCCGGTTTCCTGTACCGCGTATCCGGTCGCCTTGGCGGCGGTGGGCGATGGTCTCAAAGACCATCGGCCATCGCCGCTTCGCATTTGTGGCGATAAGTGAGATAAGGCGCTGCGGGTCCGAGCGGCCGGTACGTTCAATTGACGGGCCTACTATGACTGTCAACGAGGTGCGTGTATGCTTCCGATCGTCCCCGTCATCCTCTCGGGTGGGTCCGGCACGCGACTGTGGCCACTGTCACGGTCGATGTATCCCAAGCAGTTCATAAACTTTTTTAAGGGCCGCGGAGACAGCCTTCTCGGTGCAACCCTGGGCCGGCTCACGCCTGAAGCAGGCTTTGGCGCCCCCATCCTGCTGTGCAACAACGACCATCGCTTCCTCGTCAGGGAAGAGCTTGCCCGTGCGGGCGTAACTGCAAAATGGATCATTCTCGAACCCGTCGCCCGCAACACAGCCCCGGCCATTACGGTCGCAGCTCTCGCGGCCGTGCGCGACAACCCTAATGCCATACTCGTCGTGATGCCGTCGGATCACGCGGTGAAAGACGAACTGCGTTTCGTCGAGGCCGTCCGGCGCGCCGCCGACGTGGCTGCGACAGGAAAACTCGTGCTGTTTGGAATTACACCCGATAGCCCCCACACCGGCTACGGCTACATCAAGCGTGGACCAGCGATCGGAGCGTCGCAGGGCCCGGCCTATGCCGTCGAGAAATTCTGTGAAAAACCGGACGCCAAGACCGCAGCGAACTACCTCGCGGAAGGCAACTACTTTTGGAACAGCGGCATCTTCGTCCTCCACGCACAAACATTCCTCGATGAAGTCAGCCGGCTCGACACAAAAATTCTCGCAACTGCGCGAGCCGCACTCGCGGCCGCCGCCGACGATCTGGGTTTCCTGCGCCTCGACCGCGAACGTTTCGCCGAAAGCCCAAATATTTCCGTTGATTATGCGATCATGGAGAAAACCAGCGCCGCCGCCATGCTGCCGATAGATGTCGGATGGAACGACGTTGGATCCTGGTCCTCACTGTGGGATATCGCACCGCGCGATGCGCACGAGAATTACGCCAACGGCGATGCGGTCCTTGAAGATACCACCGGCTGCTACGTGCATTCCGAACGCGGTCTCGTGGCAACCATCGGCGTGGAAGACCTCGTCATCGTCGATACGCCGGACGCCTTGCTGGTCGCCAACAAAAAACGCGCTCAAGACGTCGGCAAAATAGTTGCAACGCTGAAGCGGACCAATCGCAAGGAGCAGGAACAGCACCTTCGCAATTATCGGCCGTGGGGGTTTTTCGAAACTCTCAACATTGGCGGTCGCTTCCAAGTGAAGCTTTTGCACGTGAAGCCTGGCGGCAAGCTTTCTATGCAAATGCACCACCATCGTTCTGAACACTGGATCGTCGTCCAGGGCACGGCAAATGTGGTTATCGGCGATACGGAAAAGCTCGTCCGCGAAAACGAGAGCGTCTACATCGTGGCCACGCAATGGCACCGGTTGGAAAATCCGGGCAAAGTCCCTCTCGAATTGATCGAGGTCCAGATTGGAACTTACCTCGGAGAGGACGACATCATCCGCACGGACGACGTCTATCACCGCGCGCCAGAAGAGACGAAATAGCAAGACGGCCGTGGAGCCGGCGTGTCTGACGGATTTACTCAGAAATCCAGTCGATGCACTTCTGCGGCGGCGTGCTTTCGCCCCATGGTGCGATCGGCACGCTGGACGTTGAATTTTCCGGACTGCCTTCGATGATCTTGTCCGTATAGACGAGATAAACCAGTACATTCCGCTTGAAGTCGCAGCCGCGCACGATCTGCATCCGCTTGAACAGGATGGATCGGCGCTGGCTGAAGGCCTCTTCGCCTTGCTTCAGTTTTCGCTTGAACTTGATGGCGCCGACCTGACGACAGGATAGCGACACGTTCGACAGCTCTTCCGCCAGCCCTGCCCAACCGGCCCAGCCGCCCTTTTCCGGGGCTGTGAAATAGCATGTCACGCCCTCGACTTCAGGATCATCGATCGCAAATGTTGCCAGCTTTGCGTCGGGAGCCAGCAATTTCCACACCGTCGTCTTTTTAAAAATGAGATCCGGCCCGTCGGCCTGAGCCGGAACAGACATAATCAAGAAAACTGCCGCCAGTGCGGCGCCGACACGCGTACGAAGTGACATGGTGCACATCCTCCCCGACCATCGCCGCAAGACACGAAAGCGCCCCGGAGGGTCCGGAGCGCCGCGGCGGGTCGGTGACCAAACACATGGGATGCGGGTGCGGTTCCGTCAACGCCCCGCGACCAGGCGAGCCGGACAACGAAAAGGACGCTCGCTCGGATGAGAAAGCGTCCTTTTTCAATGACGAATGGAGCGCCTTATTTGGGCGCCAGCACCATCACCATTTGGCGGCCTTCAAAGCGCGGTTCACTTTCGACTTTGGCAACGGATTCCGTCTCGGTTTTGACCCGGTTCAGCACGTCCATGCCGAGATGCTGATGGGCCATTTCACGACCGCGAAATCGCAACGTGATTTTGACTTTGTCGCCTTCTTCGAAAAATCGGCGGATGGCACGCATCTTGACGTCATAGTCATGATCGTCGATGCCCGGCCGCATCTTGATCTCTTTGATCTCGACGATCTTTTGATTTTTGCGCGCCTCAGCCTGCTTCTTCTGCTCCTGGTACTTGAATTTGCCGTAGTCCAGGATTTTGCAGACCGGCGGCTCCGCATCGGGAGAGATCTCGACGAGGTCGAGACCCGCGTCAGTCGCGCGCTGCAGGGCGTCGAATTTGCTGACGACTCCGACGTTCTGTCCAGTCTCGTCGATCAATCGCACGTCGCGGGCCCGGATCTGGTCGTTGATCTTGGGCCCGGTTGGCTCGCGCGTCGGCGCGGCTCGCATAGGTTTGCGGATGGGTCGAACTCCTCTTGCTGTTGCAATGCCCGTTTGGCGGTTCTGGTCTTGCTGGCCGGTTTGTGAGCCGGTCAGGCAATTAATGCGGAGAATTGGGAAAAAAGGTTTCCAAGTCAAGCCGTGGCAGGACCCTACAACCCGACTTAACCATCGTTTTGTGGACGCGCGGCCACGTAATTTGCGTGAAAGGCCGTTCCCAGGATCTCGTCATAGACCTGTAAGGTCTTGAGCCGCATCTGCCGAAGGGAAAACGAAGCCGCCGCATGCGCCCGCGCGCGCGTCGCCATTTCCCCCCTGGAGACCGCGTCCAGGCTCAGCGCCCACAGGATCGCATCGGCCATGGCTCGGGCGTCGCCCGGCGCGACCAGCCACCCCGTCATCGACCGCGGCCCGTGCTCGGGGGGCGACAGCACCGTCTCCTGCGGCGCGCCAATCCGCGTGGCAATGACCGGGCAGCCCATGGCCTGGCTTTCGACGGCGGTACGCCCGAACGCTTCCGGTTCGATGGAAGCGACCACCGACGCGTCGGCTAAAAGATACGCCGCCGGCATATCGTCCACGTGCCCAACGAGGCGGACACGGCCTTCCAGCCCACTTGCGCGAATGGCGGCGCGCAGTCCGTCGGCGTACGCATCGCGGCCCTGGGCGTCCCCCGCCAAAGCCACGACGCCGTCGAGCTGGCCTTGCTCATGCAGCAGCCGCGCAGCCTCCACGACCACGTGCTGGCCTTTCCACGTCGTGAGCCGTGCCGCATGCAAAATGACCCGATCGCCGGGGCCCACACCCCAGGCCGACCTGAGTCGCGCCACGCGATCCGCCGACACTTTCTCCGCATCGAACGAAGCCATATCGACGCCACGATGGATGACACGGATTCGGCCATCGGGCGTACCGTAGCGCGAGCGGATGAGGTCGCGGGTGTAGCCGGAATTCGCGATCACGAGATCGCCGCGCGCCATCACTCCATTGTAGAACCGCTTCAGCGCTGATTTCTCATTGTAAGCGCCATGGTACGTCGTCACGAAGGGCCGCTTGGTTCGCCGCGCCGCCCACAGGCCACTCCACGCCGGCGCCCGGCTGCGGGCATGGACCAGAGCGACATCATCGTCCTCGATCATCGACGCGATCGCTTTGGCGTTCGCTGCCAGCCGCACTGGGTTCTTCGTTGCCGCCGGAAACAACCGCACGTCCGCGCCGGTGGCGCGCAAACGGTCGAGCATTCGTCCACCTTGCGTCAAAACAAGTGCCCGCCCACCAGCGATGACGATCGCTTCCGCAATTTCGATCGTGGAGAGTTCCGCGCCTCCCGTATCGAGCTCTGGAATGATCTGCAGTATGGTTGCGGCGCTATCGGCCAAGGCTAGACCTCCGGTCGGACGATGAACTTCAAAACCAGCAGGCACTCATAGGATGACCGGGTCAGAACCGCAATTCATCGAAGTCGGCACAGGTGAAGCCCGCCGCCGCATCGCATACCGCCGGGACGCGGCGCCAAACAACGGCAAACCAGGGCTCTTTTGGTTGTCCGGCTTCAAATCCGACATGGCGAGCACAAAAGCAGTCGCACTCGCGGGTTACGCCAGCGAATCCGGCGTCGACTGTGTGCGCTTCGACTATTCAGGCCACGGGGTCTCCGACGGGCCATTCGAGAGTGGCACGATCGGCCGTTGGCTGCACGAAACTGAGTCGATATTCACCCAAGTTTCCCAAGGGCCGCAAATCATCGTTGGCTCCAGCATGGGAGGGCACATGGCCCTCATGTTGCTGAAACGGCTCATGGCGCACAATCCGTCCGAAGCAAGCCGCATCGTGGCTCTCGTCCTCATCGCTCCGGCATGGGACATGACCGAAGAACTCATCTGGAAGCGATTGCCAAGCGAAGCCCGCCGCGTTCTAATCGAGGATGGCGTCTACTATCAGCCGTCGACATATGGCGATCCGTACCCCATCACGCGCGCTTTGGTCGAAGACGGTCGTTCCAACCTGCTGGCGCGCGTGCCGTTCAATCCGGGCCGTCCGATTCTGATCCTGCAAGGACTCCAGGATACTGACGTGCCTGCAAGTCACGTCCGCGCACTGCAGTCGTTCTTGACGGGCGGTCACGTTCACATCGCGGAAGTCCCTGACGGCGAGCATCGCCTGTCGCGGCCAGAGGATTTGGCGCGTCTGTTTGCACTGATCGAAGAGGCATCCATCATAAAGTCTAGCGAGTGACCGACGCTTCACGCAGTGCGCTCGGGGTCAAACCGTGTAGTACGGCCGATTCAAGCGCCATCGCACCCGCTGTTTCGGCAATCGCCTCGGGCACAATCCAGGCACGATAACCTTGCGCCACGACCGTCCGGCTGCACATCAGTTTTCCGGCCAGAACGCGACACGACGCGTCGCCCGAAACAGCCCGCGGCTCCCGGCGATCGTGGACCAGGACCTTGAGATCGACCGGCTGGATGACGGGGGCCGTTCCGGCAAGAGTGACACCGCGAAACACGCAGGCAAGTGTGTTGCGACAGGCGCCGGAGCGCTTGCCGAAGGTATTGCCTGGGCCCAGCACTGTGCGCAGCGGCAGGACGCGCGCCGCAATTCCCGGCCCGTTCGACACAAAACACTGGGCGCCTTCACAAATCACGGGGTCTGCCGTCTTGTTGAAACGGCGAATGCCTTTGGTGCCGGGCTCCATCACAAGAAGGATCGTAACGCGTGGATCGGCCCGCGCCGCAACGACGGGTGCCACCGGCTGCGGAAGCCCAAGAGCCATCGGCGGCGGCGGAACCTGGTTTCGTTGGCCTGCAAAATCATTTGGCAGAGCCTGCGGCGTGACCGCCACCGGTGCAACGGCCGTGGCCGCTGGCGCTGCAATCGTAGGCCGGACCGGAGCAGTCTCGCGTGCAACGTCGTCGGGCGGCTGAACGGCGGGAGGTGGTGCGACAACGATGGGCGTCGATGCGGTCGCGGTGTCAGACTTCACAGACTTGTCGGCATGCGTCAGCGCCGGCTTGAATGGCGTGTCGACCGTCGCGTCCGCAGCCTTCGCCTTACGAGCCTCATCGGCAGTCCTCAACTTCTCCGCAAGCGCCTTGGCCTCCGCTTCGCGCTGAACTTCCATCGCCCGCTGGCGTTTTTCAGCGTCCGCCGCTGCTCTCTGCTCCTCAGCCGAACGATCTGCCGCCTCCTGGCGGGCCCGCTCCAGCATCTCGGATTCGTAAGTCTTGCGCTCTTCCTCGACCTGGCTTTTCCCGGACGGCTCGCTTCCAGCAAACCGATTTGCGAGATCATGCGCGGCGCTCTCGCCCATGACCGGCCCGATCATCAGGCCAAAGGCCAACCCGATTGCACTCCAACGTGCCGCCAATGACCCGCGCATCACAACCATCCGCCGTTTCCAAGAGGTGTCAGCTTCCCCAACAATTCAGGCAGGAAAGCGGACGTATCCTGAATGTTGGCTGAACGGAGCGCGCCGCTTCTTACGGAGAATTTGCAGCGATTGCGGCAAGCCCCTCGCGATACGTCGGAAAAGCCAACTGCACGCCGAGTTCGTTTTTTATCCGGTCATTGCGAACGCGCTTGTTTTCCGAGTAGAAGCTGCGTCCCATCTCCGACAATTCGGCGTCGTCGTAGGCGACTTCCATCGGCGGTGGCAATCCCAGCAACCTTGCGGCAAACGCATTCACGTCCTGCGGCGGCGCTGGTTCGTCGTCCGTGACGTTATAGATCGCGTGCCGGTGCGGCCCCGAGAATGCCGCAATCAACGTCCGCGCGATGTCTTCCACATGGATGCGATTAAAAACTTGGCCCGGCTTGACGATTGATCGCGTCGTGCCATTACGCAGGCCGTCGATCGCGCTGCTGCCGGGACCATATATTCCCGCCAGCCGGAAAATCTCGACGCGCTTACCAGCCGCCGCACCAAATTCGATCCATTGCTGTTCGGCCAGCGCGCGTCGGCGTGAACGTTGCGATAACGGCGTCGCCGGTGTCGTCTCGTCGACCCAGTCCCCGCCATGATCACCGTAAACCCCGATCGTCGAAAGATAGCCGATCCAGTCCGCGCCCGAATGCGCAAGATCGTCGGCGTAGTGCCGTAAAACGGGATCACCCTGCGCGTCGGGCGGAGCCGAAACAACAACTTGTGTCGCGCGCCGGCATGCGGGTCCTGCACCTTGACTAGGCCCCGATCCCACGCCCGGCGTTACGCCATCGAACACATAACCCGTGTAGCCAAGTCGCCGGATCTGCTCGACACCGTCTGGGCTGCGTGCCGTGCCGGCAATATGCCAGCCATCGTCTTCAAGTTTCCCGGCAAGGTGGCGTGCACTGTACCCAAGGCCAAAACAAAACAGCGTCGGCATCACAGTCTCTCCAACTTCCATTCCGCGAGCACGTCGGCATCATCTTCATCAGCCACGCGCCGGTCGTACTCAAAATTGAATTCTTCCGCTCCTGCCAACCGTGCCAGCGCCCACACGGCCATGCCGCGAACGAGCGGCGATGCATCGTCGAGCAGCGCTCGAACCTGCGGCAGAAAATTCGCGTCTTTGGAATTCCCAACCGCAATAAGTACGTTGCGAATGAAGCGATTGCGACCGGTTCGCTTCACGGGGGTGCCCGCAAAACGCGCTCGGAATTCCAAGTCCGTCAAGTCCAGCAGGACACCTAGCGGCGGATTGGCCGTCTGCTCGCGCCCGGCCAAGCGGACATCGCGCGCAGCGGCCGCGAACTTGTTCCACGGACACACCGCCAGACAGTCGTCGCAGCCGTAGATCCGATTTCCGATCGGCGCGCGGAATTCACGCGCAATCTGGCCCTTGTGCTCGATTGTCAAGTACGCGATGCAACGCCGCGCATCGAGCTGGTAGGGGCTTGGAAACGCCGCCGTTGGGCAGATGTCGAGACACCGGCGGCACGTGCCACAATGGTCCGCCTCAGTCGCATCCGGCATCAATTCCGCCGTCGTCAGTAGCGCACCAAGCAGCAGCCACGAGCCGTGCACGCGCGACACCAGATTGGTATGCTTGCCCTGCCAACCGACACCGGCCAGCACGGCTAACGGCTTTTCCATCAACGGCGCCGTATCGACAAAGACTTTTACATCACCTCCGGTTGCTGCCACGACCTCAAGCGCGAGCTGCTTCAGCTTCGGCTTCAGAATGTCGTGATAGTCTTTGCCCTGCGCGTAGACCGAGATCACACCCCGTTCACGGGTTTGCAAAGCTTCCAGCGGATCCGACGCCGGCGCATAACTCATCCCAACCATGATCGCGCTTTTGGCGTCTGGCCAGAGCGCCAGCGGATCGCAACGCCGATCCGCCGTCGTCTCCATCCAGTCCATGTCGCCGTGCCGCCCCGCCGCCAGGAAAGCCCGCAACCGTTCGCCTTGCCCGCCCCGCCCATCAAGACGAGCAATGCCGAATGCTTCGAAATCGAGCGCAACCGCCGCGCGCCTCAACCTCGCTTCGAGGCAAGCACCGCTATCGAGAGCACAGTTTGGATCGGCGTGGGTCACGTCAAAAATCGAGATCGACGTAGGTGCGGTGGGGCGAAAGCCCTTGCAGTCTGTCCGCCAGCAAACTGCGGAATGCCGGCCGCGACTTCAATCGCATATACCAGGACTTGGCGGAGGGATTCTGTTCCCAGTCGATGTCGCCTAGGTAATCCAACACCGACAACTGTCCCGCGGCAGCCATATCGGCGAAGCTCAACCTCTCTCCGGCCAGCCAATCCCGACCAAATGCGAGATGATCGATGTAGCGCATATGATAGCGCAGGTTGTGCCGGACTGCTCGAAGCGTCTCAGCGTCCGGTGGAGCGCTCTTTGTTTGCGCGTGCAAGCTGGTGATCTTGGTATCGATCAGCTCGCGCGAAACCTCTCGATCGAACTTATTCAAGAACCAGTCTGTGAGCCGCCGAACTTCCGCGCGCTCAATGGGATGACCGGGAAACAGCCCACCCCGCCCGGCGTCGCTCGTTTGCGCCAGTCCCTGTTCGTCAAGATACTCGGAAATCGCATAGGCGCCGCCGATCGGTTGCCCCTTTGCCGGAATCAGAACCGGCAACTCACCCGACGGATTGAGAGCCAGTAGGTCTTCGGTCCAGGCCCAGGGCTGTTCTTCGGCCAGTTCCACGTCATGGCCAAGTTCGGCCAACGCAATCCGCACGGCGCGACTGCGGGGACAGAACGGGTAATGAACGAGCAACGTCATTGCGATGTACTTATCGAAGCTTGTGCGCCAGAGCGCCCAGCATTTACGCGAATCCGCAACATTTGTCGTGTCTATTGGCGCCCTGTTGCGACACGCCACGGCCTGCTATGGCGGCTACGCAGCCGTGCCATAGCCCAAGTGTCGGCCATGCCGGTCTAGAGTCACGGCGATCGGCGGCGCAGGGAGCAAGAGCTGACATGGAAACTTGGCAGGCCGCGTTACTGGGTATCATCGAAGGCTTGACTGAATTCATCCCGGTATCGTCGACTGGACACGTGCTCCTCGCCGGCCATTTCCTTGGGGTCCACTCTCCCGGCCGCGCGTTCGAGGTTTTAATCCAGCTCGGCGCCATCCTGGCGATCTTGCTCGTGTATTTTCGCCGCCTCTGGTCAACCGCATTGGCACTGCCCTACGACAGGCAGGCCCGCGGCTTCGTTGCCGCCGTCCTGATTGCCTTTTTCCCGGCGGCCATGGCTGGTGCCGCGCTGCACGGGTTCATCAAGGGCGTTCTGTTCGAAACGCCGGCCCTGATCTGCGTCATGCTTATTCTCGGCGGCATCATCCTTCTCGCCGTCGACCGGATCAGCATCACGCCGCGCTACCGCGATGCCATGAGCTTTCCGCCCAGCCTCGCGCTCAAAATTGGCATCTTCCAGACCCTTGCGCTTATCCCAGGCGTGTCACGATCCGGAGCGACCATCGTCGGCGCACTCCTGCTGGGAGCCGACAAGAGATCGGCCGCAGAATTCAGCTTCTTTCTTGCGATACCGACCATGGCCGGCGCGTTCGCGTTCGATTTATACAAGAATTGGCAGACGATGGACGTCAGCAATGTCACCACGATTGCCGTCGGCTTCATCGTTGCGTTTGTCTCGGCGCTGATCGTCGTCCGCGTACTTTTGGACTTCGTCAGCCGTCATGGATACGCACCATTCGGCTGGTGGCGCATTCTCGCCGGAACCGCAGGTTTAGCCGCACTGCATTACGGTTTCTGACACTAGGCGGCGTGCGACGCCGTCGTGCTGGACAGCAGCCGGCGCAAGGAGTCGGTGTCCTTGGCGGTGCGCAATTGTTCGAGCGTGGCCGGCTCGCGCACCAAGCGAGAAATACGGGCCAAGGCCTTGAGATGATCGCCGCTGGCATGTTCCGGCGCGAGCAATAGAAAGACCAGGTCGACGTCCTGGCCATCCTGGCTGTCGAAGGGGATCGGCCGCGCCAACCGTGCGAAAAGGCACACGATGCTCTTCAACGCCTTAAATTTCACGTGCGGAATGGCAATGCCCCGACCAAGCCCGGTTGAACCGAGCCGTTCGCGCTGGACGAGAGCATCAAAAATGTCCCGCTGCTCAAGGCCGGTCATCGAGGCCGCCTTGGCCGACAGGTCGTTTAACGCCTGCTTCTTACTGGTGACGTCGAGCGAAGGAATGATCGCCTCGGCTGCCAGAATATCTGCCAGATCCATCATGGGTTCTTTCGATCGGACCCTCGGCCGCCGCTTTCATCAAGCGCGAGCCGCTGCCGTCCTGAGCCTCGTGTTGTATTAATCTACTGAGAGCTGCCAACGGCCGACCCGCTGCCTAACCTCATCGCAACGCCTTCTACCGCCGTCCGATGACCCGCAGACAACGAAGGCCCGCCCACACGAGTTCCGAAGCGCTGATTTCAGCTTTTAATGCAGGATCGAAAACAGCGACATACGGCTGATCACGTGGAGCGCTTCATCTTAAAAGCAAATTCCGGTTGCTTTAACGCCACCCACCCGGTTAACGACTCTATTTCCCTCAGAGCCGAAAGATCAGTAGCAATTTCAAATTGTTAAGCACAAGCCCCTTGCGCCAAACCTGACATCTCGACGCTAATCTGTGTCGAGCCGCCTGTCAAAAACTTTGTCAAGCCCACACCGTGGTGCGAGACACAGAATAGTTTGTTAAAATGCAGAACCTACAAAGGGTTAGGCGCGCACGCTTCGCTCCACTACTCGCTTGTCCCGGCGGCGCTGAACGGAGGAGGGAATGCGCATGGCCTCCCGGTACTTGGCGACCGTCCGCCGGGCAATGTCGACCCCATCGGTCTTCAAGCGTTCGACGATCATGTCGTCCGACAGGATCGAATTCGGCACCTCGCCCTCGATCAGCAGCTTGATGCGGTGCCGCACTGCTTCTGACGAATGGGCCTCCCCATCCCCATCCGCTGCCGCGATCGAGGACGTAAAGAAGTATTTGAGCTCCAGGATGCCTCGCGGCGTCGCGATGTATTTGTTTGAGGTGACTCGCGAAACGGTCGATTCGTGCATCGAGATCGCATCGGCGACGGTCTTCAAATTCATTGGCCGGAGATACTGGACGCCGTGCGTGAAGAACGCATCCTGCTGTCGCACGATTTCCTCAGCAACGCGCAAGATCGTCCGCGCCCGCTGGTCGAGACTCTTAACAAGCCAGTTTGCCGTCTGCAGGCATTCGAGCAGGTAGCCCTTGTCCTTGTCGTTACGCGCCGTCTTCGAGACTTTAGCGTAGTAGATGCGATTGACGAGAACGCGCGGAAGCGTGTCCGCGTTCAATTCGATGAGCCAGCTGCCATCGTTGCCGGCCCGCACGATAATGTCGGGCACCACCGGCTGCATCTGCACGCTTCCGAACTTCAGCCCCGGCTTCGGATTGAGCTTCTTGATCTCGGCAATCATCTCGCCCAGCTCGTCGGCGTCCACGCCGACGGCCCGCCGCAAGCCGACCAAATTGTGCGTGGCAATGAGCCCGAGATTTTCGAGCAAAGCAGCGATCTGCGGATCGTAGCGGTTCTGATCCTTAAGCTGCAGGGCGAGACATTCCCCAAGCGACCGGGCACAAACGCCGGCCGGTTCAAAGCTCTGTAAAACGTAAAGCACCCTCTCGATCATTCCAGCGGGCGCGGACAGCTTCGCGGCGATATCGTCGAGGTCGGCGTGCAGATAGCCGGCTTCGTCCACGGTATCGATCAGATACTGCGCCACGAGCCTTTCCGCAGGGTTGGCGAGCGCTAAAGCGACTTGTTCAACGAGGTGCTCACGCAGCGAGACGTCGGCGGACGCATACGCCTCCAGATTTGTGTCGTCGTCTTCGAACGATGACCCGCGCTGTTTGACCTGTGCCCACTGCGAGCCGTTCGGATCAGGTCCCTCGGACGGGGCCGCGTCCGGGTAGATGTTCTCAAATTCGGTATCGAAGCTGTCTGCTGCATCGGACGTGGCGGGCTTTTCGAGGTCCAGCCACTCGTCTCCCTCACCACCTTCACTGGAGCTGTCCGCCGGCTCGGCCGCCTCGTGCTCGACCGGAGGCGTTACGTCGGGCGCGGCTTCCTCGAGTTCAAGCAGCGGATTGCGTTCGACCTCGCCCTCAATGAATTGACTGAGTTCCATGTTCGAGAATTGAAGCAGCCGGATGGCCTGCTGCAGCTGCGGTGTCATCACCAGCTGCTGGCCTTGCCGCATCTCCAATTTCGTCGAGATCGCCATGACTACTAGGGCACCATTACTTAACGCGCGTCGCGATCCTTAACTCAACGCCCGTTAACGAACATATCTCCCAGATACACTTTGCGGACGTCTTCATTCTCTATGATTTCAGAAGGCTTACCATGCGTCAGAACTTGACCATCGTAGATGATGTAGGCCCTGTCGATAAGGCTCAGTGTCTCGCGGACATTGTGATCCGTTATGAGGACCCCAATGCCACGGTCGGTCAGGTGACGCACCAGCTCCTGGATATCGCCGACGGCGATGGGATCGATGCCAGCGAACGGCTCATCGAGGAGGATGAATGACGGCCGGGAGGCAAGAGCACGGGCAATTTCACACCGCCGCCGTTCGCCGCCTGAAAGCGCAATGGACGGCGACTTGCGCAGCCGCGTGATGCGGAATTCCTCAAGCAGGCTATCCAGCTGTTCTTTGCGCGCGCGCTTATCGGGCTCCACGAGTTCGAGCACCGCCATGATGTTGTCTTCGACGGAGAGGCCCCGGAAGATCGAGGCTTCCTGCGGCAAATACCCGATACCCAACCGGGCACGGCGGTACATTGGTAGCCGCGTTACGTCCCGGCCGTCGATGGTGATGCGGCCAGCATCGGCAGGGACCAGCCCGGTGATCATGTAGAACACGGTCGTCTTACCGGCGCCGTTCGGGCCGAGAAGTCCAACCGATTCCCCGCGCCCGACCGCGAGGCTGACGCCCTTGACGACCTGCCGCTTCCGATAGGCCTTTTTGACATCGACGATGGTCAGCCAGCCGTCTCCGCCGATTGATGGATCGACGCTTTCGGCTTCCGTGTCGTGCCGTGCATAGGTTGGCGCATCCGAAAACCCGGCGCCGTCGGCGCCGTTCCCGCGACTGCGTCCTTGCGGCCTTAACAGCCCTGTCAGCGAAGTGAGCTTCACAAAAATCGGATCCTGCAGGATTGAGGCATCAACGCTTCGGCTCAGAGGGGACCGTTTCCGAACTCCAGCCATCGGTCCCGGCCGACGGAACCTCGGCATCGGCAGTCGGCTTTGCCTTCTTTGTTTTTTGCCCCGAGCCAGCTTGGACCTTGCGCAGTTCGTCGGGGAAGAAGATAGCGCTCGGCCGCCCGCCGGTCGAGCGTCCCTGGACTTCGCTCGACCAGCCCTCGCTTGGCTTGGCAACCGCCTTCGCTGCTGCTGTCGTATCGATGGTGGCCTTGCCGGTCGTCATGTCGATCGACAGGCGATTACCGCGCACGACCGTCCCCTGTTGCGACAGCTCAACATTCCCCGACACGACGATGTGGCTTGTCTTTGCTTCGTAACGTGCCGTGTCTCCAGTCACTTTGCGCTCATCGCCCGCCGTCACGACGACACCCCCCGTTGCATCGATGCGGCTGAGCTGACTTTCACCGCTCGATCCCGCGTCCGCTCCCCCGCCCGTATCAGCCAGCCGGGCCGATCCCGTGTAGGTCGCGCGGATCTCCGCCGACCGCATCGTAACTTCGCCCTGCCGGGTCACGACATCGCCGCGAAAAGTGGCCAGTTTGGCGTTGTCGTCGACATCGAGCGAATCGGCATCGACATCCAGCGGCGCTCCCGGCGAAGTCTTGAAGTTTGCGATCAACCCCTCGCTGGCCGCCTCTGGCGCAGGCATGGACGCTGATTTGCCAGACCCTGCCTTCTGCACGAACCGCGCGCTGATACGGCCAGGGCCACTGCCGGCCATCGGCGGCGAGGTCAAGGACGAATAGCCGGCTGACCTGTCGATCGCCAGCCTGCGACCCTTAAGAACGGTGTCGCCGTTGACGACGGACACCTGTCCTGTGAGTACCGCACCGTCGGCGCGTTGATTCAGTTCGACGCGATCAGCCGTGACGCGCCGATTGGGCACCGACGTCATCACGATATCACCGTCGAGCACCGCTGTTTCAGCAACGGCGTCAAACAGTGCAGCATTGCCGGTCACGCGATCTCCATTGTCGCGCGTCATCACAAATGGACCCTTGGCGGCAATCCGCGTCAAACGGCCAGCGCTGCCCGCGCTTGCGTCCGCTGCACCCGGCAATGCCGAGCCGCCTTCATAGAACACCGTCATTTCCGGTGTTTCCAGTGCGGCACCGGCCTGAGCAGCGCGGACGTTGCCGGTAAAGATCGCGTGCTTGTCGGTATCTTGAATGTCGAGCCGGGCGGCCGTGATATCGACCGGTCCGTTTGAGGTACCCAACAGCGCCGGCGCACCAGCGGCGAGCGGTGCTGCGACGCTTGCAGCGTCATTCTGTTTCTTGACCGGCGGCACCAGCCGCGCCGCGACGTCGTCGACGAATGTCACCTCGCGCAACTTCTGGCGAATCTCCAACCGCTTCGCGGTCACCGCTCCAGCGGGAAATCCGACTCGCACCGGCTCATCGCTATTGATGCGATTTTCACGCGTGCGCACGACCGCGCTCGTGAGGTCGGCTGTAAAACCGTTATCCCCCCGAATCTCGATCTTCTCTTTCAGGACGAGCACGTTTTCCTTGTGATTGAACGTGCCGCGGGTGGCTGAGAGCTTCGTCGCCGACTTGTCCTTGCCGACAAAGTCGCCGCTGATGCCTTCCAGTTCGATGATATCGGTCGCCTTGAAATCTTGCCGCGCGCGCTCCGCCGCCACCCGGTACGTGCCACCATCTTCCGTGACGCCGTCATAATTCGGGTTCTGCATCGACAGGTCTTGCGACGTAATCCTTGGCAGCGGAATGTCGGGCAATCCGCTTCCGTAGCCGCCGGACCCCATCAGGGCGCCGATAAAACCGACGCACATCACAACACCCAAGGCCGGCAACGCCAGCCTGAGAACCTTGACCAATTGCGTATGACGCCGCGCCTTCAGAAAACTGTCGCTGCGATCGGCAACCAGCACGATCCCGGCGCCGGTCGAACGCGCCGCGCTCCCCCCGCGGGGACCTGGAGTGTGGCCGGCATCGAAGGTCATCACCATGGAGATGAAGGGTCCGGAAATTGACAGCGGGTGCTGCGCTGCACACTCGCCGCCAAATTGGGTGAGATTGGGACTATGCTCCACACACCGGTACGCGGCATACCGCGCACGGATACCTGATTTGTGAAACAAAACAACAGGATCGCCGGCTTACTTGCGATTCAGGCAAGCTAATGCGCAAAGATATCTTCGTCCGCAAAGCCCGCCAGATCAAGCCGCGCTCGGATCGGAAGAAACCGGAACGCAGCCTCAGCGTAGGCCGTGCGGCCTTCCCGCGCCAACATCGCATCAAGCTTATGCTTGATGGCATGAAGATGCAGCACATCATGCGCGGCATAGGCGAGTTGCTGCTGCGTCAGGTCCGCCGCGCCCCAGTCCGAGCTTTGCTGATGTTTTGACAGCTCCAGCCCCAGGATCTCATGCGCAAGTTCCTTGAGCCCGTGCCGGTCTGTGTAGGTGCGCGACAGCTTGGAAGCGATCTTTGTGCAATAAATGGGCGCCGTCATGACCCCGAGCCCATTGAACAGGGCGGCCAAATCAAACCGCGCAAAATGAAAAATCTTCAAAACCTGTTCGTCGCTGAGCAAGGCTTTTAGACGTACCGGTTCAGGTCCATCTTTATGAATCTGAACGATATGCGCCGTCCCGTCACCCGCCGAAAGCTGCACCACGCAGAGTCGATCTCGATGTGGATTGAGCCCCATCGTTTCGGTGTCGATCGCAACGGAACGGCCAAACCCGACGCCCGCTGGCAAGTCGCCCAAATGCAATGTGACGACGGGAGCGGTCATGGAGTGTGTTCCTATGGTCGTTGTTCGGCCAACCGGCTGCCGATCCGAACCTGGCGTGTGCCGTACTTACTGAAATCAGCGCTCGAGAGGGTGTCGAACGCAGTCTCACACGGCGGCCAATCGGAAGAAGGATGGTGCCCAGAAGAGGACTCGAACCTCCACGCCTCGCGGCGCTAGTACCTGAAACTAGTGCGTCTACCAATTCCGCCATCTGGGCAACATGCGGCGTGAGCCACGCGGTTTAGTGGCAGCGGGTCACGTTGTCAATTGCGCCCGCGGCGACTAAACAGCGACGCCACAAACAAAACACGGATGCACGGCGGCAACCATAAAGGCAGGCAACGATCATGGCTCAGACCCCGAGCGGAACCGGTCTCGTTACCATTTTTGGAGGCTCCGGCTTTGTCGGGCGCCACACCGTGCGTGCCCTTGCTCGCAGCGGGTGGCGGGTTCGCTCAGCGACCCGCCGGCCGGACCTCGCGGGCTATCTGCAGCCGATGGGAGCCGTCGGCCAGATTCACGCCGTCCAGGCGAACCTGCGCTATCCCTCCTCGGTCGCTGACGCGGTCCAGGGCGCGGACGTTGTCATCAACGCCGTCGGCGTACTGGCTTCCACCGGTAAGCAAACCTTTGACAGCGTCCACGACGAAGGGGCTCGCGTCGCGGCCAAAGCTGCCAAAGCGGCTGGTGCGCGGCAGTTCATCCATATTTCCGCCATTGGCGCCGACGCTCAGTCGAACTCGAATTATGCACGATCGAAAGCCAAAGGCGAACGCGCCGTACTCGAAGAATTTCCAGGAGCAGTCATTCTGCGGCCCTCGATCGTGTTCGGCCCCGAGGATGAATTCTTCAACCGCTTCGCTGCTATGGCCCAGATGTCGCCGTTCCTGCCGTTGATCGGCGGCGGACAGACAAAGTTCCAGCCGGTTTACGTTGGCGATGTGGCTACCGCCGTGGCGACAGCCGTGGATGGCAGGACCAAGGCGGGAGCCATTTATGAGCTCGGCGGTCCAGAGGTTCTAACCTTCCGCGAGCTGCTCGATCGCACGCTGCAATACGCCGGCCGCAATCGCTTTTACCTGCCACTTCCGTTTTGGGCGGCAAAGCTGCAGGCAATCGCCACGTCACCGCTCCCGAATGCGCTCCGCCCCGTAACTCTCGACCAAATCCGTCTGCTTCAACGCGACAACATCGTCAGTAAAAAAGCGCTCGACGAGGGCCGCACGCTTGCGGGTCTGGGAATTCTCGAACCGCAGTCGATTGCGTCGGTCGTGCCGGGCTATCTGGAGCGCTTCAAGCCGAAAGGGCAGTACGCCCACTACCGCGGTTGATGCCGGTCGCGCGGCGCAAACGGCAGCAGACAATAAAAAACCCCGGCTCGAAGCCGGGGTCTTTCGTTCATCGTTTCCAATTCTAATGGACGCTGGCGATCGCCAACTCTCCGTCCATGGCGTGACTGAGAGCGGCCTGCCGTGAATCCGTCAGCGCAATCGGCGTCCCGTCCGCGCCGTGCAAGGCAAACAGCCTGACGCCCGCCGGCAACCCTTCGATCGCGGGAAACATCTGCCGCGCCTCTTCCACACTGAGGACCTTGATGTAAGCAACCTGACCGCCGCCAAGCCGCGCGAGCTCGATTTCGCTCATTGCCGGTGGGGCCGCCGTTGCGGATGGTCGCGACGACCGCGATTTGGTTTTCTTTTCGGTAGCGTTGTTATTCATGACGCACAATCCTCCTCGAGGAGAGCTGGCAGGACGTCACGTGAAGGCGCGAGTGACAGCACTCACAGGTAGAACCCGCGATGCGCGCTGAAAGTTCACGCCAGACTTCGTTGATCGTCCTACGATTCAAACGGCTTGGCTGTAGCGGCTCGGCACCTACCGCGCCTTTTTCTCAGCTCCGATCTCAATCTTTCTGACAAATCTCTCCGGCGCGTGCCGCACGAGATCGATCGAAAGAAGACCGTTCTGGAGATTGGCCGCTCGGACTTCGATGCCATCAGCCAGCAAAAACGTTTTGCTGAATTGGCGGGCCGCTATACCGCGATAGAGATAGTCGCGATCCGTGTCGTCCTGCGCATTGCCGCGCACGATCAATTGTTTGTCCTCAAGCGTCACGTCGAGATCCTCGCGAACGAAGCCCGCAACGGCGAGCGTAATGCGCAAGACCTCCGGCCGCATCGCGTCACTGGCCACACGTTCAATGTTGTACGGCGGGTATCCGCCGCCGGCCGACTTACCGGCCCGTTCGATCATGCGCTCGATCTCTTCAAACCCCAGCAGAAGCGGGTTTGAGAGCATCGTCATTCTGGTCATTTTTTTCTGGTCCTTTGCAAGAAGCGACCGACCGTCCTGGCAGCCCTCTGACGTGAGGCGCCGCCGGGATTTGCTTGTCTTCTACCTGGATATGGGTTCGCGATTAAGGCCCTGCAAGCGGGATAACAGAAGCGTAACCAAGGCGCCTCAGTTCCGTGCCACTCGCCATATAACGACGCCAGAGTAATTGCCAAGGATGGCCTTATGATGCTGAAATCAATTGGCTTTGCAGCAGCCGTTGCGCTCGGGAGCACAGCCGGCGCAAATGCCGCCGAACCACCCGCCGTCGCTGTTCCTGCGGAGCGTGCGACACTATCTTCTCAAACGGTCGACCTGACCCCCGAGGAAGAGGCCGAGCGGGAAGGTCGTCGTGCCTGCAAGGCGGCGATCTGTGCTGCTTTTCGTAACCCGGCCAACGGCCAGAACGTGACCTGCGCCGTAAAAAAGAGCTTTCGCAAGACGCAGCTGGAGAAGATCGTCGCCAAAGCCAAGGTGTCGTGGCCCTATGGTCGCGTCATCTGCACGACTGATCTCAAGGCAGATCGCGCGGTACTCGCCGAGGCGCTAGGTAGCGACAAAAAAGTCGTCAAGTTCGCTCCACACAAGGTCGCCTGCAGCATAGAGCACGACAAAAAGGGCGAAGCGCCCTCCAACATCACGGCAGAACTGACTCCGGAAGTTACGTTTGAAAAAGGCAAGGCGACGGAGGCGGTGTTGAACTGGGGTAAGGTTGACGGCCCGACCATTGTCAAAGGCCTCATGTGGACGGCCACGGCCACCGACAACACGGTCAACGTCTTGGGTTCGATGGTTGTCGACGACATGAACGACTTCGTCACCTCCAAGTGCGACGAAGTCCGAACCGATTGGGAAGGCAAGTAGCGACCGGCAACCGGAACTGCGACGGCTAAAGTTCTCTGGGCGGATTGGTTTCAATCGGCTTGTTCGGCTCGACCTTTGGCGCCGGATCAGGTGGTGCGACTTCCGGTGCAGACGCTCCTGCATCGTCGGCTCCCGCGGCATCCAGAGCCTCTTCGGTGGCCTGCTTGGCCTTATCGAGAACTTCGCTCGTCGCTTGTTTGGCTTTCTCAAGCGCGTCGACCGCGGCTTCTTTTGCCTTATCGATGGCCGGACCCGCATTCACCTTCGCCGCCGCCATGGCTTTTTTAAACGCCTCGCGCGCCTTTTCGATCGCCTCGACGGCGGCCCTTTTGGCCTCGTCGATGGCGGCATCCGTTTCCTTCACCGCCTTATCAACAGCCTCACCCGCCGGCGCATCGGCGGGCGTAGCATCGGCTGCGGGCGGCGCGGCAGGTGGCGCCTGCTGCGCCTTCGCCGGCATCATCACAACCAGTGACAAAACCGCGACAAACAGAATGCGAAGAATTATTGGCATCGGCAGCTCCTTCGAGAGATCCGCATCCCTATATAGACTCCAGCAGCTAATCGGCAAAGCAGGCCGTGCAATGCCACACGGCCAGAGGAGCAAAGTAGCACCGATGGAAGATCAAACATGCCAAGTGGTCCGCGCCAGCAAAACCTATGCCGGAAAACAAGGACTAACTTACTTCTGTGGGATCGCCGCCGAGACTGTCGGATCGCGCGGCATTTGCATGCATCTGCTGACAGTTCCGCCCGGTGGCCGCGCCAAAGCTCATCTTCACGAAAATCATGAAACCGCGATCTACGTCCTGGAGGGCGAAGCGATCACGCTCTATGGCGACCATCTCGAACATCACATCCATACCCGCAAAGGTGACCTCGTCTATATTCCTGCGGGCGTTCCCCACCTGCCGGTCAACTTAAGCGACAAACCCACCACCGCCGTGATCGCCCGCACGGACCCAAATGAACAGGAGAGTGTGATTTTGCGCCCCGACCTCGACGCAGCGGCGGAATTAAAAATCAAAGCTCTTCTCGCCTCGATTCGACCGCCGGTATCGAAACCGTAAGAATCGGCTTCAGCCACCGGTGCGGTCGCTGACCGCTACACCCGCACGCACTTCGGCCAGTGCATCGAGAAGATCGCGCGCATTGATCGGCTTGGGAACGAAAGGCGCGTTGAGTAACGGCAACTGCAATTCACGCCGTGCATAACCGGAAACCACCACATAAGGAATGGCCCGACTGCCAAGCGCTGTCGCCACAGGCACGCTACTGGATCCGGCCAAGTTTGCGTCGACGACCGCCAAGTCACAGCGTTCTTCGCCAAGAAGTCGGATGACCTGATCCGCCGATACTGCAATTCCTGCAATCTCGTAGCCGCCATCCGTGAGAATGTCGGCAATGGAATGTGCAATCATCTGTTCGTCTTCGACTACCAGAACGCGCATCATCCCTCGTCTCCAACTAGCCGACAGTCACGCCCCGCAGTGGAATTCGCCAACTCAAGATCCGTTCCGTTGTGCGCATAAAATGGTCCGCATTGGGAGCGCGTTCGGGCTCGACTTCGGATATGCAAACCTAGGCACGATTAGATGTTGTGTTGTGCTCACACCAGCCTCGGCGCTATACCGCACTGATCGGTGTTGTTTGGAGATCTCCAATGTTGGCAACAGAATTTACGCCGCTCAGTTCGCTGTTGGGCGGAGCAATCATTGGAGTGTCGGCCGTTGGATTTTATTTATTCGATGGCCGGATGGCTGGCATCACGGGTATCCTACGCCGCGCGATGCAACCCAGTGCGACCTCGCGATCACTTCAGGCTTTGGCGTTTCTTGTGGGCCTCACGGCGGCTCCCGTCTTCTGGCAGTTCACGACCGGGACTGAGATCGTGCAAACGATGTCCGGCAATCTGCCTCTGCTGGGGATTGCCGGCCTGCTCGTCGGCTTTGGGGCCACGATCGGCAATGGCTGCACGAGCGGCCACGGTATCTGCGGCCTGTCGCGCTTTTCACCCCGGTCGTTGGTCGCAACCTTGACCTTCATGGCGACGGCCATCGCCACGGTCTACATAGCCCGCCATGGGATGGGGATCTGATATGAGGTTCGCACTCAATTTCGTTTTTGGCCTCATGTTCGGCGCAGGACTGATCGTTTCGGGCATGACGAACCCTGCAAAGATTTTAAACTTTCTCGATCTCGCCGGCACGTGGGATGCAAGCCTCGCCTTTGTGATGGTCGGTGCCATCGCGGTCACGGCGCCGGGCTACTGGCTCGTGCGTCGGCGCGCTACACCTCTGCTGGAGCCGGTTTTCGCCGATCCGCCGCGCGCACCAATCGATGCACGCCTTATCACCGGTGCGGCCATCTTCGGTATCGGCTGGGGTGTAGGCGGATTGTGCCCTGGTCCAGCGATCACTTCGCTTGCGCTCGCCGCACCGGGGATACTCGTCTTTGTACCGGCAATGCTTGCCGGCATTATCGCTGCATCGGTCATCACGGACGGCAACCTTCGGCGGCGCAACTCTCACAGCTACATCTCGACGTGACGCGGGGTTTGCGTTGAACCGCCAATTTTTACGATGAATTGTGCACGGTGGGCACGGGCCGCTTTTTCTGCCTGCGCCGCGCTGGCGTACCTGCGTCCGTCCAGCATTTGATACGCGGAATGAGCAGCATGAAACCGATAATCACTTTCGCCTTCATCGCGCAAGACCAGACCGATCTGGTCGTCGCCAATTTCGATGACGTACGAGTAAGACATAAGTTATCCTCCGCCGGCTTAAGACCGGATCGCTGTGTGTTTGCCGATTGTGAAATCTGAGTTTTTGTTCGGATTGATCAGCGACAACAGCTGCAGCAGCAGCGGGAGGTGAAGAGGCGCATCGAGCAAATCGTCATATCGGGCTCCTGCTCATTGCGGAGTTCCAAGCCGCCCGCAAGGGCCATCTTGAAAACCTTAGCGTTTGATGACGCGGCGCAAGTCACCTGGAAATCACCGCGGCCGGCAGTTGATTCACCGGCGCCCTCATTTAACGCCGATCCGCACATTCTACCAACAAACAAGAAGTGCACTGCTTAGGTTCCCGGCTGCAAACGAACTTCGTGCAGACAGATTTGAGCACCACACAACGGCGGGTAGGCAAAAAAACGTCGCGTCCTTGCGCAACCGCGCGTTCAGTGCTGCACACAAACAAACGATGGGACGTTGAAGATGGACATCGACATCAAGCGGTACGGTTCGCAGCCATCACGGCGGGGACCAGCAGAGTATTTTACCGGCACTGCGCATATTGACCCGCTCTTTCAGGCACCGGAACCGGCTCGAGTGGGCGGCGTGAGTGTAACGTTCGAGCCCGGGGCTCGCACGGCATGGCACACACATCCGCTTGGCCAGACACTGATCGTCACTGCTGGCCTTGGCTGGGTTCAGCGGGAAGGCGGCCCTATAGAAGAAATCCGACCCGGCGACGTGGTCTGGTTTCCCCCCGGGCTCAAGCACTGGCATGGTGCGACGCCGTCAACAACTTTGACCCACATCGCTCTTCAGGAATTGGCAGACGGCAAGAATGTCGAATGGATGGAAAAGGTCAGCGAGGATCAGTATCGCAAATGACCTATTGCACGAAGCGCGGCACTTTATGAACCCCGATGCGCGTCGCGGACGTATCCGAAACTTCGCCGAAAACAGCTCTGGAACATCTTAGAAATGGCGCGCCCGGAAGGATTCGAACCTCCGGCCCCCAGATTCGTAGTCTAGTGCTGCTCATAAGAGCAATCTCTGGCAATCGCTTGCTGGCGGGCAGGCAGGTAAATCTAGTAACATACTGATTAACAATAAATATCTTAACACCTACCATCAGTCATTTCGCTGCACAACCGCTCTTAAGCAATCAAACCATCCCAATTTGCCCGCTTACCATCTGCTTACCAGGCCCCAACTCGGTGTTGGCGGAGCCTACGCAGATGACCGTCCCCCTCTCCGGGTACCCGAATTGATGTAGACTTCGTTCGTCATCCCAAGGGAGACGGACGATGCGTAAGGGTAAGTATTCTGACG
>LNFM01000422.1_pt1 | contig 128204 bp, 117 predicted proteins | sample 596031 | NCBI WGS metagenome assembly LNFM01 (sample SAMN04254537, study PRJNA301005) | activated carbon metagenome | isolation source: dual media filters at the Ann Arbor, Michigan drinking water treatment plant | place: USA: Ann Arbor | reverse complement strand
TCGGGATAGACGCAATCAGCGCGCCGGTCATCACGATGTTTGGCCCCTGCTGGCTGTAACTGCCCTGAAACACCAAAAGCGCGTTCATGATCGAGCGGGTTTCGGGCCGGTTGGCAAGGATGGTGGAGAAGAGCAGGTCGTTCCAGACCCACGTGAACTGAAGGAGGAACACCGCCGCCATCGGGCCGACGACATTGGGCAGCACGATGCGCAGGAACACCGTGATCTCGCGCGCGCCGTCCATCCGCGCGGCCTCGTCCATCTCGCGCGAGAGGCCGTTCATGTAGGTGCGCAGGACAAGGACGGGGAAGGGGATGCAGATCGCGGTGTAAAAGAGGCACATGCCGAGATGGGAGTTCAGGAGGCCGAACGACTGATACCCGAAGAAAAGCGGGATCAGGAACATCTGGAACGGAAACACCGTGCCCGCGAAGATCAGGAGGAACCACGCCTCGCGGCGCGGCAGGTCAAGGCGCGCGAGGGCGAAGGCGGCCATCGCGGCGATGAACACGGCCGATCCGGCACCGACGACGCCGTAGAGCGCGGAGTTCAGCATAGCCTGACCCATGCCGCCCAGATCCCATGCCCGGGCGATGTTGTCCCAAAGGGGTGCGATGCCTTGCGGCAGGTCGAGCGGGTTGCCAGAGGCGTATTCCTCGGTCGATTTGAAGATCGTCAGGAACAGGAACCAGAACGGCAGCACCCAGACGAGGGCGAGGATGACGCCCAGCCCGACCTTCCAGACGCCACGGCGTTTCTTGCGCGCCTCGGCCCGGATGATGGCGTCGAAATCGAGGGTGGAAAGATCGACGGCCATCAGCGCAACTTCCGTTCGACGCGGGCCTGCCAGACGGTCTGCGCCCAGGTGACCACAAGGACGACAAGGCCGATCACCACGGCGACGGCCGCGCCAAACGACCAGGACGATTTTTGGAACGCCTCGAAAAACATGAACACGGCGAGGGAAAGCGTGCGCTGCTGCGGGTAGGACGAGCCCATCACCCAGATCAGGTCAAAGACGGTGAACCCGGCAAGAACCGAGAGGATCGTCACCATCACCAGCGTGGGCGCGAGGAGCGGAAGTGTAATGTGGCGGAAGATCTGGAACGGGCGGGCGCCGTCGATCCGCGCGGCTTCGAGCGGGTCTTTGGGGATGGCTGAAAGGCCGAGAAGCAGGAGTACCATAACAAGACCGCAGGTCTGCCAAACGAAGGTCGCGATCATCGCGCCGGTAACGGTGGTGTCGGAATAGAGCCAGCCGATCCGCAACGGTTCAGTGGAGAACACCGAGAGGCCGCGGTTCAGAAGGCCGTCGGGGGCGTAGACATAGAACCACATCACGCCGACGGCGGTGGGGGCAAGAATGCGAGGCAGGAAGATGATGGTCTTGAAGGTTTCCTGTCCCGGCATCCGGCGGAAGAACAGCGCGAGCGCCAGACCGATCACGATGGGAAAGACGATGCTGGCGACCACCCAGATCATCGTGTTCTGCAAGGCGGTGGCGAAGAACGGGTTGGTGCCGAGGCGGGTGTAGTTCGAAAGGCCAGCGAATTCATCCCATCCGGCGAAGCGCTGCCATTTCGCGAAGGACAGCCAGACGTTGTAAAGGACCGGAAGGAGCAGGAACACGACCACGAAAAAGGCGGCGGGCGCCACGAAAGGGAACGCCCGCCGGAATGCGCGCCGGCGCCGGGCAGCCTCGTCCGCGCGGATCTGGCCGAGGCCGATCCGCGCGAGAAGGTCTGCATCTTTGTCCGGTGCCGGGGCCATCGGTTACTGCGCGCTGGCCCAGTATTCGGCGTTCAGCGCCTGCACGTTGGCCATGACGCTCTCCGCCGTTTCCATCGTCGGGTCGAGGAGGAAGCGGTTGAACTCGGCCACGATCTCGCCTTGCAGGGCGGGGGGCACGGCTTCCCACCAGCGCAGGTAGGCGGCGTGGCCCCCGGCGGCGATGTCGGCGTTCACCTCGGCAACGATGGCGTTCGGCGCGTCGGCGGCATCGTTGCCGATGTAGTTGCCCGATGCCTTGCCCCAGGCGTTGGCACCGTCGTTCGACACCCAGCAGCGCAGCGCCTTCATGGTGGCTTCATCCGCCGCACCAGCGGTTGAGATCACGATCGGCCCGCCTTCGACGATCACGGCGGGCTTTTCGACGCCAGCCGCGTTCGGCATGATGAACACACCCAACTCTTCAGCCGGGAAGCCTGCGGTGGTGACAAGGCCGGTCGCCCATTCGCCGATCAGGTAGATCGCGCCATTGCCGCGCACGAAGTCATTGACCTCTTCGGTGCTGCGCGGATCGCTGAAGTAGCCCTTCGCGGCCATGTCGGCCCACATCTGGAACACGGCGCGGACCGGTTCGCTATCATAGGCGACCGAGCCGTCGTGGAGGCCGTTATACGCCTCGGGGTTGGTGCGCAGCATCAGTTCCTGGAACCAGATGAAACCGCGCCAGCCTTCCTGCGTGGTGGCGAGGAACGGGGTCTTGCCCGCGGCCTTGATCGCATCGGCGGAGGCCATCAGCTCGTCCCACGTCGTCGGTTCGGACAGACCCAGTTCCGTGAACACGCGCTTGTCGTAAAGCGCGACCCAACGCGCCATGACCATCGGCACGCCGTAAGGCACGCCGTCGACACTGAATAGGTCCGCGACGCCCGGCTGGAAGCGGTTGTCGCCGGTCATCTCGGCCCATACATCGGTCAGGGGCGCGATCTGGCCGGTGCCGACCAGTTCGGCGAAAGTCGAGCCGGTCCACCAGGTGAACATGTTTGGTGGCGCGCTGCTGGCGATGCCGGCCTGGATGAAGGCCTTGTACTGTTCGGCGTTGGCATAGGGGCGTTCCACGATCTTGACGCCCGCCGAAGCCGCGCAGGCATCGCCCACCGCTTGCAGTTGCGCGGACCAGAAGCCCTTGTCGTGGAAAAGTTCCACCTCGCTTTGCGCGACGGCGGGGGTGGCGGTCAGCAGAAGCGCTGCACCGAGTTTCAGCAGTTTCATGTCATTCCCTCCCAAGAATTGGCCATTCATTTTGCCAGTGATTTTCCAGTGTCGATGTCGAACAGGTGGCAGCGTTCCGCGTTGACGTGGAACGTCAGCCGGTCTCCGTCGGCGACCGGGCGCGGTTGCTGCATCCGGGCGACGAATTGCATGGCGCCGGTTTCGGCGAAGAGAAGCGTCTCGTTGCCGAGCATTTCGCTTAAGGTGATGGTCGCCTCCAACGTTGCGGTGCCAGAGGGTCGCAGACCGTGGCCCTCGGGGACGATATCCTCGGGGCGCAGGCCAAGGGTGACGCGACGGCCTTCCGCAAGATCGACAAAGCGGCTCGGGTCGAGCGGGATGGTCAGGCCACCGCCTTCGAAGGTGGCGGCGTCGCGCAAGGTGCCGTCGACGAAGTTCATCTGCGGGGTGCCGATGAAGCTGGCCACGAAGCGGTCGGCGGGGCGTTCGAACACCTCAAGCGGGCTGCCGGATTGCGCGATGACGCCGTCCTTCATCACCACGATGACGTCGGCGAGGGTCATCGCCTCGACCTGATCGTGGGTGACGTAGATCGTCGTCACCTTCAGCCTGTGCTGGAGCCGCTTGATCTCGACCCGCATCTGGTTGCGCAGTTTTGCGTCGAGGTTCGACAGCGGTTCGTCGAACAGGAACACCTCGGGCTTGCGCACGATGGCGCGGCCCATCGCGACGCGCTGGCGCTGACCGCCGGAAAGCTCGGAGGGGCGGCGCTCCATGTAGGGGCCAAGTTCCAGCGCTGTCACGGCGCGGTCGATGCGTTCGTTGGCCTCGGCGTCCGGCACCTTGGCGAGTTTGAGCGAGAAGGCGAGATTTTCGCGCACGGTCATGTGCGGGTAAAGCGCGTAGGACTGGAACACCATCGCGACGCCCCGGTCCTGCGGGTCGAGGTCGTTGACGACGCGCCCACCGATGCGAAGTTCGCCGTGGCTGATGGATTCAAGGCCCGCGATCATGCGCAGGGTGGTGGATTTGCCGCAGCCGGACGGGCCGACAAGCACGACGAACGAACCGTCCGGAATGGTCAGGTCGATGCCCCGGACGGCGATATCGCGCCCGTAGATCTTGACCAGATCCTTGAGGATGACATCGGCCACGGTCAGACCCGCTTTTTCGCAGGATCGGCCCAGTTCTGTTCTGGCCAGATCGCATACCAACCGGGCCGACCGGGATCGCGGTCATACATGTAGCCGCCGACGCGGGCATAGTGTTCGGCGTATTCGGCGATCTTGTCGCGGTCGACCTCCACCCCCAGCCCCGGCCCTTTTGGCAGCGCGATGGCACCGTCGACGTAAGGAAGTTTGCCGCCCTTCAGGATGTCGCCGGTCAGGTGATGGTAATGCGCATCCGCCGCGAAGTTGAGGTTCGGCAGGCAGGCGCCGAGGTGGAGCATCGAGGCAAGCTGGATGCCAAGCTCGCCCGAGGAATGGACGGCGGCGGAGTGCTGGAAGGTTTCCAGCACCTGACCGGCCTTGAGGGCCTGTCGCAGGCCGCCCCAGAAGGTGGTGTCCAAAAGCACCACATCGACCATCCGGTTGCGGATCGACACGGCAAGCTGTTCGAAGTTCACCACGACCATGTTGGTAGCGGTCGGGATCGGCTGGCGGTCGCGGACGCGGGCCATGCCTTCGAGGCCCCAGGTCGGGTCTTCGAAATAGTCGTTGTTCAGATGTTCGATTGCGCGGCCGACGCGAATGGATTCCTCCACCGACCATGCGGCGTTGGGGTCAAGCCGCAGGCGGTCGCCGGGGAGTGCAGCGCCAAGCGCCTCCATGACGGCGATGTCATGGTCGGGGGCGAAGTGACCGCCCTTCAGCTTGTGGGTCTTGAAGCCGTGCTGCGCCTTCAGGTCGAGCGCATGGGCAGCGATGTCGTCAGGCGTCGTCTCGCCGCCGCGACCGTCCTGTTCGTAGCGGTAGAAGAGGTAGGCGGCGAAGGGGATCTTCTCGCGGATCGCACCGCCCAGAAGATCGCAGGCGCGCACGCCAAGCCGCTTGCCGGCAAGATCGAGGCAGGCCATTTCGATGGCGGCGTGCAGTTGTAGGCGGTTGTTGTAGAGACTGCCGGTGGGGTTCATGATCTTCCAGCGCAGCTGTTCAAGCTGCAAGGGATCGTGGCCCTTGAGGTAGGGCAGAAGGCCCTTGATCGCCGCCTCGGCGCTTTCACCGCCGCCGCCAAGTTCGCCCCAGCCGGAGAGGCCGTCGTCGCCCACCACTTCGACAACGGTGCGGATGAAGCGGCCCCAATGCGCGCCGGCAGCGTGGCGAAGCGGGGCTTCCAGCGGGACGGCGACGGTGGTGGCGCGGATATCGGCGATCGTCATGGCTCAGTCTTTCTTCGGGCTGCCGCCGAGGCGGGCCATCAGGCCACCATCGACGCGCACCGTCTCGCCGGTGATGAAGCTGGCTTTGTCGGACAGAAGGAAGGCCACCACATGCGCCACCTCTTCGGGGCGCGCCGGGCGACCGAGGGGGTGCATGGCGTCAATCTCGGCCCAGACGGCGGCCGGGTCCGGGGCGAGGTTGACGGAGTGGCGCAGCATCGGGGTGTTGACCGAGCCGGGGGCGACCGCGTTCGAGCGGACCCCGGCATCAGCAAAATCTACGGCGATTGAGCGGGTCAGGCCGATCAGCCCGTGCTTGGCCGCCGTATAGGCCGCAACGCCAGCCTGTGTGGCGAAGCTTTGCACCGAGGCCATGAACACGAATGCCCCCTTTGCCGCGATAATCTGCGGCAGGAGGGCTTGTGACATGAGGTAGGCCGAGGTCAGGTTGACCGCGATCACCTCGTCCCAAGTCGCGCGGTCGGTGGTCAGGGCCGAACCGTACCGCTGGATGCCGGCGTTGTGCGACAGGCCGGAACAGCCACCAAGCGCCAGCGCGGCTTCGGCGGCGGCTAGGGCGGTGGCGGTCTCTGCCACCGAGCCGACGACGATCCGGGATGCACCGGCCAGACCTGCCGCAACTTCCTCCAATCCGGCCCTGTCGACATCGACGAGCACCAGATCGCGACCTTCGGCGGCCAGCACCTCGGCAACGGCACGACCGATGCCCTTGGCGGCCCCTGTGACAACTACTGCGCCCAACGTTTTTCCCATTTGCAGAATCATTGATGACTACCATACTAGCACTCAATCAAAGCGCAAGCTGGAGGATCGCATGGACGAACTGTCGACCGGGCGGCGTGACAGGCGGAACCATTGGTGGCCGAAGAAGAACGCCGACATCGCGCCGGTCTTCGTGTTTCCGCCCCGACCGATTGCGTTTCTGAAATGGCTGCCGAGCTACTTTTACCCATGGACGGCGCTGTTCTTTGCCACCGGCGCGCTGTTCTGGTGGCTGCTGACGCCCTCGATGGAAACGATGGCGACGCTGGGCTGGGGCTGGGTTGCGTGGATCTTCCTGCGCAACGCCGTGGCGACGGTGTTGTTCTACGGCGCGCTGGAGCTGCCGCTTTACATCAAGCGGCGGCAGGGAACGCGGTTCAAATACAACCCGGCCTTCCCGGAGGACCGTGCCAACCCCGCCTTCTGGTGGAAAAGCCAGACCCGCGACAACGCGGCCCGCACGATGATTTTTGGCGTGCCGATCTGGTCGGCGTGGGAGGTATTCGTGCTGTGGGCCTTTGCCAGCGGCCTTGCGCCGATGTCGACTTGGGCCGCGAACCCGATCTGGCTGGTGGTGGTGGCGCTGATGGTGCCATTTGTCCATCACGTCCACTTCTACCTTGTGCACCGCTTGCTGCATGTGCCGGCCATTTACCGCCGCATTCACGCCTGGCATCACAAGGCGACCAACCCCTCGCCGTGGTCGTCTCTGTCGATGCATCCGATCGAGCTTTTGCTCTATTTCTCGGGCGCGGGGCTGCATTTACTGGTTGGCTCGCATCCGATGCTGGCGCTGTTTCACCTGCACTTCGCCGGGCTGGGGGCGTCGGTCGGACATATCGGTTTTCACACGATCGAGACCGGAGAAGACAGTGGCGTCGATACCCACGCCTATACTCATTATCTGCACCACAAGTATTTCGAGGTGAACTACGGCGAAGGCTTGGTGCCGATCGACAAGTGGATGGGCACCTGGCACGACGGCAGCGAAGAAGCCGACCGCCTGATGGAGGCCCGCCGTGCAGCGCGGCGCGGACGCGCGTGACGGCGTGGCTGATCCATGATGCGCGGGACATGGTGGGCGAAAGCCTGCTGTGGGACGACCGCCGCAACCGGCTGGTCTGGATCGACATCATCGGCCGGCGGGTCCACGCGCTTGATCCGGAGACTGGAAATCACCAACTGTGGCCGCTGCCGTTCCGGCCGACCTCGATTTCGTTGCGGGCTGACGGCGATGCGATGCTGTGTTCGGAACGGCATATCTGCCGCTGGGATTGGCAGGGGGCGCCGGTCCCGCTGGTCGAGGTGGAGCCGGACTTGCCGCTGAACCGGTTGAACGAGGGCGCGGTCGGGCCGGACGGGGCGCTTTGGCTTGGATCGATGCAGCAGAACATCGGGGATGACGACAGCCCGAAAGACATTTCCGAAGCGACCGGGCGGCTTTACCGCTATGGCCCTGATGGCAAGCTGCGCCTGATGTCCGAGGATCGCTACGGCATCGCAAACACGCTCGTTTGGCCGGAGAGAGATATTCTGGTCGTCGGCGATACCTTGCAGAACACGCTTTATCAGTACCGGATCGGGGCCGATGGTCTTGGCCCGCGGCAGGTGTTCGCGGCGGGGCTGGATCGCGGCCTGCCGGATGGCTCCACGACCGATGCGACGGGGCGGGTATGGAATGCCCGCGTCGTCGGTGGTTATGCGCTGGCTTGCCTTGAGACTGACGGCACGCTTGCCAGCTATCACGCGCTGCCATGTTCCTGGCCGACAAGCTGTGCCTTTGGCGGCCTGGGGCTGGATCGGCTGTTTGCAACATCGGCCCGCTTCACGATGAGCGCGGCGCACCTTCAGGCCGAACCGCAGGAAGGTGGGCTGTTCGAGGTTTCGACCACCGCGCGCGGAAAGCCACCCAATCGGTTCGGGATGGTCGTTTAGGGCTTGCGGATGGACTCTGAGGTTCCATATAACATCCAAGTGGATGGTCTTGAGTGTCTGATGCCCAAACTCGCCGTAGTGCCTTCAGCCAAAGGGCCGGAGTCGGAAAAACTGACGATCAACCTTGGCTTCGTCGATCTCGGGCAAATTGAACTGCTGGTACAGGAAGGCTTTTACGCCAACCGCAGCGATTTCATCCGCACCGCGATCCGCAATCAGATTGACCGCCACGCCGATGTCGTGCGGCAGGTGGTGACGCGCAAAAGCGTTGATCTTGGTATCCGTCACATCACCGCCTCCGACCTGCGCGCAGCCGAGGCTGCGGGTGAAATGCTGGATATCCGCGTGCTTGGTTTGGCGACCATCGCGGCGGATGTAACCCCCGACCTTGCACGCCGGAGCATCGGATCGCTTTCCGTGCTTGGGGCGTTGCAGGCTGGTGACGACGTGAAGGCCGCGCTTGCGGACCGGATGAAATAAGAAACGAGGCAGGCCATGACCAATACCTTCAAGCACGGGATCGCCCGGGCAACAGACCTGACGCGGGCGGGGCGGTTGCATGAGGCGACTGCGTTGATCCAGAGCCTGCTTGGGCGAAAGGAAAATTCAGCCCCGCGAGATGACGAACCCCGGGAGGGTGAGGTGATCGAGGGCAGCTTTACCCGGCATGACGAAGCGCCAGCGAAACCAGCGCCCAAGACCCGGTCAAGACAGCGTGGCAGCCTGGCCGAGACCCTGCGTCGGATCGGCGCGGGGGGAATGCCTGCGCGCGGGCCGCTAGCCGAACCGGGGAAGGTACCAGAGGGCGCGCGGTTCGAGCCGTTGACGCATCAGTCGACCCATGGCCGTCTGAGCTACCGCCTCTATGTGCCGGCGACTGCGGGAACGGCCCCGATGCCGCTTGTGGTCATGCTGCACGGCTGCACCCAGACGCCGGAGGATTTCGCCGCTGGCACCGGCATGAACGCACTGGCCGAGGAGATCGGCTGTCTGGTGGCTTACCCGGCGCAGCCGACAGGTGCCAACGCGCAGAAGTGCTGGAACTGGTTTCGCCCCGAGGACCAGTCTCGGGGTGCGGGCGAGCCAGCCCTTTTCGCCGGCCTCGTTGAGGACATTGCCGGCAACCTGCCGGTCGACAGGGCGCGGGTGTTCATTGCCGGTCTGTCGGCGGGGGCTGCCGCTGCGCTTTCGACCGCGGCGGCCTACCCTGAGGTGTTCAGCGCGGTCGGCGCCCATTCCGGCCTGCCGGTGGGCAGCGCCCGTGACGTTGGGTCGGCCTTTGCCGCGATGCGCAGCGGCGGGCGGGGGCGGGCGCATGGCGCCAAGGTCCCGACCATCGTTTTTCACGGTTCGGCCGACGCGACCGTGCATCCTGACAACGCCGCCGCCGTGATTGCACAGGCCACCGGCCCGATGTCGCCCCTGCGCGCCAACGTGGAAACCGGGCGCGCCGAAGGTGGCCGCAGTTTCAGCCGGACCAGCTATCGCACAGGGGCGGGGCGGCTGATGGCGGAGCTTTGGGAAATCGAGGCCGCTGGCCATGCCTGGTCAGGCGGCAGGCCGGGCGCAAGCTATACCGACCCGCAAGGCCCCGACGCCTCGCGCCAGATGCTGCGCTTCTTTCTGGAACAAGCCGGGGGCTAGGGAGAGCCGCCCGTCGCTGACGACGAAACCCGGACGCCGGTGCTGATCGCGTCGCTGGGGTGGATCACGACCCGGTCGCCCTCGGCCAACCCGTCCAGAACCTGAGCGAAACTGGCGTTCCGCTCGCCGATCACGATGCGGCGCAAGGTGGCGCGGTTGTCCGAAACGACATAGGCCGCCCAGTCCGACCCATCGCGAAAGAGCGCGCCGACCGGAATTGCGAGCACATCCTGCCCGTCCCAGACCCGCAGCCGCGCCAGCACGCGAAAACCGTGGCCTAGCGCCTGCCAATCCGCCTTGTCGCCGTCGAGTGCCATGATCACCTCTACGCGCTGTTCTTCGATGCCGAGCGCCGACACCCGTGTCACCGCCGTTGGTTCGATACGCTCCACCCTCGCGGCAAGGTCGGGGCCGCCCCATCCGGTGATCGCGGCTTGGGCTCCGACAGCAATCCGCACCGCATCGCGCGACAAGAGGTCCGCCGCGATCTCCATGTTGGCCGGATCACCAATGTCGAGAATGGGTGTGCCGGCTTGCACCACCTGTTCGTCCTCGGTCGCGACGCGAAGGATGCGGCCGGCCACCGGCGTGACGATTTCGATGCAGCAGCGGTCGTCTTCGCTTGCTCCGGGTGCCAGCACAGCTTGCGCGCTGTCCTGTTCGCGTTCACGGACCGACAGGTTTGCCTCTGCGCTGGCCACCGCTGCCTCTGCCGTGCGCTGGGCAAGGACCGCATTGTCCAAGACGCGCTGCGACAAGGTAGAACGCTCGTAAAGCGCCCGCGCGCGGTCGGCCTCGCTGGTCGAATATTCAAGCGTGGCTTCGGCTTGGGCCAATTGCGCCCGCGCCAGATCGACGGCGGCACTGGCGGCCGCGGCGGTTGCTTCGGCCACGGCGCGCGACCGGCTGTCAAGCAAGGCAGGCGCCGCTGGGCCGATCCGCGCGACGACGGTGCCCGCGTCCACCGCATCACCCGGGTGCATGAGGATGCGTTGCAGTTTGCCTGCAATGGGTGCCGACACGGAGAACACCTCACGGATGCGCGCCTCGCCCTCGGCCTCGATCTCGACCGCAAGGTCGCGCCGTTCGACCAGCGCCGTCTCGACCTCCACCGGACTCGGCAGGAATGCCCAGACCAAGAGAAGCACGAGCGCGAGCCCCGCGATACCGAATGTCAGAATGCGTCGCATGGTTTACTCCCGCGTTTTCAGAACGGCGATCATGTCGAGACGGTTGATCCGGCCGCGCACCGCAATGGCAGAGAGCAGCGCGGCGAGGATGACGACCAGACTGGCCGTCGCATAAACCTCGCGTCCCATGACGAAGGGGACGCGGTAAAGATCGGACGAGAATGCCGCCACCATGGCCAGACCGATGCCATGGCCGATCAGCCAGCCCAAGGGCTGCGCGACCAGAACGACCACCGCAAGCTCGCCAAGGATGACGCCGGAAACCTCGCCTCGGGTGAAGCCCAGAACCCGCAGACTGGCAAGTTCGCGTCCCTGTTCCGACAAGGCGATGCGGGAAAAGTTGTAGACCACGCCAACTGCGATGATCGAGGCCAGCGTGACATATACCGTAATCATTACAGTGATGTTTTCCGCCAGCGTTGCACGAAACCGCGACACGGTCAGGTCGGTCACGTTCATGAAGCCGGTTTTCGGGGCTTGCCGCGCGGCGGCAAAGAAGCTGTCCATCTGTGCCGGATCGAGGTTTACGTTGACGCCAGAAATCAGCGCGCCATCCCCCATCAGCCGGTTCAGCACGCCAATTTCCATCGCGGCACCCAGCCCGACATAGCCAACCGAAATACCGCTGACCGGCACCTGCACGATGCTGCGTCGACCTTCCAGAAACTCCACCGTAACCAGATCACCCCGCCGCAGCGCAAGTGCATCGGCCAACGCCTCGCTCATCACAATGCCGGCGTCGGGCATTGCCATCGGCCGCAGGTCGGGCGCCAACACCCGCGACAGTGTGGCATCCGCCGGTCTGCCCTCGATGCCAAGACGCTTTGACCGTGACCCGTTGGACAGCCGCGCACCCACCATGCGGAACGGCTCGGCCACCATCACGCCGGGCATCTGGCGCACGTCCTGAACTGCCGACGAGGGTTCAGCGCCGACAAAGGCGATGCGCACATCCTGCCGCTCGGCCCGCGAAAACGTCACGTCGATCATGTGGTCGATCGACCCGAACGACCACAGCGAGGCGACCAGAATGCCCACCGCCATGGCCACGCCAAGGATGCTGGAACCGCTGCGCGTTGGCCAGCGCAGCAGGTGGCGGGCGACCATCCGCGCGGTCTGCCGCAATGGCACCAGTTGCGCCCACCAACGACCCTGACGCCGAAAGTCGGCTGGCGCAGGCGGAGCCATCGCAACGGCTGGCGGCAGTTTCAGGACGGCGCGCACCGCCTGCAGCGCCCCCCCGATCGCCGCAGCAAGCGTGATCCCTGCGGCCAGCACATAGATCTGCGGGTCGCGGGTGAAAACGAGAAAGGGAAAGGAAAAGAACTTCGCATAAAGCTGGGCCATGCCGACCCCCAGCCACGCACCTGCGCCAAAGCCGACCAGACAGCCGATCACGCCTATGCACAGCACAAACTCAAGATAGTGCCCCGCTATCTTTCCTGGCGCATAGCCAAGCGCCTTCAGAAGCCCGATCTGCTCCCGTTCAAGGGCGACCAGCCGGGACAGCGTCATGTGAACCAGCATCGCCGCGACCAGAAGGAAGATCGGCGGCAGCACCTTCACCATGGCGCCAAGCTGCTTCATCTCGGCATCGAGGAAAGCGTGCGACGTCTGTTCGGAGCGGCCCGTCGCCCCGCCACCTCCGTAGGGCGCGGTTAGCCTGTCCAGTTCCTCGATCACCTGCGACTGCGACGCGCCGGGGGCAAGCCGCAGCACCAGATTGGAGAACGCCCCGTCAAGGTCATAGGCCGCCTCCAGCGTCGTGCGCGGCAGCCATGCGATGCCAAAGCGCCGCGGGTCGGGCATCATCTCTCCCGGTCCCAGCGCATAGATGAACTCGGGCGACAGCGCGATGCCGGTCACCACCAGATCACGGCGCTTGCCATTCATCACCACCTGCAAACCCGATCCGGGCCGCAGCCGATGTGCTGCGGCAAAACCCTCGGAAACTACCACCTCGTTCGACGACAGGGGTTCGGGCAGGCGGCCCTGACGCAGGTGCAGCCGGTTCAGCCCGGCGTCCGGGTCTGCCGCAAGCGACACCAGCAGGATTGACGCCGGTTCCGTCATGTCGGGGAATTCGGGCCGGCCCAGCTTGACGATCCGCGCCTCGGCTTGCAGCACCCCGTCGATGGCAGACACGTCGCCGACCAGTGCCAGTGGCGCGCGGGTCAGATCGGCAAAGACATCGGCAAAACGGTAATCCTCGTAATACCTCGCCCGGGTTTCCGACAGCGAGGCATGCGCGCCATTGCCAAGGATCATTGTGGCGACCCCGGCCGCCAGAACCAACGCAATCGCCAGCACCTGCGCCCAGAGCCTGCCGAGGTCCCGCAGAACCTTGCGGCGCAGCGGGGCGATCACCATGACACCTGATCCGGAGATTTGCGCGTGGGGTTGACCGTAGTTTCCACGATCCGGCCATCGGCAAAACGCAAGGTCCGGTCAGAGATTTCGCGGATCGCTGCGTTGTGGGTGATGACGAGTGTGGTCGCGCCGACGGCGCGGTTGACCTCGGTCAGCGCTTCCAGCACTTTCACGCCGGTTGTGCTGTCCAGCGCCCCGGTCGGCTCATCGCAGAACAGCAGCTCCGGCCGCTTGGCAATGGCGCGGGCGATTGCGACGCGCTGCTGTTCGCCACCCGAAAGCTGCGCCGGAAAGTGGTCGCGGCGGGCCGACAGGCCGACCAGATCAAGCGCCTCGGCCGGGGTCATCGGGTTCCGCGCGATCTCGGTGACCAGCGCCACGTTTTCCAGCGCGGTCAGGCTGGGAACCAGATTGTAGAACTGGAACACGAAGCCGACATGGTCGCGCCGGTATTGCGTCAGGCCGCGTTCATCCAGCGCGGTCAACTCGTGGTCGCGGAACTGGACCCGCCCAGCGGTAGCGGTGTCCAAACCGCCAAGGATGTTGAGGAAGGTCGATTTGCCCGATCCGGACGGGCCGAGGATCACCAGGAATTCGCCCTGCCTTGCTGAGAAGTCGACACCGCGAAGGGCGTGCACCTCTACCGGCCCGTTGCGGTAGACCTTGGTCACGCCGGTGGCGCGGATCACCATGTCGCGGTCGTCGGGCATTGCCGGGTCCATCGGTCAGGAGCCGACATACTACCCGCTCGGCCAGCACCCGCCCTTGACGCAGGTCAACCAGGTCAGGCCCGGCCCGAAGCCCCCAGCCCGCGGATCACTGCCCGCGTCGCCTCCATCACCGGGGCTTCGGTTTCGCGCAGGATCGCGATGCGGTCAAAACGCGCCGGGTCACGCACCACCGCCTCGCGCAGCGCCGAACCAAAGGCCATCCGCAGTTCGGTGCCGATGTTGAACTTGGCTATCCGGCTGGTCGCCGCCAGTGCCGACCGTTCCGCCGACGGCACGCCAGAACCGCCGTGAATCACCAGCGCCACATCAGTCGCCGCTTCGATCGCGCGCAGCCTGGCGATGTCCAGTCCGCTGCCCGGCCCCTGCTGCAAATGAACGTTGCCAACGGAAATTGCCATTGCGTCGACCCCTGTCTCGCGGGCGAAGCGTGCAGCCTCGTCCGGATCGGTGCCCGCCGAGCTTTCGCCGCCCGCATAGCCGACAAAGCCGATCTCGCCCTCACACGATGCGCCTGCGACATGGGCCAGCCGCGCCACCGCCACTGTCGCCGCGATGTTTTCGTCAAGCGGCAGCCGCGACCCGTCGAACATCACCGAGGAAAAGCCCGCCTCCAGCGCGGCGCGGCATTCGTCCAGTGAGGCGCCATGGTCAAGATGCGCCACCACCGGCACAGTGGCGTTGGCCGCCAGATGCCGGAACATCGCGGCCAGCACCGGCAAGGGCGTGTGCGCGCGACACCCCGGCCCGGCTTGCAGGATCACCGGCGCGCGCTCGGCTTCTGCCGCCGCCACAAAGGCGCGCATATCCTCCCAGCCAAGGCACACCAGCCCCGGCACGGCGTAGCCAGCGGCAAGCGCGGGCCGCAGCACCTCGGCAAGGGTCGCAAGTGTCATTTGAACTTCGCCACCATGTCCATGATCCCCGGAATGGTATGCAACTGCGCGGCATGGGTCGGTTGGAAATACTGCTTCAGGCTGCGCTGGCTTTGGCCGCCGAGGATGGTGAAATAATACATCTCGTACCCCGGCAACGCGCAGCAGGGATGATAGCCATTGTCGATCAGGACAGTGGATCGGTTCATGATATGGTAGGCATCACCCGGTTCATTGTCGACCCGCTGCATCATCTGCAACCCCGAGCCATAATCGGGGCGGAAGCGGAAGTTGTAGCACTCGTCATGCCGCGTTTCGTCCGGCAGACGGTCGGTGTCGTGCTTGTGGCTGGGGAACCCCGACCAACCGCCTGCGCCAACGGTGAACAACTCCGACACCAAGAGGCGCCCGACGCGGTCATGGTAGGCCGCGCCGAGGATATGCTTGATCTTGCGGTGGGTCTTGGTGTCGTCGGAGCCGTATTGCACGCGGTCAATGTCGGCCGCGCGCACCGCGAAAGGCCGCAGCGTCTCGTCGAACTTCGCCCCGGCGATGAACACCTCGGTCTCGGTCAGCGCGGTGATCCGCGCGCCGCTGTCGGAGGGTACATAGACCCCTTCCGGCTCGCCATCCCAAACGTCGACGCCCCGGTTGCCGATTGCGGCAAAGGTCTCGCCCATCGTCTCCACCGTCACGGTGCCGGTGGCGGGAACCACGCAAGTCTCGTAACCCCTGACGCGGTAGTCGAAATGTTCGCCCGGTTTCAGGCGGACGATGTTGAAATAGACGAGGGGAACATGCGCGTCCTCCACATCGACGATGGGCCGGTTCTGGTTGTCGTGTGGGGCGATGTGCATGTCGGTCCTCTCAGGCTGTGGGGCCGGTGTGGTTGGCAATGAAATCGTCAAGCTCGGCAATCGTGGGCATCGCAGGCGCGCAGCCGACGCGGGCGACCACCATCGCGGCGGCAGCTGATCCGCGCAGAACCGCGTCGCGCACGGGCATTCCGCGCGCAAGGGCCGCCATCATCGCGCCAAGAAAACTGTCGCCCGCGCCGGTCGGTTTCAGTGCCGCCGTGCGGTAGATGCCGGTCTGAAACTCGGCCTCGGGCGTCAGGGTGATGGCACCCTGTTCGCCCATCTTGTAGACGACCTGCTGCGCACCGCTGCGCAGCAGGTCACGGGCCTTGTCCAGCCCCCGGTCGGGGTGGCCTGCCATGAAGCCGAATTCCACGTCATTGCCGACGATCACGTCGCAAAGCGCACCGGCACGGGAGTAGACCTCCGCCGCCACCTGGGCCGAGGGCCATGAGTAGGGCCGGTAGTCGATGTCGAAGATGAGCGGCAACCCGGCGGCCCGCGCCAGATCGAAGGCGCGAAAGGCGGCGTTCCGCGACGGTTCTGCCGCAAGCACTGTGCCGGTCGTGATCAGCGCCGAATGGCGGCGGTAATCCACCGCCTCGACATCAGCGACCGTCATCGCGAAGTCGGCGGCGTTGTTGCGGTAGATGACCGACTGGCAGTTCTCCAGCCGCGTCTCGACCACGGCCAGCGAGTTGCGCGCCTCGCCTGCCACCGGGCGTACATGGGTGCGGTCAATACCGTAAGCGTCAAGCTGGTTCAGGCAGAACCGCCCGACCGCATCGTCGGAAACGCAGGTCAGAAGCGCGGCCTTGCAGCCCTGCCGCACCAAGGCCACGGCGATATTGGCCGATGATCCGCCAAGCGCGGTGGTGAAACGCGAGGCTTCCTCCATCGGCGTTCCGGGTGGGTCGGCGTAAAGGTCCATGCCGGCGCGCCCGATCACCAGAAACGGCCGCTCGGCCAAGCGCGACAGGTCGGCCATCAGACGCCCCGCCGCTGGCCCGCGCGGCCAGCTTCGACCTCAACGTGCTTTTCCCGAACGGTTGCAGTCGCGGAGATTTCGGCGGTTCCAATTTCCCACCATGCGTGGCCTTGGGTGGTCCAACCCTCATAGGGGTCGACCTGCATCACGATGACACTGGTCTTCGTCGCGGCCTTGGCGCGCCTGAACGCCTCGGCCAATTCAGCCGGATTAGCCACCGTTTCGGCATGTGCGCCCATCGCGCGGGCATGGGCCTCGAAATCCACCGCGAACGGTTCCGCCACCGTCGGGCAATCGGCGATCAGGTTGTTGAAGCTGGCCTGCCCGGTGTTGTTCTGCAACTTGTTGATCACCGCAAAGCCGCCATTGTCGAGGACCAGCACGATAAGCTTCTTGCCCGTCAGTACCGAGGAATAGATGTCGGAATTCATCAGAAGATAGCTGCCGTCGCCGACAAAGACGATGGTATCCTGATCCGCCTCGTGTTCGCTCTGTGCAATTCGCGCGCCCCAGCCGCCCGCAATTTCATAGCCCATGCAGGAAAAGCCGAACTCCACATCGACGGTGCCGATCCCGAGCGTTCGCCAGTTCGCGGTTACTTCGGCCGGCAGACCGCCCGCCGCCGTCACCACCCGGTCGCGCGGATGGCAGAGCGCGTTCACCACGCCGATGGCTTGAGCGTAGGAGTTCGGGCGGTTGCCATGCGCGACGTTTCCGGCGACGTAGGCGTCCCAAGCTTTGCGTTGGGCTTGCGCCTTGGTGACCCAGCCTTCAGGCGTGCGGTGGGTGCCGAGGGCTGCCCCCAGCGCCAGAAGCCCAAGTTTGGCATCGCCCACCACGGCAAGCGACTGATGCTTTGCAGCGTCATGCCGCCCCGCGTTCAGCCCGATCAGGCGGGCGTCCGGCGCAAACACCGTCCACGAGCCTGTCGTGAAATCTTGCAACCGTGTTCCGACAGCCAGCACCACATCAGCCTCACCTGCAATGGTGTTTGCGCTGTCCGACCCGGTCACGCCAAGCGGGCCGATGTTCAGTGGATGGTGGGCGAGGAGGTTGGCGCGACCGGCGATGGTTTCGACCACGGGGATCCCGTGCGCCTCGGCGAAGGCGGTCAGTTCGGCCACCGCGCCCGAATACTGCACGCCGCCACCAGCCACGATCACCGGGCGTTTTGCCGCGCGCAGCAGGGCTGCTGCTTCGGCAATTTCCAGCGTGTCGGGCGTCTGGCGGCGAATGCGATGCACGCGCCGGGCAAAGAACGCGGTCGGGTAGTCGTAAGCCCAGCCTTGCAGATCTTGCGGCAGGCCAAGGAAAGCTGGCCCGCAATCGGCGGGGTCCAGCATGGTGGCCAGCGCGGCGGGCAGCGATTGAAGGATTTGTGCGGGATGGGTGATCCGGTCCCAGTAACGGCTGACCGCCTTGAAGGCGTCGTTGACGCCGATCGTCGGGTTGCCGAAGTGTTCAAGCTGTTGCAGCACCGGGTCGGGCAGCCGCGTGAGAAACGTATCGCCGCAGAGCATCAGCATCGGCAAGCGGTTGGCATGGGCAAGGGCAGCGGCGGTCAACAGGTTCGCGGTTCCCGGCCCGGCGCTGGCGGTGCAGAACATGAAACGGCGGCGCAGGTGATACTTGGCATAGGCCGCCGCGGCAAAGCCCATGCTTTGTTCGTTCTGGCCTCTGTAAAGTGGCATTTCGGCCCGCACCGGGTAAAGCGCCTCGCCCAGACAGGGCACGTTGCCGTGGCCGAAGATGCCGAAACCACCGCCGCAGACCCGCGTCTCGACCCCGTCGATCTCGATGAATTGCGCCATCAGCCAGCGTACGATCGCCTGCGCCACGGTCAGCCGGATGCTGTCGCTCATTCTTCCCTCGTTCTCGACTGCCCGCAAATGGACTTGCGCGCTATGGTGACTGAGGATACATCTTTTGCAACCGGTTGCAATACCGGCGTCGGGGAGTGCGGGCGTGACCGAAATCGGAATCGGACTTGTCGGGGGCGGGTATATGGGCAAAGCCCACGCTGTCGCCTATTCAGCCGTGGCCTCGGTGTTCGACACGAGCCTGCGGCCTCGACTTGAGGTGATCGCAGCATCCAGCCTTGCCACGGCGGAAGGGTATCGCCGCGCCTACGGTTTTGCCCGCGCCGCGCGTGACTGGCAGGAACTGGTTGCCGACCCCAAGGTTCAGGCCGTGGTGATCGCCTCGCCGCAATCCACCCACCGCGCGATTGCCGAAGCGGCCTTTGCAGCCGGAAAACCGGTTTTCTGTGAAAAGCCGCTGGGCGCGTCGCTGGACGATGCGTTTGCCATGACGCGGGCGGCAGAAGCGTCGCGTCTGCCGAACATGATCGGCTTCAACTATGTCCGCACCCCCGCGACGCAATTCGTCGTGCAGCTTCTGGCCGAGGGCGCGATTGGTGATCTCACCTGGTTTCGCGGCGAACATACCGAAGATTTTCTGGCCGACCCAAGCCTGCCCGCGACATGGCGCACCACGGGCCGCGCCAACGGCTGCATGGGCGATCTGGCGCCGCATCCGATCAATTGCCTGCTGGCGCTGATGGGGCCGGTGGCCGAGCTTTCCGCGCGGATCGAAACCGTCCACGCCACGCGCCCCGGCCCGAACGGCCCCGTCGCGGTGGACAACGACGATCAGGCGCAACTGATGCTGCGCTTCGCCAGCGGGGTGATGGGCCACCTCTTCGTCAGCCGCGTCGCCACGGGGCGGAAGATGGGCTACGCCTACGAAATTCACGGCACCAAGGGCGCGATCCGCTTTGATCAGGAGGATCAGAACGCGGTCCACCTCTACCGAGCCGAGGGGCCCGAGGCGACGCGCGGCTTCACCCGCATTCTGACCGGCCCCGTGCACCCCAACTACGCCGCCTTCTGCCAGGGGCCGGGCCACGGCACCGGCTATCAGGACCAAATCATCATCGAGGCACGAGATTTTCTTCAAGCGATTGCCACGAGGAAACCCGTCTGGCCCACCTTCCGCGACGGTCTGGCGGTAAGCCAGATCATAGACACCGCTTTCAAGGCATCCGATGACGGCCTCTGGCACGCCGTCCCACAACAAACCTTCACGCCATGAGGACCAAATGACCATTCGTATCGGCAACGCGCCCTGCTCCTGGGGTGTGGAATTCGCGGCCGACCCGCGCAACCCGGCCTGGCGGCAGGTGCTGAAGGAATGCGCCGATGCGGGCTACCGTGGGATCGAACTTGGCCCCATCGGCTTCATGCCGGAAGACCCGGCGATCCTCGGCGAGGCGCTGGCCGAAAACGGGCTGGAACTGATCGGTGGCGTCGTGTTCCGCCCGTTCCACGACCCGGCAAAATGGGATGAGGTCTGGGACGCCTCGGTGCGCACCTGCAAGGCGCTGACGGCGCATGGCGCAAAGCACCTCGTGCTGATCGACAGCATCTCGCCCCGCCGTGCTCCGACCGCCGGACGTGCGGATGCCGCCGAACAGATGGACGATGCCGAATGGTCCGCCTTCCGCGACCGCATTGCCAAGGTCGCCAGACTCGGGGCGGAAGAATACGGCCTGACTGTCGGCATCCACGCCCACGCGGCAGGCTTCATCGACTTTGAGCCGGAGCTTGAGCGGTTGCTGGACGAGGTCGACGACAAGATCCTGAAGATCTGCTTCGACACCGGCCACCATTCCTATGCAGGCTTTGATCCGGTGGCCTTCATGCGCCGTCATATCGACCGGATTTCCTACATGCACTTCAAGGATATCGATCCTGTGGTGAAGGCCAGCGCCATCGCCAACAGCACGGGTTTTTATGATGCCTGCGGTCAGGGCATCTTCTGCAACCTCGGCAAGGGCGACGTCGATTTCCCCGCCGTGCGGCAGATCTTGCTGGATGCCGGGTTCGAGGGGTGGTGCACCGTTGAGCAGGACTGCGACCCCACCCTTGACGTTCGCCCGAAAGACGATGCACAGGCGAACCGCGAATACCTTGAATTGGCACAACTGAAATGGGGCATGATCGGCGGCGGCGAAGGCAGCCAGATCGGCCCGGCCCACCGCCTTGGCGCGCTGGCTGACGGTCACTTCGCGCTGGTCGCCGGAGCCTTGGACCACCGCGCCGACGTGGGCCGCGAATATGCTCAGCGTCTTGGCGTCGCGGCTGACCGGGCTTACGGCGATTGGACGGAAATGCTGGCCGGCGAACGCAACCGCCCCGACCGGGTCGATCTGGTGACGGTTGCCACCCCGAACTCCACCCATTTCGAGATCACCAAGGCCTTCCTTGAGGCCGGCTTCAACGTGCTGTGCGAAAAGCCGATGACGGTGACGGTGGAAGAGGGCGAAGCGATCGTCCGCATCGCCGAGAAGACCGGCAAGATCTGCGCGGTGAACTATTGTTACTCCGCCTATCCGATGGTGCGTCAGGCCCGCGCGATGGTGCGCAATGGCGATATCGGCAAGGTTCGTCTGGTCGTCACCAACTTCAGCCATGGCCACCACGGCGACGCAACCGATGCCGACAACCCGCGTGTCCGCTGGCGCTATGACCCGGCGCTCGCCGGGGTTTCGGGCCAGTTCGCCGATTGCGGCATCCACGCGCTGCACATGGCCAGCTTCATCTGCGACGACGAGGTGGAAAGGCTGAGCGCCGACTTCGCCTCGACCATCCCGTCGCGCGTTCTGGAAGATGACGCTATGGTCAATTTCCGGATGACCAAGGGCACGGTTGGCAGACTCTGGACCTCGTCCGTGGCCATCGGCCGACAGCACGGTTTCGACATTCAGGTCTTTGGCGAAACCGGTGGCTTCCGCTGGGCATCCGAACAGCCGAACCAGTTGATCTACACGCCGGTTGGCGGGCGCACCCAGATCATGGAAAAGGGCGAGGGCGGGCTTTACGACGACGCCAAACGCCTGAGCCGCGTTGCCATAGCGCATCCCGAAGGCTTTCCGCTGGCGGTGGCGAACATCTACTGTGACCTCGCCGACGCGATCCGGGGCACGGCGCGCGACGGTCTGCCCACCGCAGCCGCCGGCGTTCGTTCGATGGCGGCCGTGCATACCGCAGTCGCGTCAGCCAAGGCCGGTGGCTCATGGCTCGATGCCCGCCCGCCGATGTTCCGCTAGTCCTTAGCGCGCAGCGTCCGCCGCTCGACCACATGGCAATCAAACAGCCGGACCTCCACAGGGCGGTCCGGTGTTTCGATTGCGGCGACCACCAGTTCGATCGCCGCTTCGATGATCTCGGCCACCGGCTGATGGATCGTGGTCAAACCGATGTTCTGCCAGCGCGACATTTCCATGTCGTTCAAGCCGATCAGCCCGATGTCGCCCGGAACCGACAGGCCTGCGTCCTCGATCGCACTCAGCGCGCCGACGGCGAGGAGGTCGTCGCCGCAGAAATACGCCTCCTGCGGGTCGGCAAGCAGGCGCTGCATTTCCGCCCGTCCGGCGTCAAAGGTGTAATCGGTGGCATATGACACCCGCACGCTCATGCCCGGATGCGCGCGGATCTCGTCAAGGAACCCGGTCGCGCGATCCTGGGTCGACGTCGCCATCGCCGGCCCACCAAGAAAGCCGACCTTGCGGTAGCCGCGCGCCACCAGCGTCTCGGCCGCCATCCGGCCACAAGCGACGTTGTCGATGCCGACCACATGCACGTCCGGTGCGGCCGACTTGCGCGCAAAGGCATGAACGACCGGCAATCCGGCGGTCTTGAACGCCTCGGCAAAGCTGGTCGGCAGGGTCGAAGACGCGACGATCACGCCATCTACCGAATACTGCCGCAGCATCCGCACCGAGGCTGCGGGATCGGTCGCGCCGCTTAGGTTGACGAGCAAGGGCCGCAACCCGCGATCCTGCAAGCCGCGGGTAAAAAGGTCGAACACCTCGAGGATCAACGGATTATGGAAATTGTTCGCGATCAACCCGATCAGCTTGGTCCGGCCGGTGGTCAGGCTGGACGCCAGCGCATTGGGCGCATAGCCAAGTTCACTTGCGGCTTTTTCCACCTTGGCGCGGGTCTTGGCCGATACCGATGCGCCATCGGTGAACGCCCGCGACACCGCTGAGCGCGATACTCCGGCCCGCGCTGCAACCTCTTTCAGCGTTACCGCCATTCTGAGCCCGTCGTCTGCATGACGCTACCATACATACCCGATTACGACTGTGGAACTGCCTGCGCGAACGTTAGGTTCGATACCGCGTCCCTGGGGTGTAATCTGGAAACACCAGCCACCTGCGCTGTTCAAGTGGGGCGGACATTTCACTCGACATTGGTGGCCGGTCGGTGCGAAGTGTTTTCGCTCGTAGCTCATCAACGGTACGCGGCGAAAAGCAAGAATTGAGGGGGCAAAGGTCTTGTCCGAAAGCACCAGAGCGAACTCAGGCTCGTCAACTGTCATCAAGTTGGCGGACAAGCCCAAACCTGCCCAGGAAGTAGCGCCGCCTGACAGCGCGGCAGCCATCACCTTTGTTCGCACCCGGGTTGCAGACGATGTCGATCAGACCCAACCGGTCTTGGAACGTACTCAATCCAGCGTCGAACCGGCCCAGCCACCGGAGATGATCGCCCCAGATCAGCAGCCTGCTGACGCTTCAGATCCAGATACCCTGCGGCGGGAAATGGACGAGATGCTGCGGATGTTGCGGGGCGCGTTGACCCGGATCGAGCACTCTCGGCGCATGGCCGACTGGTCGCTGAAAATGGTCTACGCCATCCTGATTCTATACCTGATGATGACCGCCTCGATGATCTTCTAGGCTGCCAGCAATGGTTTGGACCCGCGTCTTGGGCCGTCCTCAGGTTTCGGAACCGTAATAGCCTGAATACCGATAGGCATTGTAGCCACCGACGCCGCGCGTGGACTGCACCTGACTAAGCACACCAAGCAACTGCACGCCCGGTCTGATGTTTTCGCGGATCTGCTGTGCCGCTTCGCGAACTTCGCCTTGGGTCGTCGTTGCGTGTCGGACCACCAGCAAGACAACATCGGCGCCCTGGGCGAGGTACCGGGTGTCTGCCACCGGCAGCAAGGGCGGCGAATCGATGACGATCACGTCAAAGTTTCTGCGCGCAGCCGCGACGATAATCTGAAAGCCCTGGCTGCTGAGCATCTGGTCTGTCGGCATGGTGCTGCGCCCGCCAGCGACGAGAATTGAAAGCGGACTCATCGGGTCCGCAACGGTCACGATCGCACGCTCTTCGCGTTCGCTGCCGCTTCCGATAAGCGACAACAGCCCCCCCGGCGCATTCTTGAAGCCCAATTGCTTGACGAGAACCGGCTTGCGAAGATCCGCTTCGATGAGAAGCGTGTTTTGGCCCGCAGCCGCATAAGTGCGCGCCAGCGTCAGCGCCGAGGTGGATTTTCCCTCTGCCGGCAGCGCGGAACCGACCAGAATGACGCTTCCCGCGTCCTCGTCCCTCGGCCTGCCGGCCGGATTTTCCCGCTGCCCGTCCCGCAAGGCAAGGTCGGTCGCCGCACGAAGCTTTCGGAACGTCTCGGCGTAAGGAGACAGCGGGTCCGTGATCACCATGTCAGCAAGCACGGCGCTATCGTCGGGCCGCGCCATGCTGGGAACCGACACGGCAACCCGCGTCTGCAAGACATTTTGCAACTGGCTAGCCGATGTGATGCCGCCGATGAAATACTCATTCAGAAAGGCAAGGCCCACCCCGACGCCCAAGGCAGCGATTACAGCCATCGCCAGGATCAGTTTCTTGTTGGGGAAGCTGGCGGAGGTCGGCGCAAGGGCTGGTGATACGATGCGTGCATCTGCGATCTGCAGGTTGGCCAGCGCTCCGAAGTCCTGCTCGCGCGACAGCAGGATTTGATACTGGTTGCGCGCGACCGTTGCACTTTGTTGCAGGTTGAAAAGGTCGGCGAGCGTGTCCGAGGGTAGATCCGCCTGCAACAAAGCCTCGCGCAGCGCATCTCTGGCCTGTGCTTCCTGCTGGCTTTGCGTAGTGATCTCGCCTCTTAGCTGACCAAGAGCCATGCCCGACTGATTGGCCAGACTGCTGTCGATGTCCGCCAGCGCGGCCCGCAGGTTTGCGGCGTCCTGTGAGCCATCGGCAGATTGCAGCAGCTGGCGTTGCAGGTCAGCCCGTTGGCGGGCCAACTCTGCAAGGGCGACATCCCCCAGACTGGCGGCGACAGTCTCCCAGTCCTGCGACGACAACGCCGCTTCCGCAGACTGCAGGCGCCCGCGTCCGGTCGTCTGGATGGCCTTTGCCTCTTCAAGCTGCCGGCGCAGGTCAGCCACACCAGCATTGCCACTTTCAGCCTCGAGCCGGGCAAGGTTCGCTTCGATGAACCCGTTCAAGGCATCTTCCGAGGCGGCAAGGTCGGTCTTAGCCCGCTCCAGCTGCAAGCGCAGCACATCGCGCGCCGCCAATGTTGCGTCCGTTTTGGCACCAACCTGCCGTTCAATGTAAACCTCCGCGGTCGTGTTCGCCAGCAGTGCAGCCTTCGCCGGATCTTCGGACGAGACGGAGACCGAGATGAGATAGGTCAATCCGCGTCGCCGGATTTCCGTCGCTTGCTGAAGCTTCTGGATTGATCGACCGAGAAGGTCGTTGCCCGTCGCATCCTCGGCAGGGGGCATGCCCATCAAACGCCGGAGGCCATTTCCGGACAGATCAACGCCCAACGCCCGGCCGATCCGTTCACGCAGCCCGATGCTGGGGCCGTATTCCGGATCGCTCAGCAGCGAGGCGCGTTCGATTACCGCAAGCGCCGTGGCCTGCGACCGAAGGATTTCAACCTCGCTGTCCACCTTGGAATTGACCACGGCGCTCTGCAATCCGTCGCCTGACGAGGGGTCAAGAAGGTTTGAACCGCGTGTTTCGATCTGCAACAGAGCGGACGACTGGTAGATCGGGGTTGCCGTCATCAGGTAGATGAAAGCTGCACCCACAATCAGCACCACCGTCAGGCCGATCAGGCGCCGTTGCCGCTGAAGCACGGCAAAGATATCTCGCAGGTCGATTTCGGAAGGGTTCAACTGCGGCGTCCTCGTTACGTTTGATGCCCGATTGGCGCAGGCGGGTTTCGATCACAAGTGCCTAAATCGTTGCCGGCGCAGCTTCGCCATGAAATCCGTCAGTATCAACCGTAAGAAAGACCGGCTCATCCGTCGGGTGAAGTCGGACTGCTGTCAAGCGGGACGTGCGCCACGCCCCCGTGTCGACGGAAATCCGGACAGAGGACGCAAGCGGAGCGTCCACGATGGTATGACCGTGAACAACCGTCATTCCGCGGGGCGCAGTCTCTGGCGGCGCACCCCACAGCAATGTTTGCAGCGTCTGCTGGTGAAGCGGTCTGTCTGCATCCAGCGACGCATGAACCAGAACATAATTTCCGACGATCATGCCTGCCGAGAATTGGCGCAACAGCGCCAAATGCGGTGGCGGGACATGCGCATCAAGTAAGTGACGCAGCTTTCGTTCGGACAGCGTCGCGGCGGTGTCCGGATCAAGAAAAAGCCCATAGGACGAGAGCGTTTCGTATCCACCCACGCTCAGCCACCGAAGTTCGCGTTTCGGTTGGTCGAAGAAGCGGAGCATCATCTCTTCATGGTTGCCCAGAAGGCAGATTCTTGACACGCCGTCCGGCGGTGCGGAACCGAGGTGGTCAAGAAGGTCGGCGGTCGCGGACCCTCGGTCAACGACATCGCCAAGCAGAACGATGGTGCAAGGTTCGCCATTTGCCCGAGCGCGGTGCTGGATGATCTGCTCAAGCCGCTTGTAGAGAGTTGCGCATCCGTGGACATCGCCAACCGCCCAGACCGGACCGCCCGTGAACGCGCGCTGCTGCAGCGTAACAGCAGGTTGGCCTTTGCTTTGACCACCGCGCCCGATGATCCGCTCGGACAATGCTTTCAGCAGCCCGTTCATATCTGCCCGTTCCGCTTTGCCCGCTCTGACGCTGGGCCTTTGGCGATGGCCATTCCGATCAAGGCCAGGAACAACAGCACGTTCGCCGGAATTTCGAGGCTGAAATCGCCCATCGAATGCGTGGCACCTAGGACAAGAGCACCCATCGCCGCCGCGGGAATTGCCGGGTTGTCCGAAGCTCGCAGCACCTTGCGAAAGACCATGACCGCAGAAATCACGAGCAAAAGCAGCGGGACACTGCCGATGATGACGCCCATCTCTGACCAGAGTGTCAGATAGCTGTTGTGTGCGAGGTCAACTTCCCGTTCCGAAAGCAGCGGTGCGGAACGGAAAAGTTCGAACGCAGGCGCAAAGGCATCGTAGCCAAAACCGGTCCAGGGCCGTGAGGCGATCATGCCCACGACCTGCCGGTAAATCTCCAGCCGACTTGCGGCCTCGTTCTCCAGAAAGACCATGCGCTCCAAGACACCGCTGCCAACGACTGCAAGGCCAACAGCCAGCAGCCCGATACTCACGCCCACCGCTTCCAGAACCGCCCGAGACACGCCCGCCCCGCCCTTTGCGCGCATGATGGTGAAGGTCACGACGACCCCAAGCGCGGTGGCCAGCGTTCCTAGGCGCGATTGCGTAGACAAAAGGGCAAAGAGAACGATGAACAGCATGCCGCCAAGGATCACCCGCTCAAGATGACCCTCCGAAAGGAATCTTCGCCTTCCCTGCGACGGGCTTTGCGCGTGCTGCATCACCAATGCGATCCCCAGAACCAGACCAAAGCCCAGAAAGGTCGCATAGGAATTGCGATTGACGAAGGTTCCGGTAGCGACGCCCAAGTAGGACCGTTTCGGCCCCCAAAGGGCGATATCTCCCAGCAGGTTCAGGGCGATCAATCCCCAGGCCGCGTGCAGGACGACGCCGATGAACAGTATCCAGGCCAGCCGGAGGGTCCGCTTGGTTCTGGTCGAAACTTCGATCACCAGGCAGACGAAGGTGAGGTAGATCATCGCCCGCAAGGCACCAAGAAGGCTGGCATCCGGTTGCAGCGACAGCGTGCTTGGCCCCAATTGCGCCGGAACCGACGCGGGCAGTGCGGAAAGCTGTGGCGGCAGCAGGTCAACGATCGGCAGTGACTGTACGATGGCAAAAACCGGGACAAGACAGGCCAGCACCAGGAACGACCGGAACTGCGTCACCTGCAATCTGCGCTCTGGTGCAATCCTGGCCCCCCGCGCGAGGTAATAGCTGGCCAGCAATCCGATCAGCAGGCCGAAGGCCAGCCACCAGAACGGTCGATTGCTTCCCAGCGGAACCGCCGAAAGACAGACCGTGACCGCAAGGATCGTTGCAACCCGATCATTGAGGCCGGAATAGTCGCCGCCCGAGCGTCGGTGCCCGCTGGTCGATCCTCGGCCCAAACCGGAAGCGTCTTCACGTGAAGCCGTCACGGTGCCCTTTCCCCGGCCCGGTTCGCAACGGACCTGTCGGCAGCCCGCTTCAGCGCGGCCAGAAAGGCGCTTTGATCGGAGGCGGGGGCTTTTTCGATGGCAGCGGTCAGGAACTCACGATTGCTTTCGTCTGCGAGATAGGCGCTCGCAAGCCATCGGCGACCCCAATCCGCCGAGAGGAGCACGGCCACGTCTTTCTGCACGGCCGCCAATGCGCGCTCATTCAACCCGTCAAAATTCTTCAGCCCGACCACGGTCCGCAGCTTGACCTGAAACGCTTCCAGCGGGGAAGTTGCCTGTGCAAGGACAAGGGTTTCACTGCGCCGTTCATCGGTGTCAGCGCCTTGTGCCAATACCAAATGCGCAAGCCCGGTTGTTGGCGACCGCCTCAGCACATCTTGCGCCAGACCGGCACAGGCTTCCCGCACAGGGCGCTTTGACGCTTCGGGAAGCAAACCGAAACCGAAACTGACGCCCGTCATCGCACAGGCCGACAGCACTTCCTTCTTCGCGCGCCAGCTTGAGACCGTGCCGAGATCAACGCCAGCCTGCGCAAGCGCCCGGATCTGCGCCTCGCTGGAGGATCGGTAGAAAATCGCATTCCGATACTCGGTCGCCATGAAGCTTGCACAAAGCGCACTCAGGCAAAGCGTGACCATCAGCAACGATAACCGCACGGTCCCTCCCCGATTTTGCCATCATTCCGCCCCTTGGGTGCCACAGTGCGAAAACCATTTACCGCGTATTGAGAAACAATCTCTGTAGATTACTACCTATAGGGTGTAGCCAATCCACCACAAGGTTAAAAAATCCTTAAAAATGCCCATACAAGTCGGGCACTTGCACCGATACAACCAAGGCGAGCAGTAACCGTAGGAGTGTTCGGGTGAAACAGTTTGCAGTATGGGCTTTCGTTTTCGGGCAGATCTTTGCGGTGCAGGCATCGGCGCAGACCGCGCTATTCAACACCACCGCGGTGACGTCAGCGTGCTCGCGCTCCGCCGCAGCGTGTGATCCGGTAGTCGATGCACAGATCACCGCTTTGAAATCAGCCGGGTTGGATGAAACCGCCATCAACGAGCAATTGGCATTGCTCGCCGCTGCCGTCATCGAGGCGATCCAGAGCGCTTCGCCAAGGGTTGCCGCCGCCTACGCAGCAGTCCTTGAGCGTCTCGCAGGCAACTCCACCGACGCGATCCAGGCGGCGGCAATCAGGGCGATCGGCCTGCAAGTTGCACAAGGCAACGTACCGACTGTTTCCGCGGTTGCCGAAAGCCTCGGGCCGATCAGCGACAACTGAAGGTAGGGTTCGGGTGGTCCGGTGAACCTTTCGACCTGACCAAGCCTGTTTCGTCAGGGCGCGGCGTCGCCTTGGCAGAACGGCTGCCTGGAATGCCGAGTTTCGATTTCCCGCCATCATCAAGAGTAGAGTTCGAGGCGTACTATGCAACATCTGCGCGGATCGCACGATCAGGCGAACCAGGCCATCCTGCAGGCGAGTTCTGTCGCCCTTCCGACGGGCACTTACCGTACCTCCTTCAAAAGGCCGTTCGATTGCCTGCTGGTGGTCCTGACGCTGCCGTTGACCCTGCCGCTGATCGTGATTTTCTGGGCGCTTGTCCGCCTGGACGGCGGCCCGGGCTTCTTCGCCCATGCTCGCATCGGCAAGACGGGTCGTCCGTTCAAGTGCTGGAAGCTCAGGACCATGCATCCTCATGCAGAAGATCGGTTGAAAGAACTGCTGCGCACTGATCCCGCGGCCGCAAAGGAATGGGCGGACCGTCAGAAACTGTCGCGAGACCCGCGCATAACCAAGTTGGGCGCCTTTCTGCGAAAGTTCAGCATCGATGAACTGCCCCAAATCTGGAACGTCCTTCGCGGCGAGATGAGTATTGTGGGCCCGCGTCCCGTCACTGCTGCTGAACTGCCGCGGTATGGATCAAGCGCTTGGGCATATCTGTCGCTGCTGCCGGGTCTGACAGGCCCTTGGCAAGTGGCCGGTCGCAATAGCGTAGGCTATGAGGACCGCGTGGCATTGGACGTCGAGTACCGCCGGAAGGTCAGCTTTCTCAGGGATGTGAAAATCATCCTTCGTACATTCCGGGCTGTCCTGTCGCGGTCGGGGTGTTGAGTGCATGGGTTTGATCGGCTGGCAGGCTGACCTTCCCGACCGTAAGAACAACGTTTTCCGCACTAACCCTGGATGCACGGTGCCATGAATATCTTGCATGTCTGCGAGACGGCAAAAGGCGGCGTCGGCACCTACATCAATACCTTGGCTGGTATGGAGCAGGGCGTTTGCGAAAGCCGCGTGGTGCTGCCGTATCCACATCAGGCCATGGTAGCACCGGAAATCGCGCGGCGGACCTTCGCCTATCCGCAGCGGTCCATCATGTCGATGGTACGGCTGTTGACAGCGGCCCTGCAGGAACGGTTTCGCTTCAAGCCTGACATCGTCTTTTGCCACTCCACATTTTCCCTCCTTCCCTTGCTGGTGCTTCGGGCGGTTTCTCCCGGAACACGTTTCATTTTCTGCGCGCATGGCTGGGCCGGCGCACGCGAGATGAAAAGCTCGCTCAAGGCACGCGCCATCCGCTTCGTCGAAGGCAGCCTTTGTGGTCTGGCGCATAGGGTCGTCAATGTCGCCCAAGGCGAGTTGACCCATGCCCGACGCCACTCCTATCTGGGCTGGCATGTCGTCATCGAAAACGCCGTGCCGCCCACTGCTGGGAACAGCCAGCCAGTGCGTCTGGCCGGACCGCAGAACAGCCTGCACCTTTTGTTTGTCGGACGGCTGGATCACCAAAAGGGTCTCGACATTCTTCTGCCCGCCTATGCCGAAGCCCGGAAAGCCAATCCCGCGCTGCGATTGCATGTGATCGGCGAAGCGGTGGTTTCGGCGGATGACCCAGCCGGAAGCGGCGCGCATCTGCCGGTGGCGGCGGTGGATTTCCTCGGCTGGATTCCACCCGACAGGATCGACGCCTACTACGCCGCAGCTGATATTCTGGTTGTTCCATCGCGCTGGGAGGCGTTTGGACTGGTTGTTGCCGAGGCTTTTCGAAATGGAACGCCTGTTCTCGTTAGCAGTCAAACGAACATGCCTGACCTGATCGAACCGGGCGTCACCGGCTATGCCGCACCGCTTGACGTGGATGCTTTTGCATCAGCGCTTGCCGGGCTGCAAAAAGAAACTCTCGCGGCCATGCGGCCGGCGTGTGCAATGTTGTTCGAAACCCGCTATCACGCTGACCGTCTCGGCAGGCAGATCATAGCGCTTTACAAGGAACTGATGGGCAGATGACCGCAGGCGCCATGTCTTTCGCTGTCAACGCCCGCTTCCTGACCCGTCCGGCATCGGGAGTGGACCGCGTTGCCATCGAATTGATCTCTGCACTGGCCGCTCGCCCGGATGTCGCTCGCTTCGTTCTGTTGCATCCGCAGTCGGACCGGCTGCATATCGGCTGGCTCGATCATCTTCCTGCAGAAAGCCGGGCGAAGGTCGATTTGCAGCCCTTCGGAACCCGGCAGGGCCATCTTTGGGAACAGCTTGATCTCGCGCGCGCAGTGCCGGATCAATTGCTGCTTTCCCTGTGTTCCACCGGGCCTGCATTGCGGCGCAATCAGGCCGTGATGATCCATGACGCGCAGGTCTGGGATGTGCCGCAAAGCTTTTCCCGCGCGTTCCGTCTGGCCTACCGGATGCTCTTGCCGGTGCTTGCGCGCCGCGCCCGGCATGTTTTGACCGTATCCCGGTTTGCGGCGGGCCGCCTGACCGACCTTGGCATCGCGCCGGAAGGCAAGCCGCGCGTCGTGCTGAACGGCGCGGACCACATCCTTCGCGTCGCATCCGACGCCGGAACGCTGGCACGCCACGGACTGACACCGGGCAGCTACATTCTGGCCATCGGAAACCTTGCGCCACACAAGAACCTGGCCCTGCTGGTTGCCGCCGCAGCGGCGCGTGCGCCTGGCGCACCCGAGTTGATCGTGGCCGGTGGCATGAACAGCAAGGTGTTTGCCGATGCCGGATTGCAGGCCTCAGGCGGCGTCCGCTTCATTGGCCGGGTCACCGACCCCGAGCTTCGCGCGCTTTACGAAGGCGCGCTGGCGCTGGCCTTTCCCTCGCTGACCGAAGGCTTCGGCCTGCCGCCGCTCGAGGCGATGCTGTGCGGCTGCCCGGTCATCGCCACGACCGGGGGCGCGGTGCCCGAGATCTGCGGCGATGCGGCCCTGTTCGTGGATCCGACCGATCAGGCCGCCTGGACCGCAGCGCTGGAGCGGGTCGTGACGGATGGGGCGTTGCGGGCGGAACTGGCCTACAAAGGATTGCGGCATGGCGCTCGTTATAACTGGAGCGATGCGGCTAAACACTTGGTCGCAACCATACAGCACGAATAATAGCTTGCCCCCATAGTCAGAGTCTGATGGCGTGCTGTCTGATCTTGACTGCGGAAGTTAGCTCTAGTTTGCCAGAAATTAGGCTCAGGCAAATAATTAAGCCTAGCAAGTCAATAGAACGTCCTGCGATGCTGTCGCTCAGCAGATTCGCAACAAAAAATACCAAAACGGTCGCTTTAATGAATCGAGAGACATCCGGCGCGTTTCGGTTTCCCTTTTTCAGAAAGAGTGCAAGAAAAATTACGCTTATGCAAGCTGCACCTGGTACCCCTAGTGTCATAAAGTAGTGAGCCAAAAAGTTATGCGCATGGGAGTAAGGGAGATAGAAAAGCGATTGCCCTACGCCGATCCCGCTAAGCGGAGCAGCTTTTCCCAATTCGAAGGCGGTATGCCAGAGATCATACCTCTCTACAAGCGTGCTTGCTGAAGATGGATCGGAAATTGCTTGTTCAAACCTATCTGCATAACCCTCATTAAAAACTCTAAAAAAACTGACAATCAGGTTAACAATCGAGTCCGAGCCTAGAATCAAAACCGTGAATGCCAGCATTTGAATCAAAACAATGCGTAAACTAAACCCGCCAGACAATATCGGAAGCAGGGAAATAACTGCCAGAAACATCGTTATATTTGTTTTCGAGCCAGAGAAAAGCATTCCGGAAAATAAGACAAGGACAGCCAGAATATTTAGGGCTCGCTTCATTGACGTGATGAACACGATGGGAAGCGCTGCCGCAATAAATATTCCAAGCTGGTTCGGGTGCTCAAGAAACCCCATCGACCTTCTACTGGACGTCTGTTCGAACGTCATACCTCCTAGGAGGTCAATTGAGGCATCCGCCATGACCAGAAGAGACACCACCACGCCACCAAACACAAATGCTCCAGCCAATCTCTTGCAAAGCGCACCGTCCAAACTCAAGGCAATGGCAGATAGATAGACCGAAAGAATTATGCCATACCGAAGTGCAAATCTGGTAGCGGCAATGGGGTCGCCGACCCAAGAAATTTGGGTTAGCGATAGTGCTAATATTGTAGAAAGGCAAAAAATGATGACATATGCCTCGCGCGTGGTCTTTTCGCGCATCATGATAATGCTCGGAAGCGCAAAGAAAACTACGAGGAATGCAGTGCCATCATTTATGCCAATCCCACCAATCTCAACTTGAGGAAACCAAATTGTAAAAGCCCAAAAGACCAGAAGACTCGTGGCAATTCGCTCTCTCAGAGTGATGATCTCTTGCTCTTTCCCAGCCACAACGTTTTGCAAAGAATCCCCTCCAGCCTATCGTAAAACCCGCTATCCTCCGCCGTTCCTCTGAACCCGACCAACCCCGGAAAGGTCGATCCCAAGCTGGCGCGCCAGTCTGCCGCTCCGCTTTCGGCCGCCGTCTGCAACAACGCGCGCAGAGCGTCAGTATCGGTAGCGTCATAGGTCCATCCGGTCCGATTTCCCTCGACGATCTCAGGCGAGCCGCCGGTCCGTGCCGCGATCACCGGCACGCCGTAGACCGCGCTTTCCACCAGAACCCGGCTTTGCGGCTCGTGCCACAGTGACGGCACCACGATGACTTCGCTGCGCGACATGACCGCTTCGGGGCGGGTGTGGCCCAGCCATTCGACCCGATCACCGGAACCGGACGCCTGTACCAGCCGCTGCATCTGGTCCACAAAATCCTGATGCCCGCGTCCCGCCATCAGCAACCGTGCGTCCAGCGACGGTGGCAGGGCACAGAAGGCGCGCAGCAACGTCTCGACGCCCTTTTCTTCTGACAATGCTCCAAGATAGCCGATGGTGAAGCCGGGGCCGGGCTCCGGCCGTGCGGCATGCAGGGTTTCGTCGAAATCGGCGCGCGCCGTATTGGTGTTATGCAGCACGTGCCAGTCGGCATCCGGGAAGAGCCCGTGTTCAAGGTAACGGCGGCGGACAAAGTCGCTGACGGCAATCACCGTCCCCACGGTCGAGCTTGCCTGTCTGGCCCGCATCGTCAGGGCGCGGCAGGTGCCACAAGGGACGGTGCAGTTCGTCCCGGATCGGTACATGCTGGTCCGGGGGCACAAAAGCGCATAATCGCGAAGGTGCTGGCACACCGGGATGCCCATCCTGGCCGCGACCCGATAGAGGGCGGGCTGCATGCGCGAGCTGTTCTGCGCATAGATCAGGTCAAAGCCTTCGCTTTGGAAAAAGCGTTCGAGATCGGCCTCATCAACCGCGCCAACCGCCGAACGAATGTGCCACAGGGCCTTGGTCATGCGCCCGACAGCGGGGCGTTTTGCACCGGGCAGATAGCTGTTGCGGAACGGCACCCGGTAGACCCGATAGGGCGCCGTCGTCGACGCCTCGCCTGGTTCGGCCCCCGCCTCTCCCGCAAGCCCAAGGGCAAGCACGACGACATCATGATGCAGGGCAAGATTGCTGGCTGCATGGCGGCTGGAAATTTCGGCCCCCCCTTCGTCCTGCGGTGCAAAGGTCTGCGCAACGATACATATCTTCATCCGGTTTCCATCGCGACCCATCAGCGCTGCTTCCCAAGATAGGCAATCACTTGGCGCCCCGAAGACAGGATGCCGGTGTTCAAGCCAGACGCTGCTTTGAATGCGATCGTATAGGCGAGGTGCGCGGCCCACCAGCCGATGCACCAGACGATTGCTGCCCCAAACCCGCCGAAATGCAATGCGGCGAACCAGATGCCCGCTACGGTTAACCCCGTGATGCAGACGCTGATCACGCTGTAGCGGTAAGATCGTCCCGTCAGATTCAGTGCCGATTGCGCAACGCCGAAGAATGCCGAGGCAAGGCTGGCAAGCACCAACATCAAGGTCGTCGGCAAGGCGGCAAGATAGTCCGGTCCCAAGGCCCACAGCGCCGGCCATGCCAGAGCGACCGCGCCCAGACACCCGATCAGCGCGCCGATGCCGATCAGCAGGCTTCCCCGATCCAACGCTCCCTGCACCGCCTCGGTGCCGAGGTTCGTCGCCTGCGCGATGCGCGGAGCCGCGGCCTGCGCCGAGGCAGCGATGGGAAATTGCGCCAGTCCGGCAATGCGTTCCGCAGCCAACAAAAGTGCGGCTGCCTCTGGTGCCAGCACCAGCGCACCGACCAGTCCCACGCTTCGCACCATCAAGGCGTTCGCGATGTCTCCCGGCCAAAGCGCCAGCCCGGCCCGCCAGACCTCGTTCATGTCAGGCGCAGCGGCGCCTTCTTCTCCCCGCCAGTCGATCCGTCGCAGAAACACCTCTTCGATCAAGATCGAAAGCACCAAGGAGCCTAGGAAAAGGATCAGCGCAAGCTCGGCGTTGAAGGACATTCCCAGCATCAGGACGACCAGCGATCCCGTGATCGGAACAACCGAACGCGTGAAGTTAAGGCCAAGCTGCGACTGCCAGACCCGATTGGTTGCGCGCAGACACTCCCGGTTCAGGCCCATCTGTCCGCCAGCCAAGGTCAAGAGCCCTGCAAGGAGCGCAATGAGCCAGCTTGATGTGACCGGGGTATCCAGACTGACGAGGCTCAGGCCAACCAGAACAATGGTCAGGATCGAGCCGTTAATGGCCAACGCACGCCGACTGATGCCCAGCATCTCGCGCACCGCGCCGCGCGCACCGCTTGCCCATGCTTTGGATGCAAACCGCAACAGGGCGACATCCCGTCCGAAGCTGATCACCAGCACCGCGAACAGTGAAAAGTTGAAGACATATAAAGCGATGGCGAAGTCGTCTTTCGTCAAGGTCCGCGCCAGGACGATTGTGTAGATCAGCCAAAGCAACGTTCCTGCCACGCGCATGGACAAGATAATCGCTGCATCACGGCCCATCGGCTTCCAACCCTTTTCGCAAACCGAACGCAACGTGAACTGCACCAGACGGTCCTGTTATTCTCTTAGTACAAGGCCGACCTATGGTCCATCGGGCCGGTGGGGACGTTGACACATGACAAAATGCTGATGCATTCACGCCATCAGCCGGGCAGCGCGCGCAGCGCAATCGACCAACCCGGCAGCTCTGTGCGTGTTGCAGTGTCATCAAACATTCACTGGACTCACCCATCATTTCCTCCATTCTGGAAATATGGAAATACAAAACGCCAGACATGCCTTCGCCACCCTTGGCCACCCGGGACGGTTGACTGTTTTCCGTCTCTTGATGCGCTTTGCGCCGCAGGGGGTGCGCCCTACCGAAATCGCAGCGGCGCTCTCTCTCAAGCAGAACACGCTCTCTCATCACCTGGCCGAACTTGCCGCCTCCGGCCTTGTGAAAGTTGATCGTCACGGACGGTCCCTCTACTACGCCGTGGATCTCGACGCGGCCGAGCGATTGATCGGCTATCTCGCGCTCGATGTCGGTCGTGCCCGGCCCGATCTTCTTGCACCGTTGGTGCACGCGCCAGAGGACATCACCCGCATGAAAACCGCCCCCCGCGACACCGACTTCGACGTTCTATTCATCTGCTCGGGCAATTCCGCCCGTTCGGTCTTTGCCGAGGCGCTGTTGCGCGATCTGGGCCGCGGCAAGTTTCAGGCCTTTTCCGCCGGAACGCGACCGAACACCGAGCTGAACCCTTTCGCGCTGGAGATTCTGAGGCGTAACGGCCACGACACATCCGACCTGCGGTCCAAGCACATCTCGGAATTCCAAAAGCCGGGCAGCATCGTCATGGATTTCGTCTTTACCGTCTGCGACACGTCGGCGGCCGAGGAATGCCCACCCTGGCCAGGTCAGCCGATCACCGGCCATTGGGGCTTGCCCGACCCGGTGAAAGCCACGGGAACGGATGCCGAGAAGGCACTCGTCTTTGCCCAGACCTACGCCGCCCTGCGCCGCCGTATCACGGCCTTTGTCGAGCTTCCCTTCGTAAGCCTCAGCAGAATGTCCCTGCAATCCCATGTCGACGCTATCGGCACTGACACCAACGCAAAGGCCTGATCCGCATGCCTCGTATCGCCCTCAATGGCCTTGGCCGCATCGGAAAGCTTGTCTTGCGCGACCTGATTGACACAGGTGCGGGCGGTGAGATCGTGCTCCTGAACGACCCCGTGGGCGATGCCGAACAGCATGCCTTGCTGATGGAATTTGACTCCGTCCACGGACGCTGGCGCACGCCGGTCAGCCACAAGGATGGAGCGCTGATCCTGAACGGTCAGACGATCCGCCTTAGCCATGAAAAAACCCTTGATGCATTGCCGCTGGCAGAATTGGGCGTCGATCTCGTGATCGACTGCACCGGCGTGTTCAAGACCGCCGCGAAGGTCGCACCCTATTACGCCGCCGGGGTGAAGAAGGTCGTCGTCTCGGCCCCGGTCAAGGACGGCGGCGCGCTGAACCTCGTCTACGGGGTGAACCATCAGCTTTACGACGGCTCGCAGACCCTTATCACCGCAGCCTCATGCACGACGAACTGCCTTGCCCCCGTGGTCAAGGTGATCCACGAAAGCCTCGGCATCCGGCATGGGTCGATCACCACGATCCATGACGTGACGAACACCCAGACCATCGTGGACCGTCCCGCCAAGGACATGCGTCGCGCGCGCTCGGCCTTGATGAACCTGATCCCCACCACAACCGGGTCGGCAACGGCCATCACGCTGATCTACCCGGAACTAAAGGGCCGTCTGAACGGTCATGCCGTGCGCGTGCCGCTGCTGAACGCCTCGCTCACCGATTGCGTGTTTGAGGTAGAGCGCCCGACCACGGTCGCAGAGGTCAATGCGCTCTTCGCCGCCGCAGCGGATGGCCCGTTGAAGGGCATCCTCGGGTTCGAGACGCGTCCACTCGTTTCCAGCGATTTCACCAACGATCCGCGCTCGTCGATCATCGACGGGCCTTCCACCATGGTGACCAACGGCACGCAGGTGAAGATCTACGCATGGTATGACAATGAGTGGGGCTATGCCTGCCGTCTGGCCGACATCGCGCGGATGGTCGCGGGGTCGCTGTGACAGACCCCGCAAGCCCGACCGCCCCGCCGCCAAACCCCCTGCGAGCCTATGGTGCCGTCACCGCTGCCTATTGGGCCTTCATGCTGTCGGACGGCGCGTTGCGGATGCTGGTCCTGCTGCACTTCAACAGCCTTGGCTTCACGCCGGTGCAGCTTGCGTGGCTTTTCCTGCTGTACGAAGTCGCCGGAATAGTCACGAACTTAGGCGCAGGTTGGTTGGCCGCCCGTTTCGGGCTGGCCGCCACGCTTTACAGCGGGCTGGCACTGCAGATCGGCGCGCTGGTGGCCCTTGCGCAGCTTGATCCGTCCTGGGGTGTCGCAGCCTCGGTTGCTTTCGTCATGGCCGTTAAAGGCGTCTCGGGCGTGGCCAAGGATCTGGCCAAGATGTCCTCGAAATCGGCAGTCAAACTGCTGGCGCCGACCGAAGGCGGCGGTCTCTTCCGTTGGGTCGCTCTGCTCACCGGCTCGAAGAACGCCGTGAAGGGCCTTGGCTTTTTCCTCGGGGCGGCCATTCTTGCGCTGGTCGGATTCGAGCCTGCGGTCTGGGGTATGGCAGGGTCGCTTGCCGTGATCCTGCTGGCCGTCGTCATGTTCCTGCCTGCGGGCCTGCCGGGACGGATGAAGCCGGATGAGGCGTGGGGCGGCTGGCGGTCTAAGGACGCACGCGTGAACCGACTGTCGCTGGCCCGCATGTTCCTGTTTGGCGCGCGCGATGTCTGGTTCGTCGTCGGTATCCCGATCTACTTTCAGGCCGTGCTGTCGGACGGAACCGCCGAAGGCCGCCGTGAGGCGTTCTTCCTGATCGGCAGCTTTCTGGCTCTCTGGATCATCGCCTATGGCGCGGTGCAGGCCTTCGCGCCCCGGCTTCTTGGCGCCAAGGACCAGACCGAAGCGGAAACCACGCGCAAGGCGGTTGTCTGGGCCGGCCTTCTGGTGCCGATCCCGTTCCTGCTGGCCGCTGCGGCCTGGGCGACGGACGGGCCGTCATCGTGGCTGACCGCCAGCCTGATCGGCGGTCTCTTGCTGTTCGGCTTTGTCTTTGCGGTCAATTCCGCCGTCCATTCCTACCTGATCCTCGCCTTTGGGTCGGCGGAGCGGATCACCCGCGATGTCGGCTTCTACTACATGGCCAATGCTGCCGGGCGCCTGATCGGCACGCTGCTTTCCGGCCTCAGCTATCAGTTTGGCGGGTTGCCTCTCTGTCTGGCAACCGCCGGTGTCATGGCGTTCGCAAGTTGGCTGGCAGCACGGCGGCTCATGTCTCTTTGATGTTGCGGTCGTTCGTCGATGTTCTTGACGAACGACCGCATTCAAAGGAACCCGACCGTCAGTTCCAGTTCGAGGCCCGCATTTCCCACGGGGTGACCGTACCGTCGCCATCTTGATCGGCGGCGTCGAAATGCGCCTTTGAAGCGGCGATGAACTCCGCCTTGGTGACCGTGCCGTCCTTGTCCGCGTCCAGGGGAGCGAAGCGGGCTTCCTTGCGGGCCTGCATCTGGGCTTGGCGCTCCGGGTCGAAACCGAACTGCTGCCCCATGCGCGCCGACATGAATTCTTCCAGCGCAAGCGCGCCGTCGTCGTCGGCATCCATTGCGGTGAATGTCATGTCGGCATGCGACGCAGCCTCTTCCGGCGATACGGCGCCGTCCTCGTTGGCGTCGATCAGGGCAAAACGGCCGCGACCGGGCATATTCGGGTTCCCCCAGCCCTGCATCATGCCATAGCCGGAACCGTCCGGGTTTGCCGGCCCCATGCCGTAACCTTGGCCCCAACCCATCATAGGGCCGTTGGAATTGCCTTGCCACGGCATCCATCCGGAGAAGGGCCCGCTCCACTGGTTGTTGTATCCCGGCCCCATCTGCGCGACGGCAGGCGAGGCCAAGGCGGCGATAAGCGAGACGGCGAGCACTGTGCGTTTCATGGCTGGTGTCCTTTTGCGTCATTGAAATTGCAAGCAACGAACGCGGGTGAGACTACACGTCATCACATTCCGCAATTTGAATATTACATGCTTTACGGCGTGCCAACATGACACAGATCAACCGGCTCAATTGCCCAGTCCGAAATCGGGAAGTAGTTTGCACGACTCGCGGCGACAGCGGGCCTGATTGGGGTCAGCGGATGGTTCGGATTTCATCCCCGACGATCCGCCCGTCCTCCAACGTCAGAATGCGGTCGGCTCGGTCAAGAATGCGGTTGTCATGGGTGACAAGAAGCGTCGTCATGCCGCGTGCGACACCGATGCGCCGCATGAGATCGACCATCTCCGACGCGCTGTCCTTGTCGAGCGCAGCGGTCGGTTCGTCGGCCAAGAGGAGGGCAGGGTTTCCAACCATCGCACGGGCTATGGCGACGCGCTGCTTCTGGCCGCCGGACAAGTTCGCAGGCAGGTAGTCGGTGCGATCCTCCAACCCGACCAACCCGAGCAGATGCTTGGCCGCGCGCCCGGCGACCTCGTCCGACACGCCCGGATGGACCTGCGCGCCCATCATCACGTTTTGCTCTGCGGTCAGGCTTTCGTGCAGATTATGCGCCTGAAAGATGAACCCCAACCGCCGCCGCATCGCGACCAGCCTAGCATCGTCCGCGCCGTGCAACTCCCGCCCCATGAGTTTCAGCGATCCGTCCTGAACCGCTCGGAGGCAGCCGATCAACGTAAGAAGCGTGGTCTTGCCCGATCCGGACGGCCCCATCAGCACCGTAAAGCTGCTGCGCTCCAGCTTCAGATCAATGTCATGCAGCGCCTCCTTGCGGGCCGAGCCTTGCCCGAACCAATGATTGACGGCTTGGACTGCGACGATCGGTCCGGCTTCCATATCGGGCCTCAAAACAGGTCTGCCGGATCGGCGGCGGCAAGTCGTCTTGTCGCGATCGCACCTGAGAGCGCGGAAAAGACCACGGTCCCCACAAAGACAATGACTGCCATGCTTGGCGTCACGGCCAGCGGCAATGTCGTCACCTTTCCCATCACTGTAAGGATCGTGGCCCCCACCGCAAATCCCGGCAGAAAGCCAAGCACGCCAAGGATCAGCGCCTCTTCCAGCACGATCCCCATGAAGAAGCGCGGGCCGTATCCCATCGCCTTGAAGGTCGCGTATTCGCGCAGGTGGTCAGCGACGTCGGTCGACAGCACCTGATAGACGATCACCAGCCCGACCAGCACTCCGATCAGCACGCCAAAGCCGAAGATGATGCCCGTCGGTCGCTTGGTCTGCTGATAGGTCAATTCCTCTTGCGCGGCATCGCCATAGCTGCGGATGCGAAGATCCGGGTCGGACACCAGCTTTTGCAGCCGAGAAACGACCGCCGCCACATCGGCACCCGGTCGAAGGCGCAAAAGGATGTGGTCGGGCGCAGCAGACCGCCGCTGCGGAAAGAGCGACAGGAAGGTCTGGTCCGACACCAGCATATAGCCGTCGCCGCCGAAACCCCCGCCGCCAGCGAAGGTGGCGTAAGCCGTCAGGGTGCGGCCTTCCGACTCGAAGGACAGGGGCGATTGCGGGCGTATAGCCGCCGTTTCCTCTCGTGTCATCCCACGGGCGAGACGGTCGATGATGGCCGCGTTCTGCACCTCAAGCAAAGCAATGTCGCTGGCAATCGCCGGGGCCAGCAGGTCAGGCTTGGCCGGGTCGACGCCAAAAGTGGTCAGGCTGATGTCTGCATCACCGCGATCCCATGGCACGTTTCCGATGAACAGCCCCACGCCGTCCGCCACATCGGGGTCGGCCATCGCCTGCAACAGCCATTGCCGCGCAACATTGCCGCCGTCCGTCAGGCCGTTCGCGTCAGCGGCCGAGATCATTACGTCGGCGGTAAAGAAGGTGTAGGGCCGCAGCGTTGCGGTCCCCATCGAATTCATGATGCCAAGCTGCACGAAGACAAGCACGTTGGCAAAAGCCACGCCGATCAGGGCGGCGGCAAAACGCATCGGGTTGTGCGTCAGTTGCAGCCAACCGATCGGTAGCCTTCCCAAAGCGCGCTGCAAAAGTCGCTTCACGGTGCGGCCCCGGTCTTGCTGGTGTCGATGCGGGCAATGGCCTCGAGGTTCGTGTAGCGCGCCGCGATCTCGGACGAGGCCGCATCCAGCGCCACCAGCACACGGATCACGCGCGCGTCCTTGTTTTCGGCGGCATCATCCGAAATCAGACCCTGGCGCCCGACCGTCAGTCCGATCGAATCGACCGTGCCTTGCAACGTGCTGACCAGCACCGCCGAGGCCAGCTCGACTGGTTGGCCCACAGCGACCTTGGCAATGCGGTCCTGCCAGACTTCGACCTCGGCCATCATCCGGCTGGTATCACCCATCTGCATGATGCCATCGGCGGGCGGGCGTTGGCCGGGCGTGGCGTTGATGTCGAGAATGGTGCCCGCGATCGGTGCAACAACCGCCGCGCGTTGCAGGTCAAGCCGCGCTCGGGCGAGGTCGGCCTTGCCCGCTTCGACGTTTCGCGTGGCAACAACAACGTCCGGCTGATCATCAAGGCCAATGGCAGAGAACCGCGCCAGCGTCGCCTCGGCGCGGGTTACGGCCAACCTCGCCCCTTCGGCGGCCGTGCGGGCCGCATCAAGCGTCGCCTGGGTTGCGACGCCGCGCTGAAACAACTCCTCGGTGCGCTGAAGGTTCGCTGTCGCCTCTGCGGCCGAGGCGATGGCCTGATCCAGGGTTGCCCTGGCCTCGTCGCGGCTGGATTGCACCGTGGCACGGGTCTGCATCAGCGTGGCTTCGCGAATGGCGACGTTGGCTTCGGCTGTCAGCACGGCACCCTCCAGCGCTGCCGCATTGTCGAGCCGTGCCAGAATTGCGCCCTTCTCCACGCTTTGCCCGACCGAGACCAGAAGTTCGGAAATCCGTGCGTCGCCCGCGCCATAGGGTGCCGCAACCACGGACACATCGCCCTTCGGCATCAGCCGTGCCAGCCCGATCACATCGGTCGGCAACATGGTTTCCGCCATGCGTGCTGGCATCTCGACGTTAGGCGGCAAGGCTATCGGTGACGTTGACCCGCCCCCGGGTTGCAACCCGGTCAGGCCGTAAAACGCTTTCAGAAGGGGCGGCTGAAAATACATTCCCACGATCCCCCCCGCAAACATCAGGACTGGAACGAAGAGGATCAGAAGGTATCGCCGCCGGAATAGACCGCGCTTCGTTACCCCCGGACTTGCCTCTTCCACCGCGCCGATCTCCAGCGGCAGGTCGGGGTCGGTGCGGTTGGCCATGTCGGTCTGTCCTGAATCCTGGGTGTGCGTCCTCCATGCTTTCGCACGCTGGCCCAGATCCAACCTTGATATCGCTCAATCGGAACCAGCCTCGACCGCAGGTCTCGCAACGGCGCGGGCGTCTCGCGTTATTCCGGCTCGTATCCGGCGATAAGACGCCGCAGGCCGATCAAGGCACCAACCGCGATGGCGCCAAGCGTCACCGGGCCTGACCAGGACAGGGTTGCAAAGCCGGTGATGCCCTGACCCACCGAACATCCCATAGCGACCACGCCGCCGATGCCCATCAAGGCCGCTCCGCCCACCTGACGGCCCAGCTCGCGCGGGTCCTCGCAAGCTTCCCAGCGAAACAGGCCGCGCCGTATCGAACCGATCAGCGCACCAAGCATCACGCCAATGACAGATCCGACCGAGAACGTGATGCCACCCGCGGTCGAGGTCATGAAATACATCAGGGTCCGCCCGACCGGCGCAGTGTAGGAGGGGCCCTCAACAGCCACCTCGCCCATGCTTTCCACTGCAAGCCATGACGTGCCCCAGAAGCACCAGGCCACGGCGAGACCCGCAGCCACGCCCCATGCAATCGACTTCGGGCTGCTGCGCAGGCCCGGATGCGCCAGCGCCCAGACCAGCAGTGCAGCCGCGATCCCGGCAATCACGATCACCGGCGAAAGCCCAAGCTGCCCGAGGTCGTGAACGATGCCCTGCGGCCCCACCGCCTCGACCTGAGGAAAGAGGGCGATCCGCAAAGGCGCAAGCGGCCCGGACAACGCCACGAAACCGAAGATGCCCATCACCACGACGACGACAAGCGAACGCAGGTCGCCGCCGCCAAAGCGGACCAGCGCACCGAACCCGCAATTGCCGGCCAAGGCCATGCCATAGCCAAACACAAGCCCGCCGATGATCGAGCCAAGCACATTCCATTCAAACTGGTGGTAAATCGTTGCCCGCAGGTCGATCAGTCCGGCCGCTGCGCCGAACTGGGTCGCCAGGATGGCGACCGCCAGAACGACCCCCCAAAGTCGCATCCGTTTCTGGTCGCGGCCATAAGCGGCTGCCTCAAGGGCGCCAAGGGTGCAGAAATCGCCCAACCGCGCAGCGAGGCCCAGAACCAACCCACCGCCAAGGCCAACAAGGGCGGCGAGCATTCCGAACGGCAGGTTCTCCAGCATCCAACTCACTCCATGTCCAGTCAGGGTTGCTCCTGCCCTGCGGTGTCGAAAAGCCGGGCGAGCAATTCAATTATCTCGGACACGTTCGGGTCGAGGAGCGAATAGAAGATCGCCTGTCCCTCGCGACGGGCCCGCACCAGCCCTTCAAGCCGAAGCCTGGCCAACTGCTGGCTCACGATAGCCTGCCGCGCCGACAACAGGTTTTCAAGCTCGGTGACACTTTTGGGTCCGGTTCGCAAATGACACAGGATGGTCAGCCGCCCGTCATGCCCCAGCGCCTTGAGCAGGGTGGCCGCCTCGTCCACACGTCCGATCAGACCCAGCAGGCCGGGCATCGCGTCACCTTCGTCGCCCTGTTCACTCTGAAAACTCTTTTCGATGTTCAACACCTGCCCCACTGGTCTCGCGCCCTGTTTTTGCGTGAGCAAAGCTTATTGGGCAACCCACTCCTTTGTCTGCGGGGGCCGTTTGGCTGGCGAAATCGCCAAGCCGGGCCTCATTCGGTCGGTTTCTGTGCCGTTTCGATCAGTGCGGCCAGCAAGGGCCAGAAAAAGTCCTCACCCGGATATCCGGCGATCCGGCCGGTTTCCTTCCCATCCGCCACCAGAACAAAGGTCGGGGTAAACACCGGCGGCGAGGAAAGCTCCAGCTCTGCCGGCAGGGCGTCGCGCAGTTGCAAACGGCGCAGCGGCGCGGCCCGGCCTTCGTCGGTCAATGGATACTGCGGCGCGATTTCTGCGTTCCACTGGGCGCAGTAGATGCAGCCGGCCTGCTCGAACATCAAAAGCTCCAGCTCTGCCGCCACCGCCGTGGTCGACGTCAGTCCCCAGATCGCAAAGCCAAGGCAGAGGCGGAGTGGCACGTTGACACCAATATAGAAACATAGAACTATCGTAATCTAACGGATGCGATCCAACAAGCCTGCGCTTCCGGGGAAGGAAGGCGATGCTCGACATATCCTACGGTGGCGCGGCTTTGGCGGGTCTGCTGTCGTTCCTGTCCCCCTGCATCCTGCCGATGGTGCCGTTTTACCTGTCGTACATGGCCGGGCTTTCGGTGAAGGAATTGCGCGACGGAGACACCATCGCGCCCGGTGCGCGAGGCAGGCTGGTACTGCAGGCGCTGGCCTTTGCCATCGGGGTGACGACGATCTTCGTTCTTCTCGGTCTCGGGGCGACAGCGCTCGGCCGTAATTTCGCGCAATGGAAAGAGCCGCTGTCCTACGTCGCTGCCGCGATCCTGATCCTCTTCGGACTGCACTTTCTCGGTATCCTCAGAATCGGCTTTCTCTACCGCGAGGCACGGGTAGAGGCAGGAACGAACCCGCGCACCATTGCCGGCGCCTACATCATGGGCCTGGCCTTCGGCTTTGGCTGGACGCCCTGCGTCGGCCCCGCGCTGGCGGCGATCCTGATGGTTGCATCCGGCATGGGCGATCTTTGGCGCGGCGGTATGCTCCTGCTGATCTACGGCCTTTCAATGACACTTCCCTTCGTCTTTGCCGCGTTCTTTGCCGGACCGTTTCTGGGCTGGGTCGCGCGGCACCGCGCGCTGATGGGACATGTGGAAAAGGCGATGGGTGTGATGCTGATCGTGTTCGGCATCCTGATTGCCACCAATACCGTGAACCTGATCGCCGACTGGATGATCCGCAATTTCGACTGGTCCGCGACCCTGACCTGACAGGAGAAAAGCCCCATGCTGCGCGCAATTGCCCTTCTTGCAACCCTGTTCTTCGCGCTTCCCGCCCTAGCCGTCGAGATCGGCGATGATGGTCTGCACAAGCCTGACTGGCTGCGCGAAACCTTCAAGGATTTGCGCGATGACCTGGCCGAAGCCAACGCCGAGGGCAAACGCTTGATGGTCTTCATCGAACAGCGCGGCTGCATCTACTGCACCGAGATGCACGAAAAAGTCCTGACCGACCCAAAGATCGATGCCTTGATCCGGGAAAGCTATTTTGTTGTTCAGATCAACCTATTCGGGGATGTGGACGTTACCGACTTTGACGGCACCACCTTGCCGGAAAAGCAGATGGCGATGCGCTGGGGAGTCATGTTCACACCGACGCTGATGTTCTTCCCCGAAGACGTTCCCGCCGACGCGAGTGCCCGAGAAGCTGCGGTGGCCACCATGCCCGGATCATTCGGCAAGGGAACCACGGAGGCCCTGCTCATCTGGGTGCGGGACCACGGTTACGAGTCCGGCGAAAACTTCCAGAAGTTCGTGGCAGAGCATGTTCTTGAAGGCTCTGACTAGCAATCGAAGCGAATCAATATCTGAATATTTCATTTTTGCTATAAAAGTCTTGCAACGTCGGAAACTCGGTCGCTATAGTTCGAGTCGGAGGAACTCAGGGAGGTTCATGATGATGCGTCAGCTTTGCCTGTTGGGAACATTGGCGTTCGCTGCGGCGACGCCGGCCTTTCCCGAGATTGCCCCCCATCAGCTGTCCTTCAGCGAAGGAAAGCTCGAAGCTCCGCTGACAGACGTGCCCGGCGATCCGCAAAACGGAATCAAGGTGATGACCACCGCTGCGCTTGGAAACTGCGTGGCGTGCCACACCGTCGGCGCCCTTCCGGACGTGCAGTTCCCCGGCGACATCGGGCCACCGCTTGACGGTGCGGCCGATCGGTGGAGCGAGGCGGAACTTCGCGGTCTGGTCGCCAATGCGAAGATGACCTTTGATGGCACCTTCATGCCTGCTTTCTACAAGACCGAAGGCTTCATTCGCCCCGGCGGCGGATACAGCGGCAAGGCACCCGAGGGCGATCTGCCCCCCATCCTGACCGCGCAGCAAATTGAGGACGTCGTGGCGTTCCTTCTCACCCTCAAGGAATGACGGCCGGGTGTCTGACTGACCCCAGTCCCAGAACAAAGGAGATTTCCATTGAAACTCAGCAGACGTGAAGCGCTCTCGGCGGGCCTTGGCGGTGTGGTTTTCGCCATGATGCCAAACCTGTCCATCGCGGCGACCACCGAAGAGCTGACCACCGCTTTCACGGGTGGCGCAGTACCCGGCACCGACGGTATCACCCTGACCACGCCGGAAATCGCCGAGAACGGCAATACCGTGCCTGTCTCCGTCGACGCGCCGGGGGCTGTGGCGATCATGCTATTGGCAACGGGCAACCCCGAACCCGCAGTGGCAACCTTCACTTTCGGACCCGCCGCAGGGCGGCAGTTCGCCGCCACCCGCATCCGGCTGGCGCAAACCCAGGATGTCGTGGCTCTGGCCAAGATGCCCGACGGCTCGATCAAGCAGGCCCAGGCCACCGTCAAGGTGACCATCGGCGGCTGCGGCGGCTGATTTCACAGACAGGAGAACATCATGGCAGAAGACGTCAAACCCCGCGTGAAAGTGCCGAAAACCGCTGCGGCCGGAGAGGTCGTGACGATCAAGGCGCTGATCTCGCACAAGATGGAATCCGGTCAGCGCAAGGGCTCTGACGGCAACCTGATCCCGCGGTCCATCATCAACCGTTTCACCTGCGATCTGAACGGGGTGAACGTGATCGACGTTGCGCTCGACCCGGCGATTTCGACCAACCCCTACTTCGAATTCGACGCCAAGGTGGATGCCGCCGGCGAGTTCAAGTTCACTTGGTACGATGACGACGGTTCGGTCTACGAGGATACAAAGCCGATCTCGATCAGCTGAGCTCCGGCAAAGGGAGGAACGCCATGCACCGCACTGCAACGTCACTGATCGCCATGACCCTCGGCCTCGCTTTTGCCGGTGCGGTCAGCGCCGAACCCGTCGATGACACGCTGGTCGTCGAGGCCGAGGACGGGACCGTCGAGTTGGTCACGACCGCGCCGGCACCTGACCACCTGAAGGGCGTGATGGATACGATCCGATCCGGCTGGCACTACCGTGAGGACGAAACCCGCGATCTGCAGCGCGACGATTTCGACAATCCGGGCATGGTCTACGTCGACCGCGGCACCGACCTCTGGAACGCCGAAATCGGCAAGGGTGGCGAAAGCTGTGCCGGCTGCCACGAAGGGCCGGAAAGCATGGCGGGCCTGCGCGCCGTGACGCCGAGGGTCGACGAAAAGACCGGCAAGCTGATGACGGTCGAGAACTACATCGATGCCTGCGTGACGGAACGGATGGGGCTGGAACCCTGGGGTTGGACAGGCGACAACATGAAGGACATGCTGGCGCTGATCTCGATGCAGTCGCGCGGGATGCCGGTCAACGTGGCGATCGATGGCCCGGCGGCCCCGTTCTGGGAACAGGGCAAGGAGATTTACTACACCCGGTACGGCCAACTTGAGATGGCCTGTGCCAATTGCCACGAAGACAATCAGGGCAAGTTCATCCGCGCCGACCACCTGAGCCAGGGGCAGATTAACGGCTTCCCGGTATATCGGCTGAAGGACGCCGGCATCCTGTCCCCCCAGCAGCGTTTTGTCGGCTGTGTCCGCGACACCAGGGCCGAAACGTTCAAGCCGAACTCGGACGAATTCAAGGCGCTGGAACTCTATGTCGCCTCGCGCGGCAACGGGCTGTCGGTCGAGGGCGTCTCGGTCCGCCACTAGCTTAAAGGCGATTGCCGGCCAGCCGGCATCGCCCTTTCGACGGAAATTTACGGACGGCAACCTGCCTGACGCGCCGGCGCGATAGGCAGCGTCTGGCCGAATGAAAAGGAGAACGGGGATGGTCACCCGACGCGAATTCCTGCAGGCCTCGCTGGCTGCCTCGGCCATCTACGGTGTCTCGGGACTGGGGAACTGGTCGCGGCTCGCCGCGCAGCAGGCCCTGACGCAGGATCAGTTGCTCCAGTTCGACGACTTCGGCAACCTGACGCTGATCCACATCACCGACATCCACGCCCAGTTGAAGCCGGTCTGGTTTCGGGAACCGGAATGGAACATCGGCGTCGGCGAAGCGAAGGGCCTGCCGCCGCATGTGGTGGGCCGCGCCTTCCACGAGATGTTCAACATCGCACCGGCCAGCCCCGACGCCTATGCCCTGACCTACGAGGATTTCTCCGCGCTGGGCCGCACCTACGGCCGGATGGGCGGGATGGACAGGGTCGCGACGGTGGTCAAGGCGATCCGCGCAGCACGGCCCGACAGCATCCTGCTGGACGGCGGCGACACCTGGCAGGGTTCCTACACCTCGTTGATGACGAAGGGGCAGGACTGCGTCAACGTGATGAATGCCTTGGGCGTCGAGGCGATGACCAGCCATTGGGAATGGACCTATGGCACCGAGCGGGTGAACGAGATCGTCGCCGCGTTACCCTTCCCGTTCCTTGGCGCGAACATCTTTGACGCCGAATGGGACGAACCGGCCTTCGAGCCCTACAAGATCTTCGAAAAAGCCGGCCTGCGCGTCGCGGTGATCGGCCAGGCCTTCCCCTACATGCCCATCGCCAACCCGCGCTGGATGTTCCCCGAATACTCCTTCGGCATTCGCGAGGAACGCATGCAAGAGGTGGTCGATGAGGTCCGCGCCGAGGGCGTCGATCTGGTGGTCTGCCTGTCGCACAACGGGTTTGACGTCGACCGCAAGATGGCCAGTCGGGTCACCGGGATCGACGTTATCCTGACCGGCCACACCCATGACGCCATCCCCGAGCCGGTGCTGGTTGGCCAGACCATCCTGATCGCCTCGGGCAGCCACGGCAAGTTCATCAGCCGCGTCGATCTCGATGTGCGGGAAAGAAGGATGATGGGCTTCCGGCACAAGCTGATCCCGATCTTCTCGGACGTGATCACCCCCGACCCGGAAATGGCTACGCTTATCGACACCGAACGCGCGCCCTTCAAGGCGGAACTCGAAGCCCAGATCGGCACGACCGAGTCGTTGCTTTACCGCCGGGGCAATTTCCAGGGCACCTGGGATGACCTGATCTGCGATGCTGTGCGTTCTGAACGCGAGGTGCAGATCGCGCTCTCGCCAGGTGTTCGCTGGGGGGCTTCCCTGCTTCCCGGCGACCCGATCACGCGCGAGGATGTCCACAACGTCACCTCGATGACCTACGGCCAGGTCTACCGGTCGGAAATGACCGGTGAGATGCTGAAGACCATTCTCGAGGACGTGGCCGACAACATCTTCAACCCCGACCCCTACTATCAGCAGGGCGGCGACATGGTGCGCGTCGGCGGCATGGGCTTTGCCTGCAACGTGTCGAACCCGATCGGCAGCCGGATCAGCGAGATGGTGCTGCTCGATACCGGCGAGGCCATCGACGCGGCCAAGACCTACACCGTCGGCGGCTGGGCTTCGGTCAACGAAGGCACCGAAGGCCCGCAGATCTGGGACGTGGTCGAAGCGCATATCAAGAAGCTTGGCACTGTCAGGCTTGACCCAAACACCTCGGTCAAAGTGACCGGCATCTGACAAAGGAGCGTTCGCCAGATGACCGACGAACCCGCAACCACCCGCCGCGCCTTTCTCGCCGGCACCGCTGTCACCGGGGCAGGCCTCGTGGCCAGCACCGCCGTCGCCCAGACCCCCGATCCCCTGATCACCGAAGTCCAGCCCTGGGCCTCGGCCTTTGGTGACCCGGTCGATGCCACACCTTACGGAATGCCGATCCAGTTCGAGTCCCATGTGGTCCGCCGCAACGTGGAATGGCTGACCGAAAGCCCGGTGTCCTCGATCAACTTCACGCCGATCCATGCGCTCGAAGGAACGATCACCCCGCAGGGCTGCGCCTTCGAACGCCACCATTCCGGCGCCATCGAACTCTCAAAACCGGATTACCGCCTGATGATCAACGGGCTGGTGGACAAGCCGCTGGTTTTTACCTTCGAAGACCTGCTGCGCTTTCCGCGGCACGTCAGCACCGCCTTCTGTGAATGTGCAGCCAATGGCGGGATGGAATGGGGCGGCGCGCAGCTTGAAGGCTGCCAGTTCACCCAAGGCATGATCCACAATATGGAATACACCGGCGTCATGCTGCGCGACCTCTTGGCCGAGGCTGGCGTGCAACCGGAAGGCAAGTGGGTCTATGTCGAAGGCGCCGATGCCTCGTCCAACGGCCGCTCGATCCCGCTGGAAAAGGCGCTGGATGACGTGATGGTCGCCTTCTTCGCCAATGGCGAGGCGCTGCGCAAGGAACATGGCTACCCCGTGCGCCTCGTTGTCCCCGGCTGGGAAGGCAACATGTGGGTCAAATGGCTGCGCCGGATATCTGTCTATGACCAAGCGGTCGAAAGCCGCGAGGAAACCTCGAAATACACCGACCTGATGCCCGACGGCCGGGCGCGGAAATGGACTTGGGTGATGGATGCGAAATCCGTCATCACCTCGCCCAGCCCGCAAGCCCCGATCCGCCACGGCGCTGGCCCCTTGGTGATCACCGGCCTTGCTTGGAGCGGCAACGGCAAGGTCGACCGCGTCGATGTTTCCGTGGATGGCGGTAACACCTGGGTTCCGGCCCGCATCTCGGGCGACGCCAAATCCAAGGCGCTGACCCGGTTTCATTACGACATGAACTGGGACGGGTCCGAGATGTTCATCATGTCCCGCGCCGTGGATGAAACCGGCTACGTCCAGCCGACAAAGCAGGCGCTGCGCGACATTCGCGGGGTCAACAACGTCTACCACAACAACGCGATCCAGGTCTGGTGGGTACGCGCGGACGGAGAGGTCGAAAATGTCGAAATCGCTTGATCTGGCGCTGGCCTCTGCCCTCATAGCTCTCTCCGGTCCCGCCTGGGCCGAACCGCTTGGCCTCGGCCGCGCGGCGCTGCCCGAAGAAATCGCCGCCTGGGACATGACGGTCCTGCCCGATGGTAAGGGCCTGCCCGAAGGCTCGGGCGATGTTCTGACCGGCGAAGAGGTCTTTGGCGAATATTGCGCCGCCTGCCACGGTGAATTTGCCGAAGGTCTGGACAGCTGGCCCGTTCTCGCTGGCGGCGACGGCACCCTTACCGACTCGCGCCCGGTCAAGACGGTCGGCAGCTACTGGCCCTACCTGTCCACCGCCTTCGACTACGTTCACCGCTCGATGCCCTTCGGCTCGGCACAAACGCTGACGGTGGATGACACCTACGCCATCACCGCCTTCCTTTTGTATTCCAATGGCTTGGTAGAAGACGACTTCACCCTGACGCAGGAAAATTTCGCGACCATCACGCTCACCAATGCGGACGGCTTCTACCCGGATGACCGGGCCGAAAGCGAATACCCGCTGTTCAGTGCCGAACCTTGCATGGAAAACTGCCGCACCGCCGCACCAGAAGTGACCAAGCGCGCGGTTGATCTGGGGGTAACGCCCAAGGATCCGAACGGCAAGCCCGCAGGCACCTTGCCTCCGGTCACGCTCGCCTCGGCCGAAGGCACCGAGGGCGCCGCCCCGGTCGAGGTGGCCCAAGCCGAGCAAGTCGCCGAGGTGGAACCGTCAGCCGAACCTTCCGCCGCCGCCGATCCCGAACTGGTCGCTGCGGGCGAGACGGTGTTCAAGAAATGCACCGCCTGCCACAAGGTCGGCGAGGGCGCGACGAACGGCGTCGGGCCGGTGCTGAACGGCATCATCGACGCCCCGATGGCGGCGGTCGAGGGTTTCAAATACTCTGACCCCCTCGCCAAGATGGGTGCGGATGGCGCGGTCTGGGACGCGACCTCGCTGCACGCCTTCCTCGAAAATCCGCGCGGCCACGTCAAAGGCACCAAGATGAGCTTTGCCGGCCTGAAAAAGTCCGAAGACCGCGACGCCGTGATTGCCTATCTTGCGACCTTCGGCGGCGGCTGATCCATGCAGCGGCGCGCGCCACTTCCCGCCCTCGCCCTGCTGTTCGTTTTCGACAGCGCAGTGGCGAGCGGCGAGGAAATCGGCAACGCCGAACGGGGCGCCACGCTCTTCGCCCGTGACTGCGCGGCCTGCCACCAGATCGGCGAAGGCGCAGCCAACAGGGTCGGGCCGCAACTGAACGGAATTTTTGGCCGTCGCGCCGGTGCCATGGCAGGGTTCGCCTATTCCAGATCCATGGCCCGCATTGGCAGTGACGGCTTGACTTGGACGTTGCAAACACTTGACGTGTATATAGAAAATCCGAAATCCCTGGTTTCCGGCACAAGGATGAGCTACCGGGGAATGCCCGATGAGGCAGACCGCGCCGCCCTCTTGGCCTATCTGCGCGACTGGTCGGACAAGCCCCGCGACATTCCCGAGGCCGAGCCGACCGCAATCAAGACCAACCCCGACCTCGCGCCCGACATCCTCGCCATCGAAGGCGACACCGAATACGGCGAATACCTCTCCGCCGAATGCCAGACCTGCCACCAGTCCGACGGCACCGATCAGGGCATCCCCTCGATCACCGGCTGGCCGGAAGAGGACTTCGTTGTCGCCATGCACGCCTACAAGCAGAAACTCCGCCCGCATCCCGTGATGCAGATGATGGCGGGGCGGTTGAATGAAACCGAAATCGCGGCACTGGCCGCCTATTTCGCCACGCTTGACTGAACGAAACCGTCGCCCGACCCGGCCGACGCAAGCTTTTGGGAGGACACGCTATGAAACTCGACAGACGGCATTTTCTCGGCACCGGACTGGCCACCGGCGCCCTTCTTGCGGCGCCGACGGTGTGGGGTCAGGCCAAACCCAAGGTCATCGTGATTGGCGGCGGGGCAGGGGGGGCAACAGCCGCGCGCTATCTGGCCACCGAAAGCGAGGGTGGCGTCGAAGTCACGCTGATCGAGGCGAACCCGGTCTACACCACCTGCTTCTTTTCCAACCTCTACCTCGGCGGCTTTCGCGAGTTCGAAAGCCTGCAACATGGCTACGACAAGATAGCCGGTGCCGGGGTGACGGTGATCAACGACACGGCAACCGCCGTCGATCGAGTGGCCCGTACAGTAACGCTGGCCGGGGGGCAGGTGCTGCCCTATGACCGCCTCGTGCTTTCGCCCGGCATCGACTTCAAGGAAGGCTCGGTCCCCGGCTGGTCCGCCGATACCCATGCCGAGATAATGCCCCACGCCTACAAGGCCGGCCCGCAGACACAGCTTCTGAAAGCCCAGGTCGAAGCGATGCCGCAAGGCGGCGTGTTCGCCATGATCGCGCCGCCAAACCCCTACCGCTGCCCGCCCGGCCCCTATGAACGGGTCAGCATGATCGCCCACTACCTGAAACAGAATAACCCTACCGCCAAGATCATGGTCCTCGACCCCAAGGACAAATACTCCAAGCAGGCGTTGTTCGAGGAGGGCTGGCTGACCCATTACGACGGTATGGTCGATTGGATCGGCCCCGAATTCGGTGGCGCCGACGTCGAGGTGCGCCCCGACACGATGGAGGTCGTGATCGAGGGCGAAGCCCAGAAGGTCGATGTCTGCAACGTCATTCCGGGCCAGATGGCGGGCAAGATCGCTGGCCTTGCCGGGGTCACCGACGATACCGGCTGGGCGCCTGTCCACCCCGACAGCATGAAGTCGAAACTCGATGAAAACATCTGGGTTCTGGGCGACAGCTCAGCCCAGGGCGACATGCCCAAATCTGCCTTTTCGGCCAACAGTCAGGCCAAGGTCGCCGTCATGGCGATCCGCGGCGAGCTGACCGCATCGCGTGTGTTCCCGGCGAAGTATTCCAATACCTGCTGGTCGCTGATCGCGCCGGAAGATGGGGTGAAGGTCGGCGCATCCTACGAGCCGACTGCCGAAAAGATCGCCTCGGTCGAAAGCTTCATCTCGGACACTGGGGAAGACGCCGCCCTGCGCAAGGCCACCTACGAGGAATCTCTGGGCTGGTACGCTGGGATCACCGCCGACATTTTCGGCTGAAACCATTTTTCAACTTGGCGGAGTGGTCATGCACTCCGCCCCTTACCGGATGACCCTATGCTGACCCGCCGCCACATCCTGACCACCGCCGCCGCAGCCCTCGCCGCCCCGCTGGCACCCCGCCGCCTCTGGGCCGCCAGCACGTTGATGCTGGGGTCTACCCAGCTTGATACCCTGTCCGACGGCAACCTCGTGCTGCCGGGTGACTTCATCCTCGGCGGCATGCCGCAAGACGAAATGCAGGCAATCGTCGCAAAATACGGACTTCCGACCGATCAGCTGACCCCGCCCTGCAATGTCACCCTGCTGCGCGATGGCACCAACACTGTGCTTTTCGACGTTGGCGCCGGCCCGGACTTTCAACCCAGCGCGGGCAAGCTCGCCGAGGCGTTGGAGGCCGCTGGCCTCACGCCCGGCGATATCACCCATGTGCTCTTCACCCACGGCCACCCCGATCACCTCTGGGGCCTGCTCGACGATTTCGACGAACCGGCCTTCCCGAACGCCCAGTACATGATGGGGCAGGCGGAACACGCCTACTGGTCCGACCCTGCGACGGTGGAAACCATCGGCGAGGCGCGGACGACCTTTGCTGTCGGTGCCGCGCGGAGGCTTGAGGTTCTCGCCGATACCGTCCGCCTTCTCGAAGATGGCGAAGAGCCGTTGCCCGGCATCACCGCCCGCCTGACCCCCGGCCACACCCCCGGCCACCTCGCGTTTGAAATTGCCGGCGCGACGCCAGCGATGGTTCTGGGCGATTGCGTCGCCAATCACCATGTTGCCTTCGAACGCCCCGACTGGGCTTCCGGTGCCGATCAAGACCCGGAGATGGCCGCAACCACCCGGGCCGCACTCCTTGCCCGGCTTGCGGACGAAGGCCATGCGATCATTGGTTTCCACTTGCCGGGGGGTGGCATTGGCCGTGTGGAAAAGGCCGACAAGGGCTACCGCTTCAGCGAAGACATCTGACAGGGTCAGGCGGCCAGCGGCCGCCGCAGTCCCGCCTGATCCATAAGGGCGTCGGTGATCCCGGCGCCCACCCACATGAAGAACAGTGCGACCCAAGCCGTCGCCACAAAGGCCGACCCGCCGGTCACCCCGGCCCCGATCGCACAACCCCCCGCCAGCATGGCACCAAACCCCATCAGCACCGCCCCGGCCATCGATCGCCGCATCTGGCCTTCACCCTCAAAGCCCTGAAACTTCAACTCACGCCCGGCCGCAGCCGCCAGAAGCGCGCCGAGAAAGACCCCCGGCACCAAGCCGATGTCGAAATCGAGCGCCGGGCTGTCGGTCAGAAAGAACATAAGCATATTGGCAGACGGCCCCGAAAACGTGGCAGAGGTCACGCTCATCGGTTCAAACGCAACCTGCGCCAGACTGAACGTCAGCACCCAGCCCAGCGCCACGGCAAACCCGACACCCGAGGCGAAAACCATGATCCGCCACCCAAGGCCCAGCCGGCTGACCAGCCGAAAGGCAAGGACCGCAATGGCGACCCCCAATCCCAAACCCGCCCAGTCCGGCAGCCCTGCCGCAGCCAGCAGGTCGACATTCCGGCCGTTCGGCGTCACCCACAGACCCGCCAACCATTGCCGGACCGGTGCAAGCCAGCCGTGCAGCGACATCTGCGCCACCACCGCGAAGATCAGCCCCGACACCACGGCCCGCAGGTTGCCCGTCGCCGCCAGCACCAAAAGCCGCCCCGAACAGCCCCGCGCCAGCACCATGCCTGCGCCGAACATCAACCCGCCGATGATTGCGCCCGACCACGACCCGGTCACCGCCATCATCCGCGCCTCCTCCGCCCGGAAAAGACCAAGGAGAGCGGCTCCTTGCACCCAGATCACCGCTGTCGAAAAGGCAAGCAGCCAGACCGCGACTTTCGGCCCCAGACTGCCCCGCGCAAACTCCACCGCCGCCGCGCGCAGGCAGAACTGCGACCGTTGGGCCGCGACGCCGAAAACCGCCCCGGTCAGAAGCCCGAACACGGCGCCAAGCGCCGCCTCGTCCACGATGTCCAGTAACGCCAAAAGATCCATGTGCCGCACCCCCACGCGCCGAAAATATCGACCGGACCGGGGCGTTTCATTGATCTGCATCATAAGCCCGCCAAGGCATCTCCAGACGTCCGCCGAGGGCTACTGCGAGGGGATGCGGGGCCTGGCCGTGCCGCGCGGCCGTCAAGGCAGGCACAAGGTAGAATCTTCGGCGTATCCGTGCAAACTTGTCGCTCAGTCTGCTTGGGTCAGAGGCTTTCCAACTTGGTCGCAGAACGTGAACGGAAATTTCGTCTCGTTATGAAAGGCAGGCTGCGACCCTGGTTTTGGGCCTTTGCGGCCGCAGCATTGCTGGCGCTGCCGGTCGTTGACCGGATTGCCACGGGCAACGCCTTGGCCGAAGGGCAGGATCGCGCCGAAACCATCCTTCGACAAACGGTCAACGCCCTCGACAGCCATTTGCGGCGCTTCGAGGCGTTGCCCGCACTTCTGGCCCAGGACGATGCCGTCGGCGCGCTGTTGTCTGATCCGATGAACGGACAGCGGGTCGCAATGATGAACGGATGGCTCGCCGAGACGAACGCACTGATTGAATCGTCGGACCTCTATCTGATCGACCTTGCGGGCGATACGATCGCAGCTTCGAACCATGGCCGACCGGACAGCTTCATCGGCCAGAACTTTTCCTATCGGCCGTATTTCACCGAGGCCCGCGACGGTGGCTCGGGTCGCTATTTCGCTCTGGGCACTACCTCGGGGGTCCGCGGCTATTACTTCGCCTCGCCGGTCCGCGACGGAAACGGGCAAGTCACCGGCGTTCTCGCCTTGAAGATCGGCGTCGACGAAATCGAGGCTGGCTGGCGCGCGCGCGATTACCGGATTCTTGTCACCGACCCGGAGGGGGTGGTGTTCATGTCAACGGACCCCGGCTGGCGTTACCGTGGTCTGCTGCCTCTGACGCCAGACCGCCGGGGACGCCTCGCTGAAACGCGGCGCTACGCTGACGAACCCCTTGCCGAATTGCAGGTTGCGACGTCGACAATTGCCGATGTCCCGATGCTGCAGTTGGCCGATGGAAACGGCCTCATGCAGCAGTATATCGCGACCGAGACGGCGATGCCCCGCGCAGGCTGGGCAGTCCGCGTGCTCCTAGATACCGCTCCAGCGCGCGCCCAGGCCCGGCTGGTCGTTCTGGCCGTGGCCCTTTTCCTCCTCGTCGGGCTCCTCCTCGCCTGGACGGTCGCACAGCGCCGCGCCCGACTGGCCGAAAGGCTGGCCATCCATGCCGCCGCCCAAGCCAACCTGGAGCGTCAGGTCGCCGAGCGCACCGCAGACCTGACACAGGCCAACGCCGACCTTCGCCGGATGCAGGCCGATCTCGTGCAGGCTGGAAAGCTTGCCGCGCTGGGCCGCATGTCCGCGGCCCTCAGCCACGAAATCAACCAACCGCTCGCTGCGGTCCGCAACTATGCCGACAGCGCCGGCCTGCTGATCGAACGCGGAGACCTTGATCGCGCGCGCGAGAACGTCGGGCTTATCCTTGGCCTGATCGACCGCATGGCCGCCATCGCCCGCCATCTGCGCAACGTCGCCCGCAAACCGAACGAACCGCTCAAGGTCGTGGACATCGGCACTGTGGTGCAGGACGCTCTGGTGATCGCACAAGCACGTCTGACCTCCGCCGGGGCCGAGGTCATCCTTGACATTCCCCCCGACCTGCCTCCGGTCCTCGGCGGTCCGGTGCGCCTTCAGCAGGTTGTCGTCAACGTCCTGTCGAATGCGGCCGATGCCATGCAAGACAGCGCCGACCGCCGGATGCATCTTTCCGCTCATATGGTGGAAGATGAAGTCACCATCGCGATCCGCGATCACGGGCCGGGCGTTGCACCGGCCATTGCCGATCGCATCTTCGACCCGTTCTTTTCCACCAAGCAGGTGGGGGCAGGCCTCGGCCTTGGCCTCTCGATCAGCTATAACATCATGAAGGATTTCGGAGGCGACCTGCGTGTCACGAACCACCCCGAGGGGGGCGCGGTGTTCAGCCTGATCCTTCGCCGTGCCGGCTCAAGCGCCCTTGCCGCCGAATGAAGCAGACCGTCCTTCTCATCGACGACGACGAGGCAATGCGCCGCTCCACCGAGCAGGCGCTGGAACTGGCGGGCTTCTCCGTTCAATCCTTCGCAAGCGCCGAGGCTGCCCTGCCGACAATCGGGCCCGGCTTCACCGGAGCCGTGATTTCCGACATCCGCATGCCGGGCATGGACGGAATGACCCTGTTGGAGCGGCTGACGCTTGCCGACCGCGACCTGCCCGTGATCCTGATAACCGGCCATGCCGACGTCACCCTTGCCGTCGAAGCCATGCGGCGCGGGGCTTACGATTTCATCGAGAAGCCCTTTTCCACGCAACGCCTCGCCGCCGTCCTGCATCGGGCACTGGACCGCCGCGCCCTGGTGATCGAGAACCGGAGACTTCGCGCCGTTGCCGGCCAGCGTGACGATCTTGAGGTGCGGCTGCCCGGTCGAAGCTCTGCGGTCATCGATCTGCGCCGCCTCATCCGCACGCTCGGCCCATCCGAGGCCGATGCGCTGATCACCGGCCCGACAGGCGTTGGAAAGGAAGTCGTTGCCCAGGCGATGCATGACATGTCGCCCCGCGCGGGCCGCCCCTTGATCGCCATCAACTGCGCCGCCCTTCCGGCCCAGTTGATCGAATCCGAACTTTTCGGCCACGAGGCAGGTGCCTTCCCCGGCGCGATGCGCCCCCGCTTTGGCCGTTTCGAACATGCGCGCGGTGGCACGATCCTGCTGGATGAAATCGGGTCGATGCCGCTCGACCTGCAGGCGCGTCTCCTTCGCGTGCTGCAAGACCGTGTCATCACCCGGCTGGGCTCCAACGACCCCATCGCGCTCGATGTTCGGTTCCTTGCCACGTCCAAGGCCGATCTCGCCAAGGCCGTAGCAGCCGGAACCTTCCGCGAAGATCTGCTTTACCGCCTTGCGGTCGCCACCATCCGCGTCGCCCCGCTTGCCGACCGCCGCGAAGATATTCCGCTTCTCTTCCTGCAACTCGCCCGCGAAGCAGCGGCCCGCCACAACGTGGATGATCGCACCCCCGATCCCGAATTGCTTGCCACGCTTTCCGCCCGCGACTGGCCCGGAAATGTGCGCGAACTGCGCAATGCGTCAGACCGTTTCGTCCTTGGGCTGGACTGGATGGACGGCGCCGGTCCAGAGGCACTTCGGCTGGCCGACCGCGTCGCAGGGTTCGAGCGCAGCGTGATCGCCGGGGCCATTTCTGCCCACCGTGGCCACCTCCGCGGGGTCTACGAATCGCTCGGGGTCAGCCGCAAGACGCTCTACGAAAAGATGCAGAAATACGGGCTCGACCGACGATTGATCGTCGATGCCGACGAAGGCGAGGAGTGAGGCCCTTCAACTGGGTGGTAATCCACCCAAGTCCGAACCCGGTTTGGGGCCATTTCCACCCATCTGACAGCATTCGCCGCCAAGATATCCCCTGAAACCCAGCGTTTCCTTTGCCAGACGACCTGAATTCGCGCGTCGTAAGACAGACCCGCGCCGAGGAGGAAACCGCGCGGGGCCTTCACACGCCACGTCTGGGAGGACTCCATGGCACTGCATTTGAAACTCGCCGGCATCGCCGCCGGCGCGGCTCTGGCCGCATCCACCGCCTTCGCGCAAACCTATCCTGAACGCCAGATCACCATGGTGGTCCCGTTTTCCGCAGGCGGACCGACCGACACCGTGGGCCGCCTGATCGCCGAACGCATGTCGGCTGACCTTGGCGAGCAGATCATCGTCGAAAACGTCGGCGGCGCGGGTGGCACGCTTGGCGCGGGCAACGTGGCAAGCGCCGAAGCAGACGGCTACACGATCCTCTTGCATCACATCGGCATGGCCACCAGCGCCACCTTGTATCGCAGCCTCGCCTATTCTCCGACGGAAGCCTTCGAATACATCGGCCTCGTGACCGAGGTTCCGATGACCATCGTCGCCCGCAAGGATTTCGAACCCGCCGACTTCGCCTCGCTGATCACCTATGTGAAGGAAAACGCCGATACGATCACCCTGGCGAATGCCGGGATCGGCGCCGCTTCGCATCTGTGCGGCATGCTGTTCATGCAGGCGGTCGAAGCGCCGATCGTCACCGTCCCCTACAAGGGCACCGGTCCGGCGATGACGGAACTCCTGGGTGGCCAGATCGACATCATGTGCGACCAGACCACCAACACGACCGAGCAGATCAAGGGCGGCACGATCAAGGCCTATGCCGTGACGTCGCCCGCCCGGCTGGACATCTTCCCGGATCTGCCAACGGTGTCCGAAGGTGGCTTCCCCGGCATGGAAGTTTCCGTCTGGCACGGGCTCTACGCACCGAAAGGCACCCCGCCCGAGGTGATCGAACGGCTCTCCGCCTCGCTGCAAGCCGCCCTCGCCGACCCGAGCATCGCCGAAAAGCTGGCCGAACTTGGCACCGCGCCGTCCCCTGCCGCCGACGCGACGCCAGCCGCATTGCAGGCCAAGCTTGAAGCGGAAATTCAGCGCTGGAAGCCCGTCATCGAAACCGCCGGCGTCTACGCCGACTGACCCAACGGGGGGGCGCGACCAGCGCCCCCTTCACCTTGCCGGGGAGCGTCCTGACCATGCGCAAAATCACCGTCGACTGGACCGACGCCCTCGCCGGCATCGTGTTCATCCTGTTCGGCTTGCTCTTCGGCGTCCAGTCTCTCGGGCTGGAGATCGGCACCGCCTTCCGCATGGGGCCGGGCTATTTCCCGCTTGTCCTGTCGGGCATCCTTATTCTGCTGGGCGGTCTCATCACCGCCAGCGCCGTTCACGACCGGGGCGGCGAACCGATCGGTTCGCTGGCCTGGCGCGGGGTCCTGTTCATCCTGCCCGCCCCGATCTTCTTCGGCCTGACCATCCGCGGCCTTGGCTTCGTCCCCGCAATCTTCCTCACGACGCTGATCGCAGCACTCGCGTCATTCAAGATGCGCCTGCACTGGGCGCTGCTTCTGGCTGTCGGCGTCACGATCTTTGCGACCTTGGTCTTTTCCTACGGCCTTGGCCTGCCGTTCCGCCGCTTCGGCCCCTGGCTTTCGTTCTAAGGCACCCGCATGGACCTGATTTCCAACCTTTCGCTCGGCTTCGCCACCGCAGCTTCGCCCGAGAACCTGCTCTTTTGCCTGATCGGCGTGATCCTCGGCACCCTGATCGGTGTCCTGCCGGGCATCGGCGCCACCGCGACCATCGCGATGCTGTTGCCGATCACCTTCCAGCTGGAACCGGTCTCCTCGCTCATCATGCTCTCGGGCATCTACTACGGCGCGCAATACGGCGGCTCGACGACGGCGATCCTGATCAACATGCCGGGCGAAAGCTCCTCGGCGGTCACCGCGATCGACGGCTACCAGATGGCCCGCCGTGGCAAGGCTGGAACCGCCCTTGCCATCGCGGCTCTCGGATCCTTCTTCGCCGGCACCGTCGCTACCCTTCTCGTCGCGCTCTTCGCCCCGCCGCTGACCACCATCGCGCTCAAGTTCGGCGCGGCGGAATATTTCAGCCTCATGCTCCTCGGCCTCATCTCCGCAATCGCACTTGCCCATGGATCGATCCTTAAGGCACTTGCCATGGTGGTGCTCGGCTTGATCCTTGGCCTCGTCGGTACCGACATCTATACCGGCACGCCCCGCTTCACCTTCGGGATCACCGAATATGCCGACGGGCTTTCCTTCGTCGCGCTCGCCGTCGGCATCTTCGGCATCGCCGAGATTCTCCGCAATCTCGAAGGCGAGCAGGACCGGACCATTCTGGGCACCAAACTCGGCGGCCTCTTTCCCTCGCGCGAAGACCTTCGCCGCATGGTCGCGCCAATGTTGCGGGGCACGGCGGTAGGCTCAGTTCTGGGCATCCTTCCGGGCGGCGGCGCGGTTCTGGCCTCCTTCGCCTCCTACACCATCGAAAAACGCATCTCCGCCACGCCGGAAGAGTTTGGCCAAGGCGCCATCGCCGGGGTGGCCGGCCCGGAATCCGCCAACAACGCGGGCGCGCAGACCTCGTTCATCCCGCTTCTGACGCTGGGAATTCCGGCAAACCCGGTCATGGCCTTGATGGTCGGTGCGATGATCATCCAAGGCATCGTACCCGGCCCCAACGTCGCCACCGAACAGCCAGAGCTGTTCTGGGGCATCATCGCCAGCATGTGGATCGGCAACCTGATGCTCGTCGTGCTGAACCTGCCGCTCATCGGGCTTTGGGTGAAACTGTTGAAGGTGCCGTATCACGTGCTCTTTCCGGTGATCATGGCGTTCTGCTCGATCGGGGTCTATTCGGTGAACTCGAACGTCTACGACCTCTACGCCGTCGCCGTCTTCGGCCTGATGGGCTATGCGCTTCTCAAGCTCAAATGCGAACCGGCTCCCCTGCTCCTCGGTTTCGTTCTGGGGCCGATGCTTGAAGAGAACCTCCGCCGGGCGATGATCCTCGGGAGGGGCGATCCCTCGATCTTCGTGACCCGCCCGATCAGTCTGACCCTGCTTCTGCTGGCGGTTGCGGTTCTCGTGATCATGCTCTTGCCCGCGATCCGCAAGAAGCGCGACGAAGTCTTCGTGGAAGCCGATTGATTGCCACGCGGCGCGGTCTCGTGATCGGGCACGTCACTTGTTGCGCAAAGGTTGCCAAGACCACCCGCCACGGCAGCGACTGAGCCGGAGGAGGAACCTTGATATGGGAGGGGCGCTACTCGGATCTCATGGCCCTTTTCGACCGCCATCGGCATCAACGGCAAACTGCGCGACGGCCGCGTGATTCGATGACCGGCGAGGCCAGCCTTTACCGCATCGTCGCCACCGACGATCCGGCAGGCCCGACCGGTCGCCTTTTGTAAGGCCGCCTGCCATACAGGTGCCATACGCTTGCCAGACGCAAACCAGACGAGGTTCTGATGCCCATTCTCGCCACTCATGTCGGCTCACTTCCCCGCTCGCAAGAGGTGGTGGATTTCATCTTCGCCCGCGAACGGAACGAACCCTACGACCCCGCCGCCTTCGACGCCTGCATGACCGCGGCGGTGCGTGAAAACGTCCGCCGTCAGAAGGCCGCCGGCATCGACATCGTCTCCGATGGCGAGGCGTCGAAAATCAGCTATGCCACCTACGTCAAGGACCGCTACACCGGCTTTGACGGCGACAGCCCAAGGAACGCGCCCGCCGACCTGAAGCTCTTTCCCAGCTTTCTCGAACGGCTGGCAAAAGATGGCGGCAGCCCCCGCTACGCCCGTCCGCAATGCGTCGGCCCCGTCGTCTCAAAGGGTCATGGCGAACTGCAAAAAGACATCGCCAACCTTACCTCGGCAATGGCTGCCGAGGGCGTTGAGCGCGGCTTCATGAACGCCGCAAGCCCCGGAGTAATCAGCCTTTTCCTGCAAAACGCGCACTACGCGACGCGCGAGGAATACCTCTTCGCGCTTGCCGACGCGATGCGCGACGAATACCGCACCATTCTTGATGCGGGCCTCGATCTTCAGCTTGACTGCCCCGATCTCGCTCTTTCGCGGCACATGCTCTTTACCCATCTCACAGACGAAGAATTCCTGCGCACCGCCGCCACCCACGTCGAAGCCCTGCGCCACGCCCTTGATGGCCTGCCACAAGATCGCATCCGCCTGCACATCTGCTGGGGTAACTACGAAGGCCCGCATGTCTGCGACATCGACATGGCCAAGGTTTTCCCGCTCCTGATGAGCGTCCCCGCCCGCTATGTGCTGTTTGAAACCGCAAACCCCCGCCACGGCCACGAATGGACCGTGTTCCGCGACCGGGCGGCAGAAATTCCAGACGACAAGGTGCTGATCCCCGGCGCGGTCGATACCACCACGAACTTCGTCGAACACCCTGATCTTGTTGCACAAAGATTGGAGCGTTTCACTTCGATTCTCGGCACCGAGCGGGTGATTGCAGGCTCCGATTGCGGCTTTGGCACCTTTGCAGGTTTCGGCGCGGTCGATCCCGAAATCGCCTGGGCCAAGCTCGCCACCCTCAAGGAAGGCGCGCGGCGGGCGCGATGATACCGCTGGTCCTGATCCCCGGCATGATGTGCGACGCGCGCATGTGGGGCGACATCGACACTGCCCTTGGCGTGCCGGTGATCCACCATCTGCCAACCGGTGCCGATACCATGCCCGCGCTCGCCGCCCTTTTCCTTGCCAACGCTCCACCAAGGTTTGCACTCGCCGGCCTTTCCCTCGGCGGTATCCTCGCCATGGAGATCCTCCGGCAGGCCCCGGATCGCATTGACCGGCTGGCCCTTCTCGACACCAACCCAAAGGCCGAAACACCCGAAGCCCAAGCCCGCCGCGCGCCCCAGATCGCCCGTGCCCTTGCAGGCGACCTTGAAGGCGTGATGCGCGAGGACATGAAGCCGAACTACCTCGCTCCCGGCCCTCGCCAGGATGAAATTCTCAATCTTTGCATGGACATGGCCCTGATGCTCGGGCCCGAAACCTTCGCCCGCCAATCCCGCGCCCTGCGCGACCGGGCAGATCAGCAGGCCACGCTTGCAGCCTACAGCGGTCCCGCTCTCGTCCTGATGGGTGCCGAAGATCGGCTCTGCCCGCTGGACCGCCACGAACTGATGCACGCCCTGATGCCGCAGTCGCGCCTGCACGTCATCCCGGACGCCGCCCACCTTCCACCGTTGGAACAACCTGCCGCCACCCTGCGCGCCCTGCGCGACTGGCTTGCCTGAAGGATCGCATATGCCGATCACTGACATCAAGGCCCATTTCGCGGACGGCGGCACCGCCGTCAACGGCTGGTGCGCCATCCCCTCGCGCAAAGACTGCCCGCCCCGGTTCTTGCCCGTGTGTCGTGGAACGAACCCGGTATCGTGATGAAATGCCTCGACGCGGGGTTCTCCGGCCTCATTTGCCCCATGGTCAATACCGCCGCCGATGCCCGCCGCCTGGTCGAGGCCGCACGCTACGCGCCCCTGGGCGGGCGTTCTTACGGACCGACACGCGCAAACATGGTTCACGGCCAGACCTACGCCCGCACGGCGAATGACCGGATTCTGCTGCTTGCAATGATCGAAACACGCGAAGCCCTTGCGAACCTTGAATCCATCCTGACCGTCGAAGGCATTGACGGCGTCTACGTGGGCCCCTCGGACCTTGGCCTGTCGCTTGGGTATGAGCCAACACTGGAACCCACAGCGCCCGAGGTTCTCGAGGCGATCTCACAGATCGTCGCGCAAACCCGCGCAGCCGGTAGAATTGCGGGCATCCACACCGGTTCCCCGACCATGATCAAAACCATGATTGCCAACGGATTTCACTTCGCCTCCTTGCTTACCGACGCCCGGCTGTTCGCAACGGCCCTGTCAGTCTCGCTTGCAGAAGTGCGAAACTCTGCGGCGCGAGCCATCACCGGTTATTGAAACACACGCCGAGTCTGCCCCGGCAGCCTGCACCCGCAAAGTAACTACGCGGCAATCGAGACCGGGATCGCCTTGGTACGGAACCGTTCGTCGCGTCGCTAGTTGACCATAGGTGCATCATCCTAGACCAATTCCGGCGCTGACGACGTGAAAGCCAAAGGCTTCCTCCGCTCGCTTGTCCGGGTCCGCACTGGTCTCACCAGCGTCCGGTTATCCTGTTTTCTTGCGATTGGGACGGTGCGCTGGGTCAGGTCGGCATCTAACCAACTGTTATCTTGGAGGATCTACCCATGAAATTCGTTTCCTTGAAATCCCTCGCGGGAGCCGCGCTTGCGGTCGGCTTGATGGCGCAGGGGGCTGTGGCGCAAGACATGCAGTTTTTCCGGATCGGAACCGGCGGCACTGCCGGCACGTACTACCCGATCGGCGGTCTGATCGCGAACGCGATTTCGAACCCGCCGGGATCGCGGGCCTGCGAAGATGGCGGATCGTGTGGCGTGCCCGGACTGATTGCAACTGCGGTGGCGTCGAACGGATCGGTCGGCAACGTCAATTCGATCAACGGTGGCACGCTTGAGGCCGGTTTCAGCCAGTCCGACGTCGCGTATTGGGCCCAAACCGGGACTGGCATCTGGGAAGGTCAGCCGCCGGTCGAAAAGCTGCGGCTGATCGCGAACCTGTACCCAGAAAGCATCCATCTGGTCGCAAGCAAGGCCTCGGGCATCACCTCCGTCGCCGATTTGAAGGGCAAGCGGGTGTCGCTGGACGAGCCGGGCTCGGGCACGCTGGTCGACGCCAAGATCATCCTTGACGCGTTCGGTTTGTCCGAGGCGGACATCACGCCGGAATACCTGAAACCCGATCAGGCGTCCGACCGGATGCGCGACGGAGCGATGGACGCGTTCTTCTTTGTCGGTGGATATCCGGCCGGTGCGATTGCGGAACTGTCCAGCCAGCATGAGGTCGTGATGGTTCCGATCACCGGTCCTGAGGTCGAGGCGCTGCGCGGCGAATACACCTTTTTCGCCAATGACGTGCTTCCCGCAGGCACCTATGAGGGCCAGGAGGCCGATGTGCCGACCCTTTCGGTCGGCGCGCAGATGGTGACCTCGGCTGATCTGCCCGAGGAACTGATTTATGGCATCACCAAAGCGATGTTCAACGATACCACTCAGAAGCTGTTTGGTAGCGGGCACGCCAAAGGCAAGTTCATCACGCTGGAAAATGCCGTGCAGGGTGCAGGCATCCCGTTCCATCCCGGCGCCGAGAAGTTCTACCGGGAAGCCGGCGCCATCAAGTGACCGGTCCAGTTTGATCTGACCTGATCTGCCGGGGAACGCGAACTGCAACAGCGGTTCGCGTTCCCTTACCACACGAGCCGACGAGGATACCCCGATGAGTGACGGCCAACGCGCGATGACGGCGGCGGAACTTGCGGCGATCGAAGAGCAGTTCGATCCTGAAGCGCGGTTTCGTACGGTTACGCGTCCGGTCGCCATCTTATCGGGTGTCATCCTTTTCGCGCTGGCCTGCTATCACTACTACACCGCAGGTTTTGGCATCCCGCGCGCCACCACCCATCGCGGCATCCACATGGGGGTGTCGCTGCTGCTGATCTTCCTCAGCTTCGCTGTCCTGTCGTCGCAGCGGCAAAAGACAACCGGTTTCGTGTTGCTTGGCTTGCCGGTGATCGACTGGTTGCTTGGCATCGCCGCGCTGATAAGCTCGCTTTACGTAGTGTGGATCTACGACCAACTGGCGTTCCGCATCGGCAATCCGCTGCAGATCGACATTGTCATGGGTACGGTCCTGCTGGTGACCCTGTTCGAGGCAGTGCGAAGGTCGATGGGCTGGCCCCTGCCGTTCATCGCATTGCTGTTCATCGGATATGCCTATTTCGGCCAATCAATGCCGGGTATCTTCGTTCATCCGGGGGCGGACTGGTCGGGGATCGTCAACCATCTCTATCTGTCGTCGCAGGGTGTCTATGGCACCGCACTGGGTGTGATCGCGACCTATGTATTTCATTTCGTGCTGTTCGGGGTGATGGCGCAACGCATCGGGCTCGGGCAGTTGTTCATCGATCTGGCGACCGCACTGACGGGGCGTTTTTCCGGCGGGCCTGCAAAGGTGTCGGTGGTGTCCTCGGCGCTTCTGGGGTCGATCTCGGGCTCGTCGATCGCCAATACCGTGACCACAGGTGCGCTGACCATTCCCACGATGATCAAGATCGGCTTCCAGCGCCATTTCGCAGCGGCGGTCGAGGCCGCCTCGTCCACCGGCGGGCAGATCACCCCACCGGTGATGGGCGCGGTGGCGTTCCTGATGGTCGAGTATCTGGGCATCCCGCTGCGTACGATCCTGATCGCGGCCATCGTGCCCGCCTTCATGCATTTTTTCGGCGTGCTGGTGCAGGTGCATATGGAGGCCAAGCGGCTGGGCATCCGCGGCCTGCGCAAGGAAGAACTGCCGAACGCCGTTCAGGTGCTGCGCGAGGGCTGGCTGTCGATGCTGCCGCTGATCCTGCTCGTTTACATGCTGATGTCGGGCCGCACCCCGTTCCTGGCTGCCTTCTGGGCGATCACAGCCTGTATCGTCATCTATGCGATCCAGCGGGTGATGGCTGCCGGAATCGCCGACGGTGCCCGCGAGTTTGCGGTCGGTATCTTTGAGGGCTTCGTTTCCGGGGCCAAAAGCTCGCTTGCCGTGACGGCGGCTGCGGCGCTGGTGGGCGTGGTGATCGGTGTGGTCACGCTGACCGGCATCGGCTTCAAGATCGCCTTCATGCTGACCAGCGTCGCGCAAGGCTGGGCCGAAAGCACCCATGCCTTCCTCGCCTTCCTGCCGATCGAATTGTTTAGCATGTATACGCTGGCGCTGTTGTTCACGCTGATGATGACTGCGGTGGTGTGCATCCTGATGGGCTGCGGCATCCCCACGACGGCGAATTACATCATCATGGTGGCCGTGGCTGCCCCCGTGCTCGCGATGATGAACGTCGAACCGCTCGTCGCACACTTCTTCGTCTTCTACTACGGCGTGCTGGCCGATGTGACGCCACCGGTGGCCATGGCTGCTTACGCGGCGTCGGGCATCGCCGGGGCCAATGCGTTCAAGGCGGGCAATACCGCGTTCAGGCTGTCGATGGGCAAGGCGCTGGTACCTTTCATGTTCGTGTTCTCGCCCTCCCTGCTTTTGGTGACGGCAGAGTTCACCTGGGGCGCCTTCGCGCTGGCGTTTTCCGGGGCCGTGCTCGGCATCATTGCGCTGTCGGCGGCAATCACGAATTGGCTGTTCCGACCTTTGCTCCTGATCGAGCGGGTGCTGCTGCCGATCGCGGCGCTGCTGATGATTGCGCCCGAAGCGATCTCCACCGCGATCGGGGCAACCATTTTGGCGTTGGTTGCCCTGCGGCAGTGGTTTGCGGGCAAAGCCCAGACCCCCGGCGTCGCCTGATCGGCCGATAGCGCGCGACCTCGCGCCGTTCAACACGGCTGAAATCGCCCGTCGACCTTCCGCCTCTCCGGCGTTTCCAATCAGAACGCAACGAAAGCTAAATCCGCTCCAGCACCTCAACAGCCAAAATCGTGGGCAGATGTTCGGCGATCTCGGCCCATGTCTCGCCTTCGTCCAGACTTGCAAAGACCGACCCGCTGTTGGTCCCGAAGTACACTCCTGCGGGGGATTGCGTGTCCCCCGCCATCGCCTGCCGTAGAACGGTGAAAAAGCACGCTTTCTGCGGCAAGCCCGTGCGTTTGTCCGACCAGGTCTTGCCACCGTCCTCGGATTTCCAGACCGCGGCAGCAGCGTTTGGCGGAAACCGCCCGGCCTGATCGCCATTCAGCGGCAAGGTCCAGATGGTCTGCGGATCCCGAGGATGCACCCTGATCGGAAACCCGAAAGTGGATGGCAGGCCTTGGGTCACATCGTCCCAGCTGCGGCCGCCATCGGCGGACCGCCAGACCCCATGGTGGTTCTGCTGGTAGAGGATATCGTCCTGGCCGGGCGCGCGCACTATGTTGTGCACACAATGGCCCACCTCGCCATCGCGAGGCGCGGCCGGGTGATCGTGCCCGGCACAGGCCTCCGAATTCGAAAGTCGGTTGCGGCGGTCCCAGGTCTTGCCACCATCCTCGGTCGCAAAGACACCGGCGGCCGAGATGCCGATCCATAAACGGTCGGCGTCGTTGGGGTCCGATACGATGGAGTGGAGCACCAGTCCGGCGGCTCCCGGTGACCACGAACCAGCCGAAGGATGATCACTCAGGCCCTGCACGAGGTTCCATGTTTCGCCGCCGTTCTTACTGGCGAGAAGATTGGCGGGCTTGGTGCCCGCATAGAGGGTGTCGCCGGCAACGCCCAAGGACCAGACCTGCGCAAAGCGATCGGCAAACGGCAGTGCTGCGTCCGTCCAGCCGATCATCGCGGCGAAATCGGGGTCGTTGGCGGCCCACTCGTCCATCTTGCCTGAGGTCAGCTTTGTCAGCGTCCAGCTATCGCCGCCATCGTCTGACCGCCAGACGCCCGCCCCATGCCAATCGCCGCCACCCCCGGCCCAGATCCGCCCCGAAGCTGGATCGCCGATGACATGATTGATCGGCCAGCCATCGCAAAAGGGACCGGAGACTGTCCAACCCGAACGATCGGCGCCGCCTGCAATCAGAAAGGCACCTTTCGTCGTGCCCACAAGGACGGTCGTGGTTGCCGTGGCCATGTCTGAACTCCTCGAAAGCACTTCAGCGTAACACGGGATGTCGATTCGTCATCACGCGCCGAGGCGGTCGTTGGCAGGCTCGGGCTGGCCGATGGGAAAGCTCGCACACGGCATCGTGTGTTGGCCGCTATGGCTACGGGGTTAACCTGTCCCTTTCACAGAAAGGGATTCCGCGATGAACCGACCGATGACCCGCATGACGGCAAAGGATTTTTCACCCGAGCTTCTGGAGCTTTACGACTTCTACGCGCATGGCAAGATCACCAAGCGAGAGTTTCTCGACCGGGCCGGGCGGTATGCGGTTGGCGGGCTTACGGCGGCGGCAATCCTTGGCATGATGAGCCCGAATTACGCGCTGGCCGAGCAGGTCAGCTTCAACGACCCCGACATTGTCGGCGAGTACGTCATGTATCCAAGCCCGAACGGCCACAGCGAGGTGCGCGGCTACCTGGTACGCCCGGCTGCCGCAGAGGGAAAGCTGCCGGCGGTTGTCGTAGTGCACGAAAACCGGGGACTAAATCCTTACATCGAGGACGTCGCCCGCCGCCTGGCAAAACAGGGGTTTCTTGCGCTCGCACCCGACGGGCTGACCTCTGTCGGCGGTTATCCGGGCAATGACGAGGCCGGGCGCGAACTGCAATCGAAGGTCGATGGCACCAAATTGATGAACGACTTTTTTGCGGCGGTCGAATGGTTGATGTCCCACGAAGCGTCGACCGGGCGGGTCGGGATCACCGGCTTTTGCTATGGGGGTGGCGTCGCCAATGCGGCAGCGGTGGCGTATCCGGAACTGGGCGGCGCGGTGCCGTTCTATGGTCGCCAGCCGGCCCCCGAAGACGTGGCTCAGATCAAATGTCCCCTCTTGATCCACTACGCCGAGTTGGACGAGCGGGTGAACGAGGGTTGGCCGGCCTATGAGGCGGCGTTGAAGGCGGCGGGTGTGGAATATGAGGCCTACATCTATCCGGGCGTGAACCATGGGTTCCACAACGACAGCACGCCGCGCTACGATGAAGCCGCCGCAGAACTGGCGTGGGATCGCACGGTGGCGTTTTTCAAAGCCAACCTCATGTGACAGTCCGGCCGTCCGGAAAGCCCGCCCATGGCTCCGGGTCGTCCGAAGTGGCCTGATGACGTGGCTCGGTCGGCGCGGCAGCCCTCGTCCCTGCACGCTGCGCATACCCCGCCAAATTTCATGTGGAAACGGACAGTGTCGCTGCACGTTGAGTAAACGAGCAGCGAAAGGATTTCTCGATGCCCGTGTCCGACCCGTTCTTTGGCCTGACCTCGATCCACATCCTGATGGCGGCCGTGGGCCTCGCTATCTTTGTGGCCTACCTCATTCCGCGTGTGCTTTTCGGCGCGGCAGCCTCGTCATCCTCCGTCCTCATGCTGTTCGGATTGGCAAGTTTCGCGCTCATCCCGGGCATGCCCGCCGTTCCTAACCCGACCGTCGCTCCGTACCTTTGGGAGTTGGTCAGCGAAATCGCCGTGATCGTGGTGCTCTTTGCCACCGGTTTGCGCATCGACCAGATCGGCGGGTGGCGCACATGGATGCCGACGGTGCGACTGCTCGTCATAGCCATGCCCCTCACCATTGCCGCGCTGGCACTGCTTGGCTGGGCGCTGGCCGGAATGACCGTGGCCGGAGCGATCCTGCTTGGTGCGGTCTTGTCGCCTACCGACCCGGTGCTTGCCGGCGACGTGCAGGTTGGCCCGCCGCTTGAAGGCCGCGAGCATCCCGTCCGCTTCACCCTGACCGCCGAAGCCGGATTGAACGACGGCCTCGCCTTCCCGTTCGTCTATCTGGGGCTGATCGTTGCCGCCAGCGACGTCGTGTCGGTTTCATCCCTGGTGGAGTGGGGCTTCCGCGACGTTCTCTACCGCATCGCCGTCGGCGGGCTTGTCGGGGCCCTGGTCGGGTGGCTGCTTGGCAAGGCGCTGTTCTCCTCGTGGGGCAGCTCCGCGATCGAGCGGAGCGGCCCCGGCGTTCTGGCCTTGGGCGCGGTCCTGCTTTGCTACGGCACGGTGGAACTGGCGGAAGGCTACGGCTTCATCGGTGCTTTCGCCGCCGGCGTCGTTTGTCGTCGCGTGCAGCAAGAGCATCATTTTCACAAACGGCTGCACGCCTTCAGCGAAGCGGTGGAGCACGCGCTTACTGCCGTCTTGCTCATCATGCTGGGCAGCATCCTGCCAGCCCTGTGGCCGGCGCTGGACTGGCGCTATTCCCTGATCGGCTTTGGCCTGCTGCTCGTGATCCGCCCGGTTGTGGGCTGGATTGCGCTGCTTGGGTCCGGCGTGCCATCGCGCGACCGATGGATCATCGGCTTTTTCGGGGTCCGCGGCATCGGTTCGCTTTACTACGTCGGCTATGCGACCGGCCACATGGAGTTCATTGACGAAGACCAGATCTGGGCTGTGGTCGCCTACACGATCTTCGCATCCTCGCTTCTGCACGGGGCCACCAGCTTTCTGGTGGAACGCTACGCTTCAAGCCGCAGCCACGGCCGCCACCATTCAGCGAGCGGTTGAGCAGCACTCGCGCCCGTTCATCGCATCTCAGTCTGGACTGGCTGGCCGCGGAACCCCTCCAAGTCCAAGCGCCATAGAAACTTTCGCCGCGAGGTCTTCATCAGAAAATGGCTTGCCGATATAGTAATCAAACTTCGTCATTAACCCCTCTGGCAGCTCCCTGGGCGTCAAGGCAGTCGTCAATATCGCCGGGGCATTCACCCCACGCTTTCGCAAGAGATCGAGCATTTCCGCCCCGTCCATCCGCGGCATCATGTAGTCCGAAACGATCACGTCAGGCTGCGAACCAGTGATGCGGTCAAGTGCATCTTGACCGTCATGGGCCATGATCACCTCGAATCCCTGAGAAGCCAAGGCATCGGCGGTGGTGATCCCGATGAGGGCTTCGTCCTCGACGTAAAGCACAAGCGTCATGACTCTATTCTTTTTGCAAGTGGGGGTTTGACTGTCGAACATGTGAGGGCTGACGACAAGGCCTGTCTGCCTCTTTCTTGTGATTTCAAGCACAGTTATCCGCCGTCTTGCGCCCGGCGCACGTCTCGCGTTCATTTGCCGGAAGGAGTATTTTGCGGGATGAAAAATCGAATCTCTTTACGCGGGCGACTGCAACTCCTCGTCGCCATCGCTCTTGCGCCGGGATTTCTCATTGTCGCGGCCAATCTCACGGCGACCAAGTCGCTGAGGCTTGAGGAGCTTGACGCTTACAGCCTGCGAATGAGTGAGATCCTTCAGCACGAGGTGATCCGAGGCCTGACGGCTGCGGCTGTGCTGGTTGTAGCTTCGGGAAAAGCACCCGTGCTGGAATCTGCCGGAGAAGGATGTGAAAGCTATCTCGGAGCAGTCGCCCGCGAACTTCCTACGGTGGTCGATATCGCAGTCGCTGATCCGGACGGACGCATCTACTGCAAGTCGGGCGAGTCGCCTGCAAGCGATCTGGAGCGGATTACTGAAGGCCTGATGGCGACTGCACTTGCACAGCAGATTGCCGTCGGCAAATTCGCGATGACGCCACGCGGAGCGGCGCTTCCGATCGGATCAGCGATCCGTGACGACGCCGGCGTTGTGCGTCGCTTCGTCGTGATCACGGTCGCCCTTACCGAGCTTGAAAACCTTGTCGCAGCGCGCGGCGACTTTCCTGGCAACCGGGCAATCGTTGCGGACGTCGATGGCACGGTTCTCTTGCGTTATCCGACCTCGGCCGATTTGAAGGCGGGCGACCCACTTCCGGCTGTTTACCAGCCACTCGCTACCGCTTCGGCCCCTGGCACCACCTGGCTTGGAACCGATGGTCAAGCCCGCCGGATCGTGAGCTACCAACCCTTGGCAACCGGAGTGCCAATCTCGTTCATCTTCGAGATTCCGGCGGAAGGTGTCATGGCGCCGATCAACCGCGCGATGCTGATCAACATACTCGTCGCCTTCCTCGTGGCGATCTTGGCCCTTTCGCTGGCAAGTTGGTATGGCCGAAAGTTCATCCGCGTGCCTGTTGACCAGATCTTGGCCGTTCTCGCAGCGCGCCGTTCAGGAAACGCGCGAGCGCGCACCCAACTTGGCAAAGGCGGCTCCGAATTCTCCAGTATCGGGCATTCCGTCGACGAACTGTTCGACGAACTGGATCAAAAGGACAGCGATCAGCGCCTGCTTCAAGCTCAACGGGATACTTTTGCCCGAGAGTTGCAGCACCGGGTGAAGAATTTGCTGGCGATCATCCAAGTCATTGCAAGGCAGACGCTTTCCGCACGCTCGACATCTCCTGCCGTGCAGGAATTTGAACGGCGGGTCCATGCGCTGATACGGGCAAACGCGGCCCTGTTGTCCGACGGGGGGAAGGACGGCGAATTGGGCGCAATCATCAAGGACACGCTTGCTCCGTTTCTGGCCGAGAACGACGACCGTGTAACGCTCACCGGACCGGACATTCGGGTTGGCCCAAAAGTTGGCCTGGCCCTCACCATGGCCATTCATGAAATGGCCACGAACGCTGCAAAATACGGCGCGCTCAGCAGTCCGGAAGGATCAATCGCCGTAACTTGGATGCTGGACGACGACAAACTCCTCATGGATTGGGTGGAAGCAGGCGGTCCTGCGGCGGACACGCCTTCACCCGGTGGGTTCGGCACGCTGATGATCAAGCGCGTGCTTGAAGCAGAGACCAAGGGGGCCGTGCAGACATCCTTCCCGCGCGAGGGTTTTCAGTTCCACCTTTCTGCACCCCGCGCGGCGGTTCAGACACAGTGACGCACTGTGCAGTCCCCCCATGCGCCCTCGGGCGTCATTCGGCCGCGACTGCTTGCAGCCGGCCTCGGCGGCTGAATAGACCCGACGGATCATATGTCGCGCGCAGTCCGGCCAGCCTTGCCCGCACTGCTGCGGAAAGCGTCGGGAGGGCGCGGTCTGGCCGTTCCAGATCGGCTTCTCCGACGTAGGCTCCGGTGCAGATCGGCGCGATGCCGTCAATCGAGGCGCGCAGCCAGCCCAGGTTCGACGCATCCTCGTTGGCGTCCTGCCAGATCGCATAAAGCGCCCCGAAGATGCGCCCGTCGCGCGAGAAGGCAGCGACCGCCGGGGTCTCGACAGCGTTGGGCCGCAGCACGGCCAGCGCCATGTTCCCCTCCGACGGCGCGCGCGCCATGTCCTGCACGATGCGGCCCAACACCTTGCCGAAGTCCGCGTCGGACCAAACGGTGTCTACCGCATACCGCCAGCCCTCGGGTGTCGAGTGCGCGGTGGCCTCGTAGAGAGCACCGAAGGGCGTCGGCATCGGACCGATGACCTGCAGCGCATTCGGCGCGCCCTCAGCGAGCGCAGTGTGGATGGCGCAGGCCTCGGCATCGCTGCGGGCAAAGACCGTGGCCAGCGCCGCGATCACCGGGCCGTCCGAGGTCGGCGTGACTTTGCAGGTAAACTCGACGCAGGCCGGAGCCCGTGACATGACGGTCTCGGCCCACGCCGCGACTTCTGCCGCCGCAGCGGCGGGATATACCCGGATAGCCGTACTGGTCGCCTTGGCCGCGCTCTTTAGTGCAAGATGATAGGCGGTCACCACGCCGAAGAACTCGGGGCCCGCGCCGCGCGCCGCCCAGAAGATGTCCGTGTGCTCGTTTGCATTTGCCGTGACCATCCGCCCATCGGCAAGTACGACCTCGACGGCCGTGACCGAGAAGCAGGCAAAGCCCCACTCGGCCGAGTTCCAGCCGACGCCCCCGCCCAGAAGATAGCCGCTCATCGGCACGCTGCCGCAATGTCCCAGCGGAAATGCGAGGTCGTGCCGCTCAAGCGCTCCGGCGAGGCGCAGGTTTGTCACCGCAGGCTCGACGCGGGCGGTGCGTGCTTCGACGTCAAGCTTCAGCCCGTCGAGTGCGCCGAGGTCCACGACCATGTCGGCCTCCGCCGCGATGCCGCTGAACTGGTGCCCACCGCCGCGAGGGGACACGGTCAGACCGTGGTCCGCAGCAAAGCGAACCGCCTCGGCCACGTCTTGGGCGCAGGCGGCGCGCACGATAAGCTTGGCACGGCACGCGGGCTTGCGGCCGTTCCAGATGAGCGCGTCGCTCGCGGCTGCAAGATGCGGCTCGTTGGTGGTGATGACAGCGCCGCGAAGGCGCTTCTGCAGGATGTCTATGTTCATATCTGGCCTCGTTCGGGCGCGGCGGCAGGGCCGGCCCCGGTATGGTCGGTTGAGGACGACGCGCGATGCGCCGCCACGGCGGGTTGTCGGATGGAGCGGCCCCTTCGCGAACTTGCGATCCCGGGCTTCGCTGCCTGGAGCGTCTATACGGGGGCCAGCCGCGCGAGGCATGCTAAGTCTCGCGTCACGAAAGCCTAAATGAATGCTCAGAAAATGCTCACGCAGCCGACGTGTCAGGCGACCTCGGCCGCGTCCGTCTCGCCTGCCTGCTGAAGCGTGATCCTGCACCTCGATACGAGGCGGAACCGGCCGCGTCCGGTCTTCTCGATCTGCAGGCAAGCCCCGCGCTCATCAAGCCTGCGGCGCAGCAAGACGAGCCGGGCATCGAGGTTCTCGGCATGGTCGGGAAGCTTCAACGCCCGGTCCAGACGCAGTTCGCGCGTCGTGAAGTCAGTTCTGCCGGTTGCGGCGTGCTCGCTCAGAAGCCGCCAGAGGATCGCGCCCGCCACCCCCTTGATAAGGTAGTCATGGCCGAGGAACACGCTATCGTCGCGCGGATAGTGGCGCACGGTGACCGACGCTCCGGCGTCGCCGCCGATTGCCTTCGCGGCAGGCGCCTCGTCGGTATCCTCCTCGCGCAGAAGCGTCATCATCGCGCCGAGCTGGTTCGCCACCAGCACCATCGCATCTTCGCACTCGTGGTCGAAGCGCATGATCTCGGCGGATTCGGCAAAGAGGACGCCAAGGACACGACCAAGCGCCACGACCGGCACCGCAATCTGGCTGTGCGGCGTGCCAAGACCGGGAAATGGCACGCCCGGCGGCTCTTCAGCCAGAAGTCCCGCGCTACGCGCCGCAGCGCCCAAGGCTGCGCCGTAACGGTACTCCGAGCTCAGATGTCCGATCCGGATCGGTACACCCTCGCGCGCCGCGACGCCGATGACGCCTTCACCCGGCAGAATCTCCGCGCCGATGCCCGACACCGCGTAGCCCCGCGAGCCAAGCGCAAACAGGCGCCCGTCGTATTCCGCCATCAGGAGGATCGCGTTCGACACTCCGAGGTGCTGCGTCAGGCCGTCGAGAGCGGCATCGGCCAATTCATCAAGGTCCCGGCAGCGGGCGAGGTCATCGACACACGAGCGGACTGCCGACAGAAATGATACGCTTCGGCAGGCGGGTTGGTCTGACGGCGGCCTGACCGCCTCCACATCGACGACCCGGAACACGTCTGCACCAAGGAGCCGAAAGACCTTCTCCAGCCCATGGTGCGACGCGATCCCCGCAAGCTTGGCCTTCATGCTCTCGAAAAGCGGCCCGGCGGTCTGCGTTTCGACATAGTCGAGATCCAGCCGGTACTGCGCCAGCGTGCCTGGGTCGAATATCTGGACGCAGGCCTGCCGCGTCGCGAGCAGGTTCCGACGGGTCTTGTTGAAGAACTGGTAGGAAAGCGCGACATGCGACTCGTCCACCCAATGCACCTGGCTGATCATCGAGGCGTTCGGCAGACCTTCGGTGTCACATGTGCAGAGCGTGGAGGCAGAGATGCCTTCCATCGCGCCACGCAGGGTGCGCAGGTCGAACGCACTCATCTCGGCAGCTCCGCGCCCGCGCCGGGCCCCGGCGTCTGGGTGAAGACCCGTTCCGGTCGGAACTCGAGCGAAACGAGATCGGTGGTCCCGCAGAGGGCATAAGCATTCGCCTGAACACGGGTGTACCCGAGTTCGACAAGTTCGTCGGCAAGAAGCGCGCACTGCCGTTCAGCTTCGATCGTGTCGTCGGGTGCGGCCTCGCATACTCGGGCGCCCGTTGCTTTCAATTGGATCGACCGGTGGTCCCGTGCGCGGGAAAAGGTCGCAGCCACAGCGCTTCCGTCCGCGACCGCCTGAAGAAAGGTCGCGTTGGCGCTTCTGGACAGCAGGATTCGCACCTCTGCCATTCCATCGATCCGGCAGGCCACGCCATTGCCGACAACCGGCCTGCCGTCGATCTTGCGTGCCCCCAGCGTCGCCGCAACACCGCCCTGCAGGAAAGCGACGATGTGGGCCGGCAGATGATCGCCACTACCGGCCTCGCGCCAGGCGATCTGGTCATCAATTGGGGTGGCATAAGTTGCTTGGGCCATCATCGGCAACTCGGTGGCGTTGCGGCGATCTCCGCCTGCTTTGTGGAGTCACCTTATCCTGCATGAGTTGCTTGGCTGCGCACAAGGCGAATTACAGGGTGTCCAGTGCCACGCGGTGCAAGAAAATTCGTCTCAACCCGCTCCGCTCCACAACTGGAAAAGCTGCACATCTCAGCAGATCAAGGATCGGACGTCGCGGTCAGACCAAAGTGGATGAAGGCTTGCGATGAACGTGACATCATTGCTGAAAACGTCGAAGGTAAAGGCCACAAGCTCGCGTGACCGGCGTCAGCGCGTCTCTCTGACAGGGTTGCCACAACGAGGAGAGATCATGCGGCTGCGTCCGTCGAATGTCCCTTCGCTGACCGCCTTGCGGATCGCCAGCCCGTTGATTGCCGCCGCCTTGATCCTCACCAGCGGTGCGATTTCCTGGCAAAACGCGAACAAGGGCGCAGAAGAGGAAGCAAACTCCCGGGCAGTGCTTCTGGAAAGCCAAGTAGCCGGAATAATCAGCGCGCAGTTCGTTCTGCATGATGCCGTTGCGGTGCGCCTTGCAGAGATCGACCGTGCAGCAGTGCAGGGCAGGCCATTCCATCTGTTTCTGAAAGCGCTTTTCGAAAGCGTGTCACAAACTTACGGGATCGGGCTGGTCGCGCTTGACGGGCGACTGATGGCGTCGAGTGGAGAATATCCGGCGGTGTCGCGCATCGAAGACCGGGCATATCTGCTTGAATTGTCACAAGGCGCTGTTCGCTTCGTCGACCGTACCCTGCTCGCCAGCGGACAAGTGGATGCGATGGTCTCTGCCACAGCAGTCAAGGTGGGTGACACTCCGGCGGCCTTGGTAACTGCATGGCCGGTCGAGGCATTGACGGAGTTTACGGCCGGTCTTGCAGATCGTCCGGGACACCACGCAATGGTCATGCGGGCCGATGGGACTGTTCTGGTGCCGTCCGAGGGCAGCGGCATGTCTCATTTCATGCCGGAGAATACACCGCCCACAGTTGGCACCCTTCAAACCCTCGCTCCTCCGGACGGCGAGGTTTCACTTGTTGCCTACCGCGCTGTCGCGAACGCCCCTTTGTTTGTGGCTTACGGCATGTCTATGCGCAGCGTCCGTGCGGAATGGGTGAGGGCCATCCTGCCGTTCTGGGCACTTACTGCGGCTGGGGGGCTTTTCGGGTTTGTCCTGTTCGGGACGATCCGTGAAACTGCTGCGACCCGGCTGCGACGCGCAATTGCCGAGGAACGCGCGACAGCGGCAGAAAGCCTCGCGCGGCACAGACGAGACCTGCTCAGCGAGATGACCCACCGCATCAAGAACAATCTGACGATCATTTCCGCAATAATCCGGATTGAGGGCCAAGGCAAAAGCTCGGTGCAACTTGGCGATCTGTCCGCACGCATCGACGCGGTCGCATCGCTGCATGACATGCTTTATCGCGCCGATGACGGGATGACCGTGGATTTGGGAAAGCTGCTTGAAGCAATCGCAACGAACCCCGCCATAGTGCCATTAGAGCTTGGCATCGATGTCACTCTCGATCTGTTGCCCGGCGTGCCGCTGGATAGCAGCGTGGCGACGACTGTGGCGATGATAGTATCCGAGCTTATCACCAATTCGGTAAAGCACGCCTTTATAGGCGCGACCGATCCGCGACTTTCCGTCAGCATGACAGACTCTGGAAGCAAGCTGGAAATCACCGTTGCGGACAATGGCCCCGGCACAGCCGTCGAGACGGCGCGGCGCAGTGGCAGCGAATTGATGCGCGCGCTGGCGTCCAGCGCCGGGATATCACTAAAGACCGATGTCAACCGGGGGACGGTCCACAGTTTGCTGCTGGCGCGTCCACAAGGAACGCAAGCCGCAACGAACACATAGCGGCCATCAGACGTTGTGTGTGACTGGTTCGGAACTTCACTGACGGTCTCATTGTGAAAGCCGAAGTTGGCCTCACCGGTTCGAACACGCCTGGGGCGGATTGAATCTGCCGGATCCGGCTTCAAGAGCCGGTCGCAGTCCTTAGCCAACGGTTACCTGCCGCACGGGCGAAGGTCGGCGTAGAATACGGTCCCGCCTTGCCGGGCGACGTATTGGGTTCTGAACTGACGAATTTGACGGATGGGATGGACTGGGAAGATCCGAGTCAATCTTTCCCGGATTCGGGCGGCAAAGATGCCAACCCGCTAGGGCATTTCCCGAAAAACCGTCAACCGCCCAGTAAACGGTCCATTTTTCGGTCCCGTAGTGGATCCATGAATATGTTATTTGTTGGTGGCGAGGGGGGGACTCGAACCCCCGACCCCGTGATTATGAGTCACGTGCTCTAACCAGCTGAGCTACCTAGCCACTGGGCGGGGGATTAAGGGCGCGCCCGGTGAAGGTCAAGCCTGAATCGCTGCGCCGTCATCCATGCGCCACGCGCGGTCGGCCCGAGGCGGTTGCGGTCACCGTCGCCTCGATGAACATCGCCCGCCCCTCGACTTCGGCCTCGCGCACGTCGCGGGCCACCGTCACGCGCAGATCGACGGCCCCGGCGCGCCGCGCACGATCCGACGCTTCCGCCACCAGCGCCGCTTCCATCGCCGCCAGCGCCGCATCGCGTGAGGCGAACACCTGCAACCCCTCGGCCAAATGCGCCACGAACCGCCCTTCGGCAGGCGATGACACAATGCCCTGCACCCGCTGGCTGACCTGCCCTGCCACCGCGCCGATGGCATTTGCCACCCCGGCATGTTCCGGCAGGATCATCTCGCAATGGAGCCGCGCGCCGACCGCGCCGTAATAGAACGGCGCCGACGCCCCGAGGCCGATCACCGGCACCCCAAGCCGCGCAGTCAACTGCACCACCCCGCGATGCTGTGCGAGGCCCGCTTTCGTCAGGCGGTGCCGCGCCAGCGCCTCGGGCGCCTCGCCGGCAAACTCCGCATCCTCGCCGAACGCCGCTTCCAGAAGGCAATCCACCGTCTGTGCCGTCAACTGGTCGACCACCGCCCGCGCAAAGGGCTCCGGCCCGCTGGCAAACCGCTCGCCCGCCCCGGTCCGTCGCCGCGCCATCAGCCGCACCGCCTTTTCCGCCGCCTCCCGGTCCCAGGCGTCCAGCCCGCCCAGCACATGGCTTGCGTCGGAAGGCGTCACACCGGCCACCATCACCAGCCCCCGTGCCACCAGCCGCTCCAGCGCCGCCACCTCCAGCCGCGAGGTCAGCGCCTGCGCCATCGGCATCGGCACCGTCAACCGCTCCAGCACCGCCGCCTCGCGCGGCGAAAGGCCCGCCACTTGCCCGGCCATCGGCACCACAAACCGGCCGTCCATCTCGCCCACGGCATCGGCGCTCAGCCAGCGGTCAAGCGCGCCATGCACCATCGTCCGATGCTCAACCGCCAAAAGCGACACCGGGATCAATCGCCGCGGCCCGAGGTGCAAGCCGCCCTTCAACCCCTCGGTGATCAGATGCACCTCGCTGTCGCCGCCAAGGCCCGTGGTCCGCATCGCCACCGCCTCGACCATGGTGCGAAACCCGCCGACCCGTGCGCCTTCGGGGTCGATCTCCGGCAACCCGTCGCGCAGCAGGGCAACATCCGTCGTCGTGCCGCCGATGTCGGAAACCAGAGCATCCGAAGCGCCTGTCAGCCAGCGCGCGCCGACAATGCTGGCCGCCGGGCCGGAAAGGATCGTCTCGATCGGCCGCTCGCGCACCATCGCCGCCGAAATCAGCGCCCCGTCTCCGCGCACCACCATCAACGGCGCATCAATGCCGATCGCCAGCAAATGCCGTTCGCAGGCTGCCACCAGCCGGTCGATCATTCCGATCAGCCGCGCGTTCAACACTGCCGTCAAAGCCCGCTTCGGCCCGTTCAACTGCGCCGACAACTCATGCGAACAGGTCACCGGCCGCCCCGTCACCCGGCGGATCACCTCACGTGCGGCCACCTCATGCGCCGGGTTGCGCGTGGCGAACCGCGCTGCCACCGCAAAGCCCATTACTTCGGACCCAAGGCTTGCCACCTGTGCCTCAAGTGCCGCCACATCCAGCGCCGCCGCCTCGGTTCCGGCATGGCTGTGCCCGCCTGCCAGCGCCACCACCGGATCGCCCTTCAACGCCTCGGTCAGCCCGCCGCGCGTCAGGTCATCGGCGTCAAAGCCAATGACCACCAGCGCCACCCGCCCGCCTTGCCCCTCGACCAGCGCGTTCGTCGCAAGCGTGGTCGACAGCGAAACCAGAGACACCTCCGCCGCCGTCACGCCCGCCGCCGCAATCGCGGCATCGACTGCCTGCCCGATACCCACGGCAAGGTCTTGCCGGCTGGTCAGCGCCTTGGCCTTGCCGATCACCCGCGTCGCGGCCTCGTCAAGGATCACCGCATCGGTGTAGGTGCCGCCCGTGTCGACACCCAGAAAATAGCCCATGACTCAACGCCCCGCCGCCTGCCCGTTTTGCCCGTGCTACCCTGCACACCTGCAAAGATCATCCCCTTGCGCGACATCTCCCGGTGAAATCGCGGCCCTATAGCCGGGCTTCGGCTTTTCGTTTGCGCCGGTGCGCCGGGGGCAGGCCAAGGATGCCGCGATATTTTGCCACCGTCCGCCGGGCCACCGGGTTGCCGCCTGCCGACAGGGCCGCTGCCAGCGCATCATCGGTCAGCGGCGCGGTGTCCGGCTCTTCCGCCACCAGCTGCGCCAACCGGTCACGCAGGGCCGCCGCCGAAAGCCCGTTCGGCGTCACAGATTGGGTGAACAGCGCCCGCAGCCACCATGTCCCCATCGGCGTATCCACCGCCGTGCCGGCAACGATCCGGCTGATCGTGCTTTGATGCAGGCCCAAGGCTTCGGCCACCTCGGCCATGGTCATCGGCACCAGCGCACCCGTGCCTTCTTCCAAAGCCGCCGCCTGCCGCATCAGGATTTCACGCCCCACCGTCAACAGCGTCGCATTGCGCCCTTCCACCAGCCGGATCAGCGCCCTTGCCTCGGCCCGGCCCTTGCCCTTGGCATCGGCCAGCGACATGGACGGCAGCGCCGACCGGTTGAGCGAGATTTCCCACCCCGCGTCGCCCTTGCGCGCCATCAGGTCAGGTTCGCGCACCGGGGCGGCGCAAGCCTGAAACTGCGCGCCGGGCTTGGGGTCAAAGCCTCGGATAACCGCAAGCTTGCCCCGGACTTCGGCTTCTGTCAGCCTCGCCTCGCGTGCCACCCGTGCCAGATCGCCTGCCGCCACCAGATCAAGCCGCGCCAGAACCGCCTCCAGCCCGGCATCCAGCTCCTCCGCTTCGGCCGCCTGCAAGCGCAGACACTCGGCCAGCGTCCGGGCGAAAAGTCCGGTCGGCTCGATATGGGTCTGAACCCGGTGCAACACCGTCTCGACCTCCGGTACCGTCGCACCGGCCCGCGCGGCAATCTGCGGCAGCGTGCGGCCAAGCCAGCCGCTCGGCTCCAGCGCCTCGACAAGGGCTTCCGCGATGCGTGCGTCGCGCGGTCCCAGCCGCAGTGTCCCGATCGCGTCCGAGGCATGTGCCACAAGGCTCGGCCCGGCAGCCTCGACTTCGGGTTGCTCGCCGCCTCCGCCCCCGCCGCCAAAGCTGCGGGTCATCGCATCGCGCCAACGCGGCAGCCATTCGCCCGGTGTCTGCCTGCCCAACACCAGTTGCGGGTTTTCCGCCGCCTGCTCTTCCAGATACCGCGACAAGCCTTGCGCATCGGCGCGCAAGATGCGGATCGAGGTGGTAAGCCCCGTGGTCAGCGTCAGGCGCTGGGTCTGCTGAACCGATATCCGGCTTCTGGACTTCATGGCGCACTGTTCCCACTCAAGCCCTGATTGCACAAGCCTTCACGCAAACCACCCCTCGCAGAACCAGCCGCCCGAAACGGCCCCGCCGGTGGCGTAGAACAGCCACAGGCACTCGCCGCCCTCCACCTCCACCCGCCAGTAATCCCGCACGCCCGACCGCCAGTCGGGATCGTCCAGCCACCATTCCGGCTGGATGCGCTCCGGCCCCGTTGCCATCCGCGTCACCAGATCGCGCCGCCGCCAGCGGAACCGGGCAGGGGGGTCTGGGCTGTCCGGCGCCCGCACCGGCTCGGGCCGCAGCATGACCAGCGGGCGCGGCGTGGCAGGCACCGGCCACTCGCCCTCATGCGGGGCCGACCACGCCGCCGCCAGCGTGATCATCCCCTTCGCCGGAATGTTGCTTTCCGCCGGATGCCGCCGCGTCACCGCCTCGGCGCCAAGTCGCGCCCCAAGCTTGCCGATCAGGTCGTCCAGCGCCGCCCCCGGCACCTGCCGCGCCAATGCCCCGGCCGTCGCATCGAAATGCCCCCGGTGCTGCACCGCATGCAACGGCTCGGTTAGCACCGCCTCCAGCCGTACGCAATCGATCCCGAAGCCCGCGTCGATCGCATCAAGCTTCAGCATCAGCATGGGCCGGATCCGCTCCACCGTGTCGGCCGCCCGCGCCAGCCCGACCACCGCCACCTCGACCCGCCCGTCACAGCGGAACGCCTGCAACTGCACCTTCCGCGCGCCGCGTCCCTTGGCCTTCAGCCGCGCACACAACTCCGGCAGCAGCCGGTCCACCGCCGCTTCCATGTCGCTTTGCAGCCCGATCGGGTCCGGCAGCGTCAACCGCACCGCAAAATGCAGCGGCGCCCGCGCCGGAGTGACGGGTTCCGGGTCCAGCCCCAACGCCTGATCCAGCCGCCGCAGCGTATCGGCCCCGAACCGCCGCGCCAGCGCCGCCCGCGGCATCCCCATGATGTCGCTGACCCGCCTGAGACCCAGCCGCGTCAGCCCCTCCACCGCCTCTGCATCCAGCCGCAGCGCCGCCAGTGGCAGCCCGGCAATCGCCGCGCGCGCATGGCCGGGTTCCGCGATCATCGCCGCCGCGGTGCCGGGCGTCGCCGGACGGGGCGCATCACCCCCCCGTTCCCAGCCGCGCCGCTTGGCCGCCCGCGACCGGGTCGCCCGCGCCTCCTGCTCCACCGCATCACCATTGCGCAGCGGCACCACCGCCCCCCCGGCATAGCGCGCCAAGGCCCAGGCCGCCCCCGGCGTATCGGCCAGCCCGGCGCGGAACGTCAGCCCCAGATCGGCACAGTCCTGCTCCACCTCCCGCAGCAGCGCCACCTCGCCGCCGAACAGATGCGCGCACCCCGTCAGGTCAATCACCAGAGCGGCCGGTGGCTCCTCTGCCACCCACGGGCTGAACTTCCCCGCCCAGCGCCGCAACACCGTCAGGAACTGCGCCTCCCCCGCAGGGTCTGCCGGATGCGTCACCAGATCCGGCCAGATCGCCGTCGCATCGCGCAACGGCTGGCCCAGGCTCAACCCCGCCGCCTCCGCCTCGGCGTTCAACGAGACCAGCACCTGCGCCCCGTTCTGATCGCCCACGATGGCAAATGGCTGCGGCAAGGCATCCCGCCGCCGCCGCAGGATGCGTTCCGCCGCCAGACGCGGAAACCACAACGAAAGGATGCGTTTTGCAACCATGCCACGACCAAGTTCATGCAATGTTCACGGTATGCCAATCCCCGACCGCAGAGTCGAGTCGCCCGCCGCCCCGCCGATGACAATCGCGTGAGCGCAGCGGACAATGACAGTTGCAGGCTATCGGGACAAATTGTCGCGCCTATAGTGGCGAAACAGAATCCAGCCGAAATCCAGCACGGAGCCAGAGAGCATGAAGTTTACCAAGTACCTCGCCATCGGGGCGATCCTCGTTGCCGGTGCCGCCTTTGCCGAAGGCGACCGCACCGATCCAAACGCCAAGGCCCGGTCCGACCTGATGCGCATCATCGGCAAGAACACGGGCATCCTTGGCGACATGGCCGGTGGCAAAACCGCCCATGACGCCGCCGCCGCCGAAGCTGCCAAGGCCGCCATCATCGAAGCCTCCGCCGGCATCGAAACCGCCTTTGCGGAAGAAGGCGCTGCCGATCCGGCCTCGGAAGCCAAAGCCGAAATCTGGACCAACTGGGATGATTTCCTTGCCGATGCCAAGGCACTGAACGCCGCCGCCACCGCGATGGACGTGGCCTCGGCCGAAACCATCGGTGCCGGCATGGGCGCGCTCGGCGGCGCCTGCAAGGATTGCCACACCGAATTCCGCGCGAAAAAGTAACGCATATCTCGCGGGCGTCCCATCGGGGCGCCCGCACCATCTCAGGCTCAGCCGCAGCTGACCCGTTCGATCAGCCCGTTTCGCCCGATGGCAATGTTCAACCGGCTGGCAATGTAATCCATCGTCACCGGCATTCCGAACTCGATGATCCGCGTGCCGGCAGGAAACGTCATCGCCGCCAGCACCGACCGGTCCTGTCCGACCAGCGATTGCAGACCATCCGCACCACAGTCATCCACCGCCACCCCCCTTGCGGGCGGGGCGGGTTCCGGCTGGCACGCCATCAAGGCCAGACTGGCCAGCATCACCGCAACTCGCATCCGACACCCCTTCACAAACCATGGTGAAGGCTACCACCAAATCAATTCACGTCAAACCGGATGCGCGTCGCGGTCAGGCCGTCAGCCGCAGCTTACCCGCTCGATGATGTCGTACTGGTCCAGCCAGATGTTCAACCGCTGCGGCTGGAAATCCTGCGTCACCATCCCCCGGTGCGGGATGATCCGGACCGGCTGCGAAAACCGCATCGTTTGCAAGACGCGCCTCTGATCACCGACCAGATACTGCAACTGCGACGCACCGCAGGTGTCGGCCACCGGAACCGGCACGGGCGTCTCCACCACGACCGGAACGCAAGCCATCAAGGCAAAGGGTAGGGCAAGAAGAACTCGGGGTGTCATTCGACTGATCCTTTCACATGCGGGCGCAAGTTGCCCAAGGCCCGCTTGCCGGGCTGTGATTGGGAAACGAACCTCTGCGCCACTTGGTTCCGCTTCCGCCTGCCAGTCCGCTTGCCGCTCGCCTCAATGGTCGCGTGCGCAACGACCCGAAAGCGTCGTTTCCGGCGTTGCGTTCCTGCCGAGTTTCGCACAGCCTGCCGCAAAGCATGAAGAAGGGAAGATCGATATGCGCACCCGTGCCGCCGTCGCCGTTGCCGCAGGCAAGCCGCTTGAAATCATGGAGGTCAATCTCGCTGACCCCAAGGAAGGCGAGGTTCTGGTTGAAATCAAGGCCACCGGCATTTGCCACACCGATGAATTCACCCTGTCGGGCGCCGACCCGGAAGGTCTGTTCCCGGCCATCCTCGGGCACGAAGGCGCTGGCGTTGTCATCGCCTGTGGTCCCGGCGTCAAATCCCTGAAGCCCGGCGACCACGTCATCCCGCTCTATACCCCGGAATGCCGCGAATGCTCAAGCTGCCTCAGCCAGAAAACCAACCTCTGTACCGCGATCCGCAGCACCCAAGGTCAGGGCCTGATGCCCGACGGCACCTCGCGGTTTTCCATGCTGGATGGCACGCCGATCCACCACTACATGGGCTGCTCGACCTTCGCCAACCACACCGTCGTGCCTGAAATTGCGCTGGCCAAGGTCCGCGACGACGCGCCCTTCGACAAGATCTGCTACATCGGCTGCGGCGTTACCACCGGCATCGGTGCCGTTCTGAACACCGCCAAAGTGGAAATCGGTGCCAAGGCCGTGGTGTTCGGTCTGGGCGGTATCGGCCTGAACGTGATTCAGGGCCTCAAGATGGCCGGGGCCGACATGATCATCGGTGTCGACATCAACAACGACAAGAAGGAATGGGGCGAACGCTTCGGGATGACCCATTTCGTCAACCCCAAGGAAATCGAAGGCTCGGTCGTCCAGCACATCGTCGACCTCACCAAAACCCCCTTCGACAAGATCGGCGGCGCTGACTACTCGTTCGACTGCACCGGCAACGTCAAGGTGATGCGCGACGCGCTGGAATGCACCCACCGCGGCTGGGGCCAATCGATCATCATCGGCGTCGCCCCGGCAGGTGCCACCATCGAGACCCGCCCCTTCCAGCTTGTCACCGGCCGCATTTGGAAAGGCACCGCCTTCGGTGGCGCGCGCGGCCGCACCGATGTGCCGAAGATCGTCGACTGGTACATGGACGGCAAGATCGAGATCGACCCGATGATCACCCACATCCTCAAGCTCGAGGATATCAACAAGGGCTTCGACCTGATGCACTCCGGCGAAAGCATCCGCTCGGTCGTGGTCTACTGACGAAAAAGCCCCGCCCGATCACCGGGCGGGGCCATCGCACCTTATCCGCGCCGCAAGGATGAGGTGTCGTCGCGGTCGTCGTCCACCTCGACCTCGGTCCGCCGCAGCGTATCCCTGACCGTCTCGTCATGGCTGGTGGAGGTCTTGCGCAGGCCAACTTCCTCGACCACCCGCGCTTCCTTGTCGACCACCGCCTCCTCGCCATACTCCTCCGCCTCGATCATGCGCTCCTGAAACGCCCGGTCGCCCTCGGTCGCCGCGCGGTCGACCGGGCGGCGCTCCACATCAACCCGCTCGTCGTGCAGCGTCACCGTCTCGCTGACCGGCTCCTCCACCACATAGGACCGCACCCGCACGCTGCCCCGGCTGGTGTCGCGCTTGCCGACCCGCAACCGTTCTTCCACCACCTCCACCGTCCCGTCGTCCGAGCCGTATTCACTGCCCGCCGACCCCATCCCCGCCGAACGACCGACACTCGTCACATCGTCCGACCCGATGGCACCGCCCATGCCGCTTACGCCCCTGCCCGAACCCTCGCCCGATCCCATGTCCGACGGATCGTCCAGCCGTGAACCGGTCGCCCCAACCCCCGAGGCCATCCCGCCCGCGCCGGCCGCCGCCCCCGGATACCCACGGCGCGCGGTGCCTTCCTCGTCAAAGCCGGTGATCCCGCTCGTATCGTCCAGCGTGCCGGTGATCCCGTCGCGGCCCCGCCACCCTTCCGACCGCCAGCTTGCGGCGCGTTCGTCCATGTCGACCGCCCCCTCATTGTCGAGGATATCCACCGCCGCGTCATAATTCGCGTCCGACAGCCCCGTCACCGTCACCAGATGGCCGCCCCGGCTCAGCCCTTCGGCATAGGTTTCCCGGTCGTCCGAGGGGAAGAACAAATCCCCCAGCATCTCGAAAAACCCTTTCTCTTCCGCAGGCTCGCCCGCACTGCGCTGCTGCCCGCTGGTCAGCCGGATGTCCGCCCCCGCGATGCCCAGGCCGCGCAATTGCTCCACCGCGTCCAATGCCTCGTCGCGGTCATCAAAAAACGCCGAAACGGTGCGGCGACCGGCTCCGGTCATCCCCTGGCTCTCGTCTTGATAGGTCATGTCTCGTTTCCTTCGGTTGATAAATCCTCAGTCAGCTTCCGCCCCGTTCCGTCGTCGCTTCGGGCGCATCGTTCCGTTCGATCACCGCTTCCTCGCGGCGCAGCGTCACCGGCACCTCTTCGCGCCGCCGGTCCACCACGCGGCGGACGTGGATTTCCTCGGTCAGCACCAGTTGCCGGGTCACCACCAGCCGCTCTTCGACAATCGGAAACACCGTCACGTCGCCCTCCACCCGCACTTCAGGCAAAGCTGCAACGTCGCGCCCGACCGGCACGCGCGACACCTCGATCCGCACATCCTCCAGATCGGCGGTCACCGTCTCGTGCTCCTCCCGCGTCTCGGCGCGCACCACGATGCGCCCGGTCTGGCGGCGCTCCACCCGCAGCCGTGCAACCTCGCGCGCAAGGGCAAGTGTCGATCGATCGTCGGCAGCGTGGGTCATGGGCACTCTCGGGCTGGGTCAGCCTTTCAACCCGGCCCCGCCCCCATTGTTCCGTCCGTGGTCCGGGCGACGGCCATTCCGCGCTAAGGGGCTTTCATCGCCCCACCAAACCCGCCACAAAGGCACGGCACATCAGACCGCTCATGCAACAGGAACGGAGGCCACGATGCCCAGCGCCAACTCATCGCCCCTTCTGGCGGTCCTGATCGATGCGGATAACGTTCTTGCCCGCCATGCCGAGGCGATCCTGAAGGAAATCAGCACCATCGGCGAACCCGCCCTGCGCCGGGTCTACGGCGATTGGTCCAGCACCCAGCTAGCCGGCTGGAAGGTGCAGGCGCGCGACTTGGGCCTTGTCATGCACCAGCAATCCGCCAACACCAAAGGCAAGAACGCCAGCGACATCGGCCTTGTGATCGACGCGATGGATATCCTGCACGCAGGCAAGTTCGACGCCTTCGTCCTCGTCTCCTCCGACAGCGATTTCACCCGCCTTGCCAGCCGCATTCGCGAAGAAGGGCTGGAGGTGATCGGCATCGGCGAGGCAAAGACGCCGGAATCCCTGCGTAAGGTCTGCAACCGCTTCATCCTGATCGAAAACATCGTCGGTGAGGCGGAAACCGAGGCAAAGCCCGCCCCGAAGGCCCTCGCCGCCAAACCCGACGCCAAGCCCGACGGCTCCGAAACAGCCCGGCCCGCCAAGCGCCCCGAAACCGAAGCCATCCCCCTCATCCGCAAGGCGATGACCACGATTGATCCTGACGGCGAATGGTATTCTTTGGGGCAGATCGGGCAATACATGGTCCGTGCCGATCCCGACTTCGACGCCCGCACCTACGGCAGCGCCCGCCTTTCCGACCTGGTGAAACGCCTGACCAAACGGTTCGAGGTCCGCAAGGAAGGCAATCAGCTGATGGTTCGCGATATTGCCTGACGCGGTACCTGATGCGGGTCAGAAAATCGTGACCAGCCAGTCCACGAACTGTCTGACTGCGGGGCGACGCGGCCCCTTCGGCATCACCGCTGCATAGGTCACCGAGGGCAAGCCCCGCACCGGCAGCACCACAAGCCGCCCGGCCTCCAGATCGTCGCGGCAGATGATTTCGGTGGCCAACATGCAGCCAAGCCCGCGCCGTGCCGCCGACATCTCAAGATGCTGGCTACCCAGCTTCACGCGGGTCAAACCTGCCGGGTCAATGCCCGCGTCGCGCAACTTCTGCTCGTCCCAACTGTCATCTGAATCGAGTATCCACGGCAGCTTGCTCGGGTCGGTTTCGCCACCGGCCAAAAGCGACGGTGCGCAGACCACCAGAAAAGCAGTGTGAACCAATGGTGTGACCTCCTCGTCCGGGCCTGACTGCCACCCGTCGCTCAAGGCCCGCACCGCCAGATCAAAGCCGTCTGTGGCAAAATCGACGACTGCGTGGCTGGGCGTCATCGCCACCTCAACGCCGGGACAACGCGCCCAGAACTCCGGCAGACGCGGCAGGATGCGCACTTCGGCAATGAAGGTCGTGGTCGCGACGCGCAATACCTTGCGATCTTCGCTTCGGCGCAGGTCCTCGATCCCGGCGGCAATGCCGCCAAAACCTTCGTTCAGTATTTGCGCCAACCGCTGCCCGGCTTCTGTCAGGCTGACGGTCCGGCCGGCCCGGCGCACCAGCTGCACGCCCAACTCCTGTTCCAGTCCGCGCACTTGCTGAGTGACCGCCGCGTGGGTGACGTTCAGCGCCCGCCCCGCGCCAGTGAACCCGCCATGCCGGGCAGTGGCATCGAAAGCGCGCAGCGAAGACAGCGAAGGCAGGTTGCGCCAGACCGATGACATGTAAGTTCAGCTTTCGTCCGGTGGATTTTCCTGATTCGGAAAATCCGATGTTTTCTTGGCATATGCTGGCATGAACTCGTCAAGCGGAACCAGAACAATGTTACATGTCGTCAACCTGAACATGATGGCCGCCTCAACCCGCCATTACCCCGACGGCTCCTCTCAAGCCGCCGCCGAAGCTCATCGCCGCGACCATATCCGCCGCCTGCGGCAGGCCCTGAGGGCGCGCTGGGCCGCCCGTTCCGCGCGCCTGTGGGCGTCCGTCCGACCGTCGCCCGGCCGGCCGTCGTCCGGCCGTAAAGCTCCGGCCTGTGCCGTGGACAAAGGTTACGATGTGGTAAATTGTGGCTTCTAAGCCATTGATTTCGTGGGGGTCAGAAATTGTCCCACCGTGGACAGAGCCTCACTCCCCCTCGATTTCCACCGTTGCCCAGGTCTCGAAACAGACCCCGTTTGCCAGCGCCTGAACCCCGATCGTGGCCCGCCCTCCAAGCCCCCTTTCGCGGCCGAAAACCTCCACAAACAGGTCCGAAAGCCCCGACGAGACCAGATGAACTTCCTCATATTCCGGGGTGCAGACCACGAAATTCAGCGTCCTGACGATGCTCTTCACCCGGTCCAGCGACCCCACCGCCTGCTTGATCCCGCCCAGCACGTTGATCCCGGTCTGCCGCGCCGCAAGGTAGCCCGCTTCCGTCGTCACATCCCGCCCAAGCCGCCCCTTATGGGTGATCTCCGCCCCGATCTGCGCCACATGCCCCGAAAGGAACAGCAGGCTGCCGACCCGGTGATACGGCTTCATCGTCCCGTAATCGGCCCCATAATATCCGGCCCGCTCAAAGTCAGGGATATCCAGCCCCATCATGATTGCCATCTGTTCCGGTGACGTCATCTCTTCCTCCGTTTCCGAGCATGTTCCACGCCCCGGCCTCCCATGTCGAGGGTGCGCAGCCGCTCCTTCACCGTGCGCCCATGCAGCTTTGCCCGGGCTGCTCGGTCACCTATGTTGACCGGCAACAGGAGGCGGTCATGGATCATCAGGTATCTTTGGGGCTGGACACGTTCGGAGACGTGACCCTCGGGTCCGACGGCAAACCGAAACGGCAGGACAAGGTTTTGCGCGATGTGGTCGAAGAGGCCGCGCTGGCCGATGCGGTCGGCATCGACTTCATCGGGCTGGGCGAGCATCACCGTTCCGACTTTGCGATTTCCTCGCCCGAGGTGGTGCTGGCTGCCATCGCCGGGCGCACGAGGCGGATCAAGCTCGGGTCAGCGGTGACAGTGCTTTCCTCGGATGATCCGGTGCGTGTGTTCCAAAGATTTTCGACCCTGAACGCGGTATCTGGCGGACGTGCCGAAGTGATCCTTGGTCGGGGCAGTTTCAGCGAAAGCTATCCGCTCTTTGGCTACGATATGGCTGACTACGATGTCCTGTTCGAGGAAAAGCTCGATCTCTTCGCCAAGCTGGTGCGGCAGGAGCGGGTGACCTGGGCAGGGACGACACGAACCGGGCTGACCGATCAGGTCGTCTACCCGCCGCTGGGACCGGAAGGGATGCAGGTTTGGGTCGGTGTCGGTGGCAGCCCGGAATCGGTGGTGCGGGTGGTCCGGCAAGACCTTCAGCTGATGCTGGCGATCATCGGGGGTGACCCGCGTCGGTTCGTGCCTTACGTCGATCTTTATCATCGGGCGGTGAAGCAGCTGGAACGTGAAGTGCGCCCCGTGGGGGTGCATTCGCCGGGCTTTGTCGCGGCGACGGATGAGGCGGCCGAGGAGCAGCTGTGGCCTCATTATCAGACCATGTTCGGCCGGATCGGGCGGGAGCGGGGGTGGCCGCCGGTGACGAAGGATCGGTATCTGGATGAGGTCAGAAACGGGTCGCTTTATGTGGGCAGCCCGGAGACGGTGGCGCGGAAAATCGCGGCGACGGTCAGGGCGCTGGGATTGCAGCGGTTCGACATGAAATACTCGACCGGGCCGCAGCCGCATGATCAGCTGATGGAAGGAATCCGGCTTTATGGGGAGCGCGTGATACCCATGGTGCGGGAGTTGCTGGCGGAGAAGTCGGCGGCTTGATGCCCACGGTGGGCACCCTTGCCCGTTTCAATGAAATCAATGGGTTGGTTGTGGACGTTTAGGGGTTCTTAACCCTTGCCCACGGCCCTATTCGGCGCCCAAATGGCGGGCGCCGCGCTGGGTGGCGAGGGTCATCTGGTGCTGGCGTTCGCGAAAACGGGCGCGGTCGGCGGGGCCGTATTCGTGTTCGCAGGCTGGGCAGGACACGCCTTCCTCATACGCCGGATGGGTGCGGTCTTGGGGTGTGACGGGGCGACGGCAGGCGCCGCAACTGGAGTTCGCACCGGGAACGAGGCCGTGTCCGACGGACACGCGATCGTCAAAGACGAAGCATTCACCCTGCCAGAGGCTGGCCTCGGCTGGCACGTCTTCGAGATACTTCAGGATGCCGCCCTTGAGGTGGTAAACCTCGTTCAGGCCTTGACCGAGAAGGTAGTTGGTGGATTTCTCGCAGCGGATGCCGCCGGTGCAGAACATGGCGATGCGCTTGCCGATGAAGCGGTCGCGGTTCGCTTGCCACCAGCCGGGAAACTCGCTGAAACTGCGGGTGCCGGGATCGACCGCGCCTTCAAAGGTGCCGATGCCGACCTCGTAATCATTGCGGGTGTCGATCACCACGGTGTCAGGATCGCTGATCAATGCGTTCCAGTCGACGGGGGCGACGTAGTGGCCGGTGCGGGCGGTCGGGTCAACATCGGGTTGGCCCATCGTCACGATCTCACGCTTCAGGCGAACCTTCATGCGGCCGAAGGGCATGGTTTCGGCGAAGCTTTCCTTGTGTTCGAGCGCTGCACAGTCTGGCAGGGCGCGGATATGGGCAAGGACGGCGTCGATGCCGTCGCGCGTGCCGGCGATGGTGCCGTTGATGCCTTCGGGTGCAAGAAGGAGCGAGCCTTTGACGCCTTGGGCGGAGGCAAGCGCAAGGAGCGGCGCGCGGATGGCGGCCGGGTCGGGGAAGCGGGTGAAGTGGTAAAGTGCGGCGACGGTCAGCATGGGAGCGAGTTAGGACTTTCGCGCGACAGGAGCAAGAGTCGTGCCTTGCTTGGCCAGGATTCAAAGGCGTAAGCCCGCCGGGTATGCCATTGGTTCGAGAAACCGATGGCATGGCCCTCCCTCCCCGATGGAGGGCGCGGCCCGATGTCGAGGCTATTGACCAAGGGGAGGGCCGACCCTACGCATTCTCTGAGCCTATTGAAAGGACCGCCATGCGCCCCGCAACCGACGCCCTGATCGTGATCGACGTGCAGAACGACTTTTGCCCCGGTGGCGCGCTTGCGGTGGCGGGGGGCGATGAGATCGTGGGCGGGATCAACGCGCTGATGGGCGAGTTTCAGGTGGTGGTGCTGACACAGGACTGGCACCCGGCAAACCATCTTTCCTTTGCCGACAATCACCCCGGCGCGGCCCCCTTTTCGCTGACCGAGATGCCTTACGGGCCGCAAGTGCTTTGGCCTGCGCATTGCGTGCAGGGCAGCGAGGGAGCGGAGTTTCACCCCGACCTCAGGACCGAACCGGCGCAGATGGTGATCCGCAAGGGCTTTCGCCCTGCCATCGACAGCTATTCGGCCTTCTTCGAGAACGACAAGGTCACGCCGACCGGTCTGGACGGTTATCTGCGGTCGCGCGGGGTGGGCCATGTGACACTGGTCGGCCTCGCCACCGATTTCTGCGTGGCCTATTCGGCGCTGGATGCGGCGCGGCTGGGATTTGGCGTGACGGTGCGCGGCGATCTGGCGCGCGCGATTGATCTGGACGGGTCGCTGGCGGCAGCGCGCGACCAGATGACGGCGGCAGGGGTTGTCTGGCAGGGCTGAACCGCTTTGACGTTCTTGTCCGGCATGGCTTAGACAGAAGCCAAAGGGAGTGCCCGTAATGGTCGATATTGCCACCCGCGTCTGGAACCACAAGTGGAAGATCGACCCCATCGTGCGGTCCTTGATCGACACCGACTTTTACAAGCTTCTGATGTGTCAGTCCATTTTCCGCAACAAGCCGGAAACGACGGTGGTGTTTTCACTGATCAACCGGTCCACCAAGGTGCGGCTGGCCGACCTGATCGACGAAGGCGAATTGCGCGAGCAACTGGACCATGTGCGGTCTTTGAGCCTGACGCGGGGCGAAAGCACATGGCTGCGGGGCAATACCTTCTATGGCAAGCGGCAGATGTTCCGGCCCGATTTCATGGAGTGGTTCGAGGGGATGCGGCTGCCGCCCTATCACCTTGAAAAGCGCGACGGGCAGTTTGAACTGACTTTCGAAGGGCGCTGGCCGGAGGTGATGCTGTGGGAGATCCCCGCGCTGGCCGTGCTGATGGAACTGCGCGGCCGGGCGGTGCTGAACGAGATGGGCCGGTTCGAGTTGCAGGTGCTGTATGCCCGCGCGATGACCCGGCTGTGGGAGAAGATCGAGCGGCTGCGGGCGATTGACGGCTTGCGCATCGCCGATTTCGGCACCCGGCGGCGGCATTCCTATCTGTGGCAGGATTGGGCGGTGCAGGCGATGCAGGAAGGTTTGGGCGCAAAATTCACCGGCACCTCGAACTGCCGGATCGCGATGATGCGGGACATCGAGGCGATTGGCACCAACGCGCATGAGTTGCCGATGGTGTATTCGGCGTTGGCCGACACCGATGCCGAGTTGCGGCAGGCGCCGTATCAGGTGCTGGAGGATTGGCAGGAGGAGCACGACGGCAACCTGCGGATCATCCTGCCCGATACCTATGGCACCGAAGGCTTCCTGAAGGGCGCGCCGGATTGGCTGGCGGGGTGGACCGGGATCAGGATCGACAGTGGCGATCCGGCGGTAGGCGCGGAAACCGCGATCCGCTGGTGGCAGGAACGGGGCGAGGACCCGCGCGAGAAGCTGGTGATCTTTTCGGACGGCCTCGACGTGGAGAAGATCGAGGAGTTGCACGCGCAGTTCCGTGGGCGGGTGAAGGTGTCCTTTGGCTGGGGGACGATGCTGACCAATGATTTCAAGGGGTTGGTGGCGGAGGACCGGCTGGCGCCGTTCAGCCTTGTCTGCAAGGCATTGAGTGCGAATGGGCGGCCGACGGTGAAGCTGTCGGACAATCCGGCCAAGGCGATGGGTCCGGCCGACGAGATCGAGCGCTACAAGAGGGTGTTCGGTGTCGGCGCGCAGGTCGCCGAGCCCGTGGTGGTCTGACGCTTAGAACAGCGCGTTCATCACCAGGAACAAGAGCCCCGACAGTAAGGCCGTCAGGGGCACGGTGATGACCCAGGCGGCGGCGATCGACACGACATGGGCGCGACGCACCAGCTTGCGGCGGCGGCGTTCCTCGGGCAGGACGGGCTTGCCCTTTTGTTGGTTCAGCATCCGCGCGCGACGCTCGGCATCCCATTCGCGGTAAAAGCCGACGCCGAACACGCCACCGACCGCGATGTGGGTGGAGGAGACCGGCAAGCCCATGGCGGAGGCGATGATCACCGTGATCGCGGCCGAGAGCGCGACGCAATAGGCGCGCATCGGGTTGAGCTTGGTAATCTCCTGTCCGACCATGCGGATCAGTTTGGGGCCGAACAGCATCAGGCCGAAGGAAATGCCGAACGCGCCGATCAGCATGACCCAGTAAGGGATCGACACCTTGTCGGAGGTTCCGGCATCCTGCACCGCATGGACGATGGCCGCGAGCGGGCCGACGGCATTGGCGACGTCGTTGGCCCCATGCGCGAAGGACAACAGCGCCGCCGACAGGATCAGCGGCAGGTTGAACAGCTTTTTCAGCGACTTCTTGCGGTTCTCCATCCCCTCGGACTGGCGGCGGACCACCGGGCGCATGATGAGCACGCAGGCCACCGCCATGCCGAAACCGAGAAGCAGCGCATCGCCAAAATCGATCTGGATCACCCGCCGCAGCCCCTTCATCGCGAGATAGGTGGTGAAGGCGCCGGCCATGATGCCGATCAGGATCGGAACCCAGCGCCGTGCGGCGGTGATCTTGTCGGGTACGTCGTTGATCATCGACTTGATGAAGGCGAGGAAGAGGGCGGCGACCACCCCGCCCATCACCGGGGAAATCACCCAACTGGCCGCGATCTGGCCCATGTTGCCCCAATTCACCGCGCCAAATCCCGCCGCGGCGATGCCCGCACCCATCACACCGCCAACGATCGAATGGGTGGTCGAGACCGGCGCGCCGAACCAGGTGGCAAGGTTGAGCCACAGGGCCGAGGCGATCAGCGCCGCCATCATCGCCCAGATGAAGGTGTGGGGATCGGCCACCGCCGAAGGTGCCACGATGCCGCCCGAGATCGTGGACACCACATCGCCGCCGGCGATCAAAGCCCCAGCGGTTTCGCAAATCACAGCGATCACCAGCGCGCCGCCCATCGTCAGCGCCTTGGCACCGACGGCCGGACCCATGTTGTTGGCCACATCGTTCGCGCCGATGTTAAGCGCCATATAGGCCCCGAACACGGCGGCAGCGACGATGGTCAGGTTACCCGATTCTTGCCCGATCAACACGAAGGCGACGAGCGCGCAAACGAGAACGAACACCAGCGAGATGCCGACCGCGACGAAGGGTCTGCCGATGGCTGCGGTCGCCGCCTCAAGCTGCGAGATGCGCGCCAGATCCTTGTCGAGGGTCTTCCACTGGTTGACGGGCTGGGTGGGCTGATCTGTCATGGAACCGTTACCGGGCTGATGGAAGGCCGCTACGACTAACCGTTCACGATGATGGTCACAATGATTCAGTTCCGGGATTCAGTTCAGGCCAAGCACCCGGTTGGCGCACATCACGGCGCGGGCGATATGGCTGCGGTGGATCGGGTCGTCGGAGGCGAGGCGCGGCATTGTCCAGCCGACCGAGGCGCAGGTGCGCGCGAGGGTGAAACCTTCGACCAGCGCGGTGTCGGCGGTGCCATAGCCGGACATCAAGGCATCGCGGATTTCAGGGTAAGCCGGTTCATAAAGGTTCTGACTGAGGACGGTGCCGAGGTCATAAAGCCGAAAGCCGAAGCCGCTGTCGTCAAAGTCGATCAGCGAAACCGAACGACCGTTCACAAGAACATTTTCGCGCAGCACGTCGGCGTGGATGAGGCCGGTATCAAGCGGCTGGGAGACGATCTCGCGCAGGGTGGCGCGGGCGCGGGCGAGGGTGGCAGCCTGAGCGGGCGTGGCAATAGGGTGATCCCAGAACCGGCCCCAGAACGGCGTTTCGCCCACGAGGCCGTCAGCATCCCAGCGGGGGCGGGTGAAGCCCTCGGGCAGGGTGAGGCTGTCGGTGGTCTGGTGCAGGCGGGCGAGGAGAGCGCCGAGGGTTTCATGAAGCGCGAGAGTTTCTGAGAGGGGTCGCGCGAAGGGAACGCCAGCCTCGCCCAAGGCGTCGCCGTCGATCCAGGCGATGACGGAGGCGAGGCGACCATTGGACAGGGTGACAGTAAGGCTGCCGTCGCGCGACGGAAGTGCGGCAGGGACCGGAACGCCAGCGCGGGCAAGAGCGTCGCACCACCAAAGCTCGGATGCGATGGCGGCGGGGCTTTGGTAGCCGACGCGGTGCAGGCGAAGGGCGGCGCGGCCCTGTGGCAGCGCAATTTCGCAGACGACGTTTTCGCGGTTGCGCAGAAGCCTGACGAGGCGGCCATTCCAATGGGCGGCGGCCTCAAGGGCCAAGGGGTCGGTGGTGACGGGATCGGTCATTCCTCGTCACCGACCTTGCCGCGCAGGGATTTCACTTCGCCGCGCTGCGTTTTCGCGGCGATACGGCGGCGCTGGCTGCCCAAGGTGGGCTTCGTCGCGATGCGGCGCTTGGGCGGCACCAGTGCGGCGCGGATCATCTCGACCAGACGTTCGCGCGCGATCTCGCGGTTGCGGGCCTGACTGCGGGTGTCTTCGACCTGAAGGACGATGGCGCCATCAAGCGTCCAGCGCCGACCGGCAAGCTTTTTCAGGCGCGCCTTGACCGAGGGGGCGAGCGTGGGCGAACGCTCGGCCTCGAAGCGCAGTTCGACGGCTGTGGAGACCTTGTTGACGTTCTGCCCGCCCGGACCGGAGGCGCGCATGAAGCTTTCGGAAAGCTCCCAGTCGGCAAGGGCGAGGGTGTCGGTGACGTAGAGCATGGCTGATTGTTAGGGCGGCGGGGCGCGGAAGGAAAGGCGGGCGTGGGTCAGAAAAGAGAAAGGGTTGCCGGAGTGCGGCAACCCTTTCCGAGATCCAAGGAGATGAGCCAGTTAGGCATCAATTCCAATCGGTGGTCTGTTTAACTGAGGGGCTGCCCTCAGAAAACACTCCTCCCGACTGTCCCGACACGTCTCTCCAATATCACTCTAGACACTGGATCACCTCCTTTCAAATGGTTGCCGATACTTGAAAAGGTGACACAGATTTTGTGTTCGTCAAGCCCATTCACGCAACCTTTGCGAGGAGGCGCCCGACAATGAGGCGAAACGGCACAAGTGCCACCAAAGCGAGCAACAGCTTTACCAGCCAGTCGGCAACGGCAAGCGAGACCCAGAACGGCGCTTCGGGGCCAAGGCCGAGGAGCGGGCCGGGTGCGGTGGCCCAGGAGACGTCATTGCCCGGTTCGATGAAGGCGAGGGTGGCGGAAAACGCCACGCTGAAGAAGATCGCGGTATCGAGGCTGGAAGAGAGGAGGGTCGAGACGAGCGGCGCTTTCCACCAGGTTGCGGCGCGCAGGCGGTTGAAGACGGCGACGTCGAGAAGCTGTGCTGCAAGGAAGGCAAGGCCGGAACCGATGGCGATGCGCAGGGTCACGAGGGGACCGAATTCGCCGATGATCTGGGTGCCGATCAGCGAGCAGAGGATGCCGGTGGCGAAACCGACCAGTACCACGCGGCGGGCGGCGGCGGGGCCTTGCAGGCGGTTGGTGAGGTCGGTCACCAGAAAGGCGAAGGGGTAGGTCAGCGCGCCCCAGGTGAGGTAGGCGCCGAGCGGGTGCTGCACGAGGATGTTCGAGGCGACGACGATGGCCGCCATGGCAAGGATGCCGGGGATAAGGGAGCGCATGATGTGGTCCGTTTTGACAAGGTAGCGGAAACTTGGCCCCCGGGGATCGGGGACGGTCGGTCGCCTAGACCCGCAGCGCGGGCATGTCAACGGGAAGCGCGCGGATCAGTTCGATTGCAGCACGCGGCCGCATTGGCGGGGCAGGTCGGCCATGGTGAATTCGCGCGGGCCCTTCTTGCGCGGGGCGTCGTCTTCGCGAGGCTTCTTCTTCTTGGTGGCCTTCGGCGGGTTCAGGTAATCGGTCACCCACCAGGTGAGGGTTTCGTCGCAACCGTTGCCGTTCTTCGAAAGCTCGGCCACCGTCGGGGTCTGCGTTTCACACAGCCGCGCGCCCTTGGGGCACTTCAGGCGGACGTGGAAATGGGTGTCGTGGCCGGCGACGGGGCGGATTTTCTGAAGCCACTTGGTATCGGCGCGGGTCGCGGTCTTGCACATCTCGATCTTGACGGCGGCGGCGACGAAAATGCGGTCGACGCGGGGGTCGGACGCGGCGGTTTTCAGAAGGGTGTGGTGGCTGCGCGTCCAGTTCGCGGTGACCGAGCGCTGGTCGGCGGAGCGGACCGGGATCGAGGAAATCTCTTCGCGTTCGGCGCGGCTGAGGTTCAGGCGTTGTGGCGGCAGCATCCAGATGTCGGCGTCAAGGCCGATCTGGTGGCTGGCGTGGCCCGAGGTCATCGGGCCGCCACGGGGTTGGGAAATGTCGCCGATGTAAAGGCCGCCCCAGCCGATCTGTTGGGCCGCGCGCGACAGGCCGATCAGGTACTCGATCATCACCGGTTGGCCGAAGTTTCGACCGCGCGACAGGCGCATCGCCTGCCAGCTTGGGCCTGATTCTGGCAGTTCGACCATGCCCGCCGCGCAGCCCCGCGCGTAGGAGCCGATCGGCATGGACTCTTGCCGCGAGGGCGTGTCGATCGCACCGAACAGGCGGTTTGCCAGTTTCTCGGCTTGGGCGGGCAGGGGGGCAAGGAGGCAGGCGACAAGGGCAAGGCGGGCGAAAGGCATCAGGTTGAAAGCTCCCCTTTGGGTTTTACCCAGAGTAGCAGAACGAGGCCGATCAGGAACAGCAGGATCAGGGGCGAAATGCCGATGCGCTGCGATCCGCTTGCCATCGTCGCCAGCGCGATCAGGGTGGGGGCCATGAAGCTGGCAACCTTGCCGGAGAGCGCAAAGAGGCCGAAGGCTTCGGTGGCGTGGTCGGGTGTGGTGTGGCGGACCATCATGGTGCGGGAGGCCGCCTGAAGCGCGCCGCCGGCTGCCCCGATCAGCGCACCGCAGGCGAAGAAGATCCAGTCGGGAAGGTCCGAGGCCGGGTCTGTCGCGATGCCCCAGACACTGTCGCGGTCCATGCCGACGATGATCAGGCAGACGAAGATCAGCACACAGATGGAGCCGACGATGACCGGTTTCGGGCCATAGCGGCGGTCAGCGCGGCCGCCGATCCACGCCGCGACCATGGCGGATATCGCGCCGACGATGCCGAAAACGCCGATCTGGATGATCGACCAGCCCAGCACACCCGAGGCATAGACCCCGCCAAAGCCGTAAAGCGCATTGAGCGCGTCGCGGTAAAACAGCGACGAAGCGAGGTAGGCCGCAAGGCTGTGGCGATAGCGCAGCGAGCGGACCAACGCGCGCAAGCTGGCAATGGCGCGACCGACGTGAAGGGGGCGGGCATCGGTCTTTGGTTCCTTCACCCACAGGAAGAACGGGACCATGAACACCACGAACCAGATCGCGGTGAAGGGACCGACAAAGCGGGTGCCTTCGCGCGCCTCGGGATCGAGGCCGAAGAGGGGCTCGCGGCCAAGAAGTGTAAGCCCGCTGTCCGCGCCTTCGGCAAAGAAGAGGAGCATGAGGATCAGCGCCAGCAGGCCGCCGAGATAGCCGAAGGCAAAGCCCGAGCCGGAAATGGCGCCGAGGTCTTCGTGATCGGAAAGCGAGGGCATCAGGGCGTTGGTGAAGATGGTGGCAAATTCCATCCCGATGAAGCCGATGCCAAAGGCGGCGACGGCCCAGAACAACATTCCCGCCTCGCCGCCCGGTGCCACATACCACAGCGCGGCGGACCCGGCGACGTAGAAGGCGGAAAACGTCCAGACCCAGACCAGCCTGCGCCCGGTACCGTCGGCAATTGCCCCGAGGAATGGGGCAAGGACCGCGACGGTGAGGGAGGCGATGGCGAGGCCCCAGCCCCAATAAGCCTGCGCGGCGGCCTTTGCGGCCTCTTCGTCCATACCCGCGCCCATGTAATAGCCGCGGGCGATTTCCGCGAAATAGGGGCCGAAGATGAAGGTCAGGAGCAGGGTGTTGTAAGGCTGGCTGGCCCAGTCGAAGAAGTACCAGCCCCAGATCCGTTGCCGTGCGGTTGCCATGCCCTGCCCCTTTTTCTTTTGCCGGAGTGAACCCGCAAAAGGCGGGCCATGCAAGCGGCGGGGTTGGCGGGTCTAGCGGCTGGGAGGCCAGGGGCGGGTCGCGTCGGCCGCGATCCAGGCTTGCACCCAGGCGGGCAGGGCCGGGCTGTCGCCAGCGTGGCCCATCGCGCGGGCCATTTCGGCGGGGGCCACCATGCCGCCCTTCGACACGATGGCCGAGCGGATCAGCACATGCGATGTGCATTCCTCGCCCTTCCACATGCTTTGTTCCATGTAGAGAAAGCGCGCATCCCAGCCGATGCAGCGGGTGTGCATGGTGAGCGCGGTAAAGGCGGTGACGCGGCGACGGTAGCGCACCGAACTGCCCGCCACCGTCAGGCCCCAGCGGTTGGCCATCAGCACGCGGTCAAGCCCGGTGCGGTGGCCAAGCGGCAGGCGGCCAAGGTCGAAGAGCGTGAGCGTGCGGCCATTGTTCAGCTCCATCCACGGGTCAAGATCCCAAGGCCAGCAGCGGTGGTGGCTGACATGGCTGTCGAGGATGCCAAGGCGCGGCAGGCGGCGGGCGCGGAAAAGTTCCTTGGCCATGCGCAGGAAGGGGTACATTCAGCTCTCCATCACAGGCGTTTCGACTGCCTGCCGGGGCCGCTGGCGTCAAGTGCAACGCTGCGGCAGGGATTGCTTCTGTGCCGCGTGGGCATTACCTCTGCCCCAGCCTTATGCGCGGAGTGCCGGATGACCTCTCTCTACCAAATCTTGATGCTGCTGCTCGACATCGCCCAGTTCATCATCCTTGCGCATATCATCATGAGTTGGCTGATCAATTTTCAGGTGCTGAACCTGCGGCAATCGCTGGTCGCCCAGATCTGGGGCGGACTGAGCGCGCTGCTTGACCCGCTTTACAGCCGGGTGCGGCGTTTCCTGCCACAGATGGGGGGCCTCGATCTGGCCCCGCTGGTGGTGCTGATCGGGATCTTTGCCTTGCGGATCATCCTGCAGAACAACGTCGCCGCCTTCGTCTGAGCGCTGGGTGGAGCGCGCGGCGAGCCTTCTGCAATCGGTCTTTGGCTTTGCCGAGTTCCGTCCCGGTCAGGCCGAGATCGTCGAGGCGGTACTTTGCGGCCGCAACACGCTTGCCATCATGCCGACGGGCGGGGGGAAATCGCTGTGTTTCCAACTGCCTGCGCTGTGCCGTGACGGGGTGACTGTGGTGATCAGCCCGTTGATCGCGCTGATGCGGGATCAGGTGCGGGCGCTGCGCGAAGCGGGGGTAGAGGCAGGGGCGCTGACCTCGGGCAACACCGACGAGGAGACCGAGGCGGTCTTTCAGGCGATTGACGAGGGGCGGCTGAAGCTTTTGTACATGGCGCCGGAGCGGCTCGCCTCGGGTGCGGCGATGGGGCTGCTCAGGCGGGCGAAGTGCAGCCTGATCGCGGTTGACGAGGCGCATTGCGTCAGCCAGTGGGGCCATGACTTCCGCCCCGATTACCTGCGCATCGGCGAGTTGCGGCGGAGCTTGGGCGTGCCATTGGCCGCCTTCACCGCGACGGCGGACGAGGAGACGCGCGCCGAGATCGTGACGCGGCTCTTTGACGGGGTGGCGCCTGCGACCTTCCTGCGCGGCTTTGACAGGCCGAACATCCATCTGGCCTTTGCGGTGAAGGACAGCCCACGGTCGCAGATCCTCGCCTTTGCCAAGGCGCGCAAGGGGCAGTCAGGGATTGTCTATTGCGGCACGCGGGCCAAGACCGAGACGCTGGCGCAAGCGCTGCGCGAGGCGGGGCATGGGTCGGTGGCCTATCACGGCGGCATGGACGCCGAGGACCGTCGGCAAGTGGAAACGCGGTTCCAGCGCGAGGACGGGCTGATCGTGGTGGCGACGGTGGCCTTCGGCATGGGGATCGACAAGCCGGATATCCGCTGGGTTGCGCATGCCGACCTGCCGAAGTCGATCGAGGGCTATTACCAGGAGATCGGGCGGGCGGGGCGCGATGGCAGCCCGGCTGAGACGCTGACGCTTTACGGGCAGGAAGATATTCGCCTGCGCCGCAGCCAGATTGACGAGGGGGCGGCACCGCCAGACCGGAAGATGGCCGACCATGCGCGGCTGAACGCGCTTTTGGGGCTGGCCGAGGCGGTGGCCTGTCGGCGGCAGGTGCTGCTGGGGTATTTTGGGGAAACCGCCGAGCCTTGCGGCAACTGTGACCTCTGTGACCGACCGGCGCTTTTGTTTGATGCGACGGATGCGGTGCGAAAGGCCCTTTCGGCTATCCTGCGGACCGGAGAGTGGTTCGGCGCGGGGCATCTGATCGACATTCTGACCGGTACCGCGACGGCGAAGGTCAAGGAACGTGGGCATGACGCCCTGCCGACCTTCGCCGTGGGGCGCGACCTGTCGAAACCGGCTTGGGGCGCGGTGTTCCGGCAGATGATGGGGCGCGATCTGGTGCGGCCCGACCCCGACCGGCACGGTGCTTTGCGGATGACCGATGCGGCGCGGCCGATCCTGCGCGGCGAGGCGTCGATCACCCTGCGGCGTGATACGGTGACCTCGGCGGTGGAGAGCGTTGCCGTGCGGGGTCAGGTTTCAGACGAGGATACCGCGCTTCTGTCGCACCTGAAGGCGAAGCGGCGCGCGCTGGCCGAGGCGGCAAATGTGCCAGCCTATGTGATCTTTCCCGACAAGACCCTGATCGAGATGGCGGAGAAGAAGCCCGCCACGCTGGACCAGATGGCCGGGATCAGCGGCGTTGGCGCGAAAAAGCTGGAAAGCTATGGCCCAGCGTTTCTGGCGGCGATCACCGGCGCGGTGGAAACGCTGCATCCGGCCCGGATGCGGCTGGTCGGCACGCCGGAGGGCGAGGTGTTCGACCGGCTGGCGGAGGCGCAACTGGCGCTGGCGCGGGGCGAGGACGGGATCGGCAAGCACCTCTCTTGCACTCATTCGACTTTGCGCCAGATTGCCGAAAGGCGACCGTCAACCCTGGCCGAACTGGACCGGATTCAGGGGATGGGCGGGCAAAAGACGGAACGGTTTGGCGCGGCGTTTCTGGCCGTGCTGAAGGGGGACTGATGCTGACAGTGATTTCACCGGCAAAGAAGCTGAACGAAACACCGCGTCTGGTGGGCGACGAAGTGCTGACCGAGCCTGATTTCGCGACCGAGGCGATGCGGCTGGTTTCGGTGGCACGCGACCTCTCCGTCGCCGATCTGCAAGGCTTGATGAGTCTGTCGGAGCCCTTGGCGCGGCTGAACCGTGACCGGTTTCGCGCCTATCGCCGCAAGCCCGCACCGGGGGCGGTGTTTCCGGCGATCCACTGCTTTGCGGGGGACACCTATCAGGGGCTGGATGCGGCGACCCTGTCGGGCGACGCGATTCAGCGGGCCGGCACGCATCTGCGGATCTTGTCGGGGCTTTACGGGCTTTTGCGCCCGATGGATGCGATTCAGCCTTACCGGCTGGAGATGGGCTCGCGGTTGGCGAACCTGAAGGGCGCGGACCTTTACGCGTTCTGGGGTGACAAGATCGCCAAGGCCTTGAACGCGGCAGGGCGCGAGGCGGGGACGAGCATCCTTCTGAACTGCGCCTCGGTCGAGTATTTTCGCGCGGCGGACCGCAAGGCGTTGAACCTGCGGGTCATCTCTCCGGTGTTTCTGGATGGGTCGGCGGGCGCGGAAAAGGTGGTCTCGTTCTATGCCAAGCGAGCGCGCGGGGCGATGGCGCGCTTTGTGGTCGAACATCGGCTGACCGACCCGGCCGATCTGCGCGGTTTCGACGGGGGTGGCTACGTCTACCGTGCCGAAGCCTCGACCCCCGACGCGCCGGTCTTTGCGCGCGACGTGGCGGAGGAGGACGCGGCCTAGGCCGCATCCTCGGTCAGCGCGCCAAGGGGGCGGGCGGCGGCGGGGCAATGTTCGACAAGCGCCTCGACGATGGCAGCCTTGCGCAGAGGTTTTGTCATGTAGCGGTCGATGCCGGCTGCAAGGATCGCGTCGGCGTCGCCGTCCATCGCATGTGCGGTAAGCGCGAGGATCGGGACATGGCTTTGCCCTGCTTCGAGCGCGCGGATCGCGGCGGCGGCCTCTTTCCCGTCCATCTCGGGCATCGAGATGTCCATGAAGATGACGTCGGGGCGGAAGGATTGGAACAGCTCGACCGCGACACGGCCGTTGTCGGCAAAGACAAGGTCGATATCGAGGGATTTGACCATCTTCTGAAACACCAGCTGGTTGGTGCGATTGTCTTCGGCGGCCAGCACCCGCATCTGGCGCAGAGCGTTGGGCGTGGCGACCGGGGCAGGCACTGCGGCCTCGGCCTCGGGGGGCGGGGCCATCAGCGTTTGCAGGCGACGGTAGAGGTCTGAGCGCAGGATCGGTTTTTGCAGGATGGCGGCGAACTCGGCAGCACCCTTGCCCAGATCGGCCGGGTTGGAGGTCAAAAGCAGGACCGGCATGGTATGGCCGCGCGCACGGATGGCACCGAGGAGATCCGGTCCGTCCATTTCCGGCATCGCATGGTCGGTCAGCACCGCATCGAACGCAGCATCGGTGTCAAGATGCGCAAGCGCCTCGGCCCCCGAGCGGCACAGCGTCACCGCGATGCCGCAGGGGGCAAGCTGGCGTTCAAGGATGGTGCGGTTGATGAACTGGTCATCCACGGCAAGGACGCGCTTGACCGAGACTGGGATCTGCAGCGCCGCCGCATCTTCGGCGACCGGCAGCGTGACGCGGAAGCCGAAAGAGGAACCCTTGCCGACCTCGCTGTCGACCCAGACGGCACCGCCCATGTGTTCGATGAGGCGGCGGGTGATCGCAAGGCCGAGGCCGGTGCCTTCGAACTTGCGGTTCTGCTCATCCTCCACCTGATTGAACTCGCCGAACACATGATCAAGGTATTCCGGCGCGATACCGATGCCGCTGTCTTCGACGGTGACATGCAGTTGCTGGCGACCATCCTCAGCCTCCAGCCCCACGACGCGGGTCAGGACATGGCCGGTTTCAGTGAACTTTACCGCGTTGCCGATGAGGTTGGTCAGCACCTGGCGCAGGCGGCCGGGGTCGCCGACGAAACGGGTGGGCAGGAACATGTCGAAGTCGATCATCAGGTCGATGCCCTTTTCCCGCGCGCGGGGTTGCAGGAGCATGGTGACCTCGTGGATCGTGCGTTCGAGATCAAAGGGTTCGGGGCGCAGGGTCAGACGTTCGGCCTCGATCTTGGAATAGTCGAGGATGTCGTTGATGATGACCAGAAGTGCCTCGCCCGATGAGCGGATGGTTTCGGCAAAGAGGCGCTGTTCTTCGGACAACGAGGTGTCGCAGAGCAGTTCGGCCATGCCGACGACGCCGTTCATTGGTGTGCGGATCTCGTGGGACATGTTGGCGAGGAAGGCGGATTTGGCGCGGTTTGCGGCTTCGGCGGCCTTGCGGGCGGCTTCGAGCTGCGCCTCGTGGTCCTTGATGTTGGTGATGTCGATGCGAAGGCCGACGCGGCCGCCGTCGGGGGTGGGGTGATCGACCGCCCTGATCCAGCGCCCTTCCGCAAGCTGCTGTTCCGAGATGCCGGATGCGGCGCGGTGCTGGCGCAGGCGTTCGGCGATCCAGTCCTCCTCGCGGCCGACGGCGTCGCTGTGCTGGCCGTGGGCAAGGCCGTAGCGCAGGATATCCTCGAACTTTGCGCCGGGTTCCATCGCGGCGGAGGCGGCGGGGTAGATGTCGCGGTAGCGCTGGTTGCAGGTCAAGAGACGTTCCTCCCTATCGTAAAGGACAAAACCATCGGGGATCGCCTCGATTGCGGCCCAGATGCGCATCTGATCGGTGATGTCGAGCGTGAGGCAGACGAGATCGCCGTCGCGGGCGCGGCGGTCGACGAGCTTGATCCAGGTGCCGTTGCGCAGCTTGAGCGTGATCGGTTCGATCGGATCGACATCGATCCGGGCGAGCATGTCGGCCACGAAGGTATCCGAGCTTCGCGCGCCAAGATCGACCACCCCGGACGCGGCCACGATGCGCAGAATCTCGGCATAGGCGATGCCGGGGGCAACGGGGTGGCCGTCGAACTGGGCAAGGAAGGCGTGGTTGGCGGTGACGAGCTTCAGGTCGGCATCAAACACCGCAAAACCGTCGCGGATGGTGTTGACCGACTCCCACAACCGGCGTTCTGCCATGACGGCGGCGGTATGGGCCCGCTCGAGATCGCCGAGAAAGCGGCTGTTCTGGCCTTTCAGCACCTCGGCTTCGGAAAGGGCCGAGCGGACCACCTGACGCTGTTCGACGATCTGGTCGGAGAGCGAGCGGGCATGGATCGCCAGCTTTTCATTGGCGGCAAAAAGCTCGCGGCTTTTTTGTTCGAGCAGGCGTTCGGCGGCAAGTCGCCCCCTGCGTTCCTTTGCCAGACGATCAGATAAGTCCATTCCCACCCTGTGCCGACATGCTGCCTGCGCCCGGACGGAAAAGGCCCCGCGTCCGGTATTCGCGACTACCCTGCCGTATCAAAGTGAACCAAGACTTAACGTCGGGCGGGTGTTGTCGTTCTTGCCAGTGAAAGCCCGGCCTGCGACACTTCGCACAATCTGAACAGGAGCAACGACGATGCGCAGCCTTGCAGCGATTCTGGTGACTTTGGCGGTGCTGCTGGCACCCGGAGCGGCGGCGGCGCAGGACCTTGTTCCCGAACGGCGCGTGGTCGTGACGCCCGATCAGGACCTGCCGGGGGGCGATATCTCGACCGTGTTCGACACCACGATTGACGCCTGCGAGCGGGCCTGCCTGACCAATGCGCGCTGTACGGCCTTTACCTTCAACACCCGCAACGGGTCGTGCTTTGTGAAGAACGGGCCGGGTGAGGGGGTGTTCTTTCAGGGTGCCTATTCGGCGTTTGTGATCGAGGCTGATGGCGCATTGCGCGCGATGGCGGCGGAGCGGCGGGCAGAATTGGCGTTCCTGCCGGATTGGGACATCAAGGCGGCCTATGATGTGGCGGTGGGGCTTGGCCGCCAGCACACCACCGGGCCGTGGTCAGCCGACGAGCATCTGCAGGCCGCAGCCGAGGCCGAGGCGCGGGGGGACTGGGTGCAGGCGGCGGCCTTTACCGGGGCCGCGCTGAACCTGACCGACGATGCAGCGACTTGGGCGGAGTTCGCCCGGCTTCAGTTGGAGGCAGGCAAGAATAACGTAGAAAATGCCGGGTTTTATCTTGGGCAGTCCTTTCCCTCGGCGGTGAATGCCTATCTGCGGGCCGAGAATCCGGCGCTGCGTCATAGTGTGCTGGTCTTGATGGGCGAGGCGCTGGAGCGGTCGGGTCGCGGGCGCGACACGGTGTCGGCGCTGCGGCTGGCGCAATCGTTGCAGGCGCGGGATGACACCGCGCGGCTATTGGACGATGCGATCGGGAAATACGGGTTCCGCATCGTCGAAAACACCGTGCAAAGCGATCTGGCGCGGCCGCGGATCTGCGCGACCTTTTCTGAAGATCTGGTGGCATCGGGGGTGGATTATGCGACCTTCGTCCAGTTGCCGGAAGCCGGTATGGCGGTGGAAAACGGCGGCTATCGACAGCTGTGCGTCACCGGCTTGCTGCATGGCGCGCGCTATACGGTGACTTTCCGCGAGGGGTTGCCTGCGGCGGACGGGCAAGCGATGGCGGCCTCGGTCGACATCACGCAATACGTTCGTGACCGGAACCCCGGCGTGCGCTTTCCGGGGCGGGGCTATGTGCTGCCGAAGGCGGGCGAGGCGGCATTGCCGATAGAGACGGTGAACACCGAAAACCTGAACCTCACGCTGTTCCGGGTGACGGACCGCAACCTTCTGCGCTCGATTCAGGATACCTATTTCGGCGCGCCGATGCAGGACTATTCCGAGGCGATGTTCACCGACACGGTGGGCGAGGAGATCTGGACGGGATCGGCCACTGTCGGGCAGGACGTCAACAAGGATGTGACGACGCGCCTGCCTTTGGGCGAGGCGCTGGAGGGGATGCCGGCAGGGATTTATGCGCTGAAAGCGGCGGTGCCGGGGGTGGACCCTTATGTGGTGCCAGCGGCGTGGCAGTGGTTCGTGGTTTCCGATCTGGGCGTAACGACGATGTCGGGCGTCGACGGCCTCCATGTGTTCGTGCGCAGCCTTGGCACGGCGGGGGCGAAGGCTGGCGTTTCGGTGGAATTGCTGAACCGGGCCAATACCGTGCTTGGGACGGCTTTGACCGATGCCATGGGTTATGCGCGGTTTGATGCCGGCCTGACGCGCGGCACGGGCGGCGCTGCTCCGGCGATGGTGGTGGTCAAGGACGGCGAGGCAGACATCGCCTTCCTGTCGCTGACCGACCCGGAGTTCGACCTGTCCGACCGGGGGGTGGAGGGCCGTGAGGCGGCACCGCCGGTGGATGTGTTCCTGACTACCGACCGGGGCGCTTACCGGGCAGGCGAGACGGTCTATGCGACCGCGCTGGCCCGTGATCCGCAGGCGTCGGCGGTGGAAGGGTTGCCGTTGACGGCGATCTGGAAACGGCCGGACGGGGTGGAGTATTCCCGTGCCGCAGTGAACGACTGGGGCGGCGGTTATGTCTTTTCGCAGGTCATCGCAGGGTCTGCGCCGCGTGGTGTCTGGCGGCTGGAGCTGCGGGCCGATCTGGAAGCGCCACCGCTGGCGGCAAGCAGTTTTCTGGTGGAGGACTTCCTGCCGGAACGGATCGATTTCAATCTGACGCTGGCGGATGGGCCTCTGGCGCTGGGCGGGGGTGCCGATCTGACGGTGGCGGCGAGCTATCTGTTCGGCGCGCCGGGGGCAGGGCTGGCGATCGAGGGCGAAGTGCTGCTACGCGCCGCCGAAGGGTTGGAGGCGTATCCGGGTTACGCGTTCGGGCGGCATGACCAGCCCTTCAATGCGGTAATGGAGCCGCTGGAAGGCGGCGAAACGGATGAGGGCGGGATTGCGGTGGTGCCGGTCTCGCTGCCGTTGGCCGACGACCCGGCACGTCCCTTGGAAGCGCGCGTCACGGTGCGGGTGGCCGAAGGTTCGGGCCGTCCGGTGGAGCGGTCGGTCACCAAGCGGTTGGTGCCAGCGGAGCCGATGCTGGGCGTGAAGCCCCTGTTCGACGGTGTCGTCGGTGAGGGGGCCGAGGCGCGGTTTCAGCTGATTGCCGTCGATACCAGCGAGGGGTTGGTAGGCCTGCCGGTGAAGTGGCAAGTGACGCGGGTCGAGTGGGATTACCAGTGGTATCAAAGCTTTGGCAATTGGAGCTGGGAGCCTGTCGTGACCCGTGCGGTCGTGGCGGAGGGCGAGGTTCAGACCGATGCCGAAGCGGTGGAGATTGCCGCGCCGGTCACCTGGGGCGAGTATGAGCTGCTGGTGGAGCGTGCCGATGGCGGGCGGGCGGCGACCTCGGTGTCGTTCCATGCGGGCTGGTATGCGCCGGCTGACACGACTGCGACGCCGGACACGCTGGAACTTTCGCTGGACAAGCCCGCTTACAAGCCGGGGGATACGGCGACATTGCGGATCGTGCCGCGGGCGGCGGGGACGGCCTTGGTGACCGTGCTGTCTAACCGGCTGGTGGCGATGCAGGCGGTTGAGGTAACGGAGGGCGAAAACCTGATCCAGTTGCCGGTGACGGATGAGTGGGGCGCGGGAGTTTATGTGACGGCCTCGGTCCTGCGACCGATGGATGTGGCGGCGGGGCGCAACCCGGCGCGGGCGCTGGGGCTGACCCATGCGAGCATCGATCCGGGCGCGCGGGCACTGACGGCGACGGTGGAAATGGCGGCGGAGGCTTCACCGCGCGGGCCGCTGGACGTAGCGGTGAAGGTCGAGGGCGTCGCAGCGGGCGAGGCCGCCTATGTGACGATTGCGGCGGTCGATCTGGGCATCCTGAACCTGACCGGGTTCGAGGCGCCCGATCCGCAGGGGCATTTCTTCGGGCAACGGAAACTGGGCGTCGGTATCCGAGACATTTACGGGCGGTTGATCGACGGGCTGAACGGGGCGGAGGGTGTGGTACGCTCGGGCGGTGACGCGGGCGCGCAGGCGCGGTTGCAGGCACCACCGCCGACGGAGGAACTGGTGGCCTATTTCACCGGACCGGTCGAAGTTGACGCGGATGGCTATGCGCGGGCGTCGTTCGATTTGCCCTCGTTCAATGGCACGGTGAAGGTGATGGCGGTGGCGTGGTCGAAGACCGGCGTCGGGCAGGCAAGTGCCGATGTGCTGGTGCGTGACCCTGTGGTGGTGACGGCAAGCCTGCCGCGCTTCATGTCGCCGGGCGATACCTCGCGGCTGCTCTTGGAAGTGGTGCATGCCACCGGGCCTTCGGGGCGGATGGGTCTGGATGTGGTGGCAAATGGGGTGACGCTGGGTGCGGTGCCGGCGGGCTTTGACCTTGGCGACAAGGCCAAGGCGGTGTTCGAGGTACCGGTGACGGCAGGCGCGGTCGGGGTGCAGACGATCGACGTCAGCCTGACAACGCCGGACGGCAAGGCTCTGCGCAAGACGCTGACCTTGCCGGTGCAGGTGAACGACCCGGAGATTGCGCGGGTATCGCGGCTTGATCTGGCGAAAGGGCAAAGCTTCGCCTTCGATGGCGATGTGTTTGCCGGGCTGGTGGCGGGATCGGGCAAGGCCACGATGGCCGCCGGCCCCTTGGCGCGGCTGAACGCGCCGGGGCTGCTCGCGGCGCTGGACCGCTATCCTTACGGCTGCACCGAGCAGATGACGAGCCGGGCGCTGCCGCTGCTTTACTTTGACGAGGTGGCGCGGGTGATGGATCTGGACGGCGACGCCGCGCTGGCGGGCCGGATCAACGAGGCCATCGTCGAGATCCTTGCCAACCAGTCGGCGGAGGGCGGTTTCGGGCTTTGGGGGCCGGGGAACGGGGATTTGTGGCTGGATGCCTATGTCACCGATTTCCTCAGCCGGGCGAAGGCGCAAGGCTATGCAGTGCCGGACGTGGCGTTCCGCAACGCGCTTTCAAACCTGCGCAATCAGGTGAACTACGCGCCCGATTTCAGCGTGGAGACCAATGGCGGCGGCGAGGCGCTGGCCTATGCGCTTATGGTGTTGGCCCGTGAAGGCGCGGCGGCGGTGGGTGATTTGCGTTACTACGCCGACGTCAAGGGGGATGCGTTTGCGACGCCCATCGCGCAGGCGCAACTTGGTGCGGCGCTGGCGTCATATGGTGATCAGCTGCGGGCGGATGCAATGTTCCGCAAAGCTGCGGCCAAGATGGACGCCTTGGCCGGGCCGGAGATCGAGCAGATCTGGCGCGTTGACTATGGCACGCGCTACCGCGATGCAGCGGCCCTGTTGACGCTGGCGGTGGAGGCGGGGTCGCAGGCGGTGGACCGCGAAGCGCTGACCGACCGGATCGCCACGACGGGTGCCAACCTGTCGACGCAGGAGGCGACCTGGGCGCTTCTGGCGGCGAATGCGTTGATCGACCGGACGGGCGCGGATGGTATCACCATCGACGGGCAGCCTGCGGACGGGCCTTTGGTGCGGGTGCTGGATGCGGGCGCGGTGACCCCGGTGGTAGTGACGAACGATGGCCCTGACACGACGCTGACGATCACCACCTACGGGGTGCCATCGGAGCCGGAGCCGGCGGGGGGCAACGGCTATGCCATCACGCGGGCCTATTACACGATGGATGGCCAGCCTGTGAGCCTTGATGCCGTGACGGCGGGGACGCGGTTGGTGACAGTGCTGGAGGTGACGCCCTTCGGCTATGGCGAGGCGCGGCTGATGGTGGCCGACCCGCTGCCAGCGGGGTTCGAGATCGACAATCCGAACCTGATCTCGGGAGGGTCGACATCGGAACTGTCGTGGCTGGATGCGTTGCAGGACGTGACACATTCGGAGTTCCGGCAAGACCGGTTCCTGACGGCGGTGGACTGGCGGTCTGAGCAACCGTTCCGGTTGGCCTATGTGGTGCGGGCGGTCTCGCCCGGCACGTTCCACCATCCGGCGGCGTCGGTCGAGGACATGTATCGGCCTGACTACCGCGCGCGGAGCGAGGCGGGGTCCGTGACCATCGCGCCGTGACTGGTCTTGGCGGAACAAAGGGTGCTGCCCTTCCTCGCGCGAGCGTGGGCCGGCGGACTTCGCCCTTTGGTTCGGGCCGGAAGAGGACTGATCGCTGATGCGCGCTCGGTGGCTCTTTGGGGTGGCGCTTGGGCTTTGGTTGGCTGCCTATGGCCGCGACCGGGTTGATCTTTGGATCGATGCAACGGTTCTGCCGAGCCTGACCGTCGAAACTTCGGTCGAGGTGCTGGACCGCGAAGGGGGCCTGCTGCGGGCTTATACCGTCGCGGATGGGCGCTGGCGGCTGGCATTGCCGCCCGACAACGTCGATCCGGACTATCTGGCGATGCTGCTGGCCTATGAAGACAAACGGTTTTACGACCATCCGGGCGTAGACGCGCGGTCGATGCTGCGGGCGGTGGCGCAGGCGGCGTGGAACGGGCGCGTGGTGTCGGGCGGGTCGACGCTGACGATGCAGGTGGCGCGGCTTCTGGAAGAGGGCACGACCGGAGAGGTCGGCGGCAAGCTGCGACAGATGCGGGTGGCGCTGGCGCTGGAGCGGCGGCTGACCAAGGCGCAGATCCTGCAACTTTATCTGCATCTCGCGCCGTTCGGGGGAAACCTTGAGGGGGTGCGCGCGGCCTCGATCAGCTACTTCGGCAAGGAGCCCTTACGGCTGACCCCGGCGGAGGCGGCGTTGCTGGTCGCCATTCCGCAAAGCCCGGAAAGCCGCCGTCCTGACCGTGCGGCGGATCGGGCGGAGGCGGCGCGGAACCGGGTACTTGCGCGGGCGGTGCGAGAGGGCGTGATTGACGCGGATGAGGCGGACGCGGCCTTACGCGAAGATGTGCCGGGGGAACGCAAACCCTTTCCGGCCTTCGCCCCACATCTGGCCGACCGCGCGCGCGCGGCGAACCCGGCGGCGCGGCATCTTGAGCTGACGATTGAACGCAGCCTGCAACGCAAGCTGGAGGCGCTGGCGGTGGAGGCGGTGGCAGGGCGTGGCGCCGAGTTGCAGGTGGCGATGCTGGTGGCGGAGCATGCGTCGGGCGAAATTCTCGCCTCGGTCGGGTCGGCGGGGTTTCAGGCCGATGCACGGCAGGGCTTTGTCGACATGACGCGGGCGCTCAGGTCGCCGGGGTCGACGCTGAAACCGCTGGTCTATGCGCTGGCGTTTGATGAGGGTTTGGCGCACCCAGAGACGATGCTGGAGGACCGCCCAACGAGGTTTGGCAGCTATGCGCCGCAGAACTTTGACCGGATCCATCGCGGCATGATCCGCGCGCGCGAGGCGTTGCAGCTTTCGCTCAACATTCCGGTGGTGGCGCTGACCGAGGCGCTGGGGCCGGCAAAGCTGATTTCGGCGATGCAGAAGGCCGGGATGCGACCGGTGTTTCCCGGCGATCAACCGGGACTGGCGATTGCGCTCGGTGGAGTGGGCGTGACGCTGGAGGACATGGTCGGGCTTTACGCGGCGCTGGCGCGGGGTGGGGTGGCGCGACCACTGGTCTGGCTGAAGGAAGGCGAGGCCGGCGACGGGCAGCGCGTGGTGTCGGCGGTGGCGGCGTGGCAGGTGGGGGATATTCTGGCTGGGCTGGCACCACCGCCGGGGGCGCCGTCGAACCGGTTGGCCTACAAGACCGGCACGTCTTACGGCCACCGTGATGCCTGGGCTGTGGGATTTGACGGAGACCACGTCGTCGGGGTCTGGATGGGGCGCGCGGATGGCACGCCGGTGCCGGGGGCGTTTGGCGCCGATGTGGCCGCGCCGGTGCTGTTTCAGGCCTTCAACCGGCTGAAGCGCGATCTGGAGCCGCAGCCTGCCGCACCTGCCGCCACGCTGCTGGTTTCGAACGCCGAACTGCCGCTGCCGCTGCAACGCTTCCGCTCGCGCTCAGCCGCGTTCGAGGCAGCGGCGGACGCACCGGCGGTGGCGTTTCCGCCCGATGGGGCGGAGGTGGAACTGTTGTCCGCCGGGCTGAAGGTGCGGGTGCAGGGGGGGACGGCACCGTTTACGTGGATGGCGGATGGCGTGCCGCTGGCCGTCGCGCTCCGCGAGCGAGAGACGATGCTGGCGCTGCCGGGAACAGGCTTCGTGACGCTATCGGTGATCGACGCCGAGGGGCGGTCGGCGCGCGCCTCGGTGCGCGTCAGGTAGGTGACTTTGCCCCGGCCTGGGGGTATGCAGAGGGACCTGTCCGGGAGTTGATCGACCATGCCCCTTCTACCGATAGTCCAGTGGCCTGACCCGCGCCTGGCAACCCCGTGCGCGCCGGTGGGTACAGTCACTCCGGAAGTGCGCGCCTTGGCGGCGGACATGCTGGACACGATGTATGCTGCGCCGGGGCGGGGTCTGGCCGCGCCGCAAGTGGGCGTGCTGCAACGGCTTTTCGTGATGGACGTGACTTGGAAGGACGGGCCGCGCAATCCGATGGTGCTGATCGACCCGGAGGTGCTTTGGCTTTCCGAGGCGCGGGCCTGTGGGCCGGAAGGGTGTCTGTCGATTCCCGGTGTGCTGGCTGAGGTGGAGCGGGCTACCGCGCTGCGCCTTGGTTGGACCGATCTTGATGGCGCGCGCGTCGAAGCGGTGCTGGAAGGCTTTGCGGCGATCTGCGCACAGCATGAGATGGATCATCTTGACGGGATCGTCACGCTGGACCGGTTGACGCCCGAAGCGCGGGCCGAGGTGCTGGCGTGAAGGTCTGTGTCCCGTGGCCGCATCCGGTGCTGCGCACGCCAGCTGCCGATGTGGCCGAAATCACCGACGCGGTGCGCCAGCACTGGGCCGACATGATCGAGGTGATGGACGCGATGCCGGGCTATGGCCTTGCTGCGGTGCAGATTGGCGTTCCGTTGCGGCTTGCGGTGGTGGATTGTTCGGAAAGCCGGGGGCAGGCGGTGCGGATGGCCAACCCCGAGGTGCTGCACGCCAGCGGTCAGTTGCGCGAGCACGAGGAGGCCAGCCCCAACCTGCCCTTCGTGTCGGCGGTGGTGAAGCGCCCGCGTGCGGTGACGGTGCGGTTTCTGAACGAGGAGGGCAGGATCGAGGAGCGTGACTTCGTCAACCTCTGGGCAACCTCGGTGCAGCATCAAATCGACCATCTGGCAGGAAAGATGTACTTTGACCACCTGTCGCCGCTGAAGCGGAAGATGCTTATCGCGAGGTCGGAAAAGCTGCGGCGAGTAAAATGAAAATAGTTTTCATGGGCACGCCGGAGTTCTCGGTTCCGGTTCTGGAAGCACTGCATCAAGTGCATGATATCGCTTGCGTCTATTGCCAGCCTCCACGCCCGGCGGGGCGCGGCAAGGCCGACCGCAAAAGCCCGGTTCAGGCGCGGGCCGAGGCATTGGGGTTGCCGGTCCGGCACCCTGTTTCGCTGCGCAGCGAAACCGCGCAGCAAGAGTTCGCTGCACTGCAGCCAGATGTGGCGGTCGTGGTCGCCTATGGGCTGATCCTGCCGCAGGCCGTGCTGGATGTTCCACGACTTGGCTGCCTGAATATCCATGCCTCGCTGTTGCCGCGCTGGCGGGGTGCGGCACCGATTCACCGCGCGATCATGGCTGGCGACGCAGAGACGGGTGTCTGCATCATGCAGATGGAAGCGGGGCTGGATACCGGGCCGGTGCTGCTGCGCGAGGCGACGCCGATCGGGGCCGAGGAAACCACGGCCGACCTGCATGACCGGCTGAGTGCGATGGGCGCGCGGCTGATCGTGGAAGCGCTGGCGCGGCTGCCACTGCCCGCCGTGCCGCAGGCAGAGACCGGCATCACCTACGCGGCCAAGATCGACAAGTCGGAAGCGCGGGTGGATTGGACGCGCCCGGCGGTCGAGGTGGACCGCTTGATCCGGGGGTTGTCGCCGTTTCCCGGGGCCTGGTGCGAAATCGCGGGGGAGCGGGTAAAGCTCTTGCGCTCGCGTCTGGTAGCGGGGGAGGGCGCGCCGGGGCAGGTGCTGGACGGGCTGACCATCACCTGCGGCACAGGTGCGGTCGAGATCACGCTGGCGCAACGGGAAGGTAAGCGGGCGATGGCGCCGCAGGATTTTCTGCGCGGCTTTGCCCTGCCCGAGCGCTTGACCTGACGGGCCATTCCCAAAAGCCCCACGACCCCCCATATTGGAGATACCTGAGGGGAGGAACCCGCCCATGCCGATTGTCGCGCTGATGATTGTCGGAGCCGCCGCCGGATTTCTTGCGACGCGCATCATGAAGCTGAATACCGACGTGCCGACCACCGTGGCGATTGGCGTCTTCGGCGCCCTGATCGGTGGGTTCGTGCTGCGCGGGCTGATCATGCTGACCGGTTGGGCGGCAGGGTTCGTCGGCGCGCTTTTGGGCGCCATGCTGCTGATCTGGCTGTGGAAAACCTACGTCAAGTGACGCGGCGGGCGATATCCTTAAGCCTGAAACCCTTGCCGCCGGCGGCCTGCCACAGGTGCTGACCCTGCCAGGCGGCGAACAGCATGGCCGCAGCCTCGCGGCCCTTCTCGCCACCGCCGAAGCGAAGCGAAAGCGTGGATTCGATCGTAGCCCGCCACCGTGCGGCGCGCAGGACAAGGTCGCTGTCGCGAGTGTCGGGCATCGGCACCCCGGCCGTCTCTATCGCCTTCAGGAAGCCTTGCGGCCCCTTGTCGGCCGTCGCATCGATTGCCGCCGCAGTGGCCGCGTCGAGCGCGTCCCAAGCGGCCAGATGTGCGGCCCGAACCATGCCATCGCGGGTCTTGAAGCGTTGCACGAGCGTCGGTGCCGCAAGGCCGCTGGCCTTGGCAACGGTCGCAAAGGACACTGCCTTGTCGCCGCCTTCGGCCAGAAGGGTCCGAACTGCTGCAAAGACGGTTTCGTCAGGAATGATCTTCTGGCGTGGCATGGCGACAAGATGAACGAACGTTTGGTTTGAAACAAGCCGGTTCTTGCGTCAGCGCTTTGGCGCGCCCGGCTTTGGCGGCTGTGACCGATAGACCGGAAGGCGCCAGCCAAAGGCGAGGCTTCCAGCGCGGAGGATGAAAACGCCTGCGGCGCAAAGCGCCAAGCCGATTTCGGGTCTGAGGCCCAGCCCACCTGCCAGCACGGCGGCAATCGCACCTGCAAAGGCGCAAGTGACATAGAGCTCGCCCTGTTTCAGCACGAGCGGCACTTCGTTGCACACGACATCGCGCAACAATCCACCCATGCAGCCGGTGATCATCCCCATGACGATGACAATCGGCCAGCCCTGCCCATCCGCCAGTGCCACGGCGACGCCGGCAGGCACGGCCACGGCAAGCGCCAGCGCGTCGATCCAGAGGAGCGCCCGGTAGCGGCTTTCAAGCAGGTGAGCGGTCAGAAAAACCAGAACGGCAGCGACGCTAGCGACCGCCAGCATCACCGGGTCAACCACCCAGAACACATCGCGATCAAGGATCATGTCACGGATCGTGCCACCGCCGACCGCCGTCAGGCAGGCGATGAAGACAAAACCAACGATGTCAAGTTGCGACCGTGAGGCCGCCAGAGCGCCGGTAACTGCAAAGACCGCGACGGCGGCATAATCGAGGAATTGCAGCAGCGTCACGCGCCGACACCGGATTTGTAGGGGGCCATCCCCGCCCGCGCCAGCGCATCGGCACGCTCGTTCTCGGCGTGGCCGGCGTGGCCCTTGATCCAGCGCCAGGTCACGGAATGGCGGTCCTGTGCTGCCTCAAGCCGTTGCCACAGCTCCACGTTCTTGACCGGTGAGCCGCCCGCGGTGCGCCAGCCCTTGCGCTTCCAGCCGGCCAGCCATTCGGTGATGCCGTTCTTCACATAGGCGCTGTCGGTGACGATGGTGATCGCGGAGGGCTTGGCCAGCGCCTCGAGTGCGGAAATCGCGGCCATCAGTTCCATGCGGTTGTTTGTGGTCAGACCTTCGCCGCCGGAAAGCTCGCGCTCCTTGACTGTCACGCCGCCTTCGCGTGCCAGCATCAGGACGCCCCAGCCACCGGGGCCGGGGTTACCGGAGCAGGCACCGTCGGTATAGGCGAAAAGGTCGGGCATCGGGGCTCCGGTCAGGTGAGGATCAGGATGGCGAGGCAGGCGAGGACGATGCCAGTCAGGAGGAGGCGCAGGCGCATCCACCATGCGGGCGCGAGGCCCTGCGCGGCAAATGAAGCATCGAGAAGAAGAAGGCCGCCAAACCCGGCGGCAAGGTAGATCAGCGAGTTCGTGGAGGAATCGGTGACCATGAAGAAGGTCCAGAGCGCCGGGATCACCGAAAGGGCATAGCCGCTAGTTGCGGCCGGGCCTTCGGCCTTGGTCGCAAAGCCCCAGAGAACGCCCGACATGAACGACAGGATGATCGTCCCATAGGATAGCCCGACATAGGAGCCGACGAACATCGGGGGCAGATAGGTGAGCGCCCAGCCGGCGAGGCCAGGCGACAGATGTGTCGCGGCGGCCCAGACAAAGGGCAAAAGACCGGCAAGGCCAAGGCCAAGGGCGGTGGGCGGAATGCGCATGGCGGTCACGACGGCGTAGCTGCGGCTGCGAGGGTTGACCGGCGGCGCATCAGGCGACGGGCTCGCGCAGGATGCGAGGCACTTTGAATTCGATGTCCTCGACGGCGGTTTCGACGAGATCGACGGTGACCGAATAGCGGGCGCGGAAAGCGTCGATCACCTCGTTGACGAGAAGCTCGGGGGCCGAGGCGCCAGCGGTCAGGCCAATGGCGCGCACGCCCTCAAGCGCGCGCCAGTCAATATCGGTGGCGCGCCGGATCAGCATGGAATAGCCGCAGCCTGCCGCCGAGCCGACCTCGACCAGACGCTTGGAATTGGAGGAATTCGGCGCACCGATCACCAAAAGCGCATCGATCTTTGGCGCGACGGCCTTGACGGCCGCCTGCCGGTTGGTGGTGGCGTAGCAGATGTCTTCATGCGCGGGCGCGTGGATCAGCGGGAAGCGGGCCTTCAACGCCGCGGCGATTTCGGCGGTGTCGTCGACGGAAAGGGTGGTCTGGGTGATGAAGGCCAGTTTTGCGGGGTCACGCACCGCAAGTTTGGCCACATCGGCAACGGTTTCGACCAACAGCACTTCGCCCGGTGGGAGTTGGCCCATGGTGCCGACGGTCTCGGGGTGGCCCTCGTGGCCGATGTAGATCATCTGGGTGCCGGTCTCATGGTGGCGGGCGGCTTCGTTGTGGACCTTGGTCACCAGCGGGCAGGTGGCATCGACGGCGATCATCTCGCGCCGCGCGGCCTCGGCCGGGACGGATTTCGGCACGCCATGGGCAGAAAAGATCACCGGGCGGTCGGGCGGGCAGTCGTCAAGCTCCTCGACAAACACCGCGCCCTTGGCGCGCAGGGCATCAACCACGAACTTGTTGTGGACGATCTCGTGGCGGACGTAGACCGGGGCACCCCACTTGTCGATCGCCATTTCGACGATCTTGATGGCGCGGTCGACGCCAGCGCAAAAGCCGCGCGGGGCGGCGAGATAGAGCGTCAGGGGCGGTAGATCGGTCATCGGGAAGCCTCGGATCAGGTGGGTCAGAGGTAAGCGTCAACGCGCCCGACGTCCAGCCCCAAGGCCGGTTCAGATGCCGCGCGTGATGCGGTTGACGTGGCCCATCTTGCGACCGGGGCGGGGCGCGCCCTTGCCGTAAAGGTGGATCGACACATTCCTTTCGCGCGCAAGCGCCGGAACGCGGGCGACATCATCCCCGATCAGGTTTTCCATCACGACATCGGCAAAACGCGCGCCGTCGCCCAAGGGCCAGCCCGCGACGGCGCGGATGTGCTGTTCGAACTGGTCGACCGCAGAGCCGGCTTGCGTCCAGTGACCGGAGTTGTGGACGCGGGGGGCGATTTCGTTGACGATCAGGCCCTTGGGGGTCACGAAGAGTTCCACCCCCATGACGCCGACATAGTCAAGCGCGTTCAGGATGCGGGCGGCGAGGAGAACCGCGTCGGTGCGCTGGTTGGCGGTCAGGCGCGCGGGGATCGTGGTGGTGCGCAGGATGCCGTCCCGATGCACATTCTCGCCCGGATCGTAGCAGGCGACCGAACCGTCGAGGCCACGGGCGGCGATGACGGAAACCTCGTGCGAAAAGTCGATGAAGCCTTCAAGGACGGCGGGCTGGCCCAGCATCGCGGCGAGGGCATGAGGTGCATCGGCGGTCGTCATGATGCGCGCCTGCCCCTTGCCGTCATAGCCGAGGCGCGTGGTCTTCAGGATCGAAGGGGTGCCGATCCTTGCCAGCGCGGCGTCCAGATCGGCGGCCGAGTTGACCGCCGCGTAAGGCGCGCAGGTGAGGCCAAGACCGGTCAGGAAATCCTTTTCCGCAATCCGTTCCTGACTGATCGCCAGTGCGCGGCGGTTCGGGCGGATGGGTTTCGCCGCCTCCAGCAGGTCAAGCGCGGTGGTGGGGACGTTCTCAAATTCGTAGGTGATGACATCGACCGAAGCGGCGAAAGCGGCGAGTGCGGCGTGATCATCATAGGACGCGGTGGTGACGCGGTGCGCGACATCGCCTGCGGGCGGGTTGGCACCCGGTTCGAAAATATGCGTGCGAAAGCCAAGCCGCGAGGCCGCGACCGAGAGCATCCGCCCAAGCTGGCCGCCGCCGAGAATGCCGATGGTTGCGCCGGGCTCAAGCATCGGTCGGCTCATCTGGGATCGAGGCGGAAAGCGCGTCGCGCCAGGCATCGAGCCGTGCGGCAAGGGCAGTGTCGCTGACCGCGAGGATCGCCGCAGCCATCAGCCCTGCGTTCGCCGCACCACCGATCGCCATGGTGGCGACGGGGTAGCCCTTGGGCATCTGAAGGATGGAGTAAAGCGAGTCGACGCCCGCCAGCGCCTTGGTCTGCACCGGCACGCCGACCACCGGGATGCGGGTTTTCGAGGCCATCATCCCAGGCAGATGCGCTGCACCACCCGCACCGGCGATGATGACCTTGAGGCCACGGTCGGCCGCGGTCTTGCCATAGGTCCAGAGCCGGTCAGGAGTGCGGTGGGCGCTGACGATCTTGGTCTCATAGGCGATGCCAAGCTCGTCTAGGATGAGCGCTGCGTCCTTCATCGTCGGCCAGTCGGACTGGCTGCCCATGATGATGCCGACCTGAACCATGCCATGCCCCCTGAAACTGCCCCCGCCTTATACGATGGCGGGCGCTTTGGGCAAGGCGGCAGCGTCAGGCGATGATATCGGGGATGAGCTGATCCTCGATCTTGACGATCTGGTCCTTCAGCACGAGCTTTTGCTTCTTGAGGCGGCGGAGCGTGAACTGGTCGGGCCGCGCCGAGCCTTCCAGCGCGCTGATCGCATCGTCAAGAGGAGCATTTCTTCGAAATTGAGTTCGCTGGACGCATTCATGGAATCGGCTCGAGTCGCTTTGATCAGGTGGTGGACAATATAGGGAAACTTGCCCGAGCGGGAAGGATTCTGCCGCAAATTCGCGCGTTGGGTGGGTGGCGGGCCACTTGCAGCGGTGTTTTCGCGGCCCCATATTGACCCCAAGCGGTGCTCGATCCGAGGCTGCGCACGAATTGTCGCTTTTGTTGAGGACAAGTCCGAATGACGAAACTGAGCTTTGGGGCCCATCCCTACCTTCTGGGGTTCGAACAGCTGGAACGGCTGGTCGAACGCACCGCGAAATCGGGGGCCGAGGGGTATCCTCCCTTCAACATCGAGGCCGTCGCCGACAACGCCTATCGCATAACGCTGGCGGTTGCGGGCTTTCGCGAGGAAGACCTGGCCATAACGGTTGAGGATCGCCAGTTGGTGATCCGTGGTCGGCAGACCGACGACAGCGACAATCGTGTGTTCCTGCATCGTGGTATCGCGGCGCGCGCCTTCCAGCGGTCGTTCGTGCTGGCGGACGGGGTCGAGGTCGCGGGGGCGGGAATGGAGCATGGGTTGCTGCACATCGACCTGCGCCGGTCGGTGCCGGAAACCGTGGTTCAGACGATCAGGATCGGACGCAAGGATGGCGGGTCCAAAGGGCCCCGCCAGTCGGAAGGAGACATGGAATGAACACGCCGTTCAACGGATTGCCGCAGGGCAAGGACCGCATCGTTTATGTCAAGCCGGTCACGGTGGCGGACCTGCCGGACGAGGTGCGCGACCAGATGGGTGGGCTTGAGGTGATTTATTCGGTGCATGGCGCCGATGGTCGCCAACTGACACTGGTCGCTGACCGCAAGCTGGCCTTTCATTTGGCCCGCGAGCATGATTTCGCGCCGATGAGCGTGCACTGAGCCGGGCTATTTGGCCGGTTTGCTGTGCTTGCGGAAGAGCCTGCGGTAGGCGCGCGGGCTGAAGGCATACCCAAGCTGACCGGCCAGCGTTGGTTCCATGCGGTCGGTCACGCCGAGAGGGGCGGTGCAAGGGCCGGGAACCCTGTAGGTACCGAAGGCCCTGTCGAACACCGAAAACACCGTGGCATAGTTGGTGTCGAAGGCCGCAGGGTCTGCTGCGTGGTGCCAGCGGTGCATCGCAGGCGACACGAAGATGTAGGCAAGCGGCCCGTAGGTCCATGGCAGGTCGGCATGGATGAAGTAACCGTAGTAATGCCGGACGAGGTTGTTCGCGACCACCGCTTCGATCGGCAGGCCCAGCAGGATGAGCGCGACCGTATCCACGAAAAACGTGGTGAAGCGGTTGATCGGGTGGAAACGCTCCAGCGCCAGCCAGGTCATTTCGGTGTCGGAGTGATGCACGGCATGTGATGGCCAAAGGAGCGGCGTGTGTTCCAGCCGGTGCCGCCAGTAGCCGATGAAATCACCGATGAACACGCCGATGAACAACACCATCCAGCCCGGCAGGGACAACCAGATGGCGGGGTCGATCAGGCTCAGCCCGAGGGTGAGGTACGCATGTTCAAGCGCCAGCGCGGCCATGGCGATCAGCGGGGCGATGAAAATCAGGTTGAAGAGGCCGATCTGGATGTTCAGGCTGGATTCCGAGGCGGCCCGGGCAATGTCGGTGAAAAGCGTCTTGCCCTTCACGATACAGCCCAGAAGGAAGAACGCAGCCGCCGGCCAGAGCATGGCCTCGAACGCGCCGCGCAGGGCATCCCAGCTTGACTGGGCAAAGGCAGACAGGGCTTCAAGCATGGCGGATTCCGGCGCGGTTCCTTGACCAGACGTTGATGGCGCAGAAATTCGGCAGGAAAATGGTGAAGCGCAAGCGCGAGCCTTCGCCCGCACCGCTTTGCGGCGCGGGCCTTGCATTTTGATCAGCCCTTGATCAGGCCCATCTGTTCCAGCTTCAACAGCACCTGATGGGCGCAATGGTCGACATCGACATCCTGCGTATCCA